>Ga0207720_100044_pt1 | contig 137185 bp, 130 predicted proteins | sample A23P2SouthBayCA_2_FD_187751 | JGI IMG/M metagenome (GOLD analysis project Ga0207720, IMG submission 187751) | Aerobic enrichment media microbial communities from Eden Landing Ponds, California, USA - A23 E3 (2) (SPAdes) | ecosystem: Environmental > Aquatic > Marine > Unclassified | place...
GAGTCTCTGGCCTTGGCTTCACTGTACTTCTATCAATTGATCTCTTATCTGGCCCCGCCCGAAGGCGCGGCCGACAAGGGCTCGACGTGCGATCGTCTGTATGTTCTCAGTCTGTCAAAGAACGAATCCTCTTTAATTTTTTCAGCCTTTAGAGGTTGTTTTAGCGACTTTTTGTTCCGTCACTATCTTTTGTTTCAAGGCGGTGCAATGATAAGAACTTATCCCTTATAAAACAAATTTTATTTCAAACAATTTCTACTTCCAAAAAGGGTAAGGTTACCTAACTAAAACCTTTTAAAGTTCAGGTTAGCTATTCTTCTTCGGAAGCTGATTCTTGCTTTTTCTGTGCTCCTGAAGAAGTAGTACTCTTGGATTTACCGGCTCGGCGTGTACCTTTCTTCTTTTGGCTATCTTTAGGTTTTATATCATTGTAATCAACCAATTCGATAACACCCATCTGGGCATTATCACCAGATCGATACCCAAGTTTTACGACACGGGTATATCCACCAGGTCTATCCATAGCCTTTTGAGCAACTTCATCAAAAAGATGTGAAACTGCAGCTTTGTCTTTCAGCTTGGAAAACACCTGTTGTCGATTATGCGAAGTGTCTTCTTTGGCCTTAGTAATCAAAGGCTCAACAAACGTTCTGAGCTCTTTGGCTTTAGGTACTGTCGTTACTATTCTATGTTCTTTAATTAAAGCTACAGAAAGCGCACTTAATGTTGCCTTACGATGCGATGGTGTTCTACCGAGCTTTCTACCTTTATTTAAATGACGCATTTCTTTTTATAATACCTTTATGATTTATCTAAATACTTTGTTACATCCATTCCAAAATGCAGATCTTTGCCTTCAATAACTTCTACCAATTCGGCTAAAGACTTCTTACCAAAGTTTCGGAATTTTAATAAGTCTTGTTCATCTCTGGCTACCAATTCACCGATAGTGTTAATGTTAGCTGATTTCAAGCAGTTGTAAGAACGTACACTTAAGTTCAGATCTTCAATACTTGTTTTTAACAAGTTTTTAATACGCTGCTTTTCTGCATCAACTTCTTCTTCCTCTTGTGTAAATGGCTCATCAATTTCTTCAGTAATAAACTTTTCAATATGCTCTTTCAAAATTTTACCTGCTATAGTAAGAGCTTCTTTTGAGTTTATTGAACCATCAGTAGTAATATCCATAACTAATTTTTCGTAGTCGGTACGTTGACCAACACGAACATTATCGACATCGAATTGCACCTGTTTGATTGGCGTATAAATAGCATCAATAGGAATAAGACTCACATCCTCCTCGGTATCTACATTTTGCTCCTCTGCAGGCACATAACCACGGCCTCTTCCAACATGCAGTTCCATTTCAATATCTGCATCTTCAGCCATGGTAGCAATAAGCTGATCAGAGTTGAGAACTTCATAATCTGCTGTTGCCTCAGAAATATCTTTGGCCGTAAGTGCCCCTTCTCCTGATTTTGAGATATGAACAATTCCACTGCTCTGTTCAATCTGTTTGAAGCGCACCTCTTTAAGGTTAAGGATAATTTCATACACATCCTCTTTCACACCATCAATACTGGAATATTCATGTTCAACTCCATTAATTTTAACAGCATTGATAGCAATTCCCGGTAAAGAAGAAAGCAATATTCTTCGAAATGAGTTACCAATGGTAACTCCAAAACCTCGTTCCAATGGTTGTAAAATAAATGTACCAAAGGTATCGGTTGCTTCTTCAACCTCAAGCGGTTCAGGCATTTGTATACTATAATTACTCATATCAATCGCGTTATAAACTAATTAATTTAAATTACTTAGAGTAGAGCTCAACGATAAGCTGTACATTAATATTTTCAGGAATTTCTTCCATCTCGGGCACATTCAAAAACTTACCCTGCATATCTTTCTTATCAATTTCTATCCACTTGTACTTACTGGAAGGAGCGTGTTGTAGAGACTCGTTAATAACTTCTAAAGTCTTCGACTTTGGTCGCACACTTACTACATCACCAGGCTTAAGTTGGAAAGATGGAATATTAACGACCTCTCCGTTAACCACTATATGCTTATGGCTCACTAATTGTCTTGCCTGTCGACGCGTTCTAGCAAAACCTAAACGGTAGACGGTATTATCAAGACGGCTTTCAAGCAGTTGCAACAGAATCTCACCTGTCACACCATCTTTAGCATTTGCTTTGTCAAACAGATTAGAAAACTGTTTTTCCAGCAAACCATAGGTGTATTTTGCTTTCTGCTTTTCTTCAAGCTGAATAGCATATTCTGATTTTCTCGAATATCTGGACCGGCCGTGCTGACCAGGTCCATAAGGTTTTCGCTCCAGCGCCTTGCTGGGACCAAATATTGGTTCTCTAAAACGTCGTGCTTTCTTTTGTTTTGGGCCTCTGTATCTTGCCATGATAAACTAATAATTTACTTCGTTATACTCTTCGTCGTTTAGGTGGTCTGCAACCATTATGAGGAATAGGAGTACGATCTTTAATTTCCGTTACTTCCAGTCCACTTGACGCTAAAGCACGAACTGCTGCTTCACGTCCAGAGCCGGGACCTTTTACAAAAACCTCAACTCTTCGCAATCCCATTTCATAGGCTGCAGTTGCTGCCGTTTCGGCACTCAATTGTGCAGCATATGGTGTGTTTTTTCGAGATCCTTTAAAACCTTCTTTACCAGCTGATGACCAAGAAAGTGCATTCCCATCAGCATCAGTAACCGTTACCAAGACATTGTTAAATGTTGCCTTGATAAAAGCCATTCCATTAGGATCTGATAGCTGCTTTCGTCGTTTCTTCTTTGCAGATTTACGTTGTCGCTTTGCCATTTAATTATCTCGTTTAATTATTTTCGAGGAGCTGATTTCTTACCTGCAACGGTGCGTCGTTTCCCTTTACGGGTACGCGCATTAGTTTGAGTACGTTGTCCTCGTACGGGCAATCCTTTACGATGTCGATTGCCACGATAAGAACCAATTTCAATTAACCGTCGTATATTGGCTTTCACCTCACTTCGTAACGCCCCTTCCACTTTATACTCATTGTCAATCTTTTGACGGAGCTTTGATACTTCTTCATCGGTCCAATCTACAACTTTCGTATCGCGGTCAATTTCAAGCTCATCAAGAATGTCCTGAGCAGTTGACCGGCCGATACCATGGATGTAGGTAAGACCTATTTCACCGCGCTTATTTTTGGGTAAGTCTATTCCCGCAATTCTAGCCATAAAAACTATCCGAATTTATTATCCTTGCCGTTGTTTGTGGCGTGGATTCTTCTTGTTAATTACATAAACACGACCATTGCGTCGTACAATTTTGTCGTCTTCACTTCTTTTCTTTACTGAAGATCGAGTCTTCATAATACTAAACTCTTTTTAATTAGAATTTATTTGTAACGATACGTTATACGTCCCTTTGTTAAATCGTAGGGAGACATTTCCACAGCGACTCGGTCGCCGGGAAGAATTTTGATGTAGTACATTCTCATTTTTCCAGATACATGAGCTAATATCTCGTGCCCATTATCCAGCTCTACGCGAAATTGTGCATTGGGTAATGCTTCAATAATTTCGCCGTCTTGTTTAATTGGCTCTTCTTTAGCCATTGCTAAATATTTGCGTTTATTCGACTTTTTGTTATCTCTCTAATATAATCAAAAGTACTCAAAACTTCAGCTTTTCCTTCTCGAACAACAATATCGTGTTCATAATGTGCTGAAGCTTTTCTGTCGGCTGTAACAACGGTCCAGCCATCATCCAATGTCTCTACCTGCCAAGAACCGAGAGTAATCATTGGTTCAACAGCAAGTGTCATTCCGGATCGGAGACGCTCTCCTCTTCCGGACTTTCCAAAATTCGGTACCGAAGGATCTTCGTGGAGCGACTTTCCGAGACCGTGACCGACCAAGTCTCTTACTACTCCAAATCCTTCTTTTTCACAATGACTTTGCACAGCTTGTGATATATCTCCAATTCTGTTGCCGTGCACAGCCTTCTCAATTCCTTTATATAGCGATTCTAATGTTGCACGTAGTAAACGAATTTTATCGTCTTCACATTCACCAACGGCAAATGTATAAGCGTGGTCACCGAAGTATCCATTTTTTTCAACACCGCAATCAATGGAAACAATATCACCTTCCTTCAGCTCGCGTTTGTCACTAGGAATACCGTGTACTACTTCTTCATTAATCGAGATACACAACGTTCCAGGGAACTTATTCCCTTTTGGTCCATACCCTTTAAAAGCGGGTCGACCATCATTCTTTTTTATATATTCTTCAGCGATTCTGTCTAGCTTTCCTGTCGTAACTCCAGGTTCAATATATTTTGCAACTTCACCAAGAGTTCGAGAGACAATCTGCGCACTTTCGCGCATTTTCTCTATTTCAGATTCGCTTTTGAGAAAAATCATCTTACGCTCTGCGCCGACCTTTCATCTTGCCAGTTTTCATGAAGCCATCATAATGACGCATCATCAAGTGGCTTTCAATCTGTTGCAATGTGTCAAGAGCTACACCAACTATAATTAACAGACTAGTTCCACCATAGAACAGGGCAAAGCCCGGTGTAACTCCCATTCTGGCTACAATAGCCGGCATAATTGCAATAATTGCCAAGAAAATAGATCCTGGCAGCGTTACCTTCGTAAGAATATTATCAATAAACTCAACAGTTTGATTTCCAGGCCGAACCCCTGGTATAAATCCTCCTTGGCGTTTCATCGTATCTGCCATTTCACGAGGATTAACCGTTATAGCTGTATAAAAGTATGTAAAGAAGACAACAATGATTCCAAAAATAATGGAATAGGTAATGCCTGTAAAATCACTCGACCAAGCAGTCAACATTTGCACGGTCTCATTATTAGGAAAAAACGTACCAATGGTACTTGGAATGAACATGATAGACTGCGCAAAAATAATCGGCATCACACCAGCAGCGTTCAGACGAAGCGGTAGATATTGTGTGGTTCCTCCATACACCTTACGGCCTACTACTCGTTTAGCATATTGTACAGGAACTTTACGCACGCCTTGTGTCAGTAGTACACAAGCAGCAATTACTAGAACCAACGCTGCAATCTCAATAATTACTATAATAAGATTCCCCTTGGTCGTTACTTCGTTGATCAAACTGGCAGGTAATCGAGCGATAATACCAATCATAATAATGATTGAAATACCATTACCAATACCGCGGTCGGAAATTCGTTCACCCAACCACATCACAAAAGTAGTACCTGCCGTTAAGATAATCATTGAAGTAAGTACAAACGTAAAGTTACTTACTACAATAGCGTTTGGCGATGTTGCCATCAGGTTTATAGCAAAACCTATAGACTGTACTAAGGTAATACCTACAGTACCATAGCGCGTAAGTCTATTTATCTTACGCCTTCCTTCTTCTCCTTCACGCTGTAATTTCTGAAAATATGGTACCACCGCTCCCATCAACTGAATGATAATAGCAGCAGTAATATAAGGCATAATTCCAAGTGCAAATACACCTGCACGTGAAAAAGCACCACCGACAAACATGTCAAAGAGACCAAGAAGACTTGAAGCGTCGCCGGCCTGTTGCGTTAATTGAGCAGCATCAACGCCAGGAAGTGTTACAAAACTTCCTATGCGATAAACCATCAAAATACCGATGACATAGAAGATACGATTCTTCAGTTCTTCTATCTTAAAGATGTTGCGAAAGTTTTCGACTAAACTCATTTAGAAGGTGGCTTATCTATTTTCTTATTGATTATTTTTTACCAATGTGATGCTTCCGCCGGCCTCTTCAACCTTTTTCTGAGCAGATTTACTGGCATTATGTACTTCGATATCAATTGATGCTTCGATGTCGCCATCGCCAAGTAATTTTACCAGATCATTTTTACCTGCAAGCCCAGCATTTCTGATATCTTCAAGAGTAATCGTCTCCTCAAGTTTGCCATGCTCGACAAAAAGTTGAATTGTTCCCGTGTTTACAGCTACATATTCAGTGCTGAATTTATTATTAAATCCCCACTTCGGGATTTTTCGCTGCAATGGCATCTGTCCACCTTCAAACCAAAACTTTTCCTTAAAGCCACTGCGTGAACGTTGACCGTTGTGTCCTTTACCAACAGTGTGCCCACCTCTGCCAGAACCTTGTCCACGACCAATGCGCTTAGCTTTCTTCTTATTAGGTTCAGGGGCTTTTAAATTACTTAAATCCATTATCTTATCCTGGTTAAATTCCTTAGATATATTAGCCTTCAAATACTTTATTCATTGAAATACCACGTCGCTCAGCAACCTCAAATGGATCGGTCAAATTCTTAAGTCCATTATAGGTAGCCTTAACCATGTTATGCGGATTTGAAGATCCTACCGATTTTGTAAGAATGTTCTGCAATCCAGCAATATCAAGCAACGCCTTTACAGGTCCACCGGCAATTACACCAGTACCTTCAGATGCAGGGCGAAGCAATACTTCACCGGCACCTTCTTTCCCGGTGATAGTATGATAGATACTACCGGTTTTAGTCATTGGAACTCTTATTAAATTCTTCTTAGCATTATCAAATCCTTTTTGGATGGCGTCAGAAACTTCGTTGGCTTTTCCGAGACCGTGTCCTACAACACCGTCTTTATTACCAACAACCACAATAGCATTAAAGCTAAAGCGGCGGCCACCTTTTACCACCTTGGAAACCCGGTTAATATGGACCAGTTTCTCCTCAAGATTAAGATTTGTAGGCGTTATGTTATGTCGTCTTCTTACTTTTGGCATAATTATTCTTATTTAAAAGTCTAAACCTCCTTCGCGAGCACCCTCTGCAAGGGCTTTAACAACGCCGTGGTATTTATAACCACCTCGATCAAACACAGCTTTTTCAATCCCTTTATCATCAGCAAGTTCAGCTAACTTCTTACCTACTAAGCCAGCAGCTTCTTTCTTGCTTTTGTCTTTAACTTCATCTGCAACTCCTTCAGATTCAGTTGAAACTGCAGCCAAAGTATGTCCCAAACGATCATCAACAAGCTGTGCATAAACATGCTTATTACTTTTATATACCGATAATCGTGGGCGTTCGGCTGTACCTTTAATTGTTGATCGAATACGGCGACGTATCCTGTCGCGACGTAGTGTTTTTTTAATATTCTTATCCATCGTAAATAATTCCTATTAAGCTTTAGCAGCAGATTTTCCGGCTTTTCTACGGACCCATTCGTCAACATATCGAATTCCCTTACCTTTATAAGGCTCCGGGGGACGCAATGAGCGTATTTTAGCAGCAACCTGACCAACTAATTCTTTGTTAATTCCAGATACAATAATCATGGGGTTCTTTTTGGTCTTTGTATCAACTTCAAGATCAACTCCATCAGGTGCTACAAAATAAATTGGGTGTGAAAAACCCAATTGCATTTCAAGAACTCCATTACTTAAAGATGCACGGTAACCAACGCCAATAATTTCGAGCTCTTTTTTATATCCTTCTGATACTCCTATCATCATATTACTGATCAGAGATCGATAGAGTCCGTGTAGTGAGCGGTCAATCTTTTGCTCACCAGTTCTATTGACGATTAGTTCACCGTCTTTTTTCTCAACATTAATACTGGGATCCATCTGCAGTGTATCACTGCCCTTTTCCCCTTTCAGGGTGACCACATTATCAGCATCAATGCTAAACTCAACATCTTCTTTTAATTCAATCGGTTGATTTCCGATACGAGACATAATTCTATTACCTTATTTTTTAATAAACAGTGCACAATACTTCGCCACCCACCTTAACTTTGCGGGCTTCTTTATCAGTCATTACTCCGCGTGAAGTTGAGAGCATAACAATTCCCAATCCGTTAAGAGCTCTGGGAATGTTATCCGCTCCACAATACTCACGAAGTCCCGGTTTAGAACGACGCTTCATTTTCTTAATAACCGGTTGACCGTACGCATCGTATTTCAAAAACAGGCGAAGCATCCCCTGTTTTCCATCATCAATATTGATAAACTTATTAATGTAACCTTTATCCAAAAGGATTTTGGTCATTGCACGCTTCAACTTGGACGCGGGAATATCTACCCGCCGATGTCCAGCTTGTTGAGCGTTACGTATTCTTGTTAAATAATCTGAAATTGGATCAAACATATAAGTTCTTCGTTAAAATGTTACCAACTTGCTTTTCGTACGCCAGGAATTTTCCCGTCGAGTGCAAGTTCACGAAATTTAATTCGAGAGATACCGTACTTGCGAATATAGCCGCGACAACGTCCTGTTAAATTACAGCGATTGTTTACGCGTGTAGGACTTGCATCACGAGGAAGCTTTTGCAATTCTTCCCACTTACCTTCTTCTTTCAGCTTTTTTCGCTTTTCGGCGTATTTCTTTACCGTTCTTTTTCTTTTTTCGTTACGTGCTATCCAAGCTTTCTTAGCCATAATTGTGTATGCTTGTTGATTTAATTTCGTTTTTGAAACGGCATTCCAAATTCCTTCAGCAGAGCATAAGCTTCTTCATCGCTCTCAGCTGTAGTTACAAACGTAATATCCATACCATGAATATTATCAACGTTATCCGTATTAATTTCAGGAAATATTGTATGCTCCTTAACACCAAGCGTATAATTTCCCCTGCCGTCAAAGCTTTTATCGGGCACTCCCTGAAAGTCTCGTGTTCTTGGGAGCGCAAGATTAATAAAGCGATCAAGAAACTCATACATCTTTTTCTTGCGCAGAGTAACCTTACAACCAATGGGCATTCCATCTCTGGTTTTAAAATTAGAGATGGATTTCTTTGCCCTTGTGGTTACGGGTTTTTGTCCCGTAATCTTAGCAAGGTTGTCGGTAACAGTGTCTAACACTTTCTCATTCTCCACTGCTTCACCAACACCACTGTTAATTACAATCTTTTCGAGTTTGGGAACTGCCATTACGTTCTCGTAATCGAACTGTTCCAACAAGTTCGAAATAATTTCGTCTTTGTACTGTGTATAAAGTCTTGCTTCTGACATTCTATAATTACTTCTTATTTATCAATGATCTCGCCACTTTTCTTTGCATAACGCACCCACTTTCCACCGCTATCATCCTCAATTCGTTTGCGGCCAATACGCGTAGGTTCCCCTGTTGTAGGATCTAATACCATCACATTAGATACATGTATTGCTACTTCTCGTTCAATACGCCCTCCCTGGGGATTTTCCTGGGTTGGCTGATCGTGATGTACCCGCATGTTGACTCCTTCAACCAATACCCGTTCTTTTTCAGGAAATACGGCCAAAATACGACCTTCTTTTCCTTTCTCGTTACCAGCAATTACTCGCACTTCATCGCCTTTTTTAACGTGTAATTTCTTTTTTTTGTTTTTAGTACGTGGCATAATAAAATTTGTTTTTAAAGCACTTCTGGAGCAAGTGATACAATGCGCATGTAATTTCTCTCACGAAGTTCGCGAGCTACCGGTCCAAAAATTCGCGTACCAACCGGTTCGCTTTCTTTATTAATGATTACAGCTGCGTTTTCGTCAAACCGAATGTAACTGCCATCCTGGCGACGTATCTCCTTTTTAGTTCTTACAACTACAGCTTTTACTACTTCCCCTTTTTTAACATTACCACCAGGGATAGCCGTTTTAACTGAGCAGGAAATAATATCGCCTATTCTTGCGTATCGGCGCTTTGAGTCACCGAGAACCTTAATACAGTTTAGCTGACGAGCGCCGCTGTTATCAGCAACATTTAATTGTGTTTGTGCTTGTACCATTGCAGATTCCTAAAATATATCCAGTTATTTTGCTCGTTCAATTATTTCTACAAGACGCCAAGATTTTCGCTTAGAAAGCGGACGGGTTGACATAATATGTACCAAGTCACCCTCATTGGCCTCATTACTTTCGTCATGAGCCATGTATTTTGTCGTCTTTGTAATATATTTTCCGTAAATCGCGTGTTTAACTTTTCGATCTACAGCAACGGTAATGGTTTTATCCATTTTATTGCTTACCACGCGACCTTTTCGTTCTCTTCGTTGTACTCTTTCAGTTTGTGCCATTGTGTTAATTATTCAGCACTTTCTTGTTGTTTTTCAGTAATAATCGTATGAATTCGGGCTATCTCGCGGCGTGTCATTGTAATGCGCGCGGGATTTTCAAGCTGACCGGCAATTGCACGGTTAAACTTCATATCTTGCAATGCCTGCTTTTCATCATCCAGCCTGGCCTCCAATTCAGCAATTGATTTATCTCGTAGTTCGTGTGCTTTCATGATTTATCAAATACCTTGTTGATTATGGTCCATCGTAATCACGACGAACAATAAATTTCGTTTTAATGGGGAGCTTATAATCTGCTCGACGCATTGCTTCCCAAGCCAAATCTTCGGGTACACCAGCAATTTCGAATAGAATGCGACCGGGCTTCACTACAGCCACATATTCCTCAACAGCTCCCTTACCTTTACCCATACGTGTTTCAGCGGGTTGGGCAGTTTTAGGCATATCCGGAAAAATTCGAATCCAGGTTTGACCATCACGCTGCAATTGACGAGCAATTGCAATCCGGCAAGATTCAATCTGCCGAGAAGTGATGTACTTCGGCTCCATTGCCTTTAAACCAAAATCGCCATATGCAAGCGTATGTCCTCGTTGCGCAGTACCTTTGAGGCTGCGACGATGCTGCCTGCGGCGTCGTACATTTCTTGGTTCTAACATGATTCTCTTATTTTACAGTATTAATTCTTATTTCTTCTTCGTCGACGTGATCGGCGCTTACCGCCTTTTCCACGTCGTCCTCGTGAATCATCCTTCTTTTGGGTATGAGCATCTCCAGGTGTCAACTCAATATCACCTAGTATCTCACCTTTGAAGATCCAAACTGTTACACCTATAGATCCGTAAATGGTGTTCGCCGTTGTATTATAATAGTCGATATCAGCACGCAGTGTGTGCAATGGCACTCGTCCTTCGCGGTATTGTTCAGTCCGTGCCATTTCAGCACCGCCTAATCGACCTGCACAGCGAATTTTAATTCCTTCGGCCCCCATACGCATTGCAGAGGAAATGGCCGTCTTCATTGCACGCCGGAATGAGATCCGAGCCTCTAACTGTTGTGCAATATTTTGAGCAACCAAACTTGCATCTGTTTCAGGACGCTTAATTTCACTTACATTAATCTGAACTTCCTTATCCGTAATAGTCTTAAGCTCTTCGCGTAGAAGTTCAATCTGTTCACCACCCTTACCGATAATAACACCGGGGCGGCTGGTTTTAAGTGTAAGTAGTATTCGTTTTGGCGTACGTTCGATTATGACTCGAGAAAGCCCTCCATTTTCAAGACGCGTGTGCAAATACTCGCGCAACTTCGTGTCTTCATACAAAATTTCGGGTTCATTCTCTTCGGAATACCAATTGGAATCCCAACCGCGAATGATACCGAGTCGTAAACCTACTGGATGTGATTTCTGTCCCAAGGTATTATCGTTTATTGATTAACTAATTCTTTGTTATTGGCCACAACAACAGTGATGTGACTTGTCCGTTTGCGTATCTGATTAGCACGACCCATTGCTCTTGGCTGAATGCGTTTCAATGTCGCACCTTCGTTTACAAAAATTTCTGAGATATAAATCTCTTGGTTATCAAGTCGAGCTTCCTGAAACTTATCGCGTATATTCGCAGCAGCCGACTTAACAACTTTAGCTACTTCATCAGCAGCCCCTTTGTTGGTAAATTCAAGTTTCTTCAGAGCTTTATCTACACGATCTCCTCTAACAGAATCAACAACTAAGCGTACTTTGCGGGGTGACCTGCGAAGATGCTTTTGCGTAGCTCGTGCTTCGTAGTTTTCTTCAGCCATAATACTCTATTGTCCTGGTTTTTTCGGTGCTTCACGTGTTGCTTTAGACTTCACAGGGTGTCCACGGAACGTTCTTGTGGGAGCAAATTCTCCCAGCTTGTGGCCCACCATTTCTTCAGTAATAAAAACGGGTATAAACTGCTTCCCGTTATGAACAGCCAATGTCAATCCAACGAAATCAGGCGTAACCATAGAGCTACGCGACCATGTTTTAATGACATTCTTCTTGCCGCTCTCATTCATTGCATCGATCTTACGCTGCAACTTGTAATATACGTAAGGTCCTTTTCTTAGCGATCTTGGCATAACTAATTACTTTTTAGACTTTTTGCGACTCCGAACGATATATCGGTCCGAAAGTTTCTTGCGTTTTCTTGTCTTCAATCCTTTAGAAGACTGACCCCATGGCGAACGCGGATGTCCACCCGAAGCTTTACCTTCACCACCGCCCATTGGGTGATCAATCGGATTCATGGCAACACCACGTGTATGAGGCCGCTTTCCTTTCCAGCGATTTCGTCCCGCCTTACCCATTGTGGTATTAAAGTGATCGGGATTACTGGTAGCTCCAACCGTTGCAATACAGTTACCTAAGATCATTCGTACTTCACTCGAAGGTAACTTAACTGTTACATAACGATCTGTTTTGGCTACCATTTGCGCTGAGGTACCGGCACTCCTGCAGAGTTGAGCTCCTTGTCCAGGATGCAACTCTATATTATGAATAAAGGTACCAGGCGGCATGTGCTTCATCGGCATTGCATTACCAATATCCGGCTCAACACCTGTTGTTCCACTAATAATAGTATCTCCTACACTTAACTTATTCGGAGCAATGATATAACGCTTTTCTCCGTCAGCATAAGCAACAAGAGCAATTCTTGCTGATCTGTTGGGATCGTATTCAATTGTTTGAACTTTCGCAGGGATATCATGCTTATCACGATTAAAATCAATCTGACGGTAGCGACGCTTATGACCTCCACCGCGATGGCGGGAAGTCATTCGTCCCTGCTTATTTCGTCCACCGGATTGACCTTTACCCTTTACAAGCCGTTTAACAGTCGGCTTGCTAACGGTCACGTCATCAAACACAGGAGAAATTCTGTGCCTGGAACCGGGTGTAGATGGTTTTGATTTCTTAGTAGGCATTGAACTATTTATTTCTAAATTTCGCTAAAGAAGTCTATTTCACCTTCTTTAAGAGTTACAATTGCTTTCTTCCAAACTTTCTCTCGACCAACGATATAACCACTCTGGGTATATCGACCTTTAGGCTTAGAAGGCATGATCATAGTATTGATCTTCTTAATCTTCACTTCCGGATATCTATCAATCACAGCCTGCTTGATATCCGCTTTTGATGCATGCTTATCTACTTTAAAAGCATACTTGCCTTCTTCCTGAAGCCGAGTAAGTTTTTCAGTAATTAATGGTTTCTTTAATACTTGTTTCATGCTACAGCCTCCTCAGCAGATTCAATTGATCCTTGCAGTACTTCAACAGCACTTTTTTGAATTAGAATAACATCAGCATCAAGAATCTGATATGTCGTAGGTTTATATGCTTCCAATACTTCGACATTTGGAATATTTCTCGCAGACTTATAAAGCACTTTGTCAGTATCTGCGGTCAAAATGAGAACCTTCTGTTCTTCTATATTCAGACTCTTAAGAATATCAGCAACTTTTCGCGTCTTTGGCTCATCAAATGTAAAATCATCTATAAGTTTGATCGCCTCATCAGCCGCCTTTGCAGACCATGCTGATTTACGAGCTAACCGCTTAGTCTTCTTAGACATTTTAACCGAATGATCTCGCGGACTGGGGCCAAATACTGTCCCACCACCTTTCAAAAGCGGGGATCGGATAGAACCTCGTCGTGCTTGACCCGTACCCTTCTGGCGATAAGCCTTTCGGCCACCACCGCGAACCTGTCCACGTTCTTTCGTATTGGATGTTCCCTGGCGCTGATTGGCCATATAACGGCGAACATCTTCATAGATAGCAGTCTCGTTAGGCTCGATTCCAAAAATAGAATCAGCCAACTCAATCTGATCTCCGCTATCCTTACCTTCAGTTGTTAATATCGAAAGCTTCATTGCTAATTATCTCTTACTGTCTATTGTAAATTTCAACAAATCGTCCATTAGGACCGGGTATAGAACCAGTAATCATCATCAAGTTCGACTCGCTAAATATCTTAGCAATCGTCAAGTTCTTGATCTTGTTACGTTCATTACCACTTCGGCCGGCCATCTTAATTCCAGGAAATACTCGAGCCGGATCAGATGCCTGACCAATGGAACCCGGATGACGCTGTCTGTCGTGCTGGCCGTGTGTCGCTTCGCCAACACCACTAAAGTTGTGACGTTTAACCACACCGGTAAATCCTTTTCCTTTTGATATACCAACAACATCGACATTGTCACCAATGCTGAAGACATCTTCGATATTCAGCTCATCTCCGAGTTTAGCATCTTCAGGAACAAAGTCTCTGAATTCCTTAATGTATTTCTTTGGTGTTGTTCCGGCCTTTTCAAAATGTCCTTTTAACGGTTTTGAAGTTGTTTTCTCCTTTTTATCAAAAGCAGAAAGCTGTACAGCTTCATAGCCGTTTTCCTCGTTTGTTTTGATCTCCGTAATAACATTGGGATCAACTTCAATAACCGTTACGGCATAATTCTTACCATTGTCGTCAAAGACATTGGTCATGCCAATCTTTTTTCCTATCAAACCACTACTCATTGTTCAGTGATTATAAATGTTACACTTTAATTTCTACGTCCACACCAGAGGGCAACTCCAGCTTCATTAATGCATCTACAGTCTGTGATCCTGTCGAAAGAATATCAATCAAACGTTTGTGAGAACGATATTCAAACTGCTCACGAGCAGTTTTGTTAACATGAACGGATCGGTTCACTGTAATAATATTTTTCTTCGTCGGGAGTGGTATCGGACCCGATACCACAGCTCCCGTTGACTTTACTGTTTGAATTATCTTTTCAGCCGATTTGTCGATCAAATTGTGATCGTACGACTTAAGTTTAATTCTGATTTTTTGTTGAGTAGCCACTTATCAGAACTTTTTTATTCTATAATTTCAGTTACAACACCGGCGCCTACCGTGCGGCCGCCCTCGCGGATCGCAAAACGCAGGCCGTCTTCCATCGCTACCGGCTGAATCAGGCTCACTTCCATCGTCACGTTATCGCCCGGCATGACCATCTCCACGCCGTCGGGCAGCTCGCAGCTCCCCGTCACGTCCGTGGTCCGGAAATAGAACTGCGGGCGGTAGCCGTCAAAAAACGGGGTGTGTCGGCCGCCTTCGTCCTTGCTCAACACATACACCTCGCATTCGAACTTCTTGTGCGGGGTGATTGAGCCCGGCTCGCAGAGGACCATCCCCCGCTGGAGGTCTTCCTTGTCGACCCCGCGCAGCAGGATCCCGGCGTTGTCGCCGGCCTGGCCTTCGTCGAGCATCCGGCGGAACATCTCAATGCCGGTCACCACCGAGTCCATCGGGTCTTCGATAATTCCTACAATTTCAATCTCATCGTTCAGCTGCACCACGCCGCGCTCGATACGGCCTGTCGCCACGGTGCCGCGGCCGGTAATGGAGAAAATATCCTCGACCGGCATCAAAAACGGCTTGTCCACATCGCGCTCGGGCGTCGGAATCGTCTCGTCGACGGCGTCCATCAGATCCAGGATGTTCTGCTCGGCCTCCTCGTCGCCCTCCAGGGCTTTCAGGGCCGATCCCTGAATCACGGGAATGTCGTCGCCGTCAAACTCATAGGAGCTCAGCAGCTCGCGGACTTCCAGCTCCACCAGCTCAATCAGCTCTTCGTCGTCGACCAGGTCGGTCTTGTTCATGAAGACCACAATCTGCGGGACGCCTACCTGGCGGGCCAGCAGAATGTGCTCGCGGGTCTGCGGCATCGGGCCGTCGGTGGCCGCTACCACCAAAATCGCCCCGTCCATCTGGGCCGCCCCCGTCACCATGTTCTTGACGTAGTCGGCGTGGCCCGGGCAGTCCACGTGCGCATAGTGGCGCGCTTCGGTTTCGTACTCGACGTGCGCCGTCGAGATCGTAATCCCCCGCTCCTTCTCCTCGGGGGCGTTGTCGATGTCGACAAACTGCTTGGCGACCCCGCCGTGGTGCTTCGCCATGACGGTCGTAATCGCCGCCGTCAGGGTCGTCTTCCCGTGGTCTACGTGACCTATCGTTCCTATGTTTACATGTGGCTTGTTTCGCTGAAATGTCTCTTTTGCCATAATACTATTAGTTAATGATGTTTAAGATCGTTCTTCCAGAATTTCTTTTTCTACATTGTCAGGGACAATCTTAAACTCAGCAAATTCCATTGTGGAAGTTGCACGTCCCTGGGTCATTGATCTAAGGTCAGTCGTATATCCAAACATTTCGGACAGAGGTACTTTAGCTCTAACAACGGAACCTTCATTATTGTTATCCATTTTACCAATAATACCTCGTCGCCCATTAAGGTCTCCAATAACATCTCCCATAAAGTCTTCGGGAGTAATGATTTCCACATCCATAATCGGCTCAAGAATCTTTGGTGAAGCTTTTCTGGTGGAGTGACGAAATGCCATTTTTGCACAAAGCTCGAAACTCACCTGATCAGAATCTACATCGTGATATGAACCGTCATACAATCTTACCCCAATATCTTCGACCGGATAATCAGCCTGAATACCAAAATTCATAGCCTCCTTAAATCCTTTTTCAACAGAAGGAATAAACTCAGTTGGGATATTACCACCTTTTATCTCATTGATGAATTTAAATCCTTCTTCTTCATCAACTGATACGTTTTTATCATCCGCATCAAATTCTTCAAAATGCTCAAGCGGACCAATTTCAAATTCCATATCGGCAAACTTACCACGTCCACCCGACTGCTTTTTGTACGTTTCGCGATGGGTAATGCTTGAGGTAATAGTCTCCCGATAAGAAACCTGAGGAGCACCAACATTAGCCTCAACCTTAAACTCGCGCTTCAACCGATCAACAATAATTTCCAGATGAAGCTCACCCATTCCAGCAATAACAGTCTGGCCCGTTTCTTCATCAGTATTTACCTGGAATGTAGGATCCTCTTCAGCCAATTTAATCAATCCGTTCTGTAACTTTTCGGCATCAGCCTTAGATTTAGGCTCTACCGCCAACTTAATAACCGGCTCAGGGAATGTAATATCTTCAAGAAGTATTGGGTTATCTAAATCACAGAAAGAATCTCCTGTTCTTACCTGCTTTACCCCAACTGCAGCCGCAATATCCCCAGCCCGTACAATATCAAGATCTTTCTTTTCATTTGCGTGCATCTCCAGAATGCGACCAACTCGTTCCTTCTCACCTGTCGTTGCATTATATATATAAGAACCCTTTTCCAATTCTCCGGAATACACACGGAAGAATGTCAACTTGCCTACATAAGCATCAGTCATGATTTTGAATGCCAAAGCAGAAAACGGTTCCTGCACGCTGGGCTTACGCTCTAATTTTTTGTCGTGATCATTAGGATCCTTACCCACAATTGGAGGAATGTCATAAGGGCTTGGTAAATACTTAATCACTTTATCAAGCACCGTTTGTACACCCTTATTCTTAAGAGCAGAACCACACATTGTGACTGTAATATCTCTGTTCAGTGTGGCTTCACGGAGAGCATTTTCAATTTCCTCCTCACTAATTTCTTTATCCATCAGATAGTTTTCCATGAGAGCATCATCATGATCGGCAATAGCCTCAATCATTATCTTGCGATACTCCGCGGCTTTCTCTTTAAGATCATCAGGGATTTCAATCTCATCATATTCCATTCCGAGAGATTCCTCATCCCAGATAATTCCCTTCATCTTAATAAGGTCAACAACGCCACGAAACGTATCTTCGACTCCGATTGGAATCTGAATTGGAACCGGATTCGCATTCAGCTTATCTCTCATTTCTTCAACAACATTGAAGAAATCAGCACCAACGCGATCCATCTTATTTACAAACGCCATCCGAGGCACATTGTACTTATTAGCTTGTCGCCATACCGTTTCGGACTGAGGCTGAACAGCACCAACTGAGTCAAATACACCAATCATACCATCCAAAACACGAAGCGAACGCTCTACCTCTACGGTAAAGTCAACGTGACCGGGAGTATCAATAATATTAATACGATGATCCTTCCAGATACAGTGCGTAGCAGCAGAAGTAATTGTAATACCTCGCTCCTTTTCCTGATCCATCCAGTCCATTTGAGAAGCACCATCATGTGTTTCACCGATGCGATGAGTAATACCTGTATAATACAGGATACGTTCTGTCATCGTAGTTTTACCAGCATCTACGTGAGCCGCAATACCAATATTACGGGTACGCTTGATGCGGTCTATTACTTTTGGATCTGTTTTTGTCTTCGTCTCAGCCATTACTATAAATTACTATCGTAAATCGTTTAAAATCTAAAGTGTGCAAATGCTTTATTTGCTTCAGCCATGCGGTGAACTTCATCCTTCTTTCGAACCGCTCCGCCCTCATTATTTGATGCATCCAACAGCTCACGAGATATTCGTCGAGCCATCGACTTATCGTTTCGCCCATTGCTGGCAGAAATCAACCAACGCATTCCAAGTGCAGTACCGCGGTCGGGACGAACCTCCACAGGTACTTGATATGTCGAACCGCCCACTCGTCGTGCGCGAACCTCAACAACCGGCGTTACATTACTAAGGGCTTCCTTAAATACTTCCATGCCCTCTTCACCGGTTTCCTCTTCAATTATTTCAAAAGCCTGATAAAGAATTTTTCGGGCAACATTCTTTTTGCCGTCTCTCATCAGATTATTTACGAAGCGCGTTACCAGCTTATCACCAAATACTGGATCCGGCTGAACATCGCGCTTATCTGCTGTCTTTCTTCTCATATTCTTATCAGTTTATTTCCTACTCAACAATTATATCTAATTAGGTTTTTTGGTACCGTAAAGACTACGACCCTGCTTGCGATCTTCAACACCAGCAGTATCGAGCGTTCCTCTTACGATATGGTAACGAACACCAGGCAAGTCCTTAACACGACCGCCACGAACAAGTACAATGCTGTGTTCTTGCAAATTGTGTCCCTCACCGGGAATATATGCAGTTACCTCATATCCATTTGTCAAACGCACACGAGCAACCTTACGCAAAGCCGAATTTGGCTTTTTGGGCGTAGTAGTATAAACTCGAACGCAGACTCCACGTTTTTGTGGACAGTTTTCCAAGGCAGGCGCCGTTGTTTTACTCGGCTTGCTTTTTCTACCTTTGCGAATAAGTTGTTGTATTGTAGGCACGATTTATAAACGCTTAATTGATTTTTCGGTCGAACAAGAGTTGCCAATGATAAGGATTTTGCACCTACTAATGCAAGAAAAAAATATGATTTATTTCTATTTTTATCCCATCGGGCTCTTTAGTTTACAAACCGCCCATAAAGTTGCTCAATTTTGCTCAAATAAGTAGTATAAAGTAATATATCAGTATATCTATTTTGAAATTAGTCGATCTTCCAAACTTAAGTACCAAGCGATTAAAGGCTCTTTCTGAGAGTGGAATCGATTCTCTGCTAGACCTGTTAAATTGGTTTCCACACCGGTATTTAGACCGTACAACCGTCCTGCCTATTCGACAGGTTAAAGGGCAGGGCGAAGAAGTAACCGTAGTTGGACGCATCAAAAAAATACAGCAAAGCGGATACGGAAAAAAGAAGAGACTTGAAGTTATTTTGCAGGATGATACCGCATCCCTGAAAGGGGTATGGTTCAAAGGCGGGTATTATATAAAGAAGCAATTTTCTGAAGGCGATGCAGTTGCCTTCTTTGGAAAGGCCAAGCAGTATGGACGCTATATTTCGATGGCCCACCCTGAATGGGATAAGATTGATGACACCACAGATATACAGGATCTCAAACAAATAGTACCCATCTATCCCAGCAATAAGACATTTTCAAAACGCCGTATCACCAGCAAACTTATTCATCAGTGGCAAAAGGTTATCCTCAAACATGAGCGTCCACCCGAATTCTTACCTGATAACATTCGGAATCAACATAATCTGCCCCAACGGCATGAAAGTTACCGCATGATTCACTTTCCGGAATCCCAATCTGAATATAAACAGGCCTTTAAACGATTTAAGTTTGAGGAACTCTTTCTTTTTGAGCTGAGCGTAGCCAAGACAAAGCATGAAATTATCGAAAAAGCTCAAGGTCCTCTTTTTGAGGATATGGAAAATTACACGCAGCAATTTTTTAACAAACATCTCCCCTTTGAACTAACCGACGGACAAAAATCCGCTCTTTCGGATATCAAAAAAGATGTGCGCTCGGGCAAACAAATGAACCGACTTATACAAGGAGATGTGGGATCTGGAAAAACAATCGTTGCTCTCGGTGCTATTTTAATGGCTATAGATAATGGCTACCAGGCTGCGTTTATGGCTCCAACGGAAATCCTGGCAGAGCAGCACTTCCGAACATTATCGAATTTTTTAGATTCGCTGGAAATAAATGTGCGTCTGTTGGTCGGCAGTCAAAAAACGAGCTTACGAACTGATATTCTTACGGATATCGAAGGCGGCAACTGTGATGTCGTTGTCGGTACTCATGCCATCATTCAGGATAAAGTTAATTTTAATAATCTCGGATTGGCGGTCATCGATGAACAGCACCGTTTTGGGGTAAAGCAACGCGCCGAGATTTTGACCAAAGGATCACATCCACATGTGCTAGTAATGTCGGCCACCCCTATTCCCCGTTCACTAGCCATGACATTATATAGTGATCTGGATATCTCTGTAATTAAAGGTCTGCCCGGCGGACGCAAACCTGTCAAAACGGCCGTTCGTCCTCAAAGTAAACATGATGATATTTACCACTTTGTAGAACAACAACTGGAGGAAGGTGGACAGGCATATGTGGTTTATCCGTTAGTAGAGGAATCAGAAAAAATGGATCTAAAAGATGCTACTGCCGGATATAAAAAACTCAAAAAACGCTTTTCAGATTTTGAAGTCGGTCTGCTCCACGGACAAATGAAATCCGAGGAAAAAGATAGCTTGATGCAACAATTTATTGATAATAAAATTCAAGTGCTTGTATCTACTACCGTTATTGAAGTAGGAGTAGATGTGCCTAACGCCAGTATTATGATTGTAGAACATGCAGAGCGATTCGGGCTTTCCCAGCTCCATCAGCTGCGGGGACGTACTGGGCGCGGAGAGCGCCAGAGCTACTGTATTTTAGTATATGGACAAAAAGTAAGTAAAGAAGGAAAGTTTCGGCTACGAAAAATGGCCCAGACAAGCGATGGATTTGAAATCGCAGAAGCCGACCTCAAGTTACGTGGACCCGGAGATTTCTTAGGTACTAAACAAAGCGGGCTGCCGGAATTTCGTGTAGCCGACATTGTTGAAGATCAATGGATTCTGGAACAAGCAAAATCAGCAGCTTGGAAGATTGTGAGTGATGATCCTGACCTCCAGAAGTCGCAGCATCAAGAATTAAAGAAAGTGTTTATCCCCTACTATAAAGAGAAGAGTAAATTTTATGGGATGGGATAGAAAATTAGGAATGATGAAATTTAAATGATGAATTTGATTAATAACTAACAACACTTCTGCATTTGGCCAGAACTGTCAATAACCTAAAGTATCAGCTCGAATAGTTCTGCAATGGCCCATCCAATGAGCAGGATGATCCCGATGATAATACCTACAAATTGTGCTACTACAAACCAGATCCAAAGCCAACTTTCGCTGGTTGTTTTCCGGGGATGTTGTTGCAGCTCATTTAATATTCGAGAATTTCGAAGATTTGCTTTCCAATAAATGTCGAATGCTTCTCCCAATACTGGAACTGATCCAATAAGCACATCTAATAAGATATTGAGGAACATGCGCCCCAATACTGATACCCTGCCTCCAGACAAGGCAGCCTGAATCAGAAAATAGAGCGAAATCACACCCGCAAATACGTCTCCTGCTCCGGGAATCAGTCCAATTATGGGATCAATCCCAAAACGGATGTTGGTGCCGGGAATTCGGAATTTACTGTCGAGGAGTTCGGCCAGCTGCTTATCGGTATTTTGTTTTTTATCCGGCATTAATTAAACATTACCAAAAAAGGGAACAACAGTCCGAGGCGGAGTATTGGACTAAGAAAACTCCAAGAATATTTATGCATACTCCTTGTTCTTCTTGGCTCGTTTCCGCTCGTTGAAGTCGAGATATTTTTTACGAATGCGCAGGCTTTTGGGTGTTACTTCCAGCAGCTCATCATCATCAATAAACTCGATGCACTGCTCCAAACTCATCTTCTTAGCGGGAGCAATTTTAACCTCATCAGCACTTTGAGTAGCACGATGGTTTGTCAGATTTTTCTTCTTGACTACATTGACGACCAGATCATCAGAACGATTGTTGATACCAACAACCTGTCCTTCATACACTTTATCGCCGGGTTCAACCAAGAACGTACCTCGATCTTGTAATCCTTCGAGCGCATAACTGGTCACTTCTCCTTTTTCCAATGAAATCAACGTACCGCTATTACGACCCGGAATTTTTCCTGCAAACGGCTCATAAGCATCAAACTGCTGATGCATAATACCGGTGCCGCGCGTTTCGGTAAGCATTTCACCACGGAAACCAATCAATCCGCGAGAAGGGACTTTAAAAATAAGGCGACTATTTTCTCCCTCTTTAGTCATGGATGTCATGATTCCTTTCCTTTTCTGAAGATTATCAATCACCCTATTGCTGTAATCTTCGTGAACATCTACAACCACCTCTTCAAAAGGTTCGTGCTTTTGACCATCAATTTCTTTGTAGAGCACTTCGGGACGAGATACCGAAAATTCATATCCTTCGCGGCGCATCGTTTCAATAAGGATAGCCAACTGGAGTTCACCACGGCCAGATACTTTATAGATATCCGGATCTTCGGTCTGTTCTACCTCAATAGAAACATTGGTACGAGTCTCACGCATCAGTCGGTCTTTAATTTGATTGGAGGTCACATAATCTCCTTCCAATCCCGCAAATGGCGAATCATTCACACGGAAAAACATCGCCATCGTCGGCTGGTCGATATCATAATAATCCAGTGCCGTCATATCGGTAGTAGCTGTAAGCGTATCGCCAATATCTACTTTTTCATATCCGGCAAGCGCAAAAATATCTCCGGCTATCGCCTTTTCAACGGGCTCACGCTTTAATCCATTAAAGGTAAAAAGCTTGGTCGCTTTGGCTTTCTCTTTAAGATTTCCTTTGCGATCGAGCAGTGCAATCTGCTGACCCTGCTCAATGGTTCCCTGTTCCACGCGTCCAATGGCAATACGTCCCACATAGTCGCTCCAATCCATACTGCTTACCAACATCTTAAAAGGAGCATCCATCACCTGTTCAGGGGCAGGGATGGTTTCAATAATTTGATCAAAAAGTGGACTCAAATCGTCGTTATCGTCTTCGAGCTCATTTTTTGCTATGCCGTTGATACCTTCGGCATAAATAATGGGGAAATCGAGTTGTTCATTGGTAGCATCGAGCATCACAAAGAGATCAAAAATCTCATTCAATACATCATCCGGACGTGCGTCCTTGCGATCAATCTTATTGATGACAACGATAGGCTCATATCCCAGCTGCAATGATTTACGAAGCACAAATTTTGTCTGTGGCAGCGGACCTTCAGCGGCATCTACCAAAATAATAACTCCATTAACCATTTTGAGGATACGCTCTACCTCTCCGCCAAAATCGGCGTGGCCGGGTGTATCAACAATATTGATTTTAGTATCGCCCCACTTAACGGCAGTGTTCTTCGAACTAATGGTAATGCCTTTTTCTTTCTCCAGATCACCGGAGTCCATCACACGCTCGGCTACCTCTTCATGCTCATGAAAAGTTCCGCTCTGCTTCAACATTTCGTCAACCAATGTTGTTTTGCCATGGTCGACGTGAGCAATAATCGCAATATTTCTAATATCCTTGTACATAAATTGTATTGATTAAAATCGGATTGCATGCCTCATATATCACTGCGATGCTATCATCCTGAATTTATTTTAGAATAACACAGAAGTGGGTATTTATGAGTACCAACAATCCTATAAAATTTAGCCAGCAAAGATACGGCTTTATTTCCCCAATTCCTTATCACAAAATCTTATTCTTTTAAAATGTTTCAACATTCAACAGGTTGACTGCCAACTGCTCCAGACCTACATTGTGTTTCAATAATCAACCGCAGTTATCAGACATGCAGAACAAGCAAAAAATAGCAACAGCCTTCCTATTCGGCCTTGCCATACTGGCAATACCTCTTTGGTTTATCTCCTATCCCGAAACAACCTTTCGACACAATCTCAATTACTGGCTCATTGGCAGCAGTCAGCTGGCTGGTATTCTTGGCTTTATCCTCTACTCCTTTTCTCTGATACTTTCTATCCGCCTTAGATGGATTGAAAACCTGTTTGGCGGTTTAGATAAAGTTTACCAAACACACCACACTGTTGGAAAAATAGCATTTTTCCTGATTCTTTATCACCCAATAGCATTAGCCCTACGATGGTTCCCCCAAGATTTTACTAAAGGCTTTCTTTACTTACTTCCATTTCACCGTCGCTTGGCGATCGACCTTGGCAGCTGGGCATTACTGGGATTCTTCTTGCTAATGCTGGTTACTTTTGTGATTAAAATTCCCTACGATAAATGGAAATTATCCCACAAACTTACGGGCCTTGTTTTCCTGCTTTTTATCGCTCACTTTTTTTTATTGGATGAGTTAGTCAGTGCCAATCTACCGCTTGCTGTTTATTTAGGATTATTCTCCCTTCTGGGTGTTATCAGTTTTTTATACAAATCAGTTTTCTTTCATTGGATCGTTGATGAAAAGTCATATACCGTAGAAAAAGTAAACAGACTTAATAATAAAGTTATCCAAGTAACTCTGAGCCCTAATAACAGTCAAATACAATTTATTCCAGGGCAGTTTTGCTTTTTCAGCTACCGGGATCCCTCTATCAGCAAAGAAGCCCATCCTTTTACTATTTGTAGTACTACTTCAGAAAAAAGCATAACTATAATTGTTAAAGCACTTGGAGATTATACTAACCACCTTTACCAAACTCTTAAACCCGGTGTTAGAGCTTTAATTGAGGGACCTTATGGTCAGTTTGATTACAAACAGTATAACCAGCCACAGCTATGGATTGCCGGGGGGGTAGGAATTGCCCCATTTATCAGCTGGGCAAACGATTTACAGAAGCGCTCACTTCCCTCCAACTTTGAGGCAGACCTGTATTACTGCATCAATAGCAGAGAAGAAGCCATCTATATTGAAAAGTTCAAAGAGCTTGAAAACAAACTACCCGGCTTCTCATTCCACTTAACTTGTGCTGATCGGGAAGGGTTTTTATCGGCTGATGAAATTAACAATGTCAAAGGAAGAGAGATCTTTATCTGTGGTCCCAAAGAAATGAGGCAATCACTGTTAAAAGAATTTCAGGGGCAGCAAGTACCCGATAAAAACATACATTTTGAGGATTTTGACTTTATCTGATTTATCATTAAACACCAATAGCTCAATTTTGGCATCACTGATATTGAACAGTTACCTTAATAATCATTGTTATTTAAATAGAAATTATTGATTTGATACCGATATGGATTTAAAAATTGACAACCAGCGCTTTATTGTTTGTGGTGCAAGCAGTGGATTTGGACGTGCTATTGCAGAACTTTTACTGGATGAGGGTGCTAAGGTGATCGCTGTTGCGCGTCGAGAAAACAAACTTAATGAGCTCAAAGAATCATACGATACTCAAGTTGATGTCGTAGCAGGTGACTTAACTAATAATGATACCCACAACGAAATTGAAGCGGCTATTGGTAATGACCAGCTCCATGGCGTAGTCATCAATGCTGGTGGACCTCCTGCCCTGAGTCCGCTCGAAACAGCTATTTATGACTGGGATGAAGCTTATCAAAATGTCATGCGCTGGAAAATCGAATTAGTACTGCGATTAGTTTCTTATTTTACCTCCAAAAAATATGGGCGCATTCTATTTGTTGAAAGCCAGTCAGTAAAGCAACCGATTCCCTCGTTGGTGCTAAGTAATTCATTTCGGGCCGGTATGGTCGGATTTGCCAAGTCGTTATCGCAGGAAGTGGCCAAACAGGGCGTTACCGTAAATGTCCTCGCGCCGGGATCACACGATACACCCGCTATCAAACGCGTAATAAAGAAAACTGCGGATGAATCTGATAAATCCATGGAGGAAGTCCGTGAAGAAATGGAAGCCTCTATCCCGGTAGGACGCTTTGGAAAAGGCAAAGAAATAGCCTCCCTGGCAGGTTGGATTTTATCTCCTCATGCTTCTTATGTTACGGGACAGACCATCAGTCACGATGGCGGAAATATTCAAGGTTTATTTGGATAGTGACAAGTCCAGAACAAGCTCTTGATAAAATACACTGCTGTGAACTTAAAACTTTTAAAATGAGAAATTATGTGGCATCAAACAAAAATTACGCTTTCAGCAAAGTCACGCGGATTCCACATCATCACTGATGAAGTATTAGAACAAATCTCCGAAATCGAGAATATTAGCAAAGGCATTGCCCACATCTTTATTCAACATACCAGTGCCAGTATTACCATCAACGAAAATGCTGATCCCGCAGTAAGACGTGATTTTGCCACTCATTTTAAACGGATGGTGCCCGAAGATACATCGATGTATGAACATACGGTCGAAGGTCCCGATGACATGACTTCGCACATCAAAAGCTCAATGCTGGGACATTCGCTGAGTATTCCCATCACCGATGGAAAATTAAATTTAGGAACCTGGCAGGGTATTTTTCTTTGTGAACATCGGAATAATGGAGGGAATCGGAAACTTGTAGTTACTTTGCACGGGGAATAATTAATCAGTTCAAATACGTATCTCATATCCCTTAATAAAAAAGCTTCCCCGAGCAAACCCATTCCGAGCCTGCTCAACGAAGCTTTAGCGTAGTTGAGCGGAGAGGGAGGGATTCGAACCCTCGATACCCCTTATGGGGGTATACTCCCTTAGCAGGGGAGCGCTTTCGACCACTCAGCCACCTCTCCAACAAAGAGTCGCAAATATAAGCGCCTTAGCAAATTTTATCAATGGTTAACTTATATTTCTTTTGTAACCCAAGGTTTATTCTTCCGGATCACTATCAAGGATGTAAATTTGTGCCAAATTTCGTCCCTCCTGGGCATAATCTAATCCGTATCCCAATACAAAAAGCGTAGGAATTTCAAATCCCACATAGTCGAGCTGCACGTCATGATGCGTCGCCTCTGTCTTGTGCAAAAGCGTCACCGTAGCAATAGATTCGGGGTTCTTCTTCTGCAATTTATCCACCAGATAATTCATCGAAAGCCCGGTATCTACAATATCTTCTACCAAAATTACATGTCGGCCTTCGATATCAGCATCAATATCTTTAAGATCGGTTACTTCTCCCGACGACACTTTTTCATCCCCGTAGCTGCTGAGCTTTAAAAAATCGACCTCGCAGGAAATATCGACCTGGCGCATCAAATCCGACAGAAAAATATATGCACCATTAAGCACACCAATAAAAATGGGATTCTTCCCTTCATACTTTGCCGACAGTTCATCACCCAATTCGGCTACTCGTTCATCAAGCTCTTTTTGAGTAAGATATATACTAAATGTTTCACCGTTACAGCTAACGGTTTCGGGAGTGTATAATGACATGTATTGGAGTAATTACTTTATTCTAAGGTACCATTTCGTTTCGGTATCGCACTTAACCTGTTCCGAAATAGTGCCCCGGGATGACTGATTTTTAATTGGCGGAAAGATAAGAGCACAGATCGTTTCTTCAAAAGATTCTATGACAAGCACTTTCTCTTTATCAACAGCACTTACTTTCCGGTTCGTTAAGTGCTCGGCAACGGTTTGATGCCCCTGCATCCCCAATGGCTGCAGCCGGTCACCTTCTTCCCATTGGCGCAGAGTAATGGGCCAAGATATTTTATCGGCATCCATAAAAAGAGCTTCGTCCAAATCAGGATCGCCAAATTGTTCTACAACTAATACCCAGCTTCCAACCTCAACTTTGGAATTCTCCAACCTGCTGCGTTTAAATATTCGAGGTTCATATGTGTTTTTCTCGCTTCGAGTGATTACATAATGTCCCCGATCCCGAACAATCGAAAATTCTGATGTAATTCCTATCTTTTTCCCCGTCTGAAGCTTTTTGAGTTCGCTGACACGATGCAGATTATGTTGCGATATTTGGATATCCGGTTCTTGTTTTTTGATTAAGTGCAATACCAACGCCCGCTGCAATCCTGATTCTAATTCATCAAAAACCTGTTTTTTAATGCCGTTACTTTCCAAAATCCGATCAGCAATCCATTCCAGTGCATCTTCATAATTTTGAGCCTCCTCTCCTACACTAAGAATATTATCCTCCCATCCCGGGAAAAATTCTGCCACTTTTTCTGTCCATTGATTGCGCAAAAAGTTTCGGGCGAAGTTATTTTCTAAATTCGACTGGTCGGTACGATAGGGAATTCCTTTTTGTTCAGCATATTTTTCAATTTGTTGGCGTGAGAAAGGTAAGAACGGACGGAAAAGTTCCCCATCCCAAATATCCATACCGCTCCAGCTGGCCATGCCCGCGCCACGGAAAAGTTTTTGCAAAATGGTTTCCACTTGATCGTCGCGGTGATGTGCCAAGGCAATTCCATCTGCCTCATGCTTCGCAATAAGATCCCTAAAAAAGCCATAACGCACATTACGCGCCCACTGCTGAAAGTTTTGTCCCTGAGCTTCGCTGGGATTAGCTTCTTTAAGCTCGAATTGAAATTCCCATTCCTCTGTTTTCTCAGCTACAAGATCAGCATCTTTATCAGATGCTTCTCCCCTCTTTTGATAGTTCACGTGTGCAACAATTCCAGAAATATTAATCCTATACAAACTATGGAGCAAACTCATGGAATCAACACCGCCGCTAACTGCGATAATTAACGTAGGGGCTGAACCACCAAAAACGGAATCTATGGATTCCTTAACAGCCTGTTCAATTGGTAACAAGTTTGATCTGCTCATAAGAAAATGAATCTATTCCGCCATCCCTATTCAACATCAACAATGCTCCGTTCTCATCAATACCCAGCAACTTATATAATTCATCTTGCAACTCATTATCAATTTTGAATCCAACCCATTGCCCGTACCCAATGATATTCCTGTTAATCGTCTTTATTAATGATGGTTGCTGCTGTTCCCACAAGGTATATTTATACTCAATACGGTTCAGTAAGTCGCCCAAAAATTGTTCGCGATTTATATCTTCTCCCTTCTCCAGCGAAACAGAAGTGGCAATTTCTTCTAATCCATCAGAAAACTTTTTCTGGTTGATATTCAGACCAATCCCAATAATTAAACGATCAAATATATTACCGCTGAAGACTGCCTCTGTTAAAATACCGGCCGTTTTTTTATCGTTAAGAATTATATCGTTAGGCCATTTTATAGCTGCGCACGATGCATTTAAAAATTCATTCAGCTTCTCAACGATTGCCAATGCACAAGCCAACGTAAGTACATGGAAACGCCCGGTATCAGCAGGAGTTAACCCAATCGAGAACGTCAGGTTTTGTCCCTCTACCGATTCCCAATTCCGCTCATATTGTCCCCTACCTCTAGTTTGATGATCCGTTAAACAAATCAGCCCATGCTCTATTTTATCGGACGGCAGTTTTTTTAGATAGGTATTTGTTGACTCTAACTCTTCAAAATAACGAACACTGTGCCCCAGCCATTGGGTATTCAATTGTTGTAAAAATATTGGCTGATCAAATGTTGAACTCAATGGTCGCTAATACTAACTAAAGGTTTAATATTACGTTTAGGCTAATTTACTTTTTAAAAGATCTATTTTAGCAATGGGAGTAGGATCAATATTATTCACAATAGCCAGGTAGAAGCTTGTCCAGTCAGCCAATTGAATGAGTGAGAACATACGCGTAAGGCGTGTTTGACCTCTTGTTTTCAGGATATGCAGTGAGGCAGTTTGATCTTCCACCAACTCCTCCACTATCTCCATGCGGCGCTGCACCCTCGGATTGTCCTCCTTATCAATCAAGAGTATCACCGACAGTCGGCCGGTTAGGTGCACAATACGCTCCCATCCTACAATTTCATTATGATTCATTTCTGGAAGCGTGTTGCCATAGGCCAGTGTCTTGGCATTTTCTGCAAACTGATTACGCCACCGCAGATTCACCGACTCCATCATCGTTGCATCAGAGTAAACAATCGGTAACGTATCATTAATTTCTTCCGCTAAATTCAATGCTTCGTTATCCTGGGGATTTGAAAATAAATCATTCTGCTCGGATAAAAACCGGGCGGTGTCTTTTAGTGCCCCATCACGTTCTTCCACTATTCCCAAATGCTGAAATATTCGATATAACGGCACAAAGCTATATCCAAGTGCCGCACGAGGAGGCATTCTTCCGGGTATTTTAATGTAATCAAATTCCTCTTTGGCTGCCTTTACCATCAGCTCTCCGCCGGTGGTCACGGCTATGGTTTGGGCATCCTTTTCACGTGCAGTCGTTAAAGCTGTTAAGGTCTCTTCCGTATTTCCGGAAAAACTGCACGCTATAAACAAAGTATTTTTATCTACCCAGCTTGGTATTTCATAGTGTCGTACCACCTGAATAGGATATGGACTGCTGTCGTAGCAGAACGATCGAATGAGATCAGCCCCAATTGCTGAGCCGCCCATTCCCGCAAAACATATGTTGGATATCCGTTCCTTATTAATATTCAACTCAATATCTTTTGTACTCTCCACAGCTTCTTTCCACTGCTCAGGAAAGGTGGATAAGAACTCCCACATATTCTGGCTGTCAATCGATTTAATGTCCTCCAGATTCATATATATTTATTCTTTTGTCTCCCAATTTGAAAATATATTATCAATGTCATCCAACGTTTCTGCTTGCAATACTTTTTTAGCCAGCCGTTGCATATCAGCATAAGAATTTGATCTTAGCAGCTGTTTTACCGCTGGCAGTACCACTGCATTCATACTCAACGTATCAATACCGAGTCCCATCAAACAGCATACTGCAATAGGATCTGAGGCAAGTTCTCCACATACACTCACCGGCGCTCCATTACGTTCCCCCGCTTCGGCTACTTCTTTTATTAACTGCCAAATAGCCGGGTGGCGCTGATCATACAAATTTGATATCCGTTCATTCCCCCGATCAACGGCCAAAGTATACTGTGTAAGGTCATTAGTCCCAATACTCAAGAAATCAGCATGCCTGGCAAAAAGGTTAGCCTTCAGGGCTACACTCGGGATTTCTACCATCAAACCCAGTGGGATTTCTTTATCAATATTAATCCCCTCATTCAGTAATTCCTTCTGAACCTCATCGATAATATTTTTAAGCTTACGGATTTCATTAATTGTTGAAACCATCGGGACCAATATGCGAATGCGCCCCATAAAATCACTGGATGTTTTAAAAATAGCCCGCAGCTGATTTTTTAACAGTTTTGGCTGCTCCAATAACATCCTGATTCCCCGCCATCCCAGAAAGGGATTCTGCTCTTTTTCCTCATCTCCAAAAAACTTATCGCCACCCACATCAAACAAACGTATGGTAACCTTATGTGGAGCAGTTAATTCAAGAATAGAGGCATAAAAAGCCACCTGATGATCAATATCTTGAAAATGTTTTCGGCTTAGATAAATAGATTCTGTCCGCAACAGTCCCACACCCTCAGCCTGATATTTATTGGCAATACTCAGTTCCTCGGCAAACTCGATATTAGCTTGTAATGTAAACGGGGTCCCATCAGATGTTCTATTAGGCTTTTTACATAACGATTCAAAATCAGCCTGCCTTTTGCTCTGCTGAGCAATCAGGCTTTTATATTTTTTTCGCGTTTCATCTTTGGGATAAACAACCACCTCTCCATTGCGTCCATCGAGTACAACTTCATCACCAGAGTTGATAACTTCGGTCGCTTTTTTAGTCCCCACCACAGTAGGAATATTCATCGACCGGGCAATAATTGCTGCATGTGATGTAGCTCCACCCCGATCAGTAATTAATCCTTTGATATCACGATTGGAAAATGAGATAATTTCCCGCGGACTCAACTCCTTGGCCACTAATATCGTACCCTCTTTAATATCATCTCTCTTATTATGTATAATCTGTAACAAACGGTCACGGATATCAGAAATATCCACTGATTTATTTTGGAACGTCTCTCCATGATTTTGGCGAATCACCTGTAGATAATTCCGAAAAATACTTTCTACCGCTGAATCAACAGGTTTATTATTTGCTGAAATTTCTTGTTCCACCCTATCATGCAGTTCCGGATCTTTTAAAATGGCAATCTGCATTTGAATGAGATCAGTCGAAGCCTTCAGATCGGTATTCTCTAACAATTCCTCAAGTTCCTCTTCTGCTATATCAATAGCCTCATAAAATTTACGGATGTGGTCTTCTGCCTCATCATCGGCGATCTGGGTATCGGTGATATGAGGGCGCACACGCTGGAAAAGGCTGGTATTACCAATCACAATACCAGGACATGCAGGAGCCCCAGAAATATACATCTCTTTATGATCTACCTGATCACTCATTTTCATCCTCATAAACTTCACCAAATCCATCATCAATCAGCTCGGTAATAGCTTCCGTAGCCTCTTTCTCATCAGGTCCGTCGAGTTCTAACTCAAGCTCCGCTCCTTTTTCAGCAGCAAGAGTCATCACCCCAAGAATGCTTTTCCCATTTACTTTGTATCCATACAAATGGATGTAAAAATCGGATTCAAATTTTGATGCTAATTTTACTAATGCGGCTGCAGGTCGAGCATGCAAACCGGCATCATTAACAATCGTAACTTTCTTCTTTATCATCCTGTATTATTTCATTTAAATCGCAAAATGCCAATAATTAAAGTAACTATCCACAGCAGTTGACAATAAAATATCGTTCCCACAAGGCTTCGAAAGAATTGTAAACTTAGCTGCTGTTTTCTTAACTTAATTGCCATTTATAATTGCTAAAATCTAAACTACATGTCTGTAACAAAAAAGGACGTAAACTACGTTGCTGATCTGGCTCAATTACAACTGAGCGAAGAGGAAACAGAGTCGCTGGTTAACGATATGAATCAGATCCTCGACCATATGAAAACCCTCGAAGAGCTTGACACATCTGATGTAGAACCACTTGAGCACGTTATCGATTTGGAATATCGGCTGCGTGATGACAAAGCAAAAGAACCACTTTCTCACGAAGATGCGCTTAAAAATGCCCCCGATGCCGACACCGATTATTTCCGCGTGCCACGGGTTATTGAGTGATATTAACCATGTCATGCTGTCCCGAGTATTTATGATCAGCATCTGAATATACTCTAAAACTTAGATCCTGAAACAAGTTCAGGATGACATATTTTTAAATTGCATTAAATCCATTGCCTTGAGTTCTAAGAAAGAGCAAACCCATTCCTTAAAGGAAGATTTTATTTCAAAGCTATCAGCCAACAAGAAACATTGGATTTCGCTGACTGTGCTTTTTATCCTGCCGCTCTTGTTATATTCAGCCATATTTTTTGGCGGCAAGCAATTTCTGGGCAACGATGTTCTGCAGTGGCGAGCCGGTGCAGAGTCTGTAATAGAACATGTCGACACTTACGATGAGCACCCCCTATGGGCATCCAATATGTTTTCGGGAATGCCGTCAACCGTCATTCATAATCCTCCTCCACCACCCAGCATCGATTCTTTCTTCAAATGGATTGGCGGACAAGCCCATCCCCTGGCATTCTTTTGGATACTATTGAGCGGTGCCTACGTCTTTTTTGTCGTCCAGAAGATTCGCCCGTTTTCGGCCACCATTGGGGCTATTCTCATTGGATTTACAACTTATCTGCCCATCGTTATCGAGGCCGGTCATTATGCCAAGTTTATGGCCTTTGCGTTTGTCCCTTGGATGTTCGTGGGCTATTATCTGATATCCCGATCACAGAAAAAACTGCTGGCTTTTTTTACTTTTGCTCTGGCGGTTACGCTACAGCTCCGGGCCAACCATCCCCAGATAACCTATTATTTTTTGTACTTGCTGGGCTTTTGGTGGATGTACGACAGTTGGCTGGCGTACAAGAAAGATGAACTATGGGATTGGGCACAACGCACTGGTATCGCCTTCGGAGCTGGCGTTCTGGGAATCATCTGCAGCATCGATTTATACTGGCGACTTTACGAATATTCTCAATACAGTACTCGGGGCGGCTCTACGCTTGCATCCTCAGGGGGCAGTGGTGGACTAACATTAGAATACGCCTTTAGCTGGTCACAAGGAGTTGGAGAATTGTTAACACTTATAATTCCGGGACTATTCGGCGGATCATCCAGCGAAGCCTACTGGGGACCAAAATCGTTTACCAGCGGTCCGCACTATTTTGGGGCCATCGCTTTTATTCTAGCTTTAGTAGGATTATTCGCCTATCGCAAGAAAATAAAGTACCTTTTCTTTGGCGTGGGCTCGCTGACCCTTCTATTTTCACTTGGCCACAACTTGCCGGCGTTTAATGAATTTGCATTCAACTATATCCCCTATTTTGACAAATTCCGCGTCCCCGAAACCTGGCTCATTGCAACAGTTTTCTGCTTCGCGGTGTTAGCCGTATATGGCATTGAGGCTCTGTTTGGTATCACCGAAGATAAACAGAGATCTATAAAAGAATTATATACACCGCTGGGTCTCGCTATTGGACTTGGCGTGATTTTCGCCTTCGGCAGCAACGCCTTGCTCTCTTTTGAAAAGCCGGGTGAATTCCAGCAATATGCTCAACAAGTAGCCCAACAGAACAATGTATCGCCTGATAATCCACAAGTACAGCAGCGGGTACAAAACTTTATTAACACGCGATTAAAACCCGATCGCAAAGAGATGGCCAGCAGTGATTCTACCCGTTATCTTATTTTAGCGTTACTTGCCAGTGGACTTATTGTTGGATTTGTAAAACGAAAGGTAAGCAAAGGATACCTGCTTATTGGCTTGCTGGCTCTTACCGCCTACGATATGCTTAGCGTTGACAACCGCTATGTTAACGAAGATCAGATGGCTTCGGATACACTTGAAGCTGAGCAAATGATCCAACGGCAGCAAACACCCGCCGACAAATATGTCATGCAAAATATTAATTCCAGTGAGGGTTATCCCTATCGCACTTTTGCTTTAAATCGCAACCCATTTAACAACGCTATTCCCTCATATTTTTATCCAACCATTGGCGGATATTCAGGGGCAAAGATGGCCCATTATCAGGATCTTATTGACCATTTATTGATGGATAACCAAACCGGATTTAATCACGCTGTCTTGGACATGCTAAATACAAAGTATCTCACTATTCAGCAGCAACTTCCTTTCGGGGGATATACAGAGGTATTCAGTCAAAATAACCAACGGGTATACCGCAACGATGATGTGCTGCCAAAATCCTTTTTTGTGGATACTATTGTTACCGTTGATTCTCCTCAACAGGCTGTTAATCGGATGAAACCTTCCGCTGACTTTAATCCCTCCACATCAGCTATTGTAGAAACAGAGGATACGGTCAGCTCATCCGTTGATACTACAGCTCAGGTTACTATCGAAAGTTATAAACCGAACGAAATTACGCTCAACACTTCATCCGAAAAAAATCAATTTTTGGTACTAAGCGAAATATACTATCCCGTTGGATGGAAGGCGACCATTGACGAGGAACCGGCTAATATATACAAGACAAATTTTGTGCTGCGCGGGTTGGAGGTTCCGGCCGGTGAACATACTGTGAGATTAATATTCGAGCCCACATCAAATATCTGGGGCGCACGCATTGCCTGGGCGGGACATATTGTAATATACATTCTGGGGATTGCGGTTGTTGTCAAATCCTTTAGGAAAAAGGGTCAAGCTTAAAACCATGGCAAAAACGTCCGGCATTTCTTTTGTGATATGTACCTATAACCGGGCACAATATCTACAGGACACCCTTCATTCTCTGCTCAAAAATGAAGCCGATCCCAATCGTTTTGAACTTTTGATTGTTGACAATAATTCAACAGATAAAACGCCGGCTATTGTTCGCAATTTTATTGATAACTATCCCAACCACCAGATCCAATACATAAAAGAACCGGAGCAGGGGCTTTCATTTGCGCGTAACCGCGGCATCAAAGAGGCTAAAAATCCGATCATCACTTTTCTCGATGATGACATCTCAACCGATATTGACTTTATTAATAGCTGGCTCTATTTCTTTGATACCCATCCCAATGCAAAATGTGCCGGAGGAAAAATTGAGGTTCAATTTGATGATCCGCGCCCCGATTGGATGTCTCACTTTCTGCTGCCCTTGTTGGGACACCACGATTTGGGAAATTCGATCAAAAAATACAACCAACAGAAATATCCCTTTGGCGGAAACATGGCATTTAAGCGTTCCATTTTTGATCAGTACGGTTTTTTTGATACGGAACTTGGCCGAAAGGGAAACCAATTAAAAGCCAGCGAAGAAAAAGAATTTTTCCAACGCCTGAAAAAAGCAAACACTGATATATATTACGTACCCAAGGCAACTCTGTATCATCGGGTTGATAAGCAGCGGCTTACCAAGGAGTATATAAAAAGACAAGCCATTGGATTAGGCCAGAGTATTGCATTACAACTGCAAGACAAAACCATAGCAGATAAGTTCACCAAAAGTGCCAGCGAATTTTTCAAAATGATCATTTCGCTGGGACTATTTCTACCCTACACGCTAGCTTTTCAACTCCCAAAGGCTTTAATGCTTATCAAATTTCGCAAATGGATTATAGAAGGCTACCTTTCGGTTACCCAATAAATTTATTCCAATTTGTCGGTTCAGATTTATAACAATTTACCTGCCAATGATTTTAACAAACGACTTTGTTTTTATTCATTTTCCCAAGAATGCCGGATCATTTGTCACCCAGTGCTTAAAAAAAATCTATAATGGCAGATCTAATAAAACCGAAGAGAAGAAAATATCAGACTACTTTTATTATCTCCTTGATAGGGAACGCACGAACTATTCCAAAAAATACATGTCAAAAGCACTGGCCTACACGGGAGAAAAAATTAAGACACAGCACCAAGGGTGTGACGAAATCCCAAAAAAGCATCGGCAAAAACCTATAGTAAGCACGATACGAAACCCATTTGACCGATATGTGTCGCAATATAAATTTGCCTGGTGGAAAAGGAATCCGGTTTTAAAAGAAGAAAGGCTCAAACAGATATTTCCCAATTTTCCTGATCTTAACTTTTCTGAATATCTTGATTTGGTGCTGAATTACAATCTTGAAAACACCAAACAAAAAAATGATATAACGCTGGATATCGGTATTTACAGCCTTTACTATATCAAACTCTTCGGAAAGAATTATTTAGAGTTACTATCCTCAATAGATAGTATTGATGAACTGGAAAATCATCATCTTTACGATGCCGATTTCCTCTATCAAGAAAAACTTCGTGAAGATCTTTTTCAGTATCTAAAAAAGTTTGGATGGCCCGAAGAAAAACTTCAGGTAATCTACGACCATAACAAAGTAAATACCAGCCGTGATGATTTTTCTTACAGGAAATACTATTCGCAGGATAATATCGACTTGATTAAAGAGAAAGAAGCCTTAATATTCAAGTTATTTCCATCTTATTCGTTCTAATGAAAGTGGGGATTACTACTAATTCTTACATATGGTTGTTTTTCCCCGCAATGAATATTTTATGATAGAGAAGCTAGCAGATTATTTTCCTACAGGAGTAAACATATTTGCAAGAAGAGCACTCAACAAACTGTTAAAACCTTCAAAAGACCGGGTTTTCTGCATCTCCATGCAGCGAACAGGAACAACTTCAACGGGTGACTTCTTGGCTGATCACGGCTATTCCGTAGCCGGATGGACTGTTTCAGATTATTATAACTGGCCGTATCTTTACTCCACAGGCAACGATGAGGCTATTTTTAAATCTACCGCTTTTCAAGCATATAATGCCTTTGAAGATTCACCGTGGTATCATCCCGATATGTATAAAAAACTGTTTAACCGGTTTCCAAATAGTAAATTTATTTTATTGCAAAGGGATAGTGAGGAATGGTTCGATTCAATGTTGAGACATTCTGATGGAAAAACCCCGGGAAATACTTTTCGCCACTGTCAAGTGTATAATCGATTACCGGAATTTTACAATCGACTGGAAGATGACGATGACTTTCATCCCACGCTTAACAAAAGCGATAACCTTATGAGCCTAAAAGGGAAAAGGAAGCACTATACAAAGGTTTATGAGGATTATAACAAAGAAGTCATCACTTTTTTTGAAAACTCAAACCCTGAAAGGCTATTTACTACACAACTTGAGGACCCGGATAAGTGGAAAAAGCTGGGCGACTTTTTAGAGGTCAACGTTGATAACAATTATCACAAGCATTCTAACAAATCCTGATGAGCATCTTTTATTATAAAATGACTTATCGAAAAAAAGTACTCAATGGAAGATAAGATACCTGTCACACAACCTTTTTTACCTCCGCGTGAGGAATACGAATCATTCCTCGCAGATATTTGGGATCGCAACTGGCTTACGAATAACGGCCCTTTGGTACAGGAGTTGGAAGGTAAGCTGATGAACTATCTCGGTGTTGAAGAACTCAGTTTAGTTAGCAATGGTACTATTGCACTTCAAATTGCCATGAAAGCCTTGGACCTGCAAGGCGAAATCATCACAACACCTTTTTCATATGTAGCAACCACAAGCAGCATTGTTTGGGAAAATTACACTCCCGTTTTTGTTGATATCGATCCGAATACATTCAACCTAGATCCGCAGAAAATTGAAGAAGCGATTACTCCGCAAACATCAGCTATTATTGCCACTCATGTTTATGGGAATCCTTGTGATATTGAAAGTATACAAGCCATCGCAGACCGCCATGGACTTAAAGTTATTTACGATGCGGCCCACTGTTTTGGAACAAAATACAAGGGACAGTCCATCTTTAACTTCGGAGATATCAGTACATGCAGTTTTCACGCCACAAAGCTTTTCCACACGGTAGAAGGGGGAGCAATTGTGACTGATAATCCCGACTTGCGACAAAAAATAAACCTTATGCGGAATTTTGGCCACGATGGGCTAAATAACTTTACCGGCGTAGGCATCAACGGTAAAAATTCTGAGCTGCATGCGGCTATGGGACTGGTTAATCTCCGGTATATTGATTCGGTCCTTGCTCAACGCAAAGAACTAAGCAAATTTTATGACCACTATTTGAAGGATGTTGACGTTAGCAAACCTTCCATACAATCCCACGCAGAGTACAACTTTTCCTATTACCCTGTGTTGTTCAACAGTGAAGAACAGCTTACTAAAGTCCAGGCAAGGTTAACCAAAGCAAATATTCAAACACGCCGTTACTTCTATCCCTTGCTTTCCGATCTCGATTACGTGGATGGAAAAAATGCTACACCTGTTGCAAATCGGATTTCGAAACAGATTTTATGTCTACCCTTTTATCATGAGCTTTCTGAAAAGACAATTGGCAAAATATGTAAGATCATAAAAAGCGTTTAAACTATGGACCTCAAAAGAGTATTTATCCTTTATTCAGAACGGTCTGGCAGCAACTTGCTGCGCGTTCTTCTGGGTAACCACCCTAATCTTTCAGCACCGGTATCTCCACAGTTTTTTGATAGCTTTACTCCTCATATTGAAAAGTTTGGAGACCTCAGAAAAAGGGAAAACAGCATTTCGCTTATTTCAAAGCTGATAACATATGCCAATCACCCATTCAGTGACTGGAATCTTAAGATATCGGCGGAAGATATCTATTCTGAATTTGCTCCCCAAAATTTTATTGAAACTGTGGATGCCTTATACGCTACAAAAGCCCGGGAGGATAACAAAGCAGGATATGTATGCAAAGAAAGACATCTGTTTAATTACAGCGGACTTGTAATGGCCAGCTTGTCTGGCATAGACTGGCTCTTTCTCCACCGTGATCCACGCGATGTCGTGAGCTCTTGGCTAAAAAATAATATACTTTATTTTACCGCCTATGAAGCAGCTCAATCGTGGAAAGAAGATCAAAAAAAGTGTTTCGCATTGCATCGTGCCTATAACCTGTCGTATCATCAGCTAAGTTATGAAGAGCTTATTACGGATACCGAACAGACTCTGACGTCACTGTTAGAATATCTGGACATGAATGTCGACGAGCAGTGCTTCCAAAATGAACAGAATAATGAGGAAGCAAATCGGAATGTGCTGTGGAAGAACCTGAACAAACCCATTGACTCATCAAACAAAAAGAATTACGTAGATATTCTTTCTCAAAAACAAACCTTGATTATTGAATCTGTTTGTAAACAGCAGATGGAAGCACTTGACTATCAATTAGAAACTGATGCACAATGGTCTCCTGCTATCGGAAAAAACAATTATCAATATTTCAATAAGGTTAAAGAGCTTCTGAAGCAAAAAATACGATCAAATAAGAAAACCTCGGATCTTCTCCGAGACCGACAGAAATTGAAGCACGAACTTATAAGTAGTTTATAACATGAGTATCGGAATTGTCCAGCCATATCTTTTTCCCTACATAGGATATTTTCAGCTAATATCTGAGGTTGATACCTTTGTCTTCTATGATGATGTAAATTTTATTACGCGGGGATGGATCAATAGAAATAAAGTACTTATAAATGGCGAAGAGAACTACTTTACCATTCCATGCAAAGATGCCTCACAGAACAAGCTCATCAACGAGGTCAAGCATGCAATGACAGACAAAAAGCGGGGCAAACTTCTACGGAAGATCAAATTCTCTTATAGCAATGCTCCCTTTTTTGATGATATATTTCCTATCGTTGAAAATGTGTTACAAACAGAAAGTAGCTATATTGCCGATTTGGCAATGCAAAGTGTCCGCCAAACCAGCAGTTATCTGAACCTGGATACCACATTTAAAGTCAGTTCCGAAGAATACAATAACACCGACCTTGGGAAAGCAGAACGACTTATCGACATCTGTAAACAAGAGAAAATGACAACTTATATAAATCCCACGGGCGGAAAAGAGCTTTACAACAAAGAGGAATTCCAGAACGATGGCGTCACACTACAATTCATTGAGCCATCCCTAAAAGAGTACGAACAGTTCGATAACGATTTTGTACCCGGGTTATCGATTATTGATGTTATGATGTTTAATGCTCCGGAGAAAATTCGTGATGATCACTTAACAGCATATAACTTGGTATGATATGCAGAACGTAGCAATTTTCGGCGTACCTCGATCGGGAACTTCCTGGCTCGGCCAAATTTTCAACAGCTCTCCAAATGTAGTTTACCGCTATCAACCGATTTTTGCCTATTCGTTTGATGAGAATCTCACTGCCGAGAGCAGTAAAAAAGAGATTACCCATTTTCATGAAAAGCTATTGCAAACAAATGACGATTTTGTTTGTCAAAGACAGAATATAAGCGGCAACCAAACGCCAACATTTTCAAAAACCCAGCGTACTCATCTGGTATGGAAAGAAGTCCGATACCTCGATATCATTCACAATCTTTTAAATCAATCAAAAATAAAGGTTGTTGGCATTGTCCGGCATCCCTGCGGAACCATTCATTCCTGGCATAATGCTCCAAAAGAATTCGATGAACAATGGGATATATTAGAGGAGTGGCGGTACGCTCATAAGAAGAATACTTCTGAACACGATTTCTACGGGTATGAACGTTGGCTGGATGCCACTCGAATGTTTCTACGTCTTCAGAAAAACTTTCCAAATCGCTTTCACCTGCTATGCTATGAAAAACTAGTTGATAACCCTTTAAAAAACACCAGGGAAGCTTTTGATTTCGCAGGTCTTGCCCTGAATGAACAGACGGAGGCTTTTTTAGAAGAAAGCACCGCTTCCACATCAGATGATCCCTATGATGTGTACCGGAAAAATAAAACCGGATTTGAATGGACAAGCCAGCTTAATCCCGTTATCATAAATGAGATCAAAACGGATGACCGATTTCTTGAAATTGAAAAACATTTTAGATGGAATACCTTGGAACAGAAAAAGCGATAAATGAAATAGAACCGCAGGTATCAGTCTGTATTACCACTTATCAACATGCTGCATTCATCAAAAAATGCGTGAAAGGTGCCCTCGATCAAACGACGAACTTCCCAATAGAAATTATTATTGGGGAAGATGAATCCTCCGATGGAACACGAGAAATCTGCAAGCAGCTAGCAGAACAACATCCGGAGAACATTCGGCTATTTCTGCGCTCGAGAGAAAATGTGCGCTATATTAATGGTAACCCTACCGGTCGCCATAACTTTTTGGAAACCCTAAAGGTAGCCCGCGGTAAATATATAGCTTTCTGCGACGGTGATGACTATTGGATTGATTCCCGGAAATTGCAAAAACAATATGACTTCATGGAATCAAGTGTAGATATTTCTATGTCACTGCATAACGCTTATATAATTGATGAAAAAGGGCTACAGAAATCTATCTTTCCAAATATAAAGACTCAATCAATAATCAAACCAGAAAAAATTATTGAAAAAGGAGGTGGATTTTGTGCTACAAACAGTGTCTTTTTTCGGAGCGATATACTGACAAAAATGCCAGACTGGTTTGTGGATGCCTATGTCGGCGATTATTCACTGTATCTGCTGGCTATCGAGCACGGTAAAATCGGAGCCCTACCGGATATAATGAGCTGCTACCGGAGCGGACATACTAACTCTTGGAGTAATTTGAGCAACCAAGCACAACACCTGGATAAATACCTCCAATCATTAAAAAAAATGCTTTTTGAATTCAATGACTATTCAGATTATAAATACAACTATAGCATTCATATCCGAATAGCGCTCGAGGAAATATATACAGCATTTAAAATTATGCTAAGCGGAAAATTGAGCTATCTCAATAAACTTTCTATCCATGATAAACGGTACACCTTACCCGCTTTTAAAAAGATTATAAAACGTAAAATCGGATTGTGATATCTTCTTTACAACTTCTATGATAACCAATCAGAAATATTAGTAAGTTCTCACACCTTTTTAAATAACGAACAACCGTTTTGGGAGTCATATTCAGGCAAAGCATTCAAAACACGATCATCTCCTATATTGGCGTAGCCCTGGGATTTGTGGTTACTATCTGGATGTATCCCAATATTCTCACTCCCGAGCAGTATGGGCTTACCCGCGTACTGTTGTCACTGGCCATGGTTTCGACCCAGCTGGGCAGCCTGGGAATCAAAAATACCATCATACGATTCTTTCCCTTTTTTAGAGATAAAGAAGAGAATCATCACGGTTTCTTATTTTTATCTCTTATTGTTCCGTTGATTGGTTTTCTACTGCTCGGATTGGGACTCTATATCTTCCGCCCCCAAATCACCCAGTATTTTGTAGAACGTTCAGAGCTGCTTCTCGACTATTACTGGTTTATATTGCCGCTTGCTTTCTCCATTCTTTTCTTCCATGTCATTACCAAATTTGTGCAGGCACTCTACGACACCGTCCTATCTTCATTCCTGATGGATGTTGTTGTCCGTGTTTTAACGGCCTTATTACTCATCATCTACTTTATGGGGTGGCTTACGTTCAATCAGTTTGTCATTCTGTTTGTCCTAAACTATGGCATCGTTCTTTTTATTCTTTTTGTCTATATGCTCTGGACCTCCAACGTATCGCTCATTCCCGATTTTTATTTCTTGAACAGGTCGCTTATTCAAAAGATGATGAACTACAGCCTGTTTTCATTTTTCGGAGGTATTGCTTCCATTATTGTCTCCAATATCGATATTATCATGCTCAGCTCCCTCGCTGGTCTGGATGATACCGGAATTTATGCCATCGCATTTTATATCGGATCAGCCATTACTATTACCCGACAGTCCATCTATAAAATATCATCTCCGGTCATTGCAGATGCTTTCAAGGAGCACAACTTTGATCTTATCGAACAGATCTATAAACGATCTTCCTTAAACCAAGTTTTAGCCGGCGGATTACTATTCTGCGGGGTCATAGCCAGCCTGTATAACCTTATGGACATACTGCCCAAGGAATACTCGGGAGGTGCAATGGTTATTATCATTATCGGTATGGCCAACATGTTCGACATGGTAACCGGCATTAACGGAGCAATAATCCTTAATTCCAAGCACTACCGATTTGACTTCTATTCAACAGTACTGCTCATTATCATAACAGTAATCTTAAATTATCTGTTAATTCCTATATATGGAATTGTCGGTGCCGCTATTGGCACCGCATCAGCAATCATCATTTATAATACACTCAAATTATTCTATGTATGGTTGCGTTTTTCCATGCAACCTTTCCAATGGAAAATGTTACTGATAGTCTTTATCGGGATTCTCTCACTTACAGTCGCTTACCTCATACCGCATCCCGCCAACAACTATTTAGATATACTTTTGCGTTCTGTTGTGGTTACTATCACTTACGTTCTTCCCTTGTGGGCCATGAATATTTCTGATGAATTAAATCAGCTTATTCAAAGCATTCTCAATCAAGCAAAAGCACTTTTATCTCAAAAGAATTAAACGATCTTCTACTATCATGCAAGCAATACAGGTTATCAACAATGATGAACAAAATACTCTTGAAATTGGCACAGTCCCCGATCCCGAACTTTCGGCGAAGACCATCCGAGTAAAAATTAAAGCAACTGCTCTCAACCGGGCCGACCTGCTTCAGCGAACGGGAAACTACCCTCCTCCTAAAGGCGCAAGTGAAATTCTGGGACTTGAGATGGCTGGAATAGTAGATAAAGTGGGAAACGAAGTCACTAAGTGGAACCTAGGCGATCGTGTCTTTGGATTACTGGCCGGCGGTGGATATGCGGAATACTGTACCATTCACGAAGATATGGCGATGGAAATTCCGGAGAACCTACCTTTTGACAAAGCCGCAGCTATCCCCGAAACCTTTTTGACGGCTTTTCAGGCGCTAGATTGGCTCGGAAAACTGCAAGAAAAAGAAACCGTGCTCATTCATGCTGCAGGCAGTGGCGTGGGTACTTCCGCTATTCAGCTGGCCCATCACTTATATGATGCCCAAATCATTGCTACGGCCGGCAAACAGCACAAACTCGATGCGGCAAAAGAGTTGGGAGCAAACTTTGCCTATAATTACAAACAGCAAAATTACGCTGAAGAGATCATCAGTGACGTTGGTCCCGACTCGGTAGATGTGGTTGTAGACTTCATCGGCAAGCCCTACTGGCATAAAAACATGGAGGTAATGGCCATGGATGGTCGAGTCGTTTATTTGTCGTTTCTGGGCGGACACAAAATCGAAGAGCTGAGCTTAATACCTATTTTGCGCAAGCGATTATCTATTATGGGATCAACGTTACGCAATCGATCCGAGCAATATAAAATTGATCTCACTAAAGATTTTGCTCAGAAAGCACTTTCCCTGTTTAGAACCGGAACGCTCTCTCCTGTTATTGATTCTACGTTTGACTGGACGGATACTGAACAAGCCCACCAGCGTATGCAAAACAATAAAAACACGGGCAAAATTGTATTAACCGGAATGTAATTTGGTAGCCACTGATTTACACAGATAAAAACAGATTTCTAAAAATCTCAATGTAAGATCTGTGGCCAAATACCATCATTTATTAAAAATAAAGCGCTTAAATTCTGGTTGATCACCGAAATTCATCAAGAGCCCTATCTCAATATCCGTTGCTTTTAAATAGTTGATCAATTGTGCTTTATGCTCTGGTATCAATTTAGAAACAGCTTTTAATTCTACTATCACTTTGTTTTCTATTAACAAATCTGCCTGATATTTTCCTATCATCCTATTTCTAAATCGAACTTCAATTGATTCTTGAGCAACGACTTCAAGACCACAATCATCTATAAGAACTATAAACATTGCTTTCTCATAAATGGACTCTAAGAAACCTGTGCCAAGCTCATTATAAACTTCATAATATGCCTTGATGATTTTTCTGGTCAACTTGTGATGTCTATAAGTATTCATCAGTCTATAATCTGTGTTGATCTGTGGCTAACTATAAGTAAGACCTTTTTTGCTCGCACTCCTTACGAAATTGGGTGAGAATTTCTACAGGGAGACTCTTATCTTGGGAGCGAATTATTTTTAGAACTGAACTGATTTATATTCATGGCGCAACAGACCTTTAGCACGCATGTGGGGATGGTGGACATCCTGCCCGGCGAAGTAGAAAAATGGCAAGCACTGGAACGCATTATCCACGAAGAGGCCAAAAAGTTTAACTTCGAGGAGATCCGTACACCCATTATGGAGCAAACCGAGCTCATCGCTCGAGGCGTGGGGCAACTTACTGATATCGTCTCCAAGGAAATGTTCGCCTTTGAAAGAGGTGATGATCAGTATGTATTGCGTCCCGAGTGTACCGCACCTGTGGCGCGCGCTTTTGTAGAACATCACTTAGAGCAGCGCGGCGGAACGCAAAATCTATACTACATCGGACCGATGTTCCGCGCCGAAAAACCACAAAAAGGTCGCCAGCGACAGTTCCATCAGTTTGGGGCCGAAATTATTGGCGCCGACGATCCCGCTGCCGACGTGGATATTATCGCACTGATGATGTCGATTTATGATCGCGTTGGCATCAGCAATACCTCCCTGAAGATTAACTCTGTTGGTGATCCCGAAAGTCGAAAAGCTTATACCGAAGCACTGAAAGATTATTTTCGTCCTCATCTCGAGGATATGAGCGACATTTCCAAGGAACGCTTTGAAAAAAATTCCCTGCGAATTCTGGATTCCAAAGAGGAAGAGGATCAGCCTTTTATTGATGATGCACCAGTTATAACTGATTTTCTTACAAAGGAAACTGAGGCTCACTACGCCCGAGTCAAAGAGTTACTGAAAGAACTGGAAATCCCTTTCGAAGAAGATCCATATTTGGTACGCGGACTCGATTATTATACGCGTACTGCTTTCGAGCTTATCAGTCCCGATTTGGGGGCACAAGATGCGCTTGGCGGCGGCGGACGTTATGATCTTCTTATTGAGGAGATTGGCGGACAGCATACTCCAGCTGTGGGATTTGCAGCCGGTATGGAACGATTGTTCATTGCCTGCGAAGAGCTGGGAATCGACCTTGTTGAAGAAGAAATGCTGGATGTATATATCGTTACGCTCGGTGAAGAAGCCCGTAACTGGGGACTTAAGCATCTTCCCAAACTTCGCAGAGCCGGACTCTCGGCATCCATGGATTACATTGGTCGCTCGATCAAAGCACAGATGAAAGATGCCGACCGCGAAAATGCTCGTCATGTAATTATAGTCGGCGGCAATGAACTGGCTGAGGGCAAATTCACGCTTCGCAATATGAAAGCCAGCGAAGAAGATTCATATACTTTTGAGGAGATCCTTAACAAACTAACCAATTAAAACAGGGCGCATCCTATGACGAACAAAAAATACTATCTCATAGGTGCCTTGGTCTTCGCTGCAGCCATCATCGGTTATCATTTCCTTGCGGCCTCACAAGCTGAGCAGGAAATAAACAAAGCTATCCAAGAGCAGACGGGACATTCAAATACGATATCGGTTCAGTATTCCGAGATTGATATTGCTCCCTTCTCGGCAGATATCACTGTAAGTGACCTAAATATTATTTTTGGCAATCACATTGAACGGGCCCGACAACTCAAGCTCGATCTCGGCTATCTCGATTTCCTCAATATCTATTTTGGGGGAGCCGAATACGGTTTACACCACTTAGATAATGCAATTATTACTGCGGAATCTCCCTCATATACAAACAAGGAAAAACGTCAAGAGATAAAATCCGATTCACTTACCATAGCCTACCAAGGCAATGCCCTTGATGGCATTCAAAGTGCTGTCAATGGATCATCTTTTGGTACCAATCACTCTCTTGAAATCCAGGGTAGCAACATCACATTTTCTGTGCCCCAAAGCTTATTATCAAAGGTCAGAGCCCAAAAACTGAACTATTCAGGTGTAATCTCAAAAACTCAAACAAGCTTTTGGAAAGAAGGTGCTCATCATATTCGCTTGGATTCCCTGTTTTGGACGCCCGCCGAATCATTTCAGAACAAGTACAGTTTCTTTATAAAAGGTTTTGGCTACCCAACCGATGCCATCCCTTTCCAATCTACAGAACTGCAGTCAAAACCCGTATCTCAAGCTGGTGATACCTTACAGATTGAGTCTACTGTCAAATCGGAGTTGGCTTTACTTACCAGCCGGGGAAATATTATTCTTAAAAATCCCTTACAAGATTCCGAACTTCAAAATATGAAGATTTCACTCTCTGATTTTTCGGAAAGATTCGGAAACGTATTAAACAACATCGAACAACTCTTATCCATCTCCCTTCCTAAATCCAAGGAGGGAATTACTATTCAGCTACAAGGATCTATTGACAATCCCAAAATCACCAAATAGTCTGATCCTCCAAAGCTTACGCATTTCTTTAAGGAGTACGAGCCAATAATTATTCAATAAGTGTTCAAATTAAAAAAGGCGACCCTGAAGGCCGCCTTTTTTAACTATTATTTTGTAAAGTAAGAAATTAAGAAGTCACTTCGTTTCCTTCAGGTACATCGTAGGGCTGTTGTGTTTCTGCACCATAATCCGGACGTCGGCTCAAGAAGTAGTATCCCAACAGGCCACTGGCAAGAGAACCAATTAAAATTCCCACCTTTCCAAATTCAAGAACTTCTGATCCTGCCTCAAACGAGAGGTTGGCAATAAAAAGTGACATTGTAAATCCGATTCCGGCAAGCAGGGCGACGCCATATACCACTTTCCAGGTTTCCTTGTTGTCAGCCAAATCAGTAAACCCTAACTTTGTGAGAATCCAAGTAAATCCTAAGATGCCTACCTGCTTACCGACAAATAATCCAATTGCAATTCCCCACGTCAAGGTAGAAACAAAAGCATGTCCCATCACTTCAGGATCAAAAACAACGCCCGCGTTCGCAAAAGCAAAGATCGGCATAATCAGGAAATACACCGAGAAGTGTAATTTATGCTCCAATCGGTGTAGCGGCGATTCAGCATGTTCCACTGTTTCTTCCATATGATGCAGGGCCTGTTCTTTAGTTACAGGCATATCGTCGTCTTCAGCCTGTTTAAACAGGTCAAAGCCTTCTTGGGCATACTCTTTCAAACGCTCCAGACTCCATCCACGGCTTGCCGGCATCACAAAACCAAGCATTACTCCGGCAATGGTTGCGTGAACACCGGATTTAAGTACGGCCCACCACATGATAAATCCTATAATCATATAGGGAGAAATTTTATGAACTCCGCGATAATTGAACAGCATCAAAATGAGGAAACAAACACCGGCAATGCCCAAGGCTATCATACTTATGGATTCCGTATAGAAAAAGGCAATGACCAAAACGGCAATCAGATCATCCACTACCGCAATAGCTGTTACAAACACCTTCGCCCAAACCGGAACCCGAGAACCAAGCAGCGCTACAATACCAATTACAAAAGCAATATCTGTAGCCATTGGAATCGCCCAGCCATCCATATAGCCCGTTCCTGCATTTAAACCCCAGAACATTAACGCCGGCAATGCGGCCCCCCCAACTGCAGCTACAGCCGGCAATAAAGCGGACTGAACGGTTGAAAGCTCTCCATATTTTAGCTCACGTTTAATCTCTAACCCAACGAGCAGGAAAAATACGGCCATCAATCCATCATTAATCCAATGGTGAACTGATTCATCAATCATTAGATCTCCAACCCCTATAGAGATATGAAGCTCCAAGAAAAGATGATACCATTCATAAAGCGGGCTATTTGCCACAACCAAGGCAAGTATGGTAGCATACAAAAGCATCATACCTGCCGCTGAGTCTCTTTGGAAAAAACTCTTAATTTTTTGTGTTAAACCGTTGCTATTATCTGTCACTTTCCTATTGTTTTGCTTTAAAATTTAGTTGTTGAATATAACATTTTGCGCAATTGTAGGATAATAGAATTTTCATCATCCTTATTCTGACTTACGCCATTTTCTAATCTCCCCTATATCTTCCACCTCTCCGATAATAGATATCTCATCATCTTCTTCTAAGACGGTATTTCCGTGCGGAATCTTGATTTTACCATTTCGCTTCAGAATCGTAATAAGACTTTCGCCGGGCAGATCAATCTCCATGATCTTTTTGCCAATAAGCTTTTGAGTTTCATTACTTCTACTGATCGTAATATTGATAAAGCGTTCATCCCTAAGAAGAATTTCTCGCAACTCTGATTCATTGTCCGCACTTTTCCATCGTTCAATGAAGTGTCTACTGTCAATCATCTCAGCCAAGTGTGCAATTAGTCGCAAGTGCTGACTGGAGTTCTCAGATGAACTTACCAAGAAGATCATTGCACACAAGTTTTCAACTTCTCCTGTTTCATCCTCATCAAGCACTTCAAATCCCTCGGTAGAAACAGCAATACTTTCCGGAATACGCACCAGTACCATCTGCGGCTCGAAGTCTTCATCAACTCGGATATGATTAATAACAGTGCTATTGCCGAGCGGTATTGTTCCCATATCCTGAGCCTTGCAAAAGCTATTGACAAGAAATCCCTGATTCATATCCAACCGATCAGCCAAAATATCTGAAGCCTGTTTGATAATCGTCTTATAACTCAGCTCTTTATTTGGCTCATCAATAACCGCAGCACTGGCCACTACATGTTCATAAGGATCTTCTTCACGAAGCCCCTTCTCCCGAAGTATGCCCCGCATTTCTCGCTCCAATCCATGATCTTTGCGTTTACCCAGACGAGCCGTTACATGAAAGATAGCCCCTTCGCGATCGATCTTACCGTATGCATAGTAATAAAACCATCCTATACTAAAAATACTCACTATCAGGGTAAAGAGAATTGATAGGAGACCCATTTCCAGAATAAGAACAGCCGAGAGAATCATCCCAATAATCTGCACCCAAGGATAAAACGGTGAGTTAAAACCAGGATCATATTCCTCAATTTTACTTTCACGCATTACAATTACGGCCAAGTTCAGTAATCCAAACAAAAGTAGCTGAAAAGCACTGGCCAACTTCGCTACTTGGGCAACATTAAAAGCTACGAGAAAGAAAATCATCAACAGAACAGTAGCAATAATGGCAATCACAGGAGTACCCTTTGTACCAATTTTTGAAAACCGGTTGTCAATAAGCTTGTCTCGGGCCATTGCCAAAGGATATCTTGAGGCCGACATGATGCCCGCATTTCCGGTAGAGGCAAATGCGGCTACCGCAGCTATTACAACAAGTATGATACCCAGATCTCCCGGCAACCAACTCATAAAAGCTTCTCCGGCCGTAGCAACGGGAGTAAGATCTTCACGAAATTCACTGGGATCTAACACTGAAACCATGATAAATACCCCGGCTACATACACGAATATGGCCGACATGATAGAGAGGAACATACCCCACGGAATATTTTTATCGGGATTTCTTACCTCCTCAGCCACACTAGCAACTTTTGTGAGTCCGGCATAGGATACAAAAACCATCCCTACTGTAGCCCAAAAACCAGTGGCCCCATCAATAAAAAGTGGTGTGAACTGATTACGGGTAACTTCAAAGAAATCAGCAGAGAAAACGGAGAATAATCCCTGGGCAATATAAAAGGTCATGATACTTATCAGGGCGGCAACCAATACTTTCTGCAGGGCAGTAGTCTCCTTAGCCCCAAAAATATTCAAGACACCAAAAACAACAGTCAATACTATTGCTACCGGCAAAATGGGAAGGTCGATAAAAATGGAGATATAAGCGCCCATTCCGATCAACGCAAATGCACTTTTTAACACCAGGGCCAACCAAGAACCGTAGCCGCCAATGGTACCCATCACGGGTCCAAGGCTCCGATCAATAATGTAATAAGTCCCCCCTGCTTTAGGCATAGCCGTAGCTAACTCTGCTACACTAAACATAGTCGGTAAAACAAGAAGCCCTGAGACAAAATATGCAATGAACACCGATGGACCTGTTATTGCTGCAGCAATACCCGGTAATAGAAAAAATCCGGAACTAAACATTGCTCCCGTAGCGATTGCATATACATCCCACAACCCAAGTTGCTTTTCCAGTTTTTCGTGCTGCATACTATTTTAGATTAAAACACTTATAAAATTTTTAATTCGGAGTTTAAGAAAATAAGTCTATTTCTTAAAAAAACTTCCATCATACGTAGAAGTATTAAATCCTACATTTCTGCAATCATTCCAAGTACCGTTTGCAATTAATTTTCTTTGAGATCTTTAATCTCCTCAATATCCCGTACCTGCCCGATTATCGACAATTCATCTCCTTCACGAATTTCGGTGTTGCCATGAGGAATATTAACATCTTCTCCTCTTTTTAATATCGCTACAAGGCTTTCGCCTGGCAGATTAACCTCATGTATTTTTTTTCCAATCAGTTTAGCAGTTTCGTCATCAGAACGAATATAAATATTTATAAACCGTTCGTTTCGTAGCAATACCTCTCTAAGCTCTGCTTCATCTTTGGCCGAAACCCAGCGATCAAAGAAGTTCTCCTGATCAATCATTTCAGCCATATGAGCCAAAAATCGCAGGTGCTGCGTAGCATCCTTTTCTGAGCTGACTAAAAAGAACAGAGCATAAAACTCGTGTTTTTCCTGATCTTTGCCATCATCCTCAAAACAGGTGTCTCGTGTAACCAATCCGTCTTTTATTCGCACTATAAACAACTCCGGCTCTGACTCAACAGGTATTCTTGTATGATTTAACGCAGCTCCATTTCCGATCGATAGTGCTCCAAAATCATCTTCATTTTGGAATGCTTTAATTAACTCTTCTTTCTTCATACTCACTTTTGTTGACAGGGTGGTACAGGCTTTTTCCACAATATCTTCGTAGGATATCTGATCATCAGTCACATCAAAGATTGTAGCCTTACTAACAACCAGCTCGTATGGATCTTCGTCGCGCAAACCTTTCTCCTGTAAAATGTGGCGCATCTCATGCTCAAGACCGCGATCTTTATACTGTCCCAATCGCTCATGCACATGAAATATAGCTCCCTGCCGATCAATCTCACCATAGGCATAATAATAATACCAGGCTACCGACAGAATGGTGATAGCTACCGTAAACAAGATGGACAGAAGCCCCATCTCGAAAATCAGCAGCCCCGACGTTAACATACCCAGCATTTGCACCCAGGGATAAAACGGTGACTTATAGCCGGGATCATACTCTTCAATTTGGCTTTCGCGCATCACAATAACAGCCAAGTTGAGGAGCCCAAACAACAGTAACTTAAAAGCACTGGCCAGCTTGGCCACTTCTTTAACATTAAAGACCAATAGTAAAAATATCATCATCCCAGTCGTTGCAACAATAGAATAGACGGGAGTATCGAACTTACCTAACTTCGAAAAGTTAGAGTGAACCAACTTATCACGGGCCATAGCCAATGGGAATCGAGAGGCCGACATAATACCAGCATTACCGGTGGAGGCAAATGCAGCAATGGCAGCAATAACCACTAAAATAAGGCCTGTATCTCCCGGCAGCCAATCTAAAAACACATTACCGGCGGTGGCAACAGGAGTTAAATCCTGATAAAAAGCTTCAGGCTCCAATACGGATGTCATCAAAATTACGCCGGCAACATATACTACAATGGCGGTTAGTATCGACAAAAACATTCCCCGCGGTATATTTTTATCCGGATCTTCAACCTCTTCTGCTACGCTTACAACCTTAGTAAGCCCGGCATAAGAGACAAAAACCATCCCTACCGTAGCAAAGAAACCTTGCATCCCATCCTTAAAAAAGGGGGTAAACTTCTCTCGATGGATATCCAGCATGCTTAAAGAAAAAAGGTGCGAAAACCCTTGCACCAGGTAAAAAGCCATAACCGAGAGCAGAGTGATAACAAGAATATTCTGCAGCTTACTTGTTTCTTTTGCGCCAAAAACATTAAGTGCACCAAAGGCAATGGTGAGAATAATCGCAATCGGTGTTATAGGCACATCAAAAAAGATCGATATATATGCACCCATTCCGATGAGTGCAAAAGCACTCTTGAAAACCAGGGATAACCACGAACCAAATCCACCAATGCTCCCCATCAATGGGCCTAAAGTACGATCAATAATATAATAAGTGCCGCCAGCCCGGGGAAAAGCCGTCCCAAGCTCTGCTTTACTCAACATAGTGGGTAATACTAATATACCCGAAACCAGATAAGCCAGGAACACCGATGGCCCTGTAACGCTTGCAGCCAAGCCCGGCAACAAAAACAAACCGGAACTAAACATAGCTCCCGTTGCTATTGCGAATACATCAAATGCTCCAAGTGTTTTATTAAGTTTTTTAGAATCTTTCAGTTCTGCCAAAGTAAAATAATTGTGGTTTTTAGCTATTCAGAATTGAAAAACAGCTTGTTAATTATGATCTATTGAGATGTGTTATCCCCGTTCACCGGGTTCTTCCTGTCCCTCATCCTCAAAAGAAATAATTCCCTGTTTACCCATACGGGCTACCATGCGAATGATATATGCGACTACAACAAGACCGATAAATCCCTGTATCTTAACACTTAATATCGGATGTAGGTTAAAAAATACGATAATAGTATACTCCAATGCAGCTGATACGATAATAATTCCGAACAACCAAGCAAATTCTGCGATAAGTTTATTTTTTATTTGGCTGTTCATCAGTCTTTGTTTGACAGTTTATATTAATTGGGAACACTAAAATACAAGGATTGTATTATTCCTAAAATTATTAGAGCGGTTTTTAAATATTTTTAATTCTATAGTAATATTTGAAAGCTCCATTCCCTACTTGTTTTAAACAAAGAACATGTCTTCATATATAACTCAATAAGAAATATGGAATAATTTTGTTTCTAACACCTCATTTATAGATTTTCACCTTTTAGAACAATCAAAAATTATTCCTCGCAATTCATGGGCGAACATCTCTTAATTGGTATAACAAGTATTCTACTGTTTGGTATTGGTGCACAGTGGGTTGCATGGCGCTTTAAGTTACCCGCTATTCTCCTATTGCTTATCAGCGGAGTTCTTGCAGGACCGGTCTTTGGACTTCTTGATCCAGACCAATTAATGGGTGATCTGCTTTCTCCTTTTATTTCTGTATCTGTTGCTATTATCCTTTTCGAAGGAGGCTTAAGCCTTCGTTTTTCTGAACTTAAAGATATTGGCAGTACTGTTGGTAACTTGGTAAGTATAGGAGTGGTCTTCACTTGGGGCATTACCGCCGTTTCGGCTTACTACCTATTTGTATTCGACTGGGAACTCGCCATACTGCTCGGAGCCATTCTTGTAGTTACCGGGCCCACCGTTATTATTCCCTTACTTCGTCAGGTTCGTCCCTCTGGGCAGGTAGGTTCTATTCTTAAATGGGAAGGCATTGTCATTGATCCCATCGGAGCCATGCTTGCTGTTCTTGTCTTTGAAGTAATTTTAAGTACCAGTTTTTCTGCCGCCACTAGTGTTGCCGTTATGAGTATCATGAAAACAATTTTATTTGGTACACTGGTAGGTTTGGGTGGAGCCGCGTTGATCTATTTTTTACTAAAGCGTCACCTTCTTCCCGATTACCTGCAGAACCCGGTAAATCTTATGGTCGTTGTCACCGTATTTACCATTTCGAATATGCTTCAACATGAATCGGGTCTCTGGGCTACTACCTTAATGGGTATCGCATTAGCAAATCAAAAAACAGCTCGTATTCATCACATCACAGAATTCAAAGAAAACTTGCGAGTACTCCTGCTGTCTGCTTTATTTATACTTCTGGCAGCACGGGTAGAGTTAAGCAGTTTAATCCAAAATTTAAGCTGGAGCCTCGCAGCCTTTCTTGCTATTCTCATTCTTATTGCACGACCAATTGGCGTGTACATTTCTACATACTTTGCAGATATCAATTGGCGTGAAAAACTTTTCCTGTGCTGGATGGCACCTCGTGGTGTTGTAGCGGCGTCTATCTCTTCTATTTTTGCGATAAATTTAGCTCAAAATGGTTTTGAACATGCCGACCAGCTGGTGCCTATTGTTTTTCTTGTAATTATTGGCACAGTCACTATTTACGGTCTCCCCGCTGCATGGGTAGCCCGCAAGTTAGGTGTTGCTAAACCTGTGCCAAATGGACTCTTAATTCTTGGTGCCCACAGCTGGGCATTGAAAATTGCGAAAGCAATTAAAGATGAAGGGTTTAAAGTGCTAGTTGCAGATTCGAACTGGAAAAATATTAGCCGTGCCAGATCTAAGGGACTTAAAACATACCACGGAAATATCCTATCAGAATTTGCATTAGAAGAATTAAATCTTGATGGCGTTGGACGAATGATTTCTTTAACGCCCAATGATGAAACAAACTCACTTGCCGCCCTTCGATTTGGAGAAATATTCGGTCGGTCCCACGTTTTTCAGCTTGCCCCCAATACACAGGGACAGATGGAAAATAAAGATGTAACGAGTCACCTAAGTGGGCGAATTTTGTTTCATGAACGTTTAAATTTTGAAAATTTATCACGTTTCTTTTCAAAACATACAGCAATCCAATCGATGCAATTTAATGAGGAAAATCCTGCAACTGAATTTGAAGAGCAAATTGGAGAGCAATATATCCCGCTTTTTTTAATCACCTCTAACAACGAGATTCGTCCCTATACAATTGACAATCCTCCCTCCCCCACCAATGGCGATCAGGCATTTTATATCTATCTGGATGATGAAATCCGACAACAAATAAAGCAGGAAACTACCTCTATTGACGCTTCTGGCCTTGAGCAGTCGAAATAAAATATTGCAATATATACTACCCGTTTCGCCAATCCGTTTTAAAAATGAATAGAGGTTTTGTAGACTTAAATAGAGCAATTCGGTAAAATTCATTTAATCGTGTTATTTTAGTTATTGGTTATGATTAATTAAACAACAATACCATGAAAAATTGGTTAGCAATATCATCGCTATTTACAATTGCTTTAACACTTACTTTCTGTAGTAGCTCTCAGCAATCTATTTCTACAGAATCTTCTGATCAGCAGCCTCAAACAGAATATTCTGAATACTATACTTCCGCATTCCCGCACCGAGATATCAGCTCTCAATTAAAAAATGCCCAACAATCAGTCGTTCGAATTGTATCTACCGGATTTTACAACAACTTTAACTTTAGCGGCAAAGCCATAACGTTGGCCGATGTTAAAACCAACAATCCAAAAGATATTGCCACATCACAAACATCCTCAGAAGAAAGTACGAGCGGTACTGCTATTATCCTCGACCAAAATAATAACAACTCACTGCTGGTCACCTGTCAACATACGGTCTTTTTTCCCGATACGATGATTACCTATTACAAAGGACCGGATATACCTGAAGAGACCTATATTGAATCTATCAGTATTAAAAAGAATCAAACTAATCTTGTATACACTTCTTCTGAGTTGCAGCCGTTCAAAGTTTTAGCTACAAATAAGCGTTTCGACCTAGCCCTATTGAACGTTGAATTTGAACAAGTAGGAAATTTGGGCTTATATCCCCTCTCAGTAAAAGCCGGAAACAGTGATTTTCTACAATTGGGTTCATTGATTTATGTGCTTGGATTTCCCAAAAGCTATCCTATGGTTACCCGGGGATTGGCCAGCTCCTCAGAAAGTTATAATGATCGTTTTTTTGTTACTGATGCTACTTTTAATCCGGGTATAAGCGGGGGATTGATTTTAGCCAGCAACAATAATTTTAAATCTTTCCAATGGGTAGGGATGGCAAGCTCATCAACGGCTACCAGAGAACAAATACTCGTACCTCGTCCCGAAAACGATAACTACACCCGAATAACCCGCCCCTATTCCGATTCAGTTTTTGTACAACAAAAAACTCGTATTAATTATGGAATCACTCAAGCCATCCCCATCAACCAGGTAAGAGAGTTTTTGAATGCCCAAAAATCCCTTCTTGAAAGTAAGGGATTCAAACGACTATCTACGCTGCAATAGGTTAAATTTTTGCTTGTAAAATCGGCTCTTCCCTATTTTTTTACGCTCATAATCAAATTATCACTAAAAACTAGCGGTTGATGCACATTCTCAAATTCGGCGGTACTTCAATGAGTGACGCCAAAACCTGGCAACAAGTAATTGATATCATTTCACGCTACGAATCTCCTATTGTAGTTGTTTCTGCTACGGCTCGAACAACCCGTGAGCTCATAAAAGCTGCAACAACGGCACTCGATGATATCGAAGAAGCCCGGAGTATTGCTGCAGATATCAAACAGCGTCACAACAAATTAGTCACAGAATTTTTAAATGACCATCAGAATAAGACGCCCCTAATTGAGAATTGTAGTACCTGGATCGATCAACATATTCAGGAACTGAACACCCAGCTTGACGCCATCAATGATGAGCAGGAACTGACTGAGCAAGAAAAGGATGCGGTAGCCTCTATCGGAGAAAAGTTGTCATCCTATTTATTCGCTCAGTGTGCGTCAGCTGCAGGTATCGCTACCCAGTGGATTGATGCTGCCGATATTATTCGCACTGACTCTGATTTCGGACAAGCCAATCCCGATGAAGATTATATAGCCAATCAAGCTGCATCCCTTAAAAAACAGGTTGTAAAGGGCAAGATCCCTGTAATGGGTGGTTTTTATGGTATGGATGAAAACGGCCATACTACCACTCTGGGATTCGAGGGCTCCGATTACTCCGCAAGTCTTGTCGGTGCAGCTCTTGATGCTGAAACTATTGAAATATGGACTGATGTAAGTGGCATTTATACCTGTGATCCCCGCTTTGTACCTGAGGCAAGACCAATCTCACAGCTCAGTTTTCAAGAAGCCACAGAACTGGCATATTTTGGTGCCAAGGTATTGCATCCCTCCACGACCAAACCGGCATCTAAAAAACAGATTCCCGTCTGGGTAAAAAATATTTTTGAACCCGATGAACCGGGCACCTGTATTTCTACAGAATCTACAAACGGCGGACCTGTTAAAGCGATAACCTATAAAGAAAACTGTACAATACTCACAGTCACATCATCACAAACGGTAATGGGATACGAATTTTTGGCGGGAGTTTTTGATATCCTGCGCTGGCATCATCTGGCCGTCGACGTCGTAACAACAACGGAGGCATCTGTTTCTATTGGTATCGAAAATGGTGCTAATCTTGACGATGCTATTGAACAACTTAATGGCTATGGATCAGTAGACGTATTAAACAATCAGGGAATTATCAGCCTGGTTGGCTGCAACAGCGACAAATTCTTGGTTGAAGATATTCTTTCCCAGGTTAAAAACGTACCACAAAATTTAATCTCCTACAGTAAATCCAAAGGGAATCTTAATCTTGTCGTTAGTAAAGATCAGGTACTCCCTGTTGTTAAAGATATTCATCAAAAACTATTCAGCTGATCATCTCTTTATTTAATAAATACTAAACTCAGAAGTTTTTGTGAATATACCATAGTACCTTTTCCATCTCTTTTTTAACGTTGGAAGAAGATCCCACATAGTGATTATTCATAAAACTAAAATATAGCTTCTTGCCACTTTTGGTCAATAAATAACCACTCAGTGAATGGTTGTTGCTTAGGGTGCCTGTCTTTGCAAAAACGTACGGTTTTTCTTTGTCGTCACGAGGTGCATACCAACTACTTATTGTTCCGCGCTCTCCTCCTGCAGGAAGCAAATGAAACAACTTTTTATCAGCCACAAATTCATCATCAATAGCTCCCAAGAGGCGAATCATAGACTCGGGCGTAAACATATTATAGCGCGATAATCCCGACCCATCCACCCATTGCGGTTCTCTGGGAAGGATATCCAAATATTCTTCCTTCATTTTTTCGATAACAGTTCTGGAGTTCAGGGGCTTCCCCAGCTCAGAAGCCGTTACCAGTAACAGTTGTTCGGCAATAAAATTATCACTCGGCTGCAGCATCCGCTTATATGCTGTATCCGATTTTATGCTATATATTTTTTGGGGAGATTCCGGACGCTCGATCTCAACATATTCAACTGTTTTATCGAGGGTATCCGACAACATATCAGTAAACAATTCGGGGCTGTAATGAAACGGTTTATCAATCGTATAGGTATTGGTATCGGCCTCAGATTTATAGGAAAACGTATTGTTTGTCATTCCGCGGTGAAGAAAATCATCACGGTGTTCGTTTTCCTCTACAAATGACTGGAAATATTTAGGAGAGACCGCCAGTCCACTATCCGTTTCGGCAATCTTGCGAAGTTCAATTTCCTGAATAGTAAATCGAGCTATATTTCCAAAGATAGGAAACGGTACCTTTTCGGGCTGATAATAATGTTGATAATCGCTCCAAGACCATCCCGGCCCCAACAGTTCATCATCAAAATTGGAATCAGAGAAGTAGAGATCTTCATCCCGTTGTTTTAGAAAGTCGTAGACCTTCTTGTTACCAAAATCGGGATGTAAAAACGATGGATCACCCGTTCCCCAGAAAATCAGCGAATCTCCACGGACTTTGTATTCCAGCGCTTTGATGGAGTCAGGCAACAGCTTCAATCCGGTATAGAAAGTAAAAAGCTTGGTGTTCGAGGCAGGAGTAAAATAGCGATTCCCGTTCTGGCTGTGAATCATTGAATCAGTATCCGGATCATAGAGTGCAAATCCCGTCAGGTTTGCCGAAAATACCTGAGAGGTATCAATCATTGTTGCCAGCGGAGCTACTTCTTTTTGCTCTGTTTTGGGCTGCTCCCTAGTAACTTCCTCTGTAGATTGACACCCGGCTGCCAGCCAAATTATTAAAAAAATTAATACCAATAATTTCTTTCCCATCTTACTTAAACTGATGATTAATATTTAGCTAAACCCTTTTCATTAATTCCACTAAAATAAGTAGGAGCTGTTATATCAAGCATGGTCTTGAGGCCCGGAGCAGCTCTCCTTATCGATCGTATCACATTCACAATAATAGCAGAAGTTGCGGTATCCCCGTTTATTCCACCATCGACGGTAGAATTAAATGTAGGATCCCCGGTTATATAAATACTATCATGAGATTCTTCTATTCCGACGGCTGCTTCAAAGACCAGCCTAATAACTTCCTGATCATTCTGGTGTCCCCGCGCGACCTGTCGCACCCCTGCGACATTTCCTGGGCTTACCATGCCACTTTCCATTTGGATTGGACTTTCAGCCTGTATCGATTCTAGTATTTCATCCACATTCGTCAGCTCCCAATTCATGGCATCAGCAATCAAATACACAGATTCCGGCAACCCCACATGCCGTATTCCTTCTCTTTTCTCTTCAAATTCCGATTGAGTAAGCCCCACACCAATCTTATCACGGAATGGTTTTCTGCGCGGACGTGCATCTTGCACGCGCTCTACTTTAATATGCTTTACCTCTCGACAAACCGACGTTAGCACGGAAGGCAGAAAATCCATCAAAAATCCGGGATTAACACCAGTGCCAACACAGCTAACGCCCTGCTGTTTGCAATAGTCATCAATACGTCGGGCCAGCTCGGGCTGCGTTTGCCAGGGATGGGAAAGCTCCTCACACGTTGATACGACATCCAAACCACAATCTGCAGCCTCTCGAATTTGGGCTTCCATCTTTTCCAAGGATGATACTGTAGATATGACTGCAATATCAGCTTGATCAACGGCTGGACAAGAATTCAGATCGGATGAAATAGAAATACTAAGCGCTTCAATTTCGGCATGGTTACCCAGATCTTTGCCCACTTTTTGGGGATCGGGATCAACCGCCCCAACAATTGAAATTCCTTTTCGTTCTACAAGATAGCGGGTTAGTTGTTGCCCTATGGGACCAAGCCCCAGTTGAATAATGTTGAGCATTTAGAAATAAATGATTTATCGAACAGCTGGTTCAAGTGTTTTTATGATTCCCTTCGTAGCATCAATTTGGGCATTAATACCAATAGGAACAGTAAATTTATTACTGATATGACCGATCATGGCTCCCGACCAAGCCGGAATATTTAATGGTTCTATATGGTGGTCAAAAACCTGATCCAAGGTAAAACTCCCATATCCACTACCAGGATCACATTCGGTACATTTTCCGAATATAAATCCATTAATCTGATCTAAGATACCAGCCAATTTCATTTGTGTTAACATTCGATCAACACGGTAAATACCTTCATTCACGTCTTCTAAAAACAGAATCGCATCATTCCATTTTGGCAAAAATTCTGATCCAATAATAGTTGTTAAAACAGTGAGGTTTCCTCCCATCAATCGACCTTGAGCGGTTCCCTTGCGAATTGTGGTTACTCGATCATCGATCTGGGTCAGTGTATCTTCAACCTTTTGGGGATTCTTCATCTCAACTGTGCTACCATCCATCAAAATGGATTTAAAATAATTGACAGAGAAATCTTTCCACTCCGAGGTGCCTACGGGTCCGTGAAATGTCACCAACCCGGTCTTAGCATGAAGACCCAGAAGTAATGAAGTAACATCACTATAGCCAATAATAACTTTAGGATTTTGGGAAATCATTTCATAATCCAAGTAAGGCAAGATTCGGCTACATCCCCAACCACCTCGGGCACAAACAATACCGTCAATTTTAGGATCTGCAAACATTTTATTGACTTCATCGGCTCGCAATTTATCCTGCCCCGCGAAATATCCCCACTGATCAGTCACGTGGTCACTGATCACTACATTAAAGCCCAAGGCTTCCATCGACTCTTGCATAATTTCGATTTTTTCTTCCCCGTAAACAGGAGCTGCAGGACTCACAATGCCAACAGTATCCCCCTTACTAAGCCGTTTAGGTTTTACAATATCCTGTGGCCGCGATAACCCTTTAACAGCACTGCTTAAAAAGGGTGCAAAAGCTGATAGTCCTAATACTTTTAAGAAGTCTTTTCGGCTGCTCATTGGGTTACAAATTTATAAATGAGATTTGAAATTTCTGCAAACGTTGATATGACATTATCCCGATTGGGTGCATTTTTGGAGAGTAATACCAGTACATATTTTCGTCCATCGGGTAAAATAATGAGTCCAGCATCGTGATTAACACCTGTTATCCAACCCGTTTTATGCGCTACTATAACATCACCGGGAAGCCGTGCAGGAATCATCTCATTAAAGTGCTGTTTTTTTAAAATCTCGATCATTTCTTGTGAAGCCTCTTTGGTTACCGCCTGTCCACGACCCAAGCGCTCGTAAATTATTGATTCATCCAAAGCTGTTGTTCGATTACTTAAACCCCGCTCATACGCTTTGATATCTTCGACCCCCCGCAGCACCTTAATGCTGTCAGCCCCATAGCTGCGCATCGTTTGTGTTATCTTTTGGGCGCCCACTTTTTCTATGAGAATATTCGTTGCCAGATTACTACTCATACTAATCATATCATCTATAAGCTGGCGAATAGTACGCTTCTGACCGATCTGCTTGTACAATTCGCCCTCGCTGTCCTCACTGACATCCATTTGATAACGACTGCTATCTACAATACTTCGGAACTCATTCTTTACAAGGATAGAATCATCTAACGAAAACTGCCCGGCCTCAGCCTGTTTGAAGAGCTCAATCATTACCGGTGTTTTCATGGTGCTCGCCGCATGAAACATCTCTCTTTCGTTAATAAACACCGTTTGAGAGGTATCACGCAAGCTTTTGAAAGCCACTGCAAATTTCCCGTCCGATTGCTCTAGTCGTTCTTCGATCAAAGCCTCCAGCTCCGTTAAGGTTTGCGGAGTTTGTGATGTACAGCCGATGCTAGCAAACAGCACTATAAAAAAAACAATCTGAACATGTCCGTATCTCATGCAATAACTCCCAGGCGGTTTGTAAAGGTATTAAAAAAGCATAGCCCTTCTTTCTTGAGGGCTATGCTCAGGCAAATACTACGCAATTATAGTTAACAATTAAGCCTCTACTGGCTGACGGTAATTACGAAATCATGGATTCCGGTATTGCCAGATTCATCATTTGTTCGCGAAAGACCATTTTCGTTGATGACCTCAACCTGCAGATGAATCTGCGAAGGATCATTCGGAACTGATGGAATCGTATACTCCATTCCCAGTGAGTCTGTCTGGGTCTCTTCAAAAAACTTTGCTTCGCTATACGAGTACCGGCTGTATTCCTGTTGGGCACTTTCATTTACAACCGAATCGCGAAGTACGATTTCGCTGACCTCATCTTCAGACCAGAAAAGCAGATCCAGGTTTATCGTCTCTCCTGCCTGATACACCCCCTGAGGATCGGGATTCCTGATATCCAAATCAGCAATGGTTGGATAATGATTTCCCGTGGGCTCAATATTATCTTCCAGCCAGTTGTCCTCTTCGAGGCACGACATCATTACGAGTCCTACAGCTACAAACAATACGAGTTTCTTCATAATAGACAAAGTTTTCATAATTCAAATATCCTTTTGATTAATTATAGAACCACATTGGAGTTGCAATGTCTTTCTGTACCTTGCCGACTTCTCCTTCATTACGGCTGAGCTCAGAATTTGGATATACGGCACGCTGGATCCAGTTCCCATTCAATTCCGTATTGTGATTGGCAGGCAGCGACAATTCGCCAAAAATCTGATCATCAAAATCATATCTGCGGTAATCGTTATACACTTCAGGATTTAAGAACAGCGCTTTAAACTTTTCTTTCATGATCAGCTCCATGGTAAGGTTAGCTGCCCCCACATCTACAGTGGGTTCATTCAGATAATCATCCCAGTCTGATGCATCGACGCCGATTTTATCCATGTGAGCCCGAATACCCTCCAAATAGGCATCATAGGCCTGTTGAGAAGCGCCAGTTGCCATTTCATCGCCATCGTTCTCCACCAGAAAAGCGGCTTCGGCTTCAATGAACTTCATTTCCGCATAGGTGACCAGCAGAATGGGAGCATTCGCTTGTGAGTAATAAGTATCCGCAGTAAAGGACGTGTTAGAACTGTTGTCCGGCGCATCTTCATTGTTTCCATGGTTGCCGCTTTCACTGCCATAATAATTGGCTGCACCGCCATTGTCAGCGATAATCGGCAGACGGGGATCGTCTTCCGGATAGGTCGTTCCGTTCATCATATCGATTAGCTGATCAGCCTGAACGGGGGCCGGATTCCCAGTCTGAGCGGCCAGGTATGCACTGGTGTGCCACGGATTCAGATCTGCTTCACCGTTATAGTTTATCTGGAAATCATCGGCATTCGCAGTATATGCGTTCGACACTGCCGTAAGTGCCTCGTTAGCTGCTGATTCGGCTCCTTTTTCTGTAAGGTGAATAGCTGCACGCGCCTTAAGAGCATAAGCTGTTTTAATCCACTTGGATATGTCTCCGCCGTAAACGATATCATCGTCACCCGGCTGATTAAATTCCGTTGGCGATTGTTGAAGCTCAGTAATCGCCTCATCCAGGAGCGTATTTACATCTGAATAGATCTGTTCCTGTGAATCGTAACTCGGAGTAAACTCATCCTCTTGGAAAGCTTCCGACCAAGGGATATCTTCCCATGCATTTGTCGCCAGCATTAGGTTCATAGCTTGCATTACCTTCGTGATGCCCAAGTAATTGGCTGCGCCGGTTTCATTTGCCTTTTCTTCCATCACATCGAGATTATTGAGTGTAGCCAGATATATCTCTGTCCATGCCCCATTCAGTTGTGTCTCTTGTTGGGCGATCTCTACCGGAAAAGTAATGTGCTGAGCATACCTGGAAAAAGTAGAAGCAATATTAAATTGAGCTTCGCCAGTTGACACCAATATAGGTGGCAACAATGCATCTAACCCAATTTCATCTTTAAAAACCCTGTTTGGATCATTATTGGTATCACCTCCCAGATAGTTTTCGCATGCAACAAAGGCGAAGACCATCAGGATACATACTGTCGCAGAAAGTAACTTTTTTGATTGTATCATGAGCATCACTTATTTCTTTTAAAACTTAAGATTCAGACTGAATGACAGACTTCTGGTCGGTGGAATATTCAATCCCGTGAAACCGTAAGTATTCGAACCAGATGCATACTGCTGTCCTTCAGGATCAAATCCACGGAAAGGTGTATCCAGAAAGAGGTTCCGTCCGATTACGCTGAATGATGCTGATGAAATCGGCAATTTTTGTACAATATTGCCTGGCAGTGTATATGAGATACGTGCATTGCGTAATCGTATCCAGGATGCATCCTGAACCAGAATTTCTGAAGCTCTGTTAAAAAGCACAGAACTCCGATAAAAACTCTGACCTATCTCCACAGGAGTATCATTTACCGAGCCATCACTTTGGACTCCTTGGAAGATCACTTCTTCGTCGCGGCGTTCTGTAATTTTAGTTATACCGTTACGGATACTATTCCGCTGTCCGGAATCATAGGCATCGGCTCCCCACCGGACTTCGATCAGGAATGAGAATGACAGACCTTTATAATTAAAGGTATTTGTGATACCTCCCTGCCAATCGGGCCGTGCATTTCCCACTTTCACCAGGGTGTCTGTCCTAATCGTTGGATATCCGTCACTGTCAATCAGCAGATTGCCGTTATCATCATAGTTATAGGTATAACCGTAAAGGTCTCCCATTTCTCCTCCTTCTTGAATACGGCTTGTGACACCCGCAAATCCACTGCTCGCAAATTCTATAACGTCCAGTCCTTCGGGCATTTCGACAACCTCACTGGAAACAGTCGACCAATTTACCGCTACATCCCAATTAAAATCAGAACGCTGGATAGGAGTACCTTCCAGCAGCAGTTCAACGCCTTTATTTTTGATTTCACCCGCATTTGTCGTAAACCGCGACAGACCGGAAGCATTACTTACCGGAAAGCCGACAATCTGATTCTCACTCGTCTGGTTGAAGTAAGTAAAATCTAGCCGTAACCGATTATCCAAGAACCGCAGATCGGTTCCCATCTCAATGGAAGTTGTAATTTCAGGCTTAAGTTCAGAATCACCGGCTTGGGTATCCTTGCTAAATCCGCCAGATCCCCCAAACGGAAAGCCTGGAGCACCCTGGAAATATTGCCCTACACTGTAAGCGGGCGCATCTTTACCGGCCTTAGCCCAAGAAAACCGTAATTTACCGAACGGAAGGATATTGCTATCAGCCATATCCAGTGTTTCTGTAAATACATATCCCAAACTTACGGAAGGATAAAAGAACGAACGGTTATCTTCGGGAAGTGTTGAAGACCAGTCATTTCTTCCTGTTACGGTTAAGAAATAAGTTCCGTCGTATTCCAGTTGTGCATCTGCAAAGACACCTACCAGTCGCTTGTCAAACCCGCTTTCACTTGTAAAAATGTTGGTCGTATTAGCAAGCGAGCGGAAACCAGGAATATTCAATCCTTCGCCTCGGGTATTGACGCGATCAGAACTGATATCAGTAATCTGGTTACCGAGAACCAGAGAACCTCTTAACTTGTCAGTAAAACTTCTGTTGGCCCGAACATAAAGATTTGAGTTTAGCTGTCGATAATTAATCTGTTCTTTTACCAAGAATCCATTTACCTGGGTACCGACGTCCAGATTCGGGGGCACAAAACGTTCCCTTGAGTCATTATAATAGTCGGTTCCAAATTTATAATCCAGCTGTAGCCAATCGGTGATCGAATATTTCATTCCCACATTCCCAAAAACTCGATTTACATCATCTTCCAGCGTACTATTATGGGCAAAATATGTAGGATTATCGATAAAACCAGAATTAGGATTGGACCTAAACCCAGAATAGTTCTTCTGCGACCCATCTGGAAATTTGTAATCCGTAACATCATTTGAAGAAGTCCAATAAACCAGCGAACTCATTATGGATTTATCTCCGCCTGTGGGCCGAGTTCCGCCCGAATTCGAGAAGTTGACTGAACCGGTAACGTCAAAAGCATCAGAGACTTGATGAGACCCCGAAAGCTTAAAGGTCGTTCGTCCCCAGTCGGTGTTGGGTACAATACCTTCTTGATTAACATTAGATACCGAACTGAAATATGTCGTTGTCTCATTACCACCCGAAACACTTAATGAATTCGTAAATTTTGTTGCCCTGCGAAAGAATCGCTCAAAATTGTTATAAATCTCCGCGGATTCAGTCGTCGGCGGACCAAACTGATAAAATTCAAATGTATTTATTCGGTACGGTAGCGCACCGTGGTCCCCATGCTGGTAATCATCTTGAATTTCGGGAACTTTATTAACCTCACTAAATCCGACCGAGGTGTTGTAATTTACTTGTGTACGTCCACTCTCTCCTTTCTTTGTGGTAATGATAACAGCTCCATTCGCAGCGCGCTGGCCATATAGGGCTGTTGCAGAAGGTCCTTTTAATACGGATATATTTTCAATATCGTCCGGGTTTATATCAGCACCTCGATTCGAGAACGAGAATTGTTCGGAACTTCCCGGTGAATTTGTTCCCTCACTAGGTAAAACATTACCGTAATTTGTTTCATTACTGATAGGAACCCCATCCACAACAAACAGAGGCTGGTTATCACCGGTGGGACTTAACGACGAAATACCCCGTATGGTAATATCAACTCCAGAACCGGCCGCGCCGCTTGTGCTCTGAATATTCACACCGGCTAGCTTTCCTTGTAAAGCGCCTACCAGATTTGATTCTCCGGTTTCGGTAATGTCTTCGCTGGATAAATCTTGAACAGAATAACCCAGAGACTTTCTTTCTTGTTCAATACCAAATGCCGTAACCACTACATCATCGAGGGCCTCGACTTCAGGGTTCATTGTTACGTCGATAACACTGCGTCCATCGATATCTACCTGTTGCTCCTGGTATCCCACAAAAGAAAATGTTAAACTAGTCACATCATCGGGAACTGTAAGTGAGTATTCCCCATCTTGATTCGTGGAAGTTCCGATAGTAGGATCTTGAGTCGCTCTTACGTTCACCCCGGGTAGTGGATCTCCTGTCTCAGCATCCGTTACGGTACCAGAAATCTCTTGTTGAAACTGTATTAAAAGGGTTTGAGGATCCGGACCATCCCGCAATACTATTTCTCTTGTTTTAGAGATAGCAGCCTCATAAGGGGTGTTCTTAAGTACTTTTTGAAGAGCATTAGCAACAGTCACATTTTTTATGTCAACCGTTATTGAATGACCCAATGAAAGCAGTTCAGCATTATAAGCTATACCCAGATCTGCTCGAGATACAATATTTTCCAACACTTCTCTTATCGGGGCTTTCTCCACGTCAACTGAAATGATTTTCTGTAATTCCGGGATGCGGTCGGAATACTTGCTAACCGAGTAAAATGACTTGTTGATGGACTCATTTGCAGCAGACGTAAGATACTGACTCTGAGCATCGGTGGTATTTGCCTGACTTACTGGCGAAACCAACAATACTGCCAGGCACCAGAGCACCGACTTTGACAAGATATGCAATAACGATTCCTTCATAGAACCTCCGTTTGGATTGATTTTTTATTAAAAAAAACTACCGCTTTTGAGTTACTAAGTTTTCTGTTTTAATGAAACCGGTTACAAAACATCATTTTAAAATCTAACTAATTATTTCATAAAAGTGACTTTATTTTCATCTAACTGATATTCAATCTCCAAAGACGTCGTAATTACATTCAGAACATTACGGAGCGACCGACTCTTCAAATATGCCGTAAGCAGAAGCTCCTTTAGAGCCGGATCCTCAAAAAAGACCTCCACGTCATATCTCCGCTCCAATGCCTTCGCTACATCGTTCAATCGGTTCTTCTCAAATTTTAAATAGCCATTTCGCCAGCTCGTATATAATTCAATATCTTCCACTGTTCGAGTGGCTACAGTACTTGTCGAGAGATCAAATGTTCCCAACTCATTACGGTCTAAAATAGTTTTTTGATCCTCAGATTCTTTTTTCTGCCCAAACGAAACACGTCCTTCTTCAACAACAACTTGTACCTGCTGGTCCTCAGGATATGCCCGTACAGAAAAAGCCGTCCCCAAAACCCGAACCGTTGACTCGTTAGAGTGCACTAAAAAAGGCTTGTCCTTATTCTCTGACACCTTAAAATAGGCCTCACCATCCAGATGGACTTCACGAACATCAGAAGCAAATTTTGTGGGAAGTTTAAGTTCACTATCAGCATTGAGCATAACTTCAGTACCATCGGCCAGTGTAAGGTTGGCTCGCTGTCCATTATCAGTACTAATTTGTCGTAATACCTGCTCCTGTTGTTTTTGATCAGATGGATGCCAACTCTGGTATGAGAGTACTCCAAAAAGTCCGGCGACTAAAAAAACTGCAGCTATTCGAATAAATTTCTGAGTTCCCGAATGAATGGATGAACTCCGAAAAGACAAATAGCGCTTTTGATCTGAATCCTTACTGATTGATGAATCCTTCTGTTTATTTATTTTCCTGCCCAGCCGATTCCATTCTTTATCAATATTCCACTGCATATCCTCAGATGAAACGGCCTTACCGGAAAGCTGCCAGATGCGCCTTAATTTCTGAAACTGTCTCTTATTCTCTTGACTCTGATCAATCCACTGCTCAACCCTTCTTCGTTCCTGATCGGTACATTCGCCCGCCAAGTAGTTGGCAATCAATTGATACTCTTTTCCATTTAGCTCCATCACAATGTCTTTTAATAATCGATCTTTTCTTCATCTATAAGACAGTTGTGAAAAGCACTACCCCCAATAAAAATTTTGGGGGGCTAAAAGCTGTATTTAAAGAATACTGAAAAGGTTTTAAGAAAGGTTTTTCTACAAAAATAAACCGGCCAAAAGTATTAGCTCATCCTATTTGTGCGCGAATATCTTTAAGTGCCAACCCCATATGGTTTTCAACAGTCTTGCGACTAATATCCAAAACTTCAGCAATTTCGTCATAGCTAAGTCCGTGCCGGTGATAAAGGATAAATACCCTGCGGCGGCGTTCAGGCATCGCTACAACAGCTTCCCATATTTGATCAACTAACTCATCCTTTTTATCAAGTCCGAAATCAACTGATGGCTTTATATTTTGCAGTTTCTCTCTTGAAAGGGTCTCTCGGACTTCACTTCGATGCCCTCTTTCGTTAATATGATTAATTGCAGTATTGCGAACCGCTTTCAAAAGATAGGCTTTAACAGAACGGTGCACTTTCCACTTTTCGCGGCGATTCCAGATTTTTATAAACACATCTTGTACAAGATCTTTAGCCCGTTCGTTACAGCTTGTAAACTGATAAGCAAAAGAACACAAATCATAATAGTACTCACAAAAGAGCTTCTCAAAAGCCTGCTCATCCCCCTCGCGAATCCTTTCCACCAGATTGTTGCCAGCCTCGTCTGTTTTTCCTTTTGCGATATTCATATGTTAGCGAAACCGATATTGTAATCAGTAGTCCTGAACTAGTACTCCACTCACTTTAAAGCTAATAAAGGGTTGCGGGAATATTATTATCAGACCAGTATCTTATAATTAAAAATATTAAATCAAAATAGATACTATTAAATACCTTAATTATATCCATCCCAATTCGTGATAAAATTCTGCCCAGGGTTAAGTTGGCATCCAGCAGAACTCATCCTTCCCTTCTATTATTAATATCCGATGCTAACTATCTTCGTTATCCCCCTTCTAGGAATACAAACTATAAAGGCTCTTTTCTGAAAAGACCAATTAAATATTTCCATCATCCAAAACGATATCAAATATCCTTCATTCAAAACCTCATAAATAATAGTACAAATGGCGAACCGGAAACAGTAAAAAGATGTAAGTCCCATTTAAAATAGAATAGAACCACCTCTGTTAAACCTATTATCTTGTCCAGTTGTTTGATTGTTAATAAGTCAAACAATAAAGGTATGTGCTACATAAGTAATACCAAAAATTGTATAAGCAAGCATAGTACTATCATGATGCTGAATCCAGTGATGAGGCTTCTTCGGTATCCTCGGAAACAATACCCAGCCTTTTTGCCCGCTCCATCCATTTTTTGCGCGCCATCTTCTGCATATCTTCAATGGTATCCACCTCGTCAATAATCTCCATCCCCAGAAGGGTTTCCACAAGGTCTTCCATTGTTACAACACCGGCAAAACCACCGTACTCATCTACTACTATGGCGATGTGCTCCTGCTTTTTCATCAGTTGTTCAAAGAAATCCTGTAGCGGCATCACCTCAGGGACAATAAGAATATCACGCTTAAATTCTTTTAACTCTTTATCCGTTTCCCCGCGAGCCAACATCAGCAACAAATCATTTTTAAGCACGTAGCCAGTTACTTCATCACGACCGGCACCATAAACGGGAAGCCGAGAAAAATGAAGCCGTTCTAAATTTTCACTGACATCACTCACCTTCAGCGTTTCATCAAAACCAACTACCACCGTACGGGGGGTCATAATATCTTTGACCCGAAGTGAATTAAAGCGAATCAAATTCTTAAAGATGCGCGATTCTTCCTCTTCAAAAATACCCTCTTCTACCCCACGATCAGCCATGGCTCCGAATTCCTCACGACTAAAACTGGGGACCTTTTCATCCTGTGCAAGCCATCTTGTAATCGCTTGCGACATCACTACCAAGGGATACATTAAAAACATAAGTACGCGAAGTGTTTTAGCAGCCATTGGTGCCAAACTTCGCCAATACGTTGCCCCAATCGTTTTAGGAATAATTTCAGAAAGCACTAAAATTAAAAATGTTAGCACGGCTGAAGTAATAGCTACATAAGCATCCCCAAAAACAATTTGCGCCTGTGCACCCACTCCAGCAGCGCCAACGGTATGGGCTATGGTATTTAAACTAAGAATGGCGGAAAGCGGCCGATCAACATCTTCCTTGTAACTATGGAGAAGTTTACCCGATGTATTCCCCTTTCGCTCCATGATAGCAATATAGGAATGACTTACCGACAGAAGCACTGCCTCCAGTATAGAACACATAAACGATACCCCGATCGCAAGCACCAAATAAAATATCAGTAAATACATAGGTCAAAAATAGAACAATTGTACCTGATTAAAAAGCTTCCATCACAGAATTCATGATTGTAGGTTTATCAAAAAAATCCCAAAAAATCATTTAGCTCCACTGCTTTGATGATTATATTAAGTGCCAATTTTAAAGAACTTATATTCTTGCTTCAACTCGAAAACATATCTCTATCATTCGGCGACGAAACACTACTTGACGACATCAGCACCATTATTAATCCCGGCGAACGGGTCGGACTCGTAGGTCCGAATGGTGCCGGCAAATCCACGCTGCTCAAAATTATTGCCGGGGAAGTTGAACCCAATGGTGGGAATATTACCATGTCGAAAGCAGCTACCGTTGGCTATCTGCCGCAAGATGGCGTAGATCCTGACCCTAATCTTACGGTCTATGAAGAGATGGAAAGTGCTTTTGCCGATATCCAGAAGCTCGAAGAAAAAGTGCAACGAGCACGCGAAGAGTTAGCTACGCTTGAGGAAGGGAGTCAAGAGTATAACGCAGCTATGGAACAGGTAGGCAAGCTCCAGAATCGTATTGAACAATCCGGAGCGTATGCGCTTGAATCAAATATTGAAAAGGTATTGATGGGGCTTGGTTTTACGCCGGATGATTTTGAGCGTTCGACCACTGAATTCAGCGGAGGCTGGCTGATGCGTATCGCGCTTGGCAAACTCCTGCTTCAGCGTCCCATGTACCTATTGTTGGATGAGCCAACGAACCACTTGGATATTGAATCGCTCCGCTGGATCGAACAGTTTTTGAATGGCTACGAGGGTGCAGTCATTATTGTCTCGCACGACAAGGCTTTCCTGAATAAAATTACCACCCGCACGCTGGCTCTTGAGCGCGGTGACCTACATGATTATGCCGGCAATTACGATTATTACGAGGAAAAGCATGCCGAGCGAAAAGAGCACCTTCGCAAAGCCTATGAAAATCAGCAACAGGAAATCAAAGAGATCCAGGAATTTATTGATAAGTTCCGCTATAACGCCAGCAAGGCCGCTCAAGTGCAGAGTCGCATTAAGCAGCTGGAAAAAATGGATAAAATTGAGCTCGACGAGCGCGAAGAGGAAATTTTCTTCGAATTTCCACCACCAGAACGCAGCGGCGCTGTGGTGATGAAGCTTAACGATGTCCGAAAGCAATACGATGATAATATTGTTTTCGATGATCTCTCCTACTCCATTGATCGCGGGGATAAAATTGCGGTTGTGGGTCCCAATGGCGCGGGAAAATCGACCATGATTCGCATGCTTGCCGGACTTGAAGACTTTGATGCCGGTGAACGCGAACCCGGTCATAATGTGACAACCTCCTATTTTGCCCAACACCAAGCCGATGAGCTGGATCTCAACAAAACAGTATTTGAAATTATGCGGGAGGCCGCGCCCAAAACTGATGAAACCCGCCTGCGTACCATTTTGGGATGTTTCCTTTTCCAAGGTGATGATGTATTTAAAAAAGTATCAGTGCTATCAGGCGGAGAGAAAAGTCGCCTTGCCTTAGCACGGATGCTGGTGCAGCCTGCGAACTTCCTGATTTTTGACGAGCCCACCAACCATTTGGATATGCAATCCAAGGAGATTTTGCAGCAGGCACTTGACCAGTACGAAGGCACTTATATGATTGTAAGTCACGATCGGGATTTTCTGGACCCCATTGTGGATAAAGTGCTGGAAGTACGTCCCAATGAGACCAACACGTTCTACGGCAACGTCTCTTACTACCTGGAAAAGGTGGAAGAGCGAGAGAAGGCCGAAAAAGATCCTACTTCGGATAACAACAAATCTGAGTCGTCCAATAATGGATTGTCGCGCAAGGAAGAACGGCGAATTGCTGCCCAAAAGCGGCAAAAAAGGCATGACAAGCTAAAGCCGCTGAAAAAGAAAATGGATCCGCTGGAAGAAAAAATTGAGAAACTTGAAGAGCGTAAAGAGGAGATCGAGAATCTAATGGCCGAACCGGACTTCTATGACGACGAGGAACAAGTGAAAGAGATCTCCATGGAGTACGAAAAACTCAAGGGAAAACTCGTTGAAATCTACGCAGAATGGGAAGAACTGGCGATAAAAATGAGTGAAATTGAAGAGGAGTTTAGTGAATAGTAGTGAGTTATGAGTATTAAATAGTGAGAAAACCAGCATCTCAATACTCACTACTCAATACTATTATCATGTAGCAAAAATCTGATCTTTATTTCGAAAGGCTTTGAATTCAAGCGCGTTTCCACTGGGATCCTTAAAAAACATCGTAGCCTGTTCGCCGGGCTTGCCCTCAAATCGAACGTACGGTTCAATAATAAAATCCATACCTTCATTTTCTAACCGCTCGGCCAGCTCCTCCCACTGTTCCCATTCTAAAATTAATCCAAAATGCTTGGCCGGTACGGCGTGGCCATCCACATCATTCATGCTCGATTTGCCCGCTTCCTCAGGACTTAAATGCGCCACAACCTGGTGCCCCCAAAAATCAAAATCGATCCAATGATCTGAACTCCGTCCTGTATCACAGCCTAAGATATCCCGATAAAAAGTGAGTGTTTCTTCCAGATCGGAAACCGGAAATGCCAAGTGAAAAAGCGGTGTTGGTTCTTCTGCCATAATTAATAAGGATTTGTAGGTTTTCAATTACATCAACAATGTGATAAGATATAAATCAATCAGCACTCATGCATTCATGGAAAATCTCTTAGATGATTATCTACCATCCATATATCCCGATACGCATTTTTAACTTACATTGAATGCCAATACATTAGCTCTTGTTATGGGATAAGGATTGGAACATTAATAAAAACCAAAAATCATATTAACTCATGCAATCATTAAAAAAGTATTTGCTATCATTTGTACTGCTCTTTTTTGCTATAGGTTGTGCACAACAGGAGATGGAACAGGAGGAAACAACCACTGAACCAGCAACCAATTTCACCAAAGCTGTGGCAGTTGTTCATCCTACCGATAATGGAGACGTTACCGGAACCGTTACTTTTGAACAAGAAGGCGATAGCGTGCGTGTCCAAGGTGAGTTTGAAGGATTGGAAGAAGGCAAGCACGGTTTCCATATTCACCAGTACGGTGACTGTCGGGCTGCAGACGGTACTTCAGCCGGCGGACACTACAATCCCGCTGATAACCCACATGCCGGTCCTGATGCCGAAAGCCGTCATGTAGGCGACATGGGCAACCTCGAAGCTGATGCTGATGGAAATGCCACCATCAATTATGTAGATGATACTATTACCCTTAATGGTTCCGAAAGTATAATGGGACGCGGTATCATTATCCATGCCGGTGAAGATGACCTCGAATCTCAACCGACCGGTGCTGCTGGAGCACGCATGGGATGTGGCGTAATTGGCGTTGCCAATGCTGACTCTAACTGATAACATTCATTTTTAAAATTATTATGCCGCAGATGCCTACGCATTTGCGGCATTTTTTTCTGCCTATGCTTGATCATATTAAAACTTCTAAGATTCTTTTTTTAGATATTGAAACCGTGCCACAGGTGTACCACTTTGACGACCTTGATGAAGAAAAACAGGAGCTGTGGGACGACAAAACCAAATTTAAACGTAAAGAAGGCCAATCAGCCGAAGATATCTACGAGACCGCCGGCATACTGGCGGAGTTTGGAAAAATCGTCTGCATCTCGGTTGGCTTTATCCAGCAAAATAAACTTCGTCTTAAATCTTTTTATGGCGATGATGAAAAAGAGCTTTTAACGAACTTTAACCAGCTGTTGAAGAACCATTACAGTTCTAAAAACGATCTTTTATGTGCCCACAACGGTAAGGAGTTTGACTTCCCCTATATCGCGCGCCGCATGTTAATAAACGGCCTAAGCCTACCTTCCCTTTTGGATATTGCAGGTAAAAAGCCCTGGGAAATCAATCATCTTGACACTATGGAATTATGGAAATTCGGGGATTATAAACATTATACCTCTCTTAGCCTACTGACTAATATTTTCAATATTCCTTCCCCTAAAGACGATATTTCAGGAGAAGATGTTGCTCGCGTGTACTGGGAAGATAGTGATGTGGAGCGTATTGCCAAGTACTGCGAAAAAGATGTGGTGGCCACTGCTCAGCTGTTCCGGCGCTACAAAGGCCAGCCGCTTCTCAAAGAAGAACATATTATCTCAGTCATGGACGATTAGAACATGAGGTAAGCAACTTCGCTATACTTTTAGAGACCGTACATTAATTTTAAGCTCAGGCAGAGCCACGTAAAGTTTCTCACTATCCCGTATTATATATTTTTAGAACTTCTACCGTACAGCTAATATGTTTGTTTCGTAAGATTTTATTGAAACAAATCTTCGGAATTATGAAAAAAACACTTGCTACTCTCATTCTATTTCTATGCATGTCGTCTGTCTACGGTCAGGAAACAAAGCTCAAAGGCAACTGGCAGGGACACATTGATGTGCAGGGTCAGCAACTTGTCATCAAAACGCATTTTACGGGTGATGATTCGCTCCATGGCACTATCGATATCCCGCAACAAGGAGGACGTGATATTCCGCTGCAGGGTATCACAGCTAAAGCACCCGATTCTGTTTTCTTCAAGTTTCAGGCCGGACCTGGTTTGGCCAAATTCAAGGGAGCTTTCCGGGGCGACTCGGCCATCGCGGGCACTTTTCACCAGCGCGGTATGCAGTTTCCGTTTGAGATGAACCGCTATCAGCCAAAAACCGATACATCCGATAAGAAAATAAACAAGGAGTCAAAGCCTTATAATCATACTGACCTGATAATTGAAAATGATTCCGTCAATATTGGCGGCACCCTTACCTTGCCCAAGGAGAAGCAAACTGACCGGCTGGTCATCATGATCTCCGGCAGTGGAGCGCAGGATCGCGACGAAAGCCTGCAGCCTATTACCGATTTCAAGCCCTTTGCCTCGCTGGCTGATTCCCTAACCGTCGCTGGCATCGCCACCTTTCGTTATGACGACCGAGGTGTAGGAAAATCTACCGGAAATTTCGATAACGCTACGCTGAGCATACTGGCCGATGATGTGGAAGCAATTATCAAAGAGTTTACCGATAGCCGCGGCCCTAATTTTGATGAAATTATTCTTTTAGGCCATAGCCAAGGCGGTGTGGTGGGCGGTAAAGTAGCAGCTGAACATAAATATGTTGACAAGCTTATTTTAATGGCTTCAACAGGCGTGTCGCTTAGAGAGGTACTGCAATTTCAGGCAAAGCACCGATTTCAAAATGCGTCTGTTGACACTCAGCTGGTTGAACAGGAAATCGCAGCGCGGGAAGCACTCATGGAAGCTATTCGTGCCGACAAAGGAATATCTGATGCCCGCAAAGAGTACCGGAAACGGTTCGCGGCTATCCAGATGGCTGCCGGGGCCGACAGCATACAAGCCAATAATCTGGCAGCTAATCAAGCCCACCAGCTTCAGCAAACTTTCCAGAGTCCACAGTTTCAATCCCTTTTTTCTTATGAGCCCACGAGCGATCTTAAAAAACTGGACATCCCAGTACTGGTGCTGTTCGGCGGTAAAGATACCCAGGTTCCCGTAGAGATGAATAAAGCCCCCATCAACCAAGCACTGGAAACAGCCGGAGTAGATTACAAAGTACAAGTCTTTGATCAAGCCAACCATCTGTTCCAAAAAGCTAAAACCGGGCAGGTGCAGGAATACGGGAAGCTGGAAAAAGAGTTTATGGATGGATTTTTACAAACGATTGAGCAATGGATAAAAAAGGATCAGTAGACTCCCGAATTTTAATACTCCTTCTAATAAAATATATTGGCGCAAGTTAATCCTTCTCGATCCGTATCTTCCTACTACACGAAGACTTCAAAGGGTACAGCTGCTACGGATTGTATAGAACCAAGTGGCTAAAAGAAGAGGTTTAGCCATAAAAACCTTGTGCCGCCAAGAAAAGCCTATCTGCAGATCAAACGCATGATCTGCTAGCCGTTCCAGCTCTTCATCTTTTCATCAATGACTTCCTTCAATCGACTGACAGGCACGCGATCCTGCGTCATATCATCGCGATAACGGATCGTGACCGTATCTTCGCCCTCCGATTCAACTCCATCAAAATCAACGGTAATGCAGAACGGTGTACCCGCTTCATCCTGGCGACGATAGCGCTTGCCAATTGATCCGGATTCATCATAAAGCACGTTGTAATCTTCGCGCAGATCATCAGTAATTTTGTGGGCCAGATCCTGTAGCTTATCTTTTTTGATAAGCGGAAAGATGCCTACTTTCGTAGGCGCCAGCTGCGGATTCATTTTTAATACCGTCCGAGTATCTCCATCCACCTCCTCTTCTCTATAGGCATCACACAGTACCATCATCACCGTACGATCCAATCCAATAGAGGTCTCAATTACATAAGGGACATATTTTTCCTGCTTTTGCTGGTCGTAATACTCCAGCTTTTTGCCTGAATATTCCATGTGCTGACTCAAATCAAAATCGGTGCGGTTATGCACTCCCTCAACCTCTTGCCAGCCAATGGGATATTCATACTGTATATCAGCCGCTTGTTCGGCATAGTGCGCCAATTTATCCTCGGGGTGTGGATGGGTACGGAGCTTGCTTTCACGAATACCCAACTTCTTATGCCAGTCAAGTCGTTTTTTCAACCAATGATCATAACTCTCTTTATCGGTCCCGGGCTCTACAAAATACTGCATCTCCATCTGTTCAAACTCCCGCATGCGGAAGACAAACTGCCGGGCAACCACCTCATTACGAAATGCCTTTCCAACCTGGGCTATGCCAAACGGAACCTGTTGACGGGCCGTATCCATCACATTTTTAAAATTCACAAAAATACCTTGTGCCGTTTCGGGACGCAGATAAACCGCGTCATCGTCACCCCCTCCGGAAGACGTAGCACCGAACTGTGTTTTAAACATCAGGTTAAACTGACGTACTTCAGTCCACTCAAACGCGCCGGATTCAGGGGCACGAATTTCCTCATCCATAATAATTTGATATAAGTCCTCGCAGACTCCTTTACGCGATCCTGCTGTATCAAGCAATTCCTGCAACTCATCTGCCTTATCGGCCTTGCCATCACTGCGCAATTTTGCAATGTGATTCTCAATGAGCATGTCTGCCCGATAACGCTTATTCGACTGCTTGTCATCTATCATGGGGTCATTAAATCCTTCCAAATGACCGCTGGCCTCCCAAACTTTAGGATGCATAAAAATAGCTGAATCAAGCCCCACAATATTGTCATGCCGCTGGGTCATCTCTTTCCACCAAAAATCGCGGATATTACGTTTGAGCTCTGTTCCCAACGGACCATAATCGTAGACTGCGCCAAGTCCACCGTATATTTCTGAGGATTGATAAATGAAGGCTCGGGACTTCGCCAACGAAACAAGTGTATCTAAGCTATCGAGTTCGGTAACTGACATGTACGTACTAAAAATTTGGGTTTAACAATGATTTTTAAGATGCCCAAAGATAGAAAAAATTACTGCTTTAATTAATTATCCTTTTATCCGTATTTTAAAGGCTTTTATAACATTTAGTTGGGAATCCTTTTCCCCATCAATTCCATTAAAACCCAAACAACAGTTTTAAACAAGATTCATTTATGCATTCGTATCAAGTTGGCGTGCTCGGTGCTACCGGGGCCGTCGGACAAAAATTTATTCGCTTGCTCGACAATCATCCATGGTTCACTGTTAAAGTATTAGGAGCCTCAAAACGATCAGCCGGAAAAAAATATAAGCAGGCCGCTCACTGGATAGAGAAGACTGAACCACCCTTGAATGCAGCTGAACTTACCGTTCAAGAATGTGATCCCGAGAAGTTCAAAGGAGTAGATTTCGTATTTTCGGGATTAGACTCATCAGTGGCCGGAGATATTGAACAAGCTTTTGCCAAAGCAGGTATTCCCGTAATCTCTAATGCCAAGAACTACCGGATGCACGACCAAGTACCACTGCTGGTTCCTGAAGTGAATCCGGACCATGCTGATCTCATCAAAAAACAATCATTTGATCCAAATGGTAACGGCTGGATTGTCACCAATCCCAATTGTGTTTCCGTACCCCTTTCGATGTCATTACGTCCATTGCATGATGCCTTTGGCATAGATTCTCTGATCGTAACGTCTATGCAGTCGGTTTCAGGAGCCGGCTATCCTGGCGTTTCAAGTATGGATATTGTAGCTAATGTAGTACCCTATATTGGGGGTGAAGAATCTAAGGTACAGACCGAAGCAACAAAGGTTTTGGGTACACTCTCTGATGACTCTGTGAACTTTAATGATTTCACCATTCAAGCTACCGCTGTGCGCGTCCCTACGATTGAGGGACACCTCCTTTCGGTATCAGTGAAACTGAAAAATGTACCATCTTCTATTAAAGAAGCCGAAAAAGCATTTACAGACTGGCAGAACCCCATTGCGGACCTGAACTTACCCTCATCCCCGTCTAATCCCGTGCGACTATATAAAGAAGATCGCTATCCACAGCCACGACTCCATGCTGATCGCGAAGGCGGAATGCAAACGGCTGTCGGACGACTTCGAAAAGGTACCGTCATGGATTTGGGATATGTGACTATGGCCCATAATACCATTCGCGGTGCAGCCGGCGGTGCCATTCTAAACGCCGAACTTTTATGTGCGAAAGGGTATATCAGCTAATCTTTTGAATCTCTAACCCTGTCGGAATTCAAAATTCCGGCAGGATTTATTGATTCCAAAACCTACCCTTCCATATTCTCATCATCCAGTTCTTTGAGCTTGTACTCAGAGAGGTGAACACGAGCTGATGAAACTGCATTTTGGGCATCCTCGCGATCGGATCGCTTGACTTTTAACTTAAGCCGGCCTTGCTCACTTCCAGGCAAATCCTCGAAAACCTTCATAGAAGTACCTTCCAAAATAATCTTTGCGCTCCACCACCCTTTCTCAAAACGCAGATCTTCCAAATCGGCATAAGAGATTACTGAGGATTGTACACCAGATGTTATCAAACCTACAAAACTATCTTTTACCTCAAACTCAAAATGAAGTCCATCTTCTTTTACTTTTAATAATCCCTTTGCAACCTGGAATCCATGATTAATATTCGGTATTTCAACAGGAACTGATGGACTGGAGGAGTAATTCATTATGGGTGTTTTGTAGTTATGGCTGATCGAAAGGAGTATATAAAAATTATTGAAAAAATTTTGTAAGGATTTGCCATCTCAATGGTCTTACTAACAGAAACGTGTAAAAGCGTATAAGCCGTTGAAATAGAGAGTAATATCAAATGTCCTTCCGGGGTGAAGCTGTGGATAGCAGTTTCACCCTCTTTTTTTTGGCAAGCTTGATTTTCTTGTCATTAATCCGCTCCTATATTATTCTTCTTTAAATTTTTTTCGGGGTAAATCAATATGCGATATAAAATTACAGCACTTTGTTTCTTTCTAGCCGCTTTCATTTCTGCAGAGGTACTTGCACAAACCGTTATCATTGATGAGGATTTCAGTGACGGTGATTTTTTAAATAATCCTACTTGGACAGATAGTGAATCCAAATATATCGTAAATGCCTTAAATATGCTTCAGCTCGATGCACCCGGTGAAACTGCTGAAGCTGTAATCAGTACTCCATCAACAGCTGCCTATGGCGAATGGGAAGCATATATTGAGCTGGATTTCAATCCGTCCAGCAGCAACCTGTCAAGAATCTATATTATAGCTGATAGCCAAAATATGAAAGGCCATGTTAATGGATATTTTGTTCAAATTGGCGATACCGAAGACGAAGTAAGCCTTTATCGTAAGGATGGTAACAGTACAACAAAAATTATAGATGGACCCGATGGGCTTATTGATACTGACCCTGTAACTGTTCGCATCCGCGTGACCAGAGATTTAGATGGAAATTGGGAGATTTTTGCCGATCCTGCCGGAGGTACCTCATATAGCTCGCAGGGAACAGTAACAGATAATACATATACCCAAAGTGAATTTATCGGTCTATTTAGTGATTATACCAGCACCCGGTCCAACCTGTTCGTATATGACGATATTCAGGTAACTAAAGTTAATCCACCTCTCGATAGCCAAAATGTTACCATCGTAGATAATCAAACCATTGATGTCTTTTTTAATCTGGATGTAGATCCTACCAGCGTTCAAATAGCAGACTTTAGCATTACGCCTAATATCGGAGGTCCCAGCAACGCAAGTATTACAGGGAATATCGTTCAACTCACGTATAATAATTCTATCCCTGGTGGAAAATATACCCTGAATGTTAGTGATATAGCTGACGATGATGGCAGTACTATTGATCCCAATACTAATTTTGAGTTTCAATTTTTCGACACTTACACTCAGGGAGATATCATCATCAACGAATTTGCTTATGATTATCCGACGACAATCAACGAAGAATATATCGAGATCTGGAATACCAGTAACAAGTACCTAAATCTTGCCAATTGGCAAATAGCAGATAACAACAGCAGTTCCAGTTTAGGCTCCGATCCCATTCCCATAGAACCTGACAGTTTCTTAGTTATTTCAGCGGATACTGCCGAACTGAACAATCTTTTTGGGAATAGAGCCTATCACGAAGCCGACTTCCCCGCCCTTAATAATACAACACCTGATGCAGTACAATTGATTACTGATACTGGCGCTAAAGCTGATTCTCTAACTTACACCTCAAATTGGGGTGGAACAGATGTAGCGCTGGAACGCCGGTCATCTTCTGCTCCGAGTATCTATCAAGAAAATTGGGGAGATTCTCCCAATCCCGATGGCGGTACGCCGGGTATGTCCAATGAGGTGGCCGAAGATAATGCACCACCCAAGTTCACTGGTCTGAACATTCTATCTACACAAACACTGCAACTGATTTTTAATGAGCGGCTTGATCAAACCGGCAACTATGGGATCACCAATAACACTATTTCATCAATCGTTCAGACCGCAGCTGATACTGTAGAACTCTCTCTGGGATCGCCCCTGCAAAATGACCAGGATTATACCCTATCCATCGGGAATGCTACAGATATCTTTGACAATACCATCGTTTCGATCGATACATCCTTCACATTTTACGATCCGTCCCCAGTGGATTCCGGCGATGTTGCTATTAACGAATTTATGTACGCACCACCGGCAAACAGCTCCGAATATATCGAGATCTACAATCACTCCGACAAATCACTTGATTTGCAGGGATGGACACTCAGTGATAACCGAGATAGTTTTGAAGGAACAATTTCCAATGGCCAATTTATTGTTCCACCGTACAGTTTTGTGGTGGTTGCTCCCGATAACACTATCGAATCCGAATATGCCACTATTGCGCTGTTGACCATGGGCGATTTCCCAGCTCTCAATAACGGCGGCGACAAAATCATCATCCGGGACAAAAACGGTGAGCTGCTGGATTCTCTGGGATACACCTCCAACTGGGGCGGTGATGAAATAGCCCTCGAACGCCGTACTGTTGATGTTTCAGGTTCCTATCAAAGCAACTGGGGCGACAGTCCAAACGGATTTGGTACGCCGGGGTCATCAAATGATATTGAGCCTGACACTGAAGCTCCAACCGTTGAGCAGTTTGAAATCCTGAGCAACACAGAATTAGCACTCATCTTTTCCGAACAGTTAGATGAGAACTCAGCAGAAAATGTCAGCAATTATTCTATCACCGATTCTCCCAATATCTCGGGCGCACAATTTTCATCCCCCGACACTGCTCTCTTAACACTCGATAATCAGTTACAAAATGCGGAAACGTACACTCTTGGAATAGAAAATATTACAGATCTATTTGGGAATAAAATTTCCGCTGTGGATACCTCCTTTACCTATTATGAAGTTTCCAATGCCGATTCCGGTGATGTGTTTGTGAATGAATTTAATTTTGTCCCCCCACCCGGGAGTACCGAGTACATTGAAATTTACAATACTTCTAACAAGTCATTAAACCTTCAGGGATGGACCTTAAGCGATAATCGCGGTATACAGGCGACTATTACCAACGCACGTTTTATAGTACCCCCAGATAGCTTTGCAGTAATTGCACCTGACAATACGCTATTGACCAATCATCCCGATATTGCACTGACTACGATGGGTAATTTCCCTGCCCTGAATAACAGCGGCGATCAGATCATCGTACGAAATCAAAGTGGCACATTGTTGGATTCCCTGCAATACGCTTCTGACTGGGGTGGCAGTGAAGTGGCACTTGAAAGACGTACGACCGGGGTCTCAGGAACATTTCGCGAAAACTGGAGTAATGCTCCCAGTGGATTTGGTACCCCGGGATCACAAAATGAGGTGCCCAAAGATCAAACGCCACCTACTTTTGAGAACCTAATTAGCATTGATAACAACAAGATTGAACTCACATTTTCAGAAAAGGTAGCCCCCTCATCAGCTACAGATGAGCAAAATTACCAGCTCTCCCCGCCAATCGGAATTCAGTTGATATCAGTACACGATGAAACCGTAATCCTATTCCTAGAACAAACACTTACTGACGGACAAATTTATGAAGTAACTGTTTCTAATATCTCTGACATTTTTGGTAATACCTTGACAAGCGCTACCCGGGAGCTTGGATACCTGCAAATTGATGAGGCCCAATCAGGACAAATCGTTATTAATGAAATATTGTATAACCCGGGATCTCAGGGAAAAGCCGATTTTATTGAACTATACAATACAACGGATAAGAATTTCAATTTAACCGAATGGGTGATCGGTGATTACAGTAGTGAAACCACCATCGAAGACCCCTTACAACTCGAAGCCGGTGAATATATCGTGCTTACCGGCAATCAAAATTTTGCGGCAGGAATTCCCAATGCTATAGCTATAAGCGGATTTCCATCCTTAAATAATAGCACACCCGATGACGTTTATATCAGAAATAAAAATGGTGTACCAATTGATTCATTGCGATACTACCAAAGCTGGGGTGGCAATATCGATGGATCTTCTCTCGAACGTAAAGACCCACTAGCGGCTTCAAATGATGCCTCAAACTGGCAGACCAACAGCTCAGATAATGGTATTTCGGCAGGGGCAAAAAATATTACTTTTCAGGAAGACACCGATTCTCCGCAGATGATTTTTTCGAAGGTAATAGGTAATAGAAATTATGAAATTCGGTTTAATGAATTTATACATTTAACTGATAATACTGCTTTTTATGCCGAAGGAGAACGTCTTTCGATAACTGATTTTGACTCAACCAGTGCTAATGTAATTTTTCTAACTTCCCCTGCGTCAAAGAGTGATAATATCAATGAGAATAGCAAAACAATCCGGGCAGAAAATATTAGCGATGTAAAGGGAAATACAACCACAAGTTCCGAGATAGCGGTAGCACAACCGCTTCAAAACGGAGACCTGGTTATCAATGAAATTATGTTTAATCCTCTGACCGATGCCGATGATAATCAGCCGGATCAAACTGAGTATATTGAGCTTCGGAATACCCAAGATTTTGCCATTTCTCTCGAAGGACTATTTCTACATGACGAACCTGATGAAAACGGGGATGTTCGTGATATTCGTCCGGTATCTACAACGGCAAAATGGGTTCTTCCGCAAGGATATGTACTCATCCATGCCGAAGAGGGTTCAAACTTTGAGGAGAGTCAAACTGCTGTCTTTTTCAATCTGGCATCACCAAATATGCAATCCATTATACGGGCAGATCGATCCAGTTTAAGCTTAGCTTCCTCTGGTGACGCTATTTACTTAGCCGACAGCACAGGCACACCCATCGATTCCGTTTTTTATGATGAAAACTGGCACAATCCCAACATCATCGATACCCGTGGCATTGCCCTCGAACGTATTGCCCCTGATGGACCCAGTAGTGATGAGGCAAACTGGGGATCCAGTGTAACTGAAAAAGGCGGTACGCCAACTTCAGAGAACTCTATCTATCAGCAAAATGGTGAAATAAACCAAGAAACAGGTATCAGTTTTAATCCCAATCCTTTTTCTCCGGATGATGACGGTTATGAAGACAACCTGTTTATCAACTATAAGCTCGACCAACAGGACTATCTGATAAAAGTCCGTATCTATGATCGCTATGGACGTCTAGTGAGTACATTGGCCGACGGCGAACAATCCGGATTTGAAGGACAGCTTATCTGGGATGGGCGAAAAGATGACAACAGCCGCAACCGTATCGGCATTTATATCGTTGTTTTTGAAGCCTATGATAGTGCCTCAGGAAGCGACCTGAGTTTCAAAAAGACAGTAGTCCTTGCCCGACAGCTTAATTAGGGAATAGGAATTAGGAAGTTAGATATTTTTCTTAGTTTTAGGTCTTGCTTCTAACATCACGATCATTAATTCCTAACACATTACATGCGCTCTACCCCTATCGGTATTTTTGACTCCGGCTTCGGTGGCCTGACGGTTATGAAGGATATAGTCAGCGAGCTACCACAATATGACTATCTCTACCTCGGCGATAACGCGCGATCTCCCTACGGAACCCGCTCGTTCGAAACCATTTATCACTACACGCTGGAGTGTGTCAACTATCTTTTTGACCAAAATTGTCACTTGGTAATACTGGCCTGTAATACTGCCTCGGCCAAAGCTCTTCGAACGATCCAACAAAAGGATTTGCCAAATATCGATCCCGAACGAAGAGTCCTTGGTGTTATTCGTCCCACCGCCGAAGTAATTGGCAACTACTCTAAAACCGGACATGTGGGTATTCTAGGAACAAGCGGTACCGTGAATTCCCGATCATACGTGATGGAAATCAAAAAGCAGTTCCCGGAATTGACAATCCACCAAGAACCTTGCCCTATGTGGGTGCCTCTTGTGGAAAATCAGGAATTTGACAGTGAAGGCGCCGACTATTTCGTAAAACAACATATAGACGGAATCCTGTCTCAGTCCAAAAAAATAGACACTCTGCTACTAGCTTGTACTCACTATCCGCTGCTAATTGACAAAATTAAGCAGTTTGTTCAAGATGATATCACCATTCTAAGCCAAGGTAAGATTGTTGCTAAAAGTCTGGGCGATTATTTAAACCGACATCCGGAAATTGAAGAGAAATGCTCACAAAACGGAAAACGTAGGTTTCTAACCACCGATTCTACCGATGATTTTGATGCTCATGCGAACGTTTTCTGGGGCGATACAATAACTTCTGAGTTCATCCACCTTTAGTAAATATGCCAACATCTAACAAACTTGCCATTATTGGCGGTGGAGCTGCCGGATTTTTTGCTGCTGTAAACGCAGCACGCCTGAATCCCGATCTCAACGTCACTATTTTTGAAAAAAGTCGCGAAGTCCTTTCCAAAGTTCGCATTTCAGGCGGCGGACGTTGCAATGTAACCCACCATTGTTTTGATCCGGAAATAATGTCAAAAGCTTATCCCAGAGGTGGCCGCGAACTCCGCTGGGCTTTTGAGCAATTTCAACCGGCAGATACGGTATCTTGGTTCGAGAATCGGGACGTTGAACTTAAAACAGAGAGCGACGGACGCATGTTTCCCACCACCGATGACTCGGCAACAATCATTAATTGCCTGAAAAGGGAAGCTGATAAATATGGCGTGGATATTTGCACCCGCTATCGGATTGAAGCAATACAACCCACGGACGATGAGCGATTTAAGTTATCCATTCGCGGCCATGAACCCCAGATTTTTGATTCCGTAGTTATTGCCATGGGCGGCTCCAATCGGCGCAGTACTTATGAGTGGCTGGAAGATCTGGAACATTCAATTATTGAACCGGTACCGTCATTATTTACATTCAATTTCAAAGAAAAAATTTTTGAGGATCTTACCGGTATCTCAGTGAGCAACGGATCTGTCAGTATTGAGGGTACCTCCTATCAACATGATGGTCCTATTTTAATTACACACTGGGGGCTGAGCGGCCCAGCCGTGCTAAAAACGTCGGCATGGGCAGCAAGATATCTCTATGAACAAAATTACGATTTTACTATCCGGGTCAACTGGTTGTATCCTCTTAATTCACAAGAAGTTCAACTAAAGCTTAAAAAGCTTCGGGATATCAATGCCCGAAAAACTGCACAAAAACAAGACTCCTTTCCTATCCCTAACCGTTTGTGGAATCGATTCTTGGAACTGGCTGAGATTGACCCCAAAAGAAGATGGGCTGAACTCTCCAATGAAAACATCCATCACCTCACAGAACAGCTCACGAACGCAACCTATGACATCGAGGGAAAGACCACTTACAAAGAAGAGTTTGTCACCAGCGGCGGCATCCCATTGGATGAGGTAAACATGGGTACCATGGAGAGCAAAAAAATATCTAATCTCTATTTTGCCGGGGAAGTACTAAATATCGACGGCATCACCGGCGGATATAATTTCCAGTCAGCCTGGACCACCGGCTGGATTGCCGCCCAGGATATAAGTTAGTATTGGATCTCAACGGATTCAAAACAACGACCTCTCCCTGCAGTCGAGATGACAGGAAAATTAGAACTGTCATTTTGAATGGATCACAGTGAAATGAAAAATCTTCGTTACCCTTTAAATATCTGTAATATCTGTGGCATAAATTTATAGCAACTTACTGGCCAGGTTTGCCAGCTCAGATCGCTCTCCCTTCTCCAAGTTGATATGCGCATAGAGTTCATTATCATACATTCGATCCACCAAAAACGATAGACCGTTGCTTTGGGTATCCAGATATGGTGTATCGATCTGGAAAATATCCCCTGTGAAAATAATTTTCGTATTTTCGCCTGCTCGAGTAATAATTGTTTTCACTTCATGCGGCGTCAGGTTTTGAGCCTCATCCACAATAAAAATTACGTTCGACAAACTGCGTCCGCGAATATACGCCAGCGGAATAATGCGCAGCTTATCATTTTCCAGCATCTCATCTACCTTTTGAAACTTTTTGCTGCTCTCGGAAAACTGATTTTTGATAAATGATAAATTATCCCAGAGTGGTTGCATATACGGATCAATCTTAGAGTTGATATCGCCCGGCAGATAGCCGATATCGTTATTACTTAACGGCACAATGGGACGGGCCAAAAATATCTGATGAAATTTTCGTCGCTGTTCCAACGCACCGGCCAGTGCCAGCAGAGTTTTCCCTGTACCAGCCGCACCGGTAATCGTCACCAGCAAATTATCCGGATTCAGAATAGCGTTTAGCGCAAACGTCTGCTCCGCATTACGGGGCGTTACGCCATAAGCCGTTCTCTTTTGTACCAGCTCTATAGAATCACTTTCTTTATTAAAGTATGCCAATGCCGAACCCGACTGTCCTTTCAAGATAAAAAACTGATTATTATTGGGCTTCTCCTCCTGTAAATCGGTATAGGGCAACCTCCCCTCCTCATACATTTTATCAATGATGGCATCGTCACAGGTAACTTCTTTCTTGCCCTGATACAAGTGATCAAGATCTTTTATCTGGATCGTTTCGTAGTCCTCGGCATCAATATTCAGCGACCGCGCTTTGATCCGCAGGTTGATATCCTTTGAAACCAGAATCACTTTCTTATCTGGCTCCTCCTCCATCAGTTTTAGCACTGAATTCAAAATGCGGTGATCATTTTTTTCATTTCCAAACACTTTTGACGCATCAAGCTCGCTATTTTCATTGCTGATAACCCGTAGTTTGCCGTGCGTCTTACCATTCAGGGGAATCCACTTCTGCAATAAATTCTTGTCGGATATCTTATCGAGATAGCGACTGAACTCCCGCGCATGCAGATTTATAACATCATTGCCCTTTTTAAACGTATCAATCTCTTCGAGTACCGTAATGGGAATAGCGATATCATTTTTCTGGAAATTCTTCACTGCCTCAGAATCATACAGTAATACCGAAGTATCCAGAACGTAAATTTTCTTTTTCTTGGATTTAGCCATACCAAAAATAATTTAGATTGGAATAAACAGCCACTATGCAAATGTTTCTAACAGATTATCGAATAAGCCAGTCAGAATCAATACTTGCCAATTTTTTAATTAAATAATTCAGGTTTTACCGGATAAATCATACAGTGCAATCGAGGCAGCAATTGCCGCATTCAAACTCTCCACATTTTGCCGGGCAACCGGTGACGGAATCCGCACACGACTTCTGCTCTCCGTCATCAGCGTATCACGAATACCGTGCCCTTCATTACCAACCACAATTACTCCTTTTGTAATGGATGATATTTCTTGCAGTGGTCGTGATTGTGAACCGGAATCTAACAGAAAAACCTGCCAGTCCTTACTTTCAAGCGTATCAAAAACCTCGGATAATTTCCCATTCATAAATGGGATCGTACCCGTTGCCCCGGCCGTTCCCCGCACTACTTTGGGATGAAACATATCCACCGTTCCCTTACCCGAGATGATACCCGAAACCCCAAACCAGCCGGCGGTACGAATGATCGTGCCCAGATTCCCCGGATCCTGCAATCCATCCAGTGCAACAATTAACCCAGATTGGGAGGCTAATTCCTCAGATGTTATCTCCGATGGCATCTCACACAACGCCAGTACCCCCTGCGGGGTATCGGTATCCGAAACTTCCATAAATAGCTCTTGTGATAAAGTAGCTACCTCCAATTCATTGGTCATCCTTTTCCAGTCGGCCTGCTCCCAGTACCGCTGACTTTCGTCAAAAAACAAGGTCCGTATATGTATCTCTTGATTCACAATCACCTGCTGTACCGCACGAGCTCCTTCCAAAAGAAATAGACGCTCTTTATAGCGATACTTTTTGCGATTTAATTTACGAAGAAGGGTCTGTTGTCGATTAGATGCCGTTGATAAATTCAATGTATAGCTGCTTGGTTCTTATTTATAGTTGGAATGCTTGTGAGCAAATCACGTAAAATATCAGATGAAAATTATTTGCGAACTGAGCTTCATATCATGAAAATGATCCTTATTTTAATATCAAAATTTAACAAATCACGAAGCCAAAGCTATGGATTTTCTCAAGAAATTAGGTATCGAAGGTACGAACCTGGGCACAAGCACCGGGCAAAAGTTTTTTGGATCAGGAAGTGAAGAAACGATATCGAGTCACACGCCAATTGACGGCTCCCAAATAGCCGACACTACTGTAACTTCCCGCGAAGATTACGATACAGTAGTGGCCAAAGCGCAGGAAGCATTTAAAGAGTGGCGCATGGTCCCCGCTCCAAAACGCGGTGAAATAGTCCGACAAATAGGACTCGAACTGCGCAAACATAAAGAAGATCTCGGACGCTTGGTTACCTATGAGATGGGCAAGATCTATCAAGAAGGGCTCGGCGAAGTTCAAGAGATGATTGACATCTGTGACTTTGCTGTAGGCCAATCGCGCATGCTTTATGGTAAAACCATGCAGTCGGAACGCCCCAAGCACCGCATGTATGAACAATGGCATCCGCTGGGTATTACCGGCATTATTTCGGCTTTTAATTTCCCGGTTGCTGTCTATAGTTGGAATGCTATGATTGCCGCTATCTGTGGAAATGTGATGATCTGGAAAGGATCCGAGAAAACTCCCCTGTGCGGTATTGCCGTCCAAAATATTATTTCCAAGGTATTAAAGCGAAATGATCTTCCCGAAGGCATTTTTAATCTCATTACCGGCGGACGCGAAGTTGGTGAATGGATGACGGAAGATGAACGCATTCCCCTTATTTCAGCAACTGGCTCTATTCGGATGGGCAAAGAAGTGGCCAAAACCGTTGGGGCCCGCCTTGGCAAAACCATCCTTGAGCTTGGCGGCAACAACGCGATTATTGTTTCCGAAAATGCCGACCTCGAAATGGCGGCCCGGGCAACCGTCTTTGGATCCGTAGGAACCTGTGGTCAACGCTGTACTTCTACGCGGCGCCTTATTGTCCACGAAGATGTTTTTGATGAACTGAAAGATCGCCTGGTTGAAATTTACAAAGATGTGAATATCGGTAATCCGCTGGATGAAGACACATTGGTAGGTCCGCTTATTGATGAGCAAGCAGCCGAGAGCATGCAACAGGCCCTTAAAGAAGTTCAAGAGGCCGGCGGAGAACTTGTTTACGGTGGAGAAGTACTGGAAAAGAAGAAGCTTAACGGAGGACATTATGTAAATCCCGCTATCGTGATTGCTGAAAATGAGTACGACATTGTACAGGAAGAAACGTTTGCTCCGATCCTGTATTTGATTAAATACAGTGATCTGGACGAAGCCATTGCCAAGCATAATGGTGTTAAGCAGGGACTTAGCTCTTCTATGTTTACACTAAATATGCGGGAAGCTGAAACCTTCTTAAGCGCTCGTGGCTCGGATTGCGGTATTGCCAATATCAACGTAGGTACCAGCGGTGCTGAAATCGGGGGTGCTTTTGGAGGTGAAAAAGAAACCGGCGGTGGACGCGAATCCGGATCTGACGCATGGAAAGCTTATATGCGACGACAAACAAATACTATCAACTGGAGTGATGAAATGCCGTTGGCCCAAGGCATTGAGTTTGATGTAGAATAGGCTCCACTTGAATAAACTTATACTAAAACAAAAAAGCCCCAAATCGGGGCTTTTTTGTTGCAATCAATATATTTCCTACAAAAATATCTAAAGTATGCTATACGAAAGACCGGCAGAAAGTACTTGCTTAATTTGTACCTCTCGAGAAAAATCGCTGTCATACACCATTACAAACTGGAATGACATATTGAGGTAATCATTTATTTTCCCTATCAGCTCGTTCGAGAAGTTGACATCAGTATTGTCTATATGACGCTGCATATTCGTAAAGGTTTCAACGGAACTAATTAATCGAACATTAGACACTATTTTCTTTTCAAAGTTCATCGCTAAGGAATAACCCGGCTCAAATCGGAAGCTTTCACCCGGCTCAAGTCCATAGCGTGTAGACAAATCTGTATCAGAAATAATAGTTTCCTTCATTGCCAAACCTGCTTCAGCAGTAAAATAATCTTCCGGTTGAAAAGCGATACCTCCAATCTGTGTAAAATAAGCCGGGGCAAAAAATCGAGATATCACGGTAGGGGGATCGGTAGAATAATCAAATCCCTGATCAAACTGCGTGCTAAAATTGATATTGCCAAAGGCACTCCACCGTTCATCATCAAACAGATAACTGAATTTATTATTTATGGCAATACGGTCATCCGTTTTCCGTGTCCCTTCATCCTCTATCCGTGACTTACCATATTTAAAGTTGGTTGCCAATGCATAAGCAAATTTACCTTTTCGGTACTTCGCATTAAAAACAGTGGAAGCAGTAACACTAATCGTATTAACACCACCCTGACTCCAATTATCATACGAAGCCTGTGATCCATTCAAGCCACCCACCCAATCCAACGACCAGCCTCGAAGGGTATCGGCTACCACAACTTTACTGTTCACATTCGACATATCCCGCACGGAAATATCACTATCATTTTCGAGTAGTCGACTTATTTCAATAGCCTCTTGACTTAAAGCCGGCGGGGTTATTAAAACAGTAATACAAAGGAAGAGAACAAATGAAAAATATTTTTTCATAAAATAATTTGGAAATAAAATCGCCTTGGTTATTTATTTTTCAGCTCGAATATATGGACATTTTTAACCCTATAAAAGTTTCGTTATTCAATATTTTGTCAGCTTAACATTTTGCAACTGTTGATTTTCTACGACTACTGCGACATGCTCGTCTAATTTTGTAGGCAACTCCATTCCATAAAATTCTGCTTTTATAGGAAACTTACGATGGCCGCGATCAATCAATACTGCAGTATGAATTTCCGAAGGTTTAACATAGTTTGAAATAATTTTCAGGGCCTGAAACATTGTTTCACCCGAAAAAATAACATCATCTACAATTACGGGATAGTGATTCTTCTGTGATTCAATCTCTACCAACGTATGATGTGAGTTTTTCTCTTTTAGTGTAAAATGAGATAATCTTACTTTATCATTAAATATAGGATTTAAAATATCCTCCAGAGCTTTGGCAACAGCATATCCTCGTTCACCTATTCCAAAAAGATCGATTGGAGCGTCATCTACATTGTGCTCCGCTATTTCGTGTGCCATTCGGTTTAGGGATCGCGAAATGCGGTCCCTGTTCATTAATACTAATTCTGATCCGGAATTCATTACCTTTGACTCTTTATTTGTTAAAAATAAACTATTACAAATAATTTATAATAAAGAAACAGCTTTGTACATTATTAATAGTTAAGACAAATAAAAAATAGAAAGAGAGGTTCATTATGAGTCGCAAAACAAACTTCCTGTTATTTACCACCTCATTTTTAGGAGGATTGGCTGCCGGCTTCCTTTTATCACCCAAGAAGGGAGAGCAAAACAGAGCGTGGTTGTCAGAAAACGCGTTGGATTTGAACCGGTGGGCAAAAATACAGCGCCGTATAGCCAAACGAAAAAGCTCTCGACAACTTCAGAAGCTCCATAAGCATATCCACCAAGGCATCCAACAAAACATACCCAATCTATATGAAGCCACCGATACTATCCCATTAAGCGATGATAATATTCTGAATGAGTAGGTCAACCTCTCCATATCACGAGAAGTTGCTTCACTGGATTTGGGAAAACCGCCATTTCAACTTTCGTAATCTTAAAACAATTGACGGCCAAAAGGTCTGGATACACAATACTGGGCATATTAATAAATCGGACGGGCCCGACTTTTTATCTGCGGAAATAACCATCGAAAACCTGCGCTGGTTTGGAAATATTGAGTTGCACTGGTCGCTATCTGATTGGAAGGCACATAATCACCACACTGATCCCGGTTTTGACAACGTCATTCTGCACGTAGTTTTTAATTCTACCGAAAGCCAAATCTTCAGAAGTGATGAAACAAAAATTCCCACTCTTTGTTTAGCCCCGTACCTTTCCCAACCACTGCAGTCTTTTCTGAAACAATATCAAAGCAAACCCGAACTGCCCTGTGCCGGTCAACTTTCTTTCATATCAGACGAAGCTTTTGCTCAACAGCTGCAAAAAGCTCACAAAGAATATTTTGAAGAAAAGGTAGATGATCTGCTGGCTTTTTACGATGCTTCACTGCCTCCATCCCGGGGGTGGATAAAAATGCTCATTACCGGCCTTCTTGACGGTCTTGGGATATCTCACAATCGACATCAAATGCGCGAGCTGGCCAACCTTCTCTACAAAGAAAATATTGACACTTTTTCAAAGAATGCGTTTCGCATTCGTGCTATAAAACTTTCGGGAATCAATACCGATAGTAATAATACCATCCAAGAATCCATTAAATGGAACCATAAAGGATGCCGCCCTAGTAACCACCCACGGCTCCGCATTCAACAAGGAGCAGAACTTTTTTGGCAGATCCATCACCGCCCTTTCGAACAATGGCTGCAAAATAGTCCCAAAGAATTGTGGCAAGATCTACTCGATGAAATCCAAACAAAACCAAGTGTTGGCCAAGAACGGGCTTCTATTCTTTTCGGAACAGTGTTTCTGCCTTCGATGTATTTTCTAGGAAATCTGTTTTTCAAAGAAGAGCTTAAAAATCATTGCTGGTCACTTTGGCAAAAGCATGAGGCCCACATTCCCTCTTCCCTGCTTAAACTTTTTGACAATACCGATGTATCCCCTTCTCTATATAAACAAAAACTTGGATCTATCTATCAGCTGAGATCCTATTGTCGTCCCCGCAATTGTCAGGATTGTAAAGTTTTTAAAAGTGTAATTTCTCCTTGATTCAGAACGTGTAAATTCATATCATCTGCATCTGTTGAAAAAGGCATATAATTGCCCGGTCGTCTAATGGCAGGACAGCGGTTTTTGGTACCGTCAGTGGGGGTTCGAGTCCTCCCCGGGCAACAAATTCTAAAGGATGACTTCATAGCCATCCTTTTCTATTTTTTATAACTTCCTGAAAACTCGCTTCGTTGGATACGCCCTTAGCCATATTTGCCGGACGCAGCAATCTCGCTCTTTCAAGAGCTATTGCTGAAAAATACGGTACAGACTTAGGTGAAGTTACCATCAAGCCGTTTTCAGATGGTGAGCTCTATGTGAAATATGAGCAGAGCATTCGCGGCGAAGATATTTTTGTGGTACAATCTACTCCGCCGCCGGGCGACAACATCATGGAGTTATTATTACTACTTGATGCTGCAAAACGAGCGTCAGCAAAGCGGGTAACAGCTGTGATACCCTATTTTGGGTATGCTCGCCAAGATCGTAAAGATCAGCCGCGTGTTTCTATTGCCTCTAAGCTAATGGCAAATTTGCTGGCCGAGGCTGGTGCTGATCGTATTTTAACAATGGATCTGCATGCAGCACAAATTCAGGGATTTTTCGACATTCCGGTTGACCATTTATATGCCAGCCGGTTATTTATTGATTATTTCAGCGACCATCCGATTGAAAACTTGGTCGTTGTCGCTCCCGATGTAGGAAGTCTGAAAATGGCTCGAGCATATGCCAAGCGTTTGGGAGCACGGCTTGCTTTTATTGATAAAAGGAGGCCCAAACAGAATGTAGCCGAGGTAATGAATATTGTCGGTGAAGTTGAAAATAAAAATGTGCTGATCGTTGATGATCTTATCGACACAGCAGGCACACTAACAAATGCCGCTTCCGCACTTAAAGAACGCGGGGCACTTAATATCATAGCAACATGTACGCATCCTATTTTATCAGGCCCTGCGTACCAACGAATTGAAGATTCACCTATTGATCAACTGTTGGTTACCGATACGGTGCCACTACGTAAACCTTCAAGCAAGATTAAGGTTTTGAGCGTAGCGGGTATTTTTGCTGAAGCAATACAGCGTATCCACACCAACGACACAATAAGTGCACTTTTTGACGATTAAATTAACGTTTTAGAATTATGATTACTCCAGAAGTAGTAGATTTAGAAGGAAAGAAACGAGAAACAGGCCGCAAAGCCGCTGACGCCCTTCGGGATGCCATGCGTGTACCATGTGTCATGTACGGACCTGAGGTTGATGAAAACGTACATTTTTCTATCGATGAGCTTGAATTTGAAAAAATACTGAGTGAAAGCAAGCGTCAAATACTGAATATCACTATCGATGGTGAGGAGTATGAAACACTTCTGAAAGAGGTGGAATTTCATCCGCTGACCGATCGTCCCGTCCATGCAGATTTTTATGTAATGTCCGAGGACCACAAAGTAACATTGAGTGTACCTATTAGGCTGGAAGGTACTCCTGTTGGTGTTACAGAAGGTGGCGGTCGTATTTTCCAACCGATGCATATCTTGCGTATCCGTGTTAAGCCCGATCTTATTCCCGGAGCTTATACGGTTGATGTTAGTGAGTTAGAAATTGGTGATTCTTTGCACGTCCGCGATCTCGAGCTTGAAGGAATTATACCGCTTGATGATCTGGGACGGACCCTGGTAACTATTCGTCCTCCAAAATCCGAAGCACTGCTTACTTCTTCACTTATTACCGAAGAGCCAGACGAAGAAGAACTCGAAGAAGGCGAAGAAGCACTCGAAGAAGGCGAAGAACTTGCAGAAGGTGAGGAAGCCGAAGAGGGCGAAGAAACCGAAGGCGACGAAGAAACAACTGAATAATAGCATTGACCAAACCAGTGTAACTGCTTTATGCCGTTAATTATAGGTCTGGGAAATCCCGGAAGTAAGTACGCTGGTACTCGTCATAATATTGGTTTTGAATTTATCGATACGCTGGCATCTTCGATGTCAGTACGAATGGGGCCTGGAAAAGGCCCTTTTCATGTGGGAAAAGGAAATCATGCAGGGCATTCGTTTTACCTGGTCAAACCCACTACCTATATGAATAACAGCGGTGATGCCGTACGCCAGGCCGTAAATTGGTATAAAGAAGATGTTGGCAACTGCCTGGTTTGCTATGATGATCTGGATCTGGATGTAGGAGCTATTCGTTTGCGTCCAGGAGGAAGTGCAGGTGGACATAACGGAATAAAAGATATTATCAATAAATTAGGGATAAATTCTTTTCCCCGATTGCGTATTGGGATTGGAAATGACTTTCCAAGAGGACAACAAGTACAACATGTACTTTCCTCCTTTTCTGATGAAGAGCGTTCGACTATTGAATCAACCTTGGACAATGCGGTGGATGCCGCTCTCTGTTTTGTCAGAGAGGGCATCGATCAGGCAATGAACAAGTTTAACTAATCGACTACTAACTTATACTAATAAACTAAAGTTGACATGAATACCTTAATAACCTACTTAATACCGGTTAGTGGTGTACTTGCGCTACTGTACACCTTCTTAAAATCGTCTTGGGTTAACAAACAAGACACCGGCACGAAAAAAATGGCGACCATCAGCTCACACATACAACGTGGGGCAATGGCTTTTCTCAAAGCAGAATATAAAGTATTGTCAATATTTGTAATCTCCGTAGCTATTCTATTGGGTGTTACTGCCAATGCAGAAACATCCCACTGGCTTGTATCAGTCTCTTTTATAGTTGGTGCTTTCTGCTCCGGTTTAGCCGGCTTCATTGGTATGCGCGTTGCTACAAAAGCAAATGTACGTACTACTAATGCCGCTCGCGAAAGTCTTGGTAAAGGATTGAATATAGCATTTGCAGGCGGTTCCGTAATGGGACTCGGCGTTGTAGGATTAGGTGTTCTTGGCCTTGGAGCTCTCTTTCTCATATTTGGTGATATGTTTGGAACCGGCGACGCAACAAGTGTCAACAAGGTATTAGCTATTGTTACCGGATTTTCTTTCGGTGCTTCTTCTATCGCTCTCTTTGCTCGTGTAGGCGGCGGTATATACACCAAGGCAGCCGATGTTGGCGCTGACCTTGTAGGAAAAGTCGAAGCAGGTATTCCCGAAGACCATCCATTAAACCCTGCTACTATTGCCGATAACGTTGGCGATAATGTTGGCGATGTTGCCGGAATGGGAGCCGATCTTTTTGAATCATATGTAGGGTCTATTATTGGTACTATGGTATTAGGTGCTGCATTTATGACTAATCCGGAATGGGCAGATAACTTCAGTGGTCTTTCTGCTGTACTGCTTCCACTTGTTTTGGCAGGTACCGGAATTTTAACTTCCATCCTCGGAACATTCTTCGTTCGTGTTAAGGAAGGTGGCAACCCACAAACCGCATTGAATATTGGTGAATTTGTATCTGCTGCTGTCATGCTTGTAGCTTCTTATCTGTTAATCCAATGGATGCTTCCTGCAAGCTGGACCCATACGACTATTTTCGGGGATGAAATTGTCATTACAAGCATAGGTGTTTTCTGGTCAACAATATTTGGATTGGCTGCAGGATTACTTATTGGCCTAATAACCGAACACTACACTGGAACCGGTACAGGACCTGTTACTGGTATTGTAGAACAATCTTCAACCGGTGCTGCTACGAATATTATTGCCGGTGTAGGCGTAGGTATGATTTCTACTGCAATTCCTATTGTGATTATTGCTACTGCAATGATTGCTTCATACGAATTTGCCGGACTATATGGTATAGCTATTGCTGCAGTAGGCATGCTCTCCAATACCGGTATACAGCTGGCTGTTGATGCCTACGGACCTATATCTGACAACGCAGGCGGTATTGCTGAAATGTCAGAACTGCCCGGAGAAGTACGCGAACGCACAGATAAACTTGATGCTGTAGGGAACACCACAGCCGCTATCGGTAAAGGTTTTGCCATTGGCTCTGCTGCGCTCACAGCACTTGCATTATTTGCCGCATTTATCACTTCTTATAATGCAACACACGAAGTGGCATTAACTGGTATTAATATCACTCAACCCAAGGTAATGGGGGCTCTTTTCATAGGAGCAATGTTACCCTTCCTGTTCTCTGCTCTTTCCATGAAAGCGGTAGGCCGGGCAGCAATGTCAATGATTGAAGAGGTTCGACGACAGTTCAATGATATTCCAGAACTGCGCGCCGGACTTGATGCCATGAACCGCAATGAAGGCACCCAGCTTGAAAACTGGTCAGAAGAAGATCAGGATACTTTTGAAACAGCTATTGGAAAAGCCGAGTATGAGAAATGTGTTGCAATCTCTACTACGGCGTCACTCCGTGAGATGGTTGCTCCCGGCGTTCTTGCTGTGGTAGTACCTGTCGCTTTTGGATTCCTTGGCGGAGCCGAGATGCTAGGCGGCTTGCTTGCCGGAGTTACCGCTTCTGGTGTACTAATGGCACTTTTCCAGTCCAATGCCGGCGGTGCTTGGGATAATGCCAAGAAAATGATTGAAGAAGGTTATGAGTACAATGGAGAAATGCTCAATAAAGGCTCTGATGCTCATAAAGCTTCTGTTGTCGGTGATACGGTAGGCGATCCGTTCAAAGATACCTCTGGTCCCTCACTCAACATTCTTATCAAGCTTATGTCGGTTGTTGCGCTTGTCATTGCAACGATGATCTAAGCTTACTAAGTTAATATTTTAGGCCCTGTCCCTATTTCGAGGGATGGGGCTTTTTTTTGAGTTTATTGGGTGGTGTGTATTGCGTATCTTTTCCCTCTGATAAAATCTTCTGCGAAATACCAAATAGGCATCACTTCTATGGATATATTTAAACTGTTCTTTAATCATGATCTACGTTTGGATAAACTGGCCAAGCGCAATGCCAATAAGACTAAAGAAGAAGAGGTTGAGGCTACCCTTGAAGATTTTATGCAACCCGATCCCACCTATTCTAAATTTTACATCACCGGCACACATCTGGATCAAGAAAAGTTTGGGATTAACGTACTTTCCAAAAGTGATGAAATACTTGATAACCTCAGTTCTACTTTCAAAAATCATCAGTTTACCTCTACTAGAAATGAATCATTTGATTCTTTTAAAACAGGTTTACAAACCCTTCATATTGGAGAAACCTTGGTAATCTCAAATAACAATAAGTTGTCTGATGTAAATTTAGCAAACTTGACTATCGATGAAGAATCAAAAGTGGGACATAAAAAAGATGAGATAAGATCAGTTATTGAATCGGGAGCCTATCTCTTATATAAAGAACCTGCGCATCACGGATTTGACCTCCATCTATTTTCTGAGGAAAATATTTATCCCCTGCTATTCGAAGCTTTCAAACCTTTGGTTGACAACGAGTTTCGGTTTTTCAGTATCAATAATAAGCGTATGCGTTCAGAGCGGCATTTCTATTTCGAAACGTGGACGCTCGATAATCCTCCTCATGGTGCCGAAGAGATTTTCTCCGAAACCGTTCTATGAAAAGCTCAACAGAAATATTTTCGGCATTTTTTTTCATTCTATTATTTGTTATTCCTTAATATTTTTAAAATTCCTCCGCTTTTCGTTATTTAGTACTTAATATTCTTAAGTACTACAGGGATACATTATATTTAAAAGAAAAGGGATCAGATTTCTTTTAAAACATATACTGATCACAATAATTAGTATCAGGGATCGGAATTTGTATGGCTTACTCACAACAGATCATCCATTAATGTCAGACATCTACAGTTGCTATACAATTTCTCCCTCTTTTTCAAACCTTCACTAAAACTATATGTATATGAATAGAGCAATTCTAAAAAAGTTATCATTGGCATTGGTGGTGGCCTTCACATTTACTTTACTAATTAATACCCAAGCTTACGCTCAAACACAGATTTCGGGTACCGTTGTGGATGCCGAGGACGGCTCCGTGCTCGGCGGCGTAAATGTAAGTGTTAAAGGTAAAGTAGTGGGTACATCGACAGGAACTAATGGACGGTTTTCATTATCTGTGCAACAAGCTCCACCTTTAACCCTTATTTTTACAATGGTCGGTTTTAGAACCGAAGAAGTAGAAATCACTGAAAGCTCGGTAACTGATTTAACAGTCGAACTCTCCGAAGCTGCTATTGTGGGAGATGAAGTCGTTGTATCAGCTTCCCGAGTGGAAGAGAATATACTTGAATCTCCCGTATCTATTGAAAAGTTGGATGCGATAAGTATACAACAATCTGCATCGCCCAGCTTTTATGAATCCCTTGCTAATTTAAAAGGAGTCGACTTTAGTACGCAAAGCATTACGTTTAAATCTATTAATACCCGCGGTTTTAACGCTAACGGTAATACTCGTTTTGTTCAACTTATTGATGGGATCGATAACCAGGCTCCGGGCTTAAACTTCCCTGTTGGAAACGTAGTGGGTATTCCTGAGCTTGACCTGGAAAGCGCTGAACTGATTCCGGGCGTTGCCTCAGCACTTTATGGACCAAATGCTATCAACGGTATTCTACTGCTTAACAGCAAAAGCCCGTTTGATTATCAAGGACTATCGGCCCAGGTTAAAACAGGAGCCAATCACTTCGACTCCAATGTTGAAGATCCCTCCCTATATCAGGAATACGGACTGCGTTACGCCAACGCCATCAACAATAAATTTGCATATAAATTCAACTTCTCCTACCTGCGTGCTCAAGACTTTGTCGCCCAAGATACCCGCGACAGAGGACCAGCTTCGTACGGCGTAGTCGAACGCGGTGCCACCTCACGCAACGGAAATCGTGTATACAACGGGGTTAATGTCTACGGAAATCAGCTGCTTACTATTGGGCAAATTGCCGACCAGCAGATTGCAGCAGGTAACCAGAATGTAGCCGCTATTAGAAATTTATTGCCCGACGGTGAGGCCGGAGCTTTTACCCCTACCGGTTTCCCGGAATCATCATTCGTGGACAACACCTCCGAGAGCCTAAAACTGGGTACTGCCCTACACTATCGCCTTACCGATAACTACGAAGTATTGGGACAGTTTAACTGGGGCGCCGGCAGTTCGGTATATACGGCCAACGACCGCTTTGTACTGGATGATTTTAACATCTGGACAGCAAAATTTGAGGTCAAAAATCCCAACTTTTTTGTCCGCGCCTATACTACCCAGGAAGATGCCGGTGATACCTATGCCGCCAATACCCTGGCTACACTTATCAATGCAAATCAAGAAATAAATGATGGAGATGGAAGCTTTATACCTACTTATTTTAGAACTTTTGCAGATTTAAGAACACAGGGGGCAACGGTCGAAGAGGCCCACACACAGGCTCGAGTAGCAGGAAAAGACGCACAACCTCAACCGGGTAGTCAACAATTTTCTTCGCTTGCCAATCAATTACGAAATACACCAATTTCAGAAGGTGGTGCCCTATTTGTCGAAAAGACAGGATTATGGCATGCCGAAACCAAATACAACTTTGCTGATATTATTGATCCCTCTACTGTGGAGCTTATCGTAGGAGGTAACGTCCGCAGGTATGACTTAAACTCAGAGGGTACCCTTTTTGCCCTGCAGGATAATGGAGAGGAGTTCGATATCGACGAGTTCGGAGTCTATGTTCAAGCATCAAAAGCATTGGCTGATGAGAAATTAGATCTTCAGGGATCGCTCCGGTATGATAAAAACGAATATTTCGACGGGCAGTTCAGTCCTCGATTCTCAGCTGTTTTTACCATTGCTGATAACCACAATATTAGAGCGTCGTTCCAGCGCGGTTTCCGCATTCCCAGCACACAAACCCAGCTTATTGATCTCGATGTTGTAACCCGCCGGCTGATCGGTAGCAACCCGGTACTTGTTGATCGATATAACTTTGAAAGCAATACTGTTTATTACGAAGAGAGTATAGAAGAAGCACGCGGAGCTATTAACGCCGGGCAATCCATGGCCGAAGCTCGTGCTCTGCTGGAACCGGTTACATTTGATGAATTTGAAACTGAGAAGGTAAATTCATTCGAAATTGGATACAAAACACTTATCAACAACAAGTTATTCATTGACGCTTATTACTACTATAGTGCCTATGAAGATTTTATAGCCGAAATACAATTTACACAGGCCGTTGATATCACTGAAAGAGGTAATGAAGATGCTCGTGATGGTTATGATCCTGCCCCAGGTTTCAATCCCGATTCTGATAGCGGTAAAGAGGCCATCATCAACAATAACGTGCCTAATGGACGCCTGCAGTCGTATGGTTTTGATGTTAACGCTGATGGTACGGTTGAGGCACATGGTTTTGCTTTTGAAGCCAAATATATACTTGGCAATGGATATTCTTTGGGAGGGAACGTAGCATTCAACAGGCTGATCTCGCAGCAGGATCTCATTGATCAGGGGTTCCGAGCCGAATATAATACTCCCGAGTGGCGATATAATCTTAAATTCGAAAACCGAAAGCTCACTCAAGATATTGGGTTTAATGTGGTATATCGCTGGCAAGATGCCTTCCTATGGGAGTCTTCATTTGGCAAGGGGGTAATCGATGCCTATGGCACACTTGATGCCCAAGTAAGCTATCGTCTGCCATCATTGAACACCTCAATAAAATTGAGCGGCAGTAACATTCTAAACAGCCACCATGTAACCTCATTTGGCAATCCCCGGTTGGGTGCTATCTACATGGTCTCCTTCACTTTTGATCAATTCATGAATTAAACTATTGACACCATGATATCTTATTTAAAAACATCATTATTACTATTATTTGTCACTGCCTTTTTATTTGCATGTGAAGGCAGCTACGATTCCCTTGTTGAAGATCAGCTTGAAGAAAATCCTGCTCCTGAACCTATTTCCGGAGATGCGGGTTCTGCTGATTTCAGCAACTATGTAGCTATCGGCAACTCGTTAACCGCCGGCTATATGGACGGTGCACTTTATAACATGGGTCAACAATATTCGCTTGCCGCCCTTCTCCATCAGCAGATGCAGTACGCAGGAGCCCCCGACAACTTTAACCAACCCGATATAAACTCCGAACGCGGCTTTAATACGTCCGTTCAGCAGCCGCAAAACGGAACAATTTTAGGGCGATTCAAGCTTGATACCAGCATACCGGGACCATCTCCCACAGTGGGCGGAGATGAAATTCAACCCTATGGAGGAAATACCTCCGAACTCAATAATTTTGGAGTTCCGGGTATTGTTGTGGATCAGTTACTCATAGCAGATACCGGAAATCCACAGACACAGGCATTTAATCCGTTTTATGCACGCTTTGCGTCTGCTCCCGGTTCCTCAACAATTCTGGACGATGTAATTGCTACACAACCTTCTTTTTTTACACTCTGGATTGGGAATAACGACGTGCTGGGATATGCTGTATCAGGGGCTTCAAATGATAATTTACTCACTGATACTGGACCTTTTACAAATCAATTTAGTACTGTTATTTCTCAACTCGAAGATACAGGAACAAAAGGTGTGGTCGCAGATATTCCTCCATTACTAGGTGTACCGTACTTTCAAGCAATATCATACGATGCTATCCCTCTTGATGAAGAAACTGCTAATCAATTAAATGCAGGTTATACCGATTATAATAATGGGGTTAACCAAGCTGAGCAAGGAGGAATAATTAGTGAAGATGAAGCTGAAAGACGCCAAATTGAGTTTACTGCTGGTGACAATGCATTTGTTATCATTGATGAATCTCTCACAGATGTTCCTAATCTCCCTAAATATAGACAAGCGGAGCCCACTGATTTATTCACCTTGCCCTTAGGCTCAATACTAGGTGAAAATCTTGGTAATGGTGCCTATGGGTTACAAGATCAAGTAACCGATCAATATGTTCTAATACCACAGGAACAACAAAAAATTGAAACCACCAGAAATCAGTTCAATCAGATTATAGCAAATACAATAGCAGGGAATGATGATATCGTTCTTTATAACACTAATAATTCTGATGGTGCTTTTGCAGATCTTTTCGGTATTGATGGAGAGTTGGGCATCAGAGTTCAGGGTACGCTTTTGCAGCCTGACTTTTCTCCCAATGGCGTATTTTCTACGGATGGTATCCATCCCAATGCCCGTGGAAATGCAATACTGGCCAATGAGTTTATCGAAGTTATTGAGGAGGCATTCGGAGCCAGTATCCCGGAAGTAGATGTACTTAATCTACCAAGCGTACAGCTTTGTAGAGAAGAAAACTCTGTTTGCCTGAGTAAACAGCAGCAAAAAGCAGTCTCAGAAAATATCACCTTTGGAATTTCTGCAAAATAGGTTTTGCCAAATTCTACTCTTAAAAGAGGTTATCTCTTAGCTGGGATAACCTCTTTTTTTTATCTGCTTATTTTGACAATCTACTTATTATCAGCAACCGTGGGCTGGTCTCGGGATCAAAATCACTGCCTTGGTAATCCCCATTCACATCAATGATTTCCAGCTCCCGTTTGTCCATCTCCTTCTTAAACCAATCCAAGCCATACAACTTGACACGCTCCCAGTACACACGCGGTTTATCCAATTTATCGCCCGCAAAGGCAATATCTTTATGGATAGCTCCATTCTTGATATAGCGCTTAATCTCATATCTAATTCCCTGAAACTCTCCCTCCTCCTCGGATACAAAATCCTGCTTTACCTTTTCCGCATTCAAATAATCGAGTACAAAAAGTCCATCCTCCTTGAGCATCTGTACTACACTATCAAGAACGGAAGCATTTTCTTCATCACTTTTAAAATATCCAAAGGTCGTAAATAAATTTACAATAGCATCAAACTTCCGGGGCAGCGGATCTCGCATATCACGTACTTCGAACTGCGTGTTTGTAATCTCCAGCTCCTCAGCTTTTTCTTTTGCCGTTTTAATCGCTTCCGATGATAAGTCAATACCGGTTACGTCATAACCGCGCCTTGCCAAGTTATGAGAATGGCGTCCCCGACCACATCCCAAATCCAAAATAGAGTGATATTGTTCTGATAGTAAGGTTTCTTCTAAAAATTCAATCAGCTGCTCTGCTTCGGCCTCATCCCGATCAGCATACAGTTTTTCGTAAAGGGGACTGTCGAACCATTCTTCAAACCAATCCATATAGCTATTTTAGTCGTTTTTTTACATTATTTAATGCACGAATGAAGCAAAAAAGTACGCTTATTGCAAACTGATCCTTTTATATTTCCTAAGCTTTTAATTTTTTATAGTTAACGGTGTTAACATCAGTTTTAGCACTTTCACAATTTAGAATCATTACTGCATTCTTGACATAATAAATATCCCCTAGCAACTTTTATTTAACTTCAATTCAAAATCCTGAATATATGCGAAAATTAATTGCTACTATTTGTCTTGTTTTATTGTGTTCGGGATCCGCTTTTTCAAGCGGGTTCTCGATCTATGAGGCCAGCGTACGAGCCAATGGAGTGCTCGGCGCCTTTTCGGCCTATGCTGATGACGCCTCCTCAATTTTTTATAATCCTGCCGGTCTGGGTGGGTTAGAAGGAATAAATATAACCGGTGGTGCTACTATTATTGCTCCGCGCTCATCCTTCCGGAACCTCTCTCCACTGGCCCCCATCGGTCAAGAAACAAAGATGGAAAAGGAGGAATTCTTGGTTCCAAATTTTTATGGTTCCTATCAAATAACCGATAATCTGACAGCCGGTATTGGAGTTTATGCTCCTTTTGGACTCGGTACCAAGTGGCCCGAGGACTGGGTAGGCAGAGGTTCTTCTATTGAAACCAGTATTGAAACTATTTTTGTTACCCCTTCTGTAGGATACGAGTTTTCCGATACCGGTATTGGTGATATTCGCGTTGGGGCTGGGTTACGTATTGCTGCTCACGGCAAAGTTAAATTGAGCCGCGCTGTAACAAGCTTTTCGCCTGAAGGCACTTTTGCTCTGGACGGAGATCTTAAAGAACCAGCTTTCGGATTCAATGCAGGCGTTCAATACGAACCCATCGATAAAGTTACTTTTGGATTCACCTATCGAAGTGAGGTAACGACCGAATTTGAAGGTGACGCTACCTTTGACAACCTAAGCGTGGGCTTCCCCTCCTCGGCCCAGGGCGGAGCGAAAATTACACTTCCCGCAAGCTATGTGGTAGCTGTTAATGTGGAGCCTATTGAAGGCCTACGCACCGAGCTCGACTACGTTTGGTGGGGCTGGTCAAGTTATGATGAATTAGCCATTGAATTTGATCGCTCGATTCCTGCTTTAAGTTCAGAAAGATTTCCAGAAGGTAGAGGTACTGTCAATGAACGAAACTATAAAGATTCTTGGCAGCTGCGCTTTGGGGCCGAATATACCAAACTACCGGTCGAAGGCTTAACCGTTCGTGGCGGTATTGCTTATGATGAAAATCCCATTCGGGATCGCTATGTAGATCCAACTCTTCCCGATTCCGACCGCTGGTTGTTTTCTGGTGGTCTAAGCTATCAGGTTACCGATTACCTCGCTGTCGATGCCTCGTATATCTTTATCCGGGCCAAACAGCGAAAAGTAACTGATACACACGAGGGTGGCATTGACGGTGTGTATACCACCTATGCCAATCTTCCCGGTTTCGGCTTCACATTGAATTTATAATTGAATTAAGGATATCACGCTATGAATTATTTAATAAAACATTCCAAAAAACTGCTGTCGCTGGTTCTTGTACTGGCGCTCGTAACAAGTTGTAAGGACTATCAGGATCTGGATGTTGAACCGGTAGATACCGGCGATGCCGATTTTTCTTCGTACGTAGCCGTTGGTAACAGTTTAACCGCGGGCTTCCAAAATAATGCTCTTTACGAATCCGGGCAGGAATATTCATTCCCTAACTTACTTGCTCGACAAGTAAATCAGTCCGAGAACTTTAACCAGCCATTGATAAGTGATCCGGGTATTAGCAGCGCTAACGGACGAATTGAACTTACCAACTTGGATCCCGTTAAAACAGAGACAAACAGCTCAATGGGCTCTCCAGTCAATCCGGGTGAAAAACCTTTTACCAACTTGGGGGTTCCCGGTGCTGTGCTTGTTGATTATATCAATCCAAATAATTCCGGGGACTTAAAAGGACGTGCTACCAATGAAAATCATCCCGCGTATAATCCGTTCTACGGGTTGGTAATGGAACAATCGGAGCTTGGTAAAGATGCACCAAATTTGCACAATCAAGTTGCCAAACAACAACCTTCGTTTATCACCTTCTGGTTAGGTAATAATGATGTGCTTGGATTTGTCACATCCGGGGGAGAAGGACAAAGTATTACAAATCCTAATAATTTTTCTCAACTCTATCAGGGATCAGTTCAAGCGATGGCTTCAACCGGTGCCAACGTTGTGGTGTATACCATTCCGGATGTTACCAGCATACCGTTTGTGTTTTACTTACGCACTCAACTAGAACAGAAAGAGGTTATTCGATTAAATGAGGGAGCCTATGAGCTTGCGATACCAACACAGGACGGAACACAATATTTTGACATTCATATTCAAACCAATAACGGCACGCGTATAATGCGTCAGACTGATTTCCCACTGCTTTCCGCTCAGTCTTACTTTGACCAAGTACAAGATGGTGAAGTAACACCTCCTATCGATAGTGATGGCGATGGTACTCCTGAGTCAGCTATTCCTGATCAGTTGGTACTTGACGGCCCTGCAGGTGGTCCTCAAGGTAGTTCTGAACTTGAACAGGCTGCTGGTGCCATTCAACAATATAATACTACTATTGAAAATTCAGCTGCTTCGGCTGGATTTGCTGTTGTTGACATCAATCAAATATTTGCTGAAACTTTTAACGCATTTCAAAGTTCCGGGGGCGAAAATGGCTATCAAACTAATGGCCTGAACTTGCGACCAGTACCCGGTGAGCTCTTTAGCTTCGACGGTGTTCATCCTACAAACAGAGGATCTGCTGTAATTGCAAATGAAACTATACAAACTATAAATGAGACGTATGGAGCCAATATTGACCAAATAAATGTGTCTAAGATACCAGAGGGATTTCCTGTAGCCTCAAATTAAATGCAAATTTGTTACTACACTTCAAAGCGGAGGGCCTTCCCTCCGCTTTTTTATTTCGTTGATTTCGATTCCTCCCTGCCCTTTGTATCTTCCGCTGAACTTAAAATGATTGATAGCATGACTTTCAACGAAAAACTTAGGTCGGCCGTACAGGCTGCCGAATCGACCCTCTGTGTGGGACTCGATCCCAACCTGGATTTGATGCCGGACCCGATTACTTCTTCGAAGCAACCAAATTTCCAAAAAGTAGAGCAGTTTCTTAAACAAGTAATTGATGTAACGGCTGAACACTGCGCAGCCTATAAACCAAATCTCGGATTTTTTGAAGCACTGGGTGCTGACGGCTGGGATACGTTTGAGGCCATTTTGAATTACATCCCAAGTGACAAAATTATAATTGCTGATGCAAAGCGGGGCGACATCAGCTCTACCGCAGAGCATTACGCCAAAGCTTTTTTTGAGCATTTTGATGTTGATGCGGTAACCCTGAATCCCCTGATGGGCTTTGAAACACTTGATTCATTTCTAAATGATTCCTCCAAAGGCATTTATGTACTCACCTTGACTTCGAATCCCGGGGCAAAAGATATTCTGCTAAAACAATTAGCAGACGGAGAAACTATTTCCAGTTTTATCGCCAAAGAACTAAACAGAAAACAGCAGGCAAGCAAAACCATCATTGGAATAGTCGTTGGGGCAACCAAAGCCGATGAATTAGAATCAGTTATCAATAAATTCTCCACATCACCACTTCTTATTCCCGGAGTTGGTAAACAGGGCGGCTCAATTTCAGCATTGAATAAATCATTGGAACAACATGCAGGCACTCCCCTTATCAACTCTAGCCGAAGTATTATTTATGCAGGTAAAAATGAAGCCAATTGGGACCGACAAGTAGCTAAAGCTGCAAAGAAGTTCAAAACGAAATTAGCTCCAATTACAGAACGCTATGTCTAAAAAGAAGAAAAAAACAGTTATTGTATTTACCGACGGGGCCTGTAGTGGAAACCCGGGTCCCGGAGGATGGGGCGTGCTTCTACAGTGGAATGACGAAGAGAAAGAATTAACGGGCGGCGCCAATCATACTACCAATAACCGCATGGAGATGCGCGCCGTAATTGAGGCCCTCAATGCCCTAAACCAACCCTGCCATGTAAAGATTCACAGCGACAGTGCCCTAATCGTTAATGCGTTTAAACAAGGTTGGATAGACGGCTGGCTTAAACGCGGGTGGAAAAAGACCAACAAGAAACCGGTTGAAAATCGCGACTTATGGGAGGAAATGCTCACAGCTATGCAGCCCCATGATGTAGAGTGGATAAAAGTTAAAGGACATTCTGATAATGAGAGAAATAACCGGGTGGATGCCTTGGCGGTAGAGGCTTCAAAGAGATTTCAGTGATCCTAACTTGCAGGGATTTATTGCAATAAATCCCTACTCCACAACTCCCTTTAAACATTCATTCTTTCCAAGGCCTTTAGATTCGCAAACGGCTTCATCTTCATATCCGAAAACATATTACGCTGTGCCATCATATAACCAGTAATGGCAATCATGGCCGCATTATCTGTGCAATAAGCTAATTTGGGGATATGTAGTTTACAACCAGTTTCCGAAGCCAATTCATTGGCTTTTCTTCGCAACATGGAATTAGCTGAGACTCCTCCCGCCAAAGCGATGGTCTCTACTCCGGTATGCTCAATCGCATTACGCAGCTTCTTCACCAGCATCTCGGTAATGGCGTGTGAGACACTGGCACAAATATCATCCAGGTAATCTTCCAAAAATTGCTCTTGATCATCCTGATCCTCCCAAAAATATTTGACCGACGTTTTAAGTCCAGAAAAGCTAAACTCAAAATCGTTATCCAGCATCGCTTGCGGGAAATCATGGAAATTAGGATCTCCATACTGCGATCGTTCATCAATAACCGGTCCGGCCGGATAAGGCAAACCCAAAATCTTCCCGATCTTATCAAAAGCTTCCCCGGCGGCATCATCACGAGTTTGTCCCAATAGTTCATGCTCAAAGGGAGCAGGCACATGAACAAGCTGAGTGTGTCCGCCCGATACAGTAAGCGAAACAAACGGGTATTCAGGCTGCTCATCAATAAAATTCGCATAGATATGGGCATCCATGTGATTTACGCCTACTAATGGCATATTTCGAGAAAGGCACAACCCTTTGGAAAAACAAAGTCCCACCAACAGCGATCCCATCAGACCGGGCCCCTGTGTGACCGCCACAGCATCAATATCAGCCAGTAAAGTATTTCCCTCATCAAGGGCCTGCTGTACGGTATGCCAGATGGTCTTGTGATGCGCCCGCGATGCCAGCTCCGGTACTACCCCGCCATATTGCTCATGGACCGCCTGAGAAGCTATTATATTCGATTGGAGTCCATCATCTGTGTAGACAGCAGCGGCCGTCTCATCACAAGATGACTCAATTCCCAAGATCTTCATATCATATCCGTATTACCTATTCCAGTGAAATAGCCAAATATAAAGGTTCCTTCTACTGTAACCAACTCAGGACATCTACCAAAATTGCTCTGACCCCTATTTAAATCAATAGCTGAAATTTAATTCCAACCAAACTTCCTTCAAATAAAAAAGCCCTCCGCCGGTTGGCGAAGGGCTTTTTGACTGTTCTTTATCTATTAGCTGTTACTCTTTGTCCTCGTCATCGACGACTTCAAAGTCAGCGTCAACAGCATCTTCATCATCTTCACTGTCTTGATCAGCTTCGGCGCCGGCGGCTCCATTTGGAGCTCCTCCTCCGGCAGCGGCTCCTGCTGCGGCTCCCGGTCCGGCTGCACCGGCTCCAGGTTGACCCTGGGCAGCACCCTGATAGATTTCTTGCGAAGCTTCTGACCATGCGTTATTCAATTCTTCCATGGCATCATCGAGCTCGTCCACTTTCTCTTGATCGTGGAGCTCTTTCACTTTTTCAAGGGCAGCTTCAATTTTCTCTTTGTTTTCATCAGAGATTTTATCTTCGTGCTCATCAAGCTGCTTGCGTGTAGAGAACACAAGACTATCTGCCTTGTTCAATTTTTCAGCACGCTCGCGAATTCGCTCGTCTTCTTCTTCGTGCTTCTCGGCTTCTTCTTTCATCTTGTCGATCTCTTCTTCAGACAATCCGGAAGAAGACTCGATACGAATGCTTTGTTCTTTGCCGGTGCCTTTATCCTTGGCACTTACATTGAGCACGCCATCGGCGTCAATATCGAATTTAACCTCGATTTGAGGTACGCCGCGCGGTGCCGGAGGAATACCATCCAAATGGAAACGTCCAAGCGTTCGGTTATCCTGAGCTTTAGCACGCTCTCCCTGCAACACGTGAATTTCCACGCTGGTCTGATTGTCAGCAGCGGTAGAAAATGTTTCTGTCTTGCTGGTTGGGATGGTTGTATTTGCCTCAATAAGCTGTGTAGACACGCCACCGAGCGTTTCAATACCGAGCGATAGTGGCGTAACATCAAGCAGTACCACATCGTCAACATCGCCAGACATTACACCACCTTGAATTGCAGCACCTACAGCTACAACTTCATCGGGATTTACGCCCTTGCTTGGATCCTTACCAAAGAAATCTTTTACAATTTCCTGGATCTTCGGAATTCGGGTAGAACCACCGACTAAGATTACCTCATCGATATCATTTTTTGAAAAATCAGCATCATCCAGAACCTTCTGGCAGGGATCGAGCGTCTTCTGAACCAAATCATCAATCATTTTCTCAAACTGAGACCGACTGATATCAATATTCAAGTGCTTTGGTCCGGAATCCGTAGCCGTAATAAACGGTAGGTTCACATTCGTTTTCTGCGAACTTGACAGCTCAACCTTAGCTTTTTCGGCAGCATCCTTTAATCGCTGCATCGCCATCGGATCTTCACGAAGATCAATGCCTTCGTCTTTCTTAAATTCCTTGGCCAGGTGATCAATCAGACGAGAGTCAAAGTCATCGCCACCCAAATGAGTATCACCACTTGTGGATTTTACTTCAAACACACCGTCGCCAAGCTCCAGAATGGAGATATCGAATGTACCTCCACCCAAGTCGTAAACCGCAATGGTCATGTCATCGTCTTTCTTGTCAAGACCATATGCCAGCGATGCGGCAGTAGGCTCGTTAATAATTCGTTTTACATCGAGACCTGCAATCTCACCCGCTTCTTGCGTAGCTTTACGCTGCGCGTCGTTAAAGTAAGCCGGAACGGTAATAACCGCTTCAGTCACATCTTCGCCGAGATATTCTTCTGCGGTCTGTTTCATCTTTTGAAGCACCATGGCAGAAATTTCCTGCGGGGCATATTTGCGATCTTCAATCTGAACGCGAGCCGTATTGTTATCACCTTTTACAATCTCATAAGAAGCTTGCTTGGCTTCTTCTTCCACTTCGTCATAGAAGCGGCCCATAAAACGTTTGATTGAAGAGACCGTTTTTTCTGGGTTTGTAATAGCTTGTCGTTTAGCAGGCGCACCAACTAAACGTTCACCGTCTTTGGAGAATGCCACAACCGATGGGGTTGTTCGACCGCCTTCTGAATTTTGAATAACAGTAGGCTCATTGCCCTCCATTACGGCAACGCAGGAGTTGGTTGTACCTAAGTCAATTCCTATAATCTTTCCCATAATAGTAAGTTTATGATTTTTTGTTGTTTGTTTAATTCTTTGTGCAATTTCTTGTGCTTCATGTCATCCCGAACAGATCCGGAGTCAACATGAGACTAAATATTTTTACTTAATCGGAATAGATTCTGCATCATTGAGAACATCCGATTTGGGCATTGTAATTGTTAATACCCCATTGCGGAATACCGCATCAATTTCAGCAGTATTCACATTCTCAGGAAGCGCAAACGAACGCGCAAAAACACCCGCTGAACGCTCCTGGCGACGATAGACCTCAGAATCATCTAACTCTTCGGCCCGTTCGCCTTTCACCGTTAAAACATGCTCTTTGAGAGCAATATTAATTTCTTTCTTTGACAAACCGGGCAAATCCAGTTTAATCGCATAGGTTTCATCACTTTCCACAATATCGCAAGCCGGGGCAAAATCATGCCCTTTATCTTCAAGAGGCACAATACGTTCAACAAAATTTTGTATATCCTTTCCCAGCTTATTCAACTGTCGTTCAATATCAACTGTAAAGTCATTCATGGATTTACCCATTTATTTTAAATTCACTTTTATATGAGCAATCACAATGCCAAGCTGCAAAGGCGGGATACTTTTATGACGTATTGGCATTATTGCGTCATCAGCAAGAGTGAATTGTCAGATTTGCGGATTGGGCAATCAATTCGTCAGAAGTGACAGATCATCCCAGAATGATGGGTAAGAAATGGCAGTAGATTCGGCATGTTGTATCTGGGATGGGTGGTCTCCCATCATACTCAATACAGCGGCCGACATAGCAATGCGGTGATCGTGATAGCTGTTATAAGATGCCGGCTCCGGCAAAAAGTTGGCCTCTCCCGTTATCTCAAATCCATCTTCATACTCAGTAAAATCGGCACCGGCTTTTTCAAGTACCTCAGCCATTGCTGCCAGCCGATCTGTCTCTTTATGGCGCAACTCTTCGGCACCCGTAATTCGTGAAACACCATTAGCAAAAAGCATGGCAATCATCAGAATAGGTATCTCATCTATGCAGTTAGGTACGACCTCTTCAGTGATTTTAAACGGTTGAAGGTCGGAGCTGCAAACTATTAAATCTGCTACCGGCTCGGCCCCTTCTTTCTGCTTATTACTTACAGTAATATCAGCTCCCATTTGTTTCAGGATACCCAAAGCCCCAAAACGAGTGGGATTCATCCCTACATTGGGCAATGTAATTTCTGCATTGGGATGGATGGCTCCTGCTACCAACCAAAAAGCTGCAGCTGAAAAATCATTCGGAATACGATACGATTGCTCAGGAATTTCATCTCCTTGCGATGAGTAGATATGCTTCTCTTCCCCTTTTTCTTTAATTGTAAGATTCAACAATCGCTCGGTATGATCGCGGCTGGGAAGCGTTTCTATCACTTCGGTCTGCTCCTCCCCAAACAAACCCGCCAGCAAAACACACGATTTTAGCTGAGCACTGGGAATGGGCAGCGGAAAGTGAAGTGACTTCAACGGTCCGGAACGACTAATTTCCAACGGAGCAAAATCATTTTCCCGAGCGGTAATTTTCGCTCCCATTTCGGTAAGCGGATCAATAATTCGTTTCATCGTACGTGCTGACAGGGATTCATCGCCAACAAGACGTGCCGGAACACCCGATCCAGAAATAATACCACTTAGCAGACGCATGGTGGTGCCGGAGTTTCCACAGTCCAAATCCCCTTCTGGTGACTGCAGTCCCTCTCTACCCACCCCTTCGACTTTTACCGTATTCTCATCCTCACTGACCGATACCCCCAATCCACGCATGCACTCGATAGTGCTGTGAGGATCGGCGGCTGAAGAAAAGTTGCGAATAATAGATCTGCCTTCATGCAATGAGGCAAACATCACCGAACGGTGTGAAATTGATTTATCAGGAGGCAGCTTTATTGTTCCATTTAGGGCATGGGCGGGGTGAACTTCTTTATTCATAACCTACTGTGAATCCAATAATTCTTGTGCATCTTTCGCCTGAGGTGTACCGGGATAATCTTCGATAAGGGTATTGAGCGTAGATCGTGCCTCACCGGTTTGACCCATCTGGATGTAACTCTCCGCTTGCCGTAACAACGCTCTGGCAACCCAATTACTAAACGCCTCATACAAAATATTTACGTTGGCATAAGCCTTTACAGCTTGCTTATAATTACCCTGCTGCTGATGGACTTCTCCCAGATAATATTGGGCTTCGGCTCCCACTTCCGTCGTATTCGATTCGGCAATGGGTGACAACAGCTCTTGTGCTCGTTGATAGTTTTCTTTTTCAACAGCAATTTTTGCCAGGCCAACATTTGCTGGCTCGTAATCTTCATTGCCTTGCAACGCTGACTGATAATGTTTCTCAGCCTCGTCAAGATTATTCATCGCCAACTGGGCATTACCCATGCCGATATATGCCTCTTCCCGGTATTTCTGCTGTTGGTCAGCAAGGCGGCTAAAGTATTCAAACGACTGTTTATAATCTACCCGCGAATAGGCAATACGTCCCAATGATGCAAGCGCAGGCCCAACTCGCTCTGAATCAGAGAAATCGTTAACAATCATCTCGTACTGATCCACAGCCTTCGCAATTTGATCGGTTTGCTCATAAGCATTAGCCAGATTAAAATGAGCATCCGGTAATAGCTCTTGGTTATTGGTAATTCTGATATATTGCTGAAATTCATCAATAGCTGCCTGGTAATTGCCCGACTGCATACGGTTATCAGCCTGACGAAATCGAAGCCTGTCAGCCATCGAAGTCTGAGGATGATCTGCAATAAAATCTTCCAGAATAGCCGAACTTGAATCGGACTGTCCCATCGACATCTGCGAATACTGAATGCCGTTCACCGCTTCAATAATATACTCGCTCTGTGGATACCCCTGCATCACATCTTTATAAGAGGCAATAGCTTTTTCGTAATCACCGGCATTATAATAAGCATCACCGATATTATACTGAGCACGTGCTGCCCATTCTGTATTGGGATACTTATTGATAACCTCCTGAAACTCTTCAACTGCCTGGGTATAATTTCCTGTATTTAAATAGATATATGCAATATTGTACTGGGCCTGCTCTACGAACTGGCTATAGGGATAAATTCTCAAAAATCGTCGGAATGTTGTTACCGCCTCATAGGTCTGTTCATCCCGATAGTAACTGTTCGCCATTTGATACATCGCATAGTCGCCCCCGGGCTCAGCTCCTATCGCTTCCTGATAATAGGAAATAGCATTGTCGTAGTCGCTAATTGCATAATAGGCATCTCCAATCCGCAGTTGCGTATCAGTATCATAGGGATATAATGCCACATCCGGCGCTTCGTAATCTTCATAAAAGGTTTTGAACGGACCAACAGCCTGTTTATAATCACCATTTTTGAAATAGCTCCAGCCCAGTGCATAATTAGCCGAACCAATCATCTCATGATTGGGATAGCGATTAATAAATTCACCAAACTGTTTGGCAGCCCGTCCATATTGCTGCAACTGGTAGAGCGCATCAGCACTCCAGAAAAGTGCTTCTTGTCCCAATTTAGTATCGGGTGCGTCAGTATATACCGACCTGAAAATTGGCTGGGCTTGTTCATATGCATGATTACTATATTGAACCCATGCTTTTTGAAATCTGGCCTGGCGCTTTATGGCAGAATCCACATCGGTAACTTTCTCGGCTGCCTCAAAAGCCTGTAAGGCACGGGTATATTCTTTATTTGCAAAATAGGCTTCGCCCAATAAGGTATAGACCTTGCCTTTCCAGTCGAGCTCGCGATCACTTCTGACCAACGGTAGCAATGCATCAATAGCCTCAGTATATCGACCAACTTCATAAGCCGTAATAGCCCATTCATAATAGGCCCGTTCCACCCAGAGTCCTTCTTGAAACCGATCTCCAAACGTGCGGAAGGTATTTAATGCATCTGCATATCGCGAACCAAGCTTTTCATTCACTGCCTTATAGTATAGAGCCTTTCGGGCCGTTTCATCATTCCCCTCGGCGGCTTTGCCAAACTCATCGGCAGCCCAATGGTAAATCTCCTGTTTATGATATAGCCATCCCAGCCCATAATGAGCTACGCGTACTTCATCGGTCCCCTCCTTTAGATTTATATACTGCTTGTAATACCTTGACGCCTCATCATAATTACCCAGATAGTTACTGCTTTCTGCAATCAAATAAACCGCTTTGGAACGCAGTTCATCATCAAGGTGAGGCATTGCATTTTTTAAAGCTTTTATGGCTTCTTTGTAACGTCCCTGCTGATAATACGATTCTCCCAATGCCGTACCCACACGACGAGTCATTTCGTTATTGGGATAGCGGTCTTTTAAAATTTCAAAGGCAACGCTTGAAGAATCGTACTTATTTTCACTCAGATATAATCGTCCGCGAGCATATAATGCCTTAGCTGCCCACTCACTTTGGGGATATTTATCAGCCAACGTCATAAAATGCTGTCGCGCCTGTACAAAATTACTGTCAGAGGCAGCTGATTCGCCCATCCAATAATAGGCCTTGGCTGACTTCTTTTTATCCAGTCCTAATTTTAGGGCACGGTTGTAGTACGTTTCAGCCTCTTGATAATGACCTGCGCTATCAGCTTGCTGGCCGAGATCAAAAAGCAGCTTCGAGGAGTAGCCGGAAAACGGAAAATCATCGATAAATTCTTCCAAATGCACTGATTTATTTACAGAATCCGTTTTAGCCTTAGCTCTTGCTAAATAATAGTTTGCGGTAGTAACAAGCTGATGGTTTTTATGATTCTGAATAAAATACTTGAATTCATCAATAGATTCTTCAAAAAGTCCTTTATTAAAAAGGGTAACAGCATTGTCGAAATCTTGGGAAGTAGCCTCCTGTATTCCCTGCGCTTGAAGTTGTGTAAATACAGTGAGTATACCGATGAGTAGTAAGGTAATTATTCGGCGCACGTTTACCATTGATCAAATAAAATTCAGGTTTCACTTATTACTGAATATACCAAGAATTGAGTTTTTGTTCCGTAAATAACAGAAAGGAATTCCATTTATACATAGATTTTACATATCTATGTATTTTATCAATTCATCAGCTCGATATTCAAGATCATTTTCGAGTACGGTGCTCTCCGATTCAACAAGAACAGAGTACCCATATCGTTTAAGTGCGGCTGTTACGCGAGAAATATCTTCCAAATTAAGTTTTACAGATACTTCAAATGCCTGATGATCACTATCAGGACTTTCTACCGCTACTCCCAAAATTTTAGCGCCCTCGGCCTCAATAACTTGCACAATCTCGGAGAGAGAAAAGTCTATAGGCTCAATTTCTATAGTCAGCACAGACCCCTTTTGTTCGAGGTTCAACATCTTGGATATCGCCTCCAGGATTTGCTGCTTAGTGATTACACCCAAATAGGTGGCTTCCTTATTCACCAGTGGAAGCAAATTCAACTCATATTGCAACATCAACCGAACGCCTTCAAAGATGTGCTGACCTTCAAAAATTTTGACAACTTTATCCATCTGCAGATCTGAAATCTGCTGGTCGTCATTTGCTCGAGAAATTTGATCACGATCAATTTGACCGATTAGCTTTTGAGTAGTGGGATCAACTACCGGCAATGCATTTACCTGCTCCTCTATCATGCGCTCCCTTACCGCCGCAACGGTATCGGTACCTCGGAGAGGTTCAAACTCGGACTTTGTTATGGATTTATTTGCAAGCATCAGTAGATAATATAATACAATTTGTTACATAACTGATTCAGCCGTATCAATATTGTCGAGTATTGCGTTAAGCCGCATTAAATCTGATTTATCTATACTAAACGTAAGCTTTATATCTGAACCTTCGTATTTTTTTTCTATAATATTTGCTTCGCGGTGTAAAAACGCGACTCCTTCATATTTCGCTGCGGGAATACTCATGGTTTCTGTAACGAAATCTTCCTCAATAAGTTCCTTTATTCTATTTTCCAGCTTATCAAGACCTATACTCCGTTCGGCAGAGATAAATACAGCATCGGGATAAGCCCGCTTCAGCTCATTAATGCGATGGGTATCGATGGCATCCATCTTATTAAATATGAGTAGACTCTTTTTATCGTTTACCTCCATATCTTCAAGAGTATCATCCACCACATCAATATAATCCTGTACTACTCGGGATGAAGCATCTACCACATGCAATAAAATATCACATTCACGCACTTCATCGAGTGTGGATTTAAAACTGGCGATGAGATCATGCGGCAGTTTTCGGATAAATCCAACAGTGTCTGACAAAAGTGCTTCGTGGTTACCAATTTCATATTGTCGCACAGTGGAGTCGAGCGTTGCGAAAAGGCGATTCTCAGCCAATACTTCAGTATTCGTCAATGCATTCATCAAGGTAGATTTACCGGCATTAGTATAACCAACAAGCGAAATTCGTACTTTTTCGGACCGACCCTTGCGTTGGGTCTGCCGCTGCTGATCAATTTTATCGAGCTTTTCTTTGAGCGTAGCAATACGTTTGTCAATCATACGGCGGTCCATCTCGATCTGTGACTCACCGGGTCCACGAGTACCGATACCACCCTGCTGGCGCGAAAGGTGTGTCCAAAATCGCGTTAATCGCGGCAGCAAATATTGTAGCTGTGCCAGCTCTACCTGTGTTTTGGCAGCAGCTGTTTTTGCTCGTGATGCAAAAATATCCAGGATCAATCCACTGCGATCCAACACCTTGGCCTTCGTTTCCTTTTCGATATTTCGGATCTGCGTAGGCGAAAGGTCGTCATCAAAAATAAAGGTATCGATATTTCTTTCGCCCTTCATGGATTTTAGCTGCCGAAGCTTACCGGATCCAACATACGAAGAGGGATCGGGGTGCATTCGATTTTGCAATACCTTATCAATCGTCTTCCCACCGGCGGTATAGGTGAGCAGTTCAAGCTCATCCAAATATTCTTCGGCCTGAATGCGCGGGGTTTCGGGTCCATAGACACCTACAAGGATGGCCCGTTCTTGGACAATATCAGAATTTCGTATCTCTTCAAACAAATGAGTAAAGTCTAAAAGTTTTAATTGTAATTGCTACAGCTGTTTAAATTGCTGGATGTTTATATCATCCTTAACATAACAACGAATTCGTCGTCCGAGTTTGTGTGAAATTATTTTTTTAAAAGATGCTTTTCTGTAATCAGGTACATCCAGTTCCAAGCGAATAAATTTATCGGTATTATCACTTTTATCGACACTGTAGATAAAAATATAATGCGTATATCTTTCATGTTCTGTTTCTACAAAATCACGGATTTGGTGCCAAGCTACGGTTTGTGATGGTTCATTTACATTTTTCACGATCCCGTTGTCAGTAATAAATCGTTTTGTTGCCAAATAACTGGCAGTGAACCAGCAAAACCCGAGCCAGCTATACATGCCGGCAAGGGCAATTTCAATTGTTGCTCCACGGTATATTGCGGTACCGCCCGCTATAAAAACGGTAAGCATAAACAAAGTCGAAAACAACGGATATCCTCCCAATTTACCGGTCTTCCAGCTCAATCGTACATTACGCAACCGAATAACATTTGCTACAGAAATAGTAGCTAATACAGCAGCACCCAGTGTAAAAATGCCTAGCACAAACCAAAGGATAATATCTGCATCCGTATTTATCATATCATGAAGATGTTGATTCGGCTTTGTATAAGCGCGTAATCAGTGTTTCTGTAACTAAAAAAAGCAATGCTATCCAAATAAACCAATTCCAAATTTCTTTTCCGAAAACAGAAGAACGCAATTGTTCATCCAATTTATCATTTGAGAGATCATCTGCAGCAATAATATCAGGCAGATAAACCTTATCATCCAGTATATTTTGCCACTGCTCTTTATCTAACGTATCAAAGTGCGATTCCATTATATCTTGATTTACAGCTACCTGCATTACCTGATCGCCTGCAGATATTTCTAATATTCCGGGTTCCCATTCTCTTCCCTCATATGCTATTTTCATACCATTGGACTGTCGCTGGACTTCCGGCTTGTAATCCGTTCCATTTATCGAAAGTGTAATATCCGTTTCTGAAATGGACTCTACCCATTCAAATGTATTTCCGAGTTGATGCTGCTGAAGACCGCCTCTTTCGGGTGAAGATGCATATAGTATGGTTCTGTAATATATGGGCGCAAAAAGGGGATTTACCGGGAAGTTTGACCAACCAGGATCAGCTCCCAATGTAGAAATGAGCAACATACCTTCCCCAAATCTGTGTTCGGTAAGTAAAATATCATCGTTTGCAGCTTCCAACAGTGTTAAAGTATTGGAATTGGAAGCAGGTTCATAATGGTAATAGTAGAACAGGGAGGGCAAATCAACCCGAATTTCCTCATTTTCTTCTTTGTTAAAGATACCATCCAGAATAGGATGTCCTTCTTCGAGTTCTCCCATTTTAGTAATGGTTTCAAAAGAGCCGTATTCTCCTATCACATTATCAAATTGACCGGCATTAAAAAGAGAAAAAAATTGGTTATAGCTTTCTATTTCACCCTGTTCAGAAGGGAAAAACAGCACGCCTCCTCCATCTTGCACGTATTGGCTCAGCCCCTGATGCCAATATGCAGGAATGCTGGTAAGTCCATTTAAAATCAATCCATCGTAGTCTGTCCATGTCCCCTGTTCAATGCTATCCACTTGTTTTTCTTCAAATAGGATACGCGCATTGGTTTGCCGAGCAGCTTCCAATGCCGGAGCTATATACGATGTAAAAGAAGAAGACTTTTGGCCATTGCTAACCAACAATATTGACCGCTGCCGGGGAATCTGTACTACAAAATGTCTTGTATTATCAAAATCCACTTCGTCTCCCTCCAAAAGAATTTGGCCAGACAGATATCCAACGTCTTCCGGAACGAGTTCAAATAAAAAGTCTTTGGTTTCTCCCGGCTCTAACGCAGTTTCATATTGGCCCGTCATCTCCCCTTCTACCTGCAATGAAACAAACTGATTGGCAACAGCTGCATCACCCGTATTTTCTACTTCTACCGATAATGTAATCGGCGAACCCGGACTTAACAGCTGGCTCTCGAGTGAAACTGATTTAACAGCCACATTTTGCTGTTTGGCTTCTTCCAACTGAATAAGCTGTACCGATATCGACTTTGCCCCCGATTCATCACCAAGTTCAATCTTTTCCAGACTTGAAAGCTGACTAACCTGCCCATCAGAAACAACATACAGCACCGACTGCCCCCCCGGTGCATCTTTAAGTTGCTGATATACCTCCTTAAACTGATCTGCAGTATAATGTCCACTATTAACCGATATTATATCATCCAACTGGTTGATCGCCCTGTTGTTACTGACAAAACCGGCATTTGTAGCATCAGTAATATTTGTTGTTTTAATAAGAAATTTATCGTCGGTGTTACCGTTTCTTATTATCCGATCAACAATATCCTTGGCCTGCTCTATTAGTGGACCATCCGTTCCAACCCGGCTCATGCTGGCACTGTTATCAATCAAAATAGCAACTGATCGGGATTCACCGGAACTTGCTGAGCCTGATATAGTTGGAGGTAAAAAAGGACGGGCCAGCGCAAGAGCTAAAAACAATACAGCCAACGTACGCAACGCAAGTAACAAATATTGTTTGATTCGTATACGACGAATTGTACTTTTACGAAGCTCATTAAAAAAAGACAAGGTTGAAAAGGCAACCTTTTGTGGCCGCTGCAGATTGATCAAATGAATGATAACAGGTAAAGCTACGGCCAAAAGCCCCAACAAAAATAAAGGATTAAGAAAGTTCATTAATATCAAAATTGTTACTTTTGAAGGCTTAAAAACTTAGCCATTCATAAGCTATTAAATAAACAGCGATATTTTAACAATTATTACGGAGAAAAAATTATCCCCATTCATGAATACGTTTAAAGCTGCAGGTATTTTTTTATGTACTGTTTTACTATTAGCATCATGCTCAGATATTCCCGATCGCAGCTGGTCGGATGCCGTACCAGAAGAAGCCCCTTTTGTAATTATTCCCGATGAAGCAGCTTCGCTCAATTCGGTCCTTGATGCATCCCAGACGCCTTTATTAGATGACATCACTTCCTCAGCCGTTCAACTATTATCACGAATTGACTCTACAGCCCAATCTCCAATTCCCCTAAATGCTATTACACTTTATCCAGACGCTGATAATCAGCTTGCCATTGTCTGGATGGCCCAGGCATCCAACGGGTTTATAGAACGGATGCAGAACAACTTTTATCTGGATTTTGCGCAAAACCAGTATTCTTTTAACAACGTCAAGATACATATTTTACATCTTGGTGATCGGAGACTTTTTGCAGCTCAACTTCATAACGATCTGTTTATATCCGAATCCAGCCTGGCACTTGAAGAAACAATCCGAGCTTATACAGGTACACATCCCCGAGCAAATCTGTCGGATATTACACCCCAAGCGGGGAACATCATCATGAATACTCCCTCTTTAGATAAATGGGTAGAGCAGTTATCCATGGTTACGTATCGTCCGATGATTAAGAATGCCCTTGAAGGAACAGAACCAACATTATTATCCGTTACGCGAGAAGGCGAAGGGCAAGGTAGCATGCTTGAACTTTCCGGCACCGTTCCGCTCAGCGAAAAGGTCCCATCCGATTTGGTAGCGGCGGTATCATCTACCAATGCGCCCATTGTTTTGGATCAATATATTTCATCTAATGCAGCGGCAGCAGGGATATTTCGTCTTGAACCTCGAAGAGTGCCCCCGACTTCTCTGGTCGACACTACGCGCTTAGATTCGGTTCTTATCGACGATCAAATTGCATACTCAGATGTTGCAAAAACACTTGATCCAGAGTTTTCACTGGTAATGTATGCACAGTCCGGATTCCTTTCTACCGGAGAACATCTCTTTCTGCGTAAGGTTTCGGATGTCCCCGCTTTGCGACGAGCACTTAATTCACTGACTCGCAATAATCACATTCAGCGTAGCGACGGTACATATGTCATTCAGAGCAATGCCATTGCCCAGCTAATAGGAAGCTCATTTTGTACATTCCAGAATTTTTATCTGGATATCATCGGAGATGTTGTAGCGATCTCAAAACGCAAAGGACTTGTTGAGGGTGTTTCCTCGGACCGCAGCCGACGTCGTACCATGTACTATGAGCAGACATTTCGGGATATAAAAGAAGATCTTCCCGAAGAAATTAGTGGATTCTTTATTGGTAACAGTGATTTTTATTCATTTTTAGAACCTTTTCTGTCCCCCAATAATTATCTTAATGCACTCACTTCAAAGTTTGATATCCTTACTGCATCGACGACCGAAAACAGTGACAATAATTTTTCCTTCAGTTTAAAGGCGTATCAAACAGAAGACCGTTCAGCACCTTATCAAGAAAAATGGCTATTCCCTACAGGTTCCGATTTAACGGGCAAACCCATTTTAGCTGATATTGGCGGCAGTGACAGAAATGAGGTTATTTTTGCTACAACATCCGGTGATCTATACGCTCTGGCAGCTGATGGAACAGTGGTGATGCGAGCGAATACCGGATCTGACACTCCGATTGGATCTCCCGTTGTTTACGACTGGTATGGAACCAATCAAAATGTAATTCTTCTTGCGGCCGGCAATAAAGTCTACGGGTGGAATGACAATGGAGAATTACTTCCCAAGTTTCCTTTTGAACTCAGCGAAAAAATTACTTCGCCATTAGTCGTAGAAGATATCGACCGAGACGGATTACCTAATGCCATGGTCGCTACCGCGGATAGAAAACTACACCTTATGAATGGTCGCGGTGAGAATATTAACGGCTGGCCTATTACTACAAACGCAGAGATTAGAACCATCCCAACAGTTACAAATTACCAAGGGGCAACAACTATTTTCGCATTTGCTGAAAATGCCCTGCATGGGTGGCGTGCAAATGGCAATGAAAGGAACGGTTTTCCGAAATTCATTAATGCCTCGTTAAACGGTTCTCCTGTGCTCTATGAAGGCAATATTTTAGGAAATGCTGCCGACGGTTATTTATATTCCATGGGACCTAATCAGCTTTTTGCTGATTCACTTAATGTCTTTGAAACAAGTACCGAATCTTCTGATATCGAAGCTGTTTATGCTTCAAATAGTGCTTTAGTAGGAACTCCTTCTGTTCACAATTTAACTGTACAGGATGGCAATCAAACCCATCAGGAACCGATGGTTTTAACTATGAGTTCCAATGGTTCTGTATTTTTGATTAATGAAGAAGGCCAATTACGATATACACAGAGTATGGGTCAACCGGCTGCCCGAATGTTTTCTCCTTTTGTCTCAGATATTGACAAAAATGGACAAACGAATATCGTAGCATTAGCAAACTTTGGCCGCCTTTACGCCTGGGAGGTGAGGGATGGCGAACGCATTTATTCGATCCCTACCAGCGGCATGCGATATCCTATCGTTACAGATATCGACGGTGACGGATACAATGAACTTATTGCCCAAACTCGGGAAGGACTTCGCACGTGGACGATTTTCGGTACGGATGATGAGAACGATGATGAAGGCAGCGAGGAATCCGAAGAGTAATAGCTACAATTAGAGAATATCTCCCAAGGCCTGCCGCAAGTAACCAAACTTAAACTCAAATCCGTTTTGCTTCAGCTTTTTAGGCTGTATGCGTTTGCTCGTTATTACGGGATTCGCAGCTTCTCCCAATACCATATCCAATACAAATTCTGGCACTCTAAATATTGACGGCCGATGTAATTGAGACGCCAGTTCGCTGGCAAATTCATTCATTGTTACCGGATTGGGAGCACTCAGATTATAAGGACCTTCCAACTCTTTATTTTGCAACGGATATATTAACCCGCGACACAAATCAAGCATGTGAATCCAAGGAAAGTATTGTTCTCCACTTCCAATAGGTCCGCCTACAAAAAGCTTGAAGGGCAGTAACATCTGCTCCAAAGCTCCACCGTCCTTTTCAAGCACAACGCCAATACGCGGATTAGCCAGACGAACTCCGTATTCGGTCACAGGCTGAGCAGCTTCTTCCCAATCCACACACACTTTTGATAAGAAACTACTTCCAGCCGGGGCCGACTCATCCAGTACCGTATCACCGGCCGGCTCGTAATAATCAGCTCCCGAAGCCGAAATCATTACTTCAGGTGGATTATCCGTATCTTTAATAGCTTCCACCAGTTGTTCTGTACACTCTATGCGACTGGAATAGATCTTCTGTTTCACTTCATCAGTCCATCGCGTTCCAAATATTGAAGACCCTGCTAAATTGATAACTGCATCTGCTTCCTCCATTTCCTGCACAAGGTTATCATCCCAAGAAACAAATTGCTGATTTTTTGCCGTTTCATTCTCATATTCTTTTGGGGATCTGCTTACAATAGTTAAAAAGTGTCCGTCTTGGAGCAGTAATGTTCGCAAATAAGATCCTATAAATCCCGTACCACCGGTAATTAAAATCTTCATAAATATTTTTCTTTTTAATTCATATGAAGCTATTACATTTAGATTCTCAATAGCATTCCATTAAGAATAAGTTTTGTAATGAATCAATCATACCTCAGCAAAGCAATAACAGTCATCCGTTTACTCTTGGGTATTCTATTCTTGATTTCAGGAATAGGAAAACTTATCAGCGGTTCCGATGCCCGATACCTCGTTGAGTTGCTGGCTACTGAATACTTTTGGCTTATTGAGTATGCAACTGCTATTGTAATTGCAACATCCGTTATTGAACTTGTACTGGCTGTCTTCTTAATATGGAATAAATTTCTAAAATGGGCTTTAGCAGGTACTTTAGCAATGCTCATCGGTTTCTCTTCGGTGCTTTCGTACTTTTACTTCCAAGGGATGTCGGTAGAAAACTGCGGTTGTTTTGGCGCCTTTGGTTTTGCATCCGGGTTGGAATTTACCCTGATTCGAAATGCGGTACTTATCCTGCTTACTGTCATCGCATTTGTACTAATCGCAAAAACGAATGCCACAAAAAATAGCGATTCCTTCTAGTTTCGAGATACACCTAATCCCGGCGCATTGGATAGCTTTATTCTTTTATCATCTGTAAGAGTTAGTCCCGAAAAGGGATCATTGCTAATCAGTAAATGGCCATCAAGATCCACATAATCGGCCCATATTCCCAATAGCGCTCCTGCAGATATTCCCAATGAACTTTCGATCATGCATCCAATCATCACCTTAAGATGTCGCTCACGGGCTTTCTCAATTAGCTTAAAAGCTTCAACCAAACTGCCTACTTTCTGGAGCTTAATATTAATACCATCAAATTGATCCGCAATTTCATCCATATACTCTCTGCCCACAAAGCTTTCATCAGCAATAATAGGTAACGGCGACCACTCTTTTAACTGAACCAGTTCCTCTTTGCATGAGGAAGGCATTGGTTGCTCAATAAATTCTACGTTTTGATCAGCTAAAAACCGAATAGCTTGCTTAGCCGTATCCAGATCTTTCCATCCCTCATTGGCATCTACCCGAAAAACCTGATCTGATACTTCTCGAATACCTTTAATAATTTCTTCATCACGATCAGTGCCGAGCTTTACTTTTAATATGGGATAGTCTTTTGCTCCTTCTACTTTTTGCTGCATTACATCAATGGCATCAAGACCAATAGTAAAAGAGGTAGGAGGTGTTGTTTGTGAAGGAGCATCCCACAATTTCCATAGCGGTTTTCCCTGATTTTTGCCCCACCAATCCAGCCAAGCCATTTCTACGGCTGTCTTTGCCGACTGCACAGGCTGATCGATTTGCTGAAGTTTATCCCGAAGTACAACAGCAGATTTAATCTCATCAAAAAATGAGGTAGAAAGTTGCCTTAGAAAAGCAATGACGCTATCAGCATCTTCGTTATACCGACGATTGGGACCAGCTTCTCCCAATCCCGTAACGCCATTAGCCGTTAACTTAATCAACACATTGGGAACTGTTTCTTTGGTTCCGCGTGCTATTGTAAATGGATGGGAAGGTATAATTTCTAATTTTTCAAATTCGAGCTTAAAACGAGACATAGCCTAAAATTTTAAGTGCATACATGTAAAGATAAAATACGGGACTTGCTAAAATGAGAGCATCAAATCGGTCAAAAAAACCACCGTGTCCGGGTAAAAAATCAGAAGCATCTTTAGCATTGGCTGCTCGCTTTATTCTGCTGGCTGTCAAATCACCAATGGGACCAAATATGCTAATCAGCAATGTTACAGGAGCTAACACAAGTAGTGATACCGAAAACTCAACCGGCACAGCATAGTAAGCAATAGTCAATCCGACCAGAGCTCCAAGAATTCCAAAGAAAAATCCTTCCCACGTTTTATTTGGGCTAATCGTAGGCGCTAATTTATTTTTGCCAAGATATTTACCCCCAAAATAGGCAAATATATCATTCCCCCAGACCATCAACAGCAAGCCCATCGTCAACGCGAACCCAATTTCGGAAGCTCCCGTATTTCTGATCAAAATAATTGCTAACAAACCCAACGGAGCATAAATACCGCAAAAGAATGTACCAACCACCTGTTTTAAAGCGTAGTCACCGGACTTAAAAATTTGAATGGCTATAAACAACAGAAAGATGCCCATTCCAATAGCAAGTGCATGGGGTAAATAGGGACTTAATAATATCCACAACCCAATGGTATATGGGAAAAAGTTATCCGGCTCAAATCCGGCCCCTGCAGCCAGCATAGATAACTCTCGCTGAATAAAAAGGGCAACAAGAACAATTAATCCAACAAAATAAAAGTCGCCGAGCCATGTAATAAATATAAAAAAAGCCGCAGCCGGGACAGCAAATAGAATACGTTTAGTAAGCTCAGTCACAGATCAATTATTCTTCTTCGTTGTTTCCTTCTTCCGGCAACTCAAATTCGGCCAGGGCTTTTCGGGCTTCCTCTTCGTACTCATTAGGTACATATAAATATACCATCCCCATTTCACCATAATTTACACTAAATGAGGAATCTCGTTTGGACAAGATGTTAGAGGGGATATCAAGACTGGCAAGGTAATTTTTAGCACTTTCAACTTCGTATTCAGTACCCCCCTCCATAACACAAGCCCAGTTTTCAATATCATTTGGTTCAGAACCTGTTAACATAATTAACCTCCAGCATTAGTGTTAATTTCATTTCTGTTATACATCCAATATACAATATAAGCAGTAATTAACAGACTGATTATTACGGCCCACAACGGTGGCATTGATTCTGGTGTAATTTCTGCAAAAGCTGACTCGGGATAATAGGTCCCCACCAGCACACTTCCACCATTATTAATTAAATGCGCGACAATAGCTGGTATAATACTTTCCGAGGCCCAGGTGAGGTATGCGAATAACATACCCAGTGTTGCAAGTGGTATTAAATTACTAAGCTGAATATGATATAATCCAAAAAGTAATCCCGATACGATAATGGCCGGCCAGATACCCCAACTTTTTTGAAAAGCACTCATCACGTAGCCCCGATAAAGGGTTTCCTCACAAATGGCCGGTACCAGTGCTACATGAAATAAGGTAAGCATCAGGATGTGATCACCGCGCAGATAGTTTTCGATCATCTGCATCTGGGTATTTTGCATATTGCTAAACATTTCGGGTACGGGGACAAGGGCATTAAGCCACGATAGGAACCAAATGGTAGGTTGTATTGCAATAATTAATACAACCGTTATGGCTGATTTTTGAAGCGTATCGGGCTGAATAGAAAACCTGAGAAACTTTTTTCGTCCCTCCCTTGAACTATGCAATCGTGCAAAAAACCAGGTTGCCAGTCCCAGAAATAATATCTGTCCCGCCGAATTACCGATAAAAAGCAGATCCAAGTTTTCTGTAAGTTGCGACATCATCTCGTTCGCATCTGCGCTTATGCCGCCCTCCATTAACATCAATGTAATGGCTACAATAGAGGCCGTAACCTGAAAAAGTATAAAAGCCGCTATAATCCAAAGCAGGGCCAAGGCCCAGTCAGAAAAGCCGTTGCGCTCGGCCCATGATCGATAATTGGCATTAAAAATACCCGATTCAGATGATTTATTATTCACTAACCTGTTTTGTTGCCTAAATTATCCTTCCTTCTTTCCAAAAACTTTAGCTCCAATCATCCCGGTTAAAACATTTAAAATGCCATACATGGGAAGATTGTATAAAAGCTGTGTGCCGATGCTATTTTGATCCCGCATACTTTGAACGGTAGAATCAATCATCTGTTGTTTAGTATCATCGGGCAATTCTGACGCCTCAAAATTAGCAATCGTACTGTCAATTAGCTTTTGCGTCATATCGGGATCAATAAATTGCCAGATCTGATTAAACACAACGGTTACCAATGCAATACAAATACCAGTAAACAACCCGATAAGCGCTCCTTTCCCAAGTTTTATGCTGATATCATATTCATTAGCATAGTGCCAAATAGCCAACATGCCCCCAAAGGCCCCAACTAAACAAACAAAAACTCCCAACAGCTGCACCGGAGAAAATAAAGACCCAGTTGGCTCGGAATTTATCATTGCATAACTTGTTACCAATGACAGTGCAAAAACAATAATCCCAAATATTAGGCCTGCTATTCCTACTGATGTCCAATATGGTGGTTGATTATTTTGCTCTGCTTGTTGCTCTGCTACTTCATCCATAATGATCCCCTTTTGTTTTAGTTATGTTGAAAAAAATCACCGATAAAAATAAGTGCTGTTGAACTTCCCAGCATCCCGCCTAATACCGTTCTTGAAACCAATGTATTCTGCCATAATCCAAAGAAATTTCCGGCAGCATCAATAAGATTAAATAATAGCACAAATACTACAATTTTCTTTATATATGCCACCCTCGTTATTTTCATTAACGATAGCATAGGCAGTAGCACCCATCCCAAAGCAAAACCGGAATAAATCCCTATACATCTGCTGCACACAGCCATGGGTTGTCCGCTAATCCAAAACGAGCGATCCGCAATTTGATGACATAAACTATTGAAACTCTGATGCTGCCATTGCACAGGCCATGGAGTAGATTGGTTAAACAATCCACCCCCCATAGCAACAAGTACTACTACAAAAACCAATAATAATATCGATGCATATAATATTGGCTGGCGTATTTGCATAAGAGCATTAACCGTTAACTACTTTCTTTAATCCATTTACAAAATCAGAAGGTGCCCGGCACGGCTTGCGAGTATCTTCTTTCATAAAGCTGAGCTCAACTTTCCCTTGAATATGAGGTGCATCCCGTCGCTCAGTTTTGACGTAATAATAGGTTTCGAGCCGCACAGTGGGAATATCAAACAGCAAGACTTCCACATCCATCAGCTCATCATAAAAAACCGGTGATTTGTAATCTACTTGCGTGTGGATCACCGGAAGCATGATGCCATTTTGCTCTAATTTAGCATAAGGTAATCCAAGCGATCGTATCATCTCAGTACGCGCCTCCTCAAAATATTCCAGATATCGCCCGTAATAGACATACCCCATTTGATCGGTTTCACCATACCGACTGCGCAATTTATGGTTGTAACTATGAATAGGGTCTTTATCAGGAAACAATGAATACTCGTCTACTTCTTGTTAGATACTTTTTTGAACTCACCCATATTGGCATACTTGTCAATACGGGATTCAACCAACTTCTCAGGTGATTTTTTCTTTAACCGTTTTAAGGATTCCAGTATTTTTTCCTTTACTGCTTTAGCGGCTTGGTCAGGACCACGATGAGCTCCGCCAAGCGGCTCCTTGATAATACCATCAATAATATCCATTCCTTCGAGATCTTCAGCCGTAAGCTTTAATACTGCTGCTGCCTGTTCTTTATAATCCCATGTCTTCCACAAAATAGAAGAACATGATTCAGGAGAAATCACTGAATACCAGGTATTTTCCATCATATAAACCTCATTGCCCATACCAATACCGATAGCACCGCCACTGGCTCCTTCTCCAATCACAACCGTAATAATGGGTACCTTCAGCGTAGCCATCATCTTAAGATTTTTTGCGATAGCTTCAGCTTGCCCACGCTCTTCGGCTTCCAGTCCGGGATAAGCACCAGGCGTATCAAGCAATGTAATGACTGGAATATCAAATTTTTCGCCCAACTTCATCAAGCGATGAGCCTTACGGTATCCCTCGGGATTGGCCATTCCAAAATTACGATACTTTCTGCTTTTGGTATCACGGCCTTTTTGATGTCCCATAATAACCACAGACTGACCATTAATAGTTGCAAAACCGCCCACTATGGCCTTGTCATCACTGTGGTAGCGGTCGCCATGTATTTCAACAAAGTTTTCTGTGATTTTATAGATATAGTCCAACGTATAGGGACGATCGGGATGTCGTGCCAACTGCACACGCTGCCAGCGTGTTAAATTTGTAAATATCGATTCTCGCAGTTCATCAACACGTTTTTCGAGCCGTTTTATCTCGGGCGAAAGAACCTCATCATCCGCAACAGATAATTCACTCAGCTCTTTGATCTTTTTTTCCAGATCGGCAATAGGTTGCTCAAAATCTAAATACTGCATATACAAATTTTATCACTTAAAAATGACTTCAAATATAAGAACAAATCCGAAGATATTAAGAAGATATCTTACTATCTAAAGTGTCCCAAATATACTTTGAATTTTTAGTGTCCATACCCGCCAAATAGCTTCCCAAACAATAGATTTCGACATCTTAGAAACTCCTTCTTCGCGTTCACGAAAAATAATAGCTACTTCCTTTAGCGAAAATCCCGCTTGCCATGCCCTAAAATGAAGTTCAATTTGAAAGGCATAACCGTTCGACCGAATTTTATCTACTGAAATACCTTCAAGTACTTTTCTATGAATACACTTATATCCGGCTGTGGTATCAAAGATTGGTAATCCCGTAACAAATCGTGCATAAAGGTTAGCACTATAAGACAAAATTAGTCGGCTTAATGGCCAATTGATTATGCTTATACCTTTGGCATATCGTGATCCAATGGCCACATCCGCAGCCCCAGACTTTACTTCTGCAATTAATTTCGGAAGATCTTCGGGATTATGAGAAAAATCAGCATCCATCTCACAGATATATAAATAGTCATGGTCAAGTCCATATTTAAATCCTTCTACATATGCTGTACCCAATCCAAGTTTGCCGGATCGCTCAATCAGGTGCAATCGTTCTCCAAATCTATTTTGAGCTTCTTTGACTAAATCAGCAGTTCCATCTGGTGATCCATCATCAACAATTAATAAATCAATATTTTTATCCTGATTTAATACTTCATCAATAAGCTCCGAAATATTATTGGCTTCATTGTACGTGGGAATTATTACTAATGTCTCTTTAGACATAAACCTTGTTAAAATAATTATTTCTACTTTTAATGGATACTTTTTGTTCTCTTAAAATGTACTAAGGATACGAAATAGCTTATTAATGTTGCATGAATAATTTTCCTATCTTCAGCGCTTAAGAATATAAAAGAATTGCCAACTTATTAATATTTATTACCATTGTTTAATTTAGAAAAGACTGCTTCATCAACAAAAGCCCGTCTCGGTACACTTACTACTGATCATGGTGAAATCGATACCCCTATCTTTATGCCAGTGGGCACGTTAGGCACGGTAAAAGCCGTAAAACAGGACGAACTGATAGACAAGGTAAAAGCTCAAATAATACTCAGCAATACCTATCACCTTTATCTACGTCCCGGATGTGATATTATCAAAAACGCCGGTGGACTTCATTCTTTTATCAATTGGGGTCGTCCCATTTTAACAGACTCCGGAGGATATCAAATTTTTTCACTGTCCGATAATCGAGAACTATCTGAAGAAGGAGCCAAATTTAAAAGTCATTTGGACGGATCAAAACACATGTTCACTCCAGAAAATATTGTGGATATTCAGCGCACGCTTGGTTCTGATATCATGATGGTTTTGGATGAGTGCCCGCCCTATCCCAGCAGCTATGAATATGCCAAAGAATCGATGGAACTTACTCATCGCTGGGAAAAACGTGGGCGTAAAGAATTTCTAAACTCCCAACCTAAATACGGTCATAAACAAGCTCAGTTTGGCATAGTTCAGGGGGGCACCTACGAAGATCTACGCATAGAATCTTCTAAGTACGTAACTGACCTTGATTTTGAAGGTATTGCAATCGGCGGACTCAGTGTAGGTGAACCTACCGAATTAATGTATGAAATGACTGACCTCAATACCGATTATCTTCCTGAAGATAAACCGCGTTACCTGATGGGCGTAGGCAAACCTGAAAATCTTTTGCATGCTATTGCGCGGGGTATCGATATGTTCGATTGCGTATTACCAACAAGGAATGCACGTAATGGGCAAATATTTACCCGAAATGGATATATTAATATCCGCAATGCCAAATGGAAGAATCATCAAAAACCGTTAGACCCCGACTTTCCTACCGATTTATGCCAAAAATATAAGATGTCATATATCCATCATCTATTTCGCAACGATGAATTGCTCGGATTAGAATTGGCCTCTCTCCATAATCTCACATTTTACTTATGGCTGATGGATAAAGTAAAAGAGCGAATTGCCAATGATACCTTCCATAACTGGTATAAAGATAAAGCTGATACCTTAGCTACGAAGATTTAATTCATACCAATTTCCAACAAAAAAAGGTGATCCATGGGGGATCACCTTTATGCCAGGAAAATAAAAAAGAGCGGGCGGGGACCTACGCTTCCTCCCGGATGGGAAGTACCATCGGCGCTGCCGGGTG
>Ga0207720_100047_pt1 | contig 129250 bp, 129 predicted proteins | sample A23P2SouthBayCA_2_FD_187751 | JGI IMG/M metagenome (GOLD analysis project Ga0207720, IMG submission 187751) | Aerobic enrichment media microbial communities from Eden Landing Ponds, California, USA - A23 E3 (2) (SPAdes) | ecosystem: Environmental > Aquatic > Marine > Unclassified | place...
GAACGCCGGCCGTCGCGACGGCGGCGACGCCGCCGAGTCCGAGGACGACCAGCACGCTCGCTTCACGGTAGCCCACGAGCGCGAGGAGGCCGACGACGGCCAGTCCGGCGACCGCAATGGGGAGGGTATCCAACGAGAGGTCGACGGCCGCCTCGAGCAAGAGCAGGGCCACGGCGAGTTGGACCCCACGGATGACTGGTTCCCCGACGATCCGCTGGAGCCGGCCGACGAGCCCGAGTTGTCCCACCGTGAGCAAGACGCCGCCAGCGAGCAATCCGGCGGCGGCGAGTTCGGCGTAAGTGAGCGTCCCGACGATCGCCAGCCCGATCAGTGCTTTCATCGGCTCGACGGAAAGCGGCAGGCCGTAGTAGACACCCCAGACGATCTGGAAGAGACCGAAGCCGATCAAAACGTGAGGAAGCGAGACGTTGGTCGTCGCTCCCAGTGCAACCAACAGCGGCAGTACCGTAACCGAATCACCTAGCGCACCCGTGAGTTCGCTCGTTGTAAACTCGAGGTCGGTATCGGCCGGTGATTCGACGGCATGTGCCATCAGTCACCGATATGCACGGAACGGACTTGACTGTTGGTAGTAACGATGGTTGGTTTCTTCTGCCAGTCCACGTTGAGGGATTCGATTATAGTGGATAACAGGCGCAAAACCCACGACTTTAGTCGTGGGATACGCGCCGTAAGCCTGATTCGTCAATCTCCCATAGCGATTTCTGTGCGCGGAAAACTGGAAGTTGACTCGGTGTTTGCCACGGCGAGAGCCGAAATCAAACAAGTGAGCCGACCGACACAAAACAAGATATCTCGAAGCCCCATACGGGGTACGAGTACCGGCTTCGTGGCGGAGCCAGCGCCGTCGGTCGCAAAGCTTAGATTCCCACCTTTCAGGATTGACCTGCCCGGCCAACACCGGGTGGGAAGCCCACGACTAAAGTCGTGGGAGCACGTCACAACTGCTGATTCGGTCCCGATGGACATGTGATCAGGATGCGACGTGCTATGGAACGACCGCCGAACTGGTGATCAACAAGCAGCTGACACCGCAAAAACGGAAAGCACTCGAACTCGAGTCGCGATCGGTCCTTAGTCTTCGAGGACGATCTCGATCGAGACGTCGTTTGGCACCTGAATGCGCATGAGCTGGCGGAGTGCGCGTTCGTCGGCGTCCAGATCGATCAGGCGCTTGTGGACGCGCATCTCCCAGTGCTCCCACGTCGCAGTGCCTTCGCCATCAGGCGATTTCCGGGTCGGCACCTCGAGCGTTTTCGTCGGCAGCGGGATGGGTCCGCTCAGGTTGACGCCGGTGTTGTTCGCGATCTCGCGGACGTCGTCACAGATATCATCGAGGTCGTCTGGACTCGTGCCCGCGAGTCGAACGCGTGCCTGCTGCATTTATTTCTCGTTGACGTCGAGGACCTTGCCGGCCGCGATGGTCTGACCCATGTCGCGGATGGCGAAGCTCCCGAGTTCTGGGATCTCGCTGGACGGCTCGATGCTGAGGGGCTTTTGCGGTCGGATGGTGACCACAGCAGCGTCACCCGCCTGGATGAAGTCGGGGTTCTCCTCGGCGACCTCGCCGCTCGAGGGGTCCATTTTCTTGTCGATGGACTCGATCGTACACGCGACCTGTGCGGTGTGGGCGTGGAAGACCGGCGTGTAGCCGGCGGTGATGACCGAGGGGTGCTGCATGACGACGACCTGTGCCTGGAACGTCTCGGCGACGCTTGGCGGCTCGTCGGCGGGGCCACAGACGTCACCACGGCGGATGTCGTCCTTGCCGATGCCGCGGACGTTGAATCCGACGTTGTCACCGGGTTCGGCCTTGGGCACCTCTTCGTGGTGCATCTCGATCGTCTTCACTTCGCCGCCCACGTCAGAGGGCTGGAAGGAGACGTTGTCGCCGACGTTCATGACACCAGTCTCGATACGTCCGACTGGGACGGTACCGATACCGGAGATCGTGTAAACGTCCTGGATGGGGAGTCGGAGCGGCGCGTCCGTCGGTGGCTCCGGCTCTGGCAGGTCGTTGAGTGCCTCGAGGAGGATTTCGCCGTCGTACCACGGCGTGTTGTCGGACTCCTCGGCGATGTTGTCGCCCTCGAACGCCGAGATCGGGATGAACGAGGCGTCGTCCGTGTTGAACTGGACCTGCTTGAGGAGCTGGTTGACTTCCTCGACGACCTCGTCGTAGGTCGATTCCTGGTAGTCGACGACGTCCATCTTGTTGATGCCGATGATGAGTTCGTCGATACCGAGGGTACGAGCCAGGAAGACGTGCTCCTGGGTCTGGGGCGCGACACCGTCGTCAGCGGCGACGACGAGGACGGCGTTGTCCGCCTGGGATGCGCCCGTGATCATGTTCTTCACGAAGTCGCGGTGGCCGGGACAGTCGACGATGGTGAAGTCGTAGGCGTCCGTCGAGAACTCCTGGTGTGCGATGTCGATGGTGACACCACGCTCTCGCTCCTCAGCGAGGTTGTCCATGACGTAGGCGAACTCGAAGCCACCTTTGCCCTTCTCTTCTGCTTCTTCGCGGTGCTGTTCGATGACGTGCTCTGGTACGCTCCCCGTCTCGTAGAGGAGTCGTCCCACGAGCGTACTCTTCCCGTGGTCAACGTGGCCGATGATAGCCAGATTCTGGTGTTGTTCGCTCATTGTTGTAGCTCACGCGCAGAGGCGCTTATATCGGTCTCTTTCGCCCGTTGCGGTTAAAACCATTTCGAAAGCGTATTCAGCCGATCCCGCCGCCGTCTTGCGGTTTGGCTAGCATTCACACGCCACTGAACGTTCGATCGTCGACGACAGCGGGTCGCTATCGTCCCGACTGAGACGGTCTGCTGTATCGGTGCTCTGGCGCACCCGCATGACGGGTCGCGGGTGCGCCGGCACTGACTGACAGGAGTCCGTATGAAACGCGTGACACACCGACACAGAGCTGTCGTGCGATCGGCACAACGCGTCTCATCCGACTGGTAACAACTGGTAGTGAAGCGAGGGAGCCACCAGCAGAAAGGGCACGTCGTGACCGCGTTACAGCGGTGGGAGTCGACCGACGTCGGAGAGCACCGCCGTCGCCGTCTCTGGGCCGCCAGCCCCGCGACCGCTCGTGTGGAGCGATCCTGCGTGTCGCGTCTCGATCTGGACGATGTTTCGCGTTCCGGTCACTGCGAGCGCACCGTTTTCGGGGACGAGCCGTGGACCGACGCGGACGCCGTCGCGGGTCGCCTCGCCGATAAGCCGGATCGTGCGGCCGTCCTCGGCGGCGAGATCGAGTGCGCTGCCCGGAATGTTCTGAATGCCCTCGACCGTCGCATCCTCGAGCGCGAACCCGCCGTCCGACAGCACGTTCGCGAGGATGACGAACTTCAGGGCGGCGTCGGTGCCGTCGACGTCGAAGGTCGGGTCGGCCTCGGCGACGCCCAGGTCCTGGGCTTCCGCGAGGACGTGCTCGTAGTCGAGCCCCTCGGCGGCCATCCGCGTGAGGATGAAGTTCGCGGTCCCGTTCAAGACGCCTCGAACCGCGGTGACGGCTTCCGGCGTACTGTCTTCGATCGTCGAGAGGATCGGAATCGCACCGCCGACGGTCGCCTCGAAACGAATCGAACCTGCGCTCTCGGCCTCGAGTGCGCGCAGTTCCTCGTAGCGCTCGGCGACCGGACCCTTGTTCGCCAGCACGACGTGGCGGTCGGCCTCGAGTGCGCGCTGGACGTGGGAGAAGCCGGGTTCGGCGTCGCCGAGCGTCGTCGGGGTCGCCTCGACCAACACGTCGTAGTCGGTGTCGAAGACGTCTTCGGGATCGGCGGAGCCGACGGCCTGACCGCCGACTTTGCGCTCGAGGGCGTCCTCGACGGCGATGCCGTCCGGATCGACTGCGGCGCTACTGGAGTCCGCGAGTGCGACGACGTCGTGGCCGTACTCGCCGGCGAGGTCGGCGACCGAGCGGCCGACGTCACCGGCACCGAGAATTGCGAGTTTCATGCGGCATCACCTGCGAGCAGTGGTTCGACGACAGTCAGCTCTTTGTCCGTCCCGATCGCACGGATGGTCTCCAGTGCCTCCGTGGAGCGTCCGGAGTTGATCGCGAGTCGCGCGCGGGCGCTCGCGACACCGTCGGTGCCTTCGGGCGATGTCAGCGAGAGATCTTGCACGATGGCGTCGGCCTCGTCTTCGATTCGCGAGAGCGTATTCGAGAGGTCAGTCTCGACTAAGTGGCCGATGAGCACGACACTGATTTCCTCGCCGTAGTGTTCTTCGCCGGCCTGAATGACGTTGATACCGGCGTCACGAAGCGCCTCGACGATGCCGTCGAACCGGTCGGGGGGACACTCCATGTCGACCTCGACGGGGATGTGGCCACGAGGCGTGATGTTGCCGCGTTCGTGGTGGATACTCAGCAGATTGCCGCCGTTGTCGGCGATTGGGGCGAGCGCGCTAAGTAACTCGCCGGGTTCGTCGACGAGCTCGAGCCGGACGGTATAGGCGCGGACGCCACCGTCGGTCTCGGCGTCGGGGTCGTCCTCGTCGCCGGACGCGGGTACGTTACCCATCGTCGTCACCTCCTACCTGCGGACGGTTACTCATCATGGTGTACGAGTCCGTAACGGGCGCATAAAAGGATATAGGACTTCCCAACGCTCACCGCCTGTCAACGTGGGACATAGCCTGCTCCCGCGCTCGGACGGATTGCGTCACGAGTTTCCGGGACACCGGAACCCACTGACAGCAGCCCGTCTCAGTCTGCAGCGTGGACCGATTCGGCAGGTTCGTCTTCGCGGATACTCTGGATACTCGCCCAGATGACCGCGCCGCTGACCAGCAGGGCCGAGCCGAAGATGAGCACCTGACTCAACTGGTTGAAAATCCCCATGTCGTAGGCGTTTCCGAGGTTCCGGCTGGCCACCGCGGCCGATCCCGCGAGCAACATCGCGGCGAAGTACTCGGTGATGTCGTCTTCGTCAACGAGCGCCGTTGCGCCAGCACCGATGCGAGCGCCCATCGCACTCCCCGCAAGCAGGGGCAGGACGATCGTCAGGTCAAGCGCACCGGACTGGGCGTAGGTGAACGCGCCGAACGCACCGGAGGCCGTGATCTGGAACACGTCGGTCCCGACTGCGACCGCAGCGGGAACGCCCAGTCCGTACATCATCGCGGGCATCAGCAGGAAGCCGCCCCCGACGCCGAGGAAGCCCGAGAGGATGCCGATGGCAAACGCCATCGCGAGCGTCACCCACAGCGACACTTTGGTTCCGCCTTTGATCGAGATCATCGGCGGAATCTTGATCGACTGGAATTTCTCGGCGAGGGCGGACCCCTCGTCATCGTCCGAGCTCTCCGTGCGGGCGTCTCGCAACATGAGCAGCCCGACGATCGCCAGCAAGCCGATATACGAAATACTCACCACGAGGTCAGCGAAGCCGAGTGCTTTCAGGTAGTAGACGACCCCCTTTCCGACTTCGATGCCGGCGGTCATCCCCACGATGAACATCAGGCCGAGCTTGTAGTCGACCTGTCCGTGGTCGCGGTGGCGAAGCGCCGCGATCACCGAGGTCCCGAAGACGAACGCGAGGCCGCTCCCGACCGCAGTCGTCGAATCGTACCCCATCACAAGCAGTGCGGGCGTGACGAGGAACGACCCGCCCATCCCGAAGAACCCGAACAGGGTCCCGATGAGCAGCCCGAAAGTGACGAACAGGCCGAGTTGCCCTGCTGCGATCCCGAACAGTTCCATTGCCATGATTAGTTCCCCCCGAGAGCGCTTTTGAGCGGCTCACTCAGCGCCGTCGTGAGCGCACCATACACGACGTACAGCAGCATCGCTTCCACGAGGACGGCACCGACGCCTGTGATGGCCTGTCCAGTCGCGCCCATCGATTCGAGCCCCATCATTGTTCGATCACTCTGCTATCGCAGTCGCGTGTCGGTTGCATCGATAGCGACGTCTCATCCGATCCTGGTTTAATAGCCTTGTGGAGATCGCGCAAGATAGAATACGCATGGGTTCATTATCACGTCGCATGGGATTTCTATAACTTATCGTCGCTGAGGGCCGCGCTCGACCTGGTGATATTTGCCCCTATCTATGACAAAACTCGCTCGCGCGCAGCCCACGTACCGCCACGAATCCAGCCGTATACGGCTGGCACTCTCGATTATCGCTTGTACGGGCTACTGACAGTTGTTTCCGGCGCAGCCCCGACCGCCACGAGCGATCCCAGGACGCAGTGACAGCAGGCACATCACGGGTGTCATACGGTCTGCTGTAACGATTTACCGGCGTATCCGCAGGACGGGTCGCGGATACGCCGGAAATGACTTCCAGTAGTCCGTATCAGGCCTCGTCACCGGGGATAACTCGTCCTCTTCGAGGGGCCGCCACCCGCTCGAGATCACTGGCGTCGAAAAGTGCGCGCTTAGAGATGGTCCTTTCCTGGGTTCGATGACCCCCAGTCGCCGCGGCCGCCTTCGGTTCTGTCGATCCCCATGATCGACTCGGGCTGGTCGGGGCCACCGAGGCTGTCGCGGGCGTCGGGGACACGAACCGTCACCTCGTCGATCTCGGGCCAGGTGAGCAGTTCGGCCTCGATGTTGCCCGTCGTCACGTTGCTGACCGAACAGCCCTTGCAGCCGCCACCGAGTTCGATGATGACCTCGCCGGTCTCCGGATCGGCTGCGCGCACCGCGCTGGTCCCGCCGTGCATCTGAATGATCGGCATCTCGCGTGTCAGCCATTTCTCGACACGCTCTCGCAGCGACGGCTCGGTCTCGGAGTCACTCATAAGCCAGTCTAAGTGCTCGAACGGGGAATAAGTTCGGTCACGCCGTCAAAATCACGCGAATTAATCCTGAACGTTTCCGCGGCGTCGGCGCAGCCACTCGAGTGCAACGCTGCCACCGACGACCCCGGCGACGCCGGTGAAACCCGGGCTCGAGTCGGTGCCATCGTCAGATTCGTTTCCGCTCGTTTCGTTCGCGTCGTTCTCCCCGAGCCACTTGGCGGGTGGTTGCAGTGACGGCGGATCGGCCTGCGTCCCGGCCTCAGCCGGGAAGGTGTAGAGTGCACCCTCGAGCGACGTGTTCGGAATCGCCGCCGTGCTTGAGGCGATGAACGTCTCGCCCGGTTCGACGACCCGTGCGGTCCAGAACCCCGTTTCGGCCGGGTTGCGCCACCAAGCGAGCCGCTCGGGGGCAGTGGGATCGGACACGTCGTGGATCTGGACACCGGCACGGTACCACGCCGAGTAGAGTCGGCCGCCGCGTAGCTCGAAGTTGTGCGAGGTCGTCCAGATCCCGCCGCGATAGGATTCGTCGGCCGTCCGCGGGGCGTCGATCGATCCCCGGTGGACTGGGTCCGTCGGATCGCGTACGTCGTAGAGGTCAATTCCGCCTGGATGGTCGGGTTCGGTCCCGCCAGTCGCCCACGCCTCCCGGCCGACCGCCATCAGGTCGCCGTCGTCGTCGACCGCTGCGTAGTGATCGTTACCGGGCAACCCGTAGACGCCATCTCGAAAGTCGTCGATCTCGCGTTGGGCCTCGAGTGTCGTGTCCGCGACGTGGGAGATAACCGAGGGATCGGCCGACTCGCTGACGTCGAGGAGGTAGGTTCCGGCGTTCCAGCAGGGGAGGTAGGCCGTCCCACCTTGGACGTAGACGTCGTGGAGATAGCGCCCGAGCCAGTGGATATCGCGCCAGCCAGGCTCGTGGTTCAGCAGCGACCAGTCCCCGAGCTGTGTAATCTCCTCACCGCCGACATCGAAGATCACGAGTCGGTTTTCGTTGCGCATGTTCTCGACGACGAACAGCCGGTCACCCTCGAGAAAGCAGTTGTGAATGTGGGACCCTGTTTCGAAGGCACCGGTCGGGGCAGGCTCGGCAGGATCGCTCACGTCGTACCGCCGAAAGCCAAGAAACAGGTCGCTTGCGCCGGCGGTTTCGGCCGGGCCGGCGACGATCAGCCGGTCGCCGTCGACGGTCAGATCGAGGATCTGCGTCAGCGGCGCGTCGTCGATCTCGATGTCGCGTTCCTCGGTGAGGACCGTCGGCTCGGCGGGATCGCTCACGTCGACGATTGCGAATCCGGTGGTTGCGGCGACGTACGCGAGCTCGTTGTCGCCAACGACGGCTTCGGCAGCGCCGGTGAGAGCGGTCTGTCCAAGCGGCTCGTATGGTTCCTGTTGCTGGGATCTCGCGGCAGTCGATCGGGATGTCACGGCCGCAGACGGCAGGGACAGACCGAGCCCGGCGACACCGCCTTTCGTGAGGAACGCTCTCCGCTTCATAGTTAGAACAGCGGACACAGCTACATAGAAGGCGGTGGACTCGGCGGCGGACACCGCGACCGAGCCGTGCGAACGAGTCAGCCGCGGAGCCGACGCCGATCCCCGGTTCCCTCGGTCAGCGCGCTGGCGAGTGCTCCTTCGACGACGACGTCGTCGCCGAGTTCGGTGACGTGAATCTCCGGCACGTTCGTCATCACCATCTCCGAGACGCGCTCGCGGATGGGATCGACGACCAGTTCCTCGTTGTGCAACGCGACTGCGCCGCCGAAGGAGACGACGATCGGCGCGAACGCGTGGATCACGTTCGTAACGCCGATCGCGTTCCAGTGGGCGAGCTGGTCGATGACGTAGTCAGCCAGTTCGTCCTCGCCGGCGAGATCGAAGACGTCCTTCGCCGTGAACTCCGGCCCCTCGAGCGGAAGGTCGGTCGCAATCGTCGGATCGTCGTCGGCGAGCAGCCGGGCGAAATTGGGGATAGCATTGCCCGAACAGTAGGCCTCCCAGTGGCCGTCGTGGCCACAGCCACAGGTCAGCCGGCCGTGGGGATCGACGACGTAGTGGCCGACCTCGCCGGCGTTGCCGTCCCAGCCGCTGACGATGCGGCCGTCGGAGCAGACGCCGGCACCGATCCCCGAGGAGATGGTGATGTAGACCATGTCGTCGGGGTTGCTGGCGGCGTGAAACCGCTCGCCGATGACGCCTGCGGTCGTGTCGTTGTGGAGGTAGACGTCGTCGCTGTCGATCAGCTTCGAGATCGGGCCGGTCAGCGGGATGCGGTCGATCGAGTCGGGCAGGTTCGCGGGATCGATCACCGCCCCTTCAGCGAGGTCGAACGGTCCGATCGAGCCGATCCCAGCGGCAGTGATTCGTTTGGGATCGATCCCAGCCTCGCCACAGGCATTGCGAAGCGTTCGCAAGACTCCTTCCGTCACGTCGATACCCGTCGGCCCACGCGGCGTCGATCGGCGGCTCACACCGATCCTCGTCCCGTCCGCCTCGGCGACGACGGCCCGGACGTTGGTCGCGCCGAGATCGACGCCCGCATAGTAGACCATGCTACTCTAGAGACGACCGCGACCGTACTTAACTACCAAGATTGTACTCGACGACGAGTATCGATTTCGATACGTCCGAGGCAGATAGCGCAGCCTCCCGTCGTATCGGGTGGCCGGCGACATATGTATGTCACTACATAACATACATATTGTATGGCCACCGACGACTCACGCGCTGATACGGACGCCGAGTCAGAGCCGGCGACGGCGCTGTCCGAGACGGAACTCGAGGCCCTCCACGAGGTCGAACTGGGACTCGAGTGGGCCCAGCGCGCCCAGGGCTGTCTGCTCGAGTTCCACCACGCGACGGGCCACGGTATGGATCACCTCTGTCGGGCTGAAGCGCGGCTCAGAGCGTCCGGCCACGACGACCTCGCCGACGCGATTCGGGATGACCTCCTCCCCCACGGCGTCGTCGACGACGACCGCTGGTCCTACGACGTCCTCGAGCACTTCCAGGAGAGCCTGCTGGCCGAAACGCGAGCACTCGAGCAGCGGGTCCGACGGGAACTGGCCGACGGGAAGCGCCACGTCCGCGAGCGTAGACAGGAACGGGAGTGGAAACGACAGGCAGAGAGCGACCACTGATACGGACGCCGGTCAGTCAGTGCCGGCCGGCTGCGACCGCCCTGCGGTCCCACCGGGAAATCGTGACAGCAGGCCGTATGAGCCGAAGTCGATCGGCAGCGCGCTGTCAGCCGACATCGTCGGCGAACGGAGCCGGGACCGGCGTCTGGTGGGCTGCAAAGAGAGGGCGAAAAGCGGGATCGATCCGTCCGACAGCGTCAGGTCCGCCGCGTTACTCCATGACGTCGAGGTCGCGGAAGTAGGTGACCGGACAGGGAGCTGAGAGGATGATCTCCTGGGAGACGGAGCCGAGCACGGCTTTTTCAGCCGGGGAGCGCCGGCGGCCACCGACGACCATTCGGTCGGCGTCGACGTCGACCGCCATGTCGACGACTTTGGAGCTGACTTCGCCGAGTGCGCCTTTGACCTCGTAGTCGACACCTGCCTCCTCGAAGCGCTCGGCGAGTTCCGGCACCGGCGCGCGCTCGGCGGCGACCTCGTCGGGATCGATATCGTCGGCGCGGGCATCGAAGCCGATGTCCTCGTGGATGTCCTCGTACTCGTCTTCGGTGAACGCGTGTCCGATCACGACTTTCGCGTCGAGTGGCTCGGCGATCTCGAGGACGGTCTCGGCGAGTTCCGGCGCGCGTACTGTGTCCATCGGTCCGACTGCAAGGAGTACCGTATCGATTGCCATGTCCCCACAGTGGTTGGGCCACCTGCATAAGTATTCTCGTCGATGGAGGGGTCTAGCACTGACCGCAACCGTTTTACTGGTGCCAGTACTGGGGCTGTGTCGTCACCATCCTGACACTGGACTGATAGCTAGTGGCCGGGAGTCGAGTCATCACTGCGGACGAAGGTGACAGGACACGGTGCCGACAGGAGCACTTCCTGTGCCGTCGAGCCGAAGACGGCTTTCCCGGTCGGCGATCGTCGCCGCCCGCCGACGACGACGCGGTCGGCATCGGTACTCGCCGCGAGGTCGACGATCGACTGGCCGTGATCCCCGACGACGCCACGGATCTCGTAGTCGATGTCGTGCTCGTCGAAGATGGTTTGTAACTCGCGAATCGTCGAGTGGCGTGTTGCGACCATGTCGGGATCGATCTCCTCGAGAGTGCGATCGAACTCGAGACGCTCGAGGACTTCGTCGTACTCGGTGCTCGTAAAGACGTGGACGAGGACGACGGTGGCGTCGGCGGGCTGTGCGACCGTGAGGACCGCCTCGGCCAGTCGCTCGCTGCGGTCTTCGTCGCCGGGACCGACCGCGAGTAACACCGTGTCTACCATGGGTAGTGAATCGATCCACAGCATCGTAAAGCCGCGGCAGGATGGCGACGGGATCATTGTCGACGGAACCCCGGACAGCCGGCACTCCCACGCCGTCATCGTTTTCCGCGCTGTCGCCGAGTATCGACGCATGGACGGACCCGATCTCGACGGGAAAACGGTACTCGTGACGGGTAGTGGACGGGGCGTCGGTCGCGAACTGCTGTTGGCGACGGCCGACTGCGGCGCGGCGACGGCGGTCCACTACCACACCAGCGCCGATGCGGCCCGCGAGGTGGCCGATCAGGCCCGCGAGCGTGGCGCATCAGCGGCGATGACGGTCCAAGCCGATGTTACCGATCCCGACAGCGTCGACGGCCTCTTCGCAGCTATCGAGGCCGACCTCGGCGACGTCGACGTGTTGGTCAACAACGTCGGCGACTTCGCGCCTGCCCGCTGGGACGACCTCGCGTTCGAGGAGTGGACTCGCGTCCTCGAGACGAACCTCACTGGTACCTATCTCTGCTCGAAGCGGGCGCTACCCGGGATGCGCGAGACCGGGGCTGGCCGAATCGTAAACATCGGCTACGCCTCGAGCGAGCAGGGGCTCGTCAGCCCGAAGAACTTCCCCTACTTCGTCGCGAAGAAGGGCGTATTGATGTTTACGCGCATGCTCGCGGCGGACACCCAGGACGACGGGATCACGGTCAACGCCATCTCGCCGTACGTCGTCGAGAACTCCGACGAGTTCCCCGACGAGTTGCCACGCGATCGGCCCGCAAGCTTCGACGATCTGATCGCGCCGCTGTATTTCTTCCTCGATCCGGACAGTGAGTACGTCAGCGGCGAGAACATCGAAGTCGACGGTGGCTGGTTGCCTGAGACCGTGTAAGCGATCGAACCGCGGCGCTGTGTGCCGCGGGACGTTTTTGGTCCAGATTTTTGCGAGGAGCGGGGCTCGAGCGCAGCGAGAGCCCCCGACGAAGTAAAAAGGTGGGTGGAGAACATCGAAGTCGACGGTGGCTGGGTGCCCGAGTATGTGTAACGGGTACCGGACGGGTCCCGACGCTTTTGTGCCATCGGCGAATTGTTGGCCGTATGAGTGGTCGGCTGCGCGAAATCGGTATTGGTGCGGTCGTGGTGTTCGCTGCCGGCTTCGTTCTCTGGCCACCTGACGAGCTGTTCTGGCAGTGGTGGACGGTACTTCCGGAGGCCGCACAGACCGAATCACTCGTGCTCGTCCTGCTGACGGTTCTGGCGGGGGCTGTCGGAATCGCAGCGACGGCGCTCAGTGGCATTCGACCGTCGAACCTTGCTATCGGTGGTCTCGTGGCGTACGCGGTCGGAATGGCGCTTATCAGTCTCAGTATGTCGCCGGAGAGTCCAGTGCATCTCCTCCTCTATGGATACATCCTCGTCGTCGTGTTGCTCGGTGCTGGCGGCTGGAGTCGAATCAGGACGGCCGACGAAACCGATTCAGCGGACGCCACTGACACAACCTAAGACGGTCGAGCGATCGACGGCTGACAGCGTCCGATCGTCCACGCGGGGACGGTCGTTTGACGACGTTTGGCTACAGCTTTTCATCCCAGTGCCACCGAATTTCAGTATGAGTCTCCCGATCGCGATGGGGTGGCGACACCTGCTCTTTGCTAACTGGCCGGTCGATCCTGCCGTTGTTGCGGCTCAGCTTCCGGACGGACTCGCCGTCGAGACCTACGACGGCCGGGCGTGGCTGTCTGTCGTGCCGTATCTGAACGTCGATGTTCGCCCGCGCGGGCTTCCCGCATCGGCGGGCGTCGATCTTCCCGAACTCAATCTCCGGACCTACGTCAGTCGTGACGGCGAACCCGGCGTCTACTTCTTCAGTCTCGACGCAGAGGGTCTCCTCGGCGTCGTCGGGGCACGTCTCTTTCATCGACTGCCCTACTACTACGCCGACATCGAGATCGCCGGGACCGATCGGGGCATCGCGTTCACGAGCGAGCGACGCCATCCGGGCGCTTCGCCGGCGACGTTCGCGGGCACCTACGAGCCGGTCGGCGACTCGTTCGTCCCCGAACCCGGCTCGCTGGCAGCGTTTCTCACCGAGCACTACCGATACTACACGACGGCTCGAGACGGCACCCTTCGCTACGCCGACATCGATCACGAGCCGTGGACGCTGCGGCCGGCAACGGTGACGATTGAGACGAACACGCTGTTCGAGGCAAACGGATTCGACCGGCCCGCCGGATCGCCGGTCTGTTACTACAGTCGTGGCGTCGACATCACGTCGTCGCGAAATCGTCGCTGGGAGTGAGCCGGGCGACAGGAGAGCGATCGATATTCCTCGGTCGCGGCCCTCGTCCAACCCATGACAGTGACGGGAACGATCCGGGCGATCCACATCGCGCCGGAACAGGGCGCACCGATGGAACGCGTCGAGCAAGTGACTGCAGTCGCCCAGCGAGGGCTCGAGGGCGATCGTTACTACGCCACCGAGGGGACGTTCGCCGACCGCGAGGGCAGCGACCTCACGCTCATCGAGTCCGAAGCGCTCGCGGCGGTCGAACGCGACTACGGGATCGACCTCGAGTCCGGCGTTCATCGTCGGAATCTCACGACTGCGGGGATCGCTCTCAACCATCTGGTCGGCGAGCGGTTTCGGGTCGGCGAGGTTGTCTGCGAAGGGATCGAACTCTGCGAGCCGTGTTCGTACCTCGAGCGCCACCTCGAAAAAGAGGGGATCCGCGAGGCGCTGGTTCATCGGGGTGGGCTTCGAGCGCGGCTCCTCGAGGACGGCGTCGTGACGGAGGGCGACAGTATCGAGCGTGTCGCCCGGCGTGGAACGACCCGGCGCTGATACCCGTCGTCGAATCGACGGTTCCCGACGCCGATGCGTTCCGGCCGCGGTGCGACGGAGCACGCCTGCAACCGGCGCGTCGAAGGAGACGACCACAAGCTCGTCGTGGCGCGCGCGAGCGAACAAGCACCATGACGGTCGCTATTTGTCCCGTTTCCCCGCGTCTGATCGGAGAAAAGACATCGTGTTCCGAGCTGCGAGAACGGGGAATCAGAAGTATTCGTTGCTACTCCGACCGGCGGAAGCAGAAACTACATTTTCGTGAGGTCGAAGAGAGATACACGATGAATGAACCGGGCATCCAGTCGCTGATGGACCAGGAAACGCTCGATCAGCGTGTTCGTGACGGGGAGACACCGGAATGGGTCGCTGATCACTGGCACTCGTTTCGCGATGGACTGCTCGGCGAGCGAAACGAGACGCCGTTTCCGTGCTTTTTCGGCGCTGAATCCGTCCAGAACGGCGAGCCGATCTATACTGCGGTCCCCTCGATGAGCGACGCGGATGCGCTCTTGGGCCTGCGCGATCGCATCCTCGAGTATCTCGAGATCTTCGAGGATCACTCGGAGCGGGCCTCGCTGGTCACCTTCTTCAAGCCGCCCGAAGAACCGCTCTCGGAGGCAGAGTATCACAAGACGCTGTGGCACATCTTGCAGACGTTGCACCTCCACGATCCCGAGCCGTGGCCCGAGGACATCCCAACTGATCCCGACGATCCCTACTGGGAGTTCTGTCTCGGCGGCGAGCCCATGTTCCCGACCTGCCGAGCACCGTTCTATGAGACACGCAAGAGCCGGTACTGTCCGATCGGCCTCGAGATCACGTTCCAGCCCCGCACGCTGTTCGAGAACCTCGACGTGACGGCCGACACCGAGGCCGGCCAGCACGCTCGCGACGTGATTCAGGATCGACTCGAGGACTACGATGGGGTCTGTCCTCACGCCGATCTCGGTGACTGGGGTGTCGAAGGCGACCGCGAGTGGCCCCAGTATATGCTCTCGGAGGATGAGGAGCAAGCGCCGTCGACGTGTCCGATCACGATTACCCGCACGCATCCGAAACCCGGTGCGAAGTTACCATGACCGACGATGAGGGCGGGGCCGACGGACTCGCGAACGCCGCCCTCGTCCTGATCGACCTCCAGCAGGGCTTCGACGACGCCGTCTGGGGGGAGCGCAACAACCCCGACGCAGAAACGAACGCGGCGCGGCTCCTCGAGCACTGGCGCGAGACCGACCGGCCGATCGTCCACGTCCGCCACGACTCGACGGAACCCGACTCGCCGCTTCGGGGCGACCGGCCTGGCTTCGCGTTCAAACCCGAGACGGCTCCCATCGAGGGCGAGCCGACGATGGCGAAATCGGTCAACAGCGCGTTCATCGGGACGACCCTCGAAGACTGGCTGCGCGAGCGGGCTCTCGAGACGGTCGTCATTGTCGGGCTCACGACGGACCATTGCGTCTCGACGAGCACCCGGATGGCCGAGAACCTCGGGTTCGATCCCGTTGTCGTTCGCGACGCGACCGCGACATTCGAGCGCTCACTCGACGGCGAAACCTTCGATGCGGAGACGGTCCATCGCACCGCGCTCGCCCAGCTCGCAGGCGAGTTCGCTGAGATCGCGACGACCGCCACGCTCCTCGAGTCCTGATCTGTCGATCGCGAGCCACCGCTATCGATCCGCGGGTCGCAGTGCGCTTATGGACCTGCTCGTGGCAGAACCCTGTATGCGAGTCGTCGTCGCCGGCACGTTCGGGCCGCTCCACGACGGCCACCGGTCCCTGTTCGAACACGCGCTCCGGTTCGGCGCGGACGGCGTCGTCGTCGCGCTGACCAGCGACGATCTCGCGACCGAGACGCGCCACGAACCACGACCGATCCCGTCGTTCGACGATCGAGTGGCTGCCGTGACGGACGCGATCAGTGACCTCGACAAGTGGGATCGCGACGTCGAAGTCCGACGACTCGAGACCGAACCCGGGATCGCGGCCACCGATCCTGCGATCGACGCGCTGGTTGTCTCCCCCGAGACGGCCCCCGAACTCGAGGACATCAACGACCAGCGGCGTGCGCACGGCCTCGAGCCGCTGTCGGGGATCGTCGCGCCCTACGTTTACGCCGACGACGGCGAACGGATTTCCTCGACGCGGATCGTCAACGGCGAGATCGACGAACACGGGCGGGTGCTCGAGTAAGGTCCCGTCGTGATCGCTGCCGGCCCCGTCTATGATACGGACTACCGTTAGGCAGTTCCGGTGCAACCGCCACCGGCCTGTGGTCCCACCGGGAACCCGGGACAGCAGACTGTATGACACAATAGTAATGGCTCGGGAGACTGTCGTTTTATATAATGAGTGACGATCGCAGACCGCTGTTGGTCGTGTTGCTGGGCAGCGCGGTGCTCGTGACGGGTGTTCTCCACCTGTCCGTTCTGCCGCGCTATCTGCCCGATGACGTGCTGTTGACCGTGCTGACCCTCGGCGCTGGCTGGGCGACGTACACGCTCGTGTTCTACGCGCTCGGACGGGTGATCGCTGTGCCCGCCGGACAGGAGTTTCCCAATATGCGCGCTGCGGACCTCGGAATCGCGGTCCTGCTCGTCTCGCTGCTGCTCTTGTTGGCCTTCGACGCGGTCGGCGTCCCGCTCGAGGGACTCGTCAGTGTCTACGCCCTGCCCGCGCTCGGGATCTACGTCGGGCTCGCGCTGATCGGCTGGTCGATCGGCCGCCGAACGGAAGCGATCAACGAAATCGCACGATAGAGCCGGTCGGACACACCGCTTACGACACGTCCTCGTCGGGGTGGGCCCCCGAGTTCGCGACCAGCACCGGAATCTCGCCGAACCGAACGACGTGATCAGTGACGCTGCCCATCGCCAGCCGGTGGACGCCGCCGCGACCGCGTGTGCCCATGACGATCACGTCGGCGTCGATCTCCCGGGCGTACTCGAGCAGTTCGTCCTCCGGCGGGCCCTCGAGGACCGTGCCGGTGACCGCGAGCCCGGCCGATTCGGCGCGGTCGACGATCGCGTCGACGTGCTCTTGGGCCCGGCCGCGCATCGCGTTCTCGGCACTTGTGGCGTCACCGGGGAGCCGAAGGTCACCAAGCGGGCCGGTGTCGGCGACGCAGGCAACGTGGACCGTCGCGTCGTGGACAGTCGCGAGTTCGATGCCGGTCTCGGCGGCGGCCTCGGCGTGGTCGCTGCCGTCGGTCGGAATCAGAATCGTCTCGAACACTGCCCGCCCCTACGGCGAGACACGTAAAATTCCTGCCGGAACGGGAGACTGTCGGACGGACCGATTCGTTCAGCACGACCGACGAGCCTGGCGAGTCGTGAGCGCTCAGATGAACGCCAGCGGCATCATAACGAGAACGCCGACGACGATGCCGCCGGCGAGTTCCGGCTTGCCGCCGCTTGGAAGCCGCGCACCGATATCGAGCGCCTCCGGGATGAACTCCGTGAGAACGAGGTAGATCATCGCGCCGGCGGCGAAACCAAACCCGTAGGGAAGGAACTCGCGAGCGTAGCTGACGAAGCCGAACGCGATGACGGCCCCGAGGGGCTGGGGGAGACTCGAGAAGACGGCCCACCAGACCATCTTCCACTCGGAGACGTTCATCGACCGCAGCGGGATCGAGATCGCCGTTCCCTCCGGGATGTTGTGGATCGAGATCGCGATCGTCATGAACACTGCCAGAAGCGGCACGGTAAAGCCGAGGAGCTCGGCCCCGCCCTCGAGTCCGAGGTCGGCAAAGGAGACACCGACTGCGATGCCTTCAGGGAAGCTGTGGACGGTCAACACCCCGAGGATGAGCACGAGTTTCTTGAAGTCGGCTTCCTCGTACTGTCGCGGGTCGATCTCGGCGTCCATCAGGACGTCGTGGGCGACGACGACCAGCGCGACGCCGGCGACCATGCCGATGCCGATCTCGAGGGCCGTCCCTTCGGCCAGTCCCTCATCGATGAGCCCGAACGTCGACGCCGAGAGCATGATGCCCGAGGACAGCCCCCAGAGGACCACGTTGTAGCGGTCGCCGATGTCGTCGAAAAAGAAAAACGGGATCGCGCCGAGCCCGGTCGCCAGCGCCGTGATGAAGCCGGCAACGAAGACGAACACGAGGTTCTCCAGCAGTGGCATCTGCCGAACGATTAGTGCCAACGTATAAATCGACGGCGGTCGCGGCGTTCGTGTCGGGCTCACTGAACGAATCCAGCGACGGGGACGCGAGTGCAAGCCATCACCTCCAGCCAACCCGTCGGCGACCGATACCATCAACAGCCAGCCGTCGAATGGATGTGTATGTCACTGTGGCGCTCACGTCGAACCGGCTACTACATCCTGCTGGTAGCCGTGACAACCGTCGTCGCCACGCTGCTCTACAACTACGGGATGGCGACGCTGGAGAACCGTCCACAACCGCTGTACCGGTCGCTCGAGGTCGTCTTCCAGACGTACACGACGACCGGCTACGGCGAGGACGCGGGGTGGGACACGCTCCAGATGAACCTGCTGGTGATCGTACTCCAGCTCACCGGGATCGGGCTGATCCTCACCGGAGTCGACATCTTCGCCGTCCCGTGGTTGCGAAGCACGCTCGAGACGACGGCGCCGACGACCGCGCCAGACGCCGCGAACCACGTCATCATCTGTGAGTACACGCCCCGTGGCGAGGCGTTCATCGAGGAACTCGAGTCCCGCGGGCGGGAATACGTCGTCGTCGAACCCGACGAGGAGGCGGCGACGGAACTCCACGAGCGCGATCACCGGGTCGTCCACGGCGACCCGGAGTCGACGGCGGTGCTCGAGAACGCAGGCATCGAGCGGGCGACGGCGGTCGTGGCCGATTCGGCCGACGACACGAACGCGAGTATCGTCCTCTCGGCGCGCGAAGCCAGCCCTGACGTACGGATCGTGACGCTGGTCGAAGAGCAGCGCCTCGGCGAGTACCATCGGATCGCCGGCGCGGACGAAGTCCTCTCGCCTCGCCAGATGCTCGGCGAGAGCCTCGCACACCGGGTGCCGACGGCCGTGACGACCACGGTCGACGAAGGGATCGAGATCGGGAACGATCTGGAACTGGTCGAGTTGTCGATCGCCGAGGGGAGCGAGCTGGCCGGACGGACTGCCGGCGAGATTCGGCTTCGAGAGCAGTTCGGCGTGGACGGGATCGGGGCGTGGTTCGGCGGGACGTTCGAGAGTCCGATCCCGAACGACCGGGAACTCGACACCGAGACGCGATTGCTCGTCGCGGGGGAACCCGAGCGAATCGACGAACTCCGGGCGGAAGCGACGTCGACGGTGCTGCCGTTCGCAGTCAAGCGCGCCGTCATTGCCGGCTATGGCGAGTCCGGGGCGGCAGCGGGTGCTGCACTCGCAGAAACGAACACGAACGTGACCGTTCTCGACACCCTCGAGATGGAGGGGGTCGACGTGGTCGGCGACGCTCGTGACCCGACGACGGCCCGCGAGGCGGGGATCGACGACGCGTCGACGGTAATCGTGACCCTCGACGACGATACGACCGCGATCTTTACGACGCTCGTCGTCCGGGATCTGAACCCGTCGGTCACGATCGTCGTCAGAGCGAACGATACGGAGAACGTTCGGAAGCTGTACCGTGCCGGTGCCGACTACGTTCAGTCGCTGGCGACGGTCAGCGGCCGGATGCTCGCTTCGACCGTCTTCGAGGACGAGGAAGTGCTTGCCGTCGACAGACAGATCGACGTCGTCAAACTACCCGTGGGCCGGCTGGCGGGCCGGACGGCCGTCAACGCGGCCGTTCGGACTCAGACCGGCTGTACCGTCATCGCCGTGCGGAGAGACGATGAGACGATCACGGACTTCGATCCGGCGTCGTTCGTCTTCGACGCCGACGACGAAGTGATCCTCGCGGGGACGGACGACAGCGTTCGATCGTTCGAAGCGCAGTTTCTTGCGTGAACGAGACCGACAGCGTCGACGGCCTACAGGAGGTCGCCGAGATCGAAATTCAACTGCTGTTTCGCGAACCGGGCGAGCAAGGGTACGTCGTCCGTGTCGAACAGGCGCACGATAGAGCGGATATCGCCCTTGTTCGCCTCGGCCAGCGTGTCGTTGTCGAGACGCTGGAGGTCCCGCATGAGCTGATCGTAGCGTTCGTTGGAGGCGAGATAGAGCAGTTGGGTCATCAGGAGCCGCTTGTTCGCGTTGGGCGCGACGTCGCGGTGCCAGAGCGTTTCGTACACGGCGAGGTTCTCGGCGGTCGGCTCGACGCCGTCGTGTTTGAGACAACTGTCGGCGGTGGCGGCGGCCGCACGACCGGACTGCATCCCCGTGTGGATGCCCTCGCCCCACAGCGGATCGATCGAGGGGACGGTATCACCGATCGCCATGAACCGATCGGTGTGCAACTGGTCTGGTGCCTGGATGTGGGCCGATCCGCGGTGCTGTTTGCCTTCGATCCGCTCGGCGTCCCGGAACCGCGGATCGGTCTCGAGCCAGTGGTTCAGATAGTCGTCGATGCTAAAGCTGTCACGGCCGTACCGCTGGTGGCTGCCGTTCTGGATGTAACAGAGGCCGACCTTGGCGGTGTCCTCTCCAGTGTGGAAGATCCAGGAGTAGCCGCCGGGGGCGATATTGTGATCGAGCCGTAGCATCATCGCATCGTGGAGGTCTGCAAAGCCGGGGCGGTCGATATCGATCCCTTCGAACTCGTATTCGATCCCGATGGCGTGGTTTTCGCGTTTGAGATCGACGATGCCGAGTTGCTTTGCGAGGGGCGCGGCCGGTCCCGTTGCGTCGATGACGATCTCGCCGTAGACCTCCTCGTCGCCGTTGTAGGTGACGCCGACGATCTCACCGTTTTCCATGATCGGGGCGGTGACGCGGGCGTCGAACCGGTACTCGGCTCCCTTCTCGTGGCTATCCTCGACGAGGAAGCGTTTGAACTCCGCGAATTCCAGTACCGCACCGGTCTGGTCGCGGACGTAGTGTTCTCGCGGGGACTCGAGGACGACGCTGTCGGTATATTGCATCACCACGTCGTCGGGAATCCCGAACGAGGCCATCATGGAGTGGAAGGTTCCCGCAGTCGACTTGTTGCTCTGGCGGGGGAACTCCGATTCGGATTCGGTCTCGAGGACGACGACGTCGTACCCTCGGGCGGCGAGATCACGGGCACACTGCGCACCGGCGGGACCGGCACCGGCGATGACTACGTCGTAGCGATCGTTCATGTAATCGGGACTGTGGTGGTCCCTAATGAGTTTGTCCAGTTACAGTCGGCCGTGTGACGGCTACCGCACGATCGTCACCGGCACGGGAGCTTGTCGCGCGATTCGTTCCGCGACGCTGCCGAGCAACACCCGCGAGACGCCGGATCGTCCGTGGCTGCCCACGACGATCAGATCGATCTCGTTGTCCGCCGTGTAGTCGACGATGGCATCCGCCGGCTGGCCGACGGCTACCGCCGTCTCGATCGAACACCCCTCGTTCGCTGCCCTGGCTTCGGCATCGGCGAGCAGTTCCTGTGCGTCCTCGCGCCTGTGCTCGAGCAGTTCCGTCGGGCCGAGGTGTGCGACTTCGCCGTAGCTACTGTTCGTCGGATCGATGGCGTGGAGGACCGTGATGTCGTCGTCGGCGTGTTCCGCACACGCGAACTCGAGTGCCGCCCACCCCGGCTCCGAGTCCTCGAGGGCGACTAGTAAGTGCATACTGATTCGTACGAGGACCAGTTACTTGAGTGTCAGCCATTCACATCCGATCCGCAGCGACTCGAGTCGGCCGTCGGGATGGCGGTCGCGATCGACCGGAGCCACGCCTCGCGGTCGTCTGCCTCGACGGCCGCGGAGGCCGCCCCCGTCGCGTCGACGCCACAGTCGAACGCGCGGGTGACATCGTCGGCGGTTCGGACACCACCGCCGACGAACGTCCGCGTCTCCGGAGCCTCGTCGGCAACCGCTTCGACGAACGCCTCGATGCGCTCGGGATGCGTTCGGACCATCCCCTCCTCGGTGGCGATATCGGCCGGTCGCTCGAAGAGCAGCCAATCCGGGCCGGCAGCCAGCGCCATCCGGGCCGTCGACAGATTCTCGACGGCGACGATCGACTCGAGGCCGAGTTCAGCACACCGGTCGACAGCCCGATCGACGGCAGTCAGTGCCGCTTCGTGTTCGGGATGCGAGACGAAGACTGCGTCAGCACCGGCGTTTGCGACCGCCTCGAGGGTGACATCGCCCATCCCGCTTTCGGCTCGTGGGACACCTGTCTGTGCGACGATCGGCAGGGCCGTCCGCTCGGCGACGAGTCGGAGGTCGGGCAACTGAGGGGCGACGGCGAAGCGACTGCCGGTTTCGTTACGGACCCGCTCGATGGTCTCCGCGAACGCGAGCGCGTCGTCGCCGCTCGTCCCGGCGTAGGTCTTGTAGTTGACGAGGAAGATGGGATCTGCGATCCCCATCCGTCTATTCGGAGTAGCCTTCTTGCAGGAACGCACCTTCGGTCTCGTACATCGCGACGAGTTCCTCGACGAGTTCTTCGGGTGTCTCACCCTCTTCACAGTGGCTTTCGAGTCGATCCATCAGGTCGTCGCTGATCTCGAGTGTCTGTGTCATGGATTATCGGCCGCGGTGTACCCGCGTCGGTCAACGTATCGGTGTCCGTCGCCAAATAGACGGGGGCCACACACATACACATAGCCGTTGGCGGGTGGCACGTGCACGCGGTCGGCTACTCGAGCGACCCCTCCTCGAACGACTGTTCACGCCAGGTCGTCCAGTCGTAGAGGCGCTCGAGTTCGCCGCCCTGCTGGCGGATCGCCACGGCGGTAGTAAAGAGGAACGCGGCGACGAGCGTCGTCCCGACGAGCCAGATGGCGTCGGCGAGTGCCTCGTAGCCGGGCAGGATGTTCATCAGCAGGTCGACGAACACGACGGCGGTGACACAGACGATCGCCGGTAGCAAATGACGGGTCAGCGCGGCGAAGGTCGTCCCTTCGTGGACGCGGACGGCCTGGACGCCGTAGAGCACTGCCCATGCGGAAGTGACAACCCAGCCGACCGCGACGACCAGCCGCGTCGCAGCGGTCTCGATCAGGAACGCACCCCACCACGCGGCGACGAAACTGCCGATGACGACGAAGTCGGCCCACGCGGGCAGCAACGGAGAGCGATCGCCCGCGGCCTGCTGGTCGTAGTACACCGCGCGGATCGACAGCGCGAGAAAGAGGATGAAAAAGAGGATCGCGCCGTCGACGAACCGGCCGATCCAGGCTGGCTCGAGCAGTATCGAGGCGACGCCGGCGACGGCGTAGACGATCGCCGCGCCGATCCCGGCCAGCAGGTACCACTGCTCGGTCGTTGCCTCGATCGCGAGGACCTCACGGAGATAGATGAGCGCATAGTAGAGCAAGACGACCGCTGCAACGCCCATCGCGAGGTACGCGAACAGCCGCCCGATCGCGACTGTCGTGGCCGGATCACTGGCATCGAACGTGATCGACGAACTCGGAGCGAGCACCATAGGTGGAGCGTGGCTGCCGGGCCGGGATAAGTATACACCCCTGTTGCAGCCGGTCGGGAAGTCCGCTTACTCGGTGTCCGTCGACGCAACTGCCGTTTCGAGCAGTGTCTGGCGCTCGTCGAAGTACGCCGGCGCGTCGGCGTCGGCCTCGAACTCGAGGACCTGAGTCAACGCTTCCTGTCCGTCTTCTGCCTCCGCCGCGAGGTCTTCTGCGAGGTCGGTGTAGTCGGCGGCTAACTCCTGAAAGGCCTGCATTCGGGCCTGTTTCGCCTCGACGAGGAGTTGCTTCTCCTCGAGCGTTTCTTGTCGCTCCTCGATCGCCGCGACATCGCTCTCGCTGGTGGCCGGGAGCTCCGCAGTCGAGGGGGTTTCGGTCCCGGGTACCTCGTCGGGCAGTGCCTCGAGGCGTGATCGGAGTTCGGCCATCTCCTGGTCGATTTCGTCTAAGAGCTCGTCGGCCTCTGTACCCATCTGTTCGACGCGGCCCGAAAGCAAGCCAGCCTGTGTCCGGCAGTACTCGATAACCTCGTCGACCGCGAATGTGTCCGCGGCGTCGTCGCTCATAGGGTCCCTTGGGACTGCCGGCCGAAGTCACTTTGGTCCGGCCGCGAGCGGCTGGCCACGGACTGGTGTCCGGCAGTATTAGGAATGGGCACGCACGAGATGTCCCCATGATCCGTCGTCATGCGCTTGCAGCAGCGATCGCTCTCCTGGCGTTCGTTCCCATGCCGGCCGCCGCACAGCGGGGTTTCAGAGACACCCTCGCGAGTCCCACGACCCCCGAGGAGATAGCGCTCGCGTTCGGCGTCTACGTCGCCGCCACGCTCGTCATCGGTGCGATCGTCCTGACCATCGATCGCTCGTACGTGCGGTCGATCGAAGCGCGGCTCAGCGATGATCCGGTGAGTGTGGGTGTGATCGGACTGGGCGTGCTCGTCGGTGGGTTCGTCGTGTTCGCCGCTCTGGGAGCCGTCGTGGCGCTGCTCGTCGACGCCGGCGCGCCTGCAGCCCTCGAGGCTGTTCCCACACTCGTGGGGATCGGTATCTCGGTCGGACTGACCGTCATCAACACGATCGGGATGATCGTGGCTGGCCTGATCGTGCTCCGTCAACTCCGTGACGAGCCGGAGCCGAACCCGTGGCTCGCGCTCGTCGTCGGGGCACTCGTCGTCCAGATCCTGTATCTGGTGCCGCTGCTCAATCTCGCCGTCGCCGTCTTCGTCGTCGCCCTCGCAACCGGCGCGATCGTCGGCCAGTGGTGGCAGGGACGAACCGCCGACTCCTCCGAGTCGGAGCCACACGAGCGGATGCTAGATGGCTGAGCTCGAGCGCTAGTTGCCAACATGGACCACGATATTTGCCTTTCAGACTCGTTAAGTCCGTCCGGCCACTGATTCGGATACAATGAATCTGGACCCGTATCGACACGAGAGACAGTCTACGATCGTGAGCGAACGATGAGCAAGGACACCATCGACGTTCGCGGGGCGGAGGAACACAACCTCAAGGACATCGACGTGACGATCCCGCGTGAGGAGTTTACCGTCGTCACCGGCCTCTCTGGGTCGGGCAAGTCCTCGCTGGCGTTCGAGACGGTCTACGCCGAAGGCCAGCGCCGGTACATCGAGAGCCTCTCGGCCTACGCGCGGAACTTCCTGGGCCAGATGGACAAACCCCAGGTCGAGACCGTCGAGGGTCTCTCGCCGGCGATCTCGATCGATCAGAAAAACGCCGCGAACAACCCTCGCTCGACTGTCGGGACGGTCACGGAACTGCACGACTACCTGCGGCTGCTGTACGCTCGCGTCGGCACACCCCACTGCCCCGAGTGTGGTCGCGAGGTCGGCGAGCAATCGGCCCAGAACATGGTCGAGCGCATCCTCGAGCTCCCCGAGGGAACCAAGGCCAAACTCGCGGCACCCGTGGTCCGCGACCAGAAAGGTGCCTTCGAGGACCTGTTCGCGGAACTCGTTTCAGAAGGATATGCCCGCGTCGAGATCGACGGCAAGGAACACGATCTGACGCTCGAGGACCCCGATCTGGACGAGAACTTCGATCACACCATCGACGTGATCGTCGACCGCGTGAAGGTCTCGGTCGAGGATCGCCCGCGGATCATCGACAGCGTCGAGACAGCACTCGACGAGGCCGACGGCGTCTTGAAGGTCATTCTTCCTGATGCTTCCGAGGAAGTCGCCGAAGATCTCGGCGCAGAAGCCCGCCGGACGGGCGCGCTCGGGAACGAGGTCGAGGAAGACGACCGCTTCGTCGTCGAGTTCTCGAAGGATCTCGCCTGTACCCACTGCGGGATCGACGTACCCGAGATCGAGACGCGGTCGTTCTCCTTTAATTCGCCCCACGGTGCCTGTCCCGAGTGTGAGGGCCTGGGCGAAACAAAAGAAGTCGACGAAGACCTCGTCATCCAAGACGAGTCCAAGCCCCTGAAACACGTCTTCGAGCCGTGGAGCTACAACCGGTCGTACTACCGGACCCGACTCGACGCTGTCGCCGCACACTTCGATGTCTCGCTCGAGACGCCGTTCGAGGACATCGACGACGAGATTCAGCAGGCGTTTCTCTACGGCACCGACGAGCAGGTGCTGTTCAAGCGACAGACGAAAAACGGTACCCGCCGGAAGAAAAAGCGCTTCGAGGGCGTTATTCCGAACCTCGACCGTCGCTACCTCGAGACCGATTCGGACTCGACGCGCGAACACATCGAGGACTACATGTCGGTCACGGAGTGTCCGGCCTGCGACGGAACCCGTCTCAAACCCGCCTCGCGAGCAGTGCTGGTCGACGACACGTCGATCACCGAGATCAACGCAATGAGCATCGGCGACGCCTTGGCGCACTTCGAAGCGATGGAGGCCGACCTCACCGAGCGCGAGAAGGTGATCGCCGAAGAGATCCTGAAGGAAATCCGCGCGCGACTCGGTTTCATGACCGAGGTCGGCCTCGAGTACCTCACGCTCGATCGCGAGGCCGCGACGCTGTCGGGCGGTGAGAGCCAGCGCATTCGGCTCGCGACCCAGATCGGCTCCGGGCTGGTCGGCGTGCTGTACGTGCTCGACGAGCCCTCGATCGGGCTCCACCAGCGGGACAACGACCGCCTGCTCGATACGCTCTGTGAACTGCGCGACTTGGGCAACACCCTGCTGGTCGTCGAACACGACGAGGAGACGATGCGCCGCGCGGACAACGTCATCGACATGGGGCCCGGTCCGGGCAAGCGCGGCGGCGAGGTCGTCGCCAACGGCCCCGTCGAGGAGGTCAAGGCGACCGAGGAGTCGATCACGGGTGACTACCTCTCCGGGCGCAAGCAGATTCCCGTCCCTGACGAGCGGCGCGATCCCGACGGCGCGCTGACGATCCGCGGCGCGCGACAGCACAACCTGGCTGATCTCGACGTTGACATCCCGCTTGGCTGCTTTACCGCCATTACGGGTGTCTCGGGCTCTGGGAAATCCACCCTCATGCACGAAGTGCTCTACAAGGGCCTCGCTCGCGAGATGAACGACAACACGAGCGTGATCCCGGGCGACCACGACGATCTCGAGGGCCTCGCGGAGATCGAAACCGTCCGGCTGATCGATCAGTCGCCGATCGGCCGCACGCCCCGGTCGAACCCCGCGACCTACACCAACGTCTTCGACTACGTCCGCGAACTGTTCGCCGAGACCAAACTCGCGAAACAGCGCGGCTACGAGAAGGGTCGCTTCTCGTTTAACGTCAAGGGCGGTCGCTGTGAGGAGTGCGGTGGCCAGGGGACCGTCAAGATCGACATGAACTTCCTCTCCGACGTGTACGTCCCCTGTGAGGAGTGTGGCGGCGCTCGCTACAACGACGCTACGCTCGATGTCACCTACAAAGGCAAGACCATCGCCGACGTCCTCGAGATGTCCGTCGAGGAGGCTTACGACTTCTTCGAGTCCTCGAGCCAGATCCGCCGCCGGCTCCAATTGCTCAAGGACGTCGGCCTCGATTACATGAAACTCGGTCAGCCCTCGACGACGCTCTCGGGTGGCGAGGCCCAGCGGATCAAACTCGCCGAGGAACTGGGCAAGAAAGATTCGGGCGAGACGCTCTACCTGCTCGACGAGCCCACCACGGGCCTGCACTCGGCCGACGAGCGCAAACTCATCGACGTGCTCCACCGGCTGACCGACAACGGCAACACCGTCGTCGTCATCGAACACGAACTCGACCTCGTGAAAAACGCCGACCACATCATCGACCTCGGTCCCGAGGGCGGCGAGCACGGCGGCGAGGTCGTCGCCACCGGCACGCCGGAGGACGTCGCGCGCCGCGAGGACTCCCACACCGGCCGCTACCTGCGGGATCTGCTGCCGAAAGTCGATCTCGAGGGACCGCGCGGCGAGCGCGTCGACCCCGTGACGGCACCGATGGACGACGATTGATCGCCTGTCGTAAGGATCGAGCGTATCAGAACGGCTAACTGCGAACCCGACCAACCCGCTGGCAGATGACTGGACTGAAGGCCGTCGTTCGCCGCGGGTTCGCCGGCGGTGGCGGTGCAGCGCTGTTGCTGGCCACTCTCTTTGCTGTCGGTAGCGGAACGGAGCCGACAACACTGCTGTTGGCTGGCTGGCTCGCCGTCGTCGGCCTGTCGTTGCTGCTGGCCGGCCGCCGGGAGCACCTCACCGTCGGCGGTCGAACCCTCGGCTGGCCCCGCGTTGCCGCGGTCGGTATCGGTATCCTCGCAATCGGTTCGAGTGTGTTCGGGCTCTCGAGACTGGGCCAGTTCGCGGTCGGGAGCACGATGTGGCTGCTCACTGGCCTCGTGACACTGTTCGTGCTTGGCTATCTCGCCTGGTTTGCCCTCGAGTGCTGGCGCGGCGGCTGGCACCTCGACGATGCGATGTTCGCCGTCGAGTGAGGCCGTGATGCTTGGTGGGAGCCACTCGAGTTCTCGGGCCACGCAATCGGCAGTACAGCCAAGGCCGTTGCCGGTCAACCACTATGTATGGCAGATGATGACATCCACGACGAAGAGCCGACGCCGATCGAGGAAAAACGGACGGATTCGTTCGATCTCGAGTTATCCGAGCGCGTCGAAATCGGCGTGACACGGGGTGAAACCGACCTCGAGATCGGCCCGCCGCGTGACTATCCCGATCGGGCCGACGTCTCGGTTCGACCGGAGTCGGAGACGGACCACCGCGTGATCGTGAGCATCGACGCGATGGTCGGCGATCACGGGACGGGCCACGCCGATATCGCGTTGACGCCAGCAGAGGCCCGCATGCTTCGGGAGTATCTCGACGAAACGGTGCGCTGGATGACCGAAGATGACGACGACGCCGACCGCTGACTAACGCGGCGCGCAGATAGATGACCCGTCACCCAAAACGGCGTGGCGATCCGATCGCCCGTGCTTATTCGGCGGGGCTTGGCGATTGCACGCGCGAGATGTAGCCTGCCAGATCCGAGGTCGTGATCATCCCGATTACGCCCTCGTCCTCGTCGACGACTGGGGTATGGTGGAAGCCGTGTTTGATCATGGTGTCCGCCACGTCGCGGATGCTCTCCTGGGCCGTGGTCGTGACGACAGCCGTCGTCATGTACTTCGAGACCGGCGTCTGGTCTTTCGGCTTCTGTTCGGCGACGATCTCGACGAAGTCCGTCGTCGTCAGGATACCCTCGAGATGGTTCTCCTCGTCGACGACCATGACCGACCCGATTCCGTTCTCGAGCATCTCCTGTGCGGCGTCTTCGACGAGCGTGTCCGGCGTGACCGTGTGTATCGACGTGGACATCACCCTGGCGACGAAAATGTCTTCCATACTGTCCGATACACGCCCCCACATTATAATGATTGTTGGTGAATGTAATTCTCGAAAACGGATATGGACGTCTTGGGTCGCTGTCGCACTGCTCGCGACGAGATCGACACCGTCTCTCTGTGGCGGCGCTCGAGCCTGATCGAATCGACTGTCCGCACCCTCGGTCGGGTGTGGTGATAAGTGTCCGGTCGACGAGGTGACCGTATGGACGTCAGCCGAGGAGTCATCGAACGGCTGGTCGAAAACGAGGTCGATACCGTCTTCGGCGTGCCTGGCACACAGACGCTACCGCTGAACGAGGCCATCGAGATGCGAGACGACATCCGGTTCGTCATGGCCCGCCACGAGACGGCTGTCACCCATCAGGCGTGGGGATACGCGGAAACCAGCGGGCGACCTGCGGCGACAGTTGTCGTGCCCGGGCCGGGCGATATGAACGCAATGAATGGGCTGAAAAACGCGTCCAACGACTGCACGCCGCTGGTCCACATCGCGGTTGAAACCGAGCCCGAGATCCGCGGCGGCGACGGTATCCACGAGACGCCACCCGATACCTACGACACCGTCGTCAAAACAAACGTCCTCGTCGAGCGTCCTGAAAGCACGGCCGTCGTCCTCGAGGAAGCCCTCGCGACCGCCGAGACGCCGCCGAAGGGGCCGGTCAGAGTCGGCATCCCGAAGAATTTCTTGACGATGGACGTCCCCCTTGCGACGCCGGCGACGTACAGCCGCGAGTCCGTCGTAGGCGTTGCCGACGCCGATGTCACGGCCGCCGCCGAGGTTCTGGCTGCCGCCGAACAGCCAGTGTTCGTCGCCGGTGGCGGTGTTCGCGCCGCCGACGCGAGCGACGAACTGCGCCGCATCGCCGACCGACTCGGTGCGCCCGTCGTCACCACCTACAAAGGCAAAGGGGTGCTTCCGGACGGTCCCGACGGTTACGTCGCCGGAACGCTCGCCGGTAGTGCCGCCCCCGAGTTGCTCGCGTGCCTCGCGAACGCCGATGCGGCGCTGGCCGTCGGGACGGATTTCGACGCAGTCGCCACCCGCGACTGGTCGGTCGACGTTCCCGACTCGCTGGTCCACGTCACACTCGAGGCTGACGACCTCGGGATCGGCTACGAGCCGACCGTCGGGATCGTCGCCGACGCCGCCGTGGCGCTGTCGGCCCTCGAGACAGCCCTCGACGACCGCGCGGTCGCGGCCGGTGACGATGCCGAGGAGCGCGCGAGCGCGGTTCGGCAGGCAACCAGTGATCGGGTCGCGGAGGTGCGCACGTCCTCGCCGCCGCTTCCCTCAGTCAGCGCACTCGAGGCCGTCCGCGAGGCAGTGCCACGAAAGGCGATTGTCACCGTTGACGCCGGCGGCTTTCGCGTCTGGGGACTCAACGTCTTCGAGGCGGCGGGGCCACGCTCGTACGTCAATCCGGGGTCGTGGGCGACGATGGGGACCGGCCTGCCGTCGGGCATCGGCGCGCAGTTTGCCAACCCCGACGACGACGTGGTCGTGCTCACCGGCGACGGCGGGCTCATGATGTGCGTCCACGAACTCCACACAGCCGTCACCGAGGACGTGCCCCTAACCGTCGTCGTCTTCGTCAACGAGGACTACGCGATTATCAGCGACGATGCCGACCGGAACTACGGCCTCGAAGCAGGCGAATATGGCTGGCCGGACGCCCCGATCGATTTCGTGGCGCTCGCTGAAAGCCTCGGACTGCGCGCTGAGCGTGCGGCAACGCCCGCCGAGATTCAGTCGCGTCTCGCAGCCGCGATCGACGCCGACGAACCGGTGGTGCTCGCGGTGCCGACGGACCCGTCCGAACCACAGGCGAGCGATTGGATGCGCGACTAGCACCAGTACTCGAGTGTGCCTACATTTAAATAGGAAATCGGTCATACTCGGTGACGTACGATCGATGACTACGCTGCCCACGCTCGAGGGTACCTGCAAGCTCCTCCCCGCGCCTGCACCCGGGAGCGACGTCTTCGCGGCCGTTGCCGCGGAGTACGCTGCGCTCGCCGACGAGTATGGCCCACGCAACGTGTTAGTCTTGAAACGGCACCCGACGGGCCTCGAGTCGCTGACCGAGGCGCTGGCCGACGCTGATCTCGCGCGGGCCGACGGGAGGCCTCGCTCGCCCCGCGTCGAGTCGCTCCCGGAACACGCCTCGAAGACCATCGAGGAGTCCGATCCGACACTGGACCGCCTCGAGTACGAGGAACGGATCGAACTCATTTCGCTCGTGATCGACGGGGCGAGCCGTTCGGTTCCGGACTATCTCGAGCGGGCGGCCGCCCACGAGAGCTTTACGCGCGACGTGGGGCAACTGCTGCTCGCAGCGACCCGTCAACGGCTCCGCCTCGACGACCTCGACGATCCCCACGACTGTCTGGCCTTCCTGTACGCGATGAACGAGCGATTCCACGCGGAACTCGACGATCGGGGCTACGTCGAGCGGGCAGACGTGATCCCGCAGGCAGTCGACTTGCTCGAGGCCGACACCGACGGCCTTCGGACGCGCGTGACAGCCTCCTTCGACGCCGTCCTCGCCGTCGAGTTCGAGGAATACCGTCAGCTCGACCGCCGGTATCTCACTGCGCTCACGCGCGACGCCGAGCTGGTCTGTCTCGGCGAACGCCACGCCAGCGTCGAGCGGACGCGCGTCGAACCCGGTTCGGTCGACGAAATCGCAGCTGCCGCGGGGCTTACAGTCGAGTCGCTCGAGCCCGAGACAGTGCGCACAACGGATGCCAGGCCGCCACACCAGTCGATCGTGCGGTTTCTGGCGACCGGTGAGCCGCCGGAGCAACCCACAACCGCCGACGGCGATCCAAGGGGACGGGCGCGCCGTATCCGCACCGGAACCGCCCGCGAACAGGTTCGGGCAGTTGCCACCGAGATCCAGTCGCTGCGCGACCGCCACGGCTGGTCCTACGACGTGTTCGCCGTCGCCGCCCCGCGGATCGAACGAGTTCCCGAGATCAGACGCCGACTCCGTGACGCCGGCGTTCCGACCGCCACGATCGGGACCCCCTCGCTGGCCGAAGATCCCGCTGTAAACGAACTCTACGCCGTCGTCACGTGCCAGTGCGAACGGGACCGTGACGGAGACTCCCTCGAGCGACTCGCGTCTGCCACGACGCAAGGAGCGAGCGATCCGCGAGCCGCGTCGATCGACCGCCTTCGGGCTCGCGTCCCCGACTTTTCGCCCGCCCTGCTCGCGGACACCGCTGGCGCGAGCGTCCGGCGCTCGCTCGAGCGCTGGATCCACCGGACCGACCTGAAAGGCCGGATCGCCCGCGAGGAGGCGTGGGTCGACGCCCGCGAGCAGTACGAAGGCGTCCGTCGGGTACTCGAAATCGCCGACTTCGTCGAGGAGACCGACCTCGTCGGGCCGGACTGGCAGGGACTGCGCCGGATGCTTCGGCGGACGATCCGGTACGACGCACCCTACGTCCACGCAGTCGAGACGCGGCCGCCGACCGGTGGCGTCACCGTCTGTGCCATCGATGACCTGAAATACGACTCGCGGAACGCGGTGTTCCTGCTCGATCTGATCGACGAGACCTATCCTGGCGAGCAGTTTCTTACGCAACTGTTCCCGCAGGCGTGGCTTCGGCAGATGACTGCCTATCCGGCTGTCACCGATCCCTCCCTCGAGGCGATCACCGACACCTTCGCGACAGTCGACACTGCCGATGTCGGCGACCCCTTCGAGACGTACCATGCCCAGCGCTCCCGCCGCCAGCTTGCACTCGGTGCCCGCGCTGCCGAGCGGGCCCTCTACTGTTGTTCCTACGAACGCGGTGCCGGTGGCCTGCGCCGGAGCTACGACGAATCCCGCTATCTACAACTGATCGACGCGACGCCCGGACTCACGCTCGCGGATGTCGACGCGAGCGCCGGTGTGGCGATCCACGGTGAGACGAACGCCCTCGAGGCACTGCTCGCCCAGCCACGGGGCGAACTCGAGCGGGTGCTCCGGAAGGCCAGTACCGGCGGCGAGGCCGACCTCGGCGAGACGGAAGCGCTGTTCGAGGAGATCGCGGTCGTCCTCGAGGAGGGTGATGTCGACGCCGACCTCGCTGATGCGGTCCGGTCGCAGTTCGAGTTCGCCGCGGGTGAGGTGGTCCGCGATGACTGACGCGGCGACCCGAGGCGATTCGCTCACTGTCGGCGGCCTCCGAACGTATCTCCACTGTCCGCGGCGGTACGAGTTCGCCCATCTCCACGACCTCGAGATGAGCGACGATGACACGGTCGCTGACCGGATCGGGCTCCTCAGAGCCGCTATCTGTGATGCGCTCCGACATGGGGAGACAGACCCTGACGCACTCGAGCAGGTCGCCCGTGACCGGCTTGCGACGCGCTGGGACGAGTACGACGAGCGCTTTCACTCCGTCGCCCAGCGCCGCCACGAACGGCGGGTTCTTGAGGCGACGCTCACTGCCTACGTCACGAAGGTTGGAACGGACCACGCCGCGGGGATCTCACAGCTCGACGCCACGGCGGCCCGCGACGAACTGATCGGGCCTGAATTGGCGCTCTCGAGGACGGTTTCGCTTCCGGAACCGAACGCTGCAGGCGACGCGGACGCGGTACCGATCGATGCGACGGTCGACTACGTCTCCGGCGACGGCTCGTCGCTCGTCGGCGTCCGGTTCGTCCCGACGCTTGCGTCGCTTGGCTGGCTTCGCTATCGATCCGACTGGGAGGGCGACGTTGCCGACCGCTTTACCGACCACTTCGACGACGAGTCGGACGTGTTCGAGCCCGGTCCCGTCGGTGCGCTCCTCGAGACTGCCGTCGTCCTTGACGGCCTTCGCGGGCTTCGTGATCGGCTCGGACTCGAGGATCGAACCTGTCGATACCTCCAGATCCCGCTTGCCGACAGGTCGGGACTGACGGTCAACTGGGTTCGGGACGCGGTCGAGACGGGTCTCGAGGTCGCCGATCTGACCGAGGTCTACGTCGACCACCACACGTTCGGCATGACCCACGAGCACCGAAACGAGACGGTCGATAGCCGGCTGGCGGCGGTCGTTGCGGACCTGTGTTCGGGATCGTTCGATCCAGCCGACAGCTGGGATCGGATCGCAGAGCACGCCTGTCCCGACTGTGAGTATACGGTCTGCTGTCAGGACCACATCGCAACGGAGGTGCGCTTTGATGGCTGAGAGACCGCGCCGAACCGACCGCGAGCACGACACGCTCGCACCCGCCGACGAGATCGAGCCGAAGGGCAACCAGAACGCAGTCATCGAGAGCCGCACAGCCTGTACGTCCGTCGACGCCGGTGCCGGAACCGGGAAGACGACGACGATGCTCGTTCGGCTCGAGCGCGCCATCGAGCGAGGTGACGTCGAGCCCGACGACGTGCTCGTGTTGACCTTCGCGAACGAGGCCGCTGCGAGCATCCGCGCGGCGGTCGCCGAACGGCTCGACCCCGATGCAGCGGCGGCGATCGACGTTTACACCTACCACTCGTTTTGTTATCGGCTCGTCCGGGAGTACGCCTACTATCTGGGCTACTCGCCCGATTTCGAGGTCGTTACCGAGCGCAAACGCCGACGGCTCGTTGGCCGCCTGCTTGCGGACAACGACTACGGCTTCGCGACCGCGTCGAAACACGACGGTTCACCGGCCGATCTCACGGCTGCAGTCGACCAGTTCATCGGGACGATGAGTCAGGAGAACGTCACGCCCGATGAGCTGCAGGCGGCGCTGCCGCCGGTGCGGACCCTCGAGCGCTGTCACGAGTTCGTCCTTTGGCTCGAGCGGCGCGCCGACGAGACCCTGTCGTTCGACAATGAAGCGCTGCGGTATTTCAACCGGGAGGAACACGTCGAGCAGGCCCGCGAGTCGCTGATCGACTACGGGAAACTCGTCTCGTACTGTCGCGAGAAAATCGCGGAAGCGCCGGCGGCCTTCCGCGAGGCCGAGCTGATTCGTGATGTCGATCGGTATCTCCGGGTGCTCCAGCAGTGCGTGACGAACGCGATCGAGACGCTCTCGCTCGACGACCCCACCACGAAACACCTGCCGCGGGCGTTGTTTGGCAACCAGATTTGGGGGACAGCGACGAGTCGAATCGAACAGACGCCCTTTGGGCGGCTGAAACACTACGTCGAGTTCCTTCGGCTGGCGCGTCACTATACCGATGTCTATGCGGACTACCACGACGCTCTCGACACAGCGGACGCGCTCGATTTCGACGAGCTCGTTCGGACGGCGACCTGCCTGCTCGATGATGAAGCGATCACGGACGAGATCCCGGACCAGTGGACGCAGGTCTACTGCGACGAGTTTCAGGACACCGACGAGACGCAGTTTTCCCTGCTCACTGCACTCACGGACGGCTCCGATCGGCCAGACCTGCTCGCGATCGGCGACAAAGACCAGGCGATCTACGGCTGGCGTGGCACCGACCGCGAGGGACTCGATCGGCTGGCTGACGCGTACGACGACCACGAAGCGATCGAGCTCGAGCGTAACTTCCGCTCGCGACAGGAGATCCTCGATCTGACGAACGCCTGTGACTACGGTCCGCAGTCCTCGAAGACGCTGCGTGAGGATGGGCGAACGCGAGGCACCTATGCCGAGGCTGATCCGCCGGACCGCGTCGTCAAGGTCGAAAGCGACGCGATCCCAGGATCGACGGCTGCGGGGGTCGCGACGACAGTCTCGCGGCTGCTCAATGGTGCGGCCGCGAACGTCCCACAGCGCGAGCTGGGCGATATCGCGGTTATCGTCCGGACGAATCGCCACGCCCGGGCGATTGCGGACGCCCTCCGTGACCAACAGCTCCCCTACGAAATCTCCGGCTCGCCCCGTGGCGACGTTTCGCCCGGACTGCAAACGGTACTGTCGTATCTCCGGGTCCTCGTCGAACCGGATGCCGATGCCCACCTCCGGCGAGTGTTGCTCGCCCGCTACCGGTTCACGGAAGACGATCTTGCGACGCTGCACGGACAGCCGGGATCGCTGCACGACGCCGTGATGGCCATCGACGCCGAGGTGCTCACACAGCCCGATCGGCTCGAGCGGGTTCGCGATCATCTCGAGCGACTCGAGCGATTTCGGGACGTCTACCCGCTGGCGGGCTTTCTGCGCCGGTTCCGTGATCTGACCCGAATCGAATGGTTCTGTACGAGCGAGGAGCGAGCCGAGTTCGATCGCATCGAGCGGTTCGTCGAGGCCTACGACACCGACGGGGTCATCCAGTCGCTATCGACCGAATTCGTCGACGCGCTTGCCGAGACGCTTCAGGGCGGCGACAGCGATCGAACCCGCGGAACGCAATCCGCCGACAGCGTCGACGTGATGACGGTCCATCAGGCCAAGGGTCTCGAGTTCGATACGGTCTTGGTTCCGTACCTCTCGGACGAGGAGTGGTGTGTCGACGGCGATTACGTCGAGCGGGCCCGCCACCGGCTGCTGGCCGCCGCGCTCGATGACGACGTTGACTCTCCGCTCTGTGCGGATCTGGCCGCCGAGACGGTCGGTGAGGAGTGGCGGGTGCTCCACGTCGCGCTTACCCGCGCCGAGAACCACCTGTTCCTGTTCGGCTCGGAGTATGCCTACGACGGCGACGAGACCGAACTCGCGGTGTCGACTGCCGACGCCTGTCTGGCGAGCGACATCGAGTGGTCGGTGGCCGGCCGGCGGATGGACCTGTGGGCGTCGCTGACCGAGAGCTTCGAGCGGGTTCGGGAGATCTACCCCGAGACGGTCGTCGATCGAACCGACGAGATCGCCGCCTCGGCCAGTGAGAGTCCGGGGACGATCACCTACTATGCTGACTACGGTGACCGGCCCGTCGAACCCCTCGAGACGCGCGAGGCGATCGAGACCGTCCACCGGCTGGGACGATTGCTCCGGGACGGCCAGTTGTTGCCGGCGGCCGACGCGGCAAGCGACGGTCGGCTCGTGGACGGCCGCGACAGTGCTGGTCCGGGGGGCGAGATCCGGGTTCCGGGCAGCCGTCAGCTTTCTGCGTTGACGACCGAGACCGTCCGCTTCCCGGTCGAAACGCTTGCGTCCACGACGGAGCTCCCGGTCGCGATGCGCCACAGCTACTCCGCGATCGACACCCACGAGACCTGTCCGCGGAAACACTACCTGGATCACGTCGTTCGGGCGATCGACGATCCACATCCCACATCGGCGGCCGGCGGCGAAGCGACCGAGACGAACGGCGGACCGGTCCCAGCGACCAACGACCCAGCGTCACGAATCGTCGGCACCGTCTTCCACGACGTCGCCGAAGAGGCCTTCCATCGCGAGTACCACACTCGCGAGGCATGGCGCGAGGCCGCGATTCGACAACTCACCGCACGCGATTTACTCGCCCACCGCGAGGCCGTCCTCGCCTGTATCGACCGCTACTTCGAGGCGAGTGCACCCGACATCGATCGCCCGGTCGCCGACTGGGAGCCACTGGCTGCTGAGCTTCCCTTCTCGCTCGAGGATGTCGTCGGCGTGACGGGGGACGTGGTCGGGTACGTCGACTCGATCCGGCGACTTCCCGACGGTGGGCTGGCGGTCCTCGACTACAAGGCGACCACAGAACGGATCACACCCGACGACGCCGTCCAGCTTGCGCTCTACCTGCGTGCCTGTGCGGACCGGTTCGACGATCCGATCTCGGCAGCCGGCTACGTCTACGTCGGTGACGTCGACGGCCCTCGTGTCGACCTGTTCGAGCGCGACGCGCTCCCGTCGTGGGACGCGGTCCGCGAGACGCTCGCGGCAGTCGACGAGCCGTCGTTTCACGAGACGACACCGGGCGAGCACTGCCGACGCTGTCCGCATCGGTCGCTTGGCTGCGGGCCGGACGAGCACGCTCCCGGTCGTGCGGAGACGATCGACTGAGCGGCAGCTATCGCTTTGGCTCGATGGATCGAGAACGGTTCGTTACTCCCCGTCGGACCCGTCCGGAAGGTGATCGACGCCGCACACCTGCATCACCTGCCGAATGTGAAAATCCTTCTCGCTCGGATCGTCGGTTTGTAACGCTTGCTCGAGGTGTTCTCTACAGTTGTCGGATAGCTTCCTCATCCTCGCGTCGTGGTAGGGAACCAAGACACTAAACGTATATGATACCTAATACGTGTGGCGAGTGGCTATTACTGACGAGAACGGCCGTTCGAACGGAGGGGAACCGGACAGGGAAGCGGTGGATTACGGCTGCCAGTGAAACCGCGTTGGATCGCGCGCTGCAAGCGCCGTCCGAACCGCGGCGACGTTCTCTGCGACGTCGTGAATACGCACGATGTCGGCCCCGCGATCGGCCGCAAGCGCCGTCGCAGCGACGGTTGCCTCGAGGCGGTCGCCCGGCTCGCGACCGACGTGTTCGAACATGGACTTGTGGGAGTGGCCAAACAGGACGGGACAGCCGAGTGCGTGGAACTCGTCGATCCGCTCGAGGAGTTCGAAGTTCTCCGCTGCGGTCTTGCCGAAGCCGATGCCGGGGTCGACGATGATCTGCTCGCGATCGAGGCCAGCCTTCTCTGCGAGTAACACGCGTTCGGAGAGCTGATCGAGGACGTCCGCGACGACATCGTCGTACGCGACGTCGCGGTCGGGGACGACCGGCGCGTCGATGCTATGCATCACAACTAAGTTCGCGTCGTGGTCGGCGACGACAAAGCGCATCTCAGGATCCTCGAGCCCCGAGACGTCGTTGATGATGTCCGCGCCGGCCGCGAGCGTCGCGTCGGCGACGGCGGCTCGGCGGGTGTCGACCGAGAGCATGGCGTCGAGATCAGCGAGCTCCTCGATCACGGGCAGGACCCGATCCAGTTCTTCGTCGACTGAGACGGGATCGGAACCTGGCCGAGTCGACTCGCCACCGACGTCGATCACGTCGGCCCCGGCGTCGACCATCGCTTCGGCGCGGGCTACCGCGTCCTCGAGTGCGTTGTATTGGCCGCCGTCGTGGAAGCTGTCGGGCGTGACGTTCAAGATGCCCATGACGGCCGTCTGATCCGTCCAGGGAGCGTCAGATCCGGGCGACTCGTCTGCAGAACGGGACGCCGACTGGGACCGTCCCGCGGTGTGACCCGCTGCCGGTGTCGGTCGATCCGCGGCGTCAGCGCCGGCCTCGAGCGCGAGGGTATCTCGCAATTCCCGAGCGACATCCGCCACCCCGTGGGGACGCGATCGGCTCTCGAGCGCCTCGACGAGCGACTCGAACTGGGCGAGCGTGCCCATCAATACGGCGTCGACAGCCTCGTCGTCGCGCTCGATGCCCGACAGGGCACATTCTCCGCCCACTCGCAGCAACTCTTCTTTCAGGACGCTCGCCTGTCGGTCCCGCAGCGCCGTCCTGACGACCCGGTGGACGGCGTCGCCGTCCAGCCGCTCGATGTCGCCTGCGGCGACGTTTGCCCCCTCGAGTGTGTCGCGGGCATCGGCGAGGTTGCGGACACGCTTTGGAACGTCAGTTCGGGTCCAGCGAGAGCGTGCCTCCGCGACGACGAACAGCGAGCCGGTGACGAGCACGCAGTCGTCGCCGTCGGCCGCCTCGAGCGCGCGTGCGAGCCCGTCTTGAACGATGGCTTCAGTCCGGACCGTGTCGACACCAGTGTCGGCGAACGTCTCGGCGAGGACGGCAGGATCTTCGGCGCGATCGAGCGTCGGCTCGGTCGTCACGACGCGCTCGGGCGTCGGCAACGCGGCGGCCATCGCGCGGTGTTCTTTCTCGTGCATCGCACCGAAGACGATGTGGAGGTCGTCGTAGTCGTAGGTCGCGAGCGTCTCGCCGAGTCGATCGCAGGCACCGGGATTGTGCGCCCCGTCGAGGACGATCAGCGGCTCGGTGTCGATCACTTCGAACCGACCCGGCCAGTGGGCACTTCGCAGCCCGCGGGCGAGGGCCGACGCTGAGACATCTGCGAACTGCCGAGCGAGAACTGTGGCGATTCCGGCGTTGACCGCCTGATGTTCACCCAGCAGCGGGATCCGCGTCTCGAGGTCCCAGTCGTCGCCGTCGATCGAGACGGTTGCTTCGATGTGGTTTGCCCGCCCCTCGTAGGTGACGCAGACGTCGGGCTGTGTGTCCGTCCCGACAGTCACCACGTCACCGGCGACGTCACGAACCGCCTCGAGTGGCTCGCCGGTCACGCCCGTGACCAGCGGCGCGTCGGCGGGTGCGACGTGGGCCTTGTCGCGGGCGATCTCCGCTTCGGTGTCGCCGAGGATGCCCGTATGCTCTAACGTGACGCTCGTCACTGCACTGGCGACGGGATCGACGACGCTCGTCGCGTCGTATTTGCCGCCGATGCCGACCTCGAGGATGGCGACGTCGACGTCCTCGCGGCCGAACTGCCACAGCGCCATCGCTGTCATCGCCTCGAAGAAGGTGGGCGACTCACCGTCGGCGGCCTGCGTTGTAACGTACTCGCGGATCGCTTCAACGTACTCACAGACGGCCGACCGGGGAATCTTCCGGCCGTCGACGCGGACCCGCTCGCGGAGATCCTCGAGATGTGGCGAGGTGTAAAGGCCGACGGAGTAGCCAGCCTCCCGCAGGGTTCGCTCGAGCATGCGGGCTGTGCTCCCTTTCCCGTTGGAGCCGGCGATTTGCACGAAATCGACATCGGCATGAGGATGCTCAAGGTGAGACAGCAACCGGGCCGTCGACTCGGTGCCCGGCTTCGGGCGGAACCGTCGGAGATCGAATAAGAAATCCGCCGCCTCGTAATACTCCATACAGTGACCGAGAGCCCGGTCGTTTTTGATACTGTCGGACCAGACAAGGGGCGGTGTCCCGTCGATCACGAACGTCGGCTGGCGGAGCCACAGGCGACGGTGTCACGTCCCTCGAAGCCCCGTTGGCGGCCGGAAGAAAACGCCATCGAACAGCGCGAGCGCCGCGATGGCTGCACCGCCGAGAACGGCCGCTTCGAAGGGAAGACTGAGCAATCGACTAGCGAGAAACGCGACCACGAACGCTGTCGGGATCAGTCCCAACAGGAGATCGTACCGGTCGATCGTCAACGGCTGATCACCGATTCGAGAGCGGTCGACGATACCAGTGATGTCTCTCGCCACCATCGATTCTCACCTCCGTACGACTGTACGATGTCTTGCCACTAAAACGTAGTGGACATAACTCCCCGAGAGGGGACGAGACATTATTTACGTGGCTCTCTGTCGCCGAAACCTCATTTCAACGTGCGCTCCCGTGTGTGTCCCTCGTCCGTCGGCTCGCGAGTGATCTCGAGGAATGCGTCCTCGAGACTGCGCGCGTCGCCGGTCTCGGCACGGGTCTTGAGCCGTTCGGGATCGTCTTCGGCGACGAGCGTCCCGTTGTGGAGGACGCCGATCTCGTCGGCCAGTTCGTCGACGACAGGGAGGATGTGCGTCGAGAGGAAGATCGTCATTTCGTGGTCGGCGAGGTCGGCGATGGTCTCGCGCATCGTTCGGGCCGCGCGGGGATCGAGCCCACTGGTCGGTTCGTCAAGGAAGGCCACGGCCGGTTCGTGCAGGACTGCCTGGATGACGCCGACTTTCTGGCGCATTCCCTTCGAGTAATCTTCGATGCGCTTGTGGGCGTCCTCGAGCAGGTCGAAGCGCTCGAGCAACGCGTCGATGCGCTCGCTTGCCTCGGTCTCGGGGATGTCCCGGAGGCCGGCAGCGTACTCGAGTTGTTCCCGGCCAGTGAGTTCGTCGTAGACTGGCGGCTCTTCTGGCAGATAACCGATATGAGGGGTGATCGACTCGCGATCCGTGATCGAATGGCCGGCGACGCGGGCCGTCCCTGCGGTCGGTCTCGTCAGCGTCGTCAGTATCCGCATCGTGGTCGTCTTCCCCGCCCCGTTGGGTCCGAGAAACCCATAGACGGTACCGCGTTCGACGGTCATCGTCAGCTCCGAGACGGCGGTCGTCTCGCCGTACCGCTTCGTCAGTCCGTCGGTTTCGATTGCGGGGGCATCGGCAGGGCGCATACGCGTTCGTTTGACGGTGTCTAATTAAAAGTGTGTCATGTTTGGGCGGTCGCCACGGCCGAATGACAGATATCCAAAGGGTTTACTGCCAGCACACCCCGAACACGACTATGAGCCCGGAATTGCTCCCCTCCTGCCGACCGACTCGAGGTGTTTCGTGATGGCACACGCTGCAATGACTGTCGCGGATCTCGATTTCCGCCGGACCGTTCGCTCGATCGCCGGTGACCGGACGAAGTTACTCCTGATGGCCGTAGTCGCAGTGGTCGCGCTCGGCCCGATCACGGTCCTCGGTGTGTCCCTCTTGCCGACGCTGGGCGAGCAGGCCGTCACCGCCTCGCTCACGACCGACACCGCCACGACGGTACTCGAGTACGTGACAGGCGGGATCGCGGTGCTGTGGGTGCTCCTGGCCGTGATGACGGTCATGCGAACCGTCACGGCAGTCGCCGCCGTCGACGAGCCCGCGTTCCTCCTGTTGTCGACGGCAGTTCGCAACGCTGTCGTCGGCATCGTCGCCGCCGAAGTCGTGCGCTACGCTGTCGTCGTGCTCCCGCTCACTGCACTCTTCGCCGGCGCGTTCGCGGCCGGTGCGGGAACGCCGATTCCCGTCGTCACCGCGACGCTTTCGATTGCGCTCGTCGTCGTCACCGCCGTTCCGGTCGGCTTCCTCGTTGGTATCTGGGTGCGGCACCTGATCACCGTCTACGAGCCGATCGCCCGCTATCGAACGCTGCTGTTCGCCGCGTTCTGGCTCGCCTACTTCGGTGCGATCGCGACCGGTGGCCTCAACGCGGTCATGGGGACGCTGTTTACCGCGTTACAGGCGAGCCCGCTGGGCTGGCCCGGTCACCTGCTGGTGATCGGAATCCCCGGCCTCGAGCCTTCACTACCCGCGATCGCCGGGGCCATCGTCGGCACTGTCTGTCTTACGAGCGTCGCCCTTGCGGCCGCCGTCCCCGCCGCAGACCGCCACTGGTTCGCGGATCCGGCTCGTACCGACGACGACCCGGTCGACGAGGGATCGTCGTCCGATCGGCTCACTGCGCTCCTCGCAGGGCGCGTCTCGCGGCCGGTTCGAACCGTGACGGTGACGGCGATCCGTCGGACGAAACGCGCCCCGATCCGGTTGGCCTACGCCGGCTACCCGCTGTTGGGCGCGCTCGGGTTCATCCAGCAGATCGTCGAACTCGGGACGGTACCGGCGTTTCTGGCCGTCCTCTTCTGTCTGTACGCCGTCTGGGCCGCTGGCGTCCTCTTTACGCTCAATCCGCTGGGCGATCTCGGGCCGGCCCTGCCCGCCGTCGTCACGTCGACGCTGACTGGCAGGCAGGCGATTCGCGGCCGGATACTTGCCGGCGCGCTCGTCGGCATCCCGCTCGCGTTCGTCGTCTCGCTTGGCTTTGGGATCGCGAGCCCGCTCGAGCTCGAACGAACCGCTGCGCTGGTCGCTGGCACCGTCGTCGGGGCAGTCGCGACGCCGGCGCTTGCAGCTGGGATCGGCTCGGCGTTTCCTCGCTTTGGGAGCGTCAACGTCACCAACAACCGCGAGGCGGTGATGCCGAGCAAGACCGCCTTTTTCATCTATACGCTCGCAATCGCACTGCCGTCGGGTGCCGCCGCCGTCCTCTATCTCGAGGCCCCCGAGTTGATCGCCGGCCTGATCGCATCGGTGTCGGCGTGGACGCCACTGCCGTCCGTCTCGATCTCCGCCCGTGCGATCAGGATCGGTGCCTGGACGGTCTTGATCGGCGGGCTGGTCGCGCCAGCCGTCTCCTATCGCTACGCTGTCGAGCGATTCGACTGGTACGACTTCAAGTAGCAGACTCCAAAACGAGTTCCGTCACAAACGCCACGTCGGCTCGAAAAACAGGCGCTCGAGACGTCGTTACTCCGAACTGCCCCACTCGGCGACGTTCTTCGGACGGTCCGTCACGGCGGCGACCTCGAGGTCACCGTCGAAGCTCTCGAGGGCTTCGACGTAGGCCTCGGCGCTGGCCACCGTCGACAGATAGGGGATCTCCTCCTCGACGGCCATCTCGAGGCTGTCGCGGTCGCGGCTGACGATGAAGTCGACCTCGTTTTCGCGAATCGCCTGTGGCACGTCGTCGAACTCCGCGACGTCGAAGAACTGCTCGAAGCCGTCGACGTCGAGATCGACCACGGCGGTGCCCTCGCTGACGGCGTTGTCGGCCGCCTGCTGGGACTTCCAGTAGGCCGTGCCGAAGTCGCTCGCCGTGCCCATGACTTCGCCGGTGGACTTCATTTCCGGACCGAGACGCGGGTCCGAGCCCGGCAGGCGGTCGAATGGGAGGACGACCTCCTTGATCGAGGTGTGCTCGGGGATCTGCTCGTCTACCTCGAGGCTCTCGAGCGTTTCGCCGGCCATGACCTTCGCGGCGAGTTTGGCGATCGGGACGCCGGTCGCCTTCGAGACGAACGGGACGGTACGCGAGGAACGCGGGTTAGCCTCCAAGACGTAGACCTCGCCGTCGCGGACGGCCAGCTGGACGTTCAGCAGACCCTTCGTTTTGAGTGCCTCGGCGATGTCCTCGGTGACCTCGCGGACGCGCTCTAAGGTGTCCTCGTCGAGCGAGCGCGGCGGGATCATACACGCGGAGTCGCCGGAGTGGACGCCGGCGGTCTCGACGTGTTCCATGATGCCGCCGATGATGACGTTACGGCCGTCCGAGACCGCGTCCACGTCGAGTTCGACTGCATCCTCGAGGAAGTCGTCGACGAGGATCGGTTTCTCGGGGCTGACGCGGACGGCTTCCTCGATGTAGGTCTCGAGTTCCGCGTCGTTGTAGACGACGTCCATCGCACGGCCGCCAAGCACGTAGGAGGGACGGACGAGGACGGGATAGCCGATGTCGTGGGCTAGCTCGAGGGCCTCTTCCTTCGAGAATGCGGTGCCGCCGTCTGGCTGGGCGATACCCATTTCCTCCATCAGGAGGTTGAAACGGTCGCGGTCCTCGGCGAGGTCCATCGCTTCGACCGAGGTCCCCATGACCTCACAGCCGAGGTCACGGCGCTCGAGTTCGTCCTCGAGGGGTTCGCCGATATTGACCGACGTCTGGCCGCCGAACTGGACCATCACACCGTCGGCACCCGTTGCTTCGGCGACGTCGGCGACCTCTTCGGCCGTGATCGGCTCGAAGAACAGGCCGTCGGAGGTGTCGTAGTCAGTCGAGACGGTCTCGGGGTTGTTGTTGACGACGTAGGCGTCGATGCCGAGTTCGCGCAGCGCGCGAACCGCGTGGACCGAACAGTAGTCGAACTCGACACCCTGTCCGATGCGGATCGGGCCACCGCCGACGACGATCACGCTCTCGATGTCGCGGTCGACCTCGAGTTCGCCCGAGGCGGCGTCGCCGACGAGCGGCCCCTTCTCGAACTCGTTTTTGCGCGAGGAATAGTAGTACGGCGTCTCGGCTTTGAATTCACCCGCGCAGGTGTCGACCTGTTTGTAGGTGCGGCCGGGGACTTCGGTCTCGACGGTCTCGACGTCCGAGCCGGCAGCCGCGGCGATGCTGGCGTTGGTGTGGCCGGTGATCGCGGCTTCGGTGAAGTCGCCCTCCTGGGCGGCGACCGTCGAGTCGGCGATGTTCGCGTAGCGCTCCGTGTACCACTCGAAGATCCCGGTCAGGTCGACGACTTCATCGACCGTGTAGCCGCGGTCGAACGCCTCGAACATCGCGTACGGACGATCCGGCGACGGACGTTCGAGGTAGCGTTCCTCGAGTTCCTCGTCGCTTACCTCGTCCCAGTCGACGTCGGGTTCGTATTCGCTCGAGCGAAGCGCCTTGAGGAGGCTCTCCTCGAAGGTGCGGCCGATGGCCATCGCCTCGCCGGTCGACTTCATCGCCGTCGTCAGCTCGAAGTCGACGTCGTCGAACTTGTCTTTGGGCCAACGGGGCACCTTGGTGACGACGTAGTCGATCGCGGGCTCGAACGCCGCGGTCGTCTCGCCCGTAATTTCGTTGTCGATCTCGTGGAGGCGCTTGCCGAGTGCGACCTTTGCAGTGACGCGGGCGATCGGGTAGCCGGTCGCCTTCGAGGCCAGCGCGGAGGAACGCGAGACGCGCGGGTTGACCTCGACGACGCGGTACTCGCCGCCGGGCGTGCCGTCGTCGTGCCAGGCGAACTGGATGTTACAGCCACCCTGAATGCCGAGTTCGCGGATGACATCGAGTGCGGCCGTGCGCATCTCCTGGTGGCCCTCGTCGGGGACGAGCTGTGAGGGCGTGACGACCGTCGACTCGCCAGTGTGGATGCCCATCGGGTCGATGTTCTCCATGTTGCAGATGATGATACACGAGTCGTCGGCGTCGCGCATGACCTCGTACTCGTACTCGACCCAGCCGGCGATCGATTCCGTGATGAGGACTTCGCTGTTGCGCGAGAGGCGCAGCCCCTTGCGGACGCGACGAAGGAGTTCGTCCATCTCGTGGACGACTCCCGAGCCGGAGCCACCCAGCGTGTACGTGGTGCGGGCGATGACCGGCAGGCCGCCAACTTCGTCGACGGCGGCCTGGACGCGCTCCTCGAGGTCGGCTTCGGTCAACTCCGAGACTTCTTCGCCCTCGTCGAGCGAGATGGTGGTCGATTTCGGAACCGGCTGGCCGATCTTCTCCATGCGCTGGCGGAAGAGGTCGCGGTCTTCCGTCGCGTAGATCGTGTCCAGCGGCGTCCCCATGATCTCGACGTCGTACTCCTCGAGAACGCCTTCCTCAGCGAGCTCGGCGGTGACGTTCAGCCCGGTCTGGCCGCCGAGGCCGGCGATGACGCCGTCGGGGTTTTCCTTGCGGATGATCTCCGCGATGGCGTCGGTCGTGATCGGCTCGATGTAGACCCGGTCGGCCATCTCCGGGTCGGTCATGATCGTCGCAGGGTTCGAGTTGACGAGCACGACGCGAGCACCTTCTTCCTGAAGCGCCCGGCAGGCCTGTGCACCGGAGTAGTCGAACTCGGCTGCCTGTCCGATCTGGATCGGGCCACTCCCGATCAACAGGATCGTGCGTCCGTCCCCCGTCTCGCCGTCTACGGCGGTGTCCGTACTCATTTGTCCTGTCGAATCGAAGTTCGTACATCGTAATAAGCCCCACGATACAGTACGAATCTCGAAATGGCTTTTCGAAATTCGAACTCGAGAGCACGCCAATCCCGAAACGTACCGAGTGTCCAACCAGCGGCCGGTTCTGTCGATAGAGTGTAATCCACATACACACTATTGAGCGCTACTCGAGGCTCGTCGTGACGGACCATCGGCGACACACAATCCGTTCTCGCTCGTCGCGTCGTGGCTCCAAGCCGATCAGATCGGCTGGTCGTACTCGCTCTCGAACTCGCGTTGCGTTCGGTACTGGTCGACGAACTCGGCAACGTCGAACTCGAGCATCTGGGACTCGAAGTCGGTGATTGCGGCGTCGTCGTTGGCGTGGCTGATCGCGTGTTCCATGAGTTCGACGACGAGTTCGACGACGATCTCGTGGAGTCGCCGGGCATCGAAGTCCGCGATCCACAGCAGGGTGTAACCGACGGCCCCGTCGTCGCTCGCGTCGTGGACGACGACTTGCTCGGGGAACTCCTCTAGGACGACGCCCATGAGGTGTGGCGTGCCGAACTCCTCGAACTCGTCGTCGGTGTCGATCGTCTCCTGGAGGATGGCCACGAGCGACTCCGGGAAAAACCGCGAGGGCGGATGCACGTCGGTCACGACGGCGTGGACGTCACCGCAGGGACAGTGGTACTCGCGCATGCCCAAGTCGATCGCGTGAGGGTCGACGGACTCCCCGCAGGGAAGCTCGAGGTCGTCGCTGCCGTCGGAACCCGGAACGGGGGGTGGTGTCATTGCTCGTTTTTCGGATGGACAGGGGATAAGGGCGACGACTCGGGGCGTCGAACGACGCAACATCGGCGGCGTGCGACGGGAATCAGTGACAGCAGCCGGTCTCAGAGATCGGACGCGTCGAACCGGTAGTAGCCGATGGCAAGCGCCACGAGCAGCCACAGGAGTAAGATGGCGATGCCGATCTCAGGATTCGTATAGAAGGGGTCAGCCGCGTCGGCTGCCGTCTGCGCGCCGGCACCCGACTGGGCTGACTCGGCATTAGCCGCGTCTGCGAGGTTAGGTAAGAGCGCAACGACGGCCGAGAAGTACGCCGCAGAGGGCGACAGCTGTAACAGCGGATACAGCCAGTCGGGCATCGTCGACGGAATCGAAAACCCCTCGAGGACGTAGAGGATCCCCATCGGGATCGCGTCCCAGAGCAGTTCGAAGACGACGAAAAAGCCAAGCGCGAGCGTCGTCGCGCGCGATGTCGACCCTGTCGTCGCCGAGAGCCCCACCACGATCGTCGCGTAGACGGCCACGAACGAAAGCGTGGTGAGGACGAAGACGACGAGCGCGCCGGCCTCGAGGTCGCCGATCAACGCGGCACCCACGCCGAGTCCGACGACGAGACCGACGCCGAGGCCAAAGGCGAGGACGGTAGCTCGCCCGACGACCTTGCCGACGAAGACCTGTCCGCGCGTGGTCGGCAAGGAGAGCAACAGCTTGATGCTCCCGAGTTCGCGCTCGCCCGCGAGTGATTTGTAACAGACGACGATCGCAGACAGCGGGACGAACAGTCCAACCAAGCCGATGGTGAAGAAAATTAGTCCACCGAACGTCGCCTCCGTCGCAGCGCCGAGCAGTGCGGGTGCCTCGACGTACGCGTACGTCGAGAGAACCGACAGCACCACGAAGACACCGACGAGCGCCCACAGTGCCCGCGACTGGACGGCGTCGCGGAAATCCTTCTTTGCGACGGTAGCCCAGGTCATGACTCGATCTCCGGTCTGTCGTTCGTGTAGCGGACGAACAGGTCCTCGAGCGACGATTCGACGACCGAGAAGTCCTGGACGGCGGTTATCTCGTCGATAGCGTGTAAAACGGCGAACTTCGAGACGCCGTCGACAGTCACCCGTAGCCGTCCGTCGTCGATCGCCGCCGTCCCGACGCCCTCGAGGGTGCGAACGCGCTCGAGGACGCTGTCGTCGAGTGCCGACACGTAGACGTACAGCGTCTCGCCGACCTCCGTCGCATCGCGGAGCCCATCGATCGTGTCGACGGCGACGAGATGGCCGTCGTCGATGATCGCCACGCGATCGCAGACTGCCTCGACTTGCTCCATGATATGACTCGAGAAGAAGACGGTGGTGCCGCGGTCGTTCTCCGCGCGGATGATCTCGCGCATTTCGCGGGCTCCGTTGGGATCGAGGCCGGTCGAGGGCTCGTCTAAGACGAGCAGCTCCGGATCACCGACCAGTGCCATCGCGAGTATCAGTCGCTGACGCATCCCCTTCGAGTAGCCGCCGGCTTTCCGGTCGGCCGCGTCGGCGACCCGGACCCGCTCGAGGAGCGCGTCGGGATCCTCGTCGACGCCTTTCATTTCGATGGCGAACTCGACGTGTTGGCGACCGGTCAGCCGATCGTAGACGTGGTAGGCGTCCGGAAGTACGCCGATCCGGTTTCGAACGGCCAGCCCGTCCGACTGGGCGTCGTAGCCGAGAACGGTCGCAGTCCCGCCGGTCGGTCGGATAAAATCGAGCAGGATGTCGATCGTCGTCGACTTCCCTGCCCCGTTCGGTCCGAGAAAGCCGAAGATCTCACCTTCTTCGACGGTGAGATCGAGCCCGTCGACAGCGACGACGTCACCGAACCGTTTGGTCAGCCCCTCGAGTTCAATCGCCGCCATGCTCGATCCTCCGGGTCGGCATCGCGTCACACACTGTCAATGAGACGGTCTGCATACTCACTCGTACTCCGCAAACGGCATAAGTATTGTCGTAATTATTACATATTGACAACAGCTTACGAACGAGGATCGAAGCGCGTTCGGTTGCCGAGTGTACTGATCGCGTCGATGATGTCTTGCTCGATACGCATCTCGTCTTCGGCAGTCATAGCTGGGGAGGGTTGTTGCGGCGACAAACAGTGAGTACACCTCGAGATAACAGTCCACAACGTGATCGATGGCCGGCCCTGCGTGCTCGTCGATTACTTAGGGCCAGTCGTCGCGAACCTGCTCGTCCTCGTCGCCCTCCTCGTCGGCGTGGGTCGCCAGGATCCAGTCGGCTGCTTCGGCGGCGTCCTCGACGGCAAGATACTCCCAGTCGACCGCATCGGCGAGTGCCTCGTCTTCCTCGCTGGCACCGATGTAGACGTACCGATCGGTGTCGAACTGGTCTTTGACACCCTCGAGGCTCTCTTCTTTCCCGCGGGGGCCGGAGAAGAAGTCCTGTCGGACGCGGTTCTTCCGCGTGAAGTTCGTCACGACGTAGGTCGGCTTCTCCGAGACGACGCCGATGTACTCGGTCCAGCCTCTGGCGTCTTCGAATACGCGCTCGGGCGAGGCGAGTGCCTTCAGCGCCTCGAGTTCGAACGCCAGCGTCATGTCGCTATCGCCGTTCATGTGCCATCGAACGCGCGCACGTGGGAAAACGACTTCGATACCGCACACTCACACCGAGATGCTGGCGCTCTCATCGCACGGTCTCCCAGCGCCGTTCATACTGTCGGACAGAAGTCAGTGAGAAGTCGCTCGCGAAAACCGGCTGTTGCCGGCGGTGACGGCCGAATATGAGCGAGCGATCTTCAAATAACTCTGTCCGACAGTATCAGGTGCGCTCGACGCGGAAGTAGTCCGTGAAAACGATCACCTCGCCGGGCTCGAGCGCAGTCCCCGCAGCCGGAACGGATCGATCCGCCGACAGAGCCGCGTACACGGCCTCCAGCGTGTCCGAATCGAGTTGGTCGACGTGGCGAACGGTTGCATCCGGCGCGACCGATTCGACACGCTCGAGTCGGACGTCGACACGTTCGAGTTGTACCGATCGGCGGCGGGGTTCACTGGCTGCCATGTTCATTGTTACCAAATGTGTTGGTCTGTCTTAATAGTTCCGGCTAGAGGACCGGTAAGCGGTGTCGCTGGCGCGCATCTCGGCCGATTGGCGGCGAGGTTCCGCACTCACGTGTAAGTGGTCAGGGCCGTCTGCAACAGCGCGCAATAACGCAGGGAGTCGAAAACGGATCGCGCGGAACGAACGGTACGTGTCGGATTACTGCTCCTGTGGCGGTGCGAGTTCGTCCAGATCGACGGATTTCTCGAGGAGGACCTCGGCCTGGTCGGCGACGTCGCGCTGTTCGCGCATCAGCTGTTTGAGCTGGCTCTGGGGCGAGAGGTCGCCGATGAGGACGCCGCCGACGACCTTGCCGTCCTTGAAGGCGATGCGTCGCCACTCGGTGTCGCTGTATTTGCGTTCGGCGTATTCGTCGCCAATCGTCGGGTGGCCAAAGGAGAGGAACGGGAAGTCGAAGTGCGTAATGGAGTAGGAGGACACCCATTCGAACTCCTCGGCTTCCTCGTCGGCGGCCATGTTGACCGCAGCGACCCGGCCCTGCTCTTTGGCCGAGCCCCACGAGCCGTTCTGGGCCTGCTCGCCCAGCAGGACATCGTAGAAGCGGGTGATGTCGCCAGCCGCGTAGATGTCGTCGACGTTCGTCTGCATGTATTCGTCGACGATGATGCCGTTGTCCTGCTCGAGCCCGACTCCATCGAGGTATTCAGTGTTGAAGTTCAGGCCGATCGCAGCGCCGACGAAGTCACACTCGTAGCGGTCGCCGTTGGGGTCGACGGCGGCGGTGACGTGCCCGTCGTCGTCGGTCTCGAAGTGATCGACGCCGCTGTCGAAAACGGGTTCGACGCCGACCTCGCGCATGCCCTCGTGCATGATCTCGGCACCCTTCCCCGAGAGCGCGTAGCGCCACCAGCGGTCGCCACGCATCAAGTAGTCGGCTTCGATTCCCTGTGCGCCACAGACGGCCGCGAAGTCGATGCCCAGCAGGCCGGCACCGACGATGACGCCCTTGTTGGCTTGTTCGGCGTGTTCGCGGATCGCGCGCGCGTCCTGGAACGTCCAGAAGTGGTGGATTCCGTCGGCGTCGCTGTTATCGACGGGGAGCTGTGTCGGCGTCCCGCCAGTCGCGACGAGTAGCTTGTCGTAGGGGATCTCCTCGCCCTCGTGGGTGTTGACGACCTTCGCGTCGGTGTCGACGCTCGTTACGAAGGTGTTCAGCGAGAGGTCGATGTCACGTTCGTCGTACCACTCCTCGTCGTGGATCGAGATCGGCGCTTCAGGGAGCTTGCCTTTCGCGTGTTCCTTGATGAGAATCCGGTTATACAGTGGCTCCCCCTCATCGGTAATGACGGTAATCTCCGAATCCGGGTCTTCCTCCCGGAGGGTCTCGGCAGCCGAACTACCCGAGATCCCGTCACCGATGATGACGTACTGAGTCATATCCAGACCGTTCGTAACCCGGGTTAAAGTGGATTGCTATCTCGTCTATTTTTCCGGACTGGCACGGGGGACACAACAATAGTAAACATAATTCCCGTAATTCTTGACAGTGTGGATTTTTAATCAATAATCAGGCAGCATCTCTCGAGAGAAAACAGATTACTGCCGCTTCGGAGTTCCGGTCGTCCCGTCAGCGACGAGCACGACACTCACGCGATCGTGACGCGCCGCGTGGACGCCCACACCCTAACAATGTTGTCCGAACTGTTCTTTAGGAGGTGTGCATAAACCCCGGACATGAAGCTCCGCCAGAACGCGAAACACTTCGCCTACCAGAAGGCCCTCGAGACACCGGGCGTCCGCTCGGTCGCCAACGCGGGGCTGGTCAAACTTCACACCAGGATTTTCACTGGGAAAGCCGATCCCGCCCACGCCGAGGACCGACGGGACCACCTCGATGGCTTCTTCGACGCGACGATGGATACCTACCTGCGCGCCCTGCAGGACGGCTACTCCGAAGCCGAAGCCCGCGAGATCACCCACATTCAGGCCAACTTCGACTTCTACAACCACGGCTGGACCGAGATGATGGAGTTCCCTGCCGACGAACTCGAGGCCCACTACGATCGCTACCACGAGTTCTTCGACCGCTGGGACATCACGATCGACGAGCCCCTCGGTCAGTTCGCCCCGCCCGAAGGCGTCCCCAAGGCACCCTCGACGCCGGAGCGACTCGAGGACCCCGAGCATCCACACGCTGAAGGTGGCTTCGCTGACGACGTTTACGTCAAAACTGCCGACGGCGACCTCGTCATCGGCGGGCAGGACGAACCCGAAGACGTCGATGTTTCGGAGGTCGTCGAGACGCACGAAGACAGCTAAATCCCGCTCGACAGGGTCTGTTGCTTGCCCGCCTGAGACGGACTCCTGTGCGTCAGTGCCGGTGGGACTGCAACCCACTGCGGGCCCATCGGGACAGCAGACCGCCTGAGCCACGCCGGTTTCCAAGCCGCTAAGTGCGCAGGGACTGGATATCGGGCAACGATTCATGGCCCTGAACGCGAACGATCGGGCGATCGCGGGCTTTACCATGGCGGGCCATGCGCTGGTCCACTGGTTCGAGACCTCGATTCCGATCTTTTTGGTCGTCTGGCTGGCCGAGTTCGATGTCGGCGTCGCGTTGTTCGGGATCGTCGTCGCGCTTGGCTACGCGCCGTTCGGCCTCGGTGCGCTACCCGGCGGGATCCTCGCCGACCGGTACGGCACCAAGCGACTCGTCTTGGTCTGTCTCGCCGGCATGAGCCTGTCTTTTCTCGTCCTCGCCGCCGCGAATTCGATCTACGCTATCGCGGCCGGCCTGATCCTGTGGGGTGTCGCCGCCAGCGTCTACCATCCAGCCGGCCTCGCGCTCATCAGTACCGGCGTCGAGGATCGGGGCACCGTCTTTGCCTGGCACGGGATCGCCGGCAACGCCGGCATCGCGCTTGGTCCCTTTGTCGCCGCGACGCTGTTGATCTTCCTCGAGTGGTCCGTCGTCGCCGCAGTGCTCACCGTCCCGGGCATTCTCGCGATTGGCTACGGCCTGAGCGCGGAGTTCGATCCGACCGCGGCGGTCGCGGACGATGCCGACGCAGGGCCCGACGAGGCACTGTCGCTGTCGGAGATCGGCGGGAATACGCGCACGCTGTTTGCAAGCGCCTTCGCCGTCGTCTTCGTCCTCGTCACGTTCGAGGGACTGTACTACCGTGGCACGCTGACCTATCTGCCCGAGATCCTCCACGGCCTGTCAGCGATGGATGGGCTCGCGCTGCCGGCCGGTCTCGAGGGGATCGAACCAGCCGACTACATCTACGTCGGCCTGCTGGTCGTCGGCATGGCGGGCCAGTACGCCGGCGGAAAGTTGACCAGCCGCGTGACGCCGGCGCGCGGACTCGCGGGGATCTTCGTCGTCCTCGCAGCGCTCGCGTTCGCGTTCGTTCCGGTGACCGCGATCGAAACCGGACTCGTCCCGATCGTCGTCCTCTGTGGCGTGCTGGGTTTTTTCCTGTTTGCAATCCAGCCGTTCTACCAGAACGCGGTCGCGCTCTATACGCCGCCGGACGCCCGCGGGCTCTCCTATGGCTATACCTACCTCGCCGAGTTCGGCGTCGGCTCGGTGAGCATCGCACTCGGCGGCGTCGTCCTCGGCCAACTCTCGCAGACGGCGTTTTTCGCAATGATCGCCGCGTTCGCGGGGATCGGCGGCCTGCTCGCGGGCGCGTTGCTGGTCAGTGGCGATCGGTTCGTGACTGGGGATGGAACGCTCGAGGCGAACGCGAACGACTGATCCTGCTGGTTTCACCGGCGGCGTACTCCGATAGCCGAGAAAACGGTCTGCAGCAGGCGCTCAGAACCCGTTCGGCTCGACGTAGTCGCCTGCCGCCTGCTCGTCGGGGCAGATGACGTTTTAGACGCCCTCGCGTTCGAGTCGCCGACGGCCAGTTTGACCTCACGGCCGAGGATCCCGCCGTCGTCGTTGCGTTCGTCGACGGCGATCATCGACGAGGGGGCCCGTAAACGCCAGCTATTTTGAACGTTTGGCCGAGAACGGCGTCCGATCGCGCCAGATACGTTGCTACAGCATAGTTTTCTGGAAATTGATGCACTAAACTGCGTTCCGTCCCGCCGTTCGTCTCTCGCGTCCGATTATCACCTCCGATAACAGTGGATTATAATTTATGTACCGACGAAAGAACGCATCTCTTATCTATGAATTTCGCTCGACGGTTGGTGCCAGCGGCCATCCGACGCAGGTACGCGGTCAAGTTTGGGATCGCGTTACTGATACTCGGATTGTCCGTCGGACTGATCGGTTATGCCGCCACTGCAGGGATCACGGATCAGATGGAAGACCGGGTCGAGGCCGACCACGCGTCCGCTGTCGAGCAGGACGCTCAGAGCCTGCAGATGTGGAATACGCAGAACGAACACACGGTCGAGATGATCGCCAGCTCGAACGTCGTCGCCAGTGACGATCCCGCGGCGATCGAACAGCAGTTCCTCGACTGGGAGGAACATCTCGGCAACGACACGGTCGCCATCTCGTACGTCGATCTGAACGCCGGGACGGTCACCGCAAGCACCACCGACGCGTTCCGCGGTGCATCGACGGCCGACCTCGAGAACATCCCCCAAAGCGCGTACGCGAACGCGACCCAGACCGCTCCCTGGGTGTCTGATGCCTCCCTCGCCGAGAGCGAACGCGGCCAGAACCGCACCGTCATCACCTACGTCCAGCGCTCGGCTGCAAACGCTGACCGGGCGATCGTCTACACTGCTGACCTCGAGGCGTACGCGACCGAGCTCGAGAGCGACGACAGAACCACGACGATGGTCCTCAACGGCGACAACGAGGTGATGCTCGACAACAGAGGGTACGGAGCGGGCCACAAAACGCTCGGACTGGCATACGGTGGCGACACCAGCCTGCTGACCGCTGCACGGACCGAGGGGGCGACGACCCGACGGATCGACAGCTCGTCGCTGACCTTCGAGACCGACGCCTACGACTTCACGGACGACGAGTACGTCACTAGTTCGGCCCCTGTGTCCGGGACCGACTGGGTCCTCGTGACTCACGACCCAGCTGAGCAGGCGCTTGGGTTCGTCACGACGACCTACCAATACGGTATCTACGCGACGATCCTCGCCGTCCTCCTGATCGGCATGGTCGGTGCCGTCCTCGGACGGAACACGGCCGTCTCGATCGGCCGACTTAGCGACAAGGCCAGCCAGATGGAAGCGGGCAACCTCGACGTCGTCCTCGAGACCAACCGGATCGACAACATCGGCCGCCTCTACGATGGCTTCGATTCGATCCGCGACGAACTACGCGAGCAGATCGGGGAAGCCGAAACCGCACGCGAGGAGGCAGAACGCGAGCGCAACCGCGCCGAGGAGATCAACAGCCACCTCGAAGACAAGGCCACCGAGTACTCGACGGTCATGGGCAAGGCTGCCGACGGTGATCTCACCGCCCGCGCGACGGTCGAAAGTGACAACGAACAGCTGCAACAGATCGGCGAGGACATCAACGAGATGCTCGACGAGATCGAGCTGACCATCGCCGAGCTCAGCCGGTTCGCAACCGACGTCGCGACCGCCTCCGAGCAGGTGACCGCCTCGAGCGAGGAAGTCCGCTCTGCATCCGAGCAGGTTACCGGCTCGGTCCAGGAGATTTCGGATGGCGCGGACCGCCAGAACGAGTCGCTGCAGTCGGTCAACCAGGAGATGAGCGGTCTCTCGACAACGACCGAGGAGATCGCCGCCTCCTCGAACGAGGTGGCCGACATCGCCGAACGGACCGTCAACACCGGACAGGAAGGGAAGGAAGCCGCCCAGACGGCGATCACTGCCATGGACGAGATCGAAACCGAGGCCGGCGACGCCGTCGCCGAGATGCGCCGCCTCGAAGACGAGGTCCAGCAGATCGACGAACTGATCAACACGATCTCTGAGATCGCTCGCCAGACGAACATGCTGGCGCTGAACGCCAACATCGAGGCCTCCCGATCCGCAAGCGGCAGCGACGACGAAGGGTTCTCCGTCGTCGCAAAGGAAGTCAAGGCCCTCTCCGAGGATGTCGCACAGGCGGCCGACGAGGCTGAGGACCGCCTCGAGGCGATTCGCGCACGCACCGAACAGTCCGCCGCCGAGGTCGAGGACACGAGCGCGGACATCGAAGACGCAACCGAACAGGTTCAGGAAGCCGTCGAAGCACTCGAGGAGATCGCTGATCTCGCCCAGGAGACCAACATCGGCGTCCAGGAGATCTCCGCAGCTACCGAAGAGCAGGCAGCCTCGACCCAGGAGGTCGTCGCGATGGTCGACAACGCGGCGACGATCTCCGAGGAGACCACCGCGGAAGCCGAGAACGTCGCTGCTGCGGCCGAACAGCAGACCACCGCACTCACTGAGGTCACGGAATCCGCCTCGAGTCTCTCCGAGCAGGCTGCACAGCTCTCCGAAGCACTCGATAAGTTCGACACGGACATCGACAGCGACGAGGTCGACTTCGAGTCGACGTTCGACGTCGACGCGGCGCTGTCGGTGTCCGACGCGTCGTTCGACGCTGATGAGACTGGGCTCGATGACCAGGGCGGCATCACCCTCGAAGCCACCAACCGCGAGTCGGACGGGCTCGCGTTCGACGACGCCGACACCACCCTCGAGTCGGACGACGACACACCCGACACCGACGCGTCGGTGGCGGACGCGCTCGAGAACATGCCAGCTGCTGAGACCACGGACGAGGCTAGCTCCGAGGACGCACTCGAGATGGGGCCCGCAGACGACGCCGACGAGCTGGATGCCGACGAGATCCTCGGCATCGAATCGGACGAGAGCCCCGATACTGACGACGGTGCACTCGAGTCGGCTGGTGGTGCCGACACCGCTGGTGGCGACGCGGCAGACCCACTTGCGGACGACGCTGACCCGCTGGCTGAACTCGACGCCGACAGCGACGACGGCCCCGACGAGTCGGATGCCGATGACACAACTGCCCAGCCGCTCGGGCCGGCCGATGACGACCTCGACGAGCCGGATACCGACGACACAACTGCCCAGCCGCTTGGACCAGTCGACGGCGAGTCGGCTGATGGCGACGATGGAACCGCACAACCGCTTGAGCCAGTCGATGAGGAGACAGACGACGAAGACGGCGAGGACGACGATGACGATGACGATGTCCTCGACAGCGACGACGCGTCGAATGACGACGTGGACGACACGACAGAAAGCGACGACGTGTTCACGTTCGGGACGACCGACGACGAGTAATCGAGTCGATCGCCGGTCGCTGAGACGCCTTGCTGTCGCGGGTTGCCGGCTCGACGGCAAGCCGTCCGGCGGCCATGGCGGCACTGACTGACAGCACTCCGCCGTCCACGACCCCACACTGCTGTTTTCTTCCTGCTCCACGCGAGCCCCGATCACTGGCGGCGAATCGAATACCGGGCTCGAGGCGGTACTGATCGTGATCAGACAGACAGTAGATCGCTATCGGTGGCCGATACGGTCTCGCAGTGCTGGCGAGTTGACACTGTGCGTCGTCTTCGTTCGCTACCTTTTTGACTGCCGTCTTGAAAGGAATCGGCATGCTCACCGTGCGGGCACCGGCGACGAGTGCGAATCTCGGGAGTGGCTTCGACGTCTTCGGTATCGCTCTCGGGACGCCCGCCGACGTGATTCGGGTCGAGCGCGCCCCGGAAACGACGATTACGGTTACGGGAGCCGGCAGCGAGTATATCCCGGAAGACCCAGCCAAGAACACCGTCGGTGCGGTCGCCGAGGCCCTCGATGCCCCGGCGCGCATCCGAATCGACAAAGGCGTCCGACCCTCCTCGGGGCTTGGCTCCTCAGCCGCGAGCGCGGCTGCCGCCGCTGTCGCGCTCAATGCCCTCTACGACCGCGGCTGCTCGCGGGAGGAACTCGTTCCCATCGCCGCCGAAGGCGAAGCGCTCGTCTCCGGCGAGGCACACGCGGACAACGTTGCGCCGGCACTGCTCGGCGGCTTCACCGTCGTCACCGACGACGGCGTCACGCAGGTCGACGCCTCCGTCCCCGTCGTCGCCTGCCTTCCCGACATCTCCGTGTCGACGCGCGACGCGCGCGGTGTCGTTCCCGACTCGGCCCCGCTCGAGGACGTCGTCGACACCGTCGGCAACGCCGCCACGCTCACCGTTGGAATGACACGAGACGATCCCGACCTCGTCGGTCGGGGAATGTCCGACGCCATCGTCACACCCGAACGCACCAAACTCATCACCGGCTACGATCGGGTTCGCGAGGCCGCCCTCGAGGCGGGCGCGACCGGTGTAACCGTCAGCGGTGCCGGGCCAGGCGTACTGGCGGTCTGTCATCGCCAGAACCAGCGGGCGATCGCTGCAGCGATGGTCGACGCTTTCGACGCGGTTGGTGTCGAAAGCCGTGCCTATCAGACCGTCGTCGGCGAGGGCGCGCGGCTGTATCGCTGAGTTGCTGGTCGACACTGGGGTTCCTTCTACCCGCAAGACGTTCGTGCGTGCGCCGTAACATGATCGACAGCGGAACTGCGGCGATGAGTCTGATAACTGATGGTGTCCTGGCCGTGATCGCACTGGCGGCGTTCGTCGGCGGCCTCGCCGTCGCGAGCGCCCCGCTTTCGCTTCCGTTCGTGGCAGTCGGTGTCCTTGGAACACTCGTCTTCGAGGCGATCGCGTTCAGTCACAGCGATCTCGTCCGCCAGTACTGGGAGCGACCGGCCGTCCAACTCGGAACGCTTGTGGGCGCGTTCGTGATCGTTGGCATCGGCATCGCCGTCGCACCGTCGCGGCTGCTCTCGGCCGGGGTCGGTGCGCTGGTGGCATACCTGCTGGTTCTCTCGGTCGTTCTCGTGACGGCTGCTCGGTCCTAACCGGCGGTGTGGGCAGGATCCGTCCCCATATGCGGAGGGTACTCGACGCGCTACGTGCCGGGAAACAGTGGGAGGACGAACCAGCAGCCAACTCTCTGACGGCTCGACGGATCGCCATCGCGGACAGTCACACGTACTCGGACTCGTCTTGCTGATCGGTGCCGTCGCCGTCGCGAGTGGCGGGCGTATCGTGGTGGACTCGAGCAGTCTCGAGACACAGTAGACGACGGTCTCACACCACTCGAGCAAAAACAGCGGTGACCGCGTTCAAACGAGCCGCCGTCTTCAAACGCCCCGTCCCTGCAGCTTCTCCTCTTCGGGGAGGTCGACGTTCGCGTCGCCTTTCATGCTCTTGCCGAGGTTCTTCGAGATTTCTGCGAGCATCTCGGGGTCGTCCCAGTTGTTCGTCGCTTCGACGATCGCTTCGGCCATCTCCGGCGGGTTCTCCGCGCCGAAGATGCCGCTGCCCACGAAGATGCCGTCGCACTCGTGGTGCATCATGAGCGCCGCGTCGGCCGGCGTCGCAATGCCGCCCGCTGCGAAGTTGACGACCGGGAGTCGGCCCATCTCGGCGGTCTCGTGGACCAGGTCTGCGGGCGCTTCGATCTCGCGAGCGTAGGCCTCGCGTTCCTCGTGGCTCATGCCCTCGAGCTTTCGGATCGCGCCTTTGATCGTGCGCTGGTGGTGGACGGCCTGGTTGACGTCGCCGGTGCCGGCCTCGCCTTTGGTGCGGATCATCGCTGCGCCCTCGTCGATCCGGCGCAGGGCTTCGCCGAGGTTACGCGCGCCACAGACGAACGGCGCGGTGAAGTCGCGCTTGTCGATATGATAGGCATTGTCAGCGGGCGTGAGGACCTCACTCTCGTCGATCATGTCCACACCGACGGCTTCCAGGATCTGGGCCTCCTTCGTGTGGCCGATCCGGGATTTGCCCATGACGGGAATCGAGACGGACTCGACGATTTCTTCGACGTCTGCCGGGTCTGCCATCCGGGCGACGCCGCCGCGCTTGCGGATGTCGGCGGGGACGGCTTCCAGCGCCATGACAGCGACCGCGCCGGCCTCTTCGGCGATGCGTGCCTGTTCGGGGTTGACGACGTCCATGATGACGCCACCTTTCTGCATCCGGGCGAACCCGCGCTTGACGAGATCAGTCCCGCGTCGCAGTTCCTCGAGATCGGTGTTCTCGGCCATACTGCGCGGTTAGGAGCCACCGCACTTACGCGTGTTCTTTGGGGACGGCTTGTCCGCAGTGTCCGAAATCAGCTGTATAACGGACGAAAACACCGGTATCGTGATCCATATATGCCCGAATCATATCACTCGGTTATCCACTCACCTTCGAGCAGGCGTGCCCGAACGCGGGACCCATAGAGCCGACCGACCGGCCGTTGCAACAGCCCCAGGTCCCGTGCCAGCGCCGGCGCGACCTCGAGTCGCGTGCCGACAGACGGGCCGATCCCGATCGCTACGTCGCCCTGTACCTGGACCGGTGTCCGCATGAGTGCCCCCGCTTTCGTCGTGTAACTCGCCAGCGTCCAGTCGCGGGCTCGCACGCTGGTTCGCGGGCGGGCGACCTCGAGCCGGACGGTCTCGCGGTCGCCGTCTCGTCCGCCGGCGACGACTGCGCGAACGCCGTCCGGACCGTCAGTCACCGTCACGTCGGTTCGCTCCTTGGGGTAGCCCCAGATCTCGCGGCCAAGCGCGACCGCGGGCTCGGTTGTCACCGGTAGCCAGTGGACGTAGCCACCGATCTCGCCGCCCGCAAGCGGTGCGATGGGGGTGTTCGTTCGACTCCCATGAACTGCCGGGATGATAACCGCGAACTCGTCGTAGGGATCGAGTCCCGTTGTGTCCCGATCGTCGCCGCCGACGCGGTGGTACTGAATCGCGACGAGTGCGACACAGCCCACGCCGGGTGCGATTGCCAGCGACGAGAGGGCGTCCGGCAGGACCGCCTCGAGTCGACTCCGGCGGGCAGGAACGACGATTCCACCCATTGCGAGCGATAACGCGAGTGGGAGCGATATCTCGTGGCCGGTTGATAGCCGTGTTCGAGACCGGTGGTCGGCCGTGGTCATAGCTGGCGGTACGCAGGGACCGATCGTAGTGATAGGGGTCGGCCGCCGGCAGCGATAACCGCTACTGTTTTGCAGGTTCCGGCCGTCGCGCCGGACAATGACTGCCTCGACCTCGAGTGGCCGGCTGACAGACCGCGAGCGTGCCGACGGCGAGTCGCTCCCGTCGTATCTCGCACCACTGCCAACGACGGTCGAGGATTTGGGGCTGCGATTTGCGTGGCTCGTCGTGGCGATCAACCTCGTGGGGACGGCCTTTGGCTTCTGGTACTACTCGGGGCAGTTCGCCGAGACGACGGCCGTGCTCTGGCCCTGGGTTCCCGACAGCCCGCTTGCGACGCTGTTTATCGCGCTGGCGCTCGCCTGCTGGAAGCTAGGCCGCGAGCAGCCGTGGCTCACTGCACTGGCGTTTTTCGGCAACATCGTGCTGGGCCTGTGGACGCCCTATACGCTGCTTGCGTTCGCCGATTCCTACGCCTATCTCTCCCCGGCGATGTACAACTTCCTGTTCTGGAGCCACCTCGCGATGGTTGTCCAGGCACTGGTGCTCTACCGAATCAGTGACTTCCCGGTGTGGGCCGTCGCCGTCGCCGCTAGCTGGTACTGGAGCAACCTGCTCGTCGACTACTTCGTCCCCGTCGTTGGCGAGCCCCACCACACGATCATCCCGGTGGCACGTGATGCGGCCATGTTCCTCGAGGCCGACGCGCTGGGTGTCATCGCTGCTGGCGAGGTTTCGTTCGTGTTGCTCGCGCTGTTTCTCGCGCTTACGATCCGGGTGAAAAAGTGCGAGGCGGCCCGAGGCCGATCGTAGCCGCTGGCTCCGAACTGCAGTCACTCTGCCAGCGACAGGTCGTCGACGGACGCAAGCTCGAGGTACGGATCCAGCGAGCGAGCCGCGGCCCGCCGCTCGACCGTCCCGGCCTCGGCGTCGTACCACAGCACCTCCGCATCGAGGAGTTTCTGGAGGTGATTGTGGTAAAACTCGACGGTGAGCCGGTCGATCCGTTCGGGCGTCGGCTCGCCGTCACGATGGGCAAGCCGGTCGATGAGTTCCTCGAGACGGACCGCTCCCACTCTCTGGGAGAGGTAAGACAACGCATACCGACGGTGGTCCTCGCACAATAGCTCGAAGATGGTATTCGAAGAGAGACGGTCGTCGGCAGCCGTACGTTTCGCATTCGATGTATCTGTCTTCATGGTGCTCTGTACTCGGCTTACGCGGCGCGGCCAACCGATCGGCGTTCAGCGACTTCAGCAGAGCACACCTCGAGATTTCCCGATGTCGTTATAGCCTTTCTGCTGATGACACAGTGTGCACAGAAAATCAGGATATAGGAAACGAACGTTCAAAAACGAGCCCTGCTTGAATTCGGACCCGTCTCCTAGCGACGGCGACCGACTGCTTACGCGAGGATGACGACCGCCGACTCGGTCTCGATCATCTCGCCTTCGCCGGAGTAGGTGCGCTCGAGTTCGACCTCGAAGAGGTCGTCTGCGAGTTCTTCGCCGGCGACGCGCAACACGTCTTCATCATCGTCGATCTCGTAGTCGCCGCTTTCGATGCCGGCGTCGATCTCGCCGACTTTCGAGCCGAACTTCGGCCCGAGCGTCGAGTAATCGAGGTCGATTTTGGCGACCTCAGTCGTGATCTCCGGTTGCTCTTCGAGCACGGTGAGGTCCTGGACGTGCATCACGTTCTGGATGGCGTCCTCGAAGCCGTCGACGGGGCCGTAGACCGACACCGACTCGAGGTCGGCGTTCAACGGCAACTGGTTCTCGCTCTTGTAGCGTCGCAGCGCCGAGATGACTTCCATGGCGGTCTCCCCGGCCTCTAAGTCGGCCTCGTGGCCCTGCGGGGTGGGCCAGTCGCGGACGTGGATGCTGCTCGTCTCGAGGGCCGCGTCGTCGGCCACGTAGATCGCCTGCCAGATTTCCTCGGTCACGTGGGGCAGGAACGAGGCCCACAACTCGAGGAAGGTCCGGTGGGCAGTCCGCAGCGCGTACTGCGTCGAGGGGTTGTCCTCGCGGGTCTTGGCGATCTCTAAGTAGTCGTCACAGAACGTGTTCCAGAAGAACGTCCGCAGGCGATCGCGGGCCTTCGCGAACTCGTAGTCCTCGAAGTGGGCCGTCAGATCCACGATCGCGTCGTCGAGCTCCGCGAGCAGCCAGCGGTCGATCGCCTCGAGCTCGGCGGGTTCGTCGGGATCGGCCGGGGCGAGCGTGTCGACGAGTTTCGAGGCGTTCCAGAGCTTCCGCAGGAGTTTTTCGCCTGCCGTCAGGTCTTTCTCCTGATACGGGAAGTCGTCGCCGACGGCGGCGCTGGCCGCCCAGAAGCGGACAGCGTCGACTGGATACTCCGCGAGCACTGCGTCTGGTTCGACGACGTTGCCACGCGACTTGGACATCTTCTCGCGGTTTTCGTCCAGAACGTGGCCGTTGATCATCGTCGCGTCGAAGGGCACCTCGCCGGTGTGCTCGTAGCACTTGACGATGGTGTGGAACAGCCAGAACGAGATGATGTCGTGGCCCTGTGGGCGCAGATCGAACGGGTAGAGTTCGGGATTGTCCATCGTGAACTCCTCGTTCTCTGCGTCCCAGTCCCAGCCAGCGTTGATCAGCGGGGTGAGTGAGGAGGTCGCCCAGGTGTCGAAGACGTCCTCTTCGGGGTCGAACTCGTCGTGGCCACACTCCGGACACGCATCGACGGGCGGGTCGTCCGAGAGCGGGTCGACCGGCAGCTCTTCTCGATCGGCCATCACCGGATGGTCGCAGTCTTCACAGTACCAGACCGGGAACGGAATGCCCGAGTCGCGCTGGCGCGAGATCAGCCAGTCCCACTCGAGCCCTTCGATCCAGTGCTGGTAGCGGGTAAACATCTTCTCGGGGTACCAGTCCATCTCCTGGCCAGCCTCGAGATACTCGTCTTTGTGATCCAAGATTTCGACGTACCACTGTTTGGAGACGCGGAACTCGACGGGCGTGTCACAGCGTTCGTGGACCTGCACGGCGTGGGTGATCGCCCAGCGGTCGCGCAGGTACCCTTCGTCGTCTAAGTCCTCGACGATGGCCTCGCGGGCCTCCTCGGTGGACATGCCTTCGTAGTCGCCAGCGAGGTCGGTCATCGTCGCGGACTCGTCGATGGCCACGCGCAGGGGCAGGTCGTGGGCCTGGTACCACTCGATGTCGTTCTGGTCACCGAAGGTACAGCACATCACGACGCCGCTGCCTTTCTCCATGTCGACACGCTCGTCTTCGATGATCGGCACTTCGTGGCCGAAGATCGGAATACGAGCGGTCTCGCCGACGAGGTCCTGGTTGTCCTCGTCGTCGGGGTGGACGAAGACGGAAACACAGGCCGGGATGAGCTCCGGGCGCGTCGTCGAGATGACGAACTCCTCGCGTGGCGCGTCGTCGCCGACGAGTTCGAACGCGATGTCGTTGAAGTGCGACCCGTGTTCTTCGTCTTCCATCTCGACCTGCGAAATGGCGGTTTCACACTCTGGACACCAGATCGCGGGCGCTTTCTTGCGGTATTCGCGGCCCTTCTCGTAGAGATCGAGGAAGGAAAGCTGCGAGATGCGCTGGACGCGCGGTTCGATCGTCTTGTAGGTGTTGTTCCAGTCGATCGAGGTCCCGAGCGCCTGCATCTTCTCGGTGAACTCGGCCTCGTAATCCTGACAGACATCCCGACAGAGGTTCTGGAACTCGCGGCGTTCGTAGTCCTGATGGCGGATGTCCAGTTCCTTCTCGGTCAGCCGCTCGCTTGCGATCCCGTTGTCGTCGTAGCCAAAGGGAAAGAGCACGTCGCCGTCTGCCATCCGCTGGAAGCGGGCGGCGAAGTCCTGTAGCGTCGAGCCATAGAGGTGTCCCATGTGCAGGCTGCCCGAGACCGTCGGCGGCGGCGTATCGATCGCATACACCGTGTTCGGGTCCTGCTTTTCGTCGCCATCGTAGGCGTAGACGTCCGCGTCGATCCAGCGCTGTTGCCAGCGGGATTCGACGGCTTCGGGGTCGTAGCCCCCCTCGAGGCTCGGCTCGTCCTGTTCTGCCGTGTCCATGCTCATGCTGTCACCGCCCGTTGCGGGCGTCGTCGGTACGTCGTCGGGAACTGTGGTTGGCGCTCGTCCATATGAGTCGTTGCTCGGTGAATGCTGGTCGGCGACAATACATCCGTCGAAACGGGGTAGGAGATACGGGGCTATGGAGCCCCTACGAAAACGGTGCCACGCGGGCCGCCAAGCGGTCGAACGGTCGCCGCGACGCACTGTCTCATACGTATCTCTTGCCTCGTCAACGGTGTTAGGTGTTTCGTCGACCGGTGCTCGAGCGTGTCTGGATTCGTCCGTACTGACTGACTCTAGCCTCCCCGGAGTAGCGAGGTATCGGCCTCGAGAGCAGAGCGCAAAAGTACCGTCAAGATCTAGTAACTCGCATGACTGATGGCGACCGCCTCGAGGGGGCCGATCGACCGTGAGTTTCCTGTCACGGCTGCGGGCGCGGATCCGCGACCGATTCGATGCATGGCGCTGGTGGTATGCGCTGCGAGTCGGCAGTGTTCCGAAATGTGCCGTCTGCGGGAACGAGGCGGCGTGGATCGCCACGTCTGAGAACGAACCGCGCTGTTTCCAGCATATTCCCGCCGAAGGAGAGGAGGCGATCCGCGACGTGCAGCCGGAGGATTGCTTTACTGACTGGGATGAGTACCCCAGCGAATAGCGTGGCCGACTCGAACCACGACGCCGCTGTGAGTCCGTTCGACCGTCAGACGATCTACTGGAAGTCATTTCCGGCGCACCTGCGACCGTCATGCGGGTGCACCGGAAAATCGTGACAGCAGCCCGTCTCAGGCGTCGCCGTCGGAATGGGCTCGCACCCACAGCTCGCCGATTCGAGAGAGTCGCGTTCGGTAGGATTTCCCGTGTTCCTCGCGTTCGATGTAGCCTTTGCCGCCGGGGCCCAGTCGGTCGACGTTGTAGATGACCTTCGACCGGAAGCTGTCAGTGTACTCCTCGTTGAGTTCCCGCGCCAGCGATTCGGCGAGTTCCGAGACGGAGTCGAACTCACCGCCTTCGCCGAGTTTGTACAGGATCAGTTCCTCGAACGGTTTGACGTTAGAGAAGGATGCAACCGGCAACTCGACGATGTGTTTGCCGTCGATTTCCTTTGCACCAATGGTCGTCCCGCGCTCGTCGAACTCGGCGAGCAGATCGCGTGCGCTCTCGAGGCGACTCTCGATCCGATCGTCTTCGATCCCGTCGTTGTCTTCCCGAAGGTCCTCGAGCAAGGCGATCTGTTCGCGCAGTTCCTCAGCGAGTTCGGTCTCGAGGTACTTTTCGGGAGCGGTGTAGTAGGTGTGGATTCCCTCGCGATCCTCCTCGCGTTCGACCATCAGCGAGTGGGCGGCGTTGGCGAAGGCGAAGCTGACGGTCCGGGGCATCGCGGCGACGTTGACCCAGACCTCGTTGCCGGCGTCGAGTTCAGCGGTGATGAGCTCGTAGGCCTGTTCGAAGGCCTCGTCGTAGTCGTAGACGTCTTCTAGGACGAACCGCTCCGTTTCGGCCCCCAGCAGGTTCCGGAAGTCCGTCTCGAGTTTCTTCGAGAGGTGCCGGGAGTATTCGACATTGGCCTCGCTGCCGACGGCTCCCTCGAGCAAAATGACGCTGTCGACGTCGATCTGATCGCGCACGAGCGGCGCGATCAGCCGGTCGTAGTCGAAGCCGACCGGGACGATGTGGGTTTGCATACGTGGTACGTAGCGATGCTGTTTATAAAAAGCACCAGTCTTCGAACTGTCGTTTTTCCCAGCAGCGAGGTCGTCACCTCGTTTTCCCGGGCTTTCGCTAACGTATAGATACCCTCTCTTTCGACCTTGCAGAGTGGGTGGGCCGGTCGTCTCGTAGGGCGCGTTAGGTAATCGAGACGGCGATCCCGATGTCGATTTCCGTTATCGCATATGCTCGAGGATCTGTAGGATACGGAATCCGAGTTCGCCGTAGTCCTTCTCGGTTTCGGCGGCTCTCTCCTGTAATTTCTCCACCTTCTCGGTGTATGTTTCGTTGATTATCAAGTCGAGTTCCGTTCCGGTTTCCGCCTCGAACTCGTCGGCCAGATCGTACAACCCGCCCAGCAAATATTGCTCGTCGCGGTTACCGCGTACCACGGGACTCCAGAGCTGGAAAACGTATGAATCAGCGGAATCGAACAGCTCCATCACGTACGCTCGATCCGAACTGAACTTCTGCCACAGGCGCTCCAAGGTGTGTTGATAGTCACTGTTTCCGTACTTGGCCCATCGGTCGCTGTCGGGCGTCCCGGAATAGTGGAGCCCATCGATGTGTGTTACGACCTCGCAGGTGTAGACGATTTGTTCCCCGGTTTCCGTATTATCGACGCCAATCACGTCGATCTCCAGTTGGTCACCTTCCGTCTGCGATCGCTGATTGTACGTCACTAACTCGCAATGTTCGATCAATCGAAGATACGATCCGACAAGAAGTTCACCGGATTCAGGCTGGTTGGTCACATGACTACCGTGAAGCCGAGCGTAAAAAGGGTTCGTCCGCCGTGCGCAGCTGTGCGAACGAGTCGGGAGGCCGGTAGATCACCTCACTCGACGAGCGGCATGACGATACCGAACACGAACGGCGAAGCAAAGCCGATCGCGAAGCCGAGCATCGTCAGGGCGAAAAACAGCGTGTTCTCCCACTGGGGAAGCGATCCGAACATCGCGTGGCCGACGAGCTCGCTGCCCGTCCCGACGACGAATAGGGCGAGCCCGAGAAAGAAGCCGGTCTTTGCCAGCTCCGAGTGATCGCGGCCGCTATAGTGTGCCATAGCGACGCATCGACGGTCTGCCACGTAATCGTTTCGACAGCAGCGCGGTCAGTCCTCGTCTGTCGCCTCGAGGTCGAGCCCTCTGAATAGATCCACGATCGCCTCCCGGTCGCGGGCCGGATCGATGTCGAGGGCGGCCTCGAGGACGTCCGCATCGTCGGGGGCCTCGAGCGGCACCAGGCCGCCAGCCATCACGTACGTGTCCGTCGCGGGCCAGATGGCGATGTGGGCTTCGGCGTCGATCGTCGCGGCCTCGGCGTCGGCGTCATTGCCGTCAGGATCCGAGTCGCCGTCGATTGGATACGAAGCCTCGAAGACGGTGAGATGGCCGACGGTGCCGTCCGGGCGGTCGATATGCTCGCTCGTGCGTTCGTCGCCGACGATGATATCGTCGTCTTCGATCGTCTCGACGAACCCCGTGCGGGCTTTCGGGGCAGCCATCCCGAGGGCATCGCTCGGGGACAGCCCCATTGTCGACAGCGACGGGTTGAGCTGCAGTTCGATGAGAAACAGCGATCGGGCTGGGATCGAGCCGCTGGCGCGGAGCCGCTCGAGGGCGTCGGCCGTCGGCTGGTGTTCGAAGACGGTCGTCTCGGCGGTGATCGTCATCAGCGAGAGTCGTCGTTTCTCGGTCTGCGTGCCGAGCCGTCGCCAGTCGTCGGCGACCGCGGCCGGGAGGTCGATCGTCATGGTCGCCGGCTATGCAATCGGGACCGTTCAGGGTGGCGATTCGCCTCGGTCATACGGACTCCTCTCAGTCAGCGCCGGCGCACCCGCGACCCGTCCTGCGGGTGCGCCGGGAAACAGTGATAGCAGACCGTATCAGTCGGCACCGAGGCCGTCGAAGTAGATCGCGCGCTGCTCGTCGGCCGCCGGCGAGGTGACCAGCGAGACGACGACGGTGACGAGGAGGCCAAGTCCCATCCCGACGAGGCCGGCCGACCAGCCTGCGTAGGACCCCGGGACAGCGGCGACGAAGAGACTCGCCATGTAAAACCCCTGGCTCGCGAGGATGCCAGTGGTGATCCCGGCGCGCGTAATCTTGCGCCAGTAGAGGGCAAGCAACACCGGCAGTGCGAGCTGCGCAAAGCCGCTGAAGGCGGCGTTTCCGAGTTCGAACAGCGTTGCCGGCTGAAACAGGCTAGCGACGAAGGCCGCAGTGGCAAAGATCGCGACGCCGCCACGGGCAAGCAGCCCTTCTCGGCTGTCGGAGAGGCCTCGATCGACGAACGGTCGGTAGAGGTCCCGCGTGAAATATGACGACCCAGACAGCAACATCGAGTCCGAGGACGACATCATCGCGGCCATCGCGCCGGCGATGATCAGTGCAGCGAACCAGGTTGGGGTGTACGCATCGAGAATCAGCGGCAGGACGTTCGCTCCCTCGGGAATCGCGACCTCGAGGCCGGCGGCCCACGCCCCAAGCATGAACGAGGGGACGAAGAGCAACACACAGAGGATCGGCCAGAGGGCAAGGGACCGCTTGAGCACGGCCTTCGAGCCGGCGGCGAAGAAGCGCTGGTTGACCTGCGGGAACATCGCGACGCCGAAACCGATCGTGATCGCCGTCGAGAGCATCCACTGGGGCGTGTAGTAGCTGCTACCGAGCGAGAGGAACCCGGCCGTGTCGGGACTCGATGCGAGCGCCGCGGTCGCCGCGCTCGGGCCGCCGACGGTCGCGAGCACCCACAGCAGCGCGACCCAGGTCGTCACGAGCATGAACGCGCCCTGGAGCGTGTCGGTCCAGGCGACCCCGCGCATCCCGGCGGCGACGACATAGAGGATCATGAATACCGTGATCAGGCCCGCCCCCAGTTCGTAGGACACTGTACCGTCGGTAAGCGCCTCGAGTGCCGTGCCAGCGCCGACCTGCTGGAGCATGACGTAGGGGAATAGCCACACCAGGCTGATCCCGGCGACGAGCCCACGGAGCCATCGCGATCCGAAGCGGTCGCCGAGCATCTCACCGAGCGTGACGTAGCCATACTGCTGGCCGAGCAACCACTGTTTGTAGCCGATGACATACCAGAGGATGGCGAAGATGATGCCGTCCATCAGGCCCATAACGAGGATCCACTCGGGGCCCTGTGCGTAGGCGATGTTCGGGCCGGCAAAGAAGGTAAACGCCGACAACAGTGTCGCGAACGTCGTAAACAGCAACACGACCGTCCCGAGCGTGCGACTCGCGAGATAGAAGTCCTCTGCGGTCCGCTCGGTCAGGCGGTAGGCAACGAGCCCGATTGCGAGTGCGATCAGGAGATAGCCGACGATAATCGTCAACTGTAGCGTAACCGCTCTCACGGCGAATCACCGCCGGTTTGCGGCTCTCGAGTCCGGCCGGGACCTCCCACTCGTCCATCACTCGAGCCGTCGTCGCCCGTTGACTCGATGCCGATTCCCCAGGCACGCTGGGCGAAAACCCAGAAGACGACCGACGCAAGCCCCATCCAGCCGACGTGCCACCAGAGCCATACTGGCAGCCCGGCGACGACGGTCGCCGACCCCCACAGGAACCATGGGACCGTCAGTCCGGCGAGGACGACCGCGACAGCGATCCAGAATCCCAGTTCGTTCCGGTGCATATGTGACTGTTTCCCTCGATGTGGGTAGTTCTTTCTGTTCAGTTCCCGCTATCGAAGAGATTTGTTCATCGATATGGCATCGTCGGCTCGCCGGTTCGAGAAGCCAGTGATTGAACCGAGTCACACCGATCGCACAGGCCGCGGGTCTCGCTCACGGTGCTCGCCCCGACCCGCGCTCCCGTCGTGCGATCAGGGGCCGTGATGGTCAGTGGCACCGATAGCTACAATCGATATTTCATCGAGGAAAAAACATATATGAATCTGCCAGCGAGTACGAATCGACTATATGGCCCGGCTGTTCCCTTTCCGCTCCGAGACGACGACCGAGGAGGGCCAGCCCCGCGTCGTCGAACTCGAGGGCGAGGACGCTGACGCCGTCTTCAGCGCTCTCTCCTCGACGACGGCGCGGCAAATCTATGCACGGCTCGACGAGGAACCCGGGACACCGAGCGACATCGCGGACGCGATCGATTCCTCGATCCAGAACGTCCGCTATCACTTAGAAAACCTCGAGGATGCCGGGCTCGTCACGGTCGTCGACACATGGTACTCCTCGCGGGGCAACGAGATGAGCGTCTACGCGACGACCGACGGGCCGCTGATCGTCACCAGCGACGAGTCGCGGGCGGCAAAACTCAAAGCGGCGCTCTCGCGGCTTCTCGGCGGAATCGGCGCACTCGCAGGCGGGAGTTTGCTGGTGCAGTACACGCTGACGCGCTGGCTCGTGCCGACTGGGACCGAACCGGTCGCTGACGAATCGAAGCCCGCAGGCGCGGCCGGGAGCGACAGCGGTGATACAACCTCGACGGGGGACGGCGGGGCAACCAGCGGGACAGGGAACGGCTCGAGCGACGGCGGTGACATCGGGATCGCCACCGTGAACGAAACCGAGACTACCAGCGCGGACGCCTCCGATTCGTCGCTCAGTGCGGACGCCGAGAGCGCGGCTGCCGAGAGCGCGGACGCTCCCGATTCGTCGCTCGATGCCAGCAGCGAAGCCTCCGATTCGGCGCTTGATACCAGCAACGAGGCAGTACAGAACGCGAGTGACGGCAGTGTGGATGCAGCGGAGGCGATGGTCGAGACGGTGCCACCAGGAGTGCTCTTTTTCCTCGGCGGCCTCGTCGTCTTGCTTGCAGTGGTGCTCTACTGGTACTGGTATCGGCCGACGTACTGATCACGCGTTGCCATCGACACACTGCTGTCGGAGAGGCCGTCACAGCTCGACTGCACACACCCGATCGGTGCCTCCAGAGGTCAACAGCTATTTCTCCCCCACGAACGAAATCATATATAAACCGGTCTCTGTACGCGACTCCCGCGTCACCGCGCCCCTCGCGGGGACAGATTCCCAATGGAAGACACATCAAAATATCTCATCCACGCGGACGTCACGGCTGACGGGGTCGTCGAGCGCAGCGACGTCGTCGGCGCGATCTTCGGGCAGACCGAAGGGCTGCTCGGCGACGAACTCGACCTCCGCGATCTCCGGCAGTCTGGCAAAGTCGGTCGCATCGATGTCGAAATCTCGAGCACTAGCGGTCAGTCTCACGGACAGGTCACCATCGCGACGAGTCTTGACAAAGTCGAAACCGCAACACTCGCCGCCTCCCTCGAGACGATCACGCGCGTCGGTCCCTGCCGGGCCGACCTCGAGGTTCGTGAGATCGAGGACGTACGCGCGGCAAAGCGCAAGGAAGTCGTCGACCGCGCGAAGGAACTCCTCCGGACGGGCTTTGACGACTCGATTATGTCCTCCGACGAGATCTTGGCGGAGGTTCGCCAGCACGTCCGCGTCGAGGACATCACCGAGTACGAGGGCCTGCCCGCCGGCCCACGCGTCACCGACAGCGACGCCATCATTGTCGTCGAGGGTCGGGCCGACGTCCTCACCCTGCTCAAGTACGGGATCAAAAACGCGATCGCGGTCGAAGGGACGAGCGTCCCCGATGCCGTGGCCGAACTCACCCGCCATCGCACAGTCACGGCCTTCCTCGACGGTGACCGCGGTGGCGATCTCATTCTCGAGGAACTCGCGCAGGTCGGCGATATCGATTACGTCGCGTTTGCCCCCGCGGATAGCTCCGTCGAGGAACTCGATCACCACGAAGTGTTCGCCGCCCTCCGGAACAAGGTTCCCTACGAGACCGTCTCAGAGCTCAACGAGCCTCGAGAAGCCGTCGCCGCTACCGACGGCAGTACGACGCCGGCACCGCTGCCGACCGACGACACGGCCGCGCCATCGACCACCACAGAATCCGAGCGCACAGCGACCTGTGAATCGACTGTACAGCCGGATGCAACGATCGACGAGACCGACGATGTCGAGGCGACAGCGACGAGTCAGCCACAACCGGACGCGGCTGACTCGGAACCGACACAGTCCGACGCGACTGCTGCCGAATCCGATACTGACCGCGGCCCTGAGACGATCTACGGGCACGCGGCCGAGGTCGTTCGGGCCAACACCAACCGCGTCCGATTTCTCGACGCCGACGCCGAACGGATCGACGACGCCGACGCGAGCGACGCCTCCAAAGCACTCGCGGCCCTCGAACCGGTGCCGACGACGGTCGTCCTCGACGACATCCTCGATCAGCGCCTGCTCGATCTGGCGGCCGACCGCGGTGTCGACCGGATCATCGCACGCTCGCTCGGGCAGTTCACCAAACGGCCGACCGACGTGCGGATCCATGCGATCGACGACGTCGCCGAGCAGCGCCCGGATGGGGAATGATAGGAGGGTTCACCGTCTGTCCGGGTCCGAGCCGTTCATATGCGATCAGTCCTGAGCGACGACTATGACGCCCCCAGTATCTGTCGCAGTCGCACTCCTCGGTGCCTGGGTCTGGATGATGTTCTGGGCGACGACGACCGATAATCCGACCGACGCGGATCCCGCTGAGTGGGTCGATAGCGTTGACGATCGATCCGAGCGCTCGTCCGAACCAGCTGCCTCGGACGGCACGTTCCACACTGCAGACGACTGAACGATCGTCAGTCAGTACCGGTCTCCACGACCCCATTATCCTGGTGTGTCGCGATCCAATGACAGGAGTTCGTCTGCGACGGCCAGCACTGCTTCTTGCCGGACCCAAACGACGGGCGTCTTGGCCACACCACTTCTCGTAGCCACGTATTTCTCCGGCCAAGCACCACCGCCGATGACGCTGGCTCTCGTCTCGTCTACAGTGGTTCGTCTCTGACCACCCCCTACCGTCGCCCGTAGCCGGTCCATCGGTGCTCCCGTCAGCCGAGGACAAACGTAACCACTAGCAGGACGCTGACGAGCGCACCGGACAGCGTCGCAAGGAAGTTCACACCCTGATTGCCAAGTATCGACCCCTCGAGCGTTGCGCCGAGCAGGCTATCGACGGTCATCCCGGCGATCCCTGCGGCGACGATGATCGTCGCACCGCCGCCACTCACTTCGGGAAAGAGCCCGGTGGCGATCGCGGCGACGACGGCTGCGCCGGCGATGCCGGCGAGTTCGCCCTGCCAGGTGACACCGCCATCAGTGCCGGGCTCGACCGGCTTGAGGGTCGTAATCAGTCGCGGTCGGTCGAAGACGCTCCCGATCTCGCTCGAGAGGGTGTCACTCATTGCGGTGGCGATCGAGCCGGTAAAGGCAAATAAGAAGAGTTCGGGTTCGTGAGGCAGCAAGCCGGCGTCGCTGGCCGCATAGCCGAGGACGGCGACGAGCGCGACCGCGGCGTTGCCGAGCACGTTGCCGCTTCCACGTGCGCCGTTGTTGTCCTCGGCGACGCCGAGTTCCGTCTTTTCCTCATAGCGGAACTTCGTCGAAAGGCCGCCGATGGCGAAAAAGGAAACGAGGACGGCAAACCAGCCGTAGCCGCCGAGGACGGTCGTCAGCAACACCAGCAACACGCCGGTGAGCATCCCGGCGATCGAGGCTGTCTCGAGCGCGTAGGACGTATACCCGAGCGCGACGGTGACTGCGAGCGCGATGAGCAGTTCCGTTGTGCCGATGGTCGGCTGGAGTTCCGCGAGCAGCCACAACAAGAGCCCGACCGAGAGGACGACGATCGGATCGTCGGAGCGCAACAGCATGTCACGCAACAGTGCGGCGAGAAATGCACCGCTGGCCGCCAGAAAGACCATGATGGGAAGTGCTGAGACGACGGCATCCCCAGCGAGCGAACGGGTGATAGCCTGGCCGGCGACGGCCGTCACGGCTGCCGTCAGACAGAACCCGACGACGCGAACGACGGGCCCGTCAGTTCGCACCCTGACGAGTTGCTCGCCGAGGTTGCCATAGCCAACGAGCAGGATCGTTCCGACGAAGACGGCGACCGGCATCGACGCTGCGGTCGCCATCAGCCCGAGTGCGACCGCCGCGAGGACGAACGTGATGAGGCCATAGAGCCGTGAATCCTCGTAGTCGCCCGGATACGCGAGCAGGTCGAACAGTGGGCCGTCGGTGATAACGTAGGCACCCAACAGGACGACGCCGGCGACCGCTGCTCCGACGCGCGGACCGGCAAGCGGAACTGCAAGCGACAGCGTACAGAGGGCTGCAAACACGCCAGCTTGCCGAACGGGTGCCGTCACGATATCGGTCCCTTTCTGTGGCGATTACTTCAAGGTTCGTGAACCTGCCTCGAGTCGGTTTTTGCCGCCATGAGCGCCTCATTCGGGCGACCCGAGGTATCGGTTCGCTGTCGGTCGAAACCCGTAACCCGTATCATACCGGCCCCAAAAGCACGGGTGTGGGACTGTACGAACGGTATCTGGCCTTCCGGATCCGCCGTCACGACGGCGATCCGCCCGACCACATCGCGCTCGTGATCACCGAGCGCGACCTGTTAGAGCGGGGTGCCTACGAGACGTTGACGGACTTCTTCGAGTGGGCCGTCGAATACGCCTCGCAAGTAACCGTCTACGTCAGCGTCCTCGACGCAGCGGCGGTGCCGGCCCTGCAACGAGAACTCGAGCGGATCGACGCGCCGCGGCCGGTCGCCGTCCGCGGGCCGGAAGACAAGGCACGCGCCGACGCACCGATTCGGATCGGGATCGGCCTCGGCGGAAAACACGAGTTTACCAGTGCCGTCCGAACTCTCGCCGAGCGCGTCGACGCGGGCGAATTAGATCCTGCGGCGATCGACGACGAAGACGTCGAAGACCACCTCGTCTTTCCCTCCGAGCCGGACCTGGTGATCAAGACCGGCGCGGAGCGGCTCTCCGATTTCATGATCTGGCAGTCAGTCTACTCGGAGCTGTACTTTACCGACGTCAACTGGCGGGACTTTCGCAAACGAGACTTCCTGCGGGCGGTTCGCGAGTACTGTAATCGGTCGCGACGGTTCGGCCGCTGATCCTAGTCCGCGATCTGACTGCTCGAGTCGCCGCTCTCGAACTCGCCGGCGTCGGGCCGCTCGCTCGAGGGCAGCGAGTCACGGAACCGGTCGACGATCGCGCGGGCGTCGGCGAGTTCCGGTTCGCTGACTGCGCCCAGCAGGGCCAGCGCGCGCCGGGCGCGAGTGCGCCGCCAGGACTCTTGGCGGTGTTCGTAGGTCCGAATCCCGCGCAGGAAGTCCGTCTTGGAGAACTCCGGCCAGTAGGGCGTACAGAAGAAAACGGCGGCCTCGTTGCCGTTGGCGTGCCAGGGAAGGAAGTTCGACGTTCGCTCGTCGCCGCCGGTCCGGATGATCAGGTCGACGTCGCGAACCGGCTGGTCGTAGAGCCGTTGCTCGATGTCCTCGACGTCGATGTCGTCGGGCTCGAGGTCGCCCGCGTCGACGGCGTCGGCGACGCCGCGGACGGCCTCGAGCAGCTGTGCGCGACCGCCGTAGGCCAGCGCGATGTTGAGAACGAACTCGTCGTAGTCGCTGGTTCGGTCCTCGGCGTAGGCGACGGCCTCGCGGACCCGCTTGGGGAGCCGGTCGACGTCGCCGAGCGCTCGAATGTGGACCCCGTTGTCGTGGACCCGGTCGGCGTCTGCGAACTCTCGAAGCTTCTCCTCGAGGAGGTCGAACAGCGCGTCCCGCTCGTCGGGCGGGCGCTCGAAGTTCTCTGTCGAGAACGCATACAGTGTCAACTCCTCGACGCCGATGTCCTGACACCACTCGAGGACACGTTCGGTCGTCTCCGCACCAGCACGGTGGCCCTCGTGGGCGTCGCTGCCTCGATTTCGGGCATACCGTCGGTTGCCGTCTTGGATCACTGCAACGTGGGTTGGCGCGCCGGAGATTTCACGTGAGAGCAGCCGTTCGTAGGCCGCATCGACGCGTTTGCGGAGCCACCGCTTCATTACCCGTGGAAAAGTCACCGGTGCCTATGTGTCTTGTGTGTTACTCGTTGGCAACGGCTGGGAACGTCTCGCTCGAGGCGCGATGGCGGCGAGGGACGGAAAAACGCCCGTCGAATAACGGATATCACTGCCGTCGGAACCGTGACGGCTATCAGTCCGGCGCTGCTCGAGTGAGCTAATGGCAGACTCGAACTCCAACGTTCTCGACGAGGATCTCTATCAGCGGACCAAAGCGCTGCTCGAGCCCGGCGAGATCGAGCTCAACGGCGCGATCGTCCACACCGACTACGACGGCCAAAACGACGTCCAGATGATGCAGGCGACGATCGACGTCGGCGACATCATCGCCGAACACGCGGGTCACGACCCGAAAGACTGCTACGTCTACTCGGGCAACGACGACACCGATTTCTCCTCGAACCAGCACCAAGGGCTGACCTTAGAGGACGAGGAGTTCGTCTGGGAGTGCCAGCAACTGCTGCGCGAGGGCAGCTTCGACATCGTCATCTACTACGAGGCCAGCGCCGACCACGAGGCGATCCTCGAGGACATCCGTGAGCTGGGCTTTGACGTGACTGGCGTGGAAGGCGAGTAGTCGCACTCGAACGGATCGACGAGCGCGCTCGCGAGCGGCCCGCCGAGCGATCAGAGTCGTTTCGGAGAGCCGGCTCCGAGTTGCTTATACTTCGGTAGTTCCGAGTATGACGTATGAATACGGACGTCGACCTCACGGAGCGCGAGCGGGCGGTCGTTAACGCTTTTCAGGGCGGGTTTCCCGTCGTAGAACGACCGTTCGAGCCTGCTGCGGCAGCCATGCGCGACAACGGGGTCGACATCGACGCGACGGGGTTACTCGAGACGATTCGTGAGTTAGACGACCGGGGCGTCCTCTCGCGGTTCGGCCCGCTCGTCAACGCTCAGGAGATCGGCGGCGCGGCGACGCTGGTTGCCATGCACGCCCCCGACGACCGATTCGACGAAATCGTCGACGCAGTCAACGACCACCGCGAGGTGGCCCACAACTACGAGCGTGAACACCCTCACCTGAACGTCTGGTTCGTCGTCAGCGTCGCCGACGAGGACCGCGTCGAGGAAGTGTTAGCCGAGATTGAAGCCGAGACGGGCCAAGAGACGTACAACCTGCCGAAACAACGCGAGTTTCGTGTCGAGGCCAAGTTCTACGTCGACGGCCCGCTCGACGGCGACGGGGACATCGAGGCGGCCGGGATCGACCGCTCGGACCTCGGTCCCGACGTGACGCCGACCGACGAACCCACGCTGTCGCCGGCCGAACGCGACCTCGTCCTCGAGATCCAAGGCGGCGTCCCGCTGACCGAGACACCGTATGCGGACGTAGCTGACGCGATCGGACAGACGACCGACTGGGTGCTCGAGACGGTCACCCGTTTCGAGCGCGAGGGCAAGATCCGCCGGATCGGCGTCGTGCCAAACCACTACGCGCTGGGATACACGGAAAACGGGATGACGGTCTGGAACGTCCCCGACGAAGTCGTCCCCGAGGTTGGCCCCGAAGTCGCTGCGCTGCCGTTTGTCACGCACTGCTATCGGCGGCCGCGCCACGAGGGCGTCTGGCCGTACAACTTCTTTGCGATGACTCACGGCCGCAGCGAAGACGAGAGTCAGCGCCGCATCGAGCAGGTCCGCGAGACGATGGCCGAGTACTGGGACGTGACCGACGAGGACTGGGACTCCCTGTTTTCGACACAAATTTTGAAGAAGACAGGGATTCGACTGGACGAACGTGCTGACGCGAACACCAGAGCGCGATAGCAGCGGTCGGACGGCTCTCTGTGACAATGATTCCACTACTCCACGATTTCACGGACGCGACGGTGCTCGTCTTCGGCGGCGGCCCCGTCGGTGCTCGCAAGGCCCGCCGGTTCGCCCGCGAAGCGCGGGTCATCGTTGTCAGCCCCGCCTTCGCCGATCGTGACTTCGGCGAGGCCGAACTGGTGCGAGCAGCGCCCGACGCCGACGAGATCACGGGCTGGCTCGAGCGGGCGGCCCCCGCGCTGGTCGTCGCCGCGACCGACAACGAGGCGATCAACGACGCTATCGCCGACGCGGCCCGCGAACGGGGCACACTCATCAATCGCGCGGATCGATCCGGGGAGCGCGACCCCGGCAGCGTCGTCGTTCCCGCGACCGTCCGCAATGACCCGGTTGTGGTGTCGGTCGCGACTGGCGGGCAGGCACCCGCGTTGAGCAAGTATCTGCGCCAGGAACTCGAGGAAACGCTTTCCGGAGCCGGCGAGATGGCGCGGGTCTGTGCAGCGGTACGCGAGGAACTCAAATCACGGGACGTGGCGACCGATCGGCGGCGACAGATCGTCACAGACATCGTTAATTCTACAGATGTTTGGACAGCTTTACGTACCGGTACTTCTAACAGTTCCCAAGTGATCGAGGACGTGCTCGCCGAGGATCTGTCTACTGGGGGTGATCGGTCGTGATTTCGACCGGGGTTGTCACCGCAGCGCGGGTTACCCACCGGTGTGGGACCGTCGACCAGCTCGCCGCTGCCAGCCCCGAGAGCCAGACGACCGCCGTGACGGAGTTGTTGACCGTGTCCGATATCGAAGAAGCGTACGTCCTGTCGACGTGTAACCGCGTCGAGGCATACGTCGTCGGGCCAGACCACGTCGTCGGCCGCGCCGCGCTCTCGGAGTTTTTCGCCGGCGTCGACGACGACGCTATCGTGATGACCGACCACGACGAGAGCTTGCGCCATCTCCTGCGTGTGGCCGCCGGCCTTGACTCGGTCATTATTGGTGAAGATCAGATTATTGGCCAGGTGCGGTCCGCCTACGAGGACGCCCGTGATGCCGGCGGAATCGGCTCGATGCTCGAGGCCGCCGTCACGAAGGCGATCCACGTCGGCGAACGCGCCCGGACCGAGACCGCGATCAACGAGGGCGTCGTCTCGCTTGGCTCGGCCGCGACGCGCCGGGCCGCCCAAGAGATCGATCTCGAGGGGGCGACCGCGCTGGTCGTCGGGGCCGGCGAGATGGGACAGCTCGCCGCCCGGAGTCTCGCGGCCGCCGGCGTCGACGAACTCGTCGTCGCCAACCGCACCGTCTCGCGTGCAACACAGCTCATCAGCGACGTCGATGACGAGACTGCCACCACCGTTGTCTCGCTCGAAGATCTCGAGCGGGTCGCAACCCACGCCGACGTCGTCGTCGCGGCGACCGGAAGCGACGAGCCGGTGCTCGAACCCCGCCATCTCGAGGGACAGGAGGAACCACAGGTGATCGTCGATCTCGGCCAGCCCCGCGACGTCGCGCCGGAGACCGATTCGTTGCCCGCAGTGCAGGTGTTCGATCTCGACGACCTCGAGACGATCACCGCTGAGACGCACGAGCAGCGAGCTGACGCCGCTGACGAGGTCGAGACGATGATCGACCACGAGTTCGAGTTGCTCATCGAGCAGTACAAACGCGCCCGCGCCGACGAGGCCATCGCTGCCATGTACGAGTCCGCCGAACGGATCAAAGAGCGAGAGGTCGAGACGGCGCTCTCGCGGCTGGGCGACGATAAGGTATCTGCAGAGCAACGCGAAGTCGTCGAGGCGATGGCCGACTCGCTGGTCAACCAGTTGCTCGCACCGCCGACCAAGAGTCTTCGCGAGGCAGCCGCAGAGGACGACTGGAGCACGATCCACACTGCACTCCAGCTCTTTAACCCGGAATTCGGCGGGAACGACGGCCCGATCGCACCACCTTCGATGGCAACTACTGTCAACGGCGACGCGGGCATCGGCGCGACCGACGACGACTGATTCGACGCGGTGGCCGCGCCGCTCGCACTCGATTTAGCACTCGAGACGTACTGGGACTCATTCTCGAACGGTCGCACGAGCGCGCGGCGTCACTCGGCAGCCGAGCGGCGACTGTTACAGTACTGATTTCAAGTTGCAGGCAGCTGGCGCGTTATCGCTGCGGTGCGCCGTACTCGACGTGAACAGTCGGGACGCTCGCAGAATCGGGCGCTTGGTCGCCGTTCCAGTCGACGAGTCGGACGTTTGCCATCTCACCGGAGAAGCGAAAGCGCTGGACGCCGACGTCGATCGATCCCTCGGCGACGCCGCCCGAAACGACGGTTCCTTCGGCCACTGGGTCGGCCGCCAACATCTCGAGGTCGCCGTCGACGGCGACCTCGTAGTTCGAGGGGACGCCACGGCCGACGATCGTCACGAGATTCGGCAGCTGTGTGTCAGTTGGTTCCGAGTCAGTTCGGTTTTGTACCGGCGTATCGCGTGCCATGCTCCGATAACCTGGGTATCTCATCATAAGCTTTCCTGTCGAGAAAATGGTAACAATCCGTGAATACGAGCACGGGTTATATGACGTGTCACGGGTAGAGAAACGGCGGTTCTGGCACAACCGCAAGACGGTCGCGGGTGTCCCAGGACGCAGTTGCTGCTGACCGCCCTCAGTAGAGGTCGTTGAACGACTGGACGCGATAGTCGCCGAGGACACACCGGCCACGGCGCTCGTGGCCGACCCGCTCGACGTGGATCGCGTCGAGCCCGGCGTTCCAGGCTGCACCGACGTCGTTTGCACCGTCGCCCGCGAGTACGCCCTGATGGCCGTTGTGCGCGACGCCGAGGTCGACCATGACGCGCTCGACAGGATTGGGGTCTGGTTTCCAACCTGTCTCCTCGGTACAGCACAGTTGCGCGTCGAACCAGTCGCGGATCCCGACGTGGTCCAACACGGGTTCACAGAGGAACTCCTGACAGTGGGTGACAAGCCCCACCGGTGCGTCGAGGTCGGCGACGAACGCGGCGTCGTCGTGGAGGTAGGTCTGTTCGGCCCGCACGAGCGGGTCCTCCTCTTCGTGAAAGGCGGTCCAGAACTCGCGAGGATCGACGCCCCATTCCTCGAGTTGGCGGTCTCGAGAACCGGTCAACCCGTTCCAGAGGATGTCGGCTTCCCGGTCGGTGAACTCACGGCCCAGCCGGTCGCCGACCCGGTCGAACACCCCCCGCGTGTACGACCACTCGACGTCGACGAGAGTGCCGTCGAGGTCGAGCAGCCAGAAATCATAGTCCGGTTCAGCGGCCATTCGGACACAGATGTACGGGATTCTCGACTAAATGCCTGTCGGCAGCCCGGCACGGATGACGACGGTCGTACCGACAGCGAACTGGCGGCCACTCGACCACCGACTCGACAGGGGTGGCGTACTCACTACCGAGTCGCTCGTCGCCGGTCGTTCACGTACTATGGCTGCTACTATCTATCAGATACCGTGACGCACGGGCTGTCTCTCGTTTGTCTGATCGAGTGCCGTTAGAGGTCGATCCCGCCGTTGACGTCGATGACTTCCCCGGTGATGTATCCCGCCTCTTCGCTTGCGAGATACCGAACGAGTCCGGCGATGTCGCTCGTGCTGGCGAATCGGTCGAGCGGGATGTCCTCGCGAATCTCCGCTTGCACGTCGTCCGGGATGGCCTCGACCATCTCGGTCCGGGTGAAACCGGGTGCGACACAGTTGGCGGTCGACCCCGACGGTGCCAACTCGAGGGCAAGCGAGCGAATAAAGCCGAAGAGGCCGCTTTTGGCCGCCGCGTAGTTCGCCTGACCGACGTTGCCTTGTTTCCCGACCACGCTCGAGATGGCGATGAGACGGCCGTCGTCGGCGGCTTTAATGTCGTCGTAGAACGCGTGCGTGCAGTTGAACGCCCCGTTGAGCGAGACGTCGATCGCGCGGTGCCATTCCTCGGGACTCATGTCGGCAAAGAGCCGGTCCTGCGTGATCCCAGCGTTGTTGACGAGGACATCGATCTCGCCGAGTTCGTCGTGGACGCCCTCACGCATGGCGTCGACGTCGTCACGGTCGGTGACGTCGGCTTGAACCGGATACCCCTCTCCGTCGCCGTCGGTATCGCTGATCGTCTCGGCGACCTCGTGGGCGGCTGCTTCTGACGAGCGATAGTTGACAACGACGGTCGCACCGTAGCGCCCGAGTTCACACGCGATACTCCGTCCGATCCCTCGTGATGACCCAGTCACCAGACACGTCTGGTCCGCAAGTGGCTGCCGAGACGGCAGTTCCAAGCCGTCCGTCTCCTCGAGTAGTTGTGCCGTCATTGTGATCCCTCCAGCAGGGCACGCTGTTCCGTTTGGGTATCATGCGGGGATGCCTCCGACGCATGCCGTTCCACGGCTGTGAGCCACTCGTGGACGGTATAGGTCCGCTTACCGTCGGCATGATCGGAGTTCGTGCATGGAACGATACCCTGCATGCTCTCGTCCGTGTCGTCGTAGAACACAAACGCCACCAGCGGGACCCGAATCGTCTCACTCGGGTCATCGATCCCGAGCGGTGAGAGGTCGATCTGCTGTCGACAGAACCCCGGCTCGAGCGAGTAGCCGTGCTCGGTTGCCCACTCGTCGAACTCGGCGACGAGTTCCTCCCGGGTCGGCTGGTCCGTGTCTCCGATCGCGCGTTCGGCCGGCCACTGAGAGACCTGCACGTCGGCGAGGGTGCCGGTTTCCTCGAGCGTCCGTACCCGCTCGAGCAGCGCGGTGAGCCGCTCGGAAACGGCAGTCGGCACGTTCGAGCGCACGTAACAGTCGACCCGAACGTCTCCCGTCAGGTCAGTCTCGAGAGCTGGAATGTCGGCGGCGTTATCGGCAGACATAGCAATCTCCAGTGCGCTGGATGAGATCTTGCGCGGCGAGCGACTCGAGGACGGCAAAGAGGGTGAGTTTCGGCACTCCGAGCATCTGCTGGAGATCGGCCGCTTTCGCCTCCTCAGTGAGGAGAACCGAGAGATAAACGAGTTTCGCCTGTGGTGATGTGATTTCGTCTGGAACTGCGAGTTCCCCTGCTATTGCCAACTGGTGTTCGCTCGTAGACATCACCGAAGACGCCCACAAGCAATTATATAAAGATGGAGAGAGGTGTGGTATCGATGACCAATATTATCCATAGCATATATTATTACCACCTAATATTCGATGTGAATCAACAACGTGGGATCTCGATGTACGCACTTGATCGGTACATACCGTACGGCAGCGGCCGTTTCACGGGCGATTGCGACGAATCACTGATCGACGGCGGTGGTCGGGCACGAACTGATCGTCGTTCCGTAATGTCATCACAGCCAATACTTTCATATACCAGATCGTGATACTGGCGCGTGGACTAGTGGGAAGTCAACAGTTCTATCACGATGATTCGATCACCAGAGTCGAGTTCCGCGTCTCGAGCAGCCGACGCTGCCGGACCACACTGCGATACGGACCGCCGGAGGGCACGCCCTCCAAATCGACCATACACGAGCGGAAACGGAGGTGAGTGGTCGTGAGCGACGACGAGACGGTCTACGTCGCTGCCGGTACCACCCGCTACCACGAATATCGCGAGTGTCAGGGCCTCTCTCATGCGCGAGAGATCTATGAGCGACCGCGCTCGAGCCTACCCGAGGAGTTTACGCTCTGCAAGCTGTGTTCGGGGGCGTATCACCTCGACCCGTCCGACGGGCCGATGGTGACGGCAAGCCGGCTCGAAGAACTCGATCCAGACGATGTGGGCTGAGCCAGTCGAGTGATACGGGCTCCTGTCACTGGTTTCTGATGTCCCCGCAGGCCTAGTCGTCGGTCTCGGTCACTCGAACGCTCGAGCCCAAATACTTCGAGATGACTTCCGAGACGGTGTCGGCCTTGAACGGCTCGAGATCAGCCGCGATTTCGGCTTTCAGGGCGTCGAAATACGCCTGGTCGGTCTGTAGTTCTCGGAACTCGACCGCCTGGACGGTTCGTTCGGGAACGCCGAGCCACTCCGCGGCGAGGCGGCGGCCGTAGTCCTCGTCGCCGATCTCGCCGCGCCACAGCGTGTCCCGGAAAAAGAGCCACCCTTCGGTGCCCGGTTCGGGTGCCTCGCGAAAGAGCGTGAGCGTCGTCTCGGCGCTGCTCGGCTCGATCGAGACGGTGTCGTGGGCCGGCTCGATGCGAACCCGGACACGGAAGGCGTAGCGGGCGTCCATCGGGGGTGGGTGTTATCAGTTGTGTTCGGACTCGATCAGTTCTGCCATCTCGATGTCGTCGTCGGTAATGCCGCCTGCCTCGTGGGAGGTCAACCGGATCTCGACGCCGGAGTAGCGGATGATGATTTCCGGGTGGTGAAACTGCGCTTCGGCGATCTCGCCGACCATCTGGGCGAAGTTGACGCCGCGAAGATAGTCGTCGAACTCGTAGACCCGGACGATCTCGTCGTCCTCGCGCTCCCACGCCTCGGGGAGTTGGTCGTCGATCTCCTCGTCGGAAAGCAGATCAGCCATATGGGGTCGAACGCAAGCCATCCAAATAATGATTGTCCCGCGTTCCCATTCGGTCGCCATCTCGCGATTCGTGTCCATTATGGCCGATCGGCAGCCGACCGACCATCAGTTGGGTCGTGATTCTTCGCCCGCGGGCTGGAGTTCGGCATCGACCAACGTCTCGTAGGCGCGGCGGAACCGCTCGGAGAGCGCCTGATGTGAAATGTCTAATTTATCGGCCAACTCCTCCATCGAGACGCCGCGTGGAATCTCGAAGTAGCCGTGCTCGAGGGCGGCCTCGAGGGCCTCTTGCTGTTCGGGCGTCAGTCGCGTTTCGTGGCCGTCGGTGTCGGTTATATCGGTAATCCGCCGGAGGTCGGCGTTGATCCCGCGCTCGACCAGCCGGTCGTAGGTGTTACAGAGTTGGTCGCGGGTGCGGTAGCGGACCGTCACCTGCCACCAGCCGTCGCTTGCGCGTGCCTCGAGGAGGGAGCCGCCGTCGGCCAGCACCTCGTTCCAGAGGCGATCCGTTTCCGTCTCCTCAGCAAAGGCCACGTCGTACAGCAACCGCGAGTCAGTTTCGACCACCAGTTCGGCGATCTCGACGGACGGATCGGCCGCAAGCGCGGATTCGACCGTCTCGCGATCGACGCCGATCACCCACAGCGACGGCCGCGTCTTCGACACCGAGGATTCGAGTTCGAACGTCGCCTCCGGTGCGCGCTCGAACGTGGTCGCAAGCGCTGTCTCCGTCGCCGGAAGCCGGAGGTCAGCTATCGTCGACATCACACGTTGTACACCACCATCGCGTAAAAACCGCTGTTGCGGTGAGTCTGACTGTCGGGATCGGTGATAGTCCACTGCCCGACTGCGTCGACCAACAGTCGGCCGCGCGACCACGGCCAGCGGGGACGGCCACACCGACGCTCGAGCGACACCCGTCCACTGCTGCCCGGGGTACTATCGGCTGGTCGAGTGTGGCCCCCGTATGCGGTATCTGGAGATCACGGTTCCAGAGGGGAAACGACGGGCCGTCCTCAATATCCTCGATGACGAAGGGATCGACTACGTCGTCAGTGACGAAACCAGTGACCGGGAATACACCGCTGTGGTTCGGTTTCCGGTCCCGACCCAGGCCGTCGAGCCGCTTCTCGATCGGCTCAAGCGAACCGGCGTCGGCGACGAGGCTCGCGTCGTCGTGATCGACGCCGAAACGGTCATTTCGGAGGGGTTCGCGACGCTGCAGGAACAGTACAGTTACGGCGGGCAGACCGGCGCGCGTACCTCGAGACAGGTCCTACGGACGAAAGCCGACGAACTCACGCCCCCGTTTCCGATCTACGCCGCGATGCTGTTGATCAGTGCCGTCGTCGCGACCGCCGGACTGCTGGCCGACTCGCCGGCGGTCGTGATCGGTGCAATGGTCATCGCGCCGCTGCTCGGTCCTGCGCTCGCGGCCAACATCGGTATCGTCACCGGTGACGCCCGGCTCAAATACACGGGGTTTCGCTATCAGATCGTCGGCGTCGGACTGGTGGTCGCCGCCTCGATCGGGCTCGCGGTGCTCGCTCGGCTGGCCGGCCTCGAGCCTGCAGGGGTCGACATCGTCGTCGCCACCGAACTCGAGGAGCGGGTCTCGCCGAACCTGTTTTCGCTGGCGGTCGCGCTGGGTGCCGGGATCGCCGGCATCCTGAGTCTCACGCGGGGCTTTTCGGAGGCCATCGTCGGCGTCATGATCGCCGCAGCACTCATTCCGCCCTCCGCTGCGGTCGGGATCACGGTCGCCTGGGGGATGTCTGGTGCGGCGACCGGCGCTGCAGCCCTCGTGATCGTCAACCTCCTGTCGGTCAATCTGGCTGCGCTGGCGACGCTGTGGGTCGCCGGCTATCGGCCCCAGGGGCTGTTCGAGGTGTCGCCGACGCGACGGCCGACCTATACCTACGCGGCGATCTTCGGGATCGGCTTGCTAGTTCTTGCCGTGCCGCTTGCCAGCGTCACCCTACTCGACTTTCATACGACCGAACTCGAGTCGACCACCGAAGCGGAGGTCGAGGACGTCCTGACGGACCCCCGGTACGAGGAGTTCGAGATCGAAGACATCGTGATCGAACTCGACGGCAACTATCCGGTGCAGTCGGTCGACAGGGTCATCGTCACGGTCTCGAGTCAAAACGCCGGGACGGAGCCGGGACTCGCTGACCGCCTCTACAGGGAGATCAGCCCGCACACCGACGACCCGATCGTCGTCGAGGTCCAGTACGTCGTCGCCGAAGAGCGCGGGCGTCCCGAGCAGGGAGACACTGCCAACGGGCAGGAAACCGACGCACAGGGGGGACCGCTTCGGGTCTCGAAGGCTCGAGCCTGACAGGGGCCGCCGGCTCAGCGACCGGGGAGCACCGCCTTGAGATGCTCGAGCGAGAGCAGCGACGTTGGCCGGTCCATGTGGACGCCGATCTCGCCCGACAGTGCGCCGAGACCGAGTCGCTGGATCGGCTCGGGCAGCGAGTACGCACGCCGAATCCAGTGACCGAGTTGCTGTTCGCGTGCCAAGTCGTCGCGCCAGGCGCGTTCGTAGGCCGAGAGCGTGGTCGGCCGATCGGGGTCGATCTCGCGGGCGGCGTGGTCGGCACTGGTCATGCCGTAGAGAATGCCGCCGCCGGTGAAGGGCTTGGTCTGGGCGGCCGCGTCGCCGATGAGAAACGCCCGTTGGGTCGTCACCCGATCCGGTGGACCGATCGGGATCGCACCCGAGCACCGATGGGAGACGTCGACCTCGTAGCCGTCGATCAGGTCCTCGAAGTGTTTGGTCACGTGGACGCCCGGCGGGGCCGCGAGACCGTACTCGACGCCGGCCTCGCCGCGTGGAATCCGCCACGCGAAGAACGTCGGCGGCGTCAGATGCACATCGACGAAATCCTGGTGGTCGTCCTCCTCTGAAAAGGCGAGCACACCGTGGAGGAACTCGTCGGGCTGGGGGAGACCGAGTTCGTCCCGGACTCGCGAGCGTGGCCCGTCACAGCCGGCGACCATCTTCGCCTCGAACTCGACGACGCCATCGGGCCCGTTCGCGACGACTGCAACGCGATCGTGGTGTTCGGTAACCTCGGTAACAGTGTGGTCCTCACGGACGTCCGCGCCTGCCTCTCGAGCCAACTCGGCGAGGTGTCGATCCAGTCCGACGCGGTCGATAACGTTCGAGGCGACCGCCTGCTTGTAGAAGGGATAGGCGTCGCTTCGGGGCCCACCGACGTGAAATCGTGCACCGTAGATCTCGTTTTGGAAGAGTTCTTCGCGAGCACCTGGCCCCGTGAACTGCCAGATGTCGGTGCTCACGTGGCCCGAACAGGCCAGTGGCTCGCCGATACGGCCCTTCTCGAGGGCGAGCACGTCGTAGCCGTCCTCGGCAGCCCGGCGGGCAAACCGCGCGCCCGGCGGCCCGACGCCAACGACGACGAAATCGTACATGTCCGCCACCTTTCCGGCGCAGCCTAAATAGCTTCTCGAGATGGCACGGCTCGTCGTATGTCTCGCCACACTCGGACCTCGTGCGATGTCCGGTAACAGTATACCCTTTATGCGACGGCTGTCTATCAGGACGTATGAGTGAGAGAGCGCCACAGGATGACGCTGCGGCGGCGTTCGCCAGTCGGGCCGAGGCTGCTCACGGCGAGTCGATTCGGCAGCTCGTCGCGTTCGGGGACGCCATCCGCGGCGACGACCGCGGCGTCCACACCGAGGTCGAGATACTGGTAGTCCTCGAGGACGACGATCCGGAAACCGAACGCGCCCTCGAGGCCGAAGCCGAGACCGTCGGGAGAGAGCACGGCGTCGTCATCTCGGTGTACGTGTTGCCCGCCGAGCGAGTCGACGCGAACGCGGACCACCCGTTCGTCCGGACAGCACTCGAGGAAGGGCGAGCGTATGTGTAGGGCCCGAGCCAGCAGTCCGGCACCGCGTCGGTCTCGAACGAGTCGTGGAGGGACGAGCGACCGATGCGAGTGACGCTGTTGGGAACCGGTGACACGACCGGCACGCCGACCGTCGGCTGTGACTGTGATACCTGCACGGCGGCACGAGAACGCGGCCTCGAGCGCACGCGGTTCTCGGTCCACATCGAAAACGAGCGCGTCGACGAGTCGCTGCTGATCGACTTCAGTCCCGACTTTCGCTACCAGTTCCTCCGCGACGACGTGTCGTTGCCCGACGCCGCCGTCATCACGCACGTCCACTTCGATCACCTCGACGGACTCGGCAACGTCTTTCGCGTGCTCGACTCGCTCGATGTCTACGCGGCCGACGAGACCGATCCCAAAACCGGCAAGAGCGTCGCCGAGACCGTCGACGACGACTACCACTATCTCGATCCGCTGACCGTCGTCCCGACGACGCCGCTCGAGCCGGTCTCGGTCTGTGGGCTCGAGGTGACGCTGGTGCCGGTCGATCACCCGCCGCTGGTCTGTTATGGCCTTCGCGTCGAAGACCCCGTGACGGGGGCGGCGCTGTCGATCACGGGCGATACGAGCTACGACATCCCCGAGACGTCCCGCGAGGTGCTGGCTGACCCTGACCTGTTGCTTGCTGATGGCATCGTTCCTGCCGACCTCTGTGAGTACCATCCGATCGGTGGCCGTCACGAGGATGCCGAGGGGATTCCCCGGACGTTCGGGACGAAACACATGACGCGAGAGGGTGCCCTCGCAATGGCCGACGAACTGAACGCCGACCGCACGCGACTCGTCCACCTCGCACACTACTATCCTGCCGAGGAGGCGTTCGAGGAGCCTCTAGCGGTCGACGGCGAGAAGTACGTGCTGTGATACGGTCTGCTGTCACGAGTTCACGGTGCAGCCGCAGGCCGGTCGCGGCTGCACCGGCACTGACTGACAGGAGCCGTATGAGAACGGTCGAGAGGCGTCCCCGATCGACGGGCGCGGCCGTTATTTGAACTGATCGAGGCCGGCCTGTCGCCGACGGGTGCCGTCTGGATCGGCCTCCCACGCCGTCTGTCGGTCGCGTTCGGCCTCGAGATCGACCCCAGGAGCCGTCGCCGGCTCGTAGCCCGGACACGAAGGGCCACACTCCGCCGCGGCGTCGACAACCCTGTTTGCCCACGCACAGTAGGGGAGCATCGCACCGCTTTGATCGGCTGGTTGGCAGGCCCCACACGCAGGGAATTCGTACGTTCGCCAGCCCTTGCCGTATGCGCGTTCGGCGAGCCGCCGCCGCGCTCGTGCCTTCGCCTCGGCGGGCACGACCTCGATATCGGTACGACCCGGCTGGAACGCGAGGGGCTCGATCCCCGGCTCGTCGACCGGCAGCGACGCCGGCTCGCGGATCACCTCGATCTCGAGGTCCTCGCTCGCGTCGTCGCGATGAACCCGCCAGACGCCGACCGCGTCGGGGAGCCGGTGCAGATGGGCGCGCGTCACGTAACTCTCGGTCGCGAGCACGACCGCGTCGACGATGGCGAGGCTGACGTCCGTTCGCAGTTGGGCCTCGAGATCGCCCGGCCGGTCAAGGTCGGGTTTGTTCTCGATACCGACGAGCCGACCGTACCAGTCGGGATACCGGACGGTCTGGCGGACGTATTCGCGATTGGCCGCTGCGCTGGCGGTGTGGTCGCGTTCGAAGAAACCGAGCTCGAGCGCGCGGTCGACGGCACGGCGCGCCCGCTCGGGGTGACAGTCGAACGCGTTTTTCCAGTAGCGGGCCCGGCCGGTGCCGACCGCCGAGGCGATGGCCGCGTCGGGGATCGACTCGCTCGTGATCGCGACGCGCTCGTCGAACGCGGGGCCGGGCTCGACGCAGACGATATCGAGGATGCGGCCGCCAGGTTCGGCGACGCTCGCGCCGAGCTGGCGGGCGACGATCCCTTCCCGCCGTGACTCGAGGTGGGCACAGAGCTCGAGTTCGAACGCGAACTCGGACACGATATCGGGGAGGGGCGGCTGCGAGAAAAGTCGTCGGGTTCGGTGACTCGGGGCAGCAGTCGTTCGACATCGGTCGGCAGCGACGAAAGGATAGCTCGCAACCTTTATCAAGCGCACAGCGGAATCACTACCTAAGATTACTCATCGTCTTATGGTAGGAAATCGACAACCGGAGGTGAACATCGGGCTCGTCGGCCACGTCGACCACGGCAAGACGACGCTGGTGCAAGCCCTCAGCGGCTCGTGGACGGACCAGCACTCAGAGGAGATGAAACGCGGCATCTCCATTCGGCTCGGCTACGCCGACGCGACGTTCCGTCACTGTGAGGGACTCGACGAACCCGAATGTTACACCGTCATGGAGGAGTGTCCGGACGGCTCCGAAAGCGAGCCGTTGCGGACCGTTTCGTTCGTCGACGCCCCGGGTCACGAGACCCTAATGGCGACGATGCTCTCGGGTGCCTCGCTGATGGACGGCGCGGTGCTGGTCGTCAGCGCCAACGAGCCCGTCCCACAGCCCCAGACTGAAGAGCACCTGATGGCGCTCGATATCATCGGCATCGACAATATCGTCATCGCCCAGAACAAGGTCGACCTCGTCGACGCCGACACCGCCCGCAACAACTACGAACAGATCAAGGAGTTCGTTGCAGGCACGGTCGCCGAAGACGCTCCGATCGTCCCCGTCTCCGCGGGCCAGGAGGTCAACCTCGATCTCCTCATTCAGGCGATCGAAGAAGAGATTCCCACCCCCGACCGGGATCCCGACACCGACCCACGGATGCACGTCGCCCGCAGCTTCGACATCAACAAGCCCGGTACGACCGCGGCGGATCTTTCCGGCGGCGTCCTCGGCGGCAGTCTCGTGCAGGGCGAACTCGAGGTTGGCGACGAACTTGAGGTCCGACCTGGCCGTGAAGTCGAGGAAGGCGGCAAGACCGAGTACGTCCCGATCGAGACGACGATCCGGTCGCTGCAGGCCGGTGGCGAGACGGTCGACACCGTCACGCCGGGTGGCCTGCTGGGCGTCGGCACCGGGCTCGACCCCTCGCTGACGAAAGGCGACGCGTTAGCCGGCCGGATAGCCGGCCCGCCGGGCTCGCTCCCGCCGACGTGGGACGAGTTTACGATGGAAGTCGACTTGCTCGAGCGGGTCGTCGGCGCGGAACAGGGCGAGACGGTCGACGAGATCAGCACCGGCGAACCGCTGATGATGACCGTCGGCACGGCGACGACCGTCGGTGCCGTCACCAGCGCCCGCGAAGGCGAGTGTGAGGTCAATCTCAAACGGCCCGTCGCCGCCGAACCGGGAACGAAGATCGCGATTAACCGCCGCATCGGTGCCCGCTGGCGGCTGATCGGACTGGGAACACTGACGGACTGAAATCGATGCAGACGCCGCGGGTCGCCCTCGATACGAGCGCGCTCATGATGCCGGTCGAACTCGACGTTCGGTTGTTCGACGAACTCGAGCGACTGCTTGACGCCTACGAGCCGATCCTCCCACAGGCCGTCCTCGAAGAACTCCGTCGCCTCTCCGAGAAGGGCGGCCAGGAGGGAACGGCCGCAACCGTGGGCCACGATCTGGCGACCGAACGCTGTCTCATCGTCGACACGGACGCATCGTACGCAGACGACGCCTTGGTCGAACTCGCCCGCGAGGGCAGCGTCGACTACGTCGTCACGAACGACCGCCCGCTGCGCGATCGGGTGCTCGAAGCGAGCAGACCGGTAATTGCATTACGCGGGAGAAACAAGTTAGCGATCACTCAACCATAGATGTACAAACGGGTTAGATTGAAGGATACGGTAGAAGTACCGCCGGAAGAGCTTGGCGACGTGTCGCCGGGGTTGGTCAAGCGACTGCTCCAGGACAAACTCGAGGGACGGATGGACGAAGAAGTCGGAAGCGTCGTCTCCGTCACCGAGGTCCACGACATCGGCGAGGGAGCAGTGCTCCCGAACCGGCCAGGTGTCTACTACGAGGCCGAATTCGATGCGGTGACGTTCGATCCGCAGATGCAGGAAGTCGTCGACGGCACCGTCGTCGAGGTCGTCGAGTTCGGTGCCTTCGTCGGCATCGGTCCCGTCGACGGGCTGCTTCACGTCTCCCAGATCAGCGACGAGTATCTGGCGTTCGACGGCGAAAACCAGCAGCTCTCCTCGAACGAGTCCGACCGGACCCTCGGCGTCGACGACGCCGTCCGGACCCGCATCGTCACCAAGAGCATCGACGAGCGCAACCCCCGCGACTCGAAGATCGGCCTCACTGCGAAACAGCCCGGCCTCGGCAAACACCAGTGGCTCGAAGAGGAACGCGAGAAACGCGAAGCAACCGCAGGTGAATAACCATGGCATCGAACCGCCTCGTCTGTCGTGAGTGCCACCGGGTCAACGAACCGGACGCCGAGACCTGTGAGGCCTGCAACTCCTCGTCGCTGACCGAAGACTGGGCGGGCTATGTCATCATTGCCCACCCCGAGGAAAGCGAGATCGCGACGGAGATGCAGATCACCGAACCAGGTGCGTACGCGCTGAAAGTCCGCTAAGATCCGTGACTCGCGACGAGCCAGCCGACGAGACGCCCGCCGACGAACAGCTGCTTGTCCTGCCTGACGACCTCCGCAATGAACTCAAAGAGCCGCTGGGCCCGATCGAAACCGACGCCGAGCGACTGCTCGAGGCCGTCGACGGTCCCATAATCGCCGTCGGCGATGTCGTTACCTATCACCTCCTGCAGGCGGGTCGCCAGCCCGACGTGGCGCTCGTCGACGGGCGGACGAAACGCGAGGCCGTCGACGCGGAGATCCGCGAGGCGGTCACGGCCGGTGCGAGTCTCGAGGTGACCAACCCACCGGCCGAACTCGCCGCGCCGGTCGTGCGGGCGCTTCGGCGTGCGCTCGCGGCGGACGACCCGACGACGATTGTCGTCGACGGCGAGGAGGATCTGGTTGCGCTGCCTGCCATCGTCGCCGCGCCCGACGGCGCGAGCGTCGTCTACGGCCAGCCTGACGAGGGGATGGTCCACGTCACCGTGACCGACGACCTTCGAGACGAGATGCGCGCCCTGCTCGAGCGCTTCGAGGGCGATACGGAGCGGTTCTGGGCGTTGCTCGAGGGCGCAGAATCGAACGGCGAGTAAGACGGCGGTTGCTGTCGGACAGCGGATTTTCTATCGATTCGGTCGGACAGTGCAGTTAATCCGCGTCGAAAAATACAGACCCCGCGAGCGACGTCTGAGCCGACCGCCCGTCAGTGGTCGTGGCTGTGGTCGTGATCGTGTGAGTGGCCACCGTCGCTGGCCGCATCGCCGAGGTCGCCGCCACCGGCGACGAGCGCATCGTGGTCGCCGCCCATCATATCCATGTTCTTCAAGGTGTCGCGCTCCTCGAACTCCTCGACGGCGTCGAGGAGATCTTCCTGGGTCAGCGTCGTCCGGTCTTCGGTCAGTGCCTCGAGGACGGCTTCCCGAAGGACCATCCGGAGGTCGCTGCCGGTCAGTCCCTGCGTGACTTCAGCGATAAGTTGCGGATCGAACTCCTCGATATCCATCGTGCGGGTGATAACGTCGAGGATGTCTGCCCGCATGCCGCGGTCGGGTTTGGGGAAGTTGATGATCTCGTCGAAGCGCCGCCAGGCGGCGTCGTCGAGCTGGTCCGGATGGTTCGTCGCGCCGATGAGCAAGACGTCGTCCTCGATCAGCGAGATGTTGTCGATGCTTTTGAGCAGGGTGTTGACCGCACGTTTGAGTGCGGCGTGTTCGTCGCTGCGGCGAGTCTTGGCGACGAAGTCGAACTCGTCGATAAAGAGGATACACGGCGAGAGCCGTTTGGCGACCTCGAAGGTCTTGTCGACGTTTTTCGCCGTCTCGCCGAGATACTGCGAGGTGATCATCGAGAGTTTGACCTCGACGAACGGCAGGTCCATGTCTTGAGCCAGCGCCTGTGCGGTCGATGTCTTCCCGGTGCCGGGCGGCCCGACGAACAGCAGCTTTCCGATCTCGCGCAGCCCGATGTTCGCGAGGTATTCGCGGTGTTCGATCGCCTTCGATATCTTGTCGAGTTCGTTCTCCTGGTCTTTGGTGAGGACGAGATCGTCGAGTGAGGTCTCGACCTCCTCTGGGGCGCGCACTTCGACGAGGTCGAGCATCTCCTCGTCGTCGTCCTCGTCGAAGTATTGGTTGAGTAGCCCGTCGATCCAGACGCGGTCGGCCTGAATCGGTCGGTTGCGTTCGCGGGCCTCCTCGTGCGTGACGTCGAAGTCGTAGTCGTCGTGGCGTTCGAAGTATTTCGCGAGCGTCGGGTTCTCAAGCACCCGGTCTTCGTCGACGCGCTCGGCGAACCACTCCTCGGCCATCTCCTGTTGGGCGAGGGTGATCGTGCCGGAGAACTCATCGCGTTCGGTAAACATCAGCTCGGCGATGGCCTCCCACGGGCGGTCAACGCCGGTCGCCTCTCGGGCAGTGGTCGTCGTTACTGATAGCGGACGACTGATCCCGGCGGGTTTGCGGTTGGTACCGCTGTTATCCCCGTCTCCGCTGTCGTCGTCGACGCCGCCGGTCCAGTATACGCGGCGGAACGACGGCGGGAGATCGTTCTCGTCTAGCGTCCGGTCGTCCGAATACACGCTCGTCGTGAGCAGGAACTCCACGACGTCGAGCGCCGCATTACTCATTCGGTCATCATACTCACTACTCATTCTTAACAGCGTCGTCATGCGTCGCGTCTGCGACGGCATTTCACTCACAGCCCCGGTTATGATGCTGAATTGAGCGGACAAGCGGCATAACCGTTTTCGTCCATGGGCTCACAGTGCCCTGTATGAATGTGTTGCTGGGTCTCGGCGGTAGCGACGAGTCGGTGAAGACGCTTCGACGGACCATCGACCGCACGAAAGAGGTCGGCGACGACCTGACAGTCGTCATCGTCGACAAACCCGAGTCGAAACGCTCACAGGACGAAACGCACGATCTGGCGGTCGAGCACCTCGAGGAGGCGGGGCTCGACGACGCCACTGTCGAGAAACTCGAGGGTGACCCCGGTAGTGCGCTCGTCGATTATGCCGAGCAAGGCGAGTTCGACGAGTTGGTCATCGGCGGTGGCACCCTGAGCCCGATGGGGAAAATCCAGCTCGGGCCCATCACGGAGTTCGTCCTGTTAAACGCCCCGACAACGGTCAAGCTGGTGCGATAACGATGGTCGGATCGCGTCAGTATCCGGACGAGCCGTCCGGTCCGTTCCCATCGCCGCCGACGACGGTCGAGGACCGGGAGGGACGGTCGATCGAGATCCGCGCGCCAGCGGCGTTCGCGGCCGACGCACTCGACGATGTCATCGAGATGTACGTCGAGTTCGATCCCACCGATCGGGCACAGGGAATTCCGCCGACCGGTGCGGACCGCATCCGCAACTGGCTCGAGACGATCGCCGAGGACAGCGTCACCGTCGTCGCCTTCCACGACGGCGACGCCATCGGCCACGCGATGCTCGTCCCCGATAGCGACGATCCGGAAGCGATCGCAGAGAAAAGCGGCATCGAGTGGGAACTGGCGATATTCGTCCTGCAGGCCTACCAGCAGGCAGGTATCGGGACCGTCCTGCTCGAGAACCTGCTGGGCCACGCCAGCGACCTTGGTATCAGACGCGTGTGGTTGACCGTCGAACGCTGGAACAACCCGGCGATCGCCCTCTACGAACGGGTCGGCTTCGAGTCGACCGGGACCGAGAGCTTCGAACAGGAGATGGCGATCCTCCTCGACAACTAACGACGGCGGCTACACCGAGAGGACTGGCTGGCTCGCGTACGAGAGGACGTATTCTGCGGCATCCTCGAGGACCTCCACCTCAGCACCGGTCACGGGCTCTCTGGGGAGGACGATGAAGTCGGCGTCGATCGAATCGGCGGTGTCGAGGACGACGTTGCCAGGATGGCGCATCTTCCGCATTTTCGAGAAGCCGTCGTCGACGGAGGTCGACAGCGAGACGTCAGCTTCGGCGGCGAGCGCACGGGCATCGTCGAAAAACTCCTGTGTCGTCTCGAGGATATCGGCCTCGTCGACGGTGCCGTTATCGAGCCCGTAGACGACGCCACGTCCGAGGACGAAAAGCGCGTGGACGGCCGCATCGTAGCGGTCGGCGACGGCGATAGCGTACTCGACGGCGGTGGCTGATTCGTCGCTGCCGTCGACCGGCGCGAGAACGGTGTCGACGGTAAACGGCTCGCTGGCATCCATACACGGCAGTGAGTGTTCCGTGGCAAAAAACCCACCCCACGCTGTGCCCGTTCGCTGTGCGTTCACACGGTTGTCGCCCGGTTCGCCTGTCCGAACGGGGACGTTTAAGCGACCGCGAGCGTAAGTCGTCGATATGTTCGATACGGTCGTGGTCGCTACTGACGGCTCCGACAGCGTCAAACGGGCCGTCGACGTCGCACTCGATCTTGCAGACCGCTTTGAGGCCGACATCCACGCCCTGTCGGTCATCGACGCCAGCGAGGTCGACGCCTCGCCAGAGCAACTCCAGGACGAGTTCCGCACCGCTCTCGAGACGACTGCCGACGCCGCCCTCGGCACGGTCGAGGAGCGCGCCGACCGGGAGCTAACGACCGAGATCCGCGAGGGTCGGCCCGCCGGCGAGATCTGTGCGTACGCTCGTGAGGTCGACGCCGATGTGATCGCGACTGGCACCCGTGGCCGCCACGGTGAGAACCGCCTGCTGCTGGGCAGCGTCGCCGAGCGCATCGTCCGGACGTCACCCGTCCCCGTGTTGACCGTCCGGCAACTCGATTCTGCGACAGACGGTGACGGGACGGCCGCTGACCCCTGATCAGCACCGGCAAGCGGCGGGTCGACGCTCAGACGCTCGCCTCCGGCACCCGAGACCGGCGGTTACTTCCCGACCGGTCTCCCAGCACGTACCATGTACGACGAACTCATCGAGAGCGGCGATCTGCCGCTCGCGCGCAAATCTGTGCTGCCGGGAACTGGCTTCTTCCTGCCCGACACACTCGAGGAGGACTTAGAAGCACAACAGACCGAAGCCGCCCTCGAGGGGGCCGAGGTCGCGGTTATCGCGGATCCGGACGCCGACGGACTGGCCTGTGTCGCCCTGCTTCGCGAAGCCTACGACGACATCCAGAACGTCCCGGAACCGGACGACGGTGAGGCCGACGCTGACGATGACGAGACCGACGAGCCGCTCGAGGAGCCCGAGCCGACACCACACACCGTCGCGCTCATCCCTGCAAGTCCACACGACGTCGAGGACGCGCTGGCTCGCGTCGCCGAGTACGGCGACGACGGGATCGATCTCTTCGTCTGTGACCTCGCACCGGATCGCTACGAGTACGTCGAAGACGAACTCGCGGCTGCCCTCGAGACCGCCGACAGCGTCGCGTGGTACGACCACCACCAGTGGGGCGGCGACGTCGCACAGGCGGTTCGAGACGCCGGCGTCGACCTCGTCGTCGGCGACTCCGACGAGGAGTGTAGCGCCGACGTGGTCTATCGCTCGCTCGAGTACGACTTCGAGCCGATGTACGAGGAGTTGGCGGCAGTCACTCGAGATCACGACCTGTGGCTGCGCGAGGACCCGCGCAGCGACGATCTAGCGGACTACGCCTACTGGACCGATCCCGCCGAGTACGTCGAGGTCGTCCGCGAGTACGGCGTCGACCTGCCCGCGTGGGTCGAGGAGTACATCGCCGAGCGCCGCGTCGAGAAGGAGGCGCTGATCGAGCAGGCAGTCGGCCGAGCAGAACTCCGCGAGATCGGCGGCTACACCGTCGGGATCACCTACGGCCGCTGCTCACAGAACGAGGTCGCCGAAGCGATGCGCGAGCAAGGCGCCGATGCCTCGGTGATCGTCAAACCCGCCGGCTCGGCCTCGATTCGGGGCACCGACGAGTTCGACCGCTGCCACGAGGTCGCGGGGAAGGTAAACGGCGGCGGCCACCCCAAGGCTGCGGGCTGTAAGCCCGACATCTACGACGACATGCTCGACTACGCGAACCACTGGACGACCCGCGGGGCCGTGACGAAGCAGGTTATCCTCGATGCGTTCCGACAGGTCGTCACAGAAGCGGACGCAGCCGAAGACACGGACGAAGACGCGTAATCGTCTCTCTCTGTTACTGTCGCGACGCGAGGTACCGCAACACCAACTGCAGGACGTGGACGAAGACGCCAGCGACGGCGATGTAGACGCCAATCGTCTGCAGTGTCACCGACGCGCCCCGCCGATCCCGAACCTTCCAGATTTCCCACCCCAGCCGAAGCAGAAAGCCGAGCAAGATGAGGGCGAAGCCGGCGAGCAACACCGGCGCGACGAACGTCCCGATCAGAATCGCGACGAGCCCACCGATAAACGCGTAGTTAGCGTACGATCCCCAACTCTCGAATGTCTTCGACCGGGCGTAGACGTACGCCGCGATGATGGCGGTGATCACAGCGACGACGACCGCCGTCACGACGAGAATCGTCAGTTGGGATTCTCGAGGCGCAAAGCGAAGCACGCCAGCTCCGAAGATCCCGAAAGCCAGTTGTAACACTCCCATACCGACGACTGCGAGTCCCGTCTCACCGCCTTCGACACCCCGTTCAGCGATCCATTGGCCTGCTACGATGGCCACACCGTAGACGAACGCGCCGACGATCGGAATCGAAAACAACAGCTCGTTGACCGCTGCGAGCGGCGTCGTCACGAGGACGTACATCAACACCACGTTGAGCGCCATCAGCGCGCTCGCGCCGCCGATTACACGCGCCTCGCGGCTCGAGAGACCGAACCCGCGGCCGGTCTCGTACGGGGTTTCGGTCGAACTCATCGTTCGTTTCCTATGTGATCGTGTGACAAAAGCTGCTGCCCGACAGCTGCCGGTCTCACCACCGGCGTGTCGATCGCTTCGCGATCGTCGATGGCAATCGATCCCTTACGTTTCAGCGTCGGTCGCGTTCCACCGATCGGAAAACGCTGTCCCACACGTACACTGTGCGTAGGCGTGGACCACGTCGCCGTCGGCGTAGATGCCGCCGACCGACTCGTTTTGCTCCTCGGCGAACGCGAAGACGTACTGGACCGCGTGCTCGCCGTCGGCGTCGGTCTCGTCGTCCGGACACTGCCCGCCTGCGAGATCGTCGTCGATCTCGCCTTCGGTACTCATTGCGGACTTGGCGAACTCCATCGCACCGGTGCCAGTCGCCGCTTTGAAGGCGTTGCGGCCGCGCTCGCCGTCGACGACGATCAGGGTCCCGCCGTCGACGCGCTCGCCGAACTGCTCGAGTCGGTCGTCGGAGACGTACGACTCTGCCAGAAAGAGTGCGACGTCGTCGGGCCGCTTGCCGGCCAGAAACTCCTCGCGTTGGGTACTCATGGCCGTCGGTTGGCACTCGAGGTGGAAAAAGGGCGGTATTCGTCTCCTCTCGTCTCTTGCAACGCAAGCGCCACGCGACGACAGGGCCGCTCGTCCTACTGGTCCTCGAGATCCTTCGCGATCTCGCTCAAGCTGTCGCGTGGTGGCTCTCGAGCGTCGTAATAGGCCGTCTCGCCGGGTGCGCGAAGCCCGTAGAGGAAGTCGGGCTCGACGACATCGATCAGCACCGACCCGCCCGCGGAGACAGCGCGGTCGTCGGTCCACGCAGTGAGCCGATCGCTCGCGCCACTTGGATCGCGAGCGCTATCCGGTGTCTCGTAGATCCCCGGGATCGACAGCTCGTCGCCAGTCAGCGCTCGCTGGACGTGTGCAAACAGTTCCTCGCCATCGAGGACGACCCGGACGACCTCGTCTGCCGGAAACGAATCGCGGTCGTCGGCCGGCACCGCGAGTTTGACGCCGGTTGCCGTCTCCGTACACGTCGACCGGACCGTCTCTACCGATGGATGATCGCTCGCAATTCGGTCAGCCATTGAAAATGAATCGAGTGAGTCGCCGCGAGTTACTCGTCGTCGTCTTCGTCCTCGCCGAGGAGGTCGTCGACGTCGGCGCTGCCACGCTCGGTGATCGAGGCGTTGATCTGGGCGACGGCGTCGGAGACTTCACGGCCGCGAACCGTGATGCGGCGTCGCTCGCCGTCTCGCTCGGGGTGATAGCCGGTCTGTCGGTCTTCCATCAGCACTTCCTGCAGGTTCGGGCCAGCGACCTCGCCGTTGAGCGGGCGGCCTGCCTCGTCGGAGCCGCCAGTGATCTCGAGCGTGTAGCCATCGAGGCCGACCGAACCGCCGTCGACTTCGTCGCCGATCGACTTGCCGCTAAACCGGTTTGCGTCCTGGTCCTCTGCCTCGAGCTGATAGGCCATCCCCGAGTCGGGATCGCCGACAACGACAGTGAAACTTGCCATGCACGACGGAAGACGGCCGTCGCTCAAAAGATCATCGATCGGAACCGACCTTTTTTCCGTTCGGGTTCACTGCGTTCATCCTCACGCAAAAAATCTCGACCAAAAAAGGCCGCTCGCTCGGCCTGTCTCACGGCTTTCGGCCGTTCGACTTCCCGCGGCGCTATGCGCCGCGCAGGCCTCGCTCGCGGTGAATATCGGTGAACGGCCTGCCCTTCCCCGAGTCGGACGGCTCTCGCAGCGCTCGAGCCATCCTCCCGGCCGATCGCCGCAGTTCGGTTCCACGCCAATTCCGCTCGAACAGTCAAGTACGTGGACTCCCTACGTCGACGTGTGTTCATCGATCCCGAGCGGCTCGAGGAGCGACTCCGTGAGGAGTTCGGCGGCACGGCCAGCCAGTCACGGGTCGTCGTTCGCCAGGCCGTCGATCTCGCCGACTCCGGGCAGTACGAGGCCGACATGGGCACGACGCTGACGACCGAGTTCGTCGTCGACGAGCTATCGGACGCCCCCGAGGGTACGCCAGCAGAGCGATGGAACTGGTGGCTCGGCTCGCTCGAGCTCGCGTATGGTGACTACGAGCGGTTCGGCATTCGGAAGTATCGGAAATAGGGCAACACCGATTGTCTTCCACGACGTAAGGCTGCACAATGAGTGAGCTGTCGCGACCGGTCTGGCCGGCGTATCCGCTCTCGGCGCTCGTCGCTGGCCTCGGCCACTGTTATCTCGGACGGTGGAAACGCGGCGGGATCTGGTTCGTCCTGTACGCACTCGCACTCGCGTTTCTGAGCGCCCGCTCGCTGTCGGGGGCGCTTGCTCCGGGCGAACCGTTCGTCGTGACGGCACTGCAGTTCGACGCGGTGAGCTACGCGGAGGTGGCCGTGCCGCTTGCGATCCTCCTCGTTTGTCTGCTTGATGTCTATCTCATCGGGTTGACCGAGCGAACTGCCGCCCAGATGGCTGGCACAGACGACCGGCGCTCGAACAGTTCCTGACAGCGTCTCCGCGTCCGAAACCAGTGGAGGCAAACCGATCGAGGCCCAACTCGGTCGTCATGGACGTCCAGTTGCTGGGTGGCGCACGAGAGATCGGTCGGAGCGCGATCTGCATCGACGATACGCTCGTGCTCGATTTCGGGATGGATTCGGGGAACCCGCCGGCGTTTCCGGTCGGCGATGTCGACCCGGACGCGGTCGTCGTCAGCCACGGCCACCTCGATCACGTCGGCTCCATCCCGACGCTGCTGTCGGGCGACGCGCGGCCGTCGATCCACTGGACGCCGCCGACGTACGACCTCACGATGGTGCTGGCCCGCGACACGCTGAAACTCCACGGCGGAAGCTACGACTGTCCGTTTACCGAGGCAGAACTCGCACGCGTCGCGGAGGTCTCGGAGACCCACGGCTACCGCGAGCCCTTCGAGGCCGCAGGCTACGAGATCACCTTTTTCGACGCCGGCCATGTGCCCGGCAGCGCCCACGTCCTCGTCGACGACGGCGACACCCGCCTGCTCTATACCGGCGACTTTCACACCGACGAACAGCGATTGCTCGCCGGAACCACCGCCCGGCCCGAGGCCGACGCCGTCCTCTGTGAGAGTACCTACTCGGACGTGACGCGACCGCCGCGCGAACAGATCGAACGCGAGTTCGCCGAAAGTCTCCGGACCACGGTCTGGGAGGGTGGTACCGTCGTCGTCCCCGCGTTCGGCATCGGCCGCACGCAGGAGGTGCTCTGTCTCTGCGAGGAATACGATCTCGAGTGTTACGTTGATGGGATGGGCAAACGCGTCACGGAACTCTTTCTTCGCGACGAAAACCGGGAGTTCTTGCGCGATCCCGACCTCCTGCGCCGGGCGAAAGGCAACGCCCGGTTCGTCAACGGTCGCGACGGGCAACGCAGGCGGATCGCAGCACAGAACACCGTGATCGTTACCACCAGCGGGATGCTCCACGGCGGGCCAGCGATGACCTACGTGCCAGCGATCCGCTCGCACCCGACGAACAAGATCGCCATGACCGGCTATCAGGTCGAGGGAACGCCCGGTCGCGACCTGCTCGAGACCGGCAGCGCCGAACTCGACGGCCGCGTGATGCGGGTCAGCGCACAGGTCGAACAGTACGACTTCTCCGCGCACGCAGACCGGGATGGGGTTCTGTCGTTTCTCGCATCCTACACCGACACGCCGATCCTGGTCAACCACGGTGATCGCTGCGAGGCGTTCGCCGACGAACTACGCGCGGACGGCTACGACGCGACAGCGCCGGAACTGGGCGAGCGACTCGTAGTCTGATACCGTCGGTCAGCAGTTACCTCCGGTGTGCCGTGACCGTCGTATGGGTGTGTCGACACACGAGGTGTCAGAAAGTGGGTTATCCATCTCTGCTCAACAGTCATACTCTGGAAGGTACCCAAACCCGACAGTGGGTGGGCTTCCCCGTAGACGGAGTTCTACAGCGAGGGTACTGTCAGCGTATTCTGGCAGGAACCACTGTTGCCACGATTGGTCGTCTAATTTCGCCTGAAGGGTGAACTGGCCGTTGCGTGCCGGAAGCGTAGAGTCATCGACGTAGAAGCCAGTTCTGCTCGGCCCGATTTCGTATGCGTCTTCGTACACGCTTTCACCCGCTTCCGTGAGGCGGACTCGAATTTCGTGACTTGTTTCGTACGTTGTACCGATATAGGTCCAAGCGACGATCTCGCACAGGCGAACTGTCTCCTTGCCCAATTCAAGACACCCGCTGCCGATAATAGGGACACTACAGCTACCTAATCGGAGGACAGCACGCCTGTTCATAGTGGATAGTAATCACTTATAGTTGATAATTCCTTATCAATCAATGTGCCACTATGCAGTCTGCAGCCTCTACTCACCACTTATCAAACGGTCGAACAAGTGGTGTGTGGTCCGTTCTATGGCACCTACTGGAATATAGTTACAACCGACGGTATGAGCGTGGTCTCGCAGGTGCCCTTCGCATGGTTTAAGCCTGCGCTGCCTGCATGTCGACACAATGAGCGACGAGAGTCAGGAACTCGGGATCACCGAGTCGAAATCGCACAAGCCCGGCGAGTGGTACGCCGAGGTCGTCCAGAAGGCAGGCCTCGCGGACTACGCGCCGATGGGCGGCTTTATCGTTACGAAGCCCCGCGGCTATGCCCTTTGGGAGGCCATTCAGGACGCGCTGGACGGCTGGTTCAAAGAAACCGGCGTCGACAACGTCTACTTCCCGATGTTCATCCCCGAGAGCTTCTTAGAGCGGGAAAAGGACATCGTCGAAGGCTTCGACCCCGAGGTCGCGTGGGTGACCCAGGGCGGCCACGACGAACTCGAGGAGCGCCTCGCCGTCCGGCCCACAAGTGAATCAATCATCGCGCCGTTCATGGCCGACTGGACGCGCAGCCACCGCGACCTGCCGATGCGGCTCAACCAGTGGTGTTCGGTCGTCCGCTGGGAGGCCACCGAGACCAAGCCCTTCTTCCGGACGAAGGAGTTCATGTGGCAGGAGGGCCACACCGCCCACGCGACCGACGAGGGTGCGTGGGAGGAGGTCTGGACCCGGCTCGGCCAGTACGAGAAGGTCTACGAGGAGGTGCTCGCGATTCCGGTCCTGCGGGGCAAAAAGCCCGAACACGACAAGTTCCCCGGTGCAGACACCACGACGACCGTCGAGGCGCTGATGCCCGACGGCAAGTCCGTTCAGGGAGCGACCAGCCACAACCTCGGGCAGAGCTTCGCCGAGGCGTTCGACATCACGTTCGCCGACGAAAACGAGGACGAACAGACGGCCTACACCACCTCGTGGGGCCTCTCCTGGCGTGCACTCGGCGCACTCATCATGACCCACTCCGACGATCAGGGCCTCGTGCTCCCGCCGACGGTCGCACCCACCCAGGTCGTTATCGTCCCCATCTGGCAGGAAGACACCAAAGACGACGTCCTCGAGTACTCCGAAGCAATCGCCGCCGACCTCGAGGAGGCCGGCTTCCGCGTTGAGCTCGACGACCGCGACGAGCGCAATCCCGGCTTCAAGTTCAACGAACACGAACTCAACGGGGTTCCCCTGCGACTCGAGATCGGCCCCTACGAGGTCGAAGACGAGGAGGTCACGCTGGTCCACCGGCCGGACAACGCAGAAGCCGTCGAGGATCGCGACGAGATCATCGATGCCGTCGACGAGCACTTGGCCGAGGTCTACGACAAACTCTACGAGGCAGCCGAGGAGAATCTGGACGAAAACGTCCGTGAGGCCCACAGCCCCGAAGAGATCCTCGGGACGATCGGCCAACACGGTGGCTACGTGAAGACGCCGTGGTGTGGCGACGAGGCCTGCGAGGAGGCCATCAAGGAGAAGATCGCCGCCGAGATTGTCATGCAGCCGCTGACCGACGAGGGCGGGACAACAGCGGGTGAGGTCCCCGAACCCGAGAGCGACGAGTGTGGCGTCTGTGGCGATCCCGCCGACGAGATCGCGTACTTCGCGAAGTCGTACTGACCGTTCTCCACGTTCGGCTGCCCCGACTGTGGAGTTTTGAGTGGCTGCTCGTCGTTTTTCGAGACCGAGCCGAGGGGACGACAGCAGCGTCAGCGTCCGCCGTCGATACGCGGGCCGACACCAGGAAAATGTATTCATCAGTGACAACTCCGGGGAGTATCACTGAAAGGCGACCCCAACCAATCGTGTGTTTCGTTGTCACCCGGACCTAAGTCTTTAGCCCCATATTGCTTACCGGGGGCGCATGACTAGATTCGTGTGGTGTTCACTTTGGTGGGTGAACACTACGTGCCTCTGACACAGTAACCCCGCTACCGGAAACATCGTTTTTCCGGAGGGGGTTCGAACTGACAGTTCTCGCTCGATAGGTTCGACGGAGCGATTGGAGCGCCAACAGTCATGGCTACGTCTCTGAGCGTGGCTCTTACACGTATGTCATATCTATAAGGTAGCTACAATCACCTTATACTTATTTATATGTGTATATAATACACTTAGTCATAATGGATTAGTCTCTTATAGCTAATCCCGCTACGGGAATGTATGTCACAGCCACATCTCACGCCATCGACTGGGCGTTCACAGGGGCTCGCCGACCCCATGGACGCGCGGTCGAATTGCGGCGTCGGCGTCGTCATGGATCTCGACGGAGACGGCGGCCACGACGTCGTCGCCGACGGCCTCGAGTTGCTTCGAAACCTCGAACATCGCGGGACGACCGGTGCGGAGAAAGACACCGGCGACGGGGCCGGCATCATGCTCCAGACGCCCGATTCGTTCTTCCAAGACGTTCTCGAGGCTTCGCTGCCGGATACCTACGCCGTCGGCTCGCTCTTTCTCCCACAGGACGACGCGGCCCGCGAGGCTCTCATCTCGCTCGTCGAGGACACCTTCGATACCTACGACCTCTCGGTGCTCGAGTGGCGAGACGTTCCGACGAACAACGACGATCTTGGGAAGACGGCCGTCGACTCCGAACCGGACGTCTGGCAAGTCGTCGTCACGCCCGACGATGACATCTCCGGTGACGACTTTGACCGCCGGCTCTACGTCGCGCGACGCGCGCTCGAGAACAAGGTCGAAACGGCCGATATCGAAACCAAAGAGCGCTTCTACGTCGTTTCTCTCGATTCGGATACCGTCGTCTACAAGGGACTACTGAAAGGCGAACAAGTTCCGTCTTACTACCCTGACCTGACCGACGAGCGGATGGACTCGACGTTCGCGATGGTCCACGAGCGGTTCTCGACGAACACGCTCGGGGCATGGCACCTCGCCCATCCCTACCGAAACATCATCCACAACGGCGAGTTCAACACCATTCAGGGCAACATCAACTGGATGCGCGCCCGCGAGACCGACCTCGAGAGCGAGGTCTTAGAGGATCTCGAGGCGGTCAAGCCGATCATCGACGACCCAGACCAGTCCGACACCGCGAGCGTCGACAACGCGCTCGAACTCCTGATGCAGGACGGCCGAGATCTCGAGCACGCGCTGCGGATGCTCGTCCCCGAGGCTTGGCGCGGCGACGAGTCGATGGACGACGACCGCAAGGACTGGTACGACTTCCACGCCTCGCTGGTCGAACCGTGGGACGGTCCCGCGCTCGTGGCGGCGACCGACGGCGAACGCGTCGGTGCCGTGCTCGATCGCAACGGGCTGCGACCCTGCCGGTACGACGTGACCACCGACAACCGCCTGATCATGGCCAGCGAGGCCGGCGCACTCGAGACCGACCCGTCGGAGATCGAAGAGCGCGGCCGCCTCCAGCCCGGGCAACTGTTCCTCGCCGACCCGAACGAGGGACGGGTCATCCCCGATGAGGAAGTCTTCGAGGACCTGACCGACGACCGCTACGGCGAGTGGGTCGCTCAGGAACAGGTCCATCTCGATGACATTCAGACCACGGACGATCACACGCCCCAGGAAGCCGTCGACGGCCTGCGTGACTACCAGGCCGCGTTCGGGTACACGCACGACGAACTCGAGAATCTCATCGAGCCGATGACGAAGAAGGGGAAAGACCCCGTCGGCTCGATGGGTGACGACACGCCGCTGTCGGTGCTCACCGAGTACAACCGGCCGCTGTTCTCGTATTTCAAACAGCTGTTCGCACAGGTCACGAACCCGCCGCTGGACTACATCCGCGAGGAACTCGTCACCTCGATGGAGTCGCGGCTTGGCTTCCAGCGCAACCTCTTAGACGAGTCGCCCGACCACGCCCGCCAGCTCGTCCTCGACTCGCCGATCCTGACGGACGCCGAGCTCGCGTCCATCCGTGAGTGCTCGGCCAACGGCATTACGGCCGCGACGATCGACATCACCTACGAACCCGACAGCGACGACCTCGGCGACGAGCTCGAGGCAGCGATCGAACGCGTCCGCGCGGACACCGTCGCGGCGATCGAGGACGGCCACGACGTGATCGTCCTCTCTGACCGCGGCGTCGACGACGACCGGGTCGCGATCCCGAGCCTGCTGGCGACGGGTGCCGTCCACCACCACCTCGTGCGCAACGGCCTTCGCAACCACGTCGGCCTCGTCGTCGAGTCCGCTGACCCGCGCACCGTCCACCACTTCGCGACGTTGGTCGGCTACGGCGCCGGCGCGGTCAACCCGTACCTGGCCTACCAGACGATCGAGGACCTCACTGCCGGTCCCGACGGCGCAGACACCGAGGTCGCCATCGACGCCTACGTCGGTGCGGTCGAAGACGGCCTCCTGAAGATCATGGCCAAGATGGGGATCTCGACGGTCGAGAGCTACCAGGGCGCGCAGATCTTCGAGGCTGTCGGCCTCGACTCCGATCTCGTCGCGGAGTACTTCGAGGGCACCGAGAACCGCACCGAGGGGATCGGCCTCGCCGAGATCGAGGAAGACCTCCGCGAGCGACACGCGACCGCGTTCGACGACGGCGACGAATCCGACCTCGACCGCCACGGCGAGTTCGAACACCGTTCCGAGGGGATCCACCACCAGTGGAACCCCCAGACTGTCGGCGCGCTCCAGCAGGCCGTCCGCTCGAACGACTACGAGCGCTACGGGGACTTCGCCGACCAGATCAACGACCAGCAACAGAACCTCCAGACGCTGCGCGGCCTGCTGGAGTTCGACTCCGACCGCGATCCGGTCCCACTCGAGGACGTCGAGCCGATCACGGACATCGTCCAGCGGTTCTCGACCGCGGCGATGAGCCTCGGGAGCCTGTCGCCGGAGGCCCACGAGAACAACTCGATCGCGATGAACCGGATCGGCGGCAAGTCCAACTCGGGCGAGGGTGGCGAGCCGCCGGAACGCTTCGGCACCGAAAAAGAGTGCAACGTCAAGCAAGTGGCCTCGGGCCGGTTCGGGGTTACGTCGACGTACCTCTCGAGTGCCGACGAACTCCAGATCAAGATGGCCCAGGGCTCCAAGCCCGGTGAGGGCGGCCACCTCCCCGGCGAGAAGGTCAACGAGATGATCGCCCACGTTCGCAAGTCGACGCCGGGCGTCGGCCTAATCTCGCCGCCGCCGCTGCACGACATCTACTCGATCGAGGACCTCAAACAGCTGATCTTCGATCTGAAGGCCGCCAACGAGGAGGCCGACATCAACGTCAAGCTCGTCTCCGAGGCTGGCATCGGCACGGTCGCCGCCGGCGTCGCGAAGGCCAACGCCGACGTGGTCCACATCTCGGGCCACTCCGGCGGGACGGGTGCGTCGCCGCGCACCTCGATCAAGAACGCCGGCCTTCCGTGGGAACTCGGCCTCGCCGAAGCCAACCAGATGCTCTGTCAGACCGGGCTGCGCGACCGCATCCGTGTCTCGGCCGACGGCGGGATGAAAACCGGCCGTGACGTGGCCGTCGCCGCCCTGCTGGGTGCCGAAGAGTACGTCTTCGGGACTGCCAGCCTCGTGACCTCGGGCTGTGTGATGGCCCGGCAGTGTCACAACAACACCTGCCCGGTCGGCGTCGCCACCCAGCGCGAAGACCTGCGCAAGCGCTTCCCCGGCGAGCCGGAACACGTCATCAACTACATGACGTTCATCGCGCAGGAACTGCGCGAGCTCATGGCTGACCTCGGATTCGAGACGCTCGACGAGATGATCGGGCACGTCGACGTGCTCGCACAGCGCGACGACGTCGACCACCCGAAGGCCCGCAACGTCGACCTCTCGGCAGTGCTGGCCGACCCCGGTAGCGAGGTCCGCCGGAAGCTCCGCGAGCAGGATCACGAACTCGAGGACCAACTCGATCGCGACTTCATCGCGGCTGCGGCCGACGCGATCGAAAAGCAAGAGCCCGTCTCGCTCGAGGCCGACGTCACCAACGTCGACCGCACCGTCGGCGCGATGCTCTCGAACCGGATCACCGACCGCTACGGCGAACCCGGCCTTCCGGAAGATACGATCACCGTCGACATGGAAGGGACGGCCGGCCAGAGCTTCGGTGCGTTCCTCGCCAGCGGCGTCTCGATGCACCTCGACGGCAGCGCCAACGACTACGTCGGCAAGGGGCTCTCGGGTGGGAAACTGACGATCCGCACGCCCGATACCGCCGCCTACGATCCGACGGAGAACGTCGCGATCGGCAACGTCGCGCTCTACGGTGCGACCGACGGTCAACTGTACGTCAACGGCGTCGCCGGCGAGCGCTTCGCCGTGCGCAACTCCGGTGCAAAGGCTGTCGTCGAAGGCGTCGGCGACCACGGCTGTGAGTACATGACCGGCGGTGTCGTTGCCGTCCTCGGCGATACCGGCACGAACTTCGCTGCCGGCATGTCCGGAGGCGTCGCCTACGTCTACGACCCCGACGACGAGTTCAAGGCGAAGGCCAACACCGGCATGGTCTCGCTACACGACGACCTCGAGGAGAAAGACGAGCAGATGCTCCGACGGCTCGTCGAAAACCACGTCGCTTACACCGGTTCCGAACGCGGGCAACAGCTCCTCGACGAGTGGGAGCGCACGCTCGAGGCCGTCGTGAAAGTCATGCCCGAAGCCTACGCGGAGGCGATCTCCGAGCAGGGATCGGACGACGTCCGCAACGAACTGCCCGGCACGCCAGAGGCCAATATCGCGACCGAGTCGGCCAGCTTTGCGGCGAGCGACGACTAAGACGGGCTGCTGTCACTGAGTCCCGGCGCACCCGTCTGGCAAGGCTGCGGATGTGCCGGCACTGACTGACAGGATCCGTCTGCAACGAGTCGGCTCGAGTTATCGGCCGAGCGTGTGGAACTCGTCGTTGGGTTGCATCTCTGCGAACATCGCCATGCGATTGCTGAGGTTGTAGAAGGCGGCGACGGCACCGATGTCCCAGATCGCTTCCTCGCTGAACCCGGCTTCGCGCAGCGCCTCGAAGTCGTCCGGTTCGACCTCTGTCGGCCGCTCAGTGAGTTTGACCGCAACGTCGAGCATCGTTCGATGGGCCTCGTTGATATCCGCGGTCCGGTAGTTCGCGACCAACTGGTCGGCAAGCGTCGGGTCTTCGGCATAGATGCGCACGAGCGCGCCGTGGGCGACGTTACAGTAGTAACAGTGGTTGACACCGGAGACAGCGACGACGATCATCTCGATCTCCTCGCGTGCTAAGGCGGTGTCCTCGACGAGCGCGTCGTGATACTGGAAAAAGGCTCGGAAGTGGGAGGGTTTGTACGCAAACGCCGAGAACACGTTCGGGGGAAAGCCGGCGCGATCGGTTTCCTCGGCGATCCGCTCCTGAAGGTCCTCGGGAAGGTCTTCGAACGCGGGGACGGGGAATCGCTCCATCGCGTCGTCGTTGAGTTGCGGATCGGTACCGGGCTCGGAATCGGTGTCGGTCATAGGTGCCGATTCACACGCATTGGTAATAACTCACGGGCCCGATTTTCACGACTTCTCGCTGACGAGACCGCCAGCGTTGACCGCCGCCTCGCGGACGGTGTCGGCGTCCGGCACGGCGAGTAGATGCCCTGCGCACTCACAGTCTGAAGCTCCGAAGCCGTCGACCGGTGTGCCCGGCAACTGCGCGGCCAGTTCACACTCCCGATCGGCGTCCGGGAAGATGATCGCGGTCTCGAGGGTCGTCGCCGGCCGGCCGAGCAGGTAGTCGATGTGCCAGTGGCGCGTGTCGCGGTCGCCAGCAGCGAGTTCGCGGTGGCGCTCGACGCGACTGAAGCCGCCTGGACCGAACGCGCTGCCGACGTAGGCGTACGTGCCGGCCTCGAACGTGCGCTCGCCAAGCGCACCGACATCGAAACTCGTCGTCTTGGGAACGTCGATCACGAGAACGTACGTGCCGCTCATATGGAACGGTCGGGTAAGCGACCGAAAAACGGGCGCGATTTCAACTCGCACTGACAGCGGCGGAGACCATCCGGCGACAGGGGACGCTACCGGGACTGACACGGCTCGTCGTGGACCCGATCGTCGTCGGTGGTCGCACCGCACTCGTGAACGTGACGGGTGCTAGCCCGCCTCGAGCCGTCAGGGCCGGTCCGGCTGTGACAGTTCGGTCCCCACCTCGTACCCCTGCTGTGTGTTCCGTCCTGTGTTCGGGCTGGCTGCGAACAGTCCACGAGCCGGTTCGTGATCGTACTGGATCCACTGGGGGAGAAACTGGGCACCGATCAGCTTCCGAATGGCGAGCTGTTTGTGCCGGGTGTTCGGTGCTCGCTGCTCTGTCAGCCGCAGATCGACGATGCCGTCGAACACGTACTCGGCTTCGGGAGTGTCGTCTTCGTCTGCCGTCGACGCAGCGGCGACGATCGGGACGAACCGTGCCTTACAGACCGTCGCTCGGATCTCTTCGACGAAATCGTGGACCTGCCGGTCCTGAAAGACTCGCTCGAGTTCGTCCAGCGAGTCGATCGTGACGAGCCCGGTTTCGCTCATCTCGAGGTCGTCGAGCGCGCCGACGAGACTGTGGGTCACCTCGCTGCGGTCGCTCGGATCGCGCACCTCGACGATCGCGTCCGCGGCCGCCTCGCCGAGAAACGCCGGCCACTCTGTGCGCTGGGCCCTGAATCCGTCTCGGTCGTCGAGCCGGTGGGTATAGCAGTCGATGATTCGTAGCCGACCGTTCTCGAGGGCAGGCAGAACGTTCCACCCGTTCTGATAAAAGCGCTCGAGCGTCGCCGTCGGCGGATTCGCAAGCGAGACGACAACGGCGGGTTCGCCGCGCTCTAAGGCGCGCCAGACGAGTTCGATCCCGAGTTCGGCCCGGCTGGTTCCTTCGTCGCCTGAGAGCAGGAGAAACGAGTCGGCGGGGATGCCGTTGGGGACAAGCGAGTCGATCGGCTTGACTCCCGTTACGACCCGTTTGTACGCCTGTGGATCGGGCAGTGTCGTGTTGTCGTCGGCCTCGCGGCAGGCAACCGAACAGTAGCGGCCGTCGTCGCTGGCGACGGGATCGCCGGGGATCGGATAGTGACAGTGGTCACACTCGAGTGGATACTCCGCTGTGCGCTCGGGCCAGTGCTGATCAGACATGTCGACGCGCTCTACTACGGAGGAGTCAAAAGAACCCTTCCCCGTTGGTCACTCCACTAACCGATCGACAGTCAGCATACGATTCGATTGCGTGGGAGCGGCCATCAGCGGCGCAGCACGTCGACGGCCCGCTCGAGAAATCGCAGAAACGAACCGGTCGGTGTGCCGGGCATGTAGACGGGGACGTCGGGGTCGTCGATCGGAACGCCAGTAATCGGGTCTCTGGGTTCGGAGTCGCTCATACGTACGTTTTGCGCCGAAGCTATTTACGTATGACCAAATACAACCCGAAATAGCAAACAAAGAATCGTCATTGATGAAACTGCACACGGTATCGAACGCCATGGGCTACCGGAGACTGTCGCCCGAGGAGCCCCGATACCGCGAGCGATCCTGGATGGGGTGACTCCCACGGCTTTAGGACTGCAGCTGTCTGAGTCGCTCGACTCGTCGCGCCGTCGACGGTCGCGCCGCGAGCCGTTCGTGGAACCGACTTCGCTCGTCAGTCACGTCCGAAGACGCTTCGTAGACGCTCGCGAGGGTGTCAGCACCGACCGCTCGAGCCGCTCGACGGTCGGCAGCGAACTCACACCGCTGGAGGTGCCACGTGAGCAGCGGCCACGTGATGAGCAGGCCGGCAAGCGAGACAAGCAGCGACAGCCAGACGGTCAGCGTCACGACGAGTGCCGTGAGAAACGCCACGACGAGGGACCGTCGCTCGAGAAGCCGAAACTCATCGGCAGTGTCGACGCGCGCACACAGTGCTGTCAGTTCGTCATCATCACAGGCGTCGAACGCGTAGTCGGTTGCGTACAGCCGCCGGTTCCCGGGTGCCCCATCGAGATAGAGTCTTGCCAGTTCCATTCCCTTACCCGGAATGACGCCGGCGACCGTCGCGGTCAGCCCGACACGGTCGGCCGCGGCCTCGAGCCGCCGCCGTTGCTCGGCCGTCGGCTCGGAAATCGTCTGCGAGAGCCGAACGCGAGATAGCGACCAGCCGTAGGTGCCGACGACGAAGCCGACGAACAGGACCGGGATCAACCATGGCGACGGCTCCGAGGCACCGAGAAGCGCTGCGAGGGGTGCAATCGAAATCAGACAGATGATCGTGAGCGCGACGAGGTACTTTCCGAGCCGGGCGACTGCCACCGCGGCGCTGATCTCGAGGTCGCGTCGTTTGCGAACGGATGGAAAGACGCCGAGGTACGCGATCAGAACTGCGATAATCGTTCCAGCTGCCGTTGGAACCCAGGCCAGCGGCGTCGCGAGGCCGCCGACCACTGCTGGATGGAGCGACGAGAGGGCTGCCTCGGTCGCACCGATGAAGCCGGAAAACGCGAGGACGAGGAGCGTTGTGATGCCGACGACGCCCAGGAGTCGGTACGTCCCACGCGATCGCCGATCATCGTTCCCGCCCTGCCGGATCGTGTACCACCCGTACACGCGCCCAGCACCGTAGCTGGCGACGAGCAGGCCGAGCCAGAGCGTGAGTGTCGCAATCATGCTTTTTGGTTATATCTAATTGGTTGATAAATGTATCAACTTGATACGAATTCAGGTACCGAGTGATATGCAGGCGGCTCGTCGCTGCACGCCGCTTCCCAGCCACCGGGCAGCGCGACGAGGAAAAACACATGACCTAGGGGTGTGTCAGAACCGGTATGTTCGAGAAGTCGACGTGGATCCGCCTCCCGCGAAACGTCGTCGTCGGCCACGGCGTTCGTAGCGAGGTCCTCGACGTAATCGATGACCTCCATCTACAGGGGCGACCACTGTTCGTCACGAGTCCGACGCCTCGAGCGGTCGCCGCCGACCCCATCGCGGCCGACTTCGAGGCTGCCGGGATCGAGCCGGCGATGGTGACGGTTGAGAAGGCGACGTTCGACGCCGTCGAGCGGGTGATCGATGTCGCCGAGGACGAGGACGTCTCCTATCTCGTCGGCATCGGCGGCGGCAAGGCCATCGACATCGCGAAACTGGCCAGCTATCACCTCAATATGGGTTTTTGTTCCGTGCCGACCGCAGCGAGCCACGACGGGATCGTCAGCAATCGCGGGTCCGTCCCGAACGGAGACTCCCGCCACAGCGTTGCCGCCGAGCCACCGCTGGCGGTCGTCGCCGACACTGGTATCCTCGCGGACGCGCCGTGGGAGCTGACGACCGCCGGCTGTGCAGACATCATCTCGAACTACACCGCGGTGATGGACTGGCGACTCGCCAAGCGACTGCAAGACGTCGAGTTCTCCGAGTATGCAGCCGCACTCTCCGAGATGACCGCCGAAATCCTCGTGGGCAACGCGGATCTCATCCGGCCGGGGCTCGAGGAGTCGGCCTGGGTCGTCACCAAGGCGCTGATGTCATCGGGTGTCGCGATGAGCATCGCCGGCTCCTCACGGCCAGCAAGCGGAGCCGAACACCTCTTTTCACATCAGCTCGACCGGCTGGCACCCGGTGCGGCCTTACACGGCCATCAGGTCGGCGTCGGCTCGATCATGACGGCCTACCTCCATCAGGGAGAAGACGGGCTCTGGCGGGACATTCGCGACGCGCTCGCGAGCATCGATGCACCGACGACCGCCGCCGAACTCGGCATCGACGACGAGGTGATCGTCGAGGCATTGACGACCTGCCACAAGATCCGCGATCGCTATACGATCCTCGGTAACGGGATGAACGAGCAGGCGGCTCGAGACGTAGCACACAAAACGGGCGTTATCGACTAACGTCGACGAGCACCGCGCGGGTGTCGATTCAGATGTGCTCGTCGAGGAAGTCAGCGATTTCCGAATAGGCCTCGATGCGATTTGCGAGCTTCGAGAAGCCGTGGCCTTCGTCGTCGAAGATCAGTTTCCGGACGGGCACGCCGTGGTCACGGACCTCCTCGACGATCTGTTCGGCTTCGTCGACTGGAACGCGAGGGTCGTTTTCGCCGTGAAGAACGAACAGCGGCGCTTCGATCTGCTCGACGTTGTTGATCGGCGAGATTTCCTCGAGAAAGTCGCGATCCTCGGCGAGCGAGCCGTACTCGGCCTCGCGGAGTTTGCGCCGCCAGTCGCCGGTGTTCTCGAGGAAGGTGACGAAGTTGGCGATGCCGACGACGTCGATGCCGGCAGCCCAGAGGTCCGGGTATTCGGTCAGCGCGGCGAGCACCATGAACCCGCCGTAGGACCCGCCCTTGGCAGCGATCCGATCGGGATCGATCGCGGGATGGTCCTGTAGCCACTCGACGCAGGCCTCGATGTCGGCGACCGAGTCCATCCGCTTTTCGACGTCGTCGAGCGCTGCGTAGTCGGCCCCGTAGCCCGACGAGCCGCGCACGTTCGGCTCAAAGTAGGCGTATCCGCGGTCGAGGAAGTACTGTTTGACACTCGAGAAAGAGGGTCGGCGCTGGCTCTCGGGGCCGCCATGGATGTCGACGATCACGGGCGTCTGGCCGTCCTCGTGGTCGTCCGGTAGGGTCAAAAAGCCGGGCACCTCGAGGCTATCGAAGCTCTCGACGTGCACGAGGTCGGACTCGTCGAACGCCTCGTGGGGAATTCCCGCAGTCGGCGCGTCGGTCCAGCGCTCGGCGTCGCCAGTCTCGATGTCGACGACAAAGACGTTCGTGTTGACCGTATCCCCGGTGGTCGACAGGGCGAACCGCTCGGCGTCGGGGTCGAAACTCACGCCGCCGGAGATGCCACCCGGCAGCTCGGGTTCGGGAAATTCTTCGTACTCTGTCGGCTCATCCGCGTCGAACTCTCCGACCGTCAGCTCGGTGTAGCCCTCGACGTTGCGCGAGCAGACGAAGCGACCGGTTTCGTCGTCCAGCGCGATCCCGTCGACGTTCCACCCATCCCCGTCGATGACAGTCTCGAGGTCACCGCTCTCCACGTCGAGATAGGCCAGATACAGGGTGTCGGCGTTGCCCTCGTCGGTAACCAGATAGATACCCTTGCTGTCGGGGGCCCAGCTCGCGCTCTGATAGCGGACATCGCCCTCGTGGGGCGTCAAGTGCTCGAGTGTCGGCTCGTCGGCCTCGAGATCAAGGACGTAGAGGTCCTGATCGAAGTTGGAGTAGGCCTGCGAGACGAGCAGCCGGGAATCGTCGGGGCTCCAGCCGGCAAGCGAGAGCCAGCCGTCGCCTTCGTAAACGAGCGTTGCGTCCTCTCCCGTTTCGTCGCGATCCTGGACGTAGATGTCGAAGACGGACTCGTCACGGCGATTCGAGGTGAAGGCAAAGCGGTCGCCGTCGTGGCTCCAGCCGCCCCAGCGGTGTTTCGCGTCGGGCATCGCGGTCAGGTTCTGTATTTCGCCGGTCTCGGCGTCGAGTCTAAAGAGCTGGGCGCGCTCGTTGCCGCCCTCGTCCATCCCGAAGATCAGTTCCGGCTGCTCGGGCGACCACGAGGCGAAGGTCACCCGCTCGTCGTAGAAGGTGCGCTGTTCGGGCCAGCCGCGGGAGGTCTCGAGCGTCCAGACCTGCGCGGTCCCGGTCGTGTCCATCAGGAAGGAGAGTCGCTCGCCGTCGGGACCGAACGATGCGCCGTAGGCGCTGCGGATGTTGAGATAGCGCTCGATGTCGTAGCTTCCCATGCCAGAGGCGTACGGACCCGAGTCGGTAGTCATTTCGGTCGCGGCAGCCCTGATCCGGCCAGTGTCATCGGTCGGCCGCTCGAGGGAGTCGGTGTGTGGCCCCGAAAACGCCCGCCGAATAGAATGAAAAAAGTGACTTTATAGCCCGTGGCTACGTGGCGGCCGAATATGCGACTCGCGTTCGTCTCGTTCGAAACAGTCCATCACCGCGATAGCGAGACGAACCAGCGGTTTCGGACGATCCTCGAGTTACTCGCACAGCGAGGCCACGACGTCCACTGTTACTGTGCCGACTTCTGGGCCGACGAGGGGGCAACCCTCGAGCGCGAGGGGATTACCTACCACGCGGTCGTCGACGGGCCGGACGCCCACAGCTCGTTTCTCGCCCGCTTGCCGTTCGTGCTTGCGGCTGCGAACCCGGACGTGATCCACGCCAGCGCACAGCCGCCGCGTCAGGTGCTCGCGGCTCGCGCGGGCGCGGCGCTTGCGCGGACGCCACTGGTCCTCGAGTGGTACGGCGACGACGGCGTCCCAGAGACGCGCTGGACGCGGCTTGCGGCTGGTCGACCCGATGGGATCATCACGCCGTCGGAACTCGTTTCGACGTGGACCCAAGAGATCGGTGCCGACGGTGACGTCGTCGATATCATCCCGAATCCGATCGACTGCGATCGGATTCAGGACGTCGACCCGGGCGAGGACGTCGACGTGATCTACGCACGCCGTCTCGACGACGGGGCCAACCTCGAGAGTCTCCTGTTGGGGCTGGCCGAACTCCGGGATCGCGACTGGCAGACGATCGTCATCGGTGACGGGCCCGAACGTGACGCCTACGAAGACCTCGCGAGCGACCTTCGTATCGACGATCGAGTGCGGTTCGTCGGCGACCTCGAGCTCGACGAGCGGATCGCAGCCTACCGTGGCGCACACGTCTTCGCACAGACGGCCGAACGCTGTGTCTTCCCGACGGAGATGCTGTGGGCGCTCGCATCGGGCTGTGTCGGGATCGTCGAGTACCACGCGAACTCGAGCGCCCACGAACTCGTCGAGGGCTGGGAGCGGGGCTTTCGGACCACCAGCGAGGACGAACTGGCCGAAGCCATCCTTGCGGCGGGCGATCTCGAGGACCGCACGTATGAGGATCGGTTCGCCGACTACGATCGGTCGGCAGTGGCCGAGCAGTATCTCGAGCAGTACCGGATGCTGCAGGAAGACCACGGACTTCTGTGAAGCCGCCGTGCAGAGGTACCTATATGTTGGCGCGAGAGAAAATACGGCTATGGACGATCGCTGTGAGTTCTGCCGACTCGCTGACGGCGGCCAGTCGGCACACGTCCTTTATAAGGACGAGTGGACGATCGCCTTTCTCGATCGCAATCCGGCCACGAGGGGCCACACGCTCGTCGCGCCGCGGGCCCACATAGCGGACGTCTTGACGAGTGACGACCCAGGCGCGGCAGCCGTCTTCGAGACCGTTCGGACCGTCGCCAGCGCGCTCGAGACCGTCCTCGAACCCAATGGGTTCAGCACCTTCCATACGACCGGGCCGCTGGTCGGGACCGTCGATCACGCACACGTCCATCTCGTACCTCGATTTGCCGACGACGACGTTTCGCTCTCGCTGGCGCGACGCGAATTCGATCCCGACGAGGCGGCAGCACTGACGGCGCAGGTTCGAACGCTGCTTTGAGACAGCACACGATCCTCGAATGCGGACTGATCTCGTCTGCTGGGTGACGAACGTCCGCCCTAGAGATCGAATTTCGCGGCCGCCGTCTCCATGTCCTTGTCACCACGCCCCGAGAGATTCACGAGGATCGTGTCGTGTTCGCCTGCTTCGGCCAACTCGATCGCGCGAGCGATCGCGTGGCTGGACTCGAGTGCCGGGATGATGCCCTCGGTTTCGCTCAGTTCGCGGAACGCGGCCAGTGCTTCGTCGTCGGTGACGCCCGTGTACTCACAGCGGCCGACGGCACGGTACATGGCGTGTTCGGGGCCAGCACCGGGGTAGTCCAGTCCCGCCGAGACGGAGTGGACCTCGACGTCGTCCTCGATGACGCGCGTTTTCATCCCGTGAAGGACCTCGTCTTTCCCGTCCGCGAGCGGCGCAGCGTGTCGTGACGAATCGGTCCCTTTCCCGCCACCTTCGGCACCGTAGAACGCGACCTCGTCGTCGTTACGGAAGGCATGAAAGAGGCCGATCGCGTTCGACCCGCCGCCGACACAGGCGACCGCGGCGTCGGGTAACTCGCCGGTGCGCTCGATGATCTGCTCGCGGGCTTCCTCGCCGATGACCGACTGGAAGTCACGCACCATCCGCGGGAACGGGTCGGGGCCGACGACGCTGCCCACCAGATAGTGGGTGTCCTCGACGTTTTCGGCGAAGTCCTCGAGCGCAGCGTCGACGGCGTCAGCCAGCCCCTCGTCGCCACGGGTGACCTCGTTGACCTCCGCGCCCATCAGGCGCATCCGGAAGACGTTCATCTCCTGGCGCTCGATGTCCTTTTTCCCCATGTAGATCTCCGTCTCGAGGTTGAGTAAGGCGCCGACCATCGCCGTCGCAGTGCCGTGCTGGCCGGCCCCGGTCTCGGCGATCAGTCGCTCGCGACCTGCCTTTTTGGCGAGCAGGGCCTGCCCGAGCGCGTTGTTGACCTTGTGTGCGCCACCGTGGAGCAGGTCCTCGCGCTTGAGATAGATCTCGGCACCGTAGCGTTCGCTGAGATTGCGTGCGTAGTACAGCGGACTCGGACGGCCGGCGAACTCCTCGAGTAAGCCACGCAGTTCCGACTGGAACGCCTCGCTTGTGGCAACGTCGTCGTAGGCCGTCGCCAGTTGCTCGAGCGGCTCCTGAAGCGGCTCGGGGACGTATCGCCCACCGTATCCTTCGAACTCTCCGTTGGACATATGCCGGTCCATTGCGCGCTCACCGTCAAGTAAGTTCCGTGGCGTCGATGACGGCGCTCTCGTCTCGAAAGGGCGCGTCAGTCCGTCTCGCAGCCGCTGGCAATCATTTCCGCTATTGGTGACAGGGATGGGCCGCTCGAGTCGGTTGAAGATACGCCGACCGCGATCGCGATGCGATCAGAACAGCACGAGCAAGAGTGCAAGCGAGAGACTGCTGGCGACGAGCAGTGACAGCATGACGACGAACGCGGGCACCAGCCCCGTCTGACGGAGGTCTCCGAGCTGAATCTCCGTGCCGAGGCCGACGAACGCCAGCAGGAACAGCCAGTTGTACGCGTGCTCGATCGAGGTCTGCTGGGCCGTCGAAAAGACCCCGAGACTCGAGACCGCGGCGAGTGCGAGAAAGCCGACGACGAACTTCGGAAACTCCGCCCAGAGGGTTCGGACGGAGGGTATGTCGCCGTCGCCGGTTCGGGCGTAGTAGCTCGCATACGCGAGGACGACGACGCCGATCAGGGCGTTGCGCGAGAGTTTCGTCATCGTCGCCCACTGGCCGGCAACCTCCGAGTGGGCAAAGCCGACCGCGACGACCGGCCCCGTCGAGAACATGCTGACGCCGGCCCAGATCCCAAAGACAGTACTCGAGAGTTCCAGTAGGTCGCCGACGATCGGATAGACAGCGATCGTAATCGCGTCGAACAAAAGCACTGTCGCCGCCGCATAGGCGACCTGTTCTTCGCGCGCGCTGACGGCACCGGCGACCGCGACGACTGCCGAGACGCCGCAGATACTCGCTCCGGCTGCGAGCAGCGAGCCCAGCCGTTCGGCCAGCCCGAAGACGTTTCGCGCGAGCAGTTCCACGACGATGAGCGTAAGCGTCGCAACCGCGATCACGACGAGGAAGACGCGGCCGCCAACCTCGAGGACAGTCTCGACCGAGATCGACGCACCCATGAGGACGATCCCGGCACCGAGCCAGAGTTTGTGTGTCGCAATCCCGGACTCGAGGCGCGCTGGAATGCCGACACCGTTCGTCACGACGACGCCGAGTGCGATAGCGAGCAACAGATTGTTGACGCCAAGTGACAGTGCGAGTCCCCGCGCTAGCAGTGCGCCGAGACAGAGGGCGAACACGCCCGGCAGGAGACGACGGATGGCCATCTCGTCACCAGGGGATCTGCAACTCGAGTGCGCTGACCAGTGCGACGATCATCCCGCCGACGATAACGCTCTTCCAGTCGCGTTCCAGCGCCGACCAGCGACCGGTCACGGTTTCGGCGGTCGGCCGCCATCCATCGATCGACATATATGCTGGTTCCGAACCTCGCTACAGTTAACGGTTGCCGAATCCGTCGGAGATTTGGGAAAATATTTCCGCAACTGGTGACGAAACCGCCGGCGGGCACCGAGTCGGCCGACCGCGCACACGCTCAGCGGTCGACGCTGCCCAACACGATGTCGAGACTGCCGAGCGAGGCGACCAGATCCGCGATGTACTCGCCTTCGGCCATCTCGGGCAGTGCAGAGAGGTTGTGGAAACACGGGCTGCGAATCTTGAATCGAGCCGGCGAGTTCGAGCCGTCTGCACGGATGTAGATGCCGAGTTCGCCTTTCGCGCTCTCGACGGCGCGGTAGGTCTCGGTGTCGGCGTCCGGCTTGAGCGTCCGCGGGACGTTACTCTGGACGGTTCGTTCGTCTTCGGGCCACTCTGCGAGCAGGTCGAGACACTGCTCGATGATCTTTGCGGACTCCTCGACCTCGCGCAGTCGGACGAGCACGCGTGCATGGTTGTCACAGCCGTCCTCGGTGACGACGTCCCACTCTACGTTCTCGTAGTAGCCGTAGGGATCGTCCCGCCGGAGATCGTAGTCGATCCCCGATCCGCGAGCGACCGGCCCGGTACAGCCGTAATCTTTGGCGACTTCGGGTTCGAGGATTCCGGTGTCGAGCGTCCGAATCTGGAAGATTTCGTTGCCGGTCAGCAGGTCGTGGTACTCGTCGACCTTCGCGGGGAGTTCGTCGAGGAAGTCACGGCACTTCTCGATGAACTCCGCACGGGGTTCGGGCAGGTCCCAGCAGACACCACCCAGCCGGAAGTAGTAGAACATCATTCGCTGGCCGGTCAGGTCCTCCAAGATATCCTGGACGACCTCGCGGTCGCGCATGCCGTACTGGAAGATGGCGGTGAAGTCGCCGTAGACGTCCAGCGCGAACGTCGAGACCGCCAGGAAGTGCCCGAGCATGCGGCCGAACTCGGTCGCCATCGTCCGCAGGACCTGCGCGTAGGCGGGCACCTCGATATCGGCGAGGTCCTCGATCGCGCGGGCGACCGCCCACTCGTTTGGGAGGTTCGCCGTGTAATCCCAGCGGTTCGAGTAGGGGATGATCTGATGCCGGTAGGTCCCCTGCTGGCACATCTGTTCCTCACAGCGGTGGAGATAGCCGATGTCAGGCACGACGTTCGCGACTGACTCGCCGTCTAACACCGTCTCGAGGTGGAGCACGCCGTGGGTCGCCGGGTGGTGGGGTCCGATGTTGAGAAACATCGTGTCCGACTCGGGGAAGTGCCGGTCGCCCTGCAGTGGGTTTGCGTGTTCGGCATACCGGACGACCTGTGGCTTGTCCTGATCGTAGTCCAGCGCCAGCGGATGACCTTGCCACGATTCGGGGAGGAGGATCCGCCGGAGGTCGGGATGGCCGTCGTATTCGATGCCGACGAGGTCGAAGGCTTCGCGTTCGTGCCAGTCGGCGGTGCGAAAGACCGGCTCGGCGGACTCACAGACCGGCTCGTCCGTCGGCAGTGGGACGACCAGCGTCACCTCGTGGGTCCGCTGGTCGTACTTCGTCAGGTGGATGAGCGACTCGTAGCGGTCCTCATACTGCTGGGACGTGAGACACGTGAGGTGGTCGAAACCCGCCTCGTCGCGCAACAGACGAACCACCTCCCGGACCTCGTCCGGTCGGATCACGAAGGCGGGCGCGTTCTCGTGGTCGTCGCGCCCGATCGCGTAGTCGGAAAGCAAGGCCTCGAGGGCGGTCTCGTCGACGCCCTCCTCGCGACGGTGGTCGTACTTCGGATCGATGCGCTCGTGCTCGGGTTCGGGCTCGGTTGTTTCGCTCATTGGGCCGGACACCACGCCGACGGCCGGCGTCCCCGAAGGATACAGGTGACGCGGAGATGAGGGTTTTCCCGCGTTCCGGTGACTCTCTCCGTTGGCTACCCGATCGGTGTTGCAGCTGTCGCGGCCACGGAAATCGTTTATGTATCACGTCGTTCGTAGCGTAGGACATGACTCGCGGGATCGGCTGGTTCGACTCGTTTCGTGCGGTCACCCCCGACTGGAGTGTCGTGCTGCTCGGGCTGGTGACCCAACTCGGCGACGTGTGGTTTCTCGGCTTCCTCGTCGGGGTCGTCTACTGGGCGGCGGTGCCGGACCGCCGTGACGAAGCCGCGACCGTCCTCGGGGTGACGCTGGCCGGCCTCTCGCTGATCACGGGTCTGAAAGAGGTCTTCGCGCTCTCGCGGCCCGACCGGGTGTTCGTGGCAGTCGAGACGCTGCCGGAGACGGTCCACCCGCTGTATCGGGCCACTGCGACGGCGACCGGCTACGGCTTCCCGAGCGGCCACGCCCTCATGTCGACGATCGTCTATCTGAGTCTGGCCGAGTATCTTTCGCTCGGGACGCGCCGGCAGCGATACCTCGGCGCGGCGGGGATCATTACGGCAGTCAGTTTCTCCCGCGTCGCGCTCGGCGTCCACTACCTCGTCGACGTCGTGGCCGGCATCGTCGTCGGGCTGGTGTTTCTGTTGCTCGCGGCCGGACTCTGCGACCGGTATCCGGACCACCGCGGCACGATCGGATTCGCGATCGCGGTCGGCGTTGCTGTGCTCTCGCTCGTGCCGGCCCGGACGGATCCCGATGCCGTCCTGTTGTTCGGGACGTCACTGGGCGCGTTTGCCGGCTGGCAACTCGCCGTCCTCGTTCGCGATCTCGAGGCCGGTAACGGGCCGATCCGGACCAGCCGGCCGCTGATCGCCAGAGCAACCGTCGCGGCCCTCGTCGTCGTCGGGCTCGCTGCCGTCACGGTCTCATACTGGGCCGTGCCAGTGATCGCCGGGAGCGGCCTCCTCGGACTGGCCGCTGCCGCGTTCGTCACGGCACCGGTCCTGTATCGCTCGGACCACGTCAGTGACCTCGTCCGGGGATCGCCCACTCGATCGCAATAGGCCGTCACACTGGCACTCGAGATCAGTCGCGCTCCGCTGACTCGTCGTCTGTCGCGTCCGTGTCGTCAGACTCCGACTCTGATTCGTCCGTGTCGGGTGGATCGGCCGTCATGTGCGAAGCGTCCTCCGCGGGACTCTCGTCCGGTTCCGTGTCTTCGGTCTGGGTTGGCTGGGCCTGTCGCGGATCCGGACCTGTGGCCTCGCTTTCCTCGTCGGCCAGCGCCGCATCGGAGACGTCGACCGCCACCTCGTCGTCCTCGGTGTCGCGTCGCGGGTCTTTTGCCGCTGCTCCGAGATCGGGTCTGGACCGGGATCGGTCGTCGTCTGGCTCTTCGGTGAACGCGACCTCGGACCCCTCGTCTCGCGTCTCGTCTATCTCCGGCTCATCCGCGATCTCGCCGCCGGGCTGGACCTCGGACACCCGGCCGGCATCGACGCGGTCGGCGGCGGCGCTGGCCTCGTCCGACGTTTCTTTGCCCGCCGTTTGGCTCTCGACGTCCGGAACGCCCTCTCTGCTCGAGCGGCGATTCTGGAGCCCGAGCCCGACGAGTGCGCCCCCGGCGATGCCAAGTGGAATCGCCCGTGGTTGGTTCGCGGCCAGCGATCGGATCGCCGCCCCGAGCATGAGTCCGCCGCCGACCAGCGGCAGCGTTCCGCTCTCGAGTGCATCGGCTGTTATCGCGGCGGCTCGTCCGATCGGTGCGTCCAGTTGCTCGAGGTCGTCGCCCTCGTTCGGCGAGATGTCCGTCGTCGCGTCGTGATCTGTGTCTGTCGTCATTGGAACGCTATCGATCTAGCCGCTACGGCGGGATGAATATTCGACCGGCAGATGACTACCTACGGTTCCGACGGTGGCGAATACCGGAGCACGCGATCCGATGGCGACTGCGGACGGAACTGCTCGATATCATACACTGCCGAGACCGTCGGTTTCCGCTCCGGTAACGGATGATTTCTTCGGTTTCCGCCCTGCATGCTCCGGGCTGACGACCTTCCCTGTCTGTCGTGGAGTACTCTCCTATGTCGGAGTACAACGGACGTGACGACGAGTCACATAGCACTGTGCGAAACGTCGTTCTCGTCGTTCTCGATACGGCTCGAGCGAAAAGCGTCGATGCGCAACTGATGCCGACGCTAACGGATCTGGCTGCGGCGGGAACCCCCTTCGAGAACGCCTTTGCGACCGCGCCCTGGACCCTGCCCTCTCACGCGTCGATTTTCACCGGGACGTATCCTTCCGAACACGGCACCCACGGCGGGCACACCTATCTCGACGGCGACCTGCGAACGCTGCCCGAGGCGTTCGCCGACGCGGGATTCGAGACGATCGGCGTCTCGAACAATACCTGGATCACCGAGGAGTTCGGCTTCGACCGCGGATTCGACGACCTTCGCAAGGGCTGGCAGTACATCCAGTCTGACGCCGACATGGGGGCCGTGGTTCGCGGTGAGAACCTTCGGGAGAAGTTCGCGGCAACGCGAAACCGACTTTTCGATGGCAATCCGCTGGTTAACGCCGCCAACGTCCTCTACAGCGAGTTCGTACAGCCGTCGAGCGACGACGGCGCTGACCGGGCGAGCGACTGGATCGCCGACTGGCTCGGCAGTCGAGACGGCGACCGGCCGTTTTTCCTGTTCTGTAACTTTATCGAACCTCACGTCGAGTACGATCCCCCACGGGAGTACGCCGAGCGATTCCTCCCCGACGGTGCCAGCTACGAGGACGCGACCGCGATCAGACAGGACCCCCGTGCCTACGACTGCGAGGAGTACGACCTCTCGGATCACGAATTCGCCATGCTCCGGGGCCTCTATCGCGCGGAACTGGCCTACGTCGACCACCAGCTCAGCCGACTCCGGACCGCGCTCGAGGATGCCGGCGAGTGGGAGGACACCCTGTTCGTCGTCTGTGGCGACCACGGCGAGCACATCGGCGAGCACGGCTTTTTTGGCCATCAGTACAACCTCTACGACACGGTTCTCAACGTCCCGCTCGTGTTCTGTGGCGGTCCCTTCACCGATGGAGAGCGACGCCACGACCTCGTTCAACTACTCGATCTCCCCGCAACGCTGCTCGAGACGGCCGGCGTGGACGATCCTGCGCTCCGCGAACAGTGGTCGAGTCGGTCGCTTCATCCTGGCTCGAGCGACGACGACCGTGACGCGATCTACGCCGAATACGTCGCCCCTCAGCCCTCGATCGACCGGCTCGAGGAACGGTTCGGCGACATCCCCGAGCGCGTTCGGACGTTCGACCGGCGGCTCCGGGCGATCCGCACGGCCGAGTACAAGTACGTCTGCGGCGACGACGGCTTCGAGCGGCTTCACCGTGTTCGGACCGACCCGCTCGAGCACACCGACAGCAGCGACGACGCCCAGCGAGCGCAGACGCTTCGTCGCCGACTCGAGGAACGGTTCGACTCGCTCGAGGCGGCCAGCGAATCGGAAGACGAGGCGTCGGCAGACGTCGAGATCCGTGCAGGGACGAAAGACCGACTCGCGGAGCTGGGCTACCTGTAGCGGGCGAACAATCATACTGCACCCCCGTCTCGGCGTCGGCGACGAACGCAAGGCGGCTTCAGCAACGACGGTCGCAACGTCACGCTCGACCCCGTCGGCCGGCGGTCATCGCTTGGTCGGTGGGCAGTCGCCGATAGTCGCGTGCTCACCTTCGATTCGGCGAGCCGTCGACGGTCCCTCCCACAGAAGCGACGACGTCGCGCAACCCTGTTTCGCGCGCCGCGACAGCCCTCGGCAGCGTTCCTGCAGCATACTTTTGCTCGTCAGTCGGATACTGGACGAACGCCGTTGAGTCGAGCAATGGCTCCCCACGATGCACCGTCCGGCGATGGATTCGTCCCGTTCTTTCGCCACTACGCGCAGACGTGGGTGCACGCGGTCGCGGCGGCCGGAATGACCGCCTTCGGGACGCTGACGATCGTCCACCGCGGGTTCGCCGTCCTCGCGCTCGCCGCCTACGTCGTGCCGCCGATCGTGCTGTACCTGCGGCAGGCGTCGACTGACCGAGCCGAGAGCGACGTCACTGCCGACAGCGCGGAGACGGCGGTGACCGGCGACGGTTCGACGGACGCGCAGACGGTGCCGCTCGAGCGGGCAGCCGACGAGACGAGTCCCGAACCCGAGCGCGCCGGCACCTGGACTATCGTCGACGCCCCGATCGAGGCGACGCTCCGGGACGTCTGTGTCAAGA
>Ga0207720_100049_pt1 | contig 127176 bp, 132 predicted proteins | sample A23P2SouthBayCA_2_FD_187751 | JGI IMG/M metagenome (GOLD analysis project Ga0207720, IMG submission 187751) | Aerobic enrichment media microbial communities from Eden Landing Ponds, California, USA - A23 E3 (2) (SPAdes) | ecosystem: Environmental > Aquatic > Marine > Unclassified | place...
TGGCTGTCGAGGACGTAGCCGCACGCGGCGGCGAGGGCGTCGAACCCGATCCGGGGTTCGACCTCTGGCTGAATACGATTCCGCGACAGGGAAGCGAGACGGTGCGAACCGAGGAAGCAATGTTCGCGTCGCTCGCGCCCCTGACACTCACGGAGTAAATCCATGCCACAACCAAGCAGACCACGAAAAGGCTCGATGGGATTCGGCCCGCGCACCCGCGCGGCCAGTGAAGTCCCGCGTATCCGCTCGTGGCCCGACGACGATGGGGCCCCTGCACTGCAGGGTTTCGCCGGCTACAAGGCCGGGATGACCCACGTCGTCATGGTCAACGACGAGGCCAACTCCCCCCGCGAAGGGATGGAGGAGTCGGTCCCGGTGACCGTCGTCGAGACGCCACCGATGCGGGCAGTCGCCCTGCGAGCCTACGAACAGACGGCGTACGGACTGAAACCGGCAACCGAAGTGTGGACCGACGAGTTCCATCCGGAACTCGACCGCACGCTCGACCTGCCGGCAGAAGACAGCTTCGAGGCGGACGCCGAGGCGCTCCGCCAGGCCGTCGAGAACGGCGAAGTCGACGACCTGCGGATGATCACCCACACGGTGCCGAGCGATCTGGCGAACGTCCCGAAGAAAAAGCCCGACGTGATGGAGACTCGCGTCGGTGGCGGCTCGTTCGACGAGCGCGCCGAGTTCGCACTCGGCCTGCTCGAAGAGGGTGGTGAACACGCCATGTCGGACGTGTTCCGTGCTGGCGAGTACATGGACGCGAGCGGCATCACGAAAGGCAAGGGCACTCAGGGCCCCGTCAAGCGCTGGGGCGTCCAGAAGCGGAAAGGCAAGCACGCCCGGCAGGGCTGGCGGCGACGCATCGGAAACCTCGGGCCGTGGAACCCGTCCCGCGTGCGCTCGACCGTTCCCCAGCAGGGGCAGATGGGCTACCACCAGCGGACGGAGCTCAACAAGCGTCTGATCGACATGGGTGACGGCGACGATCCCACCGTCGACGGTGGCTTCGTCAACTACGGCGAAGTCGACGGGCCGTACGCGCTCGTCAAGGGCTCGCTGCCCGGTCCGGACCAGCGCCTTCTGCGCTTCCGTCCGGCTGTCCGACCGACCGACCAGCCGCGCCTCGACCCCGAGGTGCGCTACGTTTCCACCGCATCCAACCAGGGATAACCAATGCAAGCAACAGTACGCGATCTGAACGGCGAGGATGCGGGCACGGTGGACCTCCCCGAGGTCTTCGAGACGGCCTACCGGCCGGACCTCATCAAGCGTGCCGTCCTGGCCGCACAGGCGAACCGAAAGCAGGCGTACGGTGCCGACCCCTACGCCGGGCTGCGAACCCCGGCGGAGTCCTTCGGCAGCGGCCGCGGCATGGCCCACGTCCCGCGTGAGAACGGACAGGGCGCCCGCGTGCCCCAGACGGTCGGCGGGCGCAAAGCGCACCCGCCGAAAGCGGAGAAGGACCAGGGGAAAGGAATCAACGACAAGGAACGCAAACTCGCGATCCGATCGGCCGTCGCGGCGACGACCGACGCCGAGCGCGTGGCCGAGCGCGGTCACGAGTTCGACGAGGATCTCGAGCTTCCGCTGGTCGTCAGCGACGAGTTCGAGGATCTGGTCAAGACTCGCGAGGTCGTCGACCTGCTCGAAGCACTCGGCGTTCACGCGGACATCGAACGCGCCGACGACGGGCGGGCGATCAAGGCCGGGCGCGGCAAGACTCGCGGCCGGAAGTACCGCGAGCCGAAGTCGGTCCTGTTCGTGACGAGCGAGGAGCCGTCGAAGGCGGCGCGCAACCTCGCCGGTGCGGACGTGACGACGGCTACGGAGGTCAACGCCGAGGATCTGGCGCCCGGCACGCACGCCGGTCGGCTGACGATCTGGACCGAGAGCGCGGTCGCGGAGGTGAACGAGCGATGAGCTCGATCATCGAACATCCGCTGGTGACCGAGAAGGCGATGGATCAGATGGACTTCGGCAACAAGCTCCAGTTCATCGTCGACATCGACGCTACCAAAGCGGAGATCACCGACGCCATCGAGTCGCGCTACGACGTGTCGATCGAGAAGGTGAACACGCAGATCACCGCCCGCGGCGAGAAGAAGGCGGTCGTCTCCCTCTCACCGGACGACGACGCACAGGAAATCGCCTCGCGAATCGGGGTGTTCTAAGATGGGACGACGTATTCAAGGCCAGCGGCGTGGTCGTGGTGGGCCGACGTTCCGTGCCCCCAGCCACCGCTACAAGGCCGAACTCGAACACAAGAAGGACGAAGAGAGAGACACGATCAGCGGCGAGATTGTCGACATCGAACACGATCCCGCCCGCTCGGCGCCTATCGCCGCAGTGGAGTTCGAGGACGGGGACCGGCGGCTGGTCCTCGCTCCGGAAGGCGTGACGGTTGGCGAGACGATCCAAGTCGGTGTCTCCGCGGAGATCAAGCCGGGCAACACGCTCCCGCTGGCCGAGATTCCGGAAGGGGTCCCGGTCTGTAACGTCGAGAGTAGCCCGGGCGACGGCGGCAAGTTCGCCCGTGCCTCCGGCACGAGCGCGCAGCTCATGACCCACGACAAGCGCGTGGCGGTCGTGAAGCTGCCGAGCGGACAGGTCAAACGCCTCAACCCGCAGTGTCGCGCCACGGTCGGCGTGGTCGCGGGTGGTGGACGGACGGAGAAGCCGTTCGTCAAGGCCGGCAACAAGCATCACAAGATGAAATCGCGCGGCACGAAGTGGCCGCGGGTCCGCGGGGTCGCGATGAACGCCGTCGACCACCCGTTCGGTGGCGGCGGCCGCCAGCACCCCGGCAAACCCAAGTCCGTCTCGCGGAACGCTCCGCCGGGACGGAAAGTGGGTGACATCGCCTCGAAACGCACCGGACGCGGAGGCAACAAATAATGAGTTCCGAATACCGAACCGGCCGCGAAGGTGAGTTCACCTACCGCGGTCACACGCTCGACGAGCTGCAGTCCATGGCGCTGGACGAGGTTGCGGAACTGCTTCCCGCTCGACAGCGGCGAACCATCACTCGAGGGCTCTCGATCGAACACGAGAAGCTGCTCGACACGGCACGCGAGGCAGGCGAGGAGGAGACGGCGAACGACCCGATTCGGACGCACCTCCGTGACATGCCCATCGTGCCCGAGTTCGTGGGACTGACCTTCTCGGTTTACAACGGTCAGGAGTTCCAGCGCGTCGAGGTCGAACCCGAGATGATCGGGCATTACCTCGGCGAGTTCCAGCTCACCCGAACCTCGGTCGAGCACGGGCAGGCCGGCATCGGCGCGACCCGGTCTTCGAAGTTCGTGCCACTCAAGTAACACATGGGAATCAACTACAGCGTCGAGGCCGACCCGGAGACGACCGCCAAGGCGATGCTCCGAGAGCGGCCCATCAGCATCAAGCACAGCAAGGCCATCGCCCGCCAGCTCAAGGGCATGACCGTCGCCGACGCCGAGGCGTACCTGAACGACGTGATCGACGAGAAGCAGTCGGTCCCGTTCAAACAGCACAACTCCGGCGTCGGTCACCGCAGCGACATCGACGGCTGGGACGCCGGTCGCTACCCCGAGAAGGCCAGCGAGGACTTCCTGAAGCTCATCGAGAACGCCCGCAACAACGCGGACGAGCAGGGGTTCGACGGGGAGGCCATGACGATCAAACACGTCGCCGCCCACAAGATCGGTGAACGACAGGGTCGCAAGCCCCGTGCGTTCGGTCGCGCGGACCCGTGGAACACCACGCTCTGTGACGTAGAACTCATCATTGAGGAGGAAGACTAATGGCTGACGAACATCAGTTCATCGAGAACGGACTTCAGCGCTCCCAGATCGACGAGTTCTTCGCGGACGAACTCGGTCGCGCGGGCTACGGCGGCATGGACGTCGCCAAGACCCCGATGGGGACCCAGATCGTCCTCAAGGCCGAGAAGCCCGGGATGGTCATCGGCAAGGGTGGGAAGAACATCCGCAAGGTGACCACGGAACTCGAGGAGCGCTTCGACCTCGACGACCCCCAGATCGACGTACAGGAGGTCGACGAGCCGGACCTGAACGCCCGCATCGTCGCGGATCGACTGGCCAACGCCTTAGAGCGTGGCTGGTACTTCCGCAAGGCGGGGCACACGACCATCGACCGGATCATGGAGGCCGGCGCCCTCGGCGCCGAGATCGTCCTGTCCGGAAAGGTCACCGGCGCGCGGAGCCGGGTCGAGAAGTTCAACCGGGGCTACATCAAGCACAACGGCGAACCCGCCGAGTCAATCGTGGACGAGGGGCAGGGCGTCGCGGTGATGAAACTCGGCACCATCGGCGTGACGGTGAAGATCATCCCGCCGGGCGCCGAGCTCCCGGACGACTTCGAAATCGCGGAGGACGCCGACGTCGAACCCGTCGAGCAGGCGGCCGAGACCGGCGGCGGCGTCGAGGAACTCCTCGAGGAAGAGCCCGAGGAGATCCCGGACGTCGGCGAGGGCGAAGAGGTCGACGTGCCGACGGAGACGCCCGAGGACATCGAGGAGAGCCTCGACGAGGAGATCGTCGAGGAAGTCGTCGAGGAGGAACTGCCCGACGAAGAGGGCGGTGCGTCCGAGGCGGCGGCTGACGCCGACGAAGCCGACGCCGACCTTGACGAGGACGTCGACGAAGAGACGATGGACGAGGCGGCCGATCTCGTCGAAGAGATGGAAGCCGCCGACGAAGACGAAAACGAAAACGAGGAGGACGCGTAGATGGCGATCCTGCACACCGAAGAGATCCGCGACATGACGCCCGCCGAGCGCGAGGCGGAACTCGAGGACCTCGAGACGGAACTGCTGAACGCCAAGGCCGTCCAGGCCGCCGGCGGAATGCCGGAGAACCCCTCCCGAATCAGCGAACTGAAGAAGACGATCGCGCGGATCAAGACGATCCAGCGCGAAGAGGGCGATATCTGATGGCGCTCACACCCGAGACTCTGCTCCAGCACGAACTCGTCGGCCTGCACGCGCGGGTCGTCGAGTCGACGAATCCCGACGCCGTCGGGATCAGCGGCCGCGTCGTCAGCGAGACGATGCGGACGCTCACGCTGGCCGAGGGGGAACGGGTGTGGCAACTCCCCAAGCAGGGGACGACCTTCGAATTTGCCCTTCCGCGGCCGCGCACAGATGAAGCCGCCGACGCCGAGAAGGCGTCGGGGACCGCGCCCAAACTTCCGTCGGAAACTGCCAGCCGAACTGGTCAGTCTGACGGTTGCGAGGACGTGGCCTACGTTACGGTGGATGGCGCACGACTGCTCTCACGACCCGCCTTGCGAACCGAGAAGGCAGGTGTATCCACATGGCGATAGGACTGAACGTAACCGAACCGGAGGAGGCCTGCTCCGACCAGCACTGTCCGTTCCACGGCTCGTTGTCCGTGCGCGGGCAGACGCTGGAGGGCACCGTCGCCTCCACAGCAATGGAAAAGACGGTCGTCGTCGAACGCGAGTACGACGTTCGCGTTCCGAAGTACGACCGATACATGAAACGCCGGAGTCGCATCCCGGCCCACGCACCTCCGTGTCTGGGCCTCGAGGAAGGCGACACGGTCCGCATCGCGGAGACGCGACCCCTCTCGAAGACCAAATCACACGTGGTCGTCGAGAAAGTGCGAGGTGACGAGTGATGGAGGCGCTGAAAGCCGACGTCACCCGTGGCCTCGCCAAGGGGTCGCTCATCAACTGTGCCGACAACACCGGCGCTCGCGAACTGAAGGTTATCAGCGTCGCGGGCTACTCCGGTACGAAGAATCGACACCCCAAAGCGGGGATTGGCGACAAGGTGACCGTCTCGGTCACCAAGGGCACGCCGGAAATGCGCCGGCAGGTGCTGGAGGCGGTCGTCGTCCGCCAGCGCAAGCCCATTCGCCGCCCCGACGGCACGCGCGTCAAATTCGAGGACAACGCCGCCGTCGTCATCGACGACATGGAAGAGCCTCGCGGGACCGAAATCAGGGGTCCCGTGGCGCGCGAAGTCGCCGAACGCTTCGGGAGCATCGCATCGACAGCGACCATGATCGTATGACTCGACAGCCACGCAAACAGCGCACGCAGCAACGGAACGCGCCCCTGCACGAGCGTCACGACCAGGTTCGAGCCACGCTGGCCGACGACCTCCGCGAGGAGTACGGCAAGCGTAGCGTCCGCGTCAACGCGGGCGACACCGTCGAAGTGCTCCGCGGCGATCAGGCCGGCGAGGAAGCCGAAGTGATCGCGGTGGACCTCAAAGACGAGGTCGTTCACGTCGACGGTGTGACCGTCGAGAAGGCCGACGGCGAAGAAGTGCCCCGGCCCCTCGACGCGAGCAACCTTCGCGTGACGGATCTCGACCTGGAAGATGACCGCCGGCAGGAGCGCCTGGAGGGAGGTAGCGAATGACGCGACACCAGAAACGACTCTCGGTACCGAAGTCTTGGCCGGTCGAACGGAAGACCGCGACGTGGACGGTCAAGGCCGGAGCCGGCCCGCACGGCGAGGCAGGGGTACCCCTGCTGATCCTCCTGCGGGACGTGCTCGGCTACGTCGACTCGCGGAAGGAAGCCAACTACGCGCTCAACCACGACGGCGTACTCGTCAACGGTGACGTGCCGTCGAACGTCGAGCGCCCCATCGGGATGTTCGACATCCTCGCGTTCGTCGAACGAGAGGAGTTCTACCGCGTCTTCCCGGACGAGGGCGGTCGGCTCTCGCTGACCCCCATCGACGCCGACGCGGCCGAGAGCCGCCTCGGCAAGATCGTCCGCAAGACGCAGGTCTCCGGCGGCGACATCCAGCTCACGCTCCACGACGGCGCGAACGTTCGCGTCGACGCGGACACCGAGTACGCCACCGACGACTCCCTCGTCATCGACAACGAGACCAAAGACATCGTCGCCCACTTCACCTACGAAGAGGGCGCGCTCGTGACGGCCGTCGCCGGCAGTCACGCGGGCGAGATCGGAACGATCGACGACATCACGGTCACGCCGGGGAGCGGTGACAACGTCGTCACCGTCTCTCAGGACGATAGTGCCTTCGAGACCATCGAAGAGTACGTCGTCGTGATCGACGAGAACTTCACGGACGGTGGTGCCGACGACGAGTCGGCATCACGTCGGTCGGAGTCCGACGGAGGTGACGACGAATGAGCGAATCCGCCGAGTTCCACGAGATGCGGGAACCGCGGATCGAGAAAGTCGTCGTCCACATGGGCGTCGGCGAAGGTGGCCGCGAACTCGCGGACGCCGAGGAGATTCTCGAGGACGTGACCGGGCAACAGAGCGTGCGGACGAGCGCCCGGCGCACGGTCCAAGAGTTCAACATCCGCGAGGGCGACCCCATCGGAGCGAAGGTGACGCTCCGGGATGAGGCCGCCGCGGACTTCCTCGATACGGCGCTCGCGCTGGTCGATCTCTCGGCCGCGCAGTTCGACGAGACGGGGAACTTCAGTTTCGGCATCGAGGAACACACGGACTTCCCGAGTCAAGAGTACGATCCGAACGTCGGCATCTACGGACTCGACGTGACGGTCAATCTGGTTCGACCGGGGTACCGCGTCGCCAAGCGCGACAAGGTCTCGCGGTCGATCCCCTCGAGTCATCGGCTCGACGCCGACGACGCGGTCGACTTCCTCGAAGCCAACTTCGACGTGGAGGTCACGCAATGAGTGAAAGTGAATCACAGAACGAGCGCGACGTGACCGGTGAGCACGCCTCGCCACGGACCGACGACCGCCACCAGTGTCGTCGGTGCGGGCGCAAGCAGGGGCTCGTCGGCAAGTACGACATCTTCCTGTGTCGGCAGTGCTTCCGCGAGGTCGCGCGCGACATGGGCTTCAAGAAGTACCGATAACAATGGCAGGGAACGACCCCCTCTCGAACGCGCTCTCGGGGCTCGATAACGCCGAGAGCGTGGGACATCTGTCCCACACAGTACAGCCCGCCTCGAACGTGATCGGCTCGGTACTCGAGGTCTTCTACGACCGCGGGTACATCGACGGATTCGAGTTCGTCGACGACGGCAAGTCCGGTCGCTTCGAGATCGAACTGAAAGGTGCGATCAACCAGTGTGGCGTCGTCAAGCCCCGCTACTCCGCGGGCGCCGACGAGTTCGAAAAGTGGGAGAAGCGGTATCTCCCCGCCCGCGACTACGGGGCACTCGTCGTCACGACCAGTCACGGCGTCATGAGCCACTACGAGGCCCGCGAACAGGGTATCGGTGGCCAGGTGATCGCGTACGTCTACTAATCCATGAACCGAACAGAAATCCAGATTCCGGACGACGTGTCCGCCGAGATGGACCATCTCGATCTGACCGTCGAGGGGCCGAACGGGGACGTCACGCGACGCCTCTGGTACCCCGACGTGTCGGTCGCGGTGGCGGACGACCACGTGGTGATCGAGAGCGAAGCCGACGACGCCAACACGCGCGCGACGCTCGGCACCTTCGAGAGCCACGTCCAGAACATGCTCCACGGCGTGACCGAGGGGTGGGAGTATCAGATGGAGATCTTCTACGCCCACTTCCCGATGCAGGTCACCGTCGAGGGCGACGAAGTCGTCATCGAGAACTTCCTCGGCGAACGCGCGCCGCGGAAAGTTCCGATCCGCGGTGACACGGAAGTACAGGTCGACGGCGAGGAGATCACCCTCTCCGGCCCCGACAAGGAGGCCGTTGGGCAGACCGCCGCCGACATCGAACAGTTGACGCGCGTCCCGGACAAGGACACCCGCGTCTTCCAGGACGGCGTCTACATCACGCAGAAACCGCAAGCAGGTGGGGCGTAGATGAGCGCAAACGACGAAGACGAGATTCAAGATATCGAAGATATCGGCGGCGTCGGTCCGTCCAAAGCGGACGCACTCCGCGAGGCAGGGTACGAGTCCATCGAGGATCTCAAGGCCGCCAGCCAGTCCGAACTGGCCGACATCGACGGCATCGGCAACGCGCTCGCCGCGCGGATCAAGGCCGACGTCGGCGGACTCGAAGTCAGCGAGGAGACCGAAGCCGAGGTCGAAGAGGAAGAGCCGGAAGAAGCGGAGGAGACCGAGGAAGTTGAGACGGAACTCCGCCCCCGCGGTCACGCCGACAAGACGCCGGACCTCGACGACGAGGCCGCCCGAGCGCTCGTCCAGAAGCGCCGGGAGGGCAAGCCGCAGTTCAACCGGCAGGACTACCACAAGAAAAAGCGCGTCGACCCCTCGTGGCGAAAGCCCCGTGGCCAGCTCTCGAAACAGCGCCGCGGGGTCAAGGGCAAGGGCGCGACCGTCGAGGCGGGCTACCGCTCGCCGACGGCCGCGCGCGGCCTGCACCCCAGCGGCTTCGAGGAGGTTCACGTCCACAACACGGACGACCTCGAATCGGTCGACCCCGACACCGAGGCCGTCCGCATCGCGAGCGGCGTCGGCGCGCGCAAGCGCGAACGCATCGAGGACGTCTGTGAGGACCGCGAGATTCGCGTCCTCAACCCGACGTACATCGAAGTCGAAGTGGAGGAGAACGCAGAATGACGGATCTGAGCGCACAGAAACGGCTCGCGGCCGACGTGCTCGACGTGGGTAAGGACCGCGTGTGGTTCGACCCCGAAGCGCAAAGCGAGATCGCGGAAGCGATCACTCGCGAGGATATTCGTGACCTCGTCGACGAGGGCACGATCCAGCAGAAGGGCGCCTCGAACAACTCGCGCGGTCGCGCCCGCGAACGAGCGGACAAGCAAGCCTACGGCCACCGAACTGGCGCCGGCTCCCGCCGCGGGACTGCCGGTGCACGCGAGAACAGTAAGGAGAACTGGACGAGTCGCATCCGCGCCCAGCGGCGTCGTCTGCGCGAGTTGCGCGACGACGGCCCCCTCGATCGCTCCCAGTACCGCGAGCTCTACAACAAGGCTGGCGGTGGGGAGTTCGAGAGCGTGGCGCGACTCGAAGCGTACATCGAGAACAACTACGACGTGGAGGTGAACGACTGATGGCAACAGGCCCACGATACAAGGTCCCGATGCGGCGTCGCCGCGAGGACCGAACCGACTACCACCAGAGGTTGCGCCTGCTGAAATCCGGCAAGCCACGCCTGGTTGCTCGCGTGAGCAACCGGCACGTCAGGGCGCAGCTGATCACACCCGGTCCCGACGGTGACGAGACCCACGCGGCCGCCTCCTCCGAGGACCTCGCGGAGTACGGCTGGGAAGCCCCCACGGGCAATCTCCCCAGCGCGTACCTCACGGGGTATCTCGCGGGGATGCGGGCGGTCGAGGCTGGCCTCACGGAGGCCGTCCTCGACATCGGGCTCAACACCGCGACACCGGGCAACAAGGTCTTCGCAGTACAGGAAGGCGCAATCGACGCGGGACTCGAAATCCCGCACAGCGAGAGCGTCCTCGCGGACTGGTCGCGCAACCGCGGCGAGCACATCGCCGAGTACGCCGAACAGCTGGACGACCCGCTGTACGGCGGCGACTTCGACGCGACGGACCTCCCCGAGCACTTCGACGAAGTGCGCGAACGACTGATGGAGGACAATGAGCAGTAACGATTACGGCGACGGCTGGGAACCGCGCACGCGGCTCGGCCGCAAGGTACAGGACGGCGACGTGACGTCGATGAAGGCGGCGCTGGAGTCTGGTCTCCCGCTGAAGGAGGCCGAAATCGTCGATCAGCTCCTTCCGGGGCTGGACGACGAAGTGCTGGACATCAACATGGTCCAGCGGATGACCGACTCCGGGCGCCGGGTGAAGTTCCGGTGTGTCGTCGCGGTGGGGAACCGCGACGGCTACCTCGGCTACGCCGAGGCTCGCGACGACCAGGTCGGATCGGCCATCCAGAAGGCCATCGACGTGGCGAAGCTGAACATCATCGAGGTCGACCGCGGCTCCGGCTCCTGGGAGGACCGGGCCGGTGGCGTCAACTCCCTGACGCGGAAGGCGACGGGCAAAGCGGGCTCCGTCACGGTCGAGATCATCCCCGCCCCGCAGGGGCTGGGGCTGGCGGCTGCGCCCACGGTTCGGAACATCCTCGAACTCGCGGGCGTGCAGGACGCCTGGACGAAATCCAACGGCAACACCCGAACGACGGTCAACCTCGCGAAAGCGACGTACAACGCGCTCCAGAACGCGTCGCAGTCGCGGACGCCCCGACGGGCGCGACGCAAACAGCGCGAAACCGAGGTGAACGAGTGATGAAGGCGCTCGTGCAGATCCGCGGCGAGGTGAACATCTCGGGCGACGTGCAGGACACGCTCAACATGCTCAACCTGCACGCCGTCAACCAGTGTACGCTGGTGCCCGAGACGGACACCTATCGCGGCATGATCACGAAAGTCAACGACTACGTTGCCCACGGCGAACCGTCGGCCGACGTGATCGCGATGCTACTCCGTCGGCGCGGCGAACCCCTCGAGGGTTCGGCCGATGTCGACGACGAGTGGGTCGCCGAGAACACCGACTACGCCGACGTGGACGCACTGGCGGCGGCGCTGGTCGACGAGGAGACGACGCTCCGCGATGCGGGGATCGTTCCGTCGATCCGACTCCACCCGCCGCGTGGCGGTCACGACGGCGTCAAACACCCAACAGTCGAGAGCGGCCAGCTCGGCCAGCACTCGACCGAGGAGATCGACCGACTGCTGGAGGCCATGCGATGACGAGCAAGAAAAATCGCCAGCGCGGATCGCGAACGCACGGCGGCGGCACGCACAAGAACCGGCGCGGCGCCGGCCACCGTGGCGGCCGCGGCCGTGCGGGCCGCGACAAACACGAGTTCCACAACTACGAACCGCTCGGCAAACACGGCTTCACGCGCCCCGACAGCGTTCAGGACGAGGTGCGTGAGGTGACGGTTCAGGAACTCGACGAGAACGCCGCCCTCTACGCGGCGGACGGACTCGCCGAGGAGACCGGTGACGGCTACCGCATCGACGCTCGCGACGTAGCCGACGACGGCTACGACGCGGACGTGGTGAAGGTTCTCGGTGACGGGCAGGTTCGCAACGAACTGTCGATCGTCGCCGACGCGTTCACCGCGAGCGCGGTCGAAAAGCTCGAATCCGCCGGCGGCAGCGCCGACCTCTCGGAGCGGGCCGAGGCGGCCGAGGCCGACGAGGCGGACGACTCCGAGGAGTCGGACGAGGAGTAAACCATGGGATGGAAGGAGACCGCCGAACCGGTGCTGACGCGGATGCCGTCAGTCACGCGGCCGGAAGGGCACGTCCCCTTTCGGCGGAAGCTCGGCTGGACCGCAGGCGTCCTCGTGTTGTATTTCTTTCTGACGAACATCCAGCTGTTCGGTCTGGACGCCGGCACACAGAGCGACCTGTTCGGTCGCTTCCGGTCGATCCTCGCCGGATCGCAGGGATCGATCCTCCAGCTCGGGATCGGCCCCATCGTCACGGCGAGCATCGTCCTGCAGCTGCTGGGCGGGGCCGACCTGCTCGGACTGGATACGGACGACCCCCGGGATCAGGTGCTGTATCAGGGCCTCCAGAAGCTGCTGGTGGTCGTGATGATCTGTCTGACCGGGCTGCCGATGGTGTTCGCCGGGAACTTCCTGCCGGCCGATCCGGCGGTCGGACAGGCGCTGGGGATCGGACTCAGGGGTGTTCAGTCCCTGCTCTTCCTCCAGATCGCCGTCGGCGGTATCCTCATCCTGTTCATGGACGAGATCGTCAGCAAGTGGGGTGTCGGCTCCGGTGTCGGCCTCTTCATCATCGCTGGCGTGAGCCAGCAGCTCGTCGGCGGACTGTTCGCGTGGGAAGGGCTGGGCGGTACGGCCGGCTTCTTCCCGACGTGGTTCGCCATCCTGACCGGCGCCCAAGATATCGCCTCGCCGCTCACTGCCGAGGGGCTCCAGGCACTCCTGCTCGGCCAGGGGCAGCTGCTCGCGCTGGTGACGACGGTGCTCATTTTCAGCATCGTCGTCTACGCAGAGAGCGTCCGCGTCGAGATTCCGCTGTCGCACGCCCGCGTCAAGGGCGCTCGCGGGCGCTTCCCGGTGAAGCTCATCTACGCCAGCGTCCTGCCCATGATCCTCGTGCGCGCTCTGCAGGCGAACATCCAGTTCGCCGGGCGCATCCTCAACAGCACGTGGAATCAGATGCCCGGGTGGCTCGGCACGTACAGTAACGGCCAGCCCGTCTCCGGGCTGTTCTACTATCTGGCGCCGATCCAGACGCGAGCCGACTGGATGTGGTGGCTCGCCGGTACCGCCGCCGAGCCCTGGCAGATCATGATCCGGGTGGGACTCGACCTCACCATCATGGTCATCGGCGGCGCCATCTTCGCCATCTTCTGGGTGGAGACGACCGGGATGGGCCCGGAAGCGACCGCCCAGCAGATCCAGAACTCCGGGATGCAGATCCCCGGGTTCCGACGCAATCCGCAGGTGATCGAGAAGGTCATGGAGCGGTACATCCCGCAGGTGACCGTCATTGGCGGCGCGCTCGTCGGCCTGCTCGCCGTCGGCGCCAACATGCTCGGCACCATCGGACAGGTCTCCGGGACCGGCCTCCTGCTCACAGTCTCCATCACGTACAAGCTGTACGAGGAGATCGCAGAAGAGCAGTTGATGGAGATGCATCCGATGATGCGCCAGATGTTCGGCTCCGAGTAACGAACATCTGCACTTCTTTAAATTATTCACCCCTCGTGAGCGACTGCCCCGCGTTCCGTCTTCTCTCGATAGGGGGTGGTCGGCGTGACGGATCCCGACGACTTCTTCGACCAGCTGGATGCGGCCGAGACCGTCACGGACGATAAGCAAGACTCTGTCCAGTCATCTGTCGACCAATCGGAGGCGGACGCTCTCAGAGAAGATGCTGGTTCGGATAAGGCTACCACGAGCTCAGTTTCTCCGAGTCGTGGGTTCGCGCAATCTCCGACTCACGTTGCTGAGTGTCGATTTTGCCGTCGACGGTTTGATTCCGTATTCGAGGCCCAAGCCCACGAGGGAACGTGTCCCTCTGAGCCCGTCGCACACTGCCGCCACTGCCGACACCCACATATCCGTAGGGCAGACCCCGAATCACATTTCGAGGGCTGTGAGGCGTATCAGGCTGCCCAGAAGAGCACGCAAGAACAGGATCGAGGGGAACAGCCCTCTCGTGACGACGAGGACTTTTCGAGGTTACTCATCGATCCAGCGCCCCACGAGTTCCATGCGTATCTCAAGTGGGACTGTTCGGATCGGGAGAATCCCTTGCGGTCGTACTTCGGACTCCGGTCACTCCAGGGAGAGCACGACTTCGAAGAGCACGGTCGTCTCCGTACGAAAACGGAAATTGGTGGGGAAGATTGGGCTGTCGAATTCGGCTTCAAAGGCTGCGGGCTTGCTCCCCGAGACGATCCCGACTTCCGTCTTGAGGAAGTTCGCGAATACCTCGTCTACGTCTACCCGAGTGGATACTCCTCCTGGTCAGACGCCAAGGACGACGCACGCAAACGGGCGTACTTCCGGATCTCTCCTCGATGGCCCGATATCGAGACCGTGGAGGGGTCAAGGTCGATGTCGAACCCCTGCAATATCGAGGGGTACGACGTGGAGATGGAGGGTTCGTACTGGGACTTCGAGCAGTACCCGCACGTCCTGCAAGCGTCCCTCGGTGCACTTGCCGACCGGCAGGGATTCCGATTCAACAGCCCGACGCCAATTCATCCGGAAGATTTCGCCCCTGAGAGCACTCATCGAACCTCAAATATCGTCGACGCGGATCTACACGTCCGTGCCGCTGACGGCAAGACGGGGCGTGTAATCGCCTACGACGGCACACTACACCGCATCTCGCTGTTACTCGCGGGTGACAGAGAAGGCTATGCGAAGACCGTGCGTGACGACCGCGAATGTCCTGGGCACTACCATACGGCAACCATCGATTCCAAACGAGCGGGTGAACTCATTGGCGGGCACTCTCTCGCAAAAGAGTTCAAACACTACTACATGCGAGATCCGGATGCAGTAGCGGGGACGGCGCTCGAGAATCCCAAAATATGCGTCTCGTTCCAGAACTCTCTCCAGGATGATGTGCTACGATGGGACGATCTCGACCAGCTGGAACAGGAACTCGACGAAGCGTTGATGAACGTGCTCGAATGGTCGGGAATTCCGACGCGTCCGGATTCCCACTTCTACGTGGCAGACGATTACTTCGAGGTGGAAGGATCTCGACGCTGGCGGAAGTTCGTCCAGGATCAACTGCCCCGTATCGAAGAGAAACAGGACGACCAAGTGTTCGCGATCGCGAGCCAGATGAACGAGACCGATGCAGAACTCGTGGACACGCTCCTGACCGACGGTGGAACGACCTCTCCGAAGGATCTCGCGAAAGCGATTGGTGTCCATCTGGATACGGTCTATCGAGCACTGAAACGGCTCGGTCCGGTTGTCGAACACACGTACGGGGAGGTGCAGCTTGCCTCGAAACATATTGCACAGGAAGTAACGGGATACATCGACTCGGTCAAGGAGAGTATTCACGAAGGGCTCGAGGGCGCGCTTGACGAGCTTTCACGGGCGGAGGCACACGGTGAGAGAGCTGATCCATGGACACGCTGGCTCGACCGTTATGGAGTGAGTACGCGCCAGACAGAGGGTGCAGATCCCGATCGACTGGAGGTTGGATTCAGTCCTGCAGACCTCAAGGAAGCTCGTCGTTTGCTGAGGGAGGGCGCATTACACTGGGCAGAGGTGACTGGCGAGCCAGCTCGGCGCTTCGGCTTCGAATTCGCCCCGGTCGTGGAACTCGTTGACGGAACGAGATACGCACCGAAACGCTTCGCTGACGCGCTTGGGAAACCAGGCTAGCGAAGGCGACTGGTGAGAGGCATCACTATCTTTTGCTGCTTTTAACGGTCTATTTTGCCTGTTTCAGCCGGTAATTGGGAGGTTTGCTGCTACTTGAGAGTTCATCAGATAGTGAGGAGACCGGCTGCTTGTCGCAATTTCGGCACGGGGTACCCACTTCTCCGTTACGTGTGTGGCTAAGGAGCCACCTGAAGAAACCACTGCCTCGCTTCGCTCGGCAGATTCCAGCAGAAGCCGGGGTTGATCGGCGCGCCTGACTCGGCGCGCCTCGAGATAATCTCATTATAGGCCCTATTGAAACCCTCAACGGCTGATAGGAACTGTGTGCTGAATAGAGAGCGCGTACCCAGCACTAGCTCTGGATGGCTGACGGGTGTCAACGCGGAAGGCGCGGAATGCGGTGGATATGTTGACGGTGTAGGAAGTGATCGACGCCTTCCTGGAATCTGAGGACTGACTACACGACATACCAATACGCGTTTAAAAAGATGCCCGGGGGTAGTACGTGGTTATAGGAGTGGGACATTGAGCAAGGTTCCGATCAGTAGCAAAATGAACCCGGTAGCAATGTACCACATCCCTTTCTGCGTCGTGAGGCGGCGGAGTCCCCAGTCGAAGAAGAGCCGTTTCTCCATCTGCCCCGGTTCCCGGTCACGGAATGGGTTCCTGTACCTATTCTGGGGATAGTCAATCCGGATCGTTGTAGAGGTTTCAGTGACTTGTTCAGGGTCGTCGTCTTCATCGATTTCACGGTATCGCTGCTCGAATACGTCTTCGACGACAGCAACCCGGTTCTGGTCGGTAATCCGGCCGTTATCGTGGAATTGGTCTCTGGCCTCTGTGAGGGTTTTGCTGCGGGGAATAAATCGTTCGATGAAGGTTTTGAGGCGTCCGTCTGGCATGTCGGGGTAGCGGACGATGAGGGCGCCGAGGGAGCTCAGTCCGGTTCCGACGATTTGGAGAAGGTAGCGGGTGAGGTCGATGGCTGCTGTGAGGAGTGTTAGTGGGTCGAGTTGCACGGTAGGAGAGGGATCGGGCACTTACTAATTTCCACGGGGTTGCCCCTAGCTGCTTCCCGGTCAGTACTTTTCTACACGCTGTAAGACGCTCAAGAAGCGTCCAATAGATGCAACTCAAACTTCATATCCTCGGAACACCCCACTTGCCAAACACCCAGTCCGGTCGCGGGCCCAATCCTGCTACACCTACCCTCTGTATTCAGCACACCAACTGAGACCTATCACTGCCTGAGGGTTTCAACAAGGCCTCACTATACACAATTGCTATTTCACCTTTGCCCCGTGAACACGTAGCATATGGAAGTCGGACTTGTTAGCTGTACCAAGAGCAAACGCGAGCAGGCTGCAAAACCCGCTGAACTCTATATGCCGTCGACGTTCTTCAGCAAGGCACGCGAGTACGTCGAAGCAAATCACGACCGCTGGTATATACTCTCCGCGAAACACCACCTCCTTGACCCGTCAGGCCAACCTATCGAACCCTACGACGACACTCTATCCGGTGCGCCAGTTGCTCGAAAGCGTGAGTGGGCGGAAACCGTGTACGGCCAACTCGAAGAGAAAGGTATACTCAACGAAGGCAACCGGATCGTGTTTCACGCCGGACGCGACTACTACACTGAACTCATCCCGCTGCTGGATGATACGCCAGTCGACATCGAAACACCGACTGATGGGCTTCAGTTTGGCGAGACGCTCGCGTGGTACAACGAGCACATATAACATCCCGAGCGGCTTTGTGTCTCACCTCAGAACGGTGTGGTATGTCGCGCCTTTCGGACCTGGATAGACTGTACGACCTTCTCGACCGTCTCGAAGCAACTGTAGGTGGCAAGCAACGGCTCAAGGAGTGCACGGGTTACATGGACTGGCCAGAGCGAGGGATCTATTTCTTCTTCGCCGAGGACGAGACACGGAACTCAACCGACCAGCTCCGGCTCACACGGATCGGAACGCATGCTGTCTCGGCGGGGTCAGGAACGTCGTTGTGGAATCGACTACGGACGCATCGTGGAGCGAACCGCGGGACCTACGAAGGCGGTGGAAACCACCGGGGTTCGGTATTCAGAAAGCGCGTCGGGGAGGCGATGATTGAACGGCATAACCTTCACACTGAGTACCCGCATTGGGGCGAGGGTTCCAGCGCGGATCGAGAGCGTCGCCTCGCGGAGTTAGAACACGAACGTCGAGTGAGCGAATACATCCGTGACCTTCCGCTTTTGTGGGTCGATGTCGACGACGAGCCCGGTCCTCAGAGCGACCGTGCCTACATCGAGCGCAACGCAATCGCGCTCGTCAGTAACTACGAAAAAGACTCTCTTGACCCTCGGAGCGGCGGTTGGCTGGGGCATGACAGCCCCAGGAGTAAGATTAGCGACTCAGGTCTGTGGAACATCAACCACGTCGAAGAACAGTACGACACGGCATTTCTGGACCGCTTGGCTGATGCTGTGGAAGAAACCTCTGCGCTCTAAGCTAACGGATACAGGGAGAGCATCCCTTTTCTCGGGAATTGCTGTCCAACATAGCAGCAATAGACACACATCCTAGACAGTCAGAGTGTTACCGTTGATACGAAGCCATTCGCGCCGCTCTTCGTAGTCTGGGATCAGCGTGCCGACCGTGTTCCAAAACGAATCGGAGTGCTCGCTGTGTACTGTATGGGCTAACTCGTGAGCAAGCACGTAATCCTGGATCCGGACGGGAGCGCGTATAAGACGCCAGTTGAGACGGACTGATCCATCGTATTCACCCCATCGCCCATCAAGTTCCCCTACCTCCACAAGAACATCATCAAGCCCCAGCCTCGACTCAAATCGAGATGCTCGGGCCGGTAGTTCCTCTTGAGCTCGGTCAACGAACCAGTCAACGACCGCCTGCCGCTTCCGACGGACGCTAACATCGTCCGCTCCCTCGTCAAACCGGTGCGTTCGAAGCGTGAACGTCTGCTCGTCGAACGAGAGGACCGGCTGGGGTACATCCGCTTCGACGACTTCGAGCGGATACTGTCGTCCCCGATACTGAAGCTTCTCGCCGCTCAGGTACTCCTTCGGATACGGCGGCCCTTCCTGCTCTTTCAGGCCGTAGAGCTTCTGAAGAATCCATTCCTGTCGTGATTCGAGTACCGACTCGATCTCGTCGGAGGTAGCGGTCATAGGGGCTGTCACGGTCAGCTCTAACGATTCGTCAATCGAGAGCGACACAGTCTCGCGTCCTTCCGACCAGTCGACGGTGTACGGCACGACGGTCTGACCGATGTGGTGGTATCGCTTCAGGCGTTCACTCATTGGTAGTGGGCTCGCGCCAGTTCGATGACGCGGTTCGTGAGCTCCTTGCGCTGGTCGGCAGACAGCTCGATTTCGGACCGATAGAGGTCGCCCGTCACCTCTTTCCGCATTCGATTCTGCAGGTGCGTGCGTTCTTTCCACTCGACCTTCGTCACGAACCCCTCGACCGTCTCGACCAAGTCACTGGTGAGCTCGATGACCTCCTCCTCTCCAGCGTCTTGGTCGTGCAGGACGTCCTCGACGGCATGATAAAACGAGAGATCCGTCTCGTCACGGAGCCCTTTGGTCCGCGCCTCCTTATCCCGGGAGCGAATCTCGTCCATCAGCGTCCGAAGCTCCTCGATAGTTTCACGCTCGCTGAGCCGGTCCTCGCGGTACTTTTCGATGAGGTCTTCGAGCCGTTCCCGAAGGGATCCGTACTGCACCGGATCCTCGTCGAACCGGACGTTGATCTCGTGCTTGATGGCATTCTGCATCTCACTCGCACGGGCTTCGTCGCTTTCTAGGTCTTCAAGTTTCGCGTCGAACTCGACCTCGTCCATGATCGAGACCGGCTCGTCGTTCAGGACCTCGATGCCACGGGACGTGATGTGGTCCTGAATCAGCTCGCGGACCTTCGCGCCCGATCCTTCGAGGTTCATGGTCTCGTCGCGGTAGCGTTCCTTCGCTTTCCCGTAGATCGTACTGAGCCGTTCCAGATCTTCCCGATAGGGGTTCGCTATGGGGTCGGGAAGGACGATGTCCATCAGCTTCGAGAAGCGCTTGAATGCGTTCTTGAACTCGATCCGACGGTCCTCCGGTTCGAGCGACTGGACGCACTGCTCAACGTCGTCGAGATCTTCGAAAAAAGCGACCGCCTTGCTGTGAGCCGCCTCAAGCTCGGGCTGCTTGTCCTCGACGGGCACCATCGCCCGTTCGACGTCCTTGGAGCTGAACATCGCGAGTGCCTCCTTCAGCTCGTCCGAGACGCCGTAGTAGTCGATGATGAGTCCGTGTGTCTTCTCTTCGAACGGTCGGTTCACGCGGGCAATCGCCTGCAACAGGCTGTGCTCTCGTAGCGGCTTGTCGAGATACATCACCTGGGCCACCGGTGCGTCGAACCCTGTCAGGAGCATATCGCAGACGATGAGCAGCTCAACCTCACCGTTCGGGTCGACGAACGACTCCTTGTACTGGCTCTTCTCGGAGTCGCTGGGAGTCCACTGCTTGATGTGCTCTGGGTCGTTGTGCCCCTCGGAGACGATGACTCGTGACTCCGGACCATTCAAACTGTCGAGGGTCTCTTTGTACCGGATCGCGGCCTCCTTGCTTGTGGTGACGACCATGCCCTTGAACAGATCAGGGACGTCGTTCTCGAAGTGCTCGATGATGTCCAGCGCGACCCTGTCGATGCGGGGCTGCGCCTCAGCGAGGTCCTGGGTGCGGGCGTACCGCTTCTGTATCTCCGCTTTCTCTTCCTCGGTCTTATCCGAGAAGATGCGATCGAACAGGCGGTCGAGCGTCTCGCCTTCGAGGTGGATGTCTGCGAGGCGGCCCTGATATAGGATCTCGACCGTCGCGCCGTCTTCCAGCGACTGGTCGATAGTGTACGTGTCGATGTAGTTCCCGAACGTCCGGCGAGTGTTGCGCTCGTCTTTCTCGATGGGTGTCCCGGTGAATCCGACGTAGAAGGCGTTCGGAAGCGCCGTCCGCATGTTGTTCGCGAGTTCCTTGTCCTGCGTCCGGTGGGCCTCGTCGGCCATCACGTAGACGTTCTCGTTGCGAGAGAGCACCGGGAAGTCCTCTTCGTCATCCGTGGTCTGGAACTTGTGAATCAGCGTTGTGATCGTCTCGCCCGCGTCGTATGAGAGTCGGTCGCGGAGGTCCTCGATGCTCTCGGCTTTCTTTGGATTCGGGAACCCACAGCGTTCGAACGTTGCGTGGATCTGGTCGTTGAGCGCCCGGCGATCCGTGACCAGCAGGAGCGTCGGATCGTCCTCGTTCCGGCGTAGCTTCAGCGCGAGGAAGAGCATCGTGAGCGACTTCCCAGAGCCCTGGGTGTGCCACACGACGCCACCTTGCGCCTCGTGACGGCCCCGCTTGTCGATCCGTTCGAGGGCCTTCCGGACCGCCCGGTACTGCTGGTAGCGGGCGACCATCTTGGTCGCGCCGCTCTGCCGGTTCTCGAACACCGTGAAGTGGCGTAACTGGTCGAGCAGGCGCGAGGGCTCGAACAGCGCGTACAGCATCCGGTACTGATCCGGGAGGTAGCCGTCAAGGTCGAACAACTCGATGAGTTCGTCGTCTTCCAGCGGGTAGGCGTCTCGCCAGGGCTTGTACTGATCCTTCGGCGTTCCGTACGTGCCCATAACCGCACCTTCCATCCAGGTGGCGACCGAGAACTGATTGTATCGGAACAGCTCCTCAGCACCCTCGGAGTCACCGTCGCGTTCGTTCTGATAGCGAGTAAGCTGATCGAGCGCCTCTGAACGCGGCTCGGGGATCTGTGGGCTCTTACACTCGACGACGCCCAGCGGGATGCCGTTGACGAACAGCACGATGTCGGGTTTGACGACCTCCACCGGCCCGGCGACCCGGAACTGGTTGAGCGCGAAGAAGTCGTTGTTCTCGGGATTCTCGTAGTCGATGTACTGAACCGTCTGGTGTTGCTTGCCGTGACCGCGATCCTGCTCGACGGAGATGTGTCGAACGAGCTTTTCGTGGATCTGCTCGTTCTCGTCCATCGTACCCGTTCCAGCAACCTGCGTTATCTTGCGGACAGCTTTGTTCAGATTGTTCTCGTTGAGCCACGGATTCAGGCGCTTGACGGCGTTGCGTAGTCGGGGTTCGAGTACAGCCGAGGACTCGGTTTCGCGGGGGTCGTGCCAATTTGTACGTTGCTGGTCGACGATCTCCCAACCGAGTTGCTGGAGTGCATCGAGAGCGGGCCGTTCGGACTCGGCGTACTCGTCGGGCATAAAATCTCAATCGAGTATGTCTTGGGGCGTGCGGACTTTTCCGGTGAGAAGATCCTGCATCAATGCGCGTTTAAGACTCTTGAGCGCCTTTAATTGATCTTCTTCATCTTCTAGTTTCATATCCACCTTGCCTAAGATCTCAGCAATCTCTTTTTGTTCTTCCAGAGGAGGTAGTGGTATTTCACTTTGTCTTACGACTTTCGAGTTCACGTTAGTCTGATGTCCAGCGGCGCGCTGGTTTTGAGCTTGAATGCGTGGTTGCAAGTCCTGTAGTGCGTAGTATAAATATTCAATATCCACGTTCTCTCGCAGGTTTCGAAGAGCTACTATCCCGTCGTGAATGCAACCCTTCGTACGTAAGATAGCTGGCTTTCCTATGGTTGCTGAGATGCTCAGCACAAGAGTTTCCGGCTCAATCAAAACGCTCTCTGAGACGCCTAATTCGCTCAGGCGATCCGACGGTTCAGTTACATATTTGCTGTTCGTCTGCGTGATGTCTGAAATTCTAATCCAGCCAACATCCCCACCGAAGTACTCGTCATTCCCTATCGGTCGTGGTGATGCACCTCTCTTTATGTTAGATATTTCACTCAAGCGAACGACTTCCCAGTGCTGAGGCATTTTTCTGACCTTTGCTCCCAAGCGTGTTTTGGTAGACTTGTTATCGTTCAGACCCTTTGTGAATAGATCCTGCATCAGTCCCTGCTTCAGCTTTTTCGTTTTCTTGATAATCTTGTCTGTTTGTTGAATCTGCTCGTCGACAATTGAGAGGATGTCGGCGATGCGACGCTGTTCAGAAAGGGGGGGCATTAATACCCGATAGGTTTCCAAGCGGTTGCGGTCAAGGCTGGGGAGCGTCGTCTGTTCTATCTCTTCAGCCAACGAATTATAACTCATATACTCATGGAGAAACTTGATGTCAACCAAATCTGAATCGAAGTCAGTGAGATAAAATGTAGTATCAGACGGCCAGCATCCCCCCGTCACAAAATAAGCTTCTCCCGCCGATCCTTTCCTACCGATTACGATTGTGTCCTGCTGAATAAGCGAATCCCCGACCGTATCATAAATTCCGCTTGACCCTATTGCTGGTATTTCTCCCTCGGATTCTGGTAAGGATTTTCCGTATTCTACGTTCGCAATCTCATCGATCTGAGTTATTTCCCAATCCTGCGGGATAATATATGTTCGAGGACCAACCCTGACTTCCTTGAATTGCCCTTCGTCTGGTAGGCTCTCAACGCTCATCGGTACTCCAATTCCTCCATGTAGCGCTGTAGCTCCGCGTCAGTCTCACGCCGCTTTTCAGCCAGTTTATCCAACTCCCGTAACTTCTCACTGACGTCGATGGGCTCCTCTGGTTCGGTCGTATCAACGTACCGGGGGACGTTCAGATTCCAGTCGTTCTCCTCGATCTCATCTAAATCAACAAGCCGACTGTGATGGTCTTCCTCACGCCCAGTCAGGAACGTCTCGGCGAGGTACTCGACGCCTTCGTTGGTCAGTTGATTCTGGTTCGAAAGCTCCTCAAACACCTGCACGTCGGACTCACGAAGCGTCTGATCCTCAGCGTAGATGAAGTGAACCTTCCCCTCACGCTCCTCGGGCTTGTCCTTGTTCAGAATCAGAATACACCCCGGCGATGAGGTGTTGTAGAACAGGTTCTCCGGTAGCGCGATCACAGCTTCGACGAGGTCGTCTTCCAGAACCGGCTTGCGGATCTTCTTCTCCGAGCGCGACCGGAACAGCACGCCGTTGTCCATGACGACGCCCGCTTTTCCAGTCTCGTTGAGCGAGGCGATCATGAGCTGAATCCACGCCCAGTCGCCGCGGTTCGACGGCGGCAGTCCGTACGGGAAGCGGTTGTACGGCTCGTTGTCCTGTACCCAATCCTTGTTCCACTCCTTCTGGTTCCACATCGGGTTCGCGATGACCCGGTCGAACACCTCCAGCTCGTCGTGCTTGGTGACGCGCTTGGGGTCGGTGATCGTGTCGCCCTTCTCGATCTTGGCGTCGTAGAGTTCGTGGAGCAGGACGTTCATCTGGCCGATGGCCCACGTGTTCAGGTTCTTCTCCTGGCCGTACAGCGAGATGTCCGTCATGTCGCCGCCCTGCTCACGGATGTGCTCAGCGGAGTAGATGAGCATCCCACCGGAGCCACAGCAAGGGTCGTAGACGCGGTGGCCTGGCTCCGGATTGACGCACTTGACGATCAGACGGACGACCTCCCGCGGCGTATAGAACTCGCCGCCCTTCTTGCCGGCGTCGTCCGCGAACTCACGGATGAGGTATTCGTAGGCTCGCCCGAAGATGTCGGGATCTTTGAGGTCCTCGTTCCGATAGCGGTGTTTCGAGAAGTGCGAGACGAGATCGGAGAGCAACGCGTCGGGCAGGCGCTCTTTGTCGTTGAAGTCGACCGTGGTGAGCACGCGGTCCGCGATGGGGTCGTTCTCGTCTTCGACCGCCGCGAGGGCCTTGTTCAGCGCCGCGCCGACGTCGGTCTCCTGGGCCTTGATGTGATCCCACCGAGCGCGCTCCGGGATCCAGAACTCCTCGTGGAGGTCTCGGTCATCTCTGGCGGTCTCGACTGGAATCCCGAGATCCTCGGCGACCTCCTCGGTCTCCTCCTCAAAGCGGTCGTTGGCCCGCTTGAGGAACAGCAGCCCGAAAATGTAGTTCTTGTAGTCAGCCGAGTCGATGCTTCCACGGAGTTTGTCCGCGGCCGCCCACAGATGTTTTTCCAGAATATCAAGCGTGAGTAGATCCGGTTCCGTACCAGGTAGCGTCGCCTGGTCGTTGTCAGCCATAACTCAAGCAATCCTCCCGTGCATAATAATAGCAGCGTCCCGGTGGTTGAACACGCACAGCAGTCGGTCAGTCGTCTTTGAGGACAACCTACAATCTCACGACAACCTGACTCCGGTTGGCCATATTTTCGATCGCCTCTGGGGCGTCCTAGACCTTTCTTCGACCGCGGTTCCAATTCTTCGATGCCGTAACCAACTATTTGAGAACTGGCCTCGATTCAGTGATAAGAGATGACCGGGATCGTTATCCTCCCCGCTGGTCGCGACGACGCTTACCAGGATTATCAACGGTTCGTCAAGGATGGCCACCCGATAGACGACGTCGAGGACTACCTCTCCGACGAGGAAATCGAACTGTTCCGGACGACCTCCGAGGACGACCGGATCCATGTCTGGGGCACCTCAGTGGATGGAACGTGGCAGAACGTCGACCGCAACGATATCGCCCTCGTCTACCACGACAGTGGGTTCGTCGCTCGCGGGCAAGTGCTCTTGCTGAAGCGGGACCGCGACCTCGCGGAGCACCTGTGGAAGGAGAACGTCGACCACGACCGGTGGGACGATGAGAGTCCTTGGGAGTACATGACCTTCCTGACTGACGTCGAGGAAGTAGACGTCGACATCGAGGAGTTCAACGCTCTCGTGGGCTACGACGAAACCTATCGACCCCAAGGTTACACCCGGGTCGCTGACAAGCGCCTCGATCAACTTGCTGGGGAGGACTCTGTCGAGACCGCCATCGCTGACCTCACTAATGCCGGGGAGCGTGTCCACCCGGTCGACGACCAAGACGACGAACCAACCCCAGCTCTCGCCGACCAACTTCGAGCGGCCAGTACGGATGGGAACTCCCATCAGAAGTTTGAGCAGCTCGTCGCGAAAGCGTTCTCCCGCCTCGGGTGTACGGCTGACTGGATCGAAGGCGGGGGCGATACCGACGTCGAAATCCGGTCCCCCGAACACGTGGTAGTGGAGGTGAAAGCCCGGGGCAACGGGACAGTGAACTCCCTCGAAGTCACTAATGTCGACAAACATCGCCGTCAGCGCGGGGCAGACCACGCTATTGTCGTCGCCCCAGGATTCTCCCCCAAGGTCATCGACAATGCTGAGACGAACGAACTGACGACCATCGCTGTCGACGACCTCATCGAACTCCTCAACCGCCGAGACCGATTTGCGGTTCCCCCGGAGGAGACTATGGCGCTACTAACCCAGTCCGGTGCCTTCCAGGACGATCGTCTCGACCTCCTCGACGGGTACATCCAGGATCGGATCGACGCTGGAGAGACCCTCCTTGCAGTCATCCGTGCTCTCGAACGCGCTGACGGACCCGTCGAGACTGCGGCGGATGTCCGGTGGATCGTCGTCGGAATGGAGGACTCTGAAGAGATCCCGACCACAGGGGAGATCGAGTCGGCTCTTCAACTCCTCGCTCACCCGAGTATTGGAGTCGTTACACGGAGCGAAGACGAGTATCGAATCACCACCGACTACGAGAACGGGGTACAGTTGGTGCGATCCCTCGGGGATGTCGTACACTCTCCTGCTACTGCCGACGACAGCTAACGAGGAACCGGCCGGTTCCGATGTTTCAGCCTACTCAAAAACCGATGAATTCAGAGAGCGTATTCGGCAAGGCTATTGTAACCCGTCACTGATCAATAATTTCAGCAGAGCCTCCAGAGCTGCCCGTACTGATTTATTGATGGCGATAGAGGGATGGCGCATGGCTCTCGACCCGGATTGGTCGGAGAGGATCCTCGACTCCGGTGGGCCGACGCAACCGCTCCGGGCGGGGACCGTTCGCAACGGGATTCTGGGGGACATCACACGAGCGATTACCACGGATGTCACCCTCCGTGGCCGGTATCTCTCGGTCTTTTGCTGGGGCCAGCACCTGGTTGAAACACATCCCACGTTTGCCGATGCGACGGCTGAAACGAAGACCCAGACACTCTACACACTCGAAAAAATCCTCGCACTGACGACTCTCCGATACCAACAGGAGCACGATATTGAGTCCGGAACCAGCGGGCTCGTCGGGAAGCTACGAATCGATATAGACGAGCTACTGGCGACCGACCCGGTCGACCTGTCCGCCTTCACCCTTCGGGACGGAGCCAACGCGGTGGAACTCACCAAGACGAACCGCTACTATCTACTCCTCCGCGAAGGAGACCCTACGCTCACCACAGCCGGGAAAGAGCTCGCAGAAACCGTCGATGAGCTGGCTGGCGAGTTCCGCGACCGGCTCATCGAGTGCCTCCGGAACGAGACGGTGCGCGAGGAGGACCTTGAGGCGTTTGCAAGCTTCCTGAGTCTGCAGACACTTTACACGGCAGACGAGACACAGACGCCAGAGCAGGCGGTTCTAACTCGGGCCTTCCTCGGGCTTCTCTCCTGGGATGAGGAGGCAAACACGGCGACACTTGACCCACTTCCCGAGTCTCTAGATACGCGCGTCTTTCCCTACCTGCAGTATGAAACATCCGAACAGGCGTCTACCGAGGACCTGCGCGACGACATCGACGTGGGGTTCCGCGATGACGTCGAAAGCGAGATCCTCCGCCTCCAGCGCGCCTGGTCGCTGTTCATCCTTCAGACTACACAGGAGTACCATTCCGCCCCGGACGATGGAACGTATCAACTAGATACGGTCGCGAAGACCGTATTCGAGGAGTTCAGAACCGTTGCCAGGACGTACTGGCTTCAGGAGTTCGCTGCCGTCCTGCTCCGGCAGCAGCTCTGGCTGTTGTGTGAGTACCTCGAACGGGCGCTGCCCCAGCCAGTGCCCAGCGAGCGGCTGTTCGGTTCGCTGTTGACCGACCAGATCAACCACAGTGTGACTGCCGCGTTCGATATCTCTCTGACGACTGGGAGTGATTCTGCTTCCCAGGAACGCGTCACGAGAGAACTGGCTCTCTATGGACGGACACCGGTCGCTACGCCGGAGATTGTAATTCCGGAGCGCACTGACGGCCAGCTCACGTCGCTCGGAGACCTCCGCTCGCGGATTTCGACCGGCGTCGCTGACGAGTGGGAGGCAACGACGCCAGCGGTCCAGTTGAGTACACTCGTGCGGGCGCTTCGCCAAGTGGTCGAACCAGTCGATAGCGTCGCACCGCAGGGGGAGGTCCGGGCGGCATGGCAGCAGTCCTTAGGGCTCAGCCTGAGCGTGCTCGTATTACTCTCGGAACGCTATCGTACGCTCGTCGACCGCCACCCACTGGTCGGCACCTACATGCAGTCACAACACGGCGGCGCTCGTGTCTCGCTGCCGACGATCGAGGCGTACGTGAGTGACTGTTCCGACGAAATGCCGCTTGCGGACTTCGCCCGTAGCGTCATAACCGACCTCGTAATCGACGTCCACGACCATGTCGTCAGAGACCGATCGGGGAATAACAACCCGATCAAGCTGGCCTTTTCGTACATGGCCGACCGGGATGCCTACCGCTACGAAAGCGGCACCAGCCCACTCCGGCGGGAGTACCTCCGGCATGGGCTGATGCAACAGATGTTGCTCGATATCGGCCTCCTCACTGAGACAGGAAACGATGCGATGCTCACTGAGGCCGGGCATGATATCCTGACGCGAGGTCGTCGGGAGGTGAGCGGAGAGTGAACCTTATCGACGAGATAGCGCCAGATACAGCAGAGTACACGATGCTGACGACGTTCCCGTTCGATGCGAGATTCTACTCCGAGCATCTTAGCCGCGAACTCAGCGATGCCGGCGTCGCCACACCAGTGGTCTTGATGGACCATGACCGGTATCAAGAAAACCTTCAGGACGGGACGTGGCAGCCTGGATCAATCGGCGGCGGGTACTATCTCGAACCGGTCGATGTCGATGGCGTTTTCCATCCGAAAATCGCGGTCAGCACGAGCGAAGACCGGATCTCTGCGACGGTCTCATCGGCGAACCTTACGCTCAATGAAATCACGTCGGCTGCACAGCTCGGAGCCACATACACACTCGACCGAGAGGATGCGGACACTGACCCATTGACGCCAGTTGTTCGGGATATTCTCGAGTTTATCTCTGCCCTTCGCCGCGACTACGTCGGCCGAGATGCCGGGACGCAGTTGTCTCGATTACTCGAGGCGGGGTCGTGGATCGATGAGGTATCCGCTTCGGGCTCGCAGTCCACGCAGTTCATGTCCAACCTCGAAGAGCCGATTCTCAATCAGATCACGTCGGCTATCGAAGGCGTTGAACGTGTTCGTCTGGCGGCGCCGTTCTTTGGGTCGGCGGCTTCTGTGGCCAACATCATCGATGGGATCGACCCCGCGAGTTGTGAACTCCTGATCGATGAGGGAACCACTCATATCGACCTACCGGCTGTGCTCGACACCATCGAACGACCGGTGACCGTCCGGCGGTTAGAGTACGATCGCTCGCGGTGGATCCACGCCAAATGGATGGACTTCCAGGGACCGGACTGGAGCGGGTGTTTCTACGGCAGCACGAACATAACTGGAGCTGCACTGCTGTCGACGGCGGAAACCGGCAACCTCGAGGCCGGCATCCTCCGGATCGAATCCGACCCCGGTTATTTTGCCGACGGTCCGCCCCTGCTCCAGAACGACAACTTCCCGATCACAGTTAGCGACCCAATCGAGGCGGACGCCCTTTCAACCAGCTCATATGCGGACCTCGACCGATCTTCCGATACTGAGCGGACTGAACTACAGCTCGAGGACGTCTACCTTGAGTCGAGTACCGATGACACCGCCCAACTGGGCGTCGTTGTTGCCGACACGAAGGAAACGTCACTGCGCGGGACGGAAACGCAGCTCCACGGACTCACCCAGGAAAGCCAGTTCGCGGTGACCTGGGCGTCCGCAGCCGACACTCCGGACGACGTTCCTGCCGATGGAATCTACGGAACGGCAGCTGTGCCGACCACCTGGCGTGCGGCAATCGTTCAGGTGGCACTGGCCGACGGCCGCCGGTCCACCTATCGGCAGGTAACGTCAGAGCCGACGCCGTACACGCGGTCGACACACGACATGCTGAGTTCCGGCGGTCGGGAGGGGGTCCAGACGCTCATCTGGAACCTTATCTTCCACGGGGATACCCGAGCGGGGCACTCGCTCTCGGAGGCGGCCACAGACCTCGAAGCGCTAATCGGTGAATCCGAAGACGAGGCGATGCAGGAGACGGATGACGGTAGTCCGGGAAAACGCAGTGTCAGCACCGGACGCGGTGGTGGGCGTTCAGCGAGTTCGCCGCACAAACAGCTGCAAGACAGCCTTGAACTCTCGAAAGCGAACTTGGAACATCTGGTCGCACAGCCGCCCGACCCGGGGCGGACACAGGAGCTTGTCGACCATCTTGAGAACTACTGGGTTGGTATCGAGTCCGGGTATGTCCGCGCGCATATCACCGATCAGTTGTCCGCAACGAGCGGGACCGACCTTCGGCTCGATACTGATGGACTGCTTCCGACGGCGAGGGAGTACTACCGTGAGCTTCATTCGGCAGAGCTTCTTGAAGCGGTCAGCGACTACCTGATGGAAGCGCTGAGAATCGCCCCAGAAGCTCACGCTTCGTATCTAAACGGGGGGCAGGCGTTCGAGTGTCTGTTCGCCCGCCCCGCGCTGGTGCTTGCGCTGGATGTCGAGTTCGGAGGTGACGGTGTTCCGCCGTTCTACTTCGTCCAAGACGTCTTCGAGGCTCTATCCGGTTCACAGCCGATTATCGCCGAAAGCCTCCTCTATCCGTGTCTCGTCGAGGACCACTACGCTGCCGTGCTGGAGCCGTACCGGGAGGGGCTACAGCAACTGGCGGAGACGTATAACTGTGAGCTTACGCTCCCAAAGCGGACAACTCACGCGCACAAGATGCTGCTCTACACCGTTTGGTATCAGGAACTGAAGCGCAATCCTGAGCTATTCACCGAGGCTGTTCAGTCGCCGCGCTACCCTCGACAGACTCTTGAGGAGCTCGGTCAGATGATGCTAGAGGGCCGGAACCGGCTGGACAATTACGACCGACTGACCGAGTTTACCGATGGGAGCCTAAATGCAATCGCACAGAAGATGTTCAGGGAAGACAGTTCTGAGAAGACTGCGAACCGAGAAAATACAATAGAACAGTTGGCGCAGGGAGATTGCTGGTGAGCCGTGAGAAGCCACTTCATGCCACCGGACCTCGAGTGAAAACTCTGCCTGTTCTGCTTTTGTCACGGAATCTTTAGCAAGCAGATCGGGTTTCTGTGGCTCAGAGACTACCCCGGGATGAATTCATAGGGATTATCGGAAATCATCAGAGATTCTCGCTGGATCATCCCGGCGAGATAGAGAATAGATTCACCCAGACGCAGGTATATGTTACCCCCTACTGCATCGCAGCTCCAATTCGGCCCTCCGTCGGTTCCGCGAGATACGGCTCAATAGACGAGTAGTCACTCCATCCGCCGACGGCCATCATCGTCCGTACGTCGACCTGCCGCTCGACCAGATGGTGTGTCGCCCATGACCGACGAAGGTCATGACTCGACACTGCCTGCCATCGCTCTGGCTGAGCCGCTTCGGTGGCAACCTCAGCAGCCGCTTCCTTCACCCACCGTCGGATGCTCGACTTCGAGGCGTCTATCCACGACTCGCCAGTCCGACGTTCGCGTTCTCGCGAGAACCGGCGGACGTTCGACTCGACGTCTTCCGGCATCCAGACATCACGGAGCTTGGGATCGCCACCACTGGTGTTCTTTCCACGAACCTCGACGAACCAGCAGTCACCCTTCTCGGACCACCGAAGGTGGCTGTCACCTGGATAGTTGACCTCGTCAGCTCGGAATCCGCACCGTCCCATCAGTTGGATCGCTACCTCTCGCTGCCAGTCCGACTGCGCTGCTACTTCCTCGAGCTTCTGTATCTCCTCTCGGTCCAACCAGCACTTGGTCACCCCTCCTGAATCGTCGACGCGAACCATACCCGGATATACAGGCCAACACGTCTAGTTCTTTCGCTCATCTGGCCGAAATCGATCCAAAATCAGGGGTGTTCAGAGAAAACTAAACGAGTTGTTGTCCAAGTCGTTTGGTCATCCTAGAAAATCTGCTCAAAAAATACGCTATCGAACTAACACCACTTCTGCAATATACAGATGATATTGGAAGATGATCGCCATTCACTACAGGTGCCTTGTTAATCGGCATGATTGACTTCGGGTGGATTTTTATGTCTTTGCCATATACAATATCGACAAGGTTAGCCTGCACCGATCAGGAATTGAATGTCCTGAGGTAGGGTTATACATATGAGTCCACGAATCCAGGGGTACGGGCATGATGCTCGGCCCACTGAGGGAGCTATTCTATCAAAGATAGAGACAGCGCTAGAGAATGCGCTGGAGGAGGAAGGTTTAGAACAATCTACGGATCCTGTAAAGCGACAAAAGTACCTCTACTTGGCTATCGATAACTTCACTCAAGAGAACCAGAACCCAATCACGTATAGCTGGTTCAAATGGGGGGCTAGTGCAGTTGCTGGGCCGGGTGGCCCAGATACTGGAAAGACATTCTTCACTGATAGGCCATCAGCTGCTCCGCTAATCCAGACATCAATTTCGGAGTATGTGGAGTTCTTTTTGAGTGCTGAGCACGACTTACCTCTGAGTGAATGGTGGGATGCAGATTTCCTCGATTTCCTTGAGCAGTTCTACACCCATTCTGCCCCGGAGCAATACCGAGAGCTCTATCTCGATAATATTCGGCTGCTGCAAATCATCGATGACGTAGAGGGGGCAATCTTCCATGGGCGAAATCCCGCCAGAGAGGAGACGTACAACGAAGTTTGTGAAATCTCCGCCGATCTCAAAGGAGAGGTATTAATCAATGAAGAATTTGAGGGCGATTACGAGATCGTTTCGAAGTTCATGGGACTATTAGAGGATGCGATGATGGTCCTGGCAGACATTTCTGGAGATGAGCTGGAAAAAGGCCATCAGACTGCCATAAGTGAGCTGCAAGATCACTATATCGAACATGTTTGGCTAATTCTAGCCCACAATATCTCCCTGGAGACTGCCGTTGGTCCAAACACGGAAGATATCTATCAAACATCCCCAAATCAGCTGACGAGGCTACGTCAGACCTTCGAAAGGGAGCACGATACGAAGAAACAAATCTGTTCTTCAGTGAATCTCATCCCGAACTTGGAAGATTACGAGGACGAGTCAGAGACGTTTGAGGAGAAAGGAGAAAAGTTCCTCAGCGTCGCAGAGGGACGAGAAAGTGCAGAATGAGATGTCGTCGGTACAACCCTCATTTGAGGCTGCATTCAGCGATACCTGTATTCTTTTGGACTTCGTTCTGAAGCAGGACGATGGAAGCGCGAAAGAGCTTCTCAAAGCCCACCGAGCAGAGAACGTAATCAGTAGAACAGTCAAGCGCGAATTTGAAAACGTCAAAGATCGCAGGCAAGAACTAGTCAGGTCCGTCCTCAAAGAGCACAAAAGGGGAGACTTGGACGACTGGGAGCCACCACAGTCGATCAATCTCTCGCGGAATGACCGAATGTACTGCGCCGAGCTCCTTTCGGACCTACGGGAGATGAAGTCCGACAGAGATGTCTTGAAATTTCTGAGTGAAAAAGAACGGCAACTCCGCCAAGGAAAAGACAAGCTCCTCGAAGAGCCGGATGCAATAATCGATACAGTGTGGAGCGGAGACCGTAGTGCCACTTTACTCGGGAATTTGCGAGGTTGTGTGACGAACGGGAATGACCGGAAAGTGATTTGTGACGCTGCGGACTGGGCAGACCAGAACGGAACAAACACACTGGTATCGTCCGATGAAGACGATATAATCTCAGCAAGAGATAGAATTGAGGAACTGGTGGAGCGAGATCTAAGCGTGTCACAACTTAAGATACTCACCAAAGAGGAATTCTTGAGCCGAGATACCAACCACGGAAGTTAGCGATTCCGCGCGGATAATAGAGTGTTATCCGCTCCAACGCTTGGTTGATAGCTGTGATGTGTCTACCCGCTTCAGCTTGCTTAGTTCATCTTTCGATACAATCGTGAGTGTGGCCAACGCCGTGGTAGTCGTCGGGCTCGACGAGCCGGCAGTCACGATGTGAATACCGTCCATCCGAAGATTCTTATCCACTCGTAAGGAATTCTTACATAGCCATGAGCACCGATAATCCAGAAATCACGACCGTGACGTCCAAGGGCCAGATTACGATCCCGAGCCGGCTTCGAGAGGAATTCGGCCTAGAACAGGGAACGAAGCTGATGGTCGTTCCCACCGAATACGGCCTCGTGCTGAAGAAAGTCGAGCTCCCCTCGGTCGAAGAGTTCCAACAGCGTGTCGAAGAGCGAGCCGACGAGGTCGAACTGTCGATGGACGACGTAACCGAGCTCGTCCACGAAGCGCGGAGCAACGCTGAATGAAAGCGGTACTCGACACGAACGTCTTGATTTCGGGTGTCATTTCGACTGGCGTTCCCCACGAGGTGCTCGTTGCTGGGTTTAGAGGGGACTACCAACTCGTGGTCTCGGTCGCTACCTTGACCGAATTCCGAGAGACGTTACTCAAATACCCTGAAAAGTTCCATATGAGCGAAGCAGATATTCAAAAAGAAGTCGAGACAATCCGCTATTTCGCGGAGTTCGTTGCTCCCGAAGAGGACATTACAGCCGTCGAAGACGACCCGGACGACGACAAATTCCTTGAGGCGGCTGTCGCGGGTAGTGTGGATTATCTGGTTTCGGGGGACAGTCATCTGCTCGATTTTGGTTCTTTCCGTGGATTCGATATTGTCGATCCCCGAACGTTCTATGAGCATCTCGAAGGGTAAATAGAGGCGATAATTGGAACTGAAGTTGGGTAATTACTAACCTTTTCAACAAGGTGGATATAAATTATTGACATGTCGGAGGATTACCCACCAGATTGGGATTGCAGGAGGAAAGAGGTCTATGAAAGAGATAACTACAAATGCCAAAATTGTGGGAGATCAGGGGGGAATAATCAGAATACAAACCTTCACGCGCATCATATTGTTCCGAAATCGAAGGGCGGAACACACAAAAAATCCAATTTAATATCCATCTGCGAAGATTGCCATGATGCAATACACAATAACAAGATGGCTCCTACGAAGCACACTGATTCTGGACGCAGTATATTCAAGGAGCTGGTCCCCCGGCTGATGGACTTTCTTGAATATGCACAAGGGGGAGTATCTGTTGACTCTCCTGGTAAGATACAGAATGACAAACTGGAACAAGAACGGGTATCTCTGATACAAGACTTTGGTCACTTCGAAATAGTATATACGGCACCAGATGAGCAGCGAAGACAAGCCATGGAGGATATGATCCAATCTTGGATTAAATTGCTTAGATTCCCTGAAGACGTATATGAGAAGGCAGTAACCGACGAGCTATCCAGGCAAGAAGCGAAAGAATTCTCTGGCGAGATCACCGAAAAACGGAGCAAAGAGTCGTCAAGAGCGATGCAACGGGTTATGTCGATAGGATTAGAGAGCTTCTTTTGAATATATGCCGACGTAGGGATGAAAGCCGGTGAACAGGCTTATTTTTACCTCAGCAAATATAGAGGCGCCAATACCTTCATGAGATGATGCGATGTCGTTCAACGCGTGTATCTCTATACCCCCGATGCAATTGATCGAGAGCGAGCCCACCACCAAGCGGTAATCCAAGGAGCAGACGATATCGACAGTAAGCGGATCGGGAACTTGGGGGAGTTAGCCTTTGAGCAGTTCTGTCGGGAGTACTTGCCGGTGGAGCTGTGGGAGTGGAAAAACGAAGAGGCGATTCGCCGCTGCAACCCAGAAAGCTTCGCCGGCCATGACTTCGAAGTATTCGGCTATGAGATCGATGTGAAGACTTCCAGGGACCTCTCGGCGTTCCAGCCGGCAACTCTCCTCGAGAACGACTCTGAGGACGAGATAATTGCTATGGTTTGGCATCGGGACAACGAGGATGGTCTTATCCTCCTCGGGTGGGAGCGTGTCGAGACGCTCAAATCGAAGGTCGAGACCCAAAACACCTATTCTGGAGAGGAACCAGCGAAGCTGTCCCACCTCGCCGCCCGTCAGATGAACGAACTGCACGATCTCGGCCCGAACACGGCCCATCTGAATCAAAAACCCGAGAATCCGTTCACGCCGGGAGACCGGGTGAGGAAGGCTGAAGATCCGGATGCATCGGTCGCCGTCGTAGTTGAAGTTCTCCCGCCAGAGAAGGAAGGGAGCGTCTACGGTCAGACTATCGATGGAGAGGCTGTCAGCGTTGCCTTCCCCAGTTCTCTCGACGAAGGCCCGAGCGATTGGCGGACGATCCACCCTGCCAAACTCTCCTCATACTGCGACGATCAAGAAATCCCGCTCTACACCTACAAGCATACCAATCTGGAGTTTGCGGACTATCCCTTCGTCCCTGGAGACTACGTCATCAAAACGGATTATGACGATCCCGACCTCGCCGTTGTCGTCGATGTGTTAGAGGAAGACGATCGAGATGTGAGTGTCGCGTTTCTCAAACACTTTGACGAGCCATCGGACGAGGAACTGTATATTCCGCCATCAGAGTTGGGCTCACACTGCGAAACTGAGAGTATCAAGCAGTACTCCTACGATAGCTCGGAGTTGCGTTTTGAATCGCGCGAGTGAGCAAATAAAGAAGCTCAACAGAACGACAACCAGGTCAGCACGCCTGTGGGTATTGGTCGGGGGTTGGTCGAGGGTTGGTCGGGATGAAGTATTAGCGATTGGTCGGAAGTTGGTCGGACGGGGTACTGGGTATTGATCGGGATTGGTCGGGGTGATGTATTGAATGGGATCTGAGAACCATAATCTTGGGAGCTCACCGAGGGTGAATTATTTGACCGGATATATCGCCGGGTCACCGATCAATATTTGAACCAGAAATGGTCGAGTCGATCCTCAATTGGTCGATAGCGATCCAGCAATACCGGGATTGCTAATTTCATCGGTCAGAGGCAGTGCCTACAGTCGCCAACTATTCACCGCCCTCGTCTTCCTCAGTAGTCGACGAACCTCCTGCTGAGACCCCGGGGAACGTCACCTCGCTTTCCTCCAGCTCCTCTAGGTCTTCCTCGTCCAACTTTCCTGCACGGACCAATGCACCAATTTCACCGGGGGTTAGTTCACTACTCTCGCCCTCCCGCAGCTGTTCGTAGAGGGCGTCGACATTCGGGCTGTATTCAATATCGATGGAGACATCCACTTCGTTCGCCTTCCCCGACCATCGACCGGTTGTGTCGTAGTTCGCACCGAGGAATATGCCCCTCTGAATGATCTCTTCCATTCGTCCCGTATCCTGACCAATTCCTAGGTACATGAACGCCAACATCGCTGAAAACGTATGGTTGAGTTCGTCGGGATCGAACGCCTCGACTATTTTGTCCCATTCGGCGTCGTCGAGGAGGAGCCAAAGGAGATGGAAATCGCGGAGTGCGTTGATGGTCCGTTTTCTGATTGCTTGACGGCGATTCAACTCCGATTGGTCGTGGGAGTACTCGCGGAGGCCACACAGATACTCCCTGTCTGTATTCGATAAGATTCCACGGGGACGGTCTTCTGGCTGTAGTATCGACTCATACGAGATATCCCCTCTGGCTTTCTCAACTCCAGAAAAGAGGTCCGGAACCTCATTATCATCATTACTCATACAAGTCGAAATTCACCTAATGAATCAGATTGTGTCCCCCGGAATAATTTTATCGGTGGCGGATTGTTCTTTAGCTGAACGTGGCCGAAATCGTGGCGAGGACACCGACGGTGGCACGGCTGACCGTTCGGTGCTTCCACGCCCACCCATACTCGGAAAACCCCGATGTATCGGTACACACGGCTACGCAGTGGCAGAGGCCGACACCGACGACCGAACCTTGGCGGGAGACGTCGCCGGTGTCTGAAATACCAAGACCGGACCGGCCGACCAATCGAGACGGCCGCCCCAGCTAATCGTTAGTCGGGTTCCGACTAACAAAGTAGTTTCGGGGCGCCGTCTCTCCGGGATTTGCCCGCTTGGTCGTCCAGTTCATCGCAAGAGCGGGGTCTCCGCCCTGCTCAAAAACCGCATGAACGACGAGAATTCCGAACACGAGACCGAAGAGACGGACAGCGAACAGAGCACGAAACAAGCAGCGGGTGCGGAGAAATTGGCCCGAGATTCCATTATCGAGGTTGTCAAAGAGAATAGCACAACGTTACAGACTCTCGCCCACTCGGATCTCCCGATTGCTGAGGACGCACGCCGTGCACTCGCGATGACCGATGGTGGCGTCGACACCGTGGAAGAGGAGACCGAACAGTGAGCTGTTCAGGTGTCGATGGTCGCGCCTCGCAACGCGGGATGCTCCTCGAAGAGGTCGCGGAGTTCGAGAACGGCTTCGGCCAACTCCCCATCGGCCATCGCAGCGGATTCGAAGACTCGGTCGTCTTGCTCGTCGACGGCGGCCTGAGCCTTCTCAGTCGTGGGGGATCCACACCGTGGGCAGAATCGAGCGGCAGGACTAATCTGCTCGCGACAGTTCCCACAGCTCTTCGGCTGGGACGGCTCGACCTCAGCCTCCTCTTCGTCGATGAACCCGAGTCGGAGACGAATCTGGTCGTTTCGTTGCTGGTCCGTCGTGTGGTCGTATTTCTTGAGCATACGCTCGTCCGCCCATCCCGCCAGGTGTTTTATTTCCTGAGGGGTGAACCCATCGCGAGACAGACGAGTGATGGCCGTGTGCCGGAAGTTGTGGGGGTTGACGGGTTTATCGACACCTGCCCGCCGGGCACAGCCTCGAAGGATGTCGCGGATTCGATCGCTGCTGACCGCGCATTCCTCGGGATTGTCCGGATCGTAGTTTCGAAGTACGGGCCAGAGGGGAGCGTCCGGCTGGGGGTCCGGATGCACGTGGTTGATCCACGTTCGGAGGTCAGCTCGACTTTGGAGGATCGGATAGCGCTTGTCAGGAGCCCCCTTGTGTCCCATGCCGTTGGTATTCGGCGTGAAGTAGGGCTTGTCAGTGTCGAGGTCGTGAATATCCTTGATTCTGAGCTGGGTCGCCAGACTGATTCGGGCGACGGAGTCCGGAAGGAACTCGATGAAAGTCGCGTCCCGTCGGTTGTTAGCGGCCTGTTTGAGGTCCTGGATCTCTTCAGGCGTGAGTATCTGTTCTTCGTTGATTCGCTCGGCACTCTGCGATTGCAGTTCGATGTTCTCGTGGAAACTGAAATCTCCGAAGTCGGGCTGCTCGTCCAGCCATTCGAACAGGACGCTGAGGGCTCGCTTATATCCACGAAGGCCCGATTTACTGGGATCAAGCCCGTATCCACCCTGACTCTCCGGCGTTGTGAGTGTTCTGAGGAGCGAGCGATAGTCGACTTGGGTCATTTCGACGAGCGGTACGTCTGCTCTGAGGGATGCGTTTCGGAGGGTGGAGAGGTCGCTGTAGATCGTGTTTGGATCCAGGTCCTGGTTCCCCTTTCGGTGGACTCGCACGAACGTTCGGATAGTCTCCCGGTCTCGATCCGCGATATCGGCCTCCTCGAGCATCTCCCACTGCCGTTCAACCTTCCCACGGGTGTTGTTGGTGTCGTTGACGTTCACCGTATATTGCCTAACTTTGGGCAGATATTAATTGGTTTCGGCCTAACCGGCGCCAGATGTTCGGCTCGGAGTAGCGCGAACTCCCACACCACATTTTCAACGTTTATTCCGCCGCCGAGCCACGGGTGTGTATGGCTCCGACAGTCACTCCTCGTTGCTGTGGCTCCTTCCGCGTCGATGCGGACATCCTCGTCCAGGGCGCGGACGGCGTCGTCGAGGCGCCGTCCATCGTCTACCTGATCGAAGCCGAGGAGACGATTCTCGCCGACACGGGCTTCGGCCCGGTCGATCTGATGGCCGAGTTGCATCCGAGCTACGAGTGTCACCGTGAGCCGGGGCAGGAGCTCGAATCTATCCTCGACGACGAGGGGTACGCGCCCGGCGAAATCGACGCGGTCGTCCTCAGCCACCTCGATTGGGACCACTGCTACACCCTCGACGTCTTCGACGACGCCGACACCGACATCTACGTCCAGCGGCGGGAACTGGAGTACGCCATCGCGCCGTATCCGATGCACGCGGACCGCTACGACGCGAAGTCGCTGGGGCGGGAACCACCGTGGCTGACGGTGGATCTGACGCCGCTCGACGGCGAGGCGGAACTCTGTCCGGGCGTGACGGCCTTCCCGACCCCGGGACACACGGTCGGCCACCAGTCGGTCGCGGTGGAGGCTGACGGCGAGACGACGGTCGTCGCCGCCGACGCGGTGCCGACGTTCGACAACGTGCCGGCGGACGGCGAGCGGATCAGGGGAATCGCGATGAACGACTTCGAGTGGTGGGAGAGTGTGGGCGAGGTCCTCGACCGGGCGGACCGAATACTCCCGGGTCACGAGTGGGGAATCTTGGACGCCGAGCCGGCGGGGCTGGTGTGACGATGGACGTCGAAGCCGTCTTCGGCGCCGACCGCCCGGTCCTGGGGATGGTCCACCTGCCGGCGCTCCCCGGCGCCCCCGGATACGACGAGGGGGACCGCGAGGCCGTCCACGCGGCCGCGAGACGGGACGCCGAACGCCTCGACGCCGGTGGCGTCGATGCGCTGTTGGTCGAGAACTTCGGGGACGCGCCGTTTCACCCCGAGTCGGTGCCACGCCATGTCGTCGCGGAGCTCACGGCGGCCGTGGCGACGGTCCGCGAGGTGACGGATCGGCCGGTCGGCGTGAACGTCCTCCGCAACGACGGGACGAGCGCAGTGGCCGTGGCGGCCGCGACGGGCGCGGCGTTCGTCCGCGTCAACGTCCACGTCGGCGCGCGCGTGGCCGATCAGGGGGTGCTGGAGGGGCGTGCCCACGAGACGATTCGGCTGCGCGAGCGACTCGACGCGGACGTGCGGGTGCTGGCGGACGTGGGCGTAAAGCACTCGGCGCCGCTGGGGCGGGCGGACGGCGGCGCGGGATCGGGGCCGGGAATGCTCGCCGACGCGGTCGAACGCGGGCTCGCGGACGGCGTCGTCGTGAGCGGTGCGGGCACAGGGGAGGCGACCGATCACGGGGTAGTGCGGGAGGCGGTGACGACCCGCGACGACCGGGGACTCGACGCGCCGGTGTTCGTTGGGAGCGGCGTCACGGCCGACAGCGTGGGCGACGTGCTCTCGGTCGCGGACGGCGTGATCGTCGGAAGCGCGCTCGAAGCGGGTGGTGAGGCTGGAAATCCCGTGTCGGTCGACCGCGTCGAGCGCCTCGTCGACGCCGCGGACGCAGTGCGATAATCAGCGCTGCACGCCGGCGGCGACGCGTTCGAGCGTCTCGTAGTCGTCGGTGCCGTACGCGATCACGCGCACGTCGTCGAGACTCACCGGCTCGTGGTCGCGAATCTCCTCGCAGACGAGGCGGGTGCCCGTCTCGAAGTCGAAGCCAGCGGCGACGCCGCCGAGGTCGACGGGCCTTTCGACACGGCCTCCTCGTTGATAGGGTCGCCGGCGCCGCGGCGGAGGGCGCCCGCGACGCCACTGCCCATTCGCAGACTCGTTCCGGCGGCGTTCACCAGTGCGTCGGCGGACTGTGTGGCGATGTCGCTCTGGACGACGGTGAACTCCATGGGCGGTGGAGCCAAAAACGTCCGGCAGCTACAGCCCCCAGAGCGCGACGATGCCGACGACGGTGACGACCGAGAGGAACAGTTGGAGCGGGGCGCCGACGCGGACGTAGTCGGAGAACTTGTAGCCGCCGGGGCCGTAGACGAAGAGGTTGGTCTGGTAGCCGACGGGCGTGAGGAAGGCCGTCGACGCTGCGAACGTGACCGCGAGGACGAAGGAGAAGGGGTCGGCGCCGATACGCGTCGCCGCGTCGACGGCGACGGGAAGCATCAACACGACGCTCGCGTTGTTGGAGATGACGCCGGTGATGAGGCCGGTGGCGAGGTAGAACACCCAGAGAACGCCCACGGCCGGGAGGTAGGTCCCCGTGGCGGCGACGAGGGCGCCGAGGAGGTTGGCCCCGCCGGTCTGTTCCAGCGCCATGCCGAGCGGGATGACGCCCGCGAGGAGGAAGATCACGTCCCACTCGACGGCGTCGTAGAGTTCGGTCGGAGCGAGAACTCCGGTGACGACCATGGCGACGACACCTGCGAGCGCGGTGACGAGGATGGGCAAGGAGAGGGCGGCGAGCCGCGTGAACGCAGGGACGCCGGTCAGGCCCGCGAGCGCATCGCCGACCGACGCCCACGGAATGGCCGCGAAGCCGACGACGCCGAGCATGATGGCGATGGCGTGGGGAATCTTCTCCGTGCGGTAGTGTGGCTCGTCGGGTTCGTGTGCGACGATGAAGTCCTCGTTATCGGCGAGGCGGTCGATGCTGTCCGGTGCGGCCTGAACGAGGAGGGTGTCACCCACGCGGATGCGCCGGCGGTCCATGTGGTCGCGGACGGTCTCCCCTCGGCTTCGGAAGGCGAGAACGTTCGCGTCGTAGCGCTGTCGGAAGGTAGAGCTCGCGAGCGACTTGCCGGCGAGATAGGAGCCACGGGGGATGACGACTTCGACGAGCGTCTGCACCTCCTCGGTGTCCGGTTCGAGCTCCGCCTCCGTCCGGGGTGGGCTACCCGTGAGGCTGAGCGTGTCGCGGTCGACCAGTTGCTGGAGCGTGTCGCGGTCGGCGCGGAGCCGCAGAACGTCGCCCCCGCGGATCATCATGTGGGCGAGTGGTTCGATGAACTCCTCGCCGTCGCGGACGAGCTGGAGGATGTCGGCGTCGAAGTCGACGTGCTCGATCGCGGTGTCGACGGTCTTGTCAACTAGCGGTGAGTCCGGCTCGACGACTACCTCGGTCAGGTACTCCTCGATGGCGTACTCTTGGACGTAGTCGTCCTTGACGGGGACGCGTTCGGGGATGAGACGGTGACCGACGGTCATGAGATAGAGACTGCCGGCGACGAGGACGACGACCCCGAGCGACGTGAACTCGAACATGGAGAACGGGTGGCCGAGCAGACGGGCCGACACGTCGCTGGCGAGGATGTTCGTCGAAGTACCGATCAGGGTGAGCATCCCGCCGAACATCGAGGCGTAGGAGAGTGGGAGGAGGAGCTTCGAGGGCGAGGTCTTGCCCGCGTGTGCGAGGTCGGTGATGACCGGGACGAGGATGGCGACGACGGGCGTGTTGTTGATGAACCCGGAGATGGGGCCGGCGACGCCGATGGTGGCGAGCAACTGTCGGTCGCGGTCTTCGCCCGCGAACGCGGCCATCTTCCGGCCGAGTATCTGCACGATGCCCGTCCGGCTGATCCCCGAACTCAGGATGAGCATCGCGAGGACGGTGATGGTCGCGGGGTTGGAGAACCCGGATATCCCTTCCACGGTAGAGATGTGAGTGAAATTCGCCACGCCATCGCTCCCCAGCAACATGAGCAACACCATGAGAAAGATGGCAGTCACGTCGATGGGGACCAGTTCCGTCACGAACAGCGCGAGTGCGAGGAGAACGATGCCGAAGACGACGAGTGCGTCGACCGTCATCGGGGGCATCCCGGACGCGGTCGTGGCTGGTGCCACCACTCCGGCGACCACGGACTCGGCGACGATGGGGCCAATGCGGAACACGTCTTCGAGTGTGGAGACGGGCAGGCCCATTCAACATGTCGGAGTGTGATGACGACAGTAAGCCACGAGAACGTGTGACCCGGCGACACATCAGTATCGATCATGAAGGTTTATTATGGATGGGCGCTTTGGAGGAAACACGATGCAACGCGTCGTACTCGTATGCTGAATGTGGTTCGACGACGCAGTGAAGTTCGGAAACCGACACAGCATACGACACACCCCAATGAGCACGTCCCGACGCACGACCCGAAAGAACCGCTCGACGATCACCATCGATCCCGTCATCCCGCTGCAGCCGCGATCCGGTAACGGACCGACGACCGACGGCCGCCGGGACCAGCCGGAGCCGGAGCCGGAACCGGAGCCGGCGACGATGATTCCGATGATCGACCGCGGTGGAATCGGACCGAAGCCCAACAAGAACTGACGGCCCCCTCCTCCCCTTCATTTTCACCCCGCGTAGCGACCGCTCCCGATCCGGCAAGGGTTTTGACTGCTGAGATGCAAGGCGAACTACGATGGACGAATCCGAACTGGAGGAGGAGCTGCGGAACTTCGGTGTGGACATCCACGATATCGAGGACGTCGACCCCGTCGAACTGTCGTACATCACCGCGTATCCGGGCGACGAGGTCAATCACATGGAGATGGGAAAAGTGTTGAACGCGTTTCTCGACTTGGAGGAAGAAGACGAGTGGGAGCCGAGTCGCGTCGAGGCGACCGTCCTCCGGTTCGAGGACGACGTGATGAACACGTGGTACGCTAAAGCAGAGTGGTTCGAGGGGCTGCGCGAGTACCGCCTCTCGGAGACCGAGTTCTCGACGCGCGTCCTCGAAACGCTCGAGGAAGAGCTGTAACATGACGGTGACTGCGACACGCACCCGTCGCCGCTTCGACCTCGCGACGACGACGCTCACCTTCGAGAGCGGGGGCCGGACGTGTCGCGGCCAGCTCTACCGACCGGATCGCCCCGCGACGCCGCCGGTGGTCGTGCTGGGACCGACGTTCGCGGCCGAGGGGACGTTCGGCTACCCCCGCTACGCCGAGCGGTTCGCGCGCGCTGGCTACGCCGCGTTCGTCTTCGACTACCGCGGCTTCGGGGAGAGCGAGGGACCGCCGATGTCGGGGGTCGCTCGCCTCACTGGCGACGAGCGTGCCCCCACCCCCGTCGACCCCGACACACAGGTGACTGACTGGCACGCGGCGATCGACCGCGTCCGCCGCCTCGACGGCGAGCGTCGGCGGGTCGTCCTGTGGGGGTTCGGTCTGGGCGGCGGGCACGCCGTCCGCGTGGCTGCGAACCGCCGGGTCGACGGCGTCGTCGCCGTCGCACCGATGCTCGACGGTCGGGCGTTCGCGCGCGCCCAGTCGATCGGTTATCTCGCCCGTGCGGTCGGCGCCGGCCTGCGCGACCGTCTGACCGCGCCGCTCGGCCGGGGTCACACCATCCCCGTCGTCGGCGGGCACGACGAGTTCGGCGTCCTGCCGCGCCCGACCGGCGATGCATATCTCGACTTGATCCCTCCGGAGAGCGACTGGCACAACGAGACGCCTGCTCGCGGGGTCCTCTCACTGTGTCGCTACCGGCCGATCGCCGATGCGGCGGACGTGACCTGTCCGACCTTCCTCCTCGCCGCCGGCGACGACGCCCTCGTCCCGCCCGGAACCGTCGCGGATGCGGCGGATCGGATCGACCGCGCGACGTATCTCGAGCTTCCGGTCGGTCACGTCGACCCGCTCGGGGCGGCCTTCGAGACGGCCGCGGCCCACCAGGTCGCGTTCCTCGACGACGTTCTCGGCGTCGACCGCGGTTTACCGTGAGTCATACGGTCGGCTGTAAGTCAATTAAGCTATTCGCCACCCCGGGGCGGCGAATATCTTGAAACAGTTACAGCCGACCGTATCAGTACCGGTGGTTCGCCCGACCGTCTTGGCGAACGATCGGGATACCGTTCCGATAACCCGTACGAGACAGTTCGACCCCGATTTCGGCGTCTCTCCGTGCGGTCCTCGGCCCCGAAGTTACGGGGCCGATGATCCTCACACCGGCTCGGTCAACGGCACGACTGCAACGGGGCGCGAGGAACGCAGGAGGACGGACTGGGCGGTGCTCCCGAAGACGATTTTGGCCGTCGGGTTACGCTTGCGGACGCCGATGACGAGTTCGTCGGCGTCGACATCGTCGGCGTGTGCGAGGAGGTCCTCGACGGGGTCGTTGTCGCGGACGAACTGGTGGGTCTCGACTGTCGCGACGGCGCCGAGTCGCGACTGGACGACGTTCATCGCGTCCTCACCGTCGCGTACGTCCGTCGCGTCCGTCGCGTCGCCGCCGCGCAGGGAGTTGACGGCGTGGATCGTATCTCCCGCCTCGAGACGGCGTTCGAGGTAGTCACAGAGGGCGGCGCTCGTGTCGACCGTGTCGGTCCCGACCACGTAGATGGTCATACGTCCCCCCTCGTGGCTCGGAGACATAAATGGGTGTTTTACTGTCCCCAAAGCCTTTGCCGCGGCCACGACTCCACCCGGCTATGCGTCGTGAAACCGCGCTGGCCGCTGGCGCGGCCGGCGTCACCCTGATCGCCGTCGTCGCGGCCGTCCTCGCTCCCGGTGCCCTCGCCGACCCCTCGGACGAGCGACCGGTCCGCCCCGGCCCGGTCGACATCACCGGCATGGACATTTCGGCCGGCGACGTAACCGGTGACACGGTCGCCCTGAACGTAGAGACGCGGCTCTCACACCGTGGGCCGCCGGCTCGTAACGTGACCGTCCGGGTGCAGGCCGTCGACGCGGAGTCGGGACTGGTCGAGACCACCCAGACGGCCACCGTCGGCGACCTGACCGAGGAACGCGAGGTGGCGGTGCCGACGAACCTGACCGTCGCACGAGAGGGCGGCTATCGCATCCGCGCCGTCGTCTACCGTGACGGCCAGCGCGTCGACAGCGGGGTGCGCGAACTCCGCGGTCTCGACGCGCTCCAGCCACCGTACGCCCGAAGCGCCGTCCAGTTCGCCGAGGCGGACGCCCTTCCGCCCGTCTCCTTCTCGGTCGCCGAAACCAGCGGCAACCGGACGACGCTCGCCCTGCAGATGGCGCTGACCAACACCGGTGACGAGCAACCCGAGGACCTGCGCGTCACGGTGACGCTCCGACAGGCCGACTCGAACATCGTCGCCGATCGCACGTCGGTCTCGGTGGAATCGATCCGCCCCGGCCGCACGGAGACGGTCGAGACGCAGTTGACGGTGCCGACGGGTTACAACTACTACATCGACGCCGTCCTCTGGAAAGACGGCGTCGTCATCGACAGCGCCCGGGGGGCCGCGAACCTCGACCCCTCGGAGACGATCAGCGTCAACGAGACCCAGCGTGACGTGGAACTGCGCGTGAGTGACTTCACCCGCGGCGACGGGGCGGAGGGCGACCGACCGCGGCCGGAGGAGACGGGGATGCCCACCGCGGGCGGTGGCCCCGGCTTCGGTGTCGGCGCCGCCCTCGTCGCCCTCGTCGCCGCGGCCCTGCTCGCCCGGAGGAAAAGCCAATGAGCGACACAGATATCACCCCCAACGAGAGCGAGTCAGCACCCGAGAACACCGACGATGCCGAGATGGACACGGACACGGAGGACGGCAGCCGCGTCCGGCGGTACGCCAACTACGCCATCCTGCTCGTGCTCGGCTTGCTCGCGTTCGTCGCCGTGATTCAGCTGTATCTCAGCGTCTCGAACGTCATCCGGACGTGGATCAATCCGGAGTACCGGTCGCTGTTCCAGGCGGCGTTCAATCTCGTCGTGTTGCTGGCGGCGGGCGTCGGTATCTCGTACCAGCTGCGTCGGCTGTACGGTTAGGTGACGGTCAGCCATCCGAGGAAGACGGCGATACCGCCGAGGGCCGTGCTGAGGACGGCGTGGATGCGGAGCCGATCCAGCAGTGCGTGTGCGTCGCCCGTCACCGTCAGAAGCTCGTGGACGTCGCTCCCGATCTCACACCGCGGGAGGAAGTCCATGGCGACGTGGAGAAAGATTCCGGCGGCGAAGCCGAAGACGACGCCGCGTACGCCAGATGCGGCCGGCAACTGAATCAGACTGGCGACGATGGCCGCGATGCCGACGCCCGCAGCGGGCAGGAGGAGAACGGTCGGATCGCGGTCGTTCGAAACGAGGCGTCGCGCCGCCGCGTAGCCCGCCGGCCCCTTGTGTGAGACGATGGCGAGGCCGAGGATCGGACCGAGATCCGGCATGTTGCCGTAGACGATGCCGATGATGATCCCCGCGGAGAAGGCGTGTGCCGAGAGTTCGGCGACGGTTCGGTCGATCGGGAGGTCGTAGTGGGCGAGTCGGTGGCCGACGGTGTGACCGGCGAAACCGACCAGCAGCCCGAGAGCGATACCGAAGCCGCCGAAGTTGGCGTTGTGAGCGATGGCTTGTGGGACCAGAAAGACTGCAGCACTCGTCACCATCGCTCCGGCCGCGAGGCCGTACCCCCACACGAGCGCCCACGACCGGTCGCCGAGCGTCCGCCGACCGATCGGGATACCGAGTGCCATGGCACCGAAGGCGACCCACGAGATACCGAGAAGCTTCCACGCCCCGGCGGTCGCCGCGAGCGCAGAGAGCACCGCCAGCGTGCCAGCAGCGACGCCGCCGATGACGGAGAATCGAACCATGTTAACAACGACATGGCCGAAATTAATAATACATTCGGTTCGACCTACCGGGTGGCACGTTTCCACACGCGCAAATCGAGGATCTCCCCATCGACATCGTCGGCGTCGCGGGCCGCCCACGCGAACATTGGCGCAACGTCGTCCGGGTCGCGGCCCTTGCCGCCGCTGAGATCGGTGGCGACGTAGCCGGGGTCGACGACGGCGACCGACTGGTCGAGATCGGCAGCGAATCCCCGGACTAGCGCCTCGGCGCCTGCCTTCGAGACGGCGTACGCGCCCATACCCGGCGTCGCCTCACGGGCGACATCGCCCGACGGGACGAGAACGCGGCCGTCCGGCGCGAGATGAGGGAGCGCCTCCCGGACCGTGACGAAGACGCCGCGGAGGTTCGTGCGGATCGTGTCGTCGAACCGCGTGTACGACTCCTCCTGCAGCGGGCTCTCGCCCGGTTCGCCGTGGTTGACTGCGGCGTTCGCCACTACCACGTCGATGGCGCCCTCCTGTGCGGCCGTCTCCATCAACCGCTCCACGTCGAACTCGTCGCGCACGTCGGCACGGACCGGTGTGACCGGTCCGTCCGACGCCTCGACGACCGGCGCCAACTCCTCCCGCGTCCGGGCACAACACGTGACGTGCGCTCCATCGGCGGCGAACTGCCGCACGACGCTCGCTCCGATTCCTCGACTCGCTCCCGTGACGACGGCGTTCATTCCGTCCATAGCACCCGTTGGGGAGGGAACTGCATGAACGCCCGGACGGGGCGAGAGCGGTGTGTGATTGTTAGCCAATGACTCATGTTACTTTGTGCTTCACCAACTTTATTTCGGAATTTTTAACCCAATCCGTATCGAAGGGGGAAGTACATGAGTAAGATTTCCCGCTCCGACCAGCAGCCCGAGTTCGAAAACTACCTTCCCGGCATGCCGAACCCCTCTGCGACGCCCGGTCCGGTCGAACGGTTCCTCACGCGTCTGTTCCATCGCCGCGGCCGCTTCTGATCACTCCCGCCCTTCCTGGCCGTTTTCCCTGCTCGCCGCCCTGATTCACCTAGGTGTCTGTAACTGGCTGACCTCTCTGCGTGCGGGCATCCTCGTTCTACCCGACCTCCGGTGGTCGCTCTTTGTCGTCTCCGGTGTCGGTCTCGTCGCTGGTCTGGTGGCCGCCGTCGTGGGCGCCGAGCGACGATGGCTCTCCGTCGGCGGTATCGTCCTGGTGGTTGGCTACGTCGTCGGCCACTTCCGCTATCGATCGGATGCGCAGTGCCGGTGCGAGTCCAACGTACGTTTTTGTCGCGGCCTCGTCAAGAGGTTCCATGGCACGCGATCCGTTCGTCGTGATCGGCGGTGATGCCGCCGGCCTGAGTGCGGCAAGCAAGTTTCGGCGCGAGACCGACGACGACCGCGAAGTGATCGTCTTCGAGAAGGGGAAATGGGTGTCGTACGCCCACTGTGGCCTGCCTTACTTCGTCGAGGGATCGGTCGAACGGTTGACCGACCTGCTCTCGCTTTCCCCCTCGGCCATCGAAGAGCGGGGCGTCGACCTGCGGCGCGGTCACGAGGTCGTTTCGGTCGATCCCCGGGAACGAGCTGTGACTGTCCGCGCGGACGGCGAGCGATTCGACCAGCCCTACAGCGAGTTGCTGGTGGCGACTGGTGCGAGCGCGACCACGGGACCGTTCGACGCCGACCTCGACGGCGTTTTCACGATTCACGGCCTCGACAGCGCGGCCGCCATCGACGCCTACCTCGCCTCGCCCGGCGAGTACGACCGCGACCGCCTCGGTGACGGGCCCGTGGACGACGCGCTGGTCGACCACAACGCCGCGCTCGCGCCCCCAGAACGGGTGGCTATCGTCGGGGGTGGCTACGTCGGCGTCGAGATGGCCGAAGCGCTGACCGCCCGGGGGGTCGACATTCACCTCTTCCAGCGCTCCGGGCACCTCCTCCCGCCGTTCGGGACGGCGGTCGCCGACCGGGTCGAACCGCATCTCGCCGACCGGGGCGTCACCGTCCACACCGGGGCGGCGGTCGAGGAACTCGCGGGTACGGATCGGATCGAGGCCGTCGTCGCCGGCGGCGACCGCTATCCGGTCGAGATGGCACTGCTCGGCGTCGGCGTCCGTCCAAACACGGCCCCACTGGACGGGACGGACGCCGACCGTGGACCGAGCGGCGCTATCCGAACCGACGCCTACGGCCGGACGAGTCTGCCCGCCGTCTACGCTGCCGGCGATGTCGCGACCGCGCGCCACGCGGTAACGGGCGACGAAACGTGGGTGCCACTTGGTCTCACGGCGAATCGCGCCGGGCGCGCAGTCGGTGCGACGGTCGCTGGCGTCCCCACACCCGTCGGCGACGTGGCTGGGACGGCGGTAGTGAAGGCGTTCGATCTGGAGTGTGGCCGGGTCGGACTCGTCGATACGGACGTGGCCGCAGACGCGGGATTCGACCCCGTCAGCGAGACGATCACCGCCGGCTCGCGCTCGGGCTACTACCCCGGCGGCGACGAGACGACGGTCACGCTCGTCGCCGATCGGCGGACTGGGCGGGTACTCGGTGGCGCCATCGTGGGGCGGGACCGGGCGGCCATCCGGATCGACACGCTGGCGATCGCCATCGGGGCCGAGATGACCGTTGCCGACCTCGAACGTCTCGATCTGGCGTACGCACCACCGTTCAGTCCGGTGTGGGACCCGGTCCTCGTCGCTGCGAAAGTGGTGAACGGTCGCACGGACGACTGATACGGTTTACTGTAAGTCCGTACCGGTGGTTCGCCGGACCGTGGCGGCGAACCACCGGTACACAGTTACAATAATCCGTATGATACGGAGTATGAGACTGCCGACCATCACTGTCCGAAGATCGTCACCACTCCACGGTGGCGACGCTCTCGATTGACTTACAGGCGACAGTATGACCGGTTCGCAGTCGGTCGATCACCGGCCACCCGATCGGCGGGCAGTATATACGGATCACGTCCCTACGGGGGGCCATGAATGCTCACCCGCCGATGGAGTCGGCCGACGGTCGGTCGGTCGTCGTCGTCGGCAGCGGGTTCGGCGGTCTTTCGACGGCCTGTTACCTCGCCGACGCCGGTGCGGACGTGACCGTTCTGGAGAAAAACGAACAGCTGGGTGGCCGGGCGAGCCGCCTCCACGCCGACGGCTTCCGATTCGACATGGGTCCCTCCTGGTATCTCATGCCCGACGTGTTCGAGGATTTCTTCGGCGACTTCGGACGCGACCCCGCGCAGTACTACAGCCTCGAACGCCTCGACCCCCACTACCGTATCTTCTTCAAGGACGGCGACCGAGTCGATCTCGTTCCGGATCTGGAGGCCAACCGCGAGACGTTCGAGTCGTACGAACCCGGCGCGGGCGAGGCGCTGGACGAGTACCTCGAACAGGCGGCCTACACCTACGACGTGGGGATGGAACATTTCGTCTACGAGGATCGGTCCCGGCTACGCGATTTCGTCGACCTCGACGTCCTCCGCTACGCCCACGGCCTGTCCCTTCTCGGAACGATGCAGGACCACGTCGAGGACTACTTCGACCACCCCAAACTCCAGCAGATCGTTCAGTACTCCCTCGTCTTCCTCGGCGGCGCCCCGAACAACACGCCCGCCCTCTACAATCTGATGAGCCACGTCGACTTCAACCTCGGCGTCTACTACCCCGAGAACGGCATGGGTGGCGTCGTCGACGGCGTCGTCGCCATGGCCGAGGAGCTGGGCGTCGAGTTCCACACCGACCACCCGGTGGCCGAGATTCGGGGTCGAGACGGCGCCTTCGCCGTCCGCACCGAGGGCGGCCGCGAGTTCTTCCCCGACGAGGTGGTCTCCGATGCCGACTACGCCCACACCGAACAGGAGCTCCTCGTGCCCGAGGACCGCCAGTACGACGCCGACTACTGGGACTCCCGAACCTACGCCCCTTCCGCCTTCCTCCTCTATCTCGGCGTCGAGGGCGACGTAGACCCCCTCGCCCATCACACGCTCGTCCTCCCGACCGACTGGGACGACCACTTCGACACCATCTTCGGCGACGACCTGTCGTGGCCCGAAGATCCCGCGTACTACCTCTGTGTCCCCTCGGAGACGGACGACACCGTCGCACCCGAGGGCCACAGCAACCTCTTTGCCCTCGTCCCCATCGCCCCCGGCCTCGACGACAGCCCGGCGCGCCGCGAGCAGTTCCGTGATCTGTTGCTCGACGACATCGCCACCCACACCGGCGTCGACATTCGGGACCGCATCGTCTTCGAGGAGACGTTCTCCGTCTCGGAGTTCGGCGAGCGATACAACAGTATGCAGGGAACGGCCCTCGGCCTCGCGCACACGCTCAGACAGACCTCCCTCTTTCGCCCGCCGCACGCCTCCACCGTGGTCGACGGCCTCTATTTCACCGGCTCGTACACCACGCCCGGCATCGGCGTCCCCATGTGTCTCATCAGCGGCCAGCTGACGGCCGAGCGGATGGCCACGGAACGATGAGCGCGAGCGAGCGCGGCCGCTACCTGCTGAAACTTTCGCGCCCGCGCTTCTGGCTCTATCTTGCTGGCCCCGTCGCGGTGGGCGTCGTCTACGGCGCGGCGTCGACGGCCGACCTGTTCACGCCGACGACGCTCACGCTTTTTGCGTACTTCCTGCTCCCCGCGAACGTTCTGCTGTACGGCGTCAACGACGTGTTCGACGCCGACGTGGACGTAGAGAACCCGAAAAAGGAAGACCGGGAAGTGCGCTACGGCGGGGACTGGGCGGTGCCGACCGTCGTCGTCGCCAGCGCCGGTTTCCTCCTCGTCCCCGTCGCTCTGACGCCGCCGCTGGCGTGGCCGTGGCTCGCGGGGTTCCTCGCCCTCGGCGTCGCCTACAGTGCCCCGCCGCTCCGCCTGAAGACACACCCGCCGCTCGACTCCCTCTCGAACGGCCTGTATATCCTGCCGGGTGCGGCCGCCTATGCGGCCGTCGCCGGCACCCAGCCACCGCTTCTTGCCGTCGTTGGTGGCTGGCTGTGGACGATGGCGATGCACACCTTCTCCGCGATCCCCGACATCGACCCCGACCGCCGCGCGGGCATCGAGACGACGGCGACGAAGCTGGGCGAGCGACGAACCTACGCCTACTGTGCCGCCTGCTGGGCGCTCGCCGCCGTCGCTTTCGGTCGCCTCGACGTTCGCCTCGGCGCTCTGATCGGCCTTTACCCCATCGGCGTCGCCCTCGTCGCCCGATCGGCCGTCGACGTCTCGCGGGCGTACTGGTGGTTCCCCGCGGTGAACACCGCCGTCGGCGCGCTCATCACGATGGGCGGGCTCTGGAGGGTAGTCCATGGCTGACGGGGAGGGAGGCGACGGTGGAGGCAGTGGCGGCCCCGTCGCGACACCGGCGGCCGCCCACCGCTACACCCGATCCGAGGTGCAGACCCGCCTCGACGCCCTCGTCCGCGACAACCGCTTCACCATCGCCGTCGTCTTCCCCCTCGTCGGCGCCGTCCTCCTCGTCGCGAGCGCGGAGGGGCTCCTCCCACCGCCGCTTTCGTTCGAACCGTTTCTCATCCTGCTCGGGACGCTTGTCATGCGCTCGCCGCTACTCGTCGGCATCGCACCGCTGATCGACCGCCGAGCGGCGATCGGCGTCGCCGGCCTCGCACTGTACGCCTACGCCATCGAGTTCGTCGGCCTGCGGACCGGCTGGCCGTACGGCGACTTCCACTACGCCATCGATCTCGGGCCGACCGTCGCGGGCGTCCCGATCGGCCTCCCCGTCTTCTTCCTGCCGCTCGTGTGCAACGGCTACCTGCTCAGCCTGCTCCTTCTCGGTGATCGAGCGCGGACGGCGTGGATTCGCCTCCCGGCCGTGATAGCGACGGTCGTCGCGATGGACTTCGTCCTCGACCCCGGAGCGGTGGCGCTCGGCTTCTGGACGTATCCCGGCGGTGGCTCGGTGTACGGAGTCCCGTTCTCGAACTTCGCGGGATGGGTGCTGTCGGCGACGATCACAGTGCTCGTCCTGGATAGCGTTCTCGACCGACGCGCGCTCCTCGGTCGGCTGGAGACCTGTGAGTTCGCGCTCGACGATCTGGTGAGTTTCGTCCTGCTCTGGAGCGCGATAAACGTCTGGTTCGGGAACTGGGGGGCGGCCGCCGTGGGCGGCCTGTTTGGTCTCGGCTTGCTTCGGACGGCTCGCTTCGATTCGACGCCGTTCGTGCCGCCGAGATTGCGGTGAGATGGTGAGGCGTCGAATCGAAGCGGTCGCGGAGAGTCGACGCCGTTCGTGCCGCCGAGATTGCGGTGAGATGGGTGAGAGTCGTGTCGACCCCGGCCGAACGACCGCCAGTCAGGTCAGCCGTCGCAGCCCGTCGACCGCCCCCCGGAGGAGGCGTCGACCGACGCCGCGGCTCGGTTCGTGTCGATTGCCGGAGCCCGGTGTCGGATCGGTGGGTGCGTCGGGGACACAGCTCACCCGCCGGAACACGGTTTCGGGGTCGCGGTTCCAGCTCCAGTGCCAGCGTGTTCGGACCACAAGCGCGAGTTTTCGGGCCGTCCCGATCTGGGGCGTCGTCGAGAGCACGTCGTAGTCGCGCTCGCGGATCAGGCGGTGATGGTCGGCGTAGAGCACCGCGGCGACGAGGACCGGAAACTGGCAGTCCTGTGGGAGATACTCGATGCCGGCGACGCCCTCGCGGTAGAGCGCCTCCGTCCGGCGGAGTTCGCGCTCCATCGCCTGGCGGAACTCGTCGGTTATCTCGAAGTCCCGGAGGTCGGCCTCCGAGACGCCGTACTCCGCCAGCGTCTCCATCGGTAGGTAGATCCGATCACGTTCGACGATGTCCTCGCGCACGTCGCGCAGGAAATTCGAGAGCTGGAACGCCTCGCCCAGTGCCGTCGCGTGGGGGAGCGCTCGTTCCGGCTCGTCCGGGTCCATCACCGCGGTCATCATCCGTCCCACTGCCGCCGCGGAGCCGTCCATGTACGCCCGCAGTTCCGCGAACGTCTCGTAGCGACTCTTCGTCACGTCGGTCAGCATCGCGTCGACGAACGTGTTCACGTCGGAGTCGGGGATGTCGTGGCTCTCACAGAGGCCTGCGAACGCGTCGAGGACCGGGTCGTCGGTCGGTTCTTCGCCGAGTGCCGCCGTCCGAAGCCGTTCGAGTTCGGCGCGTTGCTCGGCGGGCGGGACGCCCTCCGCGTCGTCGACAACCTCGTCGGCCACGCGGAAGAAGGCATAGAGGACGTACGTCGGTTCCCGGACCCGTTCCGGCAGGAACCGGGTCGCGAGGTGGAACGTCTTCCCCGTCCGCCGCTGGATCGCCTTCCCCCGGGCGACGCCGTCGTCGCTCACCATCGCTCGTTCCTCCCGTCTGGCGCCGCGAGCGTCGACCGACCGGGACGTGTCGTCACTGAAGCGAGCTCCGTCATGTCACCAGAATGTGTCGCTACAGTCGTAGACGACCCCGTGGTTCGGACAGACGTACTTGCAGTGACGGCGGTTCATCGCCGCCTCACACTGGGGGCAGGGTCGACCACTCCGAGCAGACATGCCCTTATATACAAACCACAGAGACATGACTGTTCCGCCGGCAGCGGATTCGATGTCCGGATCGAAACGTTTCGCACTACGGACCGTAGATTTTTGAATCGCGAGGTGGCCGACCGTCGAGAATGGGCGGAGAAGTCGGTGCCGAGTGAGTCAGCGCATCGCGAGCCCGGGAATCAGCACTCAGACCAGCCGCAGGATTCGCAGGTCTTGCAGCCTTCGGAGTAGTAGAGACTCATCGAACTACACTCCGGGCACTCGGGGCTCTCGCCGGCGGCGAGGAGTTCCGCGGTGTCGTCGTCAGCTGCCGTCGCTGCCGCGCCGCCGTCGGCCTCGGGCGAGTCGCCGGGAGTTGCCCGTGCCTCGGCTTTTTCGAGTTCGGTGAGATTCTGCTGTTTGGGGTAGGGTCGGTCGATCTCGTCGTCGAGGTAGCGACGCATGGCCGTCCCGATGGCGTCGGGGATGGAGTTGATCTGCTCGCCCTTGTCCCACGCCACCTTGGGCGAGCGAATGCCCTGGAGTTCCGAAGCGATTTCGCTCGGGTCGACGCCCGATCGGAGGGCGGTCGAAATGGTCTTCGCCAGCGCCTCGGTGAAGGAGGCGGTGAAGCCACCGGAGTTGCCGATGTTGGCGAAGAGTTCGAACGGTCGGCCCTCCTCGTCCTCGTTGATGTTGACGTAGAGTTTCCCGTAGCCGGTGTCGATACGCTGGGTGACGCCGTGGAGCACGTCCGGCCGCGGGCGCTTGGTGCCGAGTTCGCGTTCGCCGTCGACGGCCGCGAGCAGTTCCTCGACCTGCGTGTCGAGAGCAGCACGGACGTCCTCGTTGTCGAGGAAGCCTTCGAGCCCGCCGAACACCTCTTCGATCTGTTCGACCAGCGCCGCTGCGGCCTCGTCCTCGTCGGCGAACTCCGTGTTCTTCGCACGGGTGGTCAACACCTGCTTCGAGCGCGTGCCGTCGCGGTAGACGGTGACGCCTTTGCCACCGTGCTCGTAGATGTAGCGGTACACCTCGTCCATATCCTCGATGCTGGCGGAGTTGGGGAAGTTGCAGGTCTTCGAGATGGCGGAGTCGACGCCCTCCTGACACGCGCACTGGACCGCCGCGTGTTCCTTGCCGGCGAGGTCGCCGGTGACGACGAACAGTTCGCCGATGGCGTCCGGTACCGTCTCCAGTCCTTCGACGCCGTCGAACTCGTTGGTGGCCATCTGCTCCTGGGCCTCCTCTTTCACGGCGCCGATGTCGAGATCGTTCGCCTCCAGCGTCCGGAGGAAGTAGTCGTCGAACTCGACGAGCATCTCGTCGCCCTGTACGTCGTCGGAGACGTTCTTGTAGTAGGCGACGTTGTAGATGGGTTCACACCCACCTGTGGTGTTGCCGACCATCGACGTGGTGCCAGTCGGGGCGATGGTGGTCGTGTTGTGGTTGCGAATGGGGAAGCCGTCCTCCCACTCGTCGGCGTCGAGGCCGGTGTGGTGTTCGAACCACTCGCGGTAGCGGGTAGGATCGGCGTACTTCGAGTCGTCCCAGTCCTCGAAGGAGCCGCGCTCCTCGGCGAGTTCGTGGGAGGTCCACTTCGACTGGTGGTTGATGTGGGTCATGAGCTGGCGGGCCACCTCGTTGCCCGTGTCGCTCCCGTAGCGGATGCCGAGCTGGACGTAGAGCTGTGCCAGCCCCATGACGCCGAGCCCGATTTTGCGCATCTCGCGGACCTTCTGCTCGATATCGTCGACCGGGAAGTCCGACATCGTGACGACGTTCTCGAGGAACCGCGTACCGTAGTCGATCCGGTGGTCGAACGCCTCCCAGTCCATCGCCTCGTCGAGGAACGCACCGACAGCCTCGGCCTCCGAGTCGTACTCGTCGGCGTGTTCGCCGGCCCACACACGCCAGTCCGGCGCATCGCGGTCGGCGAGCGTCGAGAGGTTGATGTGGCCGAGGTTGCAGGCCTCGTACTCCTCGAGCGGCTGTTCGCCGCAGGGATTTGTTGCGAGTATCCTATGGCTTGGATTTTCTTCAACATCGAACGAATGTTGTTTGTTCACCCGCTCCAGATAGATCACGCCGGGTTCGCCGTTCTCGTGGGCGCCCTCGACGATGTCCTCCCAGATGACTTCGGCGGGCATGGAGAGTTCCTCGCCGACCTCGACGTACTCGCCGAGGCCGAACATCTCGTAGAGCTCTTTCGTCTCGGCGGTGGCGACGTGAGCCTCACCCGTTCGCGGGTTCGTGAAGGTGAACTCCTCGCCCGCCTCCAGCGCGTCCATGAAGTCGTCGGTGATGCCGACGGAGATGTTGAAATTCGAGAGATGACCCTCGACGGCGTTACGAAGGTGTTTTGGAACGCGTCCCTCGTCGTCGATGAGTTCGCGGGCTTCCTCCAGCGCGGCAGCGAAGGAGTTGTGCGTGAAGTCGTCGGGGTCGTTCAGGCGGAGGGTGTGAGCCAGCGAGACGTCCTTGTTTTTCGCGTGGATGAACTGGATCACGTCCGGATGCGAAATGCGCATGACGCCCATCTGGGCACCGCGTCGGGCGCCGCCCTGTGCGATAGTCTCACACATTTGGTCGAACGTTCGCATGAACGTGATGGGGCCGGAGGCGATGCCGCCGGTCGAGCCCACGGCGTCGCCGTACGGTCGGAGCCGCCAGAAGGCGTAGCCCATGCCGCCGCCGGACTGGAACACCTGTGCGGCCTCTTTGGCCGTCTGGTGGATGTCGTCGATGTCGTCTTCCGGCGAGTCGACGAAACAGGCCGAGAGCTGCTGGAGCTCGTCGCCCGCGTTCATCAGCGTGGGCGAGTTGGGCATGAACGAGAGGTCCTCCATCAGCGTCTCGAACTCCTCGCGGGTCTCCTCGACGACGGTCCGGACCTCGTCGGGGAGGTCAGGAACGATCGTCTCGTACGCGAACTTGTTGACGTTGTACACCGAGAGTGTCGTCTCGGCGTCCGAGTCGGCGGTGGTGCCCTTTCCGAACACCTCGGCGGCGAGTTCGTCGCGACGGGGGTGGTCCGGCTTCAGCTGCTCGGGCGTGACGGTGATATCTACGTCCTGCTTGCGTGCCTCGAACACCGCCTCCGCGAGAGCGATGTTCTTCGCGACACGCGGGAAGAGGTCTTCTTGATCCTCGATTAGCTCTCCGTCCGAGTCCTTGCGGAGATAGCGCGCGGGAAGGATATTGTGGTAAGCGTTGGCGGTGAGTCGCTCCTCCAGTGTCTCCCCGTCCGTGCGCTTGATCGGTAACTCCAGTTCGGTGGCGTCGATGTCGTGCGTACTCATGTGTTGGTCGGTGTCGTGATCGGTTCGCGGCTTTTCTCCCCGGCTTCCCGAGGGCAGGTACGGTCCGGTAGCTGACTCGAATCCGCGCGTTCGTGACGGTTGCTGTAAGTGGAATCGGCGGTGTAAAGGCGTTGGTTCGGCTCGCCAATCTATCCGATTCCTGTCTACTTCGGTGGATCGAGTGCGCCGTGAAGCCGCCTACACACCCCGTTCATCACTTCCCAACGCATATAACGCTATGTAGATCGAAGTGAAAGTGAAATTCGAGGGTAAAAATCGGCCGACAGCGGTTGGAAATCCAGTCGAATGAAAGGGGGGTTGGTGATGGGCGTTCGAGGGGGTGTTCGGACAGCTAGCGTGGTAGCAGAGCACACAGAGCACACTCCGGCTGCTCGGCCGAACCATCGTTACATATCCAGATTCTTATGAGAGCTGTCTCGTCCTGAGCGGCGGGCTACCGCCCACAGACTTATGCGCCCGCTGTGAGTGCGTATCGGATATGTCGCCCACGTCTCAGGTAGTGCTCCAGTTCGGCGGCCTCCTCGGTGGGCCGCTCGGACAGTTACTGCTCACTATCGTCGCCATCGGCGTCGTCATCGTCGTCGGCCGCGTCGTCCTGAAGATTGCGTGGCGGCTGGTGACCATCGCCGCGCTCGTCGTCGGCCTCCTTCTGCTGGCGTCGATGTTCCTCGGTTGATAGTGTTTATTGTAACTGTGTACCGGCGGTTCGCCGGGACGGTACGGCGAACCACCGGTACTGACTTACAATACTCACTATGAGACGAGCGCTGTGGATCAGTGTCCCCGGCCGCCACTCCGCAGTCGGTGGCGGGCACACAGGGACAGCGATCCGCGCGACGGCTACGCCGTCGCGTCCGGCGCGCGGACGCGGTGTAGGAAGTTGTCGATGACGTCGTGACCGGCGGCCGTCAGCACGCTCTCTGGGTGAAACTGGACACATTCGATGGGGTACTCCCGGTGGCGAATCCCCATGACGAGATCCGTGTCGCCGTGGGCCGTGGTCGCCGTCACCTCGAAACAGTCGGGGACGCTCGTCGCCACGAGCGAGTGGTACCGGCCAGCTTGGAATCCCTGTTCCAGCCCGGTGAAGACGCCCTCGCCGTCGTGGTCGACGGGGTAGGCCTTGCCGTGGATCGGCTCCGGGGCGTGGCCGACGGTCCCGCCGTAGGCGTAGACGGCGGCTTCGAGGCCGAGGCAGACGCCGAGTGTCGGTACCGTCCGACTGACTTCCAGCAACACGTCGTTGGTCACGCCAACGTCCCGCTCGTTTTTCGGATGGCCGGGGCCGGGGCTGATGACGATGGCGTCGGGATCGACGGCCCGAATCTCGTCCAGCGTGGCGGTGTTTTTCAGCACCTCGACGGCGATCGGGTCGCCGGTCGCCGGGTCGGGGTGGTCGGAGATGTACTCGACCAGATTGTACGTGAACGAGTCGAAGTTGTCGACGACGAGGACCGTCATCGGCGTACCTCCGGCGGGGTCGTCTCGATGCGTTCGATGGCGTCGAGGACGCCCCCCATCTTCTGTTCGGTCTCCTCGTACTCGCTCGCGGGATCACTGTCGGCGACGATGCCGGCTCCCGCCTGCACCGTGATGCGGTCCGGATCGCCGTCCTCGATCGTCGCCGTCCGGATGACGATGGCGAACTCGGCGTCGCCCGACCACGAGTAGTAGCCGACGCCGCCGCCGTAGACGCCGCGCGGGTCCCGTTCCAGCCGGTCGATGATCTCCATCGCCCGCACTTTCGGCGCGCCGGTGAGCGTCCCCGCGGGGAAGGTCGCGCGTGTGGCGTCGAAGGCGTCGAACGGGGGCGAGCGCTCGCCGCCTGCGCCGGGTCCGGCGTCGACACCCGCCAGTCGGCCCGTCACCGTCGATTCGATGTGCTGGACGTGGGAGTATTTCAGCACGTTCATGAACTCCTCGACGCGGACCGAGCCTGGTTCGGAGACGCGGCGCACGTCGTTGCGCGCCAGGTCGACCAGCATCGTGTGTTCGGCGCGCTCCTTGCCGTCCGCGAGCATCTCGCCCGCGAGGCGGCGATCCTCGACGGGGCTCGTCCCACGGGGACAGGTGCCTGCGATGGGGTTCGAGACGACGCGCTGGCCCTGCACCGACACCAGCGTCTCGGGACTGGCGCCGACGATGGAGCGGTCGCCGTGGCGCAGGAGGTACATGTACGGCGAGGGATTGACCTCACGAAGGGACGCGTAGAGGCCGAGCGGATCGATATCGCCCGTCAACTCGCGCTTGCGGGAGATGACGCCCTGATAGATGTCGCCGTCGAGGACGTGTGCTTTCGCCTCGCGCACTGCGTCCTCGTACGCTTCACGTGGGCCGGCGTTCTCGTCAGTCCGCACGAACCCACCCGTCTCGGGAGTGTCCGCGTCGGCGAGCGTCCGTTCGACTTCCGTCGCCTCCGTGAGGAGGGCGTCGTACACTGCGCCGGGGTCGGCGTCGACGACGGGCGTGAAGACGAGTTCGATGGCGTCCTCGGCGTGGTCGAACGTGATCGTCCGCGTCGTGAGGACGAACTCCGCGTCGGGGACGATGGGGTCGGGGCGTTCGACGCCCACCTCGTCGAGCCAGAGGTCGTAGACGGCGTCGTAGGCGAGGAAGCCGACGAGTCCGCCGTCGAGATGTTGGCGGTCGACCTCGGGGAAGCCGACACGTTCGAGGTCGGGGAGGGTCGTCCGGAGGGCGTCGAGTACGTCCGCGTCGGCGTCCTCGGTGCCGGCCGTCTCGGCCACCAGTTCGGCGGTCGGGCCGCCGAGCGACTCGACGGTCACCTCGCTGCCCGTCACCGAGACGACGGCCTCGGGGTCGTAGCCGACGAAGGAGTAGCGGGCGTGGCGGTCGGTGCCCTCGTCGTCGGCGGTGAACGCACCTTCGGGATCGCTCGACGGCGTCTTCTCCGCGCTCTCCAGCAGGAAGCCGTAGTCGCTGCGGTCGTCGAGGGCGGCGTACGCCGAGAGGGGCGTCGTCTCGGCGTCGAGCGTGACGGCGAGGTGGGCAACGACGGGCTCGTCGTGATCGAACAGGTCGACGAAGGCCGAACGGTCGTGTTCCGGCGTCATCCCGACACCTCCACCGCCGCATTCCGAACGAACGACGCGACCGCCTCGTGATCCTTTTCGCCACCGCTGCGCTCGACGCCGCTCGATACGTCGACGGCGTAGGGCTCGACCGTCCGCACCGCGTCGGCGACGTTCTCGGGGGTCAGTCCCCCGGCGAGGACGACTGGCGTCGAGCAGTCGTCGACGAGGACGCTCGCAGCGTGCCAGTCGTGTGTCTCACCCGTCCCGCCCGCACCGTCGTCGGTCGTCGAATCGAGGAGAAGGGCGTCCGCGACCCCGTCGTAGGCGCGGACGCGGTCGGCGTCCGCGGCGTCGACAGCGGTGATCACGTCCGCCCGAGCCTCCCGACGGACGTAGCGGATGTCCGCGTCCTCGAACTCGCCGTGCAACTGGATGGCGTCCGGGGTGGCGGCTCCGGCGAGTTCGACCGCGCGGGTCGCCGACTCCGGCATCGACACGAGGACGGTCGAGAGAAACGGAGGGGCGGCGGCCACGAGGTCGGCCGCGCGGTCGGGAGCGACCTCCCGCGGCGTATCGACCGATACCTCGGTGATGATGCCGACGGCGTCGGCGCCCGATCGTGCCACCGCTCGGAGGTCGGCCTCGTTCGTCACGCCACAGATCTTCGACCGGACCATCAGGCACCCCGTAGGTCGTCGAATTTCGCCGCCGCGGCGCCGGAGTCGATGGCCTCCCGCGCAGCGTCGACACCCGACGGGAGGTCCTCGGCTGCGCCGGCGACGTAGATGGCCGCCCCCGCGTTCGCGAGGATGATGTCGCGTTTCGGTCCCGTCACGTCGCCCTCGACGATACCGCGGAGGTCGGCCGCGTTCTCCTCGGGGTCACCGCCCGCGACGGCCTCGATGGGCGCCTGCTCCAGCCCCAGATCGGCAGGTGTCAGCGTGTACTCCGTCACCTCGCCGTCGTCGACTTCCGCGACGGTCGTCGCATCGTGGAGCGCGATTTCGTCCATCCCGGAGCCGTGGACGACCATCGCCCGATCGACATCCATTTGCGCGAGCGCACGGGCGAGGATGGTGACGAGGTCGGGGTCGTAGACGCCGACAACCTGTGCGTCGGCACCGGCGGGGTTGGTCAGCGGCCCGAGGACATTGAACACCGTCCGCATTCCGAGTTCCTTCCGCGGACCGATGACGGCTTTCATCGCCGGGTGAAAGACGGGTGCGAGCATGAACCCGATGCCGTCGCGTTCGATCGCTTCTTCGACCGCCGGCGGTTCGGCCTCGACGTTCACGCCCGCCACCTCTAGGACGTCTGCACTTCCCGACGTGGAGGAGACGGAGTAGTTGCCGTGTTTGGCGACGGCGATGTCCGCGCCTGCGGCGACGATGGCGCTCGCCGTCGAGACGTTGATCGTGTCGTAGTCGTCGCCACCGGTGCCGCAGGTGTCGACCAGCGGGGTGCAGTTGGGCGTGATAGTTCGCGCCGCGTCCCGCATCCCCTGGGCGAACCCCGCGATCTCCGTCTCCGTCTCGCCTTTCGCCCGGAGTGCCGCCAGTAACGCTCCGATCTGGGTCTCGGTTGCCTCCTCGAAGACGGCGCGGGCCGCATCCCGCGCCTCCTCTCGGGTCAAGTCCTCACCGTCGGTGACGCGCTCGATATAGTCCTGCATGGATGAACACCAGTGTATTACTTCGGGTTACGATGAACAAATCTATACATCTTATTAAAGCTGTCGTCGGAGCGTTGACGGAGGTCGTGACGGCGACGGACCACCACGCGGGCGGATTCGCCGGCGGCTGCGACGCTTGCAGTGGTGCCGATCGAGAGTCCTCCCACATTTCGATCGCACGTGCGCCGTGCGATCGGACGCGCGGCCGGTCACAATCGCTACTATTAGGAATTATCGGAAGTCATCAGAGATTCTCGCCGTGACGGGTCGGCGGGAATCTCTGGACAGTTACGATAATCCCTATATAATAGTTCCCCGGAATCGCCCCGCGAAGGCCCGTTCCGAAAGGTTCAATTATGGCCCGGGGGTACGTTGGGATGCGTTCGAAAGCACGTCACGACCGGGTTGGTGGTCTAGTCTGGTTATGACACCTCCTTGACATGGAGGAGGCCGGCAGTTCAAATCTGCCCCAACCCACTTCTTTATATGGGCTAACCGCCCACCGTCCCCGACTTCGTTAAGCCAAGGGTAGCCGGCGTGATACGGATTATTGTGTCATTACCGGTGGTTCGCCGACACGGTCCGGCGGACCCCCGGTACACAGTTACAATAATCGTATGAGTCGACCGGTCCCGGACAGGCCGTGTGACCCGACCACTGGCGCTATAGTAGCCTTTATAAGTCATTGCATACCTGATCGCAGTCCTGCAATCAGGTGTGCAAACAGTTCCAAACGCTACTATAGAACACCGTCCTCGCCCCGAATCTGCTCTTCACCGGGCGTCGAACCGGATCGGTCGTCGTAGTATTTGAGGCCGATGAACCCCTCTTCGAGATTCCTGAGCAAGGTGGTGTAGAGGTCGTCGACGGATCGGTAGCTGGTTTCGTCGGTGACCTCCAGAACCTCCCGGACGGTGAACGCGTCGCCGGCGGGGGTCCTCAGCGTCACCTCGCCTAACTGCTCGACGACCGCTTCGTGCTCGGCGGGGAAGGTGCACGCCTGATCGAACAACTGGTGGGTCTCGGAGTAACGCATCAGTGTGTACTACACGTATTAATAATCAAAAAACATTATGGACCGACACGATGTCGTCGCGGACCCGAACGGACGCGCCGTCGAGAACGGGGCGGGTGCCGGTTACGCCGTGTCGATACCGGTGATTTCGATGCACATTCCATCGGCTTCGTCGTCGATAGCGACTGTCCAGCCGTGTGCCTCCGCGATCTCCCGGACGATACTCAGTCCGAATCCGGTTCCCTCGTCGGTCGTCGAGTAGCCCGAGTCGAACACCCGATCGGGTTCGTCGGCGGAGATGCCTGGCCCGTCGTCCGCGACGTAGAACCCGTCGTCGAGGTCGCCGACGGTGACGGTAACGCCGACGGAGTCCGTGCCCTGTGACCGGGGGGTCGTGGCGCCGTGTTCGACCGAATTTCGGATCAGGTTCTCCAGCAACTGCTGGAGCCGGCTGCGGTCGGCCACGACTGTCGACTCGGTCTCGATCACGAGTGTCGCGCCGGTCGTCTCGACGTGTCGCCAACAGTTCTCGACGGCAGTCTGGAGTGTGACGGTATCGGGGTCGTCGATTCGGCCTCCCTCGTGAGCGAGCGACAGGAGGTCGTCGACGAGTCGCTGGCACCGGTCCAGCGCGTGGGCAGCGTCGTCGAGGTGGCCTTCCACATCCCCGCCCGTGCGAGCCAGTTCGAGGCGTCCCTGTGCGACGTTGAGCGGGTTGCGGAGGTCGTGGCTAACGAGACTGGTGAACCGTTCCAGCCGATCGTTCTTCCGTTCGAGTTCCTCTGCACGCCGCTTGCGCTCGGTGATATCGCGAAGGATACCGACCGTCCCTTCGAACTCGTCGCCGGAGACGACGAGTGCGATGTGGTTCTCGCAGCTCATGATCTCGCCGTCGGCGGTGACGACATCCATCTCGAACGTGCTCCGATCGTCGCCGTCGTCCAGTAACGACTGGATCAGCTGTCGTCCCGTCTCGACATCGTCGTCGCGCATCAGCAACGAGATGTGTTCCCCGAGGAGGTCGTCCCGGCCGTAGCCCGTTCGGTCGACGAGACGGTCGTTCACGAAGGTGAACCGGCCGTCGGCGTCGAGCGTGTACACTGGATCGCCCGATGCCTCGACGATCCGTTCGTACCGTCGGAGTTGCCACTCGCGTTGTTTGCGGTCGGTGATGGCGCGGGCGACGCCGACGGCGCCTTCGATTGCGCCGTCGATCCGTAACGGCACGAGTCGGTAATCCAACAGTGCGTGGCCGTATCCGGGGAAGCCACCGTCGATTTCGCCGCGGATCTCGTCTCGGTCCCCGTCGAGCAACTCCTGATACGGATCACCGTCCGCTTCGGCCCGGAGGTTCTGGATGAGGGTACTTGGCTCGCCTTCGAGGTCGGCTTTCGTCGTCCCGTGGAACTCGGCCAGATGGTCGTTGACGATCTCGAACCGGCCGTCTTCGTCGTAGATACAGACCGATTCACGCATGGAGTCCACCATGTGCTCGTAGCGTCGGCGCTCACGCTCTCGTCGTTCGCGGTCCGTGACATCGCGGACGATATTGACGAGACAGGCATGGCCGTCGAGTTCGATGTACGCGGCGGACATCTCGACCGGCCGAACTTCGCCGTCGTCGGTGATAATCGGCGCGTCGTCGGTCCAGCCGTGTCCCTGTTCGAGCACCCGGTCGAAGAAGTCCCGCAGCGACTCCATCACCCCGTCGGGATGGGTCTGCGAGGGCGACAGGTCGGTCAGAACGCGTTCTTTCGGGGCGCCGAGCAACTCGGCGGCCGCCGGGTTGCAGTCGACGAACTCGTCGCTATCCGGATCGACGATGAAGATGGCGTCGTTGGCGTGGGTGAACAGGTTGCGGAACTTCCGTCGCGCGCGGTCGAGTTCGCGCTCGTGGGCTTTCTGCTCGGTGATGTCGCGGACGACGCAGACGTGCCCGCCGTCGTCGAGGGCGGCGAGCGAGAGGCGTTTCGAATACGTACTCCCGTCGGGGCGCTTCCCGGTGGCCTCGCCCGTCCACGACGACTGCTCCGCCAGTTCGGGGAACGCCACCGTTCGTAACCGCTCCGCCTCCTCGTCCGGCAACGTGTTCGTCCAGTGAGCGCCGACGAGCTCCTCCGAGGTCGACCGGCAGATATCTGCGTACGTCTCGTTGAGCGAGAGATATCGGCCGTCCTCGTCGAGGAGAGCGAACCCCTCGTTCGCCGTCTCCATCGCCTGTGCCCGACGCCGAACTTCTCGTTCGGTCCGGTACTTCTCGACGTAGTTCGTCACCTTGTTGGCGAGTAGGGTGTACTGGTCCGTCCCGCGCTCCTTCTGGAGGTAATCCGTCGCACCCGCGGAGAACGCCTCGCTGGCGACGGTCTCGCTCCCCTTGCCGGTGTAGAGGATGAACGGCAGACGCGGATGGTGTTCGCGGACGGTTTCGAGAAACTCGATGCCGTCGGTTCCCGGCATATCGTAGTCGGAGACGACGCAGTCGATGCCCCCATCCGCCAGTCGATCCACTCCCGCGTCCGCGCTCGATACCGTCTCGACGCTGAATCGCTCGTCTTCACGTTCGAGAAAAGTCGAGGCCAGATCCGCAAACTCCGGGTCGTCGTCGACGTGGAGGAGGGTGATCTCGTCGAGGTCGACGGCGTCGTCGGCCCGTATCACACTCATCACGGCCTCCCGTCGAGCGAGTCACCGATGCCGGTGTCGGACGATCCACTGTCGGATCGAAGCGTCCGCCACCGCACGGTCGACGGCGCACAGCTAGGGGGCGAGGTGGACGCGATCCGGTGGGTGATCACGGATCCAGTGTCGAGAATTCGAATATATCGTGACGAGAACATGCTGTGACTGGCGTCGATGATTCACTTAGGAGTTACTCTGCAAATACAACACGTTGTAATTGGACACACACCCGACGGCGTCGGTCGCGGTCGTCAGCGTTCGAGCACGCGCTCGCCACCGGCGACTTCGAGGATGATCACGTCGTCGACGCCGGCGTGGCGGGCGACGGCCTCGTACGTCTCGTCGCCGACGCCGACGCCGCCGAGGTAGCCGAAGCCGGTGACACCGGCGACGACGACGCCTGCGAGCGTGATCACGGCTCGGGCGACGCGCCGGAGTGACCACCGGTTCACGACGAGAGGGGCGTTCGAGTGGGTGACCACCCTACCTGATCGTTCCGGCTCGAAAGAGTAGACCTCGGTGCAAACGTTACCGGGTGGGGCAACACCGTGCTGCACGCCGGTCAGACTGAAGAAACAACTTTCAAGCCACCGCATGAACCACGTGTAGCTATGGATATCTCCGAGATTGCGACCCCCGAGTACATCGAAGTCGATGCGGGCGAGCGGTTGGGAAAGATCCGCTCGATCTTCGACCGCGAGAACCCCAAGGGCCTCATCGTCACGCGTGACGGCGAGTACGCCGGCGTGATCGGGGAACGCGACCTCGTTCGCTCCCGAATCGAGGACGACACCAAGGCCGGCGTGCTGATGAAGTCCGCACCGCAGGTCGACCGCACCGAGGACGTGCGCGAGGTCGCTCGGGTCCTCGTCGAAGGCAACACCAAGGTCGCACCCGTCTACGAGGGTGAGAACCTCTGGGGGATCGTCACTGCCGACGCCATTCTCCACGCCGTTCTCGACAGTCTCGACGCGCTGACGGTCGAACAGATCCAGACCGAGGATGTCGTCACCGTCGGCGAAAAGGCTCACGTCGGGCAGGCGATCAACCGCCTGCGCGAACACGGCGTCTCGCGACTCCCGGTCGTCGACGACTCCAACTCCCTGGTTGGCGTCCTCACCACGCACGACATCGTGGACTTCGTCGTCCGCGACGCCGACCGACAGGGTCGAGGCGACCGCCGCGGCGACATCGACCGGATGCTCGATCTCCCCGTCTACGATCTGATGACCAGTCCGGTGCTGACGACGGACTCCGACGAGACCGTCGAGTCCGCGGTGCGGACGATGCTCGACAACGACATCTCCGGTCTCGTCGTCACGCCGTCGGACGATGACGACACCGTCAGCGGCGTCCTCACCAAGACCGACGTGCTTCGCGCGCTCACCTTCACGGAGGAGGGACAGATGGACGTCCAGATCACCAACGTCGCCCTCCTCGACACCATCAGCCGTGAGGAGATCGTCGCGGAGATCACCGGCGTCGCGGACAAGTACCAGGAGATGCAGGTCCACCACGCCCACGTCCGCTTCCACGAACACAAGGAGAAACTCCGTGGGACGCCGCTGATCCAGTGTCAGATCCGCCTGCGAACCAATCGCGGCCAGCTCGCCGGCTCCGGCGAGGGGTACGGCGCCGACCACGCCTTCCACGTCGCCGCCGACACGCTCGAACGCAACGTCCTCGAACTGAAAGGCCTCATCGCCGACGAGCAGTACCGCGGCCAGCTACTCCGCAAACTCGGCGAACTATAGCGTCTCCTCGCCCGCGGCCAGTCCCTCGCCGGTGATGCGGAACGTCGCCGTCTCCCCGGCGGGTTTCGATCGGTGTTTCTCCAGCGTCGCCCGCCGATTGCCGCCCCGGAACCGATCCAGCCGGAGGACCGTTCCGGTCCAGTGATTGAGTGTGTGACCGCCGAGCGCCCGCGTCCGGTCGCTCTCCGGATCGGTGAACACCTGATTCGTGACCACCGCTGCGAGGTCGTGTTTTCGGGCGAGCGACAGCAGGTGCGTCACCTGTCGACCCACCCGGCGGAGCGTCTCGCCCCCGTCGCCGTCCTGGCGTTCGAGACGGTAGAACCCCGTGGCGCTGTCGAGGACGATCAGCTCCGCCCGGGATGCGAAGTCGGCGGCGTCGCGGACCGCCTCCTCCTGTTCCGCGAAGTCGTGTGCCTCGCTGACGACGATGCGAGAGGTGATGGCGTCGAGGGCCTCCTCACCCGCTTCCGCCGCCGCGAGCTGCTGGAAGCGGTCGATCGAGAGGCCTTCGGTGTCGATGTAGACGGCCGTCCCCTCGTCGACGGCCACCTGGACGGCCGCCGAGAGCGCGAGGTTCGTCTTGCCGGCGGCGGGCGGGCCGTACACCTGCGTCACGGTGCCGCGTTCGAACCCACCGCCGAGCAGGTCGTCGAGGGGCGAACAGCCGGTGGACACTGGCTCGGACACAGGGTGTCTCTGTCGCTGTGGGTCATAAACCCTCGACACTGCGGGGCCGCCCCGACGCGTCGTCGCCCGCGCGACACGTTTTACCCCGCCGGCAGCGAAGGGACGCCGTGATCGTCGTCGCCACCGCTGATTTCGAACTGTACCACGAAGTCGTCGACCTGCTCCGGGACCGCGGGGTGACGTTCACCACGGTCGAACCCGGCGACGACCTCCCCGATGGGGCGTCGGTCGTCATCGCCGCCCCGGACGACGCGGCGCCGACGGACGGGGCGGTCGAACGCGTCACTGCGACGGCCGCGGACGCCAGGCGGGCGGTTGACGAGGCGCTCGCACTCCTCCGCGGCGGCGAGGGACGGACCGTCGTCGGCGTCGACCCCGGCACCCGCCCCGGCATCGCCGTCCTCTCCGGTGAGACGGTCGTCGCCGCCTTCCACGTCCCGCTCGGCGACGCAGTCGAGACCATCCGCCGGGAAGTCGCCGATGCCGTCGACCCGCTCGTCCGGATCGGCGACGGTGCGCGCCTTCAGGGCGCCCGTCTGGTGAACGACCTCGACGACGTGACGGTCGAACTCGTCGACGAGACGGGGACGACCCCCTACCTCGGCACCGGCGCGCGGGGGATGGGCGACGTGCTCGCCGCGGTCAACATCGCCCGACTGGAGGGCGAACGGGTCGACTCCCGTGACATCGACCCCACGGCTGGCGAGCTCCAGCGGATCAAGGATCGCTCCCGCGAGGTGTCGACCGACGACCGCTCCATCGACGATGCCCTCGCCCGCCGCGTCGCGAGCGGCGACCTCACCGTCGAGGAAGCGCTGGACGAACACCGAGATTAGGGGCGGGCAATCGCCTCCACCTCCACGAGCATCTCCGGGTCGATCAACCGCTCGACCTGCACCATCGTCGTCGCCGGCCGCACCTCGTCGAACACTTCGCCGTGAGCACGTCCGATCGCTTCCCAGTCGTCGATGTCGGTCACGAAGATGCGCGTCCGCACCACGGCCGACAGCGACGCGTCGAGCGCCGCCAGCGCCTCGGCGATGTTGTCGAGCGCCCGGACGGTCTGGGCGTACGGATCGTCGACGCCGACGACGACGCCGTCTTCGTCCGTGGCCGTCGTGCCGGAGACGTGTATCTCGTCGCCAGCGCGGATGGCTCTGGAGTAGCCGACAGCCGACTCCCACTCGGTGCCCGAGGAGACGCGTTCGCGGTCCATGCAGGGCCGACGACGCCGACACCCGAAACGCTTACTCCGTCTCGTTCGCGACGGCCGACTCCGCCCGCCGGATCACTTCGCGGACCGACAGGCCCGTCTCGCGTGCGACGGCGAGGGCGTCGTCGTACTCGGCGCTCCGATCGTACACCCGACCGTCGGCGTCCGACCCGCGCTTCACCCGGACCTCGTAGCGCTCGGCACCGACCCGCAGCGTTGCCGTCTCGAACGTTCGGTCCGCGATCCAGCGATGGCTGGCGTTCCCCTCGCGCACGCCGAGTGTCCCCGTCTCCTCGGCGAGACGGCGGGCCACGCGCTCGGCGTCGGCCGGGTCGACGACCACCTTGATCAGGTGACCCGGTCGCGATTTCTTCATCGTGGTCGGGACGACGGAGACGTCGCGCGCGCCCACCTCGGCGAGCGTCTCCTGTAGACTTCCCAGCACCTCGGGCGTCACGTCGTCGACGGCCGTCTCGAGCACCGAGATCGACTCCCGGCGCAACCCACCGTCGCCGTCGCCGACGAGGGCCCGGAGGACGTTCGGATGGTCGGGCAGGTCGGCGTCGCCCGCCCCGTAGCCGACGGCGTCCACGTCGAGAGACGGGAGCGTCTCGACGCCATCTGCGAGTTCGGCGAGAAGGGCCGCACCCGTCGGCGTGAGCAGTTCGCGGTCGACCGGGCCGCCGCGGAGCGACCAGTCGGCGTCGGCCGCGAGTTCGGTCACCGCGGGCGCGGGAACGGGGTAGGTGCCGTGGCTCATCGATACCGTCCCGCCGCCGGTCGAGAGGGGCGTCGTCACGACGCGGTCGATGTCGAGGTCGGCGAGGAGGAGACACGCCCCCACTACGTCCGCGACGGCGTCGTCGGCGCCCACCTCGTGGAAGTGCGTGTCGTCGAGATCGGTGCCGTGGACCGACGCCTCCGCCTCGCCGAGTCGACGGAAGACGGCGAGTGCGTTCCGCTCGACGGCCGGCGCGAGGGCGAGGCCCTCGACGAGGGCGACGACCTCGGCGTAGGTTCGGTGGGGACCGTGGCCCTCGACCGGAGTGGTGTCGTGGTCGTGGTCGTGGTCGTGGTCGTGGTCGTGGTCGTGGTCGTGGTCGTGGCTATGATCCGCCGACTGCTCGGCCTCGGACGCCGGCGATCCGTCCTCGTCGACAACCACGTCGGCGGTCGTCGCTGCGATGCCAGCCTTGGTCGTCGACCCCACGACGTAGCGCACGTCGAGAGCGTCTTCGACCGGATCGAGGACAGCGGGATCGGCACCAGCGGCGATCAACGTCGCACAGAGCATGTCGCCGCTCGCGCCCATGCGGCCGTCGAAGGCGAGCGTCTTCATACCGGTCGCTCGCACCCGACGGCCAAACGGCTTGCGACCGCCGGCGATGCTGATACCGTCGGCTGTAACTGTTTCGAGATATTTGCCACTCCGGGGTGGCGAATATCTTGCTCGACTTACAGCCGGCAGTATGACGGACGACTGTTCCCGGGATCGGTAGGGGTTTGTACGTTCCCATCGTATGCTACCCCATGACACGGCCAGTGGTGACCCGCCGGCGCGTGGTTCCGGGTAACAACAAACTTATCCCGGACCATCGCCGAAACACGACCATCCTCGCGGGTATATCATGAACGAAGTGCAACTCGAAGTGGCGAAAGCGTACCCGAACGACTCGGGACGTGGCATCGCCCGACTGGACCCCGACACGTTGCTTCACCTGAAACTGTCACCGGGTGACATCATCGAGATCGAGGGGGCCGATCGGACGGCGGCGAAAGTGTGGCGCGCCGACCGGCAGGACTGGAACACCGACACGGTCCGGATCGACGGATTCACGCGGCAGAACGCCGACGTGGGTATCGGGGAACGCGTCACGATCCGGAAGGCGGAAGCGACGAAAGCCGAAAAACTCGTTCTCGCACCGCCCGAGGAGGCGAGCGTCCAGTTCGGCTCCGACGCCGCCGGCATGGTGAAACGCCAGATCCTCAAGCGGCCGGTGGTCGAACGCGACATCGTTCCCGTGATGAGCAGTACGAACCACCCGTTCATGCGGTCGCCGGGACAGGCCATCCCGCTCATCGCCGTCGAGACGGAACCCGACGGCGTCTGCCTCGTCACCGAGGACACCGACGTCGAGTTGCGTGAAGAGCCCATCTCGGGATTCGAGAAGACCGGCGGCGGCATCACGTACGAGGACATCGGCGGTCTGCAAAACGAGATACAGCGCGTTCGGGAGATGGTCGAACTCCCGATGAAACACCCGCAGATCTTCAAGAAACTGGGGATCGAACCGCCGCAGGGCGTCCTGCTCCACGGTCCTCCGGGGACGGGGAAGACGCTGCTCGCCAAGGCCGTCGCCAACGAAACCTCCGCGAGTTTCTTCTCTATCGCCGGTCCGGAGATCATCTCCAAGTACTACGGCGAGTCCGAACAGCAGTTGCGCGAAATCTTCGAGGACGCCAAAGACGAGTCGCCGTCGATCATCTTCATCGACGAACTCGACTCCATCGCGCCGAAACGGGAGGACGTGACCGGCGAGGTCGAACGTCGTGTCGTCGCCCAGTTGCTGACGATGATGGATGGGCTGGAAACGCGGGGACAGGTCATCGTCATCGCGGCGACCAACCGCGTGGACTCCGTCGACCCCGCGCTCCGCCGCCCCGGTCGGTTCGACCGCGAGATCGAAATCGGCGTCCCCGACGAAGAGGGTCGCAAGGAGATTCTCCAGATTCACACCCGCGGGATGCCGCTCTCGGACGACGTGAGCCTCGATCACCTCGCCGACGAGACGCACGGCTTCGTCGGCGCCGACATCGAGAGCCTGACGAAGGAGGCAGCGATGAAGGCGCTCCGGCGCTACCTCCCCGAGATCGACCTCGACGAAGAGGACATCCCGCCGAGCCTCATCGATCGGATGATCGTCAAGCGCGACGACTTCGGCGGCGCGCTGGGCGAGGTCGAACCCTCCGCGATGCGGGAGGTGCTCGTCGAACTCCCGAAGATCACGTGGGACGACGTGGGTGGCCTCGACGACCCCAAGGAGATGGTCAAGGAAGCCGTCGAGTGGCCGCTCTCCTCGCCCGAGAAGTTCGACCGCATGGGAATCGAACCGCCGAAGGGCGTCCTCCTCTACGGCCCGCCGGGAACGGGCAAGACGCTCATGGCGAAGGCCGTCGCCAACGAGACCAACGCCAACTTCATCAGCGTGCGCGGGCCGCAGTTGCTGTCGAAGTGGGTCGGCGAGTCCGAGAAGGCCATCCGGCAGACCTTCCGGAAGGCCCGTCAGGTGGCCCCGACGGTCATCTTCTTCGACGAACTCGACTCCCTCGCGCCCTCGCGGGGCAACGAGGTCGGCAACAACGTCTCCGAGCGCGTCGTCAACCAACTCCTGACCGAACTCGACGGGCTGGAGGAGATGGGCAACGTCATGGTCATCGGCGCGACCAACCGCCCGGACATGATCGACCCCGCGCTCCTCCGCTCCGGTCGGTTCGACCGCCTCGTCTTCATCGGCGAACCCGAGCAGGAAGGCCGCGAGCAGATCCTGAAGATCCACACGCAGAACTCACCGCTCGCGCCCGACGTGAGCCTGCGCGAGATCGCGGAGATCACCGACGGCTACGTCGGCTCCGATCTGGAGAGCATCGCCCGCGAGGCGGCGATGGTCGCCCTGCGTGAGGACGACGCGGCCGAGGAAGTCGAGATGCGTCACTTCCGAGAGGCCATGGAGAACGTCCGGCCGACGATCACCGACGACATCATGGACTACTACGAGCAGATCGAAGAGCAGTTCAAAGGTGGCGGCGGCGAGAGCTTCGCCGGTCGCGGCAGCGGCGGTCGGATCGGCTTCCAGTAACTCGGCAGCGCCGATACGCCGGTGTATTTTTATTCCGGCTGCACCCATCCTCGACGTGGCTTGGGATCCGACGCTGTACACGTTCGTCGGCGTGGCCGCAACGATCCTGTTTTTCGCGATCGTCGCGGGCGGCTGGCAGTATCGAGCCGAGCCAGCGGCGAAGGCGTTTCTCGCACTCATGTCGGCGATGGGGGGATGGGTCCTCCTCTACGCGGTCGGCCTGGGGTTTACCACGCTCGACGCTCAACTCGTCTGGCAACGCGCCGCCCTCGCTATCGGCGGGACGGTACCCACACTCTGGTTCCTGTTTGCGGTCCAGTACACGAATCGAACGGCGTGGCTCACGCGCTCGGTCCGCGCGGTCATGATCGTCGATCCGCTCGTATTCGGCCTGTTGACGCTCACGAATCCGGCCCACGGGCTGATCTGGGCCGACGCGACGCTGGTCACCTACGGCTCGCTTCACGCGCTCCAGTTCACGTTCGGACCGATGTATCTCGTCCACCTCGGCTACACATACATCGTCACTCCCGTCGGGTTCGGCCTGCTGGCTCTCGCCGCCCTCCGCTCGACGCTGTATCGGACCCAGGCTCGACTGCTCGTCCTCGGCGCCATGCCACCACTGGTGTCGAACGCCGGGTTCGCGCTGGGTGTCGAACCGGCGTTCCTCCCCCCGCTCGACTACACGCCCTTCGCGTTCATCATCACGGGGCCGTTCTTCGGGCTGGCGCTATTTCGGTTCGACCTGCTCGAACGCATTCCCGTCGCTCGGAAGCGGCTCATCGCCGACGCCGACGACGGGTTCGTCGTCCTCGACGAGGACGAACGCGTCGTCACGGCGAATCCGGCCGCGGAGCGCATCCTGGGAGAGTCGATCACGGGGCGGCCGATTCAGGAGTGTGTGCCGTCACTGACCGACTTCGATCCCCACGCGTTCCGGAGGCGGACGCTGACGACGGTGGTCGAGCACACGCAACGAACGTACGATCTCACCTGTTCGGCACTGTCGGACAGTCACGGACGGATCGTCGGATACGTGTTCCAGTTCCGTGACGTGACGGATCGGCACCTGTACCAACAGCGGTTGAAAGTCGCCAACCGGGTGTTGCGCCACAATCTCCGCAACCGGATGAACGTCATCAGCGGATGGGCGGACGAAGTGACTCAGAGCGACGACCCGGAGATTGCGGCGGCTGGAGAACACATCGCCGAGGCCGCAGCGGAGTTGACCCAGCTCGGCGAACAGATCCGGCTACTGGTGGTGACCGCCGAGGACGGCGGCGGTCCCATGCAGTCCGTCGCCGTCGGCGAACACGTGGCGCCCTTGATCGAGCGTGTTCGACGGGAGTATCCCGACGCGCACATCGAGTCGGCCATCAGTTCCGGAGTGACGGTGACCGTCCCCAGTGTTAAGCATCTCACGACTGCGGTCGGGAATCTGCTCGAAAACGCGCTCGAACACAACGACGCCGACCGGCCGTCGGTACGGGTTGCCGTCGACCCGGCCGACGGTGACGAGTCGTACGTACGCATCCGCATCGGCGACAACGGGCCGGGGATCCCGGAGGCCGAACGAGAGGTGTTACGCAAAGGGACGGAGACGCCGCTGAAACACGGGAGCGGGGTCGGACTGTGGCTGGTGCACTGGATCGCGACGATGTCCGAGGGTGAAATCACGTTCGAAGAAAACGATCCGCGCGGGAGCGTCGTCACCCTCGCCTTGCGGCCGGGAGATTGATGCGGATCCTTGTACCGGCGGTCGCCGACGACGGTGGCCACCGTCGGAACTGATCTCCAACAGTCCGTACGACGGTATCGGTTGTACGTGGCTCAAGATCCACTTGGGGTAGTGAACACCGCCAAAGGGGCCAACCGCCAGTGTCGCACCCGTGTGTATTAGTGACTCGTCGGCGTACGACTGCGTGGAAGGGTGGCTCAGTGGTAGAGCGTCCTCGCCGACCGTCGACGGTTGGTGAGGGAGTCGACCGATTGCCGGTCGGCACATGGCTTCGCGTGGTTCGAATCCCGCCCCTTCCACTCATACGGATCGATGTAACGGTTTACCGGTCGTCGCCGACGAGGGCGGCGACAGCCGGTAGTGACTTACCACCGTCCGTATCAAGAGTTTCGCGGAGAGCGAGCAGTACGGACGTCCGCGCCGTCGCGGACCATATCTTCACAGCGGGGACACACACGTGGTTCGTCCACGCCATCGGGGGTGAACACCCGGGCGTAATCACGAGTGACGAAGGCACCACAGTTCTGGCACTCGGGCATACGACAGGGAAATCTCGTCAGATTTCACATAAGTCTTGGGGGGCACCCACAGCTCAGCGTGGTCGAAAGTGATTTTAATAACTTCTGGTAATTAGACGGCATGGAGCTACCCACGCCCCAGGATCTGCGGGAGCGACGGACCTCGCTCGACCTGACCCAGAGCGCGCTCGCGGAGATGGCGGGTGTCTCGCAGCCGTTGATCGCACGGATCGAAGGGGGAGATGTCGACCCACGGCTGTCGACGCTACGCCGTATCGTCTCGGCGCTCGACGAGGCCGAAGGCGGCGTCGTGCGCGCGGAGGATCTGATGAACGAGACGCTGGTTAGCGTCGCACCCGACGACTCCGTCGCCGACGCCGAACGTCGGATGGAAGAGGCGGCCTTCTCGCAACTGCCCGTCCTGCAAAACGGGCTCCCCGTCGGCTCGATCAGTTTCAGCGATATCCGCCGCGAAGGCGAGAACGTCGGCCAGAAAGCGGTGGCCGAAATCATGAGTGAGCAGTTCCCGACCGTCTCGCGCGAGGACTCCGTCGACAAGATCAGCAACCTGCTCGACTACTACAAGGCCGTCATCGTGACCGACGGCGGCGAGGCCGTCGGTATCATCACCGAAGCCGACATCGCGGCGGAACTCTCCTGAGGTTCATATACCGAGGAGCGCCCACCACCCCCGTGATCTGACTGCTCGTCCGGGATCGGTTCGCGGTCGCGTGTCCAACCCGTCCCGGTGCGCTCACGGACACCTGTTCGCTACAACTCTAGCCCGCGAATCGCGATGCCGTCTCCCTCCTCGACGTGGCCGATCACCCGACCGTCGACGGTGTCAGCCAGCGCCTCGGCGTCCGACGACGGAAGCGCCGCGACGAACCCCGTTCCCATGTTGAACGTGCGGTGCATCTCCTCGTCCGAGACGTTGCCGGCCTCCTGTACGAACTCGAAGACTGGGTGCGGGTCGAACGCGTTGTCGACCACGTAGCGATGGTCGCCCAGTCGTTCGAGGTTGGTCCACCCACCACCCGTGACGTGGGCCGCGGCGTGGACGCCGTGGTTCCGCATCGGATCGAGGAGGTCCGTGTAGATGCGCGTCGGTTCGAGCAGCGCCTCGCCGAGGGTGTCGTAGTCGCCGAACGGACAGGGGTGGGTGTACTCGCCGTCGCGCGTGACCGCCGTCCGCGCCAGCGTCAGCCCGTTCGAGTGGATGCCGGAGGAGCGCACGCCGACGAGGGCGTCGCCCACCTCGGCGCTCCCGGGGAACAGCGCGTCCTTTGCGGCGAGGCCGGCACAGGTGCCCGCCAGATCCAGTCCTTTGACGACCTCGGGCATCACGGCCGTCTCGCCGCCTACGAGTTCGATGCCTGCGCGGTCAGCACCCTCGGCCAGCCCCTCGCCGATCTGTTCGGCGAAGCGTTCGTCGGGTTCATCGACGGCGAGGTAGTCGACGAAGGCGATGGGTCGGACGCCCGCGGCGACGAGGTCGTTGGCGTTCATCGCGATGCAGTCGATACCGACCGTCGAGTAGTCGGCGAGCGCCTCGGCGACGAGGAGTTTCGTCCCGACGCCGTCGGTGGCGAGCCCCAGATAGCGATCACCGATATCGAGGAGGCCGGCGTAGTCGCCTGCACTCTCGCCGACGGCGCCGACCAGCGCTGCCGTGGCCGCCTCGCTCTCCTCGATGTCGACGCCGCTCGCCGCGTACGTCAGTTCCTCGGCTTCGTCCCCGTCGTCGTTCATGCGCGACACCGCGTCGGCCGGACGCAAAAGCACACCGCTTGCCGCCCTCGACGGCGCACAGTATTTGGTGGTTGCCGTGCGAGAGTGGCGCATGGATCGGATGTTCCTCGCCGGTACCGGGTTCACCGTCGTCGGTGTCTGTGGCTACGTCGCCGGCGTCCTCGTCGCCTATCCGGGGCGGGCGTTCTCGCTCACGGCAATCATGGTCGGCATCACGCTCGCGGCAATCGGTGACCAGCAGGGGGCGAGCGCATGACCATCCGCACGCTCGTCTACGACGGTGATCGGGTCGAAGCCCACGACGACACCGACGCCGAGGCGCTCCGCGCGGCCCGCACGGCGTCCGGGACGACGTGGATTCGTGCCTCGGACGTGACCGACGGCGAACTCGATCGCCTGAGCGGCGTGTTCGGCCTCCACACGCTCGAAATCGAGGACGTACGCAGCAACGCCAGCCCGAAGGTCGAACTGTTTCCCGATCACACGTTCGTCTTGGTGAAGACCGCCCGCTTGCGCGGCGGTGAGACCACGTTCGAGGAGGAGATCCGCGACCAGCCTGTCGGGCTCTTTTTCGGTCACGACTGGATCATCACGGTCGCGGTAGAGGAGACGGGGGCCGTCGAGACGGTCTGGGAGCGCGTGCGCCGCGAGGAACCGCGCTTACTCCAGTACGACGCCGACTTCACCGCCTACCGCGTCCTCGACGCCATCGTCGACGAATACTTCGTCATTCTCGACGAAATCGGGCGCGACATCGAGGCCGTCGAAGACCGTATCATCGACGACCCCGATACGGAGACGCTGGAGATTCTCAACAGCCTCCGCCGGGAACTGCTCTCGATCCGACGGATCGTCTGGCCCACCCGCGACGCCGTGAGCATCCTCGCGCGCGGCGATGTCGACCACGTCCAGGAGTCGACGGAGAAGTACTACCGCGACGTGTACGACCACCTCGTCCAGCACGTGGAACTCGTGGAGACGTATCGGGACCTGGCCAGCGGTGCCCGCGACATCTACCTCAACACGCTCTCGCAGTCGACCAACGAGGTGATGAAACGGCTGACCGTCGTCGCGACGATCATCCTCCCGCTCACGTTCGTCGTCGGCGTCTACGGCATGAACTTCGGTGGCGGCCCGTACAGCATGCCCGAACTCGGGTGGCGGTTCGGCTACCCCGCCGTCCTCGCCGGGATGGCGCTCACGGCGGCGATCATGCTCCGGTACTTCCGGTCGGAGGAGTGGCTGTGATCACATGTACATCCGATCCTCGGGTGGTTGGCGTTCCGCGACCTGTTCGAGCCGCGCAGCGAGGTCTTGGTAGTACTGTTCGACGGTCTGAGCGAACGCTTCGAGCGGCCCGGCGTCGATGTCGAGGTCGTACACGCGGTCGAACGTCTCGATGAGGCGAATCGCGGCCGATACGTCCGGTGCCTGTGCGTGGACTGGCGTAATGAACACGGCGGTGCGGAGGTCGGACTCGATGCCACGGTACGTGAGGGCGCCGTTGATGCCGTCGAGAAAGCCCCGGCCCATCGGTCGGATGTCGATGTCGGCGAGTCGGTGATCACGGTAGTCGTCGGAGGCGACGAAGAACGTGTCGTGTTCGTCGGGGCCGTGAGCGTAGGGGACGCCCGAGAGCACCACGAGCTCCGAGACGCCGTGATCGTCGGTCCAGGAGAGCAACGCCTCGGCGAAGGAGTCGGCGACGGGTGCCGGCAAGAAGAGTTCGTTGACGAAGACGGTCAGATCGAGATCCGACCGGGAAAAGAAGCGTGAGTGGTGCCGAGGCCGGCCGGCCTCGAACGGTGTGATCGACGGGAGGGCGTCGACCGTGAGGTGACCCGTCTCCACCAAGTCGAGGTGCTCGACGAGGTAGTCGGCAGCGGTGAGGCCGGCGAGGCCGAACGCCGAGAACCCGGCGACGACCGTCGCGGACGGCGCGGCCTCGTTCGAGATGTGAAACGACGGGTCGCGTGCACGATCAGTTGACATGTGTGTCGGTAGGGCGAACGGCTACTTATACTGTTGGCTGTCCCCGCTTCGAGGTGTTCACCACCCCGGGGTGACGATGATCGTAATCGACGTACAGCCGACAGTAGAGGCGTTGGGAGCGTTATCGGGCTTATCGGAAGTCAGCATAGATTCTCGCTGTGACGATCCGGCGAGAATCTCTGGACAGTTACGATAATCCTATTAATCGGTCGTCGGTTCCTCGGCCACGTCACCGACCTGTGGCCCGCGCACGTCGGTGCTGCGCCACGTCCCCCGCTGGAACCAGAGATACGCGATGACCGCGCCGACGACGTTGGAGATGAAAAAGGAGAGCCAGATGCCGTCCGGCCCCATCGGGCCGGACGCGATCCAAGCGATGGGGAGCCGGATCAGACCGAGCATCGAGATGGCGATGGCGGCGGCGGTGAGCGTCTTCCCGGCGCCGCGGAACCCGCCGTTGTACGACCGCATGATGCCGATAAAGCCGAACGAGGGGGCGACGTAGCGGAGGAAGGTCGCCCCCACCTCGACGACCGCCTGGTCGTTCGTGAACAGCGCGACGATGGGGTGGGCGAAAAAGAACGTGAACACGCCGGCAATCGCGAGGACGATGAACGTCGTCCGGGCGGCGACGCGGGCGGTCAGTGCCGCGCGCTCGGGTTTGCCGGCGCCGATGTTCTGACCCGACATCGTCTCGACGCCTCGCGAGACGGCGATTGCGGGGAGGAAGATGACCGAAAAGACCCGGACACCGATGCCGAACGCCGCCACGACGGGCGTGCTGAAGGTGCCGACGATGAACATGAGGAGGTTGATCGCGACGGCTTGGCCCGTCCCCTCGACGGAAGCGGGCACGCCGATGCGGACGAGACGCCGACCGTAGTCGAGGTCGGGCACGATGTCGCGCGGGCGGATGCGCACACCGCGCCGGCCGGAGAGCATGATCCAGAGGCCGACGATGAGAGCGAGGCCGCGGGAGAAGACGGTGGCGATGGCGGCGCCTTCGATGCCCCACCGGGGGAAGATCCACCATCCGAAGATGAGGAGAGGGTCGAGAACGACGTTGAGGGCGACGGAGCCGAGCATGACGAGCATCGGCGTGATCGTATCCCCGTACCCCCGCATGAGCGAGATGAAGACGAAAAAGCCGAACATGAAGAAGATGCCCAGCGAGATGATCTCCATGTACGCCGTAGCGAGCTCCAACACGTCCGGCGCGGCACCGAGGATGTCGAGTACGTCGCCGACGAAGACGTAGGCGACGGCCCCGAGGAGGACGGACGCGACGGCGGCGAACCCGACCGTCTGGGAGGCGGCGTACTCCGCTTCTCCGTCCTCGCCCGCGCCGGTGTACTGCGCAACGAGGATGCTTCCCGCTACTGCGAGCCCCATTCCCAGCGAGATGATGAGAAAGACCATCGGGAAGGCGAAGCTGATCGCCGCGAGGGCGTCCGTGCTGTACTGCCCGATCCAGAACGTGTCGGCAAGGTTGTACGCCGTCTGGAGCAGGTTCGTGACGACGATAGGGAGGGAGAGATAGAAGAGCGGCTTGCTAACGTCGCCGGTGGTCAGATCGAATTCCTCGCGGGATTTGAAGATGTCCGGCAGCTTCATCGCTGAGTCGATTCCCCTCGGACTAGCTGCTCGTCGATGTACGATCGAATCGCCTCGGATACGTCCGCGTCGGTGCCGAGGGCGACCCGGCGGGAGTGAGCGCCGTTGACGAGCGTCACGAGGAGCGTCGCCGCCTCGTCCGGATCGACATCGGTGAAGGAACCGTCCTCGACACCGGCGCCGACGACGCCCCGAATCTCCGCGTGGAGGTAACGGTCGAACTGCTCCAGCCGCTCGCGGAAGGCGTCGTCGTGGGGTGCCTGTGCCTTGACCTCGAACAGTGCAGTCCGGAGTTCGCGGGTCACGTCCGCCTGCGGCGGGTCGAGGGCGGCGGCCACGAGGGCGTGGAGCCGGTCGCGTGGTGTGCCTTCACCAGGGTCGGCGACCCGGTCGGTGTACGATTCGAAGAGATGTTCGAGGAAGGCCAGAAGGAGGCCGTGCTTGGTGTCGTAGTGGTAGTGGAGGGCGGCCTTGCTCTTCGACCACTCGTCGGCGATGTCCTGCATCGTCAGGTTGGCGTAGCCGTGCCGACAGAGCGCGCGATACGTCGCGCACATGATGTCGTCGACAGGGGGGGAGGGCGAGTCGTCGCGCACATCATAACTGACTGGTCAGTCAGCAAAAGGCTTCGGAACTCGTCTTGCCGGCTGTACGTCGAACGGGTGCGCCGCGTCGGGTGGCGACTCTCTCGCGACAGCCGACAGTGTCACGCGACCGATCCGAGCAGGTTGCCGACGACGTACGCCACCGTCGCGGCGGCCATCCCGACGGCGAACATCTCTCCCCCGTTGACGAGCCACCCTCGATCGGTTACCAGCGACCGACTCGCGCCGACGAGGAAGAAAGCGAGGCCGGTGACGACGACCGAGGCGGGAAAGAGTGGGCGCACGACGGCGAGGTAAGGGAGGAGGGGGAAGCCGCCGGCGACGACGAACGCTCCGAAGGTGACAAGCGCCGTCGCCGCTGGCGGTTTGTCGCCGTCGTCAGTCTCCGTTCCCTGGGCGGAGTGGTAGTCTTCCTCGGAGCGTCGACTTAGGAAGTTGCTCATACCCATCGAGAAGCCGTCGGCAAAGAGGTTCGCGGCGCCGAGGACGAGGACGATTGCGGGGTCGAGTGCGGCGCCGGCGACGCCCGCGACGACGGCGAACGTCGTCACGATGCCGTCGTTGGCGCCGTAGATAATCTCTGGGAGATAGCGCCCGTGTTCGGTCACCTCGTCGCCGAGAAGTCGTCCGATCATACGCCGGGTTGCATCCCTGCCCCCGTAGCGTTGGCGCCTGGCTATATGGTGGGTCGTGTTCAACGACACGGTATGACACGCGTACTCGTCCCGCTCGATGGCTCGCCGCTCGCGATGCGGGCCCTCGACCACGTGCTCGACGAGTGGCCCAACGCGGAGACTACGGCGCTTCACGTGATCGACCCCATCGACGCCGTCTACGAGTCGGAGGTGCGTGGCCCGGGTGGCGGCGAGGCGTGGTACGAGGCACAGAAAGAGGCGGCCGAGGCGCTGTTGGACCGGGCACGTGGCCGAGCGGCGGATGCCGGCGTCGACCTCCGGACCGAGACGGTCGTTGGCTCTCCGGCTCGGGAGATCGTTCGCTACGTCGGCGACCACGATATCGACCACGTGGTGATGGGGAGCCACGGCCGCGAGGGACTCTCGCGGCTCGTTCTCGGGAGCGTCGCGGAGCGGGTCCTCCGCCGGGCGGACGCGACGGTGACCGTGGTCCGGTGATCAGAAGCCGATGCCGAGGACGAACACGACGAATACGGTGACGACGGCCGCGGGGACGAAAGAGACGACGAAGACGACTTTGCTCCAGTCGAGGACGGTCCGGCCGTCGAGCGAGCCGAAGGGGATGAGGTTGAACGCCGCCAGAAAGAGGTTGATCGCGACACCCCGCCCGCCGATCAAGGAGAGCAGCGGCGAGCCGACGACGACGCCGGCAACGTACATCGGCGCGAACACGAGGGCGAGGAGGCCGTTCGTGACCGGGCCGGCGAGGGCGATCAGGCCGTGTTCCCGCTCCGTGATCCGGCCGCGGTGGTGGACGGCTCCCGGCGCAGCAAAGAGGAAGCCGACGAGCGCACTCATCACCGCCAGAAAGAGCATGCCGTAGTCGGCACGGAACTCGGCGATCTGGTCGAATCGGACCGCCACCACCTTGTGCGCGAGTTCGTGGAGGAGGAAGCCGAGGCCGGCGGTGACGAGGGAGACGAGGAGCGGCCGAACTAGCCCCTCGCCGGCGAGCATCGAGACGGCACGGCTCCCGCCACCGGCGAAGAAGATGGCGAAGGCAACGCCGAGAGCGACCCACGCCACCGCCAGATCGCGGAGTTCGCGCGAACTGAACGTGAGCGTCACGTGATCGTCCTCCAGAGGAGTTCGGCACTGTTGCGCGCTCCCTCGATCATGAGGCGAGTGACACCGTCGACGCCGCCGATTTCGGTCGCAAAGAGCGGGAGGACGTAGACGGCAAAGAGGAGGCTGGCGATCATGCTCCCGACGTTCGTCATGGCGACGATCATGATCAGGCGGAAGAGGGGTACGTCGAACATCTGCCCGATCAGCGTGCGAATGGGCGTCTCCTCGTCGCTCAGGAGTTCGTTGAGGGTCGAGATATCACTCACGTTGACCGAGGTGTGCCGGAGTTCGACGTAGCCGGTGAACCACCCCGGTGCGAGCAGCGGATTGACCGAAGTCATCCACGCGACGAGGCCGCCGACGGCCGTCGAATCCCAGCGTGCGCCGGCGAGGCGAGCGAGACCGGCCGCGAAGACGCCGTTGACGACGAACCACGCGGCAAAGAGGCGGAGGAGGAAGCCGTCTCGGACGCCTGCCATCGCCAGCAGGACGAAGAACGCGACGAACCCGACGGAGACGAGCACCCCGACGGCCTTCAGCCACGGGACGCCGCCACCGGAGTCGGTACCGACGAGCGTCTCGCGGGGTGGGAGCGTCTCCGGCGCGTCGAGATACGACTCGATCCCCTCCCGATGTCCCGCGCCGACGACGGCGACGACGTGCTTGCCAGCCTCGCGCAGCGCGACGAGTTCGTGGGCGATGTAGGCGTCACGTTCGTCGATCAGGGCGCGTGCGCCGGCTGGACTGAAGGTTCGAAACTCCTCCATCATGACGCTCACCACGTCGGCGTCGGTGAGCTCCGAGATATCGAACTCCTCGAACTCCTCCTCGGCCGTCGCGCCGTAGCCGGCGCGGTCCGCGACGAAGCCGGCGAGCAGGCCGACGGAGACGCCCCCGACGAGGCCGAGCGTGAGGCTCCCGACCACCCGGACGACGAACGTGCCGAGCGAGGTGACGACACCGTCCGCGAGGCCGAGGCCGACGCCGCCGATCAGGCCAGCGGCGAGGCCGACGCCCGCCGCCGCGAACAGTCGGTCGCCGGGGGCGAGGGCGTCGACTGCGTCCGCGAGCGTGTGAACGGCGATTCCGACGCCGAGAGCGAGTAGAGCGCCCCCGGTGACGCGGGTGAGAATCGGCGTCGTGAGGCCGAGAGCGGGGCCGAACAGACCGAGCAAGGGGCCGGCGACGACGCCGACGAACACGCCGAGCGCGAGGCCGATTCCTCGGGCGTCGGTGAGGCCGAACGCGAGGCCGCCGACGAGGCGAAGCTTCTCCAACACGCCCATCCGCGCCCAGAACCGTTGGATCGTCGTCTGAATGTCGCGGTCCACCAGTGCCACGTCGATGCCGAGAGCCTCGGCTTGTTCCACTGCGGCCAGCATGTCGGCACCGGGCTGGATGTCGAATCTCTCGCCCAGTCGCGACTGGACGTACGAGAGCATCCAGTAGGCGAGAAACTGAAAGACGGTGTTGCCACGCAGGAGGTCGCCGGGTTCGATGTCGTCGGGCGTCTCACCTTGCATCTGGCGATAGCGTCCCTCGTCGAGTTCCACGGCAACCACGTCGGGTCGGTCGGCTTCGATGACTTCCTCGACCTCACGGACGCTCTCGGCCGAGACGTGGGCCGTGCCCACGACCCGAACGCGCCCCTCCTGACCCGTCGACGTGGCGGACTCTCCCATCACCGCTCGCTACTGGGGCACGCTTTTTACCCTTGTCGGAGAGAGGCGGCGTATGGTCTCCATCGAGAACGAGAGCGCGCTGGCATCGACCGGTGGGCGGGAGACGGCGTTCGCGTGTATCCGGGCCGGTATCGACGCCGCCAGACCCGGCCGCGTCATCGAGGAGTCGGTCCGTCTCGACGACGGCCGACTCCACATCGCCGACACCAGCTACGACCTGTCGGATGTGGACCGAATCGTCGCTGTCGGCGGCGGCAAAGCCGCGGATGGCGTGGCGACGGCGCTCGAACACGTCCTCGACATCGACGCCGGCGTCGTCGTCACGCCCGATCCGGACCCCGGCGACCACCGTATCGAACGGCACCACGGCGACCACCCCGTCCCCAGTCAGGACGGCGTCGACGGCACCGACCGCATCCGCGAACTCGTCGCCGACGCCGACGAACGGACGCTCGTCCTCGCGATCATCACCGGCGGTGGGAGTGCCCTGCTCCCCGCGCCCGCGGAGGGCATCTCGCTCGACGACCTCCAGCGGACGACGGACGCGCTCCTCGATGCAGGGGCGGAAATCGGCGACCTCAACGCCGTCCGCAAACACCTCTCGACGCTGAAAGGCGGTGGATTGGCCGAGCTGGCCGCGCCCGCCCCCGTCGTCGGTCTCGTGTTCAGCGACGTGGTCGGCAACGACCTGAGCGTGATCGCCAGCGGGCCGACCGCGCCAGACGAGTCCACCTACGACGACGCCCTCGACGCCCTCGAACGGTACGGCGTCGATCCGCCGCTGGCGGTCCGAGAGCGATTGGACGCCGGCGCGGCGGGCGAGCTGCCCGAAACGCCCCGCCCCGGCGACGACGTCTTCGACCGGGTGACCAACCACGTCCTCGCGGACGGGTTCACGGCCCTCGACGCGGCTCGCGAGGTGGCGGCCGACCGCGGCTACGACACCTGTCTCCTCTCGTCGTCGGTTCGGGGCGAGGCGCGAGAGGCCGCCCTCACCCACGTCGCCGTCGCGGAGGAGATCGAGGCGACGGGCAATCCCGTCGAAGCGCCCGCAGTCGTCCTCTCGGGCGGCGAGGCGACTGCGACGGTCCGCGGCGACGGCGTCGGCGGCCCGAACGCCGAGTTCGCGCTGGCGGCCGCCGTGGAACTCCCGGCGTCGGCGACGCTCGCTTGCGTCGACACCGACGGCCGCGACGGCAGTAGCGACTTCGCGGGCGCGGTCGTGGACGGCGACACCGTCGACGACGTGCGGACGGCCCGGCGAGCGCTCGCGAACAGCGACGCGTACGGCTACCTCGGTGGTCGGGACGCCGTCGTCAGCACCGGTGCGACGGGAACGAACGTCAACGACCTGCGGGTGCTGGTCGTCGAGTGACTGTCCGTCGCCGGACGGGAAGAAAACGGCGCGACGGTCGTCCTTCAGCAGGGAAAGAGATCGCTTAGTTCGTCGCGCTATCGAGGACGAGGGTGTCGTCTTCGAGGTAGTGTTCGAGGTGGTGGGCGTGCTCCTCGAGCGTTATGAGCTGCTCGCGGAGCATCTCGGCGGTGGCGTGGTCACCGAGTCCCTCGGCGAGTTCGACGTGGTCGCGAACCATCTCGATGATGTCCCCGTACATCTCCATGTCGTTGTGGAGCGAGGTCCGGATGTCGTAGACGTCGTCACCTTCGGGTTCGACGGGGGCGTTCTCCTCGAGGCGCTTGCCGCCAGCGAGGGGAACACCGCCGAGCGCCTGCGCGCGCTCCGCGAGCTCGTCCGCCGCTTCCTCGGCATCCCCGGCCGCCTCGCCGAGGTATTCGTGGATTCCGAGGAACTCGGCGCCCTCCACGTTCCAGTGGTGCTTTTTCAGCTGGTGGTAGAGGACGTACGTCGCCGCGAGGTCGGTGTTGAGCGCTTCGACGAGCTGCTCGACTTTCTCCTGTTCGAGCCGGAGCGCTTCGCTGCCTTCCACCGTATCGGCCTGCTGTCGGACTGATTTCTGTGTGCTCATTGCACCTGTATGTTAGACCTCCAGACACTTATCCGTTTTCGCTGTGACCTGTTGTCACGGTCTCAGAGTGGCGAAAACGGGTATATCAGGTGTTGGAGCTCACGTCTATAATCGACGATTTGCTGGATCGGAGAGAAGAAGATTTGTACCCTGTGACCCTGTACTCACCCACATGGCAGACTTGCTGCCCTCGCGTCCCGACACCCCCGCGGCCGAGGAGGCCGATCCGCGCGTCATCGGCCTCGACAGCGAGGACGCCGACGACCTGTTGTCGGTTCTCTCCTCCGAGACGGCTCGCGAGGTGCTCGCGACCCTCCACGACGAACCGGACACACCAGCCAACGTCGCCGACCGGGTAGACACCTCCCTCCAGAACGCGCAGTACCACCTCGGTAACCTCGAAGAGGCCGGAGTGATCGAGGTGGTCGACACCGTCTACTCCGAAAAAGGCCGGGAGATGAAACGGTACGCGCCCGCCGACCGACCACTCGTCGTCTTCGCCGGTCGCGAGGAGGAGAGTCAGGGGCTGGAGAGTGCGCTCAAGAACCTCCTCGGCGCCGTCGGTCTGCTCGGCGTGGCCAGCCTGCTCGTGCAGTGGTACGTCGAGGGACCGCCGTTCGGCGCTCAGACGGGCGGTGCCGACGGTGGTGGAGGGATGGGTACGATGAGCACGGAGGCGGCGCCGACCACCGCGGACACCGTCGCCGGGCTCCCGCCGGGGCTGCTCTTCTTTCTCGGCGGTCTCGTCGCCCTCGCCGTCGTCGGCGCGGTGTGGTACGTGCGGCGGTAGCGTCGGTCGACGGCCGACGGGGTGAGCGTCGGTCGACGGCCGACGGGGTGAGCGTCGGTCGACGGCCGACGGAGTGAGCGTCGGTCGACGGCCGACGGAATGAGCGTCGGGCGACCTGAAAAGCCCCGTAGCTATTCATACTTCCCGTACCAAGCGGTAGTCATGGAGCACACCGCCGAGGTGACCGGAATCGGGGTGGGCACGAGCGAGGACGGCTCGAACGTCCCGGCGGTCCTGTTGGCCGCTCGGGAAGAGTATCTCCCCATCGTCATCACGGCCGATCAGGCGCGGGCGATCCAGCTTGGACTGTCCGGTGAACCGTTCGAGCGACCGCTCACACACGACCTGCTGGTCGAGATGCTCACGGAGTTCGGCGGTGCCGTCGACGGCATCCGCATCGACGACCTCGCGGATGGAACCTTCTACGCCAAAGTCGACGTAGAGCAGTACGACCAGGGTGAACCCCGGAAGTTCGTCTTCGACGCCCGTCCGAGCGACGCCATCGCGCTCGCGGTCCGGGTGGACTGCCCCATCACCGTCACCGACGGCGTCCTCGACCACGCCGGTCGCCACGAGGACGAGTTCGAACCCGAACGGATCGACGACTTCGACGACGACCGATAGCGGCCGTCGCGAATCGGCGGTGCCACTCACGGAACCACTGGACCAGGCCATTCAGCGCGGCTACACGTCCCCCACACAATATGGTAAAGAACTTACACGAGTGGCGGGACTGCTCTCCTGTGTCGTCCATCCAAGAACCGGTCACAGATGAGTATCGGTCGACGGTTTTCGGTCTCGTTACTGTCGTCTGTTCCGGGATCACTGGATGGGCAATCAGGGACGGTCAGGGCGCCGTTACGGTACTCCTCGTCCTTTCGATGACGATGTACGCACTCGGTAACACGCTCCCTGCCGTTCACCGACGCATCCCCCGGTTCGACCGACTCGCCGGAGTGGTACTCGGTGTCGTCGGCGTGGGTGCGTATGCGATGGCGGCGCCGACGGATCTCCCGATTTTCTTCATGATCCTCGGCGTCGGATGCGTTATCGATCTGCTCTGGGACCCGACCGGTCTCTCTACCGACGACGCCGAGTGACCCCTCGGTTCGTTCCGACATCCGCCAGTGACCGCCAGTCCGGGCGATGAACTCGAATCTGCGGATCGTTCCGTTGGCAGTCGGTCTCGACCGTTCGTCGGGCTGCCGTGACGGACGGCCGACGACGGACCTGATGGGAGACGTTTTCATTCCCCCGCCCTCACCCATCCCGCATGACGGACGAAACGGCGACGCTCGCGGAGTCCCACACCGAGATGACCGAGATCGTCCTGCCCAACGACACGAACACGCACCGGCGGGCGCTCGGTGGGGCAGTCCTACACTGGATGGATGTCTGCGGCGCCATCGCGGCGATGCGGTTCGCCAACGAAGGGGTCGTCACGGCGTCGATGGAACACGTCGACTTCAAGCGTCCCATCGATCTCGGCGAGGTGGTCGTCGTCGAGGCGTACGTCTACGAGACCGGTCGGACGAGCCTCGATGTGACCGTCGAGGTGCGCGCCGAAAACCCTCGGACGGACACCGAACGCGCCACTACCTCCTCGTTTTTCACGTTCGTCGCCGTCGACGACGACAGCGAGCCGACGCCCGTGCCCGAGCTGGAGTGCCCGACCGAGGGTGAACGCCGCCTCCGCGACGCGGCACTCGACGAACGGGCGACCCAGCTGGAACGACTCGTCGAACGGATGGAGTCCTGAGCCTCCTGCCGGCCGTCCGTCGATCTCGGGAACGCCGGCCGACAGTCGATTCGATATGTGCGTCCCGCTCCGCGTGCCCAAGCCGCGGAACTTCGGCACGTGAATGGATCGTCCGTTGGGGTCCACCTCCAGACGGAAGGTCCGGTCACCGATGAACTCGAGATCCGTTTGGCAGACTTGGAGTGTCCTGATACTGCCGGCTGTAAGTCAATCAAGAGATTCGCCATCTTGGGATGGCGAATCTCTTGAAACAGTTACAGCCGACAGTATGAACGGTGAAGAGGACAGGTGTCCCCTGCGATTCCGGATACCGCACGAAGCCGACGACCTGCTTTCGACGTTTCTACCGGGGAGGTAGCCGCCGTGGAGTATCTCGTCCACCCTTTCGATGCCCGTCGAGAGGCGATCGCTCCTCGTTGCTGTCACGATCGCGATGTTTCGGCCTCAAACGATATAACGAAGCGACAAACTATATGATCTATCGGGAAGAATTCGTTAGGGCTCCAGGTCGACACGACTGCGGTAACACGCCACCCCCGCCACAGATGACACACGAGTCAGGTGTGACCGAAGAGACCCGCCACGACGACGGCTCGACGGCCGCCGACCAGCCACGGGTCCTCCTGTTCATGCCGTCGGGGCGAAACAGCGAGCGACTGACCGAGACGCTCCGCGACCGCTATCGGGTCGAGACGACGATGGACTCGAACGATCTCGACCGGGCGTTCGCCTGCTGTGTGGTCGCCCACACCGAATTCGACCGGATCGCTGACTGCATCGGAGCGGAACGCGAGGCGACCGACACTTTCCTCCCGTTCGTCCTCCTAGGCCCGTCCGATGTCGCGGAGACGATACAATCGAACGTCTGGGAGTACGTCGACGACGTACTCGAACTGCCAGTCGAGCCGGCGGAACTGCGCACCCGGATCGAGAACCTGGTCGAGCGGCGTCGGACTGCGGTCGAACTGGAGGCTCGGTCACAGGAACTCGAGGCAACGGTCGCCGACCTCCGCCTGAAGGAGCGAGCGATGGACGAAGCGCCGGTGGGAATCACGATCACCGACCCCTCTCGCGAGGACAACCCCATCGTGTACGTGAACGAGCGGTTCGAGGAGCTCACGGGGTACGAATCCGCCGAAATCACCGGGCAGAACTGCCGGGTTCTGCAGGGGGCCGACACCGATCCGGAGACGCGGCGTCGCCTCCGGGAACGGATCGACGCCGAGCAGCCGGTGTCCGTCGACATCGTGAACTACCGCAAGAACGGCGTGCGCCTGTGGAACAAAGTCGACATCTCTCCCGTCCGCGACGACGGCACCGTCACGAACTTCGTCGGCTTTCAGACGGAGATCACCGACCGAAAAATCAGGGAGCGTCGGTTGAACGTGTTGAACCGCGTCCTCAGTCACAACCTGAAAAATAAGATGAACGTGATCGAGGGTCACGTGGCGTTACTTCGCGAGGAGTACGATGGCGACGACGCGCCGAACTCACTCGACACGATCGAGGATGCGGCGGTCGACCTCATGGGTCTCGCCGAATCGGTTCAGGAGACGGAGCACGTCATCTCGACGGCCGGTCCCACGCAGGCGCCCATCGAGTTGATCGACCACGTGATCGGACTGGTGGACGCGCTCAAGGACCGCTACCCCGAGGCGACGATCACGACCACACTCCCCGACGAACCCTGTACGGTCGGCGTGACGGGGCTGTTGGCTGCCATCGAGGAGGCGGTCGACAACGCCATCAAGCACGACGAATCACCGACCCCCTCGGTCGAGATTCGGATCGAGAAGCGAGCGGACGGCTGGATCGACATCGAAATCGAAGACGAGGGGCCCGGTATTCCGGACGAAGAGATCGAGGTGCTCGAACGGGGCGAGACGCCGCTGAATCACGCGGAGCGGCTCGGTCTCTGGCAGATATACTGGGTCGTCACCAAGGCCGGTGGCCGGTTCGCCGTCTCCGACGCCGACTCGGGGGGGAGTGTCGTCAGCCTCTCGGTCCCGCCGGTCGAGTAAGCGGACTACCTACTCGAAGTCGGGGAGGTCGTCCGGCGCCTCGTACTCCGTCTCCCAGTCGATATACTCGTCGAGCAACACGTCACAGACGAGCTGTCCGAGCTCGGTCAGGCTGGCGTTGATCGACGAGACGGTTCCCCACGAGTCCAGGTCGGGGTGGTACTCGCGCTCCTTCCAGTCCTCGGGGACGCCGGGCGCGTGGTAGCCGACCCGCTCCGCGAAGGAGTCCCAGAAGAAGTCGAACTGCCGGAGCATGCCCAGATCGGTGACGATGTCGAACTCGCGTTCGTCCATGCCGGTGTCGGCCGCCCACTCGGCGAACGCTTCGGCCCAGGCGCCGTCGCGGAGCAACGCCTCGATTTCGTCTCGCTTGTAGTCGGTGTCGCCGACCACGTCAGCGTCGTCGTACTCGTTCGGGTCGATCTGTTCTAGCTCCGGCGGCGGCGGCGTCTCGACATCTAGAGTCATACGTCGGGTTCGTCGCCCGCGGCGATAAAGCTGTTCGGCGACGGGCCACTGTCCCGCTCGACCGCCGAGCGATCGATCCAGCCCGACACCGAGACGTGACACAGAAGCCGAACGGGGCGCCGTGCGAGCCACGAGCGACCCCCCGCGCTGACTTCCGGTTCGAACAGGCTTTTCGGCGCACGACCCGTTCCTCGAATCGATGATTTCTGGCGCGGACACACTCGACGGACAGGTTGCACTCATCACTGGCGCGTCGTCGGGAATCGGAGCGGCGACGGCCGAGGCGCTCGCCGATGCCGGGGCGGATGTCGCCCTCGCGGCCCGGCGCGAGGACCGTCTGGAGACGCTCGCCGAACGCATCGAATCGGCCGACAGCGAGACACTCGTGGTGCCGACGGACGTGACCGACGAGGCGCAGGTGACGGCAATGATCGAGACGACCGTCGCGGAACTGGGCCGTCTCGACATCCTCGTGAACAACGCGGGCGTGATGCTCCTCGAAGCGGTCGAGGACGCGGACACCGACAACTGGCGACAGATGGTCGAGGTGAATCTCCTCGGCCCGATGAACGCCACCAAGGCCGCCCTGCCCGTGATGCAAGCGCAGGAGTCGGGTCACATCGTGAACGTCTCGTCGGTCGCCGGGCGGCAGGCGAGTTCGACTGCGAGCGGCTACAACGCCACCAAATTCGGGATCAACGGCTTCACCGAGGCGTTCAGACAGGAGGTGACCGACGACGGCATCCGGACCACCATCGTCGAACCGGGGCTGGTCGACACCGAACTCGCCGATCACATCCCGGACGAGGAGATTCAGTCCCAGACCGAGGAGTGGGTTGCGTCGATGGACGCGCTCGCACCCGAGGATATTGCGCGGTCGATCAGATTCGCCGTCACGCAGCCGGCGCACGTGAGCGTCAACGAACTGCTGATCCGGCCGACCGAGCAGGAGATGTAATCCGAGCTGACTGCGTGACGCGAGGGGCATCCACATCGATCGGCCCGCGACCACCGTTTTGATATACGCGCGGAAACTGGTTCGGGTATGGACGACGCCGACGACGTCAGCGACCAGTACGCCCCCGAGGACGTGGAGTCTTCGGTGAACGCGTACTGGGACGAACACGACGCCTACGAGGCGGCGAAGGAGGCCCACGCGGACGACCCGCCCTTCTTCTTCGTCGACGGTCCGCCGTACACGAGCGGCCAGATGCACCTCGGCACGGCGTGGAACAAGACGCTGAAAGACGCCATCCTCCGCTACAAGCGGATGTCGGGGTACGACGTGACCGACCGCCCCGGCTACGACATGCACGGCCTCCCCATCGAGGTGAAAGTCGAGGAGGAACTCGGCTTCGACTCCAAGAAGGACATCGAGGCGTACGGGATGGAGGCGTTCATCGAGGAGTGCAAGGAGTTCGCCGAGCGAAACCGCCAGAAGATGGACGAGGACTTCCAGTCCATCGGCGCGTGGATGGACTGGTCGGACCCCTACCGCACGGTGTCGCCGGAGTACATGGAGGCGACGTGGTGGGCGTTCAAGCAGGTCCACGAGAACGGCCTGGTCGAACGTGGCAAGCGCGCCATCAGCCAATGTCCCCGGTGTGAGACGGCCATCGCCGACAACGAGGTGGAGTACCACGAAATCGAGTCCCCGTCGATCTACGTCAAATTCCCCCTGCAGGATCGCGAGGGCTCGCTCGTCATCTGGACGACGACGCCGTGGACCATCCCGGCAAACGAGTTCGTCGCCGTCGACCCCGAGATGACGTATCAGGCGGTCGACGCGGTGAAAGACGGCGAGACGGAGCGACTCTACGTCGCCGAACCCTGCGTCGAGGACGTGCTCCGCGAGGGGCGATACGAGGAGTACGAGGTAGTCGAGGAGCTGACCGGCGAGGAGCTGGTGGGCTGGACGTACGACCACCCGCTCGCCGCCGAAGTGCCGAACCACGCCACCGGCGAGGGCGTCGGGCAGGTGTACGCCGCCGACTACGTCGAGGCCGACCGGACCGGCCTCGTCCACTCTGCCCCCGGCCACGGGCAGGAGGACTTCGAGCGCGGCCAGGAACTCGGCCTCCCGATCTTCTCGCCCGTCGCCGGCGACGGCACCTTCACCGACGACGCCGGCAAGTACGCCGGGCAGTTCGTCCGCGACGCCAACGACGACATCATCGACGACCTGGACGAACGTGGTCGCCTGCTCGCCGCCGACACTCACTCCCACCGCTACGGGCAGTGCTGGCGGTGTGATACGGATATCGTCTACCTCGCCACCGACCAGTGGTTCATCACCGTCACCGATGTCAAGGAGGAACTTCTGGAGAACATCGACGACAGCGAGTGGCATCCGGGGTGGGCGCGGGACAACAGATTCAGAAACTTCGTCGCGGACGCGCCGGACTGGAACGTCTCCCGCCAGCGCTACTGGGGGATCCCGCTCCCCGTCTGGGTGCCCGAAGACGAGCCGAATCCGAGCGCCGAGGACATTCTCGTCGTCGGTACGCGCGAGGAACTCGCCGAGCGGGCGGACCAGTCTGTCGACCCCGAATCGGTCGACCTGCACCGGCCGAGCGTCGACCCGCTCACCATCACCGAGGGCGGCACCACCTACGAGCGCGTGCCGGACGTGTTCGACGTGTGGATCGACTCCTCGGTGGCGACGTGGGGCACACTCGATTACCCTGGCGAACAGGAGCGCTTCGACGACCTGTGGCCCGCGGACCTGATCGTCGAGGCACACGACCAGACCCGCGGCTGGTTCTGGTCGCAGCTGGGCATGGGAACCGCCGCCCTCGGCGAGATTCCGTACGAGGAGGTTGTCATGCACGGCTTCGCCAACGACAGCGAGGGGCGGAAGATGTCGAAGTCGCTGGGCAACATCGTCACGCCCCAGGAAGCCATCGAGCGCTTCGGTCGCGACCCGCTCCGGGCCTACCTCATGAGCCACGACCAGCACGGCGTCGACCTCTCCTTCGAGTGGGAGGGGCTCGGCGAGATGCAGTCGACGCTCAACATCTTCTGGAACGTCTTCCGATTCCCCTTGCAGTACATGGCGCTCGACGACTACGACCCCGCCGACGCGAGTCTGGACGAGGGCGAGTTGACCGTCGTCGACGAGTGGGTCCTCTCGCGCCTGCAGTCGGTGAAAGCCGAAGCCGACGAGGCGTGGGACGACTACGCCGTCCACGACGCGCTGAACACCGTCCTCGACTTTCTCACCGAAGACGTCTCCCGCTTCTACGTGAAGGCCATCCGCGAGCGGATGTGGGAGGAGGCCGACTCGGCCGAAAAGCGCGGCGCCTACGCGACGCTCGCGACGGTCCTCGACGAGACGATTCGCCTGCTCGCACCGGTCACGCCCTACCTCGCCGAGGAGATGTACCAAATCCTCGACGGCGAGGCGACGACGGTCCACCAACTGCCGTATCCGACCGTCGACGACGAGCATCACGACCCCGCGCTCGAACGTGACGTGGCCGTCCTCCGGTCGGTCGAGGAGGCGGCGGCCAACGCCCGCCAACAGGGCGGGCGGAAGCTCCGCTGGCCCGTCCCGCGGGTGATCGTCGAAACCGAGGACGACGACGTGGCCGACGCCGTCCGCTCCCTCTCGGACCTACTCGTCGACCGCGTCAACAGCCGCGCCGTCGAGGTGGTCGACGCCTTCGACGAACTGGTCGAACGCGCCGAGCCCGAGATGGGCGTCATCGGTCCCGCCTTCGGCGGTGACGCGCAGGAGGTCATGACGGCAGTCGAGGGGATGCGCCGCGAGGATCTGGCGGCCGAGGATTTCGTCGTCACCGTCGACGGCGAGGAGTACGAGCTGCGTTCGGAGATGGTCTCCTTCCGCGCGGAACCGCCGGAAAACGTCACGGACGCCGAGTTCGACGTGGACGTGGACGGCGACCGTACAGGCGGGACCGTCTACGTCGACACGTCGCTAACCGACGAGATCGAAAGCGAGGGGTACGCTCGCGACGTGGTGCGGCGGATTCAGGAGATGCGGAAACGCCTCGACCTCGACGTGGACGAACGCATCCGCACGCGAATCGATGTCGACGACGACCGGATCGCCGCCTTCGTCGACGAGCACCGCGACCTGATCGCCGAGGAGACGCGGACGGCGGAGTTCGACGCCGACGCCGACGACCTGACCGAGGAGTGGGAGGTCGAAGGGGTCGGCATCACGATCGGTATCGAGCGGGTAGAAGCGGAACAGCGGGCAGCCTGATAGTGATTATTGTAAGTCAGTACCGGTGGTTCGCCGCCCCGTTCTGGCGAACCACCGGTACACAGTTACAATAAACACTATGAGTCGCCTCCTTACCAGGTTAGCCCTTCGTAGACGATCCCGTCACGCCGGTCGACGATCCGCCGACCGTCGATCACGACCGAGTTCGACATGAGGTCGAACTCCAGATCGAGGTCGCCGAACGCCGGCCAGTCGGTGACGATCAGTGCGGCGTGGGCACCCGACAGCGTCGGGGACGCGGAGGCCAGATACTCCACGTCGGGAAAGTGCCGAGCCATGTTGTCCCGCGCGGCTGGCTCGGGGTCGTAGGCGATGATGTCCGCGCCGCGTTCTTCGAGTCCCTCGATGACCGGGATGGCCCGCGAGCCACGCACGTCGTCGGTGTCGGGTTCGGTCGCGAGGCCGAGGACGGCCACGCGCTTGCCCTCGACGTCGACGTGTTCGTCCAGCAGGTCGAGCATGCGCTGGGGCTGGCGGTCGTTCACGTCGACGGCCGCCTGGAGGAGTTCGGGGTCGTAGTCCCGCTCGCGGGCGGCGGCGACGAGGGCGCGCACGCTTTCCGGGTGACGACCGCCGCCCCGACCGGCGCCGCCGTCGAGGAGTCCCTCGGCGACGCGGTCGTCGAGGCCGACGGTCTCGGCTACCTCGTCGATGTCGACGCCGAACGCCTCGCAGACGCTCCCGAGTTCGTCGACGAGGCTCGCCGCCATCACGAGGGTGGCGTCGGTGGCGTGTTTGATCGTCTCGGCTTCGCGGAGGCCGGTGTCGACGACGGACGCGTCGTGGTCGTCGAGGAGTGGTTCGTACACCGAATCCAGCGCGTCGCGAGCGCGTTCGTCGTCGGCGCCGAACACGAGTCTGTCGGGATCGGTGAAGTCGGCGACGGCGCTGCCAACCCGGAGGAACGCGGGTTCGACCGCGAGGCCGAAATCGACGCCGGCCCGCCCACCGGATTCGAGTTCGAGCGCCGGCCCGATCACGTCCTCGGTCGTGCCGGGGACGACCGGACTCTTGACGACGACGGTTGGATACCCATCGAGGTCGGCGAGAACGGAGCCGAGAGCTTCGGCGCCAGCCTCGATGGGGGGTGTGTCGGCGCTCCCGTCCTCGTCTGTGGGGAGCGCGAGGAAGATCACCTCGGGCGCGAAGTCGACGAGATCCTCGTACTCGGTCGTCGCGAACAGCGATTCGCCGGCGTATCGGTCGAGCAAGACGCCGAGGTCCGGTTCCGAGATCGGTGCCTCGCCGTCATTCAGTTTCGTGACGACCGACTCGTCGACGTCGACGTTCATCACATCGTGGCCCAGATCGGCGAAACAGGCCGCGATTGTCGTTCCCACGTAGCCGCTACCGACGATACCGATCTTCATCGTGTGCGAATGGCGTGGGCGGGGACAAAGAGGGTTCGGATGCACGTTCGGGCACCGAGTCGGCCGACCCGCTTCCGGAACGCCACGAGGGCTTATTAACAGCTATTCCGAATACATGTTCATGCAACTCGACTCCGCGGTGGTCCTCGCAGCCGGGGAGGGAACGCGCCTCCGGCCGCTGACGAAACACCGGCCCAAACCGTTGCTTCCGGCGGCGAACCGACCGATTCTGGCGTACGTTCTCGACGCGTTGGTCGACGCCGGAATCGACGACCTCCATCTCGTCGTCGGCTATCAGCGTGACCGGGTACAGGATCACGTCGGACCGACCTATCGCGGCCGTACCGTCACGTACCACGTCCAGGAGAAGCAACTCGGCACCGGCCACGCGGTGTTGCAGGCCCGCGACGCCATCGACAGGGACTTCCTCGTCGTCAACGGCGACGAAGTGGTGACGGCGGCGATGGTCGAGGCGGTAATGGACGCCCACTCCGAAACTGATGCGGCGACGCTCGGTGTCGTCGAGAGCGACCGTGCGGCGGAGTACGGCGCTGTCAGACTCGACGGCGATCGGATCGCCGAACTCGTCGAACGCCCCGAAGACGACTCGTACCGCCTGCTGAACGCCGGCATCTACGCCTGTGGCCCCTCCTTGTTGGTCGACATCGAGTCCACGGAGCGCCGGGCGGGCGAACGCCATCTGACCGACGCTATCGCCGACCAGATTAGGGCCGGCAACACCGTGCGTGGCGTCCGTATCGAGGGACTGTGGTCCACCGCCACGTACCCGTGGGACCTGCTCACCGTCGCGCGCGACCTGCTGGCGAGCGGTCACGTCGACGAACCCGAACGCTCGGAGGGTGTCTACGTCGACGAGACGGCGAGCGTCCACGGCGACGCCACCCTTCGCGCGCCCGTCGTGGTCGGTCCGGACGCGGTGATCGGTCCCGGCGCCGTCGTCGGGCCGGACACCGCACTGGGGCGGAACACGACCGTCGACGCCGGCGCCGTCGTCGAGGGGTCGGTCCTCGATATCGACACTCAGATCGGATCGAACGCGACGGTCGTCGACGCCGTCACCGGACAGGCCGTGACAGTCGGTCCCGGGGCGACCGTCCCGGGCGGTGAGGCCGACGTGCGCGTCGGGACGACCATCCACGAGGACTGGCGGCTGGGCTGTATCGCCGCCGACCGCGCGACGATCGGCGGCGGCGCCACCGTCGAACCGGGGACGCTCATCGGCCCCGACGCCCGCGTGGGGGCCGGCGCGTACGCGAGCGACATCGTCCCCGAGGGGGCGGAGGTGCGTCGGTAATGTGTGGCATCATCGGCTACGTCGGCGACAGCGACGAGACCCTGGGCGCCCTCCTCGAGGGGCTCTCGAATCTGGAGTACCGAGGCTACGACTCCGCAGGCGTCGCCGTCGGCGGCGACGACGTCCGCGTGGAAAAGCGAGCGGGCCAACTCGACGTGCTGGAGACGGCGCTCGACGGGCGGAGCGGGTCGTTCACCGGCCCCGTCGGCATCGCCCACACTCGCTGGAGTACGCACGGCCCGCCGACGGACGCGAACGCCCACCCCCACACCGACGCGTCGGGGCGGGTGGCGGTCGTCCACAACGGCATCATCGAGAACTACCGCGCCCTCCGCGACGAACTCGAAGCCGAAGGTGTCACCTTCGCCTCGGAGACCGACACGGAAGTCGTACCGCATCTGGTGGCGCGAGCACTCCGCCGGGGCAACGATCCCGAAGCGGCGGTCAGGGCAGCGGCCGACCGACTGGAGGGGAGTTACGCCCTCGCCGTCGTCGTCGCGGGCACGGACGCGCTGTTCGCCGTCCGCCACGATTCGCCCCTCGTTCTCGGCGTGGGCGAGGGTGAGCGATTCGTCGCCAGCGACGTACCGGCCTTCCTCGAACGCACTCGCGACGTGGCGTATCTCGACGACGACGAGTTCGTCCGTCTCGACGCCGATGGCTGGACCGTCACCGACGCCACGGGGACCACGGTCGACAAGGACGTGCGGACGGTCGAGTGGGAGGCCGAACAGACCGGCAAGAGCGGGTACGACCACTACATGCTCAAGGAGATTCACGAGCAGCCCCGGTCCCTGCGGCAGTGTCTGAGCGGCCGGGTCGACGAACTCGATGGCCGGATCACGGTCGAGGAACTCGACGAGTTGGGCGACCCCGCGACGGTACAGTTCGTCGCCTGTGGCACTTCGTACCACGCCGCCCTCTACGGTGCCCACGTCCTGCGGTCGGCGGGCGTCTCGGCGAACGCCTACTACGCCCACGAGTACGCCACCGCGCCGGCACCCGTCTCGACGGCCGACCTCGTGGTCGGTGTGACCCAGAGCGGCGAGACGGCCGACACGCTGAGCGCGCTCCGAGAGGCGAGCCGGCGGGGCGCCGAGACGCTCGCGCTCACGAACGTCGTCGGGAGCACCGCCGCCCGCGAGGCGGATCACGTCCTCTACATCCGCGCTGGCCCGGAGATCGGCGTCGCCGCGACCAAGACGTTCTCCTCACAGCTCGTCGGTGTGAACCTGCTCGCGGCTCACCTCACCGACCGCAACGAACGACGACGCGACTTCGTCGACGACCTGCGGGGCATCGCCAACGACGTGCAGGCCGTCCTCGACGAGTCGATGGCGCAGGCGGTGGTCGAGGAGTTCCTCGACGCCGACGCCTTCTTCTTTCTCGGCCGGGGGCTCGACTACCCCGTCGCGCTGGAGGGCGCGCTGAAGTTCAAAGAGATCACCTACGAACACGCCGAGGGGTTCGCGGCGGGCGAGCTGAAACACGGCCCGCTCGCGCTCGTTACCGCGGACACGCCCGTCTTCGCCGTCGTCACGGGCAAAGGCGAGGCGGCCCGAAAGACCATCGGCAACGTGAAGGAGGTCGAAGCACGCGACGCGCCGGTGGTCGTCGTCACCGACGGCGCCGCGGAGGCGGGGCGATACGCCGATCACGTCCTCGAAATCCCCCAGACCGACGACCGGTTGGCGTCGCTGCTGGCGAACGTCCAGCTCCAACTCGTCGCCTACCACATGGCCGCACGCCTCGACCGAGAGATCGACAAGCCGCGGAATCTGGCCAAGAGCGTGACGGTGGAGTAGCGAGGGTAACCCCTTTGTCGCCCGTCGCCGTCGACACGCGCATGCAGACTGTCGTACTCGCGGCCGGAGCGGGAACACGCATGCGTCCGCTCACCGACCGTCGGCCGAAGCCGACCGTCCCCGTAGCGGACCGCACGCTGGTCGAACACGTCGTCGACGGCGCCGTCGCGGCGGGCGCGAGTCGCGTCGTCGTCGTCGTGGGCTACGCGGCCGACGCCGTCCGCGACGCCCTCGACGACCGAGACGTGACGTTCGTCACCCAAGAGCGTCAGCGCGGGACCGCCGACGCCGTTCGGGCCGCGCGCGACGCCCTCCACGACGCCCCGTTTGCCGTCCTGAACGGCGACGTGCTCTACGATCAGGCGTCGCTGACGCGGCTCTACGACGCCGGACCCGCCGTCGGTGCGGCCCGTGTCGACGACCCCGAGAACTACGGCGTGTTGGAGGCCGACGGCGACCTCGTTCGAAGCGTCGTCGAGAAGCCCACCGACCCGCCGTCGAATCTCGTCAACGCCGGGGCTTACGTCTTCCCTGCGGCCGCGCTCGACTGGCTGGACGTGGCCGAGAGCGACCGCGGCGAGTACGAACTGACGGACGTGCTGGAACGCGCCTGCGACGCCGTCGACGTTCGGGCGGTCACCGTCGACCGCTGGCTCGACGTGGGGCGGCCGTGGGAGCTTCTCGCCGCCAACGAGTGGAAACTCGGCGACCTGACGCGTCGGATCGACGGCGACGTGCATCCGGATGCCGACCTTCGCGGCTCGGTGGTCGTCGAGACTGGGGCGACGGTCGACGCTGGCGTCGTGATCGAGGGACCGGCGCTGGTTCGATCGGGTGCGACCGTCGGCCCCAACGCCTACGTCCGCGGCGCGACCCTCGTGGGCGAGGGCGCGAAGGTGGGTCACGCGGTCGAGGTGAAAAACAGCGTGCTGATGGCGGGCGCGACGGTCGGTCACCTCTCCTACGTCGGCGACAGCATCCTCGCACGCGACGTGAACTTCGGCGCCGGGACGACCGTCGCCAACCTCAGACACGACGACGCGGACGTGCTCGTCCGGGTGAAAGGCCAGCCGACCTCGACGGGGCGACGCAAGTTCGGCGTCGTCTGTGGCGACGGGGTGAAGACGGGCATCGATACGGCGCTGAACGCAGGCGTGGTGCTCGGCACCGAAGCCCGTACCGGGCCGAGCGAGACGCTGACGCGGGACCGGGGCCGGTCCTCCGACGACACGAACGTTTATTGATATCTGGCCGATACTTCGGTCGAGCCGACCGATCCGAGCCATGGCCGCGTACGAACCGTTCGAAGAGGGGGTGGAGGCCCGCGGGAGAGTCATCATCGCCATCGAGGAGGGGCTGTCGCGGTTCCGCGAGGAGTACCGGACGCGCGTCCGGGCGGTGCTTTCGGAGAAGGCCATCGACGACCCCGAACCGGACGACTGGTACGCGCAGGCCGCCGAACTCGACGCGCTGGCGACGATCGCCGAGGAGCTGGAGCCGCACCTGCTGGACCGGCTGGGCGAGCAGATTCCGGATATCGCCCGGTGGCCGGACGGCGTCTCGGGCGTCGCGGACGGATTGCGCTCCATCGACGACGCCTACCACCGCAACCACCGGGGCGGCGAAATCGGTCACTATCGGTTCGAGAAGATCGACGAAGGCCGCGGCCGGGTCGTCTGCCGGAACCCCTACCCCTGTCCGTTCGACCGTGGGCTGATCCGGGCCGTCGCGAAGCAGTACGCGCCGGTCGAATCCTTCGTCTTCGTCGAGGAGCGCGGCGAGACCTGTCGGCGCGGGGGTGACGAGCGGTGTACGTACGTGGTTCACTGGTGACGCGGTGTGGGCGTCGCCGCAGGGGTGTCAGCGCGAGTCCCCGCCAAGCCCGTCGGCCGGCGCGTCGACGCCGAACTCGTCGCAGAGGGCGTCGAGACGCGTGGGATCGTCCGCACCGGGGAGCGGTTCGTCGGCGGTCCGGCAGGCCGCCGAGACGCCGAGTCGGTCACAGACTACGTCGGCCGTCACCTCGGCCATCTTCCGGTAGGTGGTGAGTTTGCCGCCGACGATGGTGAACAGACCATCGGCGCCGTCGCCGGACGCTGTCTGGTCACCTGCGGGACGCCGGTTCTCGTCCGCTGCGTGGTCGAGGAGGGCGAATCCGCGGGAGATGGAACGGGCGTCGTGCGCCGCCTCGTCCGGCGCGTAGAGCGGGCGGACGCCCCAGTAGGTGCGCCGGACGGGGTCGTCGACCGCCGGACACATCGCTGCACACTCCCGAACCGTGCGGTCGACCTCTCCCTCCGCTCGCTCGAAGTCGTCCGGATCGTCGACGGCGACGCTGGTCGTCCCGAGGACCGCCTCCTCGGCCCGAGGGACGACGACGTCGCCGTCGGCGGGCGGCCGACAGCGGTTCAACACGGCGTCGACGCCGGGGTTCTCGACGGCCACCATCACACCCCGCGTGGGTCGCATGGGGACGGAGACGCCAGCGAGGGCGGCGCACCGCTCGGCCCACGGCCCAGTGGCGTTGACGACGGCGTCGGCCTCGATCGTCGCGTCGAGGCGACCGCCCACCTCGACGCGAGTGACGGTCCCGCCGTCGACGTGGATGTCCTCGACCGGCGAGTGGGGGTGAAGCGTCGCGCCCGCCGCACGGGCGGCGGCCGCGTTCGCGACGACGAGGCGCGACGGCGACACCACACCGTCGGGGACGGCGAGGGCGCGCTCGACGGCCGGACTCGCTTCGGACACCTGCGCGCGGAGTTCGTCACCCGAGAGCGTCTCGACGGGCATCCCCAGGTCCAGACAGGCCGCGCGCTTGCGATCGAAGTAGTCGGGATCGTCGCCGTCGAGCTGGAGGAAGTAGCCGCCGGTCTCCCGAACGCAGGCGCCAGCCACGTCGCGGAGGATGCGGTTCTCGGCGAGGCAGGCGGCGGCGTCGTCGGGATCGGCCTCGGCGTACCGGGCGCCGCTGTGGAGGACGCCGTGCGAGCGGCCGGTGGTGCCGGCGGCGAACGCGCCGCGTTCGACGAGCGCCGTGTCGACGCCACGGAGTGCCAGGTCGCGGGCGACGCCGACGCCGGTCGCGCCGCCGCCGATCACGAGGACGGTCGTCTGCATGAGCAACGGTGCGGGGGCAGGTCACTTCACGGCGTCGAACGCGCTCGCCGACATCGAACGTGTCCGCGGACACGCGTCCCGTGACGCGGCGTTTATCACTCCCGCCCCGCTGGATCGGGTATGGTGCCGCCGCTCGTGCTCGACATCGACGGAACCCTGACCGCGTCAACGGGCGGGATCGATCTCCGAGTCTTCCAGGCGCTGCCGGCGTGGGACGCCCCCATCGTCCTCGCGACGGGCAAGGCGTTCCCGTATCCGGTCGCGCTCTGCCATTTCCTCCAGATTCCCGAGCAAGTGATCGCGGAACACGGCGGCGTCGTCTACGCCGACGACGAGGTGCGGGTGACGGTCGACTCCGAGCGCCCGTGGGAGGCGGCGCGGGCGTTCGTCGACCGCGGTGGCGATCTGGGCTGGGGGGCGGCCGACACGGTCAACCGTTGGCGGGAGACGGAGGTGGCGATCAGCCTCGACGCCGACGAATCGCTCCTCCGGACCGTCGCCGACGAGTTCGACCTTGACGTGGTCGACACCGGCTACGCCTACCACCTCAAGACGCCGGGCGTCGAGAAAGGCGACGGGCTCCGCTCGGTGGCGGCGGCGCTCGGTCTCGACCCCGGCGACTTCGTCGCCGTCGGCGACAGCGAGAACGACGTGTCGACGTTCGCGGCAGCCGGCGAATCGTTCGCCGTCGCGAACGCGGACGACCGGGCGCGTGCCGCCGCCGACCACGTCACCGACGGCGCGCACATGGATGGCACGCTCGAAGCGCTCGCGACGTTGCAGTGATCCCGAGTCGTCGACGACTGGGGACGAGCTGCTACGCCGGTGTCCTGTTCACCGTGCTCGGAGCCGTGGCGTGGCTCAGCGGCCAGCCCTTCGTATTCCCGAGTCTCGGCCCCTCGGCGTTCCTGCTCGCCTTCGAGCGACGGGCTGATCGGGGACGGCTCGGCCGGATCGTCGCCAGCCACGCCATCGGGGGCGTCGCCGGCTTGCTCGCGTACACCCTCCTCGGCGCGGGCGCGACGCTCACGGCGACGCCGCCGCCAGGGTCTGTGGCCGGCCTCCACCTCGTCCTCAGTGGCGTCTGTTCCATCGTCCTCACCAGTTGGGGCATGATCGCCACCGACACCAACCACGCGCCAGCGTGTGCGACGACGCTCATCGTCTCGCTCGGCCTGCTGTCGACGCCGGTGCAGGCGCTCACTATCGTCGTGAGCGTCGTCGTCCTCGTGCTCGCCCACGGCGTCGTCGTCGCGGGGTTCAAACGGCTCGTCGGGGAGTCACATCCGCAGTACACGGGATGAGGCTGGGCTATGCGACGCTCTACGCCCCGTCCACGGCGTCGGCACACCACGCCGCGAACGGGCCGTATGCGTCCGACGCGTCGATCCGTTCGACACAGGGCACGTCGTGGGGATGCCACTCGACCAACCGTTCGGTCAGCGCCGGATAGCGATCGGCTGTCGTCTTGACGAAGAGAATCGACTCCGCGTCCTCGTGGACGGTGCCGTCCCAGCGGTAGGTAGAGGTGCAGTCGACGACGTTGACGCAGGCAGCGAGTCGCGCGTCGACGAGGCGGCGCGCGAGGTCGGCCGCGGCGTCGCGGGGCGCGGTGACGTACGCCGTCACCGGCGCGTCGGCGTCGGCGTCGTCGCTCGCGTCCGCGGAGTCGGCGGCGTCCCCGGTCATCGACCGTCTACGCGTCGGCGTCGGCGGCGTCGTCGTCCGGCTGGATGGGGACGAACGTGCCGTTGATGTCCCACTCGTGGATGCAGTACACCTTGCCGGCGATCCGTTCGCCGTCGTCGTCGCGGGCGACGTGCCACGTGCCCGTCGCGCCGTTCCACACTTCCTTCCGCCCGCAGTCCTCACACTGCCGGGCGGTCGGCTTCCTGATAGTGACGCCCATACCCGAAGGTAGCAGCACGCGGGGATTTAATCCTGTCTCAACGCGCGAGTCACTTATGGTGCCGTAGCGGCACCGGTCGGTATGGGCTTTCACACGTTCGACAGCGACCGGGCGGATGCCCTGGAAGACGCCGCCGAACGGTACCGCTACTGCTCCCGCGAGGAGCTTCACGGCCTCGTCGCGCCCCACGCGGAGATGCGCCTCGCCGACCTCGGGAGCGGGACCGGCTTCTACACCGACGACTTCGCCCCCCACGCCGGCACGGTGTACGCCGTCGACGTACAGGCCGTGATGCACGACCACTACCGCGAGAAGGGCGTCCCGGAGTCGGTCGAACTCGTCGAGGCCGACGCCGCGGACCTGCCGTTCGCCGCGGACGACCTCGACGCCGTCGTCTCGACGATGACGTTTCACGAGTTCGCGGACGACGAGGCGATGCGGGAGGTCGCCCGCGTCCTCCGTCCCGGGGGCCGCCTCGTTACCGTCGACTGGGACCGCGACGGCGCCGGCGAGGCCGGTCCGCCCCGCGACGAGACGTACGCCCTCGCCGACGCCGTCGGGCTCCAGACCGACGCCGGCTTCGTCGTCGAACGCGCCGAACGACGCCCAGAGACGTTCGTGACGGTGGCTCGCTTCGACGGCTGATAGTGAGTACTCTGAGACGGCTGGGCCCACTGCAGCGACCGGCGCGATTGCCTGTCGCCGAAACAGTCATTTAGACGAAAATCCTACATTTGTGTGGGTATGTGTAACAATCTCATCGACCCGTACAGTCCGGGGAGCGGGTACTACGAGTGCCAATCGTGTGCGTACCGCGAAGCGAGCGACGGGCGGGTGACGGCCTGTCCGGAGTGTGAGTCGGACGTTCGAAATCTCGCCGTCCCGCGAGAGTAGCGGTCGGACACCGATGCCGCACCGACCGCCCCGTCACACCGACGAGATGGCGATACTGTCGGTGTAGTATTCGAGGACTGCGACGGCGACGACGCCCACGACTGCCGCGAGGCCGAAGGCCACGAGCGCGTCCGTCGTCCATCCCGCAGGCAGATTCTCGCCGGCTTTCACCACCGGGGCACGCAAGCCCCCCACGACGAGGCTCACGAGAAAGGAGAGCGTCGCGTAGCGATACCGGACGAGCGCCCAGCGGACGGCGTGCGCGACGGTGAAGAGGCCGACGACGGCACCGGTGAGGAAGGCGACCACCGTCGCCGCTGGGTCGAGGACCGCGTCTACGCTGCCGCCGACGAGGAGGCCGATGAGGCCGTCGACGAAGGCCGTCAGCCGGGCGACGAGGAACTCGTACTGCCCGAGAATGACGAGAATGAGCGACCCCGAGATGCCGGGGAGGACCATCGCGCTGATCGCGACGGCGCCGACGCCGACGGTGACGAGCGGGGTCGAGGGGAGGGCGGCGGCGGCCTGACCGGCCGAGAGGTAGGCGAGGAGAAAGCCGGCGAGGGCGGCGCCGACGCGACCTGGCGTGTCGAGCGACGCCTGTCTCGCGAGGACGACTGCCGACGCGGCGATGAGGCCGAAGAAGACGCCGAACGTGAGCACCGGGCTGGATTCGAGCGCGACGTGGAGGAGACGCGTCGCGACGAGGACGGCGGTGAGGACGCCGGTGCCGAGCGCGGCCAGAAACGGGCCGTCGACGGCGAAGAAGGCCTCGCGGGCCTCGTCACGGCGCCCCGGAAGTGGGGCGGCGAGCACCTGCACGATCCGCGTCGGCGTGACGGCGGTGATCGCGCCGATCAGGCGCTCGTAGATGCCGATGATGAGCGCGATGGTGCCGCCAGAGATGCCGGGGACCGCGTCGGCCGCGCCCATGCAGATGCCCTTGAGGTAGACGACGAGGAGGGATCGAAGAGGGCGGGCCATGCGGCGTCAGGCTCGGATGGCGGCGGCGGGCGCGTGAATGGAGGACACGGACGGTGAGGCGTCCTCGCTGCCGTCCTCGTCGCCGTCTCCGTCGGGCGACTCCGTCCCACCGACCGGATCGACCGGTTCGAGCGATTCGGACTGATTACCGCCGCTCAGCGTCAGGTTCTGGAACGGGTTGTGGGACTCCAGTTCGACTTGCTTTGCCCCCTCGACATCGCCGTTGACGCGCCCCTCGCTCACGTTCACCTGCGAGCGGTACTGTCGGATCGAGCCGTTCTGGAAGGCGATGGACGTCTCGACGATGTACGGGCCGGTCGCCCGAACGCTGACGTTCGTGTAGCCGTTCGACGGCCCGTACTCGTCGTAGCCCGTCGTCGAGTAGGGCAGCGTCATCGTCAGCTCGCCGTCCTCGGTCGTCGTCGTCTCCTGGGAGTACGTGAACGTCTCGTTGGTCGTCGGCACGCGCATCGGGACCGACGCCCGGACCGAGGTGTTCGGCGGTAGGCCGTCGCTGGTGATCGTCGCGCCGGGCACCTTCTCGAAGGTTTTCACCCACGAGGGCTCGTAGACGGTCTGGGACGACGGCGGGACGCCCGTCAGGGCGAACGCGACCTGTGCCGAGCGCTGATACTGCCCCGAACTGCTGGCGTTCGACTCGCTGACCTTCACCAGCCGGTAGTGTTCGAGCGCGGGCACGCGCTCGCTGGGGAAGTGGCCAACGCCGCCGATCTGTGACGTGCTGTCGTTCGCGACGTACGCCCGCGCAGCCGACATGTTGCCGAACTGTCGGAGCACGGTTCGGCGGTCCTCCGATCCGGTGCGGACGGTCAGCGTCTCGCCGCTCCGTGTCTGCACCTGCCGCATCTGCCAGTCGACGACGACGGGTTCCGGGTTCATCGAACTGCCGTGATAGGCGTACAGACGCACCATCATGCTGTCGTAGTAGCGCTGGGTCCGAACCGGGAAACTGCCGCGCAGACTGCTGGCGTACACCTGGTTGTAGAAGTCCGACGACGAGACGTTCGATTCGTCGTAGAAGACGATCGGCGCCCCGAACTTCGAGCTCGGATTGACCATCTGCCAGTCGACCATCACGTACCGCGTGCCGGCGGCCTCGGTGTCGCGCTCACCGAGGGCACTCTGGGCCGCCGACTCGTTCGGCGCCAGCAGGAAGTTCGCGGCGTCGGTCGCCCCCTGCTGGAACGGGTTGGCGTTCGGAACCCGCTCGCCGCGGACGGTGATCCAGTGGCCGTAGTCCCACCACGACTGGACGCCGTAGGCACCGGCGGGGTAGTCGTAGTCCCCGTTCGACGGCCGCTCGTACGTCCCGTAGTACTCCATCTCGTCGCTGGCGCCGCCGAAGGTTCCGGGTTCGGGTGTGTTCGACTCCATCCACTGGAGCGAGCCGTCCCACTGCGTGACCGCGCCGGGGCCGGTCGACTGCGCCCGCTCCCACGCGGTCGAACTCTGATCGAACTGGGGATTGCCAGTGTCTCGCACGTTCATCGGGACGAGCAGGACCGGCGTAACGATCAGCATCGCAGCCGCGAGCACGGCGAGCACCTGATATCCGCGGAGGTCGCGGATCGCGTCGAGCGAGCCGGCCTGCAGGTCGAGATAGGTAATGACCTGCCCGAGCAGATAGGCGTTTGCGATAGCGACGACAGGAGCGAGGTAGTAGTTGAACCGAACCTGCGTGAACGCCGCGGAGGTGATGAAGGCCGCCCACACGACGAAGAGGAGTTTCTCGGCGTCGTAGTTGGTCTGCAGGACGGCGCCGAACAGGATCAGCGCGACCAGCGAAATCCCGACGAGCTCGGAGACGACACCGAGGGCGTCGGCGAGCGCGCGGAACGGTCCGGGGACGAGGAACAACAGGCCGATCAGCGCGAGACTACCGACGGCGTAGCCGACGCGTTCCGTCTCGCCGTCACGCACCAGCGGCTTCGCGAGCAGCCAGATGACGCCCGCGACGCCCGTAAACAGGGTGAAGCCGTAGTCGGAGAGGATCCGGTCGGTGGCCGTCATCGCGTTCCGCTGGAGGATGCTCGGCGAGAGGTACGGCTGGGCTTCCGCGATAGTCCGGGTGGCGGCGCCGGCGCTGAAGCCGATAATGCGGAGAATGTTCCCGCGGATCGTCCCGAACAGACCGGGAAGCACGATGGCGACGACGCCGAGTGCGGCCGCGATCAGGCCGACGACCACGACCGGGTAGTAGCGCCGGTCGACGTTTCGGTCGTCGAAGAGGCGGGCGAGGCCGGCCATGAATCCGGCACCGGCGGCGACGGCGAGGGCGATCAGCGGCTGGATCAGCGAGAAGTCGACCGGACTGAACGACATCGTGTCCAGCTGCAGGAACATCAGGACCGCCGCCACGCCCATCGAGACGACGCCGGCGAACGCGATCGGTTCGGGCGAACCGCCGGTGACGTAGTCGCTGGTGAGCTGGTAGACGAGGTAGGCGCCGAAGACGCCGACGAGGAGGACACCCGGCGGCCACACCCACATGTAGACGGCGACGGCGACACCCGCGAGCGCACTCCAAACGAGTGGGCGTCGGAGGGCGTCGACATCGCGGTCGAGGACGAGTTCCCAGATTGGCTTCTCCCGGACGGCGACGGCCACGGCAACCATCAGCGCCAGGACGGCGAGGCCCTGGAAGAGCGGTTCCGCAATGTTGTGGTCGGCGAAGCCGACGAGGCCGCGCTGGAGGAACTGTCCCGGGAGGAGCAGAAGGACGATAGCGCCGAAGAGACCGGCCATCCGGCCGGCGAGGCGCTTCCCGATGGCGTACACCGGCACGGCGACGAGCGACCCGAACACGGCCGGCGCGACGAGCAGCGCCTTCGCGACGAGTTCTTGGGACGGACTCCCGAGGCCGACGACCAGTGCCGCGGTGGCGATGAGCTGGTCGTACAGCGTGCCGAACTGCCCGACGCTCGTCCCGTACGGGAAGTTCGTCCACGGGTCGAACGGCATCGTGAACGGCCAGTTGCGAATCGTGTAGCTGATCTCGCGGAGGTGATACCAGGCGTCGTTGCCGGAGTAGTACACCGATCCGTCTCGAATGAAGTTCTCGTACGACTGCAGACGGATGGCGAGCATCGCGGCCACGACGAGGACGAGTGTGGGGACATGATACCAGTCGAAGAAGACGTCGGCGACCGACGAACCCTGACTCTGATCGTCGCTCATTGGCCGAACGGACTTGGATTACGGGCATAAACCTTGTTATCTCTGGATACGCCGCAACGGAATGCCTGGGGACGAACTGTCGTGTCAGGGGTGAACACGACCGGTTCGAGGCCGGAGACCGTCACGACTTTTACCTTCGCCCATGGGCGGACGTACATGCGCCGACTCCTCGCTGCAGCCGCCGGAATCCTCGGGCTGACCGGCCTCCCGTATCTTGCCTACCTCGGGCTAGACGTCGTGCTCGATCCAGAGGGGTCACCTGCCGAGAAACGGGCCGCAGAACCAAGCGTGAGCATCGTCCTCCCGACGTACAACGAGGAGCGAATCGTCGAGGGGAAGCTGTCGGAACTGGTCGCGCTCGACTACCCCATGGAGAAGGTGGAGGTCGTGATCGTCGATTCCAGCGACGACGACACCCGGGAAATCGTCCGGGAGTTCTTCGAGGACCGAGAGGTGCCGACGCTAACACTCATCGAAGAAGACGAACGACGCGGCCTCTCGCCCGCGCTCAACGATGCCTACGCCGCAGCGAGTAACGAGATGGTCGTCAAGACGGACTGTGACTCCAGAATCGCCGACGACGCGCTCCGCGAGGCGGCAGCGAACCTGGCCGATCCCGATGTTGGCGCCGTGACCGGGCGCAACGCCGACGTGCTCGGCGGGAGCGAAGTCGAGGCCGGCTACCGCGGCATCCAGAGTCGGATTCAGGTGCTCGAATCACACCTCGACTCGACGCTCATCTTCCACGGGCCGTTCTCCGCGTTCGAGAACGGGAATATCGTCCCTATCGATCCGGACTCGATCGCCGACGACACCGAGTTGGCTCTGCGCATCCGAAAGCAGGGAAAGCGGGTCGTGTTCGACCCGGCGATTCGATACAAGGAGGCCTCCCATTCGGGATTCCGTAAACGGAGGCAGCAGAAAGATCGCCGGGCGATGGGGCTCATACGCCTGCTCTGGCGACAGCGGTCGATGCTCGGCCGGTACGGAAACTACGGTCGCATCGTCCTGCCGTTTAATTGGTGGTTCATGCTGGTGTCGCCGTGGCTACTGATGGCTGGAATCGTGTCGTCGTCGATCGCGGCGATTGGCGTCGGCGGACCGTTTGGACTGGCTGTCCCGGCCAGTCTGGGAGGGTTCGTCGTTGCCGGGTCTCGGGATTCACTCGGGCCACTGCAAGCCGCGTATTCGCTATTCGATACGCAAGTGTCGCTGTTCAAGGCGAGTGTGAATCTGTTGCGCGGACAGGGGTCCGCAATGTGGGACGTGGATCAAGAATTGCGTGAGGTGTACAAATGACAGCCTCGGCCCCACCACAGGACGGGCCGTCCTACAGGGGGCGCCTCGTGTCGGAGACGGTTTCGCGGCCGAAACGCCCCGAGTCTCGTCTGTCCGCGGTTCGGACGCGGCGAGCAGTGTCCAGTACGGTAGTCACGGGAATCCCCTGCCCGTGGCAAGTTACCGGATCTCTGGTTCAGCGGCCGGCTCCAGCCTCGTGGTTTGAGACCGCCGACGATGTTGGCCGCCCCGGTGAGGCTCGCTTGGAATTTTTTCCTCCGACACCCATCGTTCGCCCCTCGGCGTACCGCCTGCAGATATCGAGCACCGGCGGGACCCCGAGTTACCCCTCGAGCGGCCGTGGTGGTGGCGGTGAGACGGACTCTTTCGACGCCACAGTGTCGCACCGCCTCCGAGACATGCCACGTAGACAAACTGCTGAGTGTTGCGTTCCGTCCCACCGCAAGCAGCAGCAATCTCCGGTTGATCGCGGATGAGACTGCTGTTCGTCACGCACCGCTACCCACCGCACACTGGTGGTGTCGAGACGCACGTTCGGCAGTTAGCAATCCGACTCGCCGATTGCGGCCACGATGTGGTCGTGTTCAGTGCGGACGCTGGGGGCGACGTGCCATCTGTGCGCATGGACGATGGAGTTCGTGTGCGACGATTCCGATCACTGAGTCCGAGCGGCGCGTTCTACCTCGCGCCTCAGCTGACCCTCGCGGTCCGCCGCGCAAACGCGGATGTCGTGCATGCGCACAACTACCACGCGTTTCCGCTCTTCTTCGCGGCGCTCGGCGTCGCCGAGGAGCGGTTCGTTGTGACGACACACTACCACGGTGCGAGTTCGAGCGACTTTCGGGATGCGTTGCTGTCCCTTTACCGGCCGCTCGGTCGCTGGGCTATCCAGAAAGCGGATGCAGTGATTGCCGTCAGCGACTGGGAGCAAGAACGCCTGCAGGCGGATTTCGGCATCGACGCGGAGGTGATCCCAAACGGCGTCGACACCGAACGGTTTGCCGACGCGGAACCCGAACAGCGCGACCGACCATACCTGCTGTGTGTCGGACGCCTAGAGAAGTACAAGGGAGTCCAGCATGTCGTTCGAGTGCTACCGGAACTTCCCAACTACGACTTGGTGGTCGCCGGAAGCGGTCCGTACCGGGCGGAATTGGAGCGAATTGCTCGCGAAGAGGGGGTCGTCGACCGCGTCGATTTCCTCGGGTACGTTACCGACGAACGATTGCCGGGACTGTACGCCGGTGCAGAGGTGTACGTGACCATGTCCGAGTTCGAAGCGTACGGGATGACTGTCGCAGAAGCGTTGGCTGCTGGGACATCGTGTGTGGTGCGGAAAGCGGGGGCACTACGGGACTGGTCGGACAAAGATGGCGTCCGTGGGATTGAAACGCTGTCACATCAGGAGCTTGCTGCAGCACTGCATTGGGCAGTTTCGCACGTACCGACTTCAACTCAGACACCGACCTGGGACGAGATTGTAGAACAGGTGGTACAGGTGTACTAGCAATTATGAGTGGAAATATCGTTTCGCGGGGGATGAAAACGAGTCGTATTTGGGTCGTGCGTCCGTCAGAGACATATACGTCTCTGGAGAATGGGCAGTCACCTGAATAATGACGGAGGCAATTGTACTTGGACTCGACGGGGCGAACTGGGACCTCCTCAGCCCGTGGTTGGACGACGGATTTCTGCCGAACATCGAGGCCCTCCGTGACGAAGGGATTTGGGGCGACATGCAAAGTTGTCCACCACCCGTCACGTGTCCCAACTGGCGATGTTATTCAACGGGGAAGAACCCCGGAAAACTCGGCGTATACTGGTGGGAGAAGATCGATACGGATAATCGTGAACTCTCGACTCCGACATCCCGATCATTCAAATCAAGTAACTACTGGGATTACCTGAACGAGGCGAACAAGACAGTCGGAGTGATGAATCTCCCGATGACGTACCCGCCGTTCGACGTCAACGGCTGGATGGTCGCTGGAGGCCCTGGAAGCGAACAAGAGAACTATACTCACCCGAAGGGCCTCGAAGACGAACTGGAATCGCGTGACTATCGTCTCCATCCCGACATTCCGGTGACATCGAACGACGACACCGATGCGGCGACAGCCGTCGTCGAGTTAATCGACGACCGGTTCGAGACGTTCCGGTATCTGCTTCAAGACCGTCCCGTCGACGTGGCCCACCTGACGGTCTTCTATGTCAACGTCCTACAGCACTTCTTTTGGAGGGACGACGTAACGAAGCAGGCGTGGGAAGTTATCGACGAACACATCGGCGAAATCCAAGAGGAGTACCCAGACGCGACTCTGTACCTGATGTCTGACCACGGGTGTACGGATATCGATACGATGTTCTACGCGAACAGTTGGCTTGAACGCGAAGGATACCTCACTACAGAGACGGACGCTTCGGACACCTTCGCTAAATTCGGCATCAACAAACAGCGCGTATCGAAACTGGCCAACCGGCTGGGAGTGCATGACCTTGTCACGCGACTTGCGCCCAAATCGCTCAAGGAGGCAGTTCCCGAGGACGAAGAGGGATTCAAACGTGAACAGAAACTCGACAAAGTAAATTGGGAAGAGAGTTCGGCCGTCGCGAGCGGTCAGGGCCTCATATATCTCATTGATAAGTCCCGACGGGACGCTCTTGTCACTGATCTGAAACAGCTCGAACGTGACGGGAAACCCATCGCCAGCGCGGTCTACGCTCGCGAGGATGTCTATGAGGGCGAGTACGTCGAGGAGGCACCGGATATCGTCTTCGACCAGCGGAACGGCGTTCACACGAGCGGTGCCATCGGCAAGAACCCCGTCTTCGCGGACGCCGGAACGTGGAAAGCCGAGAACGTTCGAACTGGTCTGTTCCTCGTGGCTAATGTGGCGTCCGACGGCGCGTCGCTCAGCGACGACATGTCGATTACGGATGTCGCGCCGACCCTCCTCCACCACCTCGGCATCGGCGTTCCGACCGACATGGACGGCACGCCACAATTGGTCGGGTCACAAGAGGTCGAGACCCGAGAACCGATTCCCTTCGAGTCGCTGGACTCCACTGCCACCGCCGAGGTCGCCGAACGACTTGAAGATCTCGGCTATCTCGAATGACGGTTTGTCTGACCGGCGACGTACACCACATGTCGCTGGCCACCCGCGATCAAAAGTATCTGGACCGGACGGAGGTTGAGGTTGCTATCGAATACGCCGAACTCGCTGCCAAGTACGATGTCCCTGTCACGCTGTTCATCACCGGGAAAGCGGCAACGGAAGAACCCGACCGAGTCCAGCGTCTCGTGGCAATGGATAACGTCGAAATCGGTGGTCACAATTACTGGGCATTCGCCACGCCGATCCATTCTGCTTGGCGTGCACTCGACAAACTCACCGGCGGCCAAGTCGGCTCGTGGAACGGGCCCCGTCCGTTTCAGCGATACGAAATTCATCGGACACTCAAGACACTCTCCGAGCGTGGTGCGGACGTGAGCGCGTGGCGCGACCACGCCTACCGACACGACGGTAACACGGCTGGATTGCTAGCGGATGCCGGAATCACGCATTTCTCAGACGCGGTGGGACCGAATGAACGAGTCCGGCGAGAGGGTGCTGTGACTGTCGTGCCCGTCAACACGCCGCCGGACCACGAACACGTCTATCATGCGTTTCGAACACCAGGCTCGACGGCTGTAGAGCGGTTCGAGGGGCCGTTTGGCGGCGAATCGAGGTCCATCGATGAGTGGGTCAACTGGGTGCTCGACCGAATAAAGGCCATCCGGAGCGATGGCGGTGTGGCAACCGTACTTGCACACCCCGCTTGTCTGTGGCTAGCTGACGAGTTCGAGGCTTACGAGCGGCTCCTGTCGGCCGTCGAACGGCGAGACCCACGAACGATGCGCGAATTGGATCCCCACGAATGACCGAAACGACACACATCGGCTTTCTCGGCGGTACCGAACTCCCGGGAAACGTACGGACACTGCTCGGCAACCTCCGGAGATTGCTCCGCTCACGCGACGGACGTTTCGACTGTGACCTGCTGGTCTCCGAGAACGTCGATGCCTTAGACGGCTACCGCACGATACCGATAACCCACGATCCCGTCGAAACTGCCCGGGACCGTCTGCGGACGCTCTGGAAGGCAACCGAACAGTACGCTGACTCGGAGCGCCCGGACGCGTTGATGCAGGTGACTCGGTTCCCGACACACGGCTCGGCTGCCGCGCTCGCAGGGTGGCGGACCGGCACGCCGACCGTCACGCGACTCGCCGGGGACAACTTCCGAGAGTACAAGTTCTCGACAGGTCTCGTGGAAACACTCCGCACGTTCGCGCTGAAAAACGTGATTTCGATGGCCGCCGTCCACCTACCGGATGCGATCGTCGTGCTTGGACCGAACGGCCGTCGTGACGTGGAGCGTCGCCTGCGACGCCGAGATGTGTGGGAAATCCCACAACCGGTAGACCAGTCCCGGTTCAATCCCGGTGATGCCGACGAACTGCGGGTGTCGATGGACGTTGCACCGGACGAGCGGCTACTGCTGACGGTCGGACGCGTGAGCCGACGTAAAGGGGCCGATACCATTCGTCGCGTCGCGCCCTCGTGTGACGGCACGTGGGTCGTCGGCGGCGACGGGCCGATGCGAGAGGACCTCGCAGACACGCCGGGCGTCCGAGCACCGGGACGAGTCCCACACGATCGAATCGTGGACTACTACCGGGCGGCGGATCTGTACGTGCACCCCTCGCTACACGAAGGGCTCCCGAACGTCCTGCTGGAAGCGACCGCCTGCGGGACGCCGTGTATCGCTCGGGATGTCGGCGAGTGTGAGACCGTCGCCGTCGAGACGTTTACCAGCGAAACGGAGCTGCGGGCGCTACTCGACCGGACGTACGGACCGGCCGAACTGGACGAGCGGTTTACGGATGAGCGACTCGCGGAGCAGTACGAATCCGTACTTTTGGAGGTCGCCCACTGATGGCTGATACCGTTCTCTTCTCCGTCGACCTCGAACCGAACAAGGACGGTACGATGGATGGGGTGAGGGACGCGATGGAGTGGTTCGACGAGACGGTTCCGCAGGGAACGGTCTTCGCAACCCATCGTATCGCGACTGAGGTGCCCGAATTGCTCGGGATGCTTGCGGAGTCTCACGAAATCGGCGTCCACGTTCATCCACGCGAATTCGGCCACGACCACGACCAGCTTGCCGAGTTACCGCTCACCCGTCAGCAAGAACTGATCAAACGGACTCGAGCGGCAGTCACCGATGCGGTCGGGGATGAGCCAGTCTCGTTTCGCGCCGGTAGGCATAGCGCGAGCCGTGAGACGTTTGATGTGCTGACAGAACTCGGCTTCGTGGTGGATGCGTCGATAAATGCCCGATACGACGAGTATTTGTCTCGAACCTTAACGAAGCGATCGAAGCCGTTCGAGATTGATGGGCTATTCGAAGTGCCCGTTACGTACGGAACCCTTCCAATTCTCTCTACGTGTTGTTTCCGGGCGTTGGTCGAACGGCCGGTGACGGCGACAGCCGCTACTCTCCGGGCCGATCGGTGGGGGTGCTCCGGAACGAGCGTACTTTTTTCGTTGGCTACCGACGCCGACGTTCTATCCTTCTATATGCATCCGTACGATGCGACTGACTACCACAGCCTCGAGAACGACGCCGGCGTGTACCGGCGGAGGGCAGAGACACTAATTAGCCAACTATCTGAGTGGTCGTTTATGTCGATCAGAGAGCTGGCCGAGGACCGATAGGTTGTTCGGCGAATTTCTGCCGATATTGTTCTGAATTTCAGGGTCGGGTGGTGGCTCGGCAAGCGCAGAATACGGGCATGGCTGTAGCTCTCGCCGGACCGGGTTATCTTCGCACTACCCACTCAGATCGAAACCTATTATACGGAGTTTATAGGATTAGTAATAATGGGACTGTTCGGAAGTACTGGACTTCGTGCTGGTGTGATTGGTACTGGGTCTGTAGCCGAAACGGCACATATCCCGGCGTATCTTAATCACCCGAAGACCACTCTTGCTGCAGTCGCAGAGCTAGACGAGGGACGAAGAGAATCCGTTGTTTCTGAGTACGATATTGGGAGTGGATATCGGGACGGCAAACAGATGCTCGAGGAAGAAAATCTTGATCTCGTAAGCATCTGTACTCCTGCTGGGACACATAGAGACCTATTTTTGGCTGCTGCCAAGGCGGGATGTCATATATACTGCGAAAAGCCGCTGACTACCAGCATCGAGAGTGCTGAACGTATGGCCGAAGCTGCAGCTGAGGCCGATGTCATCACACAAATCGGCTATACTCGTGCGTACGTCGAAAACTATCAGGCCGTTCTCGCGATGAAAGCACATCATCTTCTGGGGGATATCAAGAGAGTCAGGGTACACCGTGTCCGCTCACCGCCAGCAGGCGGGTGGAACTTTGACCCGGAGATGAGTGGTGGCGGGGTTGTAGCCGACCAATTGGGTCATATCCTCGACTTTTATATTCGGGTGTTTGACACCGCACCAGATGTGAAATCGGTTACTCTAGAGCGATTAGATATTCCAAACGTTGAGGATTACGCCGAAATAACTCTTGAGTTCGATGGTGTTCCAGTAGAACTCCTTCTTCACTGGACGCCATACGCGAAGCATCACCGTAATCTGCTCGTCAGTACTCGTGGGTTGCTAGAGTTCAACCTTGAGTCTCTCAACGGTCAGATTCAAGGAGAAACGGTTGCCCAGAAATACGGTAAGCAACCATTTGTTGACCTCCGCGGAGAGTTTCGTGCATGGTGGGGCGGTTCCAACGATTTCCACGATGCCCGGGTCACCGATTTCATTGATCATGTCCTCGAAGATAATTACGACACTGTTGCGCCGATCCAACGGGGTGTAGAAGTGACACAGATCATCGCCGACATATACAATCGGAGTGAATTACAATGAGAACACTCGTCACAGGCGGGACGGGGTACATTGGTTCCTCCCTTTTGCGCCGATTCCCACCAGCGTACTCACCGGTCGTATTAGTTCGAGACGAATCCCGAACTGAGTTACTGCCGGACACTGTCGAGACCGTACAAGGGGACATCACCGACTACCAATCAGTGGAGACGGCGATGGCTGATATTGATGTGGTCGTACACATGGCTGCAGTCAATCCAGGTTCACGTAATTCCCCAAACATAACTTCGTCGGTCTCCGACTCGGTCTTTCGGAAAGTAAACGTCCAAGGGACGAAAAACGTGCTTGATGCGGCCGAAGATGCGGACGTAGATTCCGTCGTCTATCTCAGTACGACCAAAGCCCATCCGGATGTTGACGCTGCTGATATTTCGATGTACGTCCGGACTAAATCTGAGGGAGGCGATCTTTTCAAAAACGACGAATTCTCCTTCGACTACAGCATTATACATCCGACATATGTGATGGGTCCACGAGATTATCGGCTCAAACGCTACGAACCATTTCGATCAGCAGCCGCAAACACCGTGCTGATCCCACCTCTGTATACGCCCGGACGGATCAATATCGTTCATGTGGATACGGTCGCTGATAGCATTCTCTATTACCTGAATAACCCGACGAACAACCATCACATGGTCAGTGGGCCGAATATTAACCGGAAACGCTTCGCAAAGGAGTTGGCTTCGCTGTCCAGTCGCCGAACCATCGTATCAGATGTCCCGTTTCGGAATATTCTCCTTCCACTCGGAGTGAAGACTATCGACGCTATCGGGCTCGCAAATGTCGACGCTAGCCGGCTCGTCCTCGACTCACAAACCGGAATCGTCCCGGAAGTACAAGAGCAACGGGCACCTGTCTCACGGAAATCTTGGCAAGAAGCGGTCCAAGACACGTGGGAATGGTACGAGGACGTTGGACTTCTGTAATCTACAGCTGGGAATCAGTATACTGTTCTAGTGGCCCAGTCGGCTCGAGCCAGATGTCCGGATCTTCGTGTTTAACTGATCTCTGGAAATCAAGTGCGTATGGGTCGTGCGGGTCGAACGTATGAAGATTCTCTGTATCAGCAAGTGTATTGTGGAGCCATGCGGCGGGAAACACGACGAGTGCCCCGATTTTGGGTTTGACACCGGGTGCATTCTCCAGCCAGTGTTTGATCAGGTACGGAAGCGTCATCCCACTCCGCAGTTTCATACGTGCATTCGTGTAGAAACGGTTGAGTGCGTCAGTGAACCCTTTCTCTTTACCTGGGTGATCTTTGACGATCGAAAAATCACAGAAGCGCAGTTTTCCGGCCCGAAGTGCGCGTCGTTTGAGATCCCGCCGCTCCGTCGTTTCAAGATCGTTCCACCCCCCGAGATCTTCAATCAGATTTCTGGAACCGATCAAGAAAGGCCCTCCCATTAGAATGTCGCCCTCCCTCTCTACAAGCCTCTCATAAAATTCGACGGCATCGAAAAACCGGTCGTCTTCATAATAGACCGCGTCAAGGTCTCCGAGTGAGATGATGATCTCACCGCGGGTGTGCTCAAAGGCAACTTGTCTTCCCTTGCCGATGCTGGCTCCTTCACCCATCACGATTCGAACGTTGTCCTGATTCGCCTCCAGTTCCCTGAGGTACTCTAATGAGCCATCGTTAGAACCGGCATCGGAAATCACCAACTCCCAGTCGGACTGACCTTTAATGAGATCGGCAAAAACACCGGCAGAATCCCTTATATACTCGTTATTATTATAATGCGTTGAGGTAATGCTATACCGTACGTCCCTTCCCATAAGGCGGCTTCGTGTCTCTACTTAATAAGTCCTTGTTGTATAGTGGGCTTCGTGTTTAGTTTGGAGCATTGTGCCAGCGAGCGAAACTCTGCAACCAGTTTTCAGCTGTTGCTGGGCCGACGTGGCTGAAACAGTTTGAGAACGAAGAGGTTCGCCGTTTTACTTCTCTAAATATACGTTCGATGGCATTCCGATTTCCGTGGCGTTCTGTCTGAAATCGGAGCCCTGACCGGCGGAGTGCTGTTTGGAGATGTTTGGCGCCATCGACGAGAAGCAGGGCGGACTCAACATCGTGTTTCTCCCGCAGTTCGTTGAGAAAGGTTTCAGTAAGACCGATTGTAGTGGTCGAAAACAGCCGTAGATGGAGTAATTCGTTCGTCTGTGGATCCGCGGCGGCGTACAGCCAGAACTGCTGATCGTTGATTTGAATCACCGTTTCGTCAACCGCAACCTGATTCGGAGCCTTTCCGCTGACCGGCTGTAGATCGGCCTTCTGTACCCAATCGTGAACTGCTTTCCGAGAGCGTTTGAGGTCGCGTTAACTTTGGCATCGATTCCACCAGACGGCGAGGGCTTGGAGCCACGATTCTGCGGTCGTCGGCTCCACGTGACTAAACGTATTTGAAAACGAAGAGGTTCGTCGTTTTACTTCTCTAAAGATATGTTCGACGGCATTCCGATTGCCATGGAGTTCGTATCTGCAATCGAGGCCGTGCCGATCGAGGGCAGTTTGGAGCCACTGAGCATCGTCGACGAGAAACACGGCGGTTTCGACATCGTGTTTCTCGCGTAATTCGCTCAGAAATATTTCGGTTAGGCCGGTCGTATACGTGCTAAAGAGCCGGATATGAAGGAATGTGTTCGTTTCTGGATCGATGGCGGCGTACAGCCAGTACTGCTGATCGTTGATTCGAATCACAGTTTCGTCGAGTGCAACGTGATTCGGGCTCGCACCGCCTTCGGGCTGTAGATCGGCCTTCTGCACCCAGTTGTGGACGGCCGTTCGAGAGCGTTCGACACCCAACCTATCAAGAATCGAGATGGTATTCGAAAGTGATAGTCCTGCCACGTGCATCTGAATACCGAGCCGCATCGCGAACTCGGGTGTCCGCTGACGCTCCACAAAATCTAATTCGATCCAGTCGCTACCATCGCTGAGGCGGCTGATTTTGGGCATAGGCACTCAGAAATCAGCACGCCTCACTCTTCACGCTTAACTTGACACGACCGTGTCTATGGGCCTGTTCACGCGCGGACGAGGAACAAGTACCTGTTGATGAGCCACCTGTGTTCGCTCTCGCTGATCGCGGTACCGGGAAGCGGTACGCCATCCTGGCGAAAGTCGCCACCGAATCGAAGATTTGACTCCTGCTGGCCAACCGCCGGCAGGAATCGATCACCGTCTATCCCGACGGGTTTTGGGTATACGATCCACTCGACGAAGACGAGACATTCACTCGTGAATACGTTGTCCATAACGAGGTCGAGTATGTCGATGGAGCTGTTCACGTGAACAGCTGCGAGAGCCACGTTCGCTGACGCGACGGTGGATCCCACCACATCGAGGTATCTCCAAAGACGGGTTCACACTGTATCTGCGGCGTGTCAACTCCGTCGTGAAGTCTTCCGAGAATCAGGGGAAGCAGCGCTGGAAACCATCCTGAAAACTGCGCCCTAACTCACCAACAAGCTACGCCACAAGAGTGATATTATTTTCTTTTAATACGCTCCCAGCGCTCCTCGATCACGTACTCTTGTAGTTCTTCTGGGGGCTCTAACCAGATCTCTGGATTGTGATTAAACACCGATTTTTGAAAATCCATTATGTATGGATCGTATTTTTTATATGATTTTTCTAAATTTCTACCTCTTCTGGTTGCATTTATCCAAGCAATAGGGAAAACAAGAATAGGACCTAGCTTTGATTTTACACTAGAAGAGTTCCGGATCCAATAGAATAGCATATACCAAAAGCCAACACCAGCCTGAAATTTTGCTAGAGAATTGAAATAGAACCGTTTGACTTTTCCAATGGTCCCTTTTTTTCTGAATGTTCTTTATATAAATACACCGGACAAAACCGTAGTTTGTTCTGTCGTAACGCCCGCCGCTTAAGTTCAGTTTCTTCATTGGCGACAAGGTCTTTCCATCCTCCTAATTCATTCATGAGTTTTTTGTAGAAAAATATGCGCCTGCACTAAGTTGAACTTCGCCCTCGTTTTTTAATATAGTTTCATAAAAATTTGTTATTTCAAAAAGCCGACTATCACTGTGATATTCAGCATCAAGGTCCATTATTTGGATAAGTATATTTCCTTTTGCTTCTTCGACCGCGATCTGCCGGCCTCCACCTATACTTGCACCTTCTTCAATAATCACTCTAATATTCTTTTGCTTTTGTGAAATAGTTTCTAAATACTCAAGAGAACCATCGTCCGAACCTGCATCAACAATGACCATCTCCCAGTCCTCTTTTTTTTCTATTTTTTTCGCAATGACACCAACACTATCTCGGATGTACTCATTGTTGTTATAGTGGGTAGCGCAGATACTATATTTTACTGCCATAGCAACAAGTATATTGTAGGACCGTGTATTAGTGCTGTTCTTCCTGTCTCTCCCGTTTGGAACCAGGTTTTAGCGTCGCGCATAGCTTTGATATTGGCAATTAATGTCGGATTGACTCTGTAGTTTCGGTACACTACTGTTGATTTCATCGGTATCTAACACTCCGACAAAGGTTGTAGACAGTCGCCTTGTGTAGCACATCACGGAACTCCAGCCACCAGCTTCGCGCACGCACGGCAGCGCAAGGGTGCGCTCAGTCGATAAGAAAACGGATCTGACATGGATCGCTGGTGATACCGATTACCGTCCATGCGGGCGTTGTGAGTGTGATCCAGTGGATTCCTGATCCTGTGCTTGATCAGTGGTTTGACACCGTTATTGCGGAGTTCGTCGCGAAATCTTTCGCGTCGTAGCCGCGATCAGCAGCGAGACTCTGCAGATCACCGGCGTAACGCCGGTGACCTGCGGGCCGATCTTCGAATCGTGTTTCTTCGAGGTCGTCGAGCGGAGATCAGTGATGTATAGCGTTTCGAGATCTACGAGTGCAGTAACTTTCAGCGCCCGGACACCATAGTGCGTGTGGTTTCCGTAGTGGCGGCTGGGCTGATTACGGTCGAAGTCAGTTGAATCGATTGCAGCGTGGCCAGTGCGTTTCTCGACCAACGCGCCGAGAAACGCACGCCACGTCTTCGTTGAAATCCGCGTAAACCACTTGCGGACGACAGTGTAATGAGGAAGCTGCGTGAGGTCAATCTCTTTGAGGACGCCGGGCATCTCGCTGAGCAAATCCACCGCAACGCGGTAGAATTTGCTCAGCTCGATACGGAGTGCATGGAGTGTGAACATCGCCTATTTGGCGAATCCACCACCCCCTTCGGGGTCCGCGGGTTCGTCCAGGTGAGCGTCAACTGATTCAGCCTTAGCAACCGTAACACGGGTGAAAGGACGGAATTCCGAATCATAATACTCGGCTCTCCCTTTTTTTACGGCAATAATGCAGTTTCGGTGCCTTGGTTTAGCGAAACTACAGAGCCATCTTAATCACTATCAAACGCATCCACAAGCAGAATCTCGCCATGCGGATTCTGCTAGTCTTGGACAGGTGCTCTCTGTGGTGGAGAATCAGGGGCGGATGTACAGTGTCAACGTATCTTTTCGGCGTTCAATCTCTTTTTGTTGTTCAAAACCGTTTGCAATAATATGTTCATGGAGGCTATCGGATGTCCAATCTCCAGTTATCCGTCCGTTGTGAAATTCTACGAATAGAACCCGTATATCCGCCAGGTATTCTCCGAAACCGTCGATTACCTCTCCCTCTAATCCTTGTACGTCCACCTTCACCGCTGTTGGTGGTTTGAAGACGGTGTTGATTATACTTGATGGGCTGGCCACCATCGTTGCCTCCCCTGAGCCACCGTAGTTTCGGACTGCACCGCCTTCACCGGCAATGATAGAAACCAGTTCCCGCCCGTTCGGTGGATTTCCTAGACCGAGACAGACTGGCGTGATACGTGCCTTTGGATTCAGAGTACACGTTTCTTGGAGTTTCCTGAACGTATTTGGATCCGCCTCAAAAGCAACCGTTTCGGCCACCTGTCCAAAGAGTGCGGCATGCCACCCCACGAATGAACCGATATCCCAGAGCAGATCATTCGAAGATAATTCGTTCAGCATCGCCTCGATGATTTCCCCTTCTCCGCCCAGGTTCTGGCTCGAATAGTACTCGCTGCTAGATCGAGCATTAAACTCAGCTGTTATCCCTCCTGCAGTAGCTGCTGTCCGCCGTGGCCCAGTCACCCGATAATAGGCTCGATCCACCGGTTCCTCAAGCGGAGTGCCCTCTATTAGTGAGCCGATCGTATGGACGACGGATTCAATCATTGGGTGGAGTTCCATAGCGACTCACTTCAACTCAACGTTCGGGGGTTGCGCTGTGGGTCTGATAGCAGGCAGTTATCACAGGACAGCTTGAACCGGGCTAACTAGCCAGGTCGCGTTAACTTTGGCATCGATTCCACCAAGCGGCGAGGGCTTGGAGCCACGATTCTGCTGTCGTCGGGTCCACGTGGCTGAACGTATTTGAAAACGAAGAGGTTCGTCGTTTTACTTCTCTAAA